>Ga0315336_1000076_pt1 | contig 512046 bp, 400 predicted proteins | sample ASW5metaG_FD_204512 | JGI IMG/M metagenome (GOLD analysis project Ga0315336, IMG submission 204512) | Ammonia-oxidizing marine archaeal communities from Monterey Bay, California, United States - ASW #5 | ecosystem: Environmental > Aquatic > Marine > Intertidal zone | place: USA: California...
CGGCGGCGTCGGATTCGCCGTCCGCGAAGCGACGCAATGCCGAGTATTGTGGAGCTGAGTGGATGGGCGAAGACGGCGCCGCCCCGTCAGGCAGGCGCGTGAATGCCTTTTTCACCGACCTGCTAGGCGACGGCCGGCGTGGCGCCGCGACGCATACGCTCGTCCACGAAGCGCGATAGCTCTGCCATGCTGTACGGCTTGGCGACGAAGGCCAGCGGGTCGAGTCCGACGCGCTCGAGCTGCCCGCGGCTGAGCGAGTAGCCGCCCGTCATCACGACGTCCACGTTCGGATGGTTCTGCCGGACCTCGCGCGCGAGCTGCAGCCCCAGCCCGCCGGGGATCATCAGGTCGATCAGCACCAGGTCCACGTCGCCGGCCTGTAGTGCGGCGATGCCCCGGTCGTATCCAGGCGCCTCGGCGACCTCGAAGTCACACAGCCGCAGTCCAAGCGCCATGCAGCGGCGCTGGTCAGAGTCGGAGTCCACAATCAGAATGCGTCCCATGTCACGCCTCGCGTTGAGAACTACCGGGCCCCCGTGACTGCGGCGGGGGGGAGGGGAATGCAGCCTCCGGGGACCCGTGCACGGAACTAGAGCAAGTCCCGTGCCGAAGCTGCGCGCTGCACGATCTTGGGAGCATTCGCGCCAAAGGGGCCGATGCGGCTCGCCAGTGCCTCCACCCCTGCAACGGATCGCTGCAGCCGTGTTGCAATTGTGAAAGCGCCGAGCAGGCTCCGCCCGGGCCGCTGTCAGGCGCTCTTGGCGTCGATGTTCAGGCGCTTCATCTTGCGCCACAGGGTGGTGGCGCTGAGCCCGAGCATCTCGGCGGCGCGCTCCCGGTTGCCCCCCACGTCCCGCAGGGCCGCCTGGATCGCCAGGGTCTCGGCCTCGTCGACGACGTCCTGCATCGTGCGCGAGCCCTCGGGTGCGCTCGGTGACACGTTGAGGCTCGCCTCGGGCGGGATGATGTCGTCACGCCGAATCACCCCGTCGACCGACAGCGCCATGCCCTGCTCGATCATATTTTCGAGCTCGCGCACGTTGCCCGAGAACGGGTAGCGCTGCAGATAGTCCAGCACGCCCTCCCCCAGTTCGCAGCTGCGGCCCATCTTCTCGCGGTACTTCTCGAGAAAATGTTCTGCCAGCTGCGGGATGTCCTCGCGGCGCTCACGCACGGGCGGCAGGATGAAGCGCACGACGTTGAGGCGGTAGTAGAGGTCCTCGCGGAAGCGCTTCTCCTCGATCGCCTCCTGCAGGTTCTGGTTGGTCGCGGCGATGACGCGCACGTCGACCTTGTGCGTCTGGCTGTCGCCGAGGCGGCGGATCTCGCCCTCCTGGATCGCGCGCAGGAGCTTCGCCTGGAAGGTCGGCAGCGTCTCCGCGATCTCGTCGAAGAAGAAGGTGCCGCCGTCGGCCTCCTCGAAAAGACCTTTGCGCGCCGCGACGGCGCCTGTGTAGGCGCCCTTCACGTGTCCGAACAGCTCGCTCTCCAGCAGCGTCTCGCTGATGGCCGCGCAGTTCACCGTCACGAACGGGCGGTCGGCGCGGCGCGAGTTGACGTGGATGGCGCGCGCCACCAGCTCCTTGCCAGTGCCGCTCTCGCCCGTGATCAGGACCGTCGCGTCGGTGGGCGCGATGCGCACGATGCGCCCGAGCACGTGGCGGATGGCGCTGGAGCGTCCGATGATGTTCTCGAAGCGGTAGCGCTCGCGGAACTCGGCAGCCAGCAGGCTTACCTCGCCGGCCAACCTGCGCTTCTCGAGCGCCTTCTGCACCTTCACGAGCAGCTCCTGCTCACCGAAAGGCTTCTGGATGTAGTCGTGGGCGCCGAGCCGAATGGCCTCGACCGCGCTCTCGATCGTCCCGTACGCCGTCATCACGATGACCTCCGTCATCGCAGAGACCTCCTTGGTATGGCGCAGGACTTGGATGCCGTCCGTCGAGCCCATCTTGAGGTCGGTCAGGACGAGGTCATAGGTATCCGCGCTCACCTTCTCGCAGGCGACGTCACCGTCGTGCGCATCATCGACGTCGTACCCCGCCTCGCGCAGCATGAGCGACAGCGTCGTGCGCATGTTCCGCTGGTCGTCTACGAGGAGTACTTTGTTGGGCATCGGACGTGTCGCGGTCGGGTCCGCGCGCGGAACGTAATATTGCCTTGCCCGCACGAGCGCCCGCAAGGGACTAGCGACGGGCGGCCCCGCTCAACCATCCGGCACGCCATGGAATGCCGACATGTACGCCCCATCGGCGTGCTACGGGCCCCGCCACGTCGGAGCCGAGCCACCCAGGCCTTCTCGGGCCATGACCGCCTCTACCTCCGAACGAAAGTCGGCCGGAAAGACCAGCCGCGGGCGCTCGATGCGCTTGTTACGTAGTTCGCCTAACAAAAACGAGATGCGACCCAGGCGCTGTACGGGCTGGTGTCGCAGCGTGACCCACAATCCATCGGGGGATTCGTCATCCGGCTCGGCGAAGGGCACGTCGGAGGGGTTGTCCACCCACACCGAGAGGTCGGGCCGCAGCCCTGCCGCGTGCACGATGCGCCGCGCCTCGCGAAGCGCGCGGGCCCAGCGACCATCCGCGTCGCCTCCGACGGGCAGCGGCACCGTCTTGGGCAGCACGCGGCGCGAGAGCCGCCGCGTCAGCTCCGAGAGCGTGGCGTCCTTCGACTCCTCCCAGGCGCGGAAGGCCGAGAGCAGGCACAGGTCGTCGAGCTTGAGGTAGTCGCGCACCGCCACCTCGCGCCCCTCGATGGCGTCGACCAGCGCAGGCGGCGTGCCGTGCGGCGGCGCCCCCTCGCGAACCAGCTCGGTCGTGCGCGTGAAGATCGCGCGGATGATCGCCTCCGCGGCACGCGTCGCCTTGTGGTGGTAGACCTGCTGGTACATGAACTGCCGCGCCAGGAAGAAGCCCTCGATGGGCGGCAGTCCCTTGCGACCCTCGATCGCCATCACCCAATCGCCCGAGGGCGCCTGGGCCGGAGTCAGGGCCCGCAGCAGCCACGCGAGGTCGTAGACGCCGTAGCTCACGCCCGTCATGTGGCTATCGCGCAGCAGGTAGTCGCAGCGGTCGACGTCGATCGTGCCGCTGACAGCCCGCGCGAGATAGCCAAGGCGGTGCTCGCCGCGCACGAGCTTGGCAACACGCTGCGGCATCCCTGGGCTGAGGCTCTCGAGGATCCCGCGCACCTCGCCGCGCGGGTCCATGATCGCGTCTACGGTCCACGACTCGTGCGGGCGACCGAGTGGCAGCACCTCTTCGGAGAGGTGGGAGAAGGCGCCGTGCCCGAGGTCGTGCAGTAGCGCAGCTGCGAGTGCGTCCGCCTCGGCCTCCTCGTCGAGCCGCTCGGTTGCCGGCAGGATGCCCTGCGTGGCCTTGATGCGCTCGAGGTAGCGCACCATCACGTGCGCCGCCCCCAGCGCGTGGGAGAAGCGCGAGTGCTCGGCGCCCGGAAACACGAGCGACGTGAAGCCGAGCTGCCGGATGCCGCGCAGGCGCTGCAGCTCGACGGCCGTCAGCAGTCGACCGACCACCTCTTCGGCTAGCCCCTCGAAGGCCACCAGCCCGTGCACTGGGTCGCGCAGGATCACGCGGCTGCTCTCGTCGGTCGGCTCGGCCGGGCCATGCCTTCGGAATACCAGACAAGCGCACCGGGACGAAGCCAGCTAGGGATCGAAGCGCCCGGCGAGCGTGCCGAGCCGCCCGTTGCGCGGCACCTTGACCGCGGCGGCGCGATCGCCAGCGACCTGCACGACATCCTCGTGCCACAGCGGGATCACCGGCAGCTCGCGCGCGAGAATCGCCTGGACCTCGTCGTAGGCGCGCTTGCGCTCGGCGGTCACGACGCTGCGTCGCCCGCGCTCGAGGGCGGCGTCGAGGGCGGCGTTGCGCAGCCGCCAGCGGTTGGCGCCCTCGACGTCCGGGCCGGGGATGCGATCACCGCCGAAGAACCAGCTCAGGACGTGTGGTTCGATCACCTCCGGCACCTGCAGCGTCGTCAGCTCGAAGCGCCCGCGGTTGAGGTCCGCGATCAGCGTGGCGACCTCGCTCGGCCGCACCTCGACCTCGACGCCGATCTGCCGCCACATCGCGGAGAGCACGCGCGCCACCGATGTGCGGAAGCGGTCGCTTCCGCAGCGCAGCGACAGCCGCAGGCCGCCCGGATGACCGGCCTCCGCGAGCAACGCGCGGGCGCCCTCGGGGTCGTATGGAATGAACGGCAGGCTCTCCGACTCGGCCCAGTGCGCCGGCGGGATCCAGCTGCGCGAGAGACGCGCGCGGCCAGCGAGCTTTGCGTCGATGAGGGTCTCGCGATCGATCGCCATCGCCAGCGCACGGCGCACGCGTGCGTCCCGCAGGGGACCGGCCGTCGTGTTGATGCCGATGTACGACGTCGAGATGCCGGCGGCGCTCTGCACCTGGAAGTCGGGGTGGCCCTCGAACATCGGCAGCAGGAGCGGCGGGACCGCATCGATCACCAGGTCGCCTGCGCCGGCCAGCAGCCGTAGCGCGCGCGTGTTGTCATCCCGGATCACGCGCAGTGCGACCCTGGGGCGCGCGGGCGTGCCGTGCACCCAGTGCGGATTGGCAGCCAGCCTGATCAGGCCTCGGCTCCGCTCGGTGATGATGTAGGGCCCCGCGCCGACCGGCTGGGGATCGCCGAGCTTGCCCATGTGCACGTAGGCATCCTCGCTGCGCACCACGGGCAGCTCGAGATCCGTGAGAAACGTCGCGTGCGGTCCGTCCAGGTGGAAGCTCACGGCCAGCGGGCTCTCCACGTCGACGCGTGCGATGCGCGCATAGGTACTCGCATAGCGGCTGCCAAGCCGCCGGTCGCTCACACTTCGAAATGTCGCAGCGACGTCCTTCGCATCGAGCGCGCTGCCATCGGAGAAGCGTAGCCCGGGGCGCAGCGTCACGCGGTAGTGCACTGGCGTCACGACCTCGACCTCACGCGCGAGGTCCTCACGCACCTCGAGCGAGTGGGGATCGATGGTGACGAGCGACGCGAAGATGAGGCGCGAGACCTTCAGGCCATAGGCATCGCCTGTGAAGCGCGGGTCGAGTTCCTGCACGTCGCGTGGCAGCAGCACAACCACGCCTTCGTCGTCGGCCGCCCTCCCCGCCCCGGTCGCGTCGCACGCCACCGCGCCCACCATCATCAGCGCGAGCGCGATTTGCAGACGTCGGGGAATGCGGTTAGAAGCCACGCTTCCCCCTTTGACCATGACAGCGGTATCCGGTTCAACCACCGCCCGCGCATGGGCGAGCCTGCTCACGATCACCGCGCTGGTGATCGTCTCTGCACCGGCCGCTGCGCAGGACGGCGGCAAGGCATCGCAGACCACGCTCGTTGAGCGCCTGCGGCAGCTCGTGTCGAAGGCTGCGCTGGGCGACGGCGTGGGCATCTCGGTGGTGAACCTGCGATCGGGACGCGAGGTCTTCTCGCACCACGCGCACCGCGGCCTCAACCCCGCCTCGAACATGAAGCTGGTGACCGCCGCTGCCGCACTCGCGCGCCTTGGCCCCGAGTTTCGGACGCGCACGGGTCTCTATGGTCGCCAGGAGGGCGATGGCATCGTCGGCGGCCTCTACCTCAAGGGTTTCGGTGACCCGTTGCTCACCGAGGGCGATCTCATCGGGCTCGCACAGTCGCTCGCACGGCGTGGGATCAAGCGCGTCGACGAGCTGATCGTCGATGCCACCTATTTCGACGATCAGGTGCTGCCACCGGCCTTCGAGCAACAGCCGGACGAGGTCTCGCCGTTCCGCGCTGCGATCGCGGCCGTTGCCGTCGACCGCAGCGCCTACTCGCTGCGCGTCAGCCCGGGCAGCGCCGTCGGGAAGCCGGGCCGCGTGCACCTCTCGGGCAGCGGCTACTTCGAGGTGCACAACGCGACCACGACCTCTGCCGCGGGCGCACCCAGGATCATCGCCATCCAGCGTGCCAACGAGGGGCGTCTCGACCTGAAGCTGCGCGGCACGGTGCCTGCCGGGATCAGCGGCGTAACCTACCGCCGGCGCGTCGCATCGCCCGCCCACTTCGCGGGACACGTAATGATCGACGCGCTCAGGGCACTGCGCATCGCGGTTCCCCGCCGGGTCCGGCTCGGCACGCGCCCCAGCCGCGCACCGCTGATCGTCAGCCATCGATCCCCGCCGCTGTCGCACGTGCTCGCATCGCTCGGAAAGAAGAGCGACAACTTCGTGGCGGAGATGGTGCTCAAGACGCTGGGCGCGGAGAAGGCGAAGCGCCCGGGCAGCAGCGCCGGGGGAGTCGAGGTGACCCTCGAGTTCCTGAAGGAGCTGGGCCTGCCGATGAGCAAGATCTCGATGGTCAACGGCTCAGGGCTGTTCGACGGCAACAGGCTCGCGGCTGCCCACCTCACGAAGCTGCTCGGGGCGGTCTACGCCATGCCCGACATCCGCGCGGAGTACGTCGCGCACCTCGCGATCGGCGGCGCCGACGGCACGCTCAAGCGGCGTCTCACGCAGCTGCCCGCCGCCCGCATCGTGCACGCGAAGACGGGCACGCTGTCCGACGCCATCGCGCTGTCGGGCTACGTGCTTGGGCCGACGCCGGACCGCACCTTTGCGTTTGCGTTCCTCGCCAACGGTGTGCGGGGCAAGCACCACGCGACGCGCGGCCTGGCGGACGCCATCGTCACGGCGATTGCCGAGCACCTCTACGCCCACAAATGACAACGGCCCCACCGGTCGGGTGACCAGCGGGGCCGCGGCGACGACGCGTCCGTTACCGGACGACGTTCAGTCGCGGATCTGTCGGCGGATCTTGCCCAGCGCCTGCTCCTGCAGCTGCCGGATGCGCTCGCGGGACAGGTTGTACTTGTCGCCGATCTCCTTGAGCGTCAGCTCCTCCTCGTCATTCAGACCGAAGCGCCAGCGCAGGATGCGCGCCTCCATCGGAGTCAGTGTCGTGAGCAGACGCTGCACCTCGTCACACCACGTCTGCGAGACGAGACTCTCGTAGGGCGTCGGGATGTTCTCTTCCTCGATGAAGTCGATGAACTTGCGCCCATCCTCATCGTTGACCGGACGGTCCAGGGAAAACGGCGTCTCCGCCCAGTAGCCGCGGATCTTCTCGAGCTTCTCCGGCGTGAGTCCGGTCGCCTCGGCAAGCTCCTCCGGCGACGGGGTGCGCCCCGTCTTGGTCGTGATCTGCTGGGTGGCACGCGCGACGCGGTTGTACGTGTCGAGCATGTGCACCGGGATGCGCACGGCGCGTCCCTTGTCGGCGAGCGCACGGCTGATGGCGTGCCTGATCCACCACGAGGCGTAGGTGCTGAAGCGGTAGCCACGCTCGTGGTCGAAGCGCTCCACCGCCTTCATCAGGCCGATGTTGCCCTCCTGGATGAGGTCGATCAGCGGCAGCCGTCCGCGGTTGTAGCGACGCGCGATCGACACCACCAGCCGCAGGTTGGCCGCGACGAAGCGGTTCTTCGACATGTGCTGCGCACGCTGTGCGCGCTCCACGCGCAGCAGGTAGCGCTTGAACGCGGGCGTGATGCGAACCTCGTCGCCCTCAATGTCGCGCTCCGACGCATACAAACCGACCAGCCGGTGAACCGCCTGGTCCCCTTCGCGCACGAACTTCCGGTCGCTGTCGACCGCGCGCAACTGAGTTGACGCTGCCAGGGCGAGCTTGTCCCAGCGACCCTGGGGCGTCTTCTTGAGCTTCTGACCCTTGGCCGCCTTGGCGATCTTGCGCAGTGCGGGCAGCTCGGTGAGCGGCTCCTCGAGCACGCGCTCCAGGCATGCGGCCACCGTCTCGAACGCCGCCGGGTACGACAGCAGCGCCTGCCAGTAGGCGATCTCGAGCTCCTGGACCTCGATCGCCGCGGCGACCTCCTCCTTCGGAGTCATCACCTTGTGGCGAGCCATCTCGCGGAAGTACATCGACAGCGTGCTGTCAGCCGCCGAATCGCGCGCGGGCGTTTTCGTCGCCGGCGCAGCCTTCTCCGCCACCGTGTCGTTGTGGGCCACATTTTTGCCGACTGCGACTTCAGTGTCGTGCCCTGACGCAGCGGCCACCTTCGACGCTCTCGCCTTCTTCGACCCCGCAACTGCTTTTATGCCAGCCATTGTCGTGCCTCCGTTCGAGCCCTTCGTTCCCTTCGACGCCGCCACCTTGACCTGTACAGCTGCAACTTTCGTGCCCGACTGACGCCGCTTCCTGCGCGGCGGTGCAGGCGCGGGAACTTGCTGATTTGCTGGTTTGCGGGCGGACATCGTGGACCTCAACTCCTGTTCAGAACTGCAAAAACTTTCAGAATAGGGAGAAAATACCGTCGCGAGCGTCTCAATATTGGACGCCCCGGGACCCGCGGAATTCCGGCCCCTCTCTGTTGAAATACGGATGACACAGGGGTTTTGTTGCACCCGAGGGCGCAAATAGTTCACGCACCGCGGGTTTCATTACCGCAGAGCCATCTTGGGACCGATCCGGCTCACGCCGCATGTGGAGCATTGTCGGACGCTGCGCCTGCCCCTACCCTCGCTGCCGATATGCGCGCGGGCGTCCGCATCCTCATGACCGCCCTGCTCGGCGGGCTCGCCGCACCCGGCCCTGCCGCGGCTGACTCCGGGCCATTCACGGCGAACCCGCGCCTCGGCCGCGGTGGCGTGTCCACACCGGTGCGGGTCGAGCTCGCCGATGGCAGCACGTGGCTCCAGGTCGGCAAAGCGCGGGTCGACCTCGGGCTCGGGTCGCAACCCAATGTGACGATCGAAGAGGTCGAGCTGGTGGGCGGGGGTCGCGTCGCGGTGCTGCGCGCCAAGGCCGACGACGCCGAGGCCGGCGCCATCGTCAGCCGGCCACGCGGTACGCGCGGGGCGGTGTTGTGGAGCGGTCGACTGACGCCCCATGGCGATCCGGGCGAGCGCATCACCCACCGCATCGAGGTGGCCGACCGCGACGGGGATGGCAAGCCCGACGTGCTGCTCGGCGAGACGTTCGAGCGTGCGCGCCTGTGCGGCCAGCGCGACACGTTGCTCAACCCGCGCGCGATCGACCCGCGCACCCTGAAGCTGCGTCGGGTCTCTATCGATCGGCTCGCCGCGGCACAGCTCGAGTCCGCCATCGACGTCACTGCCGAGCTCGTGGCCGTCGGCGCAACGCAGACGCCTGACATGCGCCTGCTCCTGCCCGTGGCCGCATCGAGCACGCGCGGCACATCCGGTCCATCCGTTGCGGGTCCGCCGTTTGCGCTGGCCGATGGCGACGCGACAACCGCGTGGCACGAGGGCGGTGCGGGCGGTGGGCGCGGCGAGTTCGTGACGCTGCGCTGGGATAGTGAACAGTGGCCCCTGCGTGCGATCACGCTGAGCTTTGCGGGCGTAACCGGCGAGGCTGTTGCACCGCCCGTCGAGAGCATCGCGCTGCTCGCAGACGGCGGGCTGCAGTACCGCGTGGCGATCCCCACCACCCCGGCGCAGGCTCCGGCGCGCTACCGCATCACGCTGCCCCAGCCCGCGAAGACTCGCTGCCTCAGCCTCGTGTTCCCACAGCCGGCGCGGGCGGGCGCGACGCTCGGTCTCGCCGAGGTGCAAGGGCACGGCGGTTTCGCCGAGGGCGGCGGCATCTCGGCGCTGGTCAAGGAGCTGTCGGGCTCCGGCCCCCGCGCGTCGGAGGCGGCGCGACTGCTGAGCCGAGGGGGCGAGCCCGCGCTAGAGGCGCTCGCGGCGGGCTGGCCGACGATGACACGGGATGCACGCCTGCGAGGCCTGCGCGTCGCACAGGCGATGGCGACCCAGCCCACCGCGGTGGAGCTGCTGGCGAGCGCAGCGCAGGACAGCGACGCCACGGTGCGCGACGCGGCGCTGGAGGGGCTCGTCAAGGCCGGCGATGCGGGTGCCGAGGCGCGCGCAGCCGTGCTGGCTACGCAGGGCCTGGGCGATCGGCTGGCGATCCAGCTCGCTCGCCGCGGCGGCGTTGCGGAGCTCGATGCGCTACTGGGCGCGATGGTCGGTCCGGCGGACGCGGCGCGCACGGATCTGCGCGAGGCGCTGGCCATCTCGGTCCGCCGGCTCGGGGCAGCCGGGGCACAACGCCTCGACCAGTGGCGCAGCGACCCCCACCCGGCCGAGATACGCGCCGCCGTTGCCCAGGCGGTGTCGCAGGTCGAGGTCGCCGCCCCGTCGGTCGCTGCACTGGTGTCCGAGGGACTGTCGCCCGACCTCGAGTTCGAACCGCTGTGGCGCTTCGTGCGCGCCTCGGGTGCGCTCGACTCGCAGCCCGATGTCGACGCCCGCCTGGCCAGCCTCGCCCGCGACGACGAGCGCTGGATGATGCGCGCCGAAGCCCTCAGCTCGCTCGCGGCGCGGCGCGGGACCGCACTCGAGGAGGTGGCGCGCGCACTGCTGCTCGACCCCTACCCGCGGGTCCGCGCGGTGGCGGTGCGGAGCCTGGCCGCACTCGGCGCAGCCACCGGGGCCCTGACGAAGCACGCGCGCCGCGACCGCTGGTTCCTCGTCCGCGTGGCGGCCCTCGGGTCGATGGGGGCGACCGCGGCGGAGCGCGACGCCATGCGGGAGGCGGTGGATGACCGTGCACCGGTGGTGCGGACCGCCGCGATCGTCGCGCTGCAGCGCATCGCCGACGCCCGGGGCTGGTCGGTGGTCGAGCCGCACGTGTCGAACGACAGCGAGGACCCGCAGGTGATCGGGGCCGGCGTCAGCTTCGCGAGCGCGCTATGTATCAAGAAGGCGTCGCCGGCGCTGCGGGCGGTTGTCGAGCGTGGCCTCAAACCCGATGCGTGGGATCCGGACCGCGAGCTCGCCCTCCACGGACTGCTGGCCCTGCAACACATCGATGGCCGCGCGTCCATCGAGCCGCTGCTCAGACGGGCCGGACCGGAGGTCCGCAGGGCGCTCGAAGGGGGGCCTGGAATCGACGAATCAGGCGGCTGTGGAGGGAAGAAGTGAGCCAGCAATCGCGGTTGTGATCGTATCGTACACCGTGCTAACTTCCGCCTCGCAAGTCGTAGCTCCCGTGCATAGGAAAGTTATGAGAATGAAAAGGTTTTTAGCCCCCCTGTGTGCCGCCGCGTTGCTCCCCAGCGGCCTGCTGATCGGTTGCGGACAGACGGCCGAAGCCAAGATCCCCGTCGAGAAGCTCGCCGAGGTCACGCCGAGCCTTCCGCCGGTGCCGACGCTGCCGCCCCCGCCCCACCCGATCCAGTACGGCGATCAGACCTACTCGGTCTTCGGCGTGCGGCGCGCGATGCGGCGAACGATCAACACGGATCTCGAGATGACCGCCTACATCGCGGAGCGTTTCATCGCGCCGGAGTGTGAGGAGGGCAAGAAGTGTCCGCTCCCCGCCGCCCCCCACGTGTGGCTGGCCGACGTGAAGGAAGAGACCGACAAGGGCAAGATGCTGCTGCTTGCGGGCTACGCCGAGAACCAGGTGTCCATCGACGAGGCGATCATCGCCGCGCGCAAGGGCAAGCCGATCGAGGTTCCCGAGGACTCGGGCCTGCTGCCGACGCCCGTCGACTTCTTCAAGGGCGCCAAGATCAAGGTCAAGGGCCGCTTCGCGTACCTATCCTCCTCTGGCTTCCAGTCGTCCGAGGGCGTGCTGGGCTACAACGGCCACGAGACGCTCGAGCCTTCGCCGCTGGCGGAGGAGTACGAACCCAAGAAGCCCAAGAAGAAGTAGCCGGCTCTAGCCGCTTCAGCGGCGTGTCCAGCAACGCCGCCTCAGCGGCATGCCGGCGTGACCGCCAACGCCGGCTCAGCGGCACACCGTCAGCTGGTCGGCGAGCTTCTTGCCTAGCGTGAAGCTGGCTTCGAGGTCGCTGCGTCGTGCATGCACGCGCGGGCGCTCGGCAGCTGCCACGTCCGCGCCGAGCGTCAGCGTGTGCGAGCCACCGTCCACCGTGGTGACCGTGAGCGTCGCGCGTGGGCTGTCGAGGCCGTGCGTGGGATCCGCCGGACCGTAGCCGAGTGCGTCCGCTGCCCTCAGCACGGAGAGCGTGCGAGCCAGCGCGGTGGCGCCCTTGTCATCCAGGCTACCCGGCGACGTGGAGGTGAGCACGCCGCCGCTGCGCTGGGCGCCGCACTGTTTGCCGCCGTCGATGCTGACGGTCACTGTCTTCAGGGACTCGAGCGGTGTCGCCATGGCGGTGCGGCTGACCAGCGGGCGCGACAGCAGCGTCACGAGTACACCCGGGGCGACGAACACCTCGGGGGTGCGCGCGAGGCGCGCGTAGCGACCACCCTCGACCTCGTTGCCCAGCTGCAGCACGACAGGGTCCGTGCCCTGCGCGAAGCTCGCGCGCGCCGTGATCGCGGGTGCGGAGAGGCCGTGCTGCGGCCCGGCCCTGTCGGCGACGAAGCGCACCGCCTCGAGCGATCCGAGCAGCCGCCCGATCTCCTGAAGCGTGATGCGGTCGGCTTCGATAGCAAGCGGGCTCTCCATGATGAACTCGCCACCCTCGCCGCGGACCACACGCTCCTGCGCGTCGTTGCGCGTGACGTCCAGCGAACGCAAGGCGCCGGCCGGGTGCGCGAACAGGCGTCGCTTGAAGAACCGCGCCGCCGCTGGACGCAGCAGGTCGCGGGTGCCTGGGCCGAAGCGCACGAGGGATGGCTCGTCGGCCCGGCGCACGAGCGCGCCGGGCTCGCCCCCGCCGACGAGCGCGAGGTCGTAGTCGGGGTTGTCGTCGCCGATGCGCTCGAAGCGCACCCGCACCCGCGCCGCGGCGACCGGCCCGTCAGCGGCGCCCTGCTCGAAGGCTTCGGCCGTGCGTGCGCGCAGCTCCGCCAGCCAGGCCGCCACCGAGCTCGCCTCCGCCTCGCCGTCGCGCGCGTCGCTGCCGGGCTCGCTGATCGTGTAGCGCCAGCTCTCCGCATCCGCGTCCTGGGTGAGCGTGAGCTTGCTTGCGCCGGCGGTGATGGAGACGCCGCCGATCTGGTCGTCGTCGAGGTTGAGCAGGCGTGACTCGCGCATCGCTCCGAGGCCGATTCGGACCGCGCCCAGCTCCGCCTCCATGACGCACATCACGGGGCCGCTGTCGCCGACGACGAAGTACGACTCGTCGGCGTGGTCGGCGCATGGGCCGCCGAGGCGGAAGCGCCGGGAGACCTCCTCGAAGACCGAGTCCCTCCCCTTCGCCTCGCCCACCAGCGTGCGCTTGCCGACGAGCGCCTCGAGCACCGGAGCATCGAAGCCGTAGCGCGTAGGGTCGTCGATCGTCGCCGCGACGAAGCGCGTCGCCCTGATGTTGTCGAGCGCGCCAAGGCTCTTGGTGAGCGCGTCGCGACTCACGAGCCCCTCGACCGGCGCCGCCATCCGGAAGCGCCCATCGTTCTGGACGACCTGCAGCTCGCCCGCCTCGGTGCGCAGGGTCATCCGCAGTGTCGACTGCAGCATCACGCCGTCGTGCAGGACCTTCGTGTGGTAGTGGCCGGGCTCGTGGTCGAGGGCCTCCGGCAGGTCCTTGCCGACGACGAAGACCGAGCCCTGCTGGTCACCCTCTACGTACACGCCATCGCGCGATGGGGTCTGGCCGCCAATCCGCATCAACATGCGCTCGCTGCCGACCGTGTACCAGACGCGGTAGCGTGGCGAGTCGAGCCCGAAGCGCGCGCGATCGGAGGACGAGACATCGTCGAGACGCCGCCGGTTGCCCATCCACTCGAGCGCACCGAGCAACACGTCGACCGCCTCCTCGTCGGCGTCGGCCTCGATCGGCGAGGTCACCTTCCAGATGCCGAGCTCGAAGTCGTTCTCCTCGTCGGGGCCGCGCTCCATGACGGTCATCTCACCGTTGCGCTGCACCTCGATCTTCGACACGCGTGCGCGCACGAAGCGCGAGAGCACTGCGCCTCCGCGACGTGCGACCTCGCCTGTGCTGACAGTGCCGCGCTCGAAGATCAGGATGAACGCCAGCAGTAGCGCGGCGATCACGCCGAGGATGACGGTCGACTTCATGAGCGACGATTGAGCCAGGCCGCGATGCCCGCAAAGAGCGCGGCTGCCGGGAGCAGGATGGCCACGCGCAGGAAGATCGCATCGAGGTCGTCCTGGGTGAGCACGACGCCGCCGCCCTTCACCTTCTTCGGCGGGATCTTGATCAGCGCGGAGCGTGCGGTCAGCCAGCCGGTCCAGCTCGAGGCGAGGTGGTAGTTGGCGAGCTCCGGGCTCTGCAGCAGCTGCCCCGAGAGCATGTCCGTGTCGCCCACCACGATCAGCCGGCCGCCGGGGCCCTCCGGCTCGATGTCGGGGTTCGCGCCCTTCTTGATGATCTGCAGGGCGACCGCCAGCGAGACGGGACCCTTGAGGTCGTCGGCCCCGGCCTGGGGCTCACCGCCCGCGCCCACCTGCGAGAGGTCGGTCTCGCCGTATGCCTGATCGCTGGTTCGCATCAGCGTGGTGACGCGGTCGTTGGTGCCATCGGGGCTGACCGCACGCGCGAGGGCGACGAAGACGCGCGCCCTGCCCTGCAAGCCCGACGTGGTGTCGTGGGTGTTGAACTCCGTGACCACGAACTCGACGGGGTTGGGCGTCAGCAGGTGGTTCGGGTCGAGCTCGATCACCAGCGCCGGGTCGAGCCGCACACCGTTGCGCTGCAGCATCTCCTCGAGGCCGGTCGGCTTGATCACATCGTGCTCGATGACCGGGTCGAGACCCATGAGCAGGTTGCCTCCGCCCGCAAGGTAGCTGTCGAGCATGTCGGCCTCGGCCTGGGAGAACGCATGCACCGGGCCGAGCACGAACACCGCGTCGCACCCCTTGGGCACCGCCTTCTTGCCGAGCGTCTCGAAGGCCTCCCACGCGACGTTGTCGTGGTGCATGCCCTCCTTGAGCGACATCAGCGAGCGCTCATCGGCACGCTCGAGGGTCCACTCGCCGTGCCCCGTGGTCACGCACACCTTGGTCGCGCGGCCGCTGGTTACCTGGACGACGGCGCCGGTCAGGGCCTGCTCGGCGGCCGCCTTCACCTCGTCCTGTTTCTCGCCGGGGATGGCGAAGTCGACGGCCACCAGGTCCTCGCGGCCGACGTGCCAGTTCTTGTCGCCCATGGCGACGACCGCCGCGACGTCGGCCACCGCCTGGCCGGTCTCCATCACGCCCTTCATCACGCCGAAGCGCTGGGCGAGCATCGTGAACTCGGAGCCCTCGCGGTCCGGGTCGACGTAGTGCACGTGCACGCGCTCAGACAGCGCCTTGTAACGCTTGAGCAGCTCGTCGGCCTGCTCGTAGGACGGCTCGCCCTGCGACAGGAACAGGTAGATGTCGATGTCCGTCTCGAGGCCCTTGATGACCTCGACCGACTTTGGCGAGAGCGTGAACATCCCGACCGTCGTCCAGTCGAGGCGCGCGTAGTGGCGGTAGGCGAGGTAGTTGACCATGCCCACGATCACCAGCATCAGCAGCGCCGACGCCGTCATCGTCGCGTTGTACTTGGTTCGCGTGCCGTCGCTGGCTGGCGCGCTCTTGGGTGTCTGTGTCGCTTGCTGCTCCATCACTGCCACCGCTGCGCTTGCATGACCCGCACCGACATCACCACGCAGAGCGCAGCGACGCTGAGGTCGAAGACTAGGTAGCGTGTGTCCACGATGCCCTTCGAGAAGGCGGCCATCTGCGTCCACATGCCGAGGTACTCGAAGATCGCCTTCTTCTCGTCATCCGTCGTCGCATAGCCGGCCAGTCCGAGTACGAAGAGGCCGCCGAGTGCGAGGAAGGTCAACATGGCCGCGACGATCTGATTGCGCGACACCGCGCTCATCAACAGGCCGATCGCCATGTACAGCACGCCGATGGAGAACAGCCCGAGGTACGTCGCTCCGATCGCGCCGAAGTCGATCGAGTCCTCCGACAGCCCGCTGACGATCCAGATGTAGAACAGCGTCGGAAGCCAGAGCGTGATCCAGAAGACGACCGCCGCGAGGTACTTGCCGAGCACCAGAGAGACGTCGTTGATCGGCGCCGTCATGAGCGCCTCGATCGTGCCGCTCGACTTCTCTTCCGCGAGCAGACGCATCGTGAGCACCGGCGCGAAGATCAGCAGCGGCAGGTAGAAGAGCGTCGTGCCGCCGAAGAAGGCGGTGAGCAGGTTCGAGCCGGCGCCCGGCGACTGCTGGCTCATCACCGCCGCCAGCAGCGAGAACACCATGCCGAAGTAGAGCAGCCACACCGTCATCACGACGTAGGCCACGGGCGAGACGAAGAACGAGAACACCTCGCGCTTCGCGATGGTCCAGACAGCCCTCATGCTTCTGCCTCCGGCTCGGAGTCGGACGCGGGGCCCTCTTCATCGACGCTCCCGGCGTCATCGGCTTTGTCGGCTTCGTCGGCGTCATCGGCTTCGTCGACATCCTGCGGGGCATCGCCGGCGGGCTCGACCGTGGTCAGGCTCGCGAAGACGTCCTCGAGCGACGTCTGCTGTCGGTGCAGCTCCCGCAGGGTCAGGCCGGCCTCGGCGACCGCCGCGAAGACGCGCTCGGCGACGTCGGCCGACCCGGTCTCGATGCGCAGCCGCACCAGCCCGCTGTCGAGCTTCTCGCGATCCATGATCCGGCGCACGCCCTGCACGGCCCCGACGACCTCGGCGTAGCGGTCCTGGTCACCGCTCCCCTCGATCACCAGCACCTGGCCGCCCGCACCGGAGACGCGCAGGTCCTCCGGGGCGCCCTCGCCGACCAGCTTGCCCTTGTTGATGATCACGACGCGACTGCAGGTGCTCTCGACCTCGGGCAGGATGTGGGTCGACAGCAGCACGGTCTTCTCGCCCGCCATTGCCCGGATCAGGTCGCGCACCTGGCGGATCTGGTTGGGGTCGAGGCCGGCGGTCGGCTCGTCGAGCACGAGCAGCGGGGGATCGGCCACCAGCGCATCGGCGAGCCCCACGCGCGAGCGGTAGCCCTTGGAGAGCTGGCCAATGATGCGGTTGCGGACGTCGGTCACGTTGGCCATGCCGATGGCCTGGTCGACGTTGCCGGCGAGCTTTCGCCGCGGCACGCCCTTCAGCTCGCCGCGGTAACGGAGGTACTCCTCGACGCGCATCTCGCGGTACAGCGGGACGGACTCGGGCATGTAGCCGATCGAGCGACGCGCGCCCACGGGGTCGGCCAGCGCGTCGATGCCGTCGATGCGAATGCGGCCCTGGTTCGGCACCAGGTAGCCGGTCAGCATCCGCAGGGTGGTGCTCTTGCCGGCGCCGTTGGGTCCCAAAAACCCAACGATCTCGCCCTTTGGCACGTCGAAGCTGATGTCATCGACAGCCAGCTGGTCGCCGTACCTCTTGCTCAGCTGCTCGACCCGGATCACGCGCCCTCCAACCCGTAGCAACGCCTGCCGCGCCGGCGATAATCCACCGTTTTCCGCAGTGTAGACGCGGCTGCGAAGTATCCGAACGCCGGGGCCAGCGCAAGCATCAAACGTGCAACGTGTGCCCCATGATCCGCCCGGAATGAACGGCCCGGGGGGGCCATGCACCCCATGTTCCGAGGCCCCATTCCGCCCATGTTATCCTGTGCACCCACGGCAGCTATGCCCGCCCCCCTCAGCGCGGTGGCGGCACACCCCCGGGGGGCCATGCGCGCCGAAGACCCACTCATCACGCGAGCACAGGCCGGTGAGACGAAGGCGCTCGACGAGCTCTTTCGTCGGCATCGGGAGGATGTGGCGCGGATCGCGTTTCGCTTCATAGGCCCGGGACCGGACCTCGACGACGTGGTCCAGGAGTCCTTCATTCAGGTCTACCGCTCGATCGGGACCTTCAAGGGCAACTCACGGTTCAGCACCTGGCTCTACCGGGTCGTCTCCAATGTGGCCAAGATGCACATCCGCGCAAAGCGCTCGCGACCGCAGCTGGCGAGCGCCGTCGCACAGGAGATCCCGCGGCCCGATTCCGATCGCGCAGGACCTGAGGATGCGGCGGCACGCTCCCAACGCGTCGAACGGCTGTATGCCCACATCCACCGGCTGCCGGAGAAGAAGCGCACCGTGCTGCTGATGCACGACTTCGATGGCGTGGCCCCCAAGCGCATCGCCGAGGTGGTCGGCATTCCCCTGCAGACCGTGCGCACGCGCCTCTTCTACGCGCGCAAGGAGCTGTACGGAGCGCTCGCACGCGACGAGGAGCTGCGCGACTTGATGGCCGAGGGTGCCCGCGGCGTCCCGCCGGCACGCGAGGCCGAACGCGACGCGCCGATCAGCTCCGAGACCACACCGGAGGAGAGCCCATGACCGCGCCCCACGAGGCGAAGCTCGCGGCGCTCATGGCGCTCGAGGCCGATCTATTGAGCGCCGTGGGGCGGCGGCGCATCGAGGCGCACCTCGAGGGCTGCGCCACCTGCCGTGAGGCCCGCGCGATGCTGGGCGACTACGAGATGCTGCGCGGCGAGGCGCGGGGGCTGTCCGTGCCGGAGGTCGACTTCGGCTCGATGGAACTGCCACTGGCGCGCGAGGCGAGGCGGGTTGCCGACGCCAGCGCGCCATCGACGGGTCCGATGGTGGCGGCGGTCGCGCTCGCGGCGGCCGTCCTGCTGGGCGTCTGGCTGCGCGGTGGACCCGCGGCCGGACCGGAGGCGCCACTGGCTGACAACCGCGGCGCGTTGCCCACCGCCGAGCAGCCGCCGGAGGGTGCGGCCCTCGACACGGCGGTCACCGCGATCGGCGGCGCATCTCTGGTGGGCGCCACGGCGGCGACCCTCGAGGGTGCGGTCGCGCAGGGCACCGCGGTCGAGACGCCAGCGGACGGCACCCTGCACCTGCGGCTTTCGGAGGGGACCGGCGTCGTACTCGGTGCCGACTCGCGTGTCGTGTTCGAGGGCGCACGCAAGGGCGCGATCGCCCTGCGCCTCGAGCGCGGCAGCGTGGACTGCAAGGTCGCGCCGCTGAAGCCCGGCGAGCGCTTTGTCGTGCGCACCGGCGAGACCACGGTCAGCGTGCGCGGGACCCACTTCCGCGTGGTGGCGGGCGAGCAGCCCGAGGTCGAGCTGACGGAGGGCCGTGTCGATGTCACGGTCCGCGGCGAGGTGGTCGCGAAGCTCGCGGCACCGGCGCACTGGCCGCCCAGCAAGGCAGATGAGCGGGCACCCGACGCCGATGCATCGGCCGACGCACAGCCGATCATGCCGGCCGGCATCGCGGGCGACACGCAGGGCTGGGCGACACTCACGCTGCCGGTCATGCAGAGGGTGAAGCGGTGGCACGTGCTGGGCAGCGCCTTGCCCGCAGCCGGAGCCCTCAGCATGCGCGCACCACCCGGCGAGCTGTCGGTGGCCGCCGAGCTGGGCGACGGGCGCCGGGTCGACACGGTCCTGCAGATGCGCCCGGAGGGCCTGGCGCTCAGCGAGCGTGAGTTCAACCGCCGGCTTCGCATCGAGGTGCCCGGTGCCGAGGGGCATCTCGAGGGCAGCCAGATCATGCCGGTCGTGAAGGCCGGCACGCGTCAGCTCCAGCGCTGCTACGAGCAGGCGCTCAAGAACGACGCGAGCCTGCGACCGCGTCTACGGCTGCGCATCACTGTCGATCCGCGTGGACGCGTGTCGCGCAGCAAGATGCTTGGCGAGGCGCCCGCGGGCTTCGCGCGCTGCGTGCAGGGCGTGGCCGCCAGCTTCCGCTTCCCTTCGCCCGGTGCGGGCAGCGTGACGTTCGATGCGCCGCTGCGCTTCAAGCAGCGCCAGTAGCCGCCGCCCCCGCCGCCCCTGGTGTCCCCGGTGTCCCCGGTATCACCGGTGTCACGGGTCGCGCTCGAGGACTCCGTCGTCGTCGAAGTGGAAGGTCGGGTAGCGCTCGGGGTGCCCCTGCTCGAAGCGCTCGCCCCGGAACTGCTCGCGGATGAACGGCGAGAAGTCGACCGCACCCCAGGTGCGCTGGGCGATGGCGTCGAGGCGTGCTGCCAGCTCCTCGTCCTCGAGCGTGAACTGCTGCTTGCGACCCGACTCGAGCACGGCGTGGAGCAGCCGCGCCTTCTGGGCCTCGAAGATGAACGTCTCGTAGCGGAACACAGCGGTCAGGTACATGCCGCCCGCGACGTCCATCCCCTGTGCGTGCGGACCGGCTGCGGCGGGGTCCGCGACGGCGTCGTCGTAGGCATCGCGTCCCGCGAGGATCACCTGGTGCACCCACATGCCGAGGTGCAGGTAGGACTTCACGCTGGGATCGATGCCCGGGATGGCGCGACCGAAGAGCGCCGGGATGCCGGCCCCGAAGAACTTGGGATCGAGCTTGCTACTCAGGATGAAGCTCAGCCGGCCGAGCACCCGCTCCATGCGCAGCAGCGCCCGCTCGTCGAACTCATCTCGCAGCGCGTCCACGAGCGCCGGCACGCTGTCCCAGCTGCTGCGGTCAGCCGCCGCGACCCTCGGCACGAAGCTGTCCCAGAATCGCTCGACGTCGTCCGCCGATAGGTCGTCGCCCTCGGTCAGCTGCGCCGCGGCCGCCACGTGCGGCGACTCCCCCGCCTCGACCATCGCCGGCAGGCGCGCGAGCACCGAGCGGCGCTTCCATACGATGTCCTCCCAGTGCCACAGCTCGGGCGGCGGCAGGATGTCATCCCAGAAGTGCTCCCGCGACCGCTGCGCCGGCAGGTGCGGACCCACGTAGGCGCGCGTCCACCACTCACCCGTGCGTTTGCGGTGTGCGTGGCTGGTCGGCTCGAGCATGTGCGTCGTGATGCGCGTGGCGACGGGCGGCTCGTCCGGCAGCGCGCCCTGCGCGAAGAAGACAGACCCGTAGTCGGGCGCCCTACCCTCCATCAACCGCTGCAACAACGCATGGGCGCCGCTGAGCTTCGTGAACGTGTACGGCGTGCCGCCGCCGACGATGTTGTGGAACATGCTGGTGTCGTTGAGGCCGAAGGTCTCGTAGACCACCGCCTGGTCGCCGCGCGGGTGATGCGGAGCGATGAAGCGCGGCGTGGAGGTCGCGGTCGTCGGCGAGAAGCGATGGGGCAGCTCGCGCCAGGTCTCGCCGTCCCAGCTCGCTTCGACGATCGGAACGCACTTCACACCCGGCAGAACCTTGGGTGGAAACACCCCGAAAGGATGGAAGAATCTGAAGGGGTGCAGCAGTCGGAAGAGGGTGATGATGGCGCGCAGCGGCGCCGGCATCCGCAGGAACACCGGCCAGTGCAGCCACGCCTGCCCGCAGAAGCTGTTGAGCGCGAAAGCCATCGCGCCGCCCAGGAGGTGCAGCGCGATCAGGCCGTGGACGACGGCGTGCTGTGGGTCGAGCAGCTGCGCGAACGTGAGCTGCCGCGGCGTCTCGACATCGAGGGACGCGAGGCACAGCACGATCACCAGCACGTTGAAGAAGCCGAAGTTGCCGCTCATCCAGATGCCCACCATGAGCAGCGCGATGACCGCCCCCGCGATCACGCCGTAGCCGCCCGGGTGCAGCAGCATGAGCGGGACCGGGATCTCGGCGATGAAGAGCCCGAGCATCGCCGCCTTGAGGAACCACAGGGGCGCCTTGTGCAGGTACCAGCCGATCGGGGACGCGAGCGGCTGGGCGACCAGGAAGCCCGTCAGGTAGGTCCAGTCGTCCTTCGTCGCGCCGATGAACTTGAACTTGCCGAAGCCGAGCAGCACGCGCAGCACCAGGATCCGATAAGCCCAGGTGATGGCTGGCAGCGGTGCCTCCGTCGCGGCCAGCTCGGGCAGCGGCAGCGTGGCCGGCAGCAGCATGGCGAGGAAGCCCGCCTCGAAGAGCATGCAGTCCCAGGGGAAGACCAGCCCCATCGCACGGTCGAGGCCAACGTAGACGAGGTAGCAGAGCCCGAGCGCCACCGGAGCGTGGGCCCCACCAAAGACCGCCGCCGCCGAGGCGACGATGCCGAGCACGACCATGCTGCGCAGCGCGGTGTCCGAGGCGCTGAGCCACAGGGGCGTCGGGAAGTACAGCAGCCTCGCGGCGCCGGGGAAGTCGCGCCGGATCCGCGACAGCAGGTTGGCGATCGGCATCACCCCGTTGCGCCCGGCCGTGGGGACCACCTGCCCCAGCAGCGACAGGAAGCTGATCAGGAAGACAAGTCCGACGCCTCGGGACAGCAGTCCCCAGACCAGCAGCGGGTCAGGCGATGGGAGCGGCAGCGGCTGCATGACGACGGCGGCTGGGGCCCTGTGGGCGCGCCATGGCCAACCTAGCGCATCGGGCTGGCCCCCCAACGCGCTTTTTTGGTTGGTGTAGTTTGATGGAGTAGCATGTGTGCCTATGTCGCCTATCAGACGCCGGCTGCTCCGCATGACCCTGTACGCGCTTGCCCTCGCGGGCGGCGTAGCAGGTGCTCACATCAGTGCCCCCGTCCCGGCCCAGGCAGCCACGGTCGCTACGCCCGAGCCCGCGGTGGCCCCAGTCGTGGCGCCGATGCCCGAGCCCGCGCCAGTGCGGCCCACCGCCCCCGAGCTCCCGGCCATCGTCGCCCAGCCGGTCATCCCGAGCATCGGCAGCGGCTCGGTGGACAGCTTCGGCGAGGCCTACCGCGACGGCAGCATCATCAGCGGCAGCACGCCCCACCGGCTGATCCTCTTCACGTTCGACGACGGCCCCGATCGGCGCAGCACACCGCTGCTGCTCGACCGGCTCGATGCGGCGGGCGTCAAGGCGGTGTTCTTCCTGACGGCCAACCGCATCGATGGCAACAACCCCGCCGAGCGCGAGCAGGCCGCCATCGCACGCGACATCGTCGCCCGCGGGCACATGGTCGCGAGCCACACACACGACCACAAGCAGATGCCGCTGTTGAGTGACGGCGAGGCGATGGAGCAGCTCATGACTGCCCAGAGCGTCTTCGAGCGCGAGCTCGGCGAGCGCCCCTGGCTGTTCCGCCCGCCAGGCGGAGCCCACTCACCGCGCATCGACGCGATGGTCTCGAAGCTGCACTACACCACGATGCTCTGGAACCTGGGCGCCGGCGACTTCCAGGTGCGTACCGGCCAGGACGTCTACGACACCTGGCGCAAGGTCTTCGAGCGGCGCGCGCGCGACCATGGCGACCGCGGCGGCATCGTGTTGTTGCACGACACCTACGCCTGGAGCGTCGACGCCTTCCAGATGATCATGGCCGACCTGCAGGAGCGTAACTGTGCGCTGTTCGAGGCGGGTGAGGAGCTCTACGACGTGGTCGACGACCCGACCCTCTTCTTCCAGCCGCGCGTCGATGCACCGGCACACGCCTTCGCGCCCCGGGCCACGCCCGACCCAGATGTGATCGAGGAGCGCCAGGCCGCCCTTCGGACGGCAACCGCGGAGCGCTGCGACGCTCGTGAAACGCGATAAACGTCGCGAAGATCACCCGTTGCCAAAAATGTTTGCCCCAAAATGGGGGTATTTGCGGTAGTCCCGTTGACGGCGGCAGTAGGAGTACCTACACCGCTGCACTATGGCGGGGACTGTAGTTGAGTGTAGGGAATGTGGCTTCGACAATCCGAGGGGATGGGTCGGCTGCGCACGCTGCGGCCAGCTTCTGGGGCCGCTAGCGGGACGTCGCCTCGACGATGACACCGACGTCGTCACGCAGCGCGCCGAGGTACCCGAGACGCCCGTGCCGCCCGCGCCACAGGTGGACGGCGACGCCAAGACCGCCCTCTTCAGCGCACCGAGCTATGGCGCGGCCGATGCCCGTCCGCTGATCGGTCAGGAGGGGGCACTCGAGGGTGTGCGGCAGGCCATCGCCAGTGCGTTCGCCCAGCACCGCACGAGGTTGGTCGCGCTCGACGGTGTGGGCGGCTCCGGCAAGACGCGCCTGCTCGTGGCCTCGAGCGAGTTGGCCGCCAAGAACTACAACAAGGTGCGCGTGCTCTACGCGGCGTGCCGCACGCAGGACGACGGTGTCTACGCGCCCTTCTCGCGCCTGCTGCTCGACCGCTTCGGCATCACGCCCGCGTCGGCGCCCACCAAGGTGCGCAGCCTGATGGCTGCAGAGGTCGCAGAGGCGCTCGGCAAGCGCGACGCCGGCAAGATCGCGGAGACCACGCACCTGCTGGGGAACATGGCGGGGGTGCGCTTCCCCGGCAGCCCGTTCCTGCACGGCCTCAAGGACCGCCACGAGGAGCTGCAGGCGCGCTCGGCGCAGGCGCTCACTCGCATGCTCAGCGGTGACGCGCGCGGGCGCCCGCTGCTGATCCTGCTCGACGACATGGGCCAGGCGGAGAAGGAGGCGTGGACGATCCTCGACACGCTGCTCGGTGCCGATGCGCCGATCGCGATCGTCGCGACGGGTCAGGACCCGCTGGCGGAGCGCACTGCAGCGCTAAAGCACAGCGATGCTGCGGTGGTGCTGCCGATCAAGCCGCTGGCGAAGGATGGCATTCGCGACTTCGCGCGCAGCATGGTGCCCGGACTCGACGAGGCGCCGGACACCTTCGTCGATGCGCTGCTGCACCGCTCGCATGGCAACCCGGGCGCGCTCGCGGAGATCGTGCGCGCGGCGGGCGACCGCGGTCTCTTCCAGCAGACCGAAGAGGGCGTCGAGCTCGACGAGGACAAGCTCGGCGGCGGCGAGTTCCCGGTCAACCTCGACGACGCCATCCGCGGGCGCATCGCGGCGCTCGAGCCCGACGAGCGCGAGGTGATGGAGCGCGCGTCGGTGGTCGGCGAGCGCTTCTGGGATGGCCTGTTGCTCGCGCTGCAGCGCGCGGAAGGACCGAAGCCCGGCCAGGACCTCGAGCCGCTCGCCGTCTGGAGCGACGTGCGCGACGAGATGGGCCTGTCCGCAACGCTGCAACGCCTCGAGGCGCGCGAGCTGATCGAGCGGGTGAACGAGACCGAGAGCACCGGGCTGCAGGAGTACACGTTTGCCCATGCCGCGACCCGCGGGCTGCTCTACGACGACCTGGCCGAGGACACACGCGTGTCCCGCCATGCGGTGGTCGCGCGCTGGCTCTCGACGGTCTCCGATGACCTCGACGGTGGCGCTGGACTGATCGCGCCGCACCTCGAGCATGCGGGTCAGACGGACCGTGCGGCCCACGCCTACCTGCGCGCAGCGGTGGACGAGCGAGCACGCGTCCGCACGCGCGCTGCGCTGCGCATGGTCGAGAAGGCGCTTCCGCTGATCGAGGACGAGAACGTCGACACGCGGATGGAGGCGGCTCACGAGCACGGCTCCCTGCTCACGATCCTCGGCCGCTACGACGAGGCGCACGACGCGTTCCACGGCATGCTGCGCCTGGCGTGGGAGCTCGGCGCACGCGGTCGCGGCGGCGCCGCGCTCAATCGCATCGCGCGCATCCACCGCCAGCGCGGCGAGCACCAGAAGGCGCTCGACAACTTCAAGGGCGCGCTGTTGATGTTCCGCGCCGCCGATGACCAGCGCGGCGTCGCCAGCACCTACGACGACCTGGCGCAGATCCACCGCTGGCGCGGTCACACGGACCCGGCCCTCTCTGCCGCCAAGGAGGCGCTCGAGATCCGCATCGCGATCAAGGACAAGCGCGGACAGGCGGTCTCGCTCAACACGATCGGGTACATCGAACTCGACCGTGGGCGCTTCGACAACGCGGAGGCGCGCTTCAATACGGCGCTGCGCATCCGCAAGGAGATCGACGACCACGAGGGCGAGGTGCAGACGCACATCGCGCTGGGGCGACTCGCGTATCAGCTCGGCCAGAACGTCCGCGCGGTGGAGATCTACGGCGAGGGCCTCGACGGTGCGCGCGCGATGGAGAACCACCGGTTCCAGAGCTACCTGCTCAACGGACTGGGCGAGGCGTACCTCGCGGACGGTCAGCACGTGCAGGCGCGTGCCGCGTTCACCGAGGCGAAGCAGCTGGCGACGGCAATGCGCGACCAGCGCGTGCTCGCCGACATCCAGCGCAACCTCGGACTGCTGGCGCTCGCGCAGGGCGACGCGACCGCGGGCCTCAAGCTGCAGGAGGCGCTGTCGATGGCGCGCGAGTACGGCACCCGCGAGGCGATCGCGATGGCGCACAGGAGCATGGGTCGGTTGCAGGCACGCACGCTGTTCGGGACCGACGCAGATCCGAACGCGGCCGAGCAGAGCTTGCGCGAGTGCATCCAGATGTTCGGCGAGTGCGGCGCGGTGCACGAGGTCGCGCGCAGTCAGGTCGAGCTCGGCTTCCACCTGATCGAGCGCGGCGATGCGGGTGGCGGTGGTGAGCTGCTGCGCGAGGCCCACGCGACGCTGCATCGGCTGCGACTTCCAGAGGCGGCGCGCGTCGAGGCCACCCTCGCAGACCTCTGAGGGGCGCTACGCCACCGGCGCGCGGCGGGCGAGCACACGGTAGATCGGCAGGCCGTCCTCGATGGCGCGACGCTCGCGGTTCGACACGGCGCCGTAGGGGTTGTCCTCGAGGTACCCCCCACCCTCGGCAAGTTCGAAGGCCGGGTGCTGTGCGAGCGCCTCGACGAAACCCTGCGCGCGCTCCTCCACATCGGTCTGGATGAAGAACTCGCCACCGGGGCGCAGCAGCCGCGCGAGCTCACCCAGAAGCTCGTCACCAAGCAGGCGACGCTTGGCGTGGCGCTTCTTCCACCACGGGTCGGGAAAATGCATGAACACCCGGGCGACGCCGCCATCCGGGTGTAGGCGCGGTAGGATCTCGCGGATATCGCCGCCGAAGGCCCGCGCATTGTCGAGCCCACGGGCGGCGAGCCGCTCCGCCACCAGGTAGGCCCACTTCTTCTTGATCTCGAAGCCGATGACGCGGTGGGTCGGGGCAGCCTCGGCGCGCTGGAACAGGAACATCCCCCGACCAAACCCGATTTCCATTTCGATTTCCGACACTTCGCCAGTGTCGGCGGTGAGGTCGTGGCGACCCTCCCCGATGGTCGGAGCGATCGACCCGTAGTCGCGCGGGGGCGCGGTCTGGGGGGAGGCGTCGGTCTCGTCGGCGGGGCGGGGCACAGGTGGGCGCAGTGGATAGGGGATCGCGAGGACAGCGTCAATGCGGTGGCCCCGCGTGCACGTAGGTGAGCGGATTCCTTGACCAAAAGCCGCCCGATGGTGTCCAATAGTGCCGTGAAGTCTTTGTCTATTGCGCAGCGATGTACGCGCGCAGGGAGGCCAGCGTGCCTGTAAACATTCTGGTTGCGGACGACAGTGCGACCATGCGCCGAATCATGGAGCTGACCTTCGCGGGCGAGGAAGCCAAGGTCGTGACCGTCAACAGCGGAGACGCGGCCGTCTCGAAGGCGCAGGAGTTGAGGCCCGACGTCGTGTTCGCGGACGCCTCGATGGACGGCATGGATGGCTACAGTGTCGCCGCCGCCATCAAGAACACCCCCGGCCTCGAGGATGCGGCCGTCATCGTGATGGCGAGCCAGAAGCACCCGTACGACGAGGGCAAGGCCAAGGAAGCCGGCGTCGACGACCACATCCTCAAGCCGTTCGACAGCCAGCACGTGATCGACCGCGTGAACCAGGTGCTCTCCAAGCCGCGCGCCAAGGCGGCCGGTGGTGCACCTGCTGCGGCAGCCCCGGCACCGCGTCCGGCACCGCCCGCACCTGCGGCGCCGCCCGCGGCACCGCCCGCGGCACCGCCATCGACTAGCCGCGCCCCGCAGAAGGGCGGCACGATGGTCTTCGAGCCGAAGCTCACGCCTGCGCAGCCACAGCCCGCTGTCAGGTCAGCGCCCGCCGCCGCGCCGGCTCCCGCATCCGCTGCATCCGCTGCGACCGCCTCGAACGGCGACCTCGCGCAGAAGCTCGGTGCACTCGGTCTCAACGCCGCTCAGGTCGACGGTGTGCTCGCGCTTTCGCGCGATGTGATCGAGCAGGTGGTCTGGGAGGTCGTCCCCGAGCTCGCCGAGGCGATCATCAAGGAAGAGATTCGACGGCTGACTAGCTGAGCTAGCCCTTCTTCGGCTTCTTCTCCGCCTCCGCGAACGTCGCGTCGACAACCTGGAACACGCCCTGCTCGAGCGTGTCGTTTCCCTGCAGCTCGTGGGACCGCGCGCGCGTCGCGGCCATGACGTCGGCCTCCACCCGTGAGAGCCCCTGCAGCGTGTCCGGGTGCGCCTCGAGCACGAGCCGCTCGATCGGTCGTCCGACGGAGACCGCAGCATCCGCCTTGCGCTTGTTGATCGCGGCCTGACACGCGACGGCCAGATCAAAGCTGGTGGTCGACGTGGGCGCCGCAATTCCCTCGAAGTCCTCGCGCGACGGCCACGGCGCTGTGTGAATGGTCGACTCGCCGGTCTCCTCTGCGAAGACCCACGACCACACCTCCTCCGTGATGAACGGCAGCACGGGCGCCAGCAGGCGCAGCAGCACGTTCAGGCCCACACGCAGCGCGGCGACCGCGGAGCCCTGCGCCCCTGCGTCGACGTTGTCCCCGCCCCAGGCACGTCCCTTCGAGAGCTCGAGGTACGTGTCGGTGAAGTGCGTCCAGAAGAACGACTCGGTCTCGAGCAGCGCCTGGGCGTAGTTGTACTCCTCGTGGGCCTGCGTCACGCGCTCGACGAGGGCCGCGAGCTTCGCGACGAACGCCTGGTCGAGCTCGTGCGTGATGGCGGTCTGCTCGGCGCCCTGCGAGAGCACGAACTTGCCCGCGTTGTAGAGCTTTGTGACCAGCCGCTTGCCGACCTTGAAGACCTTCTCGTCGAGCGCGGTGTCGACTCCGAGGCGCGCACTGGCAGCCCAGTAGCGCACCCCATCCGCGGAGTACTGCTCGAGCAGATGCATCGGCGTCACGACGTTGCCCTTGCTCTTCGACATCTTCTTGCGGTCGGGGTCGAGGATCCAACCGCTGAGCAGGATGTTCCGCCACGGCGCCTGATCGTGGTGCAGCAGGCCCTTGGCGAGCGTGTAGAACGCCCACGTGCGGATGATGTCGTGCGCCTGCGGGCGGACGTCGGCGGGGAAGAGCTTGGCGAAGCGCCCGTCGTCGATGCCCCAGTGCGCGCCGATCTGCGGTGTCATCGAGCTGGTGAACCACGTATCGAATATATCGGCCTCGCCGACGAAGCCCCCCGGCTCGCCGCGCTGCGCCTCGTCGAAGCCATCGGGCGGCTCGATCATCGGATCGATCGGCAGCTGCTCGCGCGTCGGCAGCAGCGGGCCGCTGTCGTAGAGCACCTCGCCCTCATCACCGAGGCGGTACCAGACCGGGATCGGCACGCCGAAGAAGCGCTGACGCGAGAGACACCAGTCGAGCCCGAGGTTGTTCGTCCAGTCCTCGAAGCGCGCTTGCATGAAGCTCGGCACCCAATGGACCTCGCGGCCCTTCTCGAGCAGCGCCTGCTTCTTGTCGAGCAGGCGCGCGAACCACTGCCGAGTGGTCACCAGCTCGAGGGGTCGGTCACCCTTCTCGAAGAACTTCACGGCATGCTGGATCTTGCGGGGCTCGGCCTGTAGCGGCGCGCCGTTCCCGGTCGCACTGCCCGCCGCATCGGCGAGCAGCTCCACCACCGCCGCCTGCGCCTGCTTCACGCTCTTGCCGGCCAGCTGCGCGTAGTAGGCGTTGGCGTCGTCGGGACGCAGGCTCGGGAACGTCTCGCTGCCGAACTCGACCTCGGACAGCCGCCCAGCGCGCGAGATGATCTGCCGCAGCGGCAGCCCCTGCTCGCGCCACCACTGCACGTCGGTCTGGTCGCCGAAGGTGCAGACCATCAGAATGCCGGTCCCCTTGTCGGGGTCGGCGAGCTCGCTCGGGAAGATGGTCACCGGCGCATGGAACAGCGGCGTGACCGCGCGCTTGCCGAACAGCGGCTTGTAGCGCTCGTCGTCGGGGTGCGCCGTCACACCCACGCAGGCGGCGAGCAGCTCCGGACGCGTGGTGGCGATCACGAACGACGCATCGCTGCCCTCGACGCCAAACTCGATGTTGTGGAATGCGCCCGGCTGGTCGCGGTCCTCGACCTCGGCCTGGGCGACCGCGCTCTGGAAGTCGACGTCCCACATCGTCGGCGCATCGCTCTGGTAGATGTGCCCCTTGTCGTGCAGGTCGAGGAACGACAGCTGCGCCGTGCGGCGACAGTGGTCGTCGATGGTGGCGTAGGTCTGGCGCCAGTCGATGCTCAGGCCCAGACGTGTCCAGACATCCTTGAAGGCCTGCTCGTCGACCGTCGTGAGCTGATCGCACAGCTCGATGAAGTTCTGGCGCGAGACCTGCCGCGGGCGACCCTTGCGTACCTTGGCACTCGCCTCGGGCAGCTCCAGGCCGTCCTCATGCGGCAGCGAGGGATCGCAGCGCACGTGGTAGTAGTTCTGCACGCGGCGCTCGGTGGGCAGGCCGTTGTCGTCCCAGCCCATCGGATAGAACGTGTTGAAGCCGCGCATGCGCTTGTAGCGCACCGACACATCGGTCTGCGTGTACGAGAAGACATGGCCGATGTGCAGCGAGCCCGACACGGTGGGTGGCGGCGTGTCGACCACGAAGGTCTCCTCCCGCGGGCGCGCCTCGTCCCAGTGATAGGTGCCGCGCTGCTGCCACCACTCGTGCCAGCGCGTCTCGGCGGCCTCGGTCTCGAAGTGCTTCGGGATCGCGTCAGGCGCGACCGTGGCCCATTTCTTCGGTCCATCCGTCATGAGGTCCGGCGCACCTTAGTCTCCGGGCCACAGGCCGACAAGTGGACCTCGCGATCGGCGACCTACAGCAGCGTCAGCTGTCCAGGACGAACCTGGTCACCCTCGACGCGGGCGCCCTCGTGGGCGAGCAGGTAGCGCTTGCGGTCGAGCCCGCCCGAGTAGCCGCCGAGCAGGTGGCCCGTCTGTACGACCCGGTGGCACGGGATGATGACCGGCAGCGGGTTGCGGGCGTTGGCCATGCCGACCGCCCGGGTTGCGCGTGGCGAGTCGATGTCCGCGGCCAGCCCGGCGTAGGTCCGCAGCCGCCCGGGCGCGATCGCACGCAGCGCGCTCCAGACACGAAGCTGGAAAGGCGTCCCCACGAGATCGACGGCGAGCTCCGACAGGTCGACCGCCCCGTCGACGAGGTAGGCGAGGATAGGCGCGTAGGCGTCGGGGAGCGGCCGCTCGAGGACGTCCGGATGCGCCTCCTGCAGCGGCCAGGTCGCCCCCGCCTCGGACCAGTCGGCGCGCACGAGGCCGCCATCGGACCACACGACCCACAGGCTCGAGCCCAGCGGGGCCACGTCGAGGGCGCAGCGACCGATGGGGCAGATCGCGTCAGGAATGTCGCCCTGGGCCGCCATTCAGACAGTATTACCACATTTTTTTGGCCACCGCGGCCACCCGCCCATGGGCAATTTGTGCTCCCCAGGGGCCGGTGCGATAGTCCGGCCACTCAGCGGGCAACCGCGCGGTCAGGCATGTTCTCGACCACCGTCTCCATATTCCTGGGCCTCACGGCCGTCGGCATGGTCCTGCACCTGATCGGTGTCTGGGCGATGTTCCGCGTGACCGGGCGCCGGCGCACGACGCCGCTGCCGACGGCGCTTCCGCCGGTCACCCTGCTCAAGCCCATCAAGGGCCTCGAGGACGACTTCGAGGACAACCTGCGCAGCGTCCTGTCGCAGGACTACTCGGGCGCGCGGCAGGTGATCTTCAGCAGCACCGAGCAGGACGACCCGGGCATGCACGCGGCCCGGCGCATCGCCGACGAGTTCCCGGACCTCGACTGCCTCTTCGTCCTGTCCGAGCCCGACTTTGGCTACAACCCCAAGGTCGCCAACATGCAGGGCGCCATCGAGCATGCGCGCCATGAGCTCGTGCTGCAGACCGACGCCAACGTCCGCATGCGCCCCGGCTACCTCCAAGAGCTGGTAGCGGAGCTGCTCGACGAGGAGGCCGACATGATCGGCAGCCTGGTCGTCGGCGCCGGCGAGCAGAGCGCCGGCTCCGCACTCGACAACGTCCAGCTGACCTGCTTTACGGCGCCGGGCATGTGCATCGCCCAGGAGATCGCGCACATCCCCTGCATCGTCGGCAAGTCGATGCTCTTCCGGCGCAGCGCCCTCGAGGACGTGGGCGGGCTGGCGAGCGTCAAGGACCTGCTGGCCGAGGACTTCATGCTGGCGGGCTACTTCGAGCGCGCGCGCAAGAAGGTCGTCCTGTCGCCCACGACGATCACGAGCGTCAGCGCCCACGCGACCGTCGACGCCTTCATGGCGCGGCACGCACGCTGGCTGCAGATGCGCGCGGTGGTGTCCGTGCCGGGCTTCATCGGCGACCTGTGCGCCAACGCCAGCGTCTTTGCGCTCGCGGCGTTCCTGGTCGGCGGCCTCGACCCGGTGCTCGGCGCCATCTACGTGATGACGGTCGTCAACAAGATGTTCTGGGACAACCGGGTGCTGCTGCACCTGCGCGGCACCTGGCTGCCGTGGCGGTTCCTTTGGGCGAGCGCCGGTCGCGACGTACTGCTCGCCGCGGTCTGGGTCTACGCCGTGTTCGCACGCACCACCGTCTGGCGCGGTGAGCGCCTGCGGCTCGGCCGCGACAGCCTGCTGACGCCCGAGCCCGCTGCGCTGCCCGCCCGAGCGCGCGGCCGCGCCGGTCGCTGAGCGCACTGAGCGCGCGGCATGCTCAGTGGGCGGCGCCCCAGGTGTCGCCCCAGCCGCAGTCGACCAGCAGCGGAACGCTGAGCTCGACTACCGATTCCATGGCCTCGCGCGCCATCGCCTCGAGCGCCTTCTCCTCGGCCGCCGGCGCCTCGAACACGAGCTCATCGTGCACCGTGAGCAGCATGCGGCTGTCGAGCCCTGCCCCGTCCATCGCACGCTGAACCGCGAGCATCGCCAGCTTCATGATGTCGGCGGCGGTCCCCTGGATCGGCGTGTTGCGGGCGACGCGCTCGGCCGCCTGCCGCGGAACGCGGTGGCCCGCGTTGAGATCCGGCAGGTGCCGCTCACGGCCGCAGAGCGTCTGCACGCTACCTGACGCTCGCGCCGCCTCGACGACGCCGTCGAGGTACGCCTTCACCCCGGCATAGCGCTCGAAGAACGCCTTGATGTACCTCGACGCCTCGGAGCGCTCGATGCGCAGGTTGCGCGCCAGGGCGAACTGCGTCTGGCCGTAGATGACGGCGAAGTTCACGGTCTTCGCCTGGCCGCGCATCTCGCGCGTGACGCCCTCATCCTCCACGCCGAAGAGCGCGCGCGCCGTCTGGCGGTGCACGTCGAGCCCACCCGTGAACGCCTCGACCAGGGCCGGGTCGCCGCTGAGGTGCGCGAGCACGCGCAGCTCGATCTGCGAGTAGTCCATCGCCATGATGCGGTAGCCGTCCCGCGGGATGAAGGCGTCACGGATGCGGCGGCCCACGTCCGTGCGGATCGGGATGTTCTGCAGGTTCGGGTCGCTCGAAGAGAGCCGACCCGTGGCCGCCACCGCCTGTCGGAAGTCGGTATGGATGCGCCCGTCCGCGGGATGCACCTCCCGCGGCAGCGCGTCGAGGTAGGTGTTCTTGAGCTTCGCCAGCACGCGGTGCTCGAGGATCGCAGCCGGCAGCTCATGCTGCGCGGCGAGCTCGTCCAGCACGTCATGGTCGGTGGACCGCGCCGTCTTCGTGCGCTTGATGACGGGCAGCCCGAGCTCGTCGAAGAGAATCGTCTCGAGCTGCCTCGGCGAGCCGACGTTGAAGTCGTGCCCCGCGAGCTCGACGCAGCGGGCCTCGAGCGCGACCAGGTCCTCCGCCACGCGCTGTGACATCTGGGCGAGGTGGGGAACGTCGAGCCGGATACCCGTCGTCTCCATCCGCGCGAGCACGCGGGCCAGCGGCATCTCGAGGTCGCGCAGCAGCTCCCCCGCCTTGCCCGCCTCGAGCTGCGGCTGCACATGGGTCGCCGCCGCCGCCGTCGCCCGCGCCATGGCCCCGGCATGGGTCGCGACGGTGTCCACCTCGAGCGTCGAGGGCGGCACGAACTTCTTGCCGCGCCGCTTCGGCTGCAAGATGTCCTGCGACTCGAGCTCGACACCGAACGCAGCGCGGCAGATCTCGGCCGGCGTGTGGCCGTGGGCTTCGGGATCGATGAGGTAGCTCGCGAGCATGACGTCGCAGTCGATGCCCGCGAGCTCGAGCCCGAACTGCTCGGCGGCCTGCAGCGCGCGCTTCGAGTCGTCGCAGCGCATGGCTACGGCCGGATCCGAGAGCACGGGGCCGAGCACCTTGGCGAGCGTCTTCTCATCGAGCTGGGTCGGGCAGCCGAGGTAGCGATGCCCTAGAGGAACGTAAGCGCAGTCTTCCCCGTAGCTCAGCGCGAGGCCGACGATCGGCTCGCGCAGCGCCCGCGGACCGTCGGTGAGCCAATACGCCGCGAAGGCCCCCGCCTCAGTGATCGCGGCCGCCACGGTTGCCAGCTGTGCCCCATCCGTGACGAGCGTGACGGGCCCCTCGAGCTGTGGCGAGGGAACCGCCGTGGCCGTGGCGGCTCCGGTCGCGTCGTCGGGCCCGCCGGGGCTCGCACCCTCCCCCGCACGCCCTCCCGCGGGGCCGAGGGCCGCAAGCAGACGCGTGAAGCCAAGCTCCTCGAACAGGCTCCGGAGCTTCGGCACGTCCTGCCCGCCAAGCGCCAGCGCCGCGCGGTCGACCTCGACCTCGAGGTCCGAGCGCAGCGTCACCAGCTCCTGGGAAAGCAGCGCCAGGTCGCGGTTGGCGGTGAGCTTGTCGTGCAGCCCCTTCCGGGTCACGGCCTCGAGGTTTGCGTAGACGCCCTCCAGGCTGCCGTGCTCCTGCAGCAGCTTGACCGCCGTCTTGGGGCCGACCGAGGGCACGCCAGGCACGTTGTCGGAGCTGTCCCCGACCAGCGCCAGATAGTCGCGCACCTGCGACGGCGGGACACCGAGCTTCTTGATGGTTTCCGGCTCGCCGAAGACGACCTTGCGGCCGGTGTCGAACATCACGACATCGTCGTCCACCAGCTGCAGCAGGTCCTTGTCGGCGCTGACGACCACCACCCGCATGCCCTGCTCGCGTGCCATACGCACCGTCGTGGCGATGACGTCGTCGGCCTCGAAGCCGTCGCGCTGCAGCACCGGGATCCCGTAGGCCTCTACGATTTCGCGCACGCGCCCCATCTGCACCTTCAGGTCCTCGGGAGCCGGCGGCCGGTTGGCCTTGTAGTCCTCGTACATCTCCTTGCGAAACGAGCGCGTCCGCGAGTCCATCGCCACGGCCAGCATGCCTGGCTGCTGATCCCCGATCAGCTTGAGCAGCATCGAGGTCACCCCGAGCGACGCGTGGGTCGGCTCGCCGTGCTTGCTCGAGAGCGGCGGCAGCGCGTGGTAGGCGCGGAAGATGTAGCCACTGATGTCAACCACGTAGAGCGTGTCGGGATCGCCCGGGGGCGGGAGCTGGGTCATCGGGGCCTGTTCTGGCGAACCACGCCTGCGCTGGTCGAAAACTGCCCGCGACCTTCGTATGGGGCCGTCCGCGGGGTCAAGGGGCGCAGCTTGCGTGGGCGCCACCGCACGTGCTAATCCGCCGCACTGCCCAGGGTTTCACGCGTGACCCCCGGGCCACGAAGCACATCATGTTCGACGCCCTCAGCAAGGGATTCCGCAACGCCAAGAACCGCCTCGCCGGGCTCGAAGAGCTCACCGAGGAGAACATCGATCAGGCGCTGCGTGACGTGCGCCTGTCGCTGCTCGAGGCGGACGTCGAGCTCGGCGTCACCAAGCGATTCCTGGCGTCGGTCAAGGACAAGGCGGTCGGCGAGGTCATCCAGACCAAGGCCACCGTCAAGGGCGAGAAGGTCCAGATCGGGCCCGCCGAGCGCTTCATCAAGGTGTGCCAGGACGAGCTCGTCTCGCTCATGGCCGCCGAGGGCGAGCCGATCGAGTTCGCGCCGACGCCCGGTATTACCGGCATCATGATGGTGGGCCTGCAGGGCGCCGGCAAGACGACGACCGCGGCCAAGCTGGCACGCTACTGCGAGAAGGAGGGCCACCGCCCGCTGCTGGTGGCCGCCGACGTGCAGCGCCCCGGCGCGGTCGAGCAGCTCACGGTGCTGGGCGAGAGCATTCAGGTCCCCGTCTTCTCCGAGAAGGGCTCCGAGCCCCTCGAGATCTGTCACAAGGCGCAGCGCGAGGCGCGCAAGCTCAAGTGCGACACGATCATCTACGACACCGCCGGCCGTCTCGCGATCGACGACGCGCTGATGGGAGAGCTCGCGCAGATCAAGGGGCGCGTCCGGCCGCAGAACATCCTCCTGGTGATCGACGCGATGATCGGCCAGGACTCGGTCAAGACGGCCGCCGCGTTCCACGAGCGCCTCGACCTCAGCGGCGTCGTGCTGACCAAGCTCGACGGCGACGCGCGCGGCGGTGCCGCGATCTCGGTGCGCGAGGTTACGGGCGCGCCCATTCGCTTCGCGGGCATGGGCGAGACGCTCGACAAGCTCGAGCCGTTCCGCCCCGAGGGCATGGCCGGCCGCATCCTCGGCTTCGGCGACGTCGTCGGCCTGATGCAGGACTTCGAGGAGGTCGTCGACGAGGACAAGGCGGAGGCCGACGCCAAGCGCATGCTCGCCGGCAAGTTCACCTTCGAGGACTTCCTCGAGCAGATCACCATGCTGCAGTCGATGGGTCCGCTGCAGGACATGATGGAGAAGCTCCCCTTCTTCGCCGACTCGGTGCCGGACGGCTTCCAGGTCGACGAGAGCGAGATCGGGAAGATCAAGGCGATGGTCAGCTCGATGACCCGCTCGGAGCGCAAGGATGCGTCGCTCTTCGCCAAGGACAGTGGGCGCGTCACGCGTGTGGCCAAGGGCTCCGGTCGCACCGAGAAGGACGTCGCCGACCTGCTGCAGCGCTTCGGCTTCATGCAGCAGATGATGGGCGGCATCGGGCAGCAGGCGGGCATGCTCGGCAAGATGCCCGGCATGAAGCAGATGGCGATGGCCAAGCAGCTCAAGCAGGCGATGGGCGGCGGCGGCTTCGAGGGCAATCCGATGATGGCCAACCTTGCCAACGAGCTGCTCGAAGCGGCGGTCGCCGAGGGGCCAGGGGGAATGGGCCCGGGCGGTGCACGCGCGGCGGCACCGAAGCGCAAGATGCCGACGGCGGGTGAGCGCAAGAAGCAGCGCAAGAAGCAGAAGCAGGCGCGCCGCAAGTCGCGCAAGTAGCGCGCCTGTGGCCGCAGGGAGGGGAGACGATGCCCAGGACCAGCGCAGTGTGCCTCATCGCAACGGCATGCATCCTCACGGGATGCGTCGAACGCCCACGCGGTACCAACGCCGCCGACAAGGCGCGGCTGAAGGATGTCGTGAGCACGACGCGGCCGACGCCGCGCAAGCCACTGGCACTGCAGTTCGAGGATCGCGTCAAGCTCATCGGCTACGACGTCGACACCTCGCTCGTGATCCCGGGCGCCGGCTTCAAGGTCACCTGGTACTGGGAGGTGACGGGCAAGTTCGAGAAGGGTTGGCGCCAATTCACCCATGCGATCGATGCGAGCGGGAAGAGCCGCGTGAACCTCGACTCGGCGCGCGTGATCGACGAGCTCTACCGGCCGCACGTGTGGAAGAAGGGCGAGTTCATCAAGGACGTGCAGGAGATCACGCTCCCGAAGAACTGGGAGTCCAAGAAGGTGACGCTCGCGGTGGGCTTCTGGAACGGCCCGCACCGGGTCGAGGTCGTCAAGGGCACCAAGGACAGCGAGGGTCGCGGCGTCGCGCTCGAGCTACCGGTCTCCGGCAGCAGCGGTCCCGCGGTCGCGCGACTCACGGCCAAGCGCGCAGCGGCTCCCCCGGTCCTCGACGGCAAGCTCGACGAGCCGATGTGGAAGGAGGCGACCTCCACCGGGCCGTTCGTCAACACCATGCGCGGCACGAAGGCATCGTTCGAGGCGCAGGCGTGGATAGCCTACGGCGACGACGGGCTGTACGTCGCGTTCGACGTCGCCGACGACCACCTCAAGAGCAGCTTCCTGAAGGCGGACGATCACCTCTGGGAGCAGGACGCGGTCGAGATCATGGTCGACCCCGATGGGGACGGCCGCAACTACTTCGAGATGCAGGTGTCGCCGCGCGGGATCGCCTTCGACACTCGCTACGAGAGCCGCCGCAGACCCCGGCCGTTCGGTGACATGGACTGGGACAGCAAGCTGCAGGCGGGCGTCTCTGTGCGGGGCACCCTCGATGACGACGTATCGGACGAGGGCTACACGGCGGAGATCGAAATCCCGTGGAGCGCGTTCATGGCCGGGTCACGCCCTGCCCCGGCGCCCGTCAAGGGCGCGCACTGGCGCATCAATCTCTACGTCATGGATGCTCGCGAGAAGGGGCAGCGCGCGGCCGGGTGGTCGCCACCGCTGGTGGGCGACTTCCACATCCCCGAGCGCTTCGGGGTCGTCACGTTCCCCGAGGCCGCGCGTGGCAAACGCGGCGGCGCGCCTGCGACGGGCACGGCCACGACACCACCGGCGCCGGAAGCGGAAGCGGCCGCACCGCCGCCCGCAGCCGCTGCGCCCGCGAAGACGCCCTAGCAGGTCGGTGAAGAAGTCATTCCGCCCATCGCACCGCGCCTTGGGCCCCGCACGGCCGTCCAAGTCCGCTGCGAAAACATTCATGTTTCCTCGGCACTCGGACGCCGTCCGCGAACCCAAATCGCGGCACGCTGAATCGAAAGCCCTTCTTCACCGACCTGCTAGCTCAAGCCCGCCGAGCCGGTGCTCGTCAGGCGTGCCGGGTCGATACCGAGGTTGCGCAGCGCGGCCGCCCAGCGGTCTGCGTAGGGCGTGTCGAAGACGACCCGGGTGTCGAGATCGACCGGGATCCATGCTCCCTGCGCGATCTCACCGTCGAGCTGCTGAGGCCCCCACCCCGCGTAGCCCAGTGCGACGACGAAGCGCTTCACGCGGCTCTGCGTGACAATGGACGTGAGCATCTCGCGCGACGCGGTGACCGCCATCGACTCCGAGACCTCGACCACCTCGCTGCTCTCGAGGCGCTCCTCACCCTGCTCGAACAGCACCCAGCCGGTCTCGGGGGCCATCGGGCCGCCCACGAGCACGGCGTCGGGGGCGGAGCCGTGCTCGCCGACCTCGAGGCCGAGCGCGTCGAGCACCTCCGGGGACTCCACCGGTGCCGGGCGGTTGATCACGAAGCCCAGCGAACCCTGATCCCGGTGGTCGACGAGCAGCACCACCGTCCGATGGAAATTCGGGTCGAGCAGCGCTGGCGCCGCAACGAGAAAGCCCGGTGACAGTTCGGAAGGCATGGGAGAAGATTGACACCGTTGTGCACGGGTCTGCAATCGGTCACGCCACGTCGGGGAGGCGCCGCCTAGGCTGCTTCGTGTGCCCGCTTGCGCTCTGCTTGCAGCTCGTATGGGCCAGCTCGCTCGCCGCACAGTCGCCGCACGCCGCGCCCGCCGCCGCTGCCCAGTCGGCCGGTGACGCACCCGAAACGCCTCAAAAGGAGGCCCGACGTCGCCGTCCCACGTCCGCGCGCTATGTCGACGCAAACGCCGACCGCGTGCTACTCGCACCGACTGCGGAGACGCAGCCTGCGGGCACGATGTACTTCTCGGTCTACGAGCTGCTTCCGCAGGTCGGCTATGCGATCAGCAATCGCACACAGATCGCGTTCAGTGGGCTCGGCGTGCCGCAGGGCGGCTTCCTGGACATCAGCGTCAAGTCCAACCTGATCCGGAAGCGCGCGATCCGCGTGTCCGTTTCTGCTGCGCTCGACTACGCAGGCGGCTCCGACCTCAACTTCGCCTTTGGCCGCGCCGGCTCCGTGCTGCAGTGGTGTTTCAAGGACAGCTGCCTGTCGAGCCTGAGCATGGGCGGCACCGTGATCGTGCACAACGCGCCAGGCATCGCGCTGCCCTACGGGATCACGATGGGGCTGACGACGTACCTCTCCGACACCACCACGCTATTGCTCGAGTACACGTCCCTGATGAATGCAGCCGACGACCTCTTCTTCCTCGACTTCCCGTTCTTCTTCGTGAGCTACGGCGTGCGCGTGCGGGCCGACCCGAGCTGGTCGCTCGACATCGCGATGATCCAGTCGCTCTCCAACAGCGCCCCGTCGATCGGCCGTGATCGCGCCACCTTCGAGGTGCTCGGCTTCCCGTTCGTGGCCTATACGTATCGTTGGGGACCGCACTACTGACGCCGCAGCAACAGCACGTAGCGGTAGCCGGGCGCATAGTCGTGAACCGAGGCGACCGTGAAGTGCTGCCGCACCCATGGCATCTGCGCGACGCGCCGCTCGACCGCATAGCCGTCGAACCCCAGCAACTCGCCGTCGTCGCCCACCTGCGGCGCGCTGCGGCTGTGCAGCAGGATCGCGTCCGGCGCACGCTCGCGTAGCAGTCGTTCGTCGATGTGCTTGTCCAGGTGGCCCCCGGGCGCGAATGCGACCGCTGCGTCGGTGACGCCACCGAGGTCGAACACGCCGACACCACTGCGGTACGCCAGGAAGCCGACGTCGACGAGGGCCACCCGCGTCGCATGTTCGCGCAGCTCAGCCACGAGCTGCTCGCCGACGGTCGCGCGGGAGTGGGCGGTCTCGCGTGCACCGTCCACGCGCAGTGCAAGGTCCACGAGAGGAACTCCGAGCGTCGGTGCGAGCAGAACCCACGCGGCCCACCGCCTCCAAGACAGCCGCGACACGCGCAGACGTGCGAAGCCAACCGCAACCAGGTAGCCGTAGATCGGCAGCACGGGCGCCAGCAGCCGAAAACCGGGCATCCAGTCGCCGCCCGCGACCACCACCGCGGCGACGTGCGCGAGCAGGGCCAGGCCCAGGACGCGGTCGCCGCGGCGACCCGAGCGCGCGCCCAGGGCCGTCAGTGCGATTCCGCCCAGCGCGGTGGTCACGACTACGCTGCGCGCCGCGTACTCGAGCCCCGCCGCAATGCTCGCCGGCTTGGCAGCCGCGCTCAGTGGCAGCAGGTGACCGAAGAGAGACCAACGAAACGGCAGGACCAGGGCGCCGATCATCAACGCGGCCAGCGCGACGCGCACGCCACGCGTTGGCTCTGCCCGGGCGTGGTGAAGCAACAGCACGGCGGCCATCGGCGAGAGCTCCGGCCGCAGCCACGGTACCGCAGCGCCCGCAAGCGCAATCGCCCACGTCGCCGGGCGCCCGCCGGGCATGGCGGTCGACGCCAACACCGTCGCCGCAAGTGTCACTGCACCCGTCTCGAGTCCGCCCACGGACCAGCTCGCGAGCGTCGGCTGGGTCGCGAGCAGCACGGCCGCCACCCACGTCATGACGCCGCCCGTGGCGCGCGTGCCGACTCGCCGGGTGACGATCCACACCGAGCTTGCCATGCAGGCCAGCCCCACCAGCTTGGCCACGGCGATCGGATCGAAGCCGAGGCTGCGCATCAGGACGAGCGGCACCAGCCACAGCGGTCCGGTGACGCCGTCGGCGGCTCGCTCGCCCACGTTCATCACATACCCGGCGCCCGAAGCGATGTGCTGCGCGAAGCGCGCGACGATGAAGGCGTCGTCGACGGTGAACGCAAAGCACAGCCCGCCCGACACGCAGCTACCGATGAGCGCGAGCAGTGGCGGTGCGATGGGAGGCCGGGCGCTCCCGCGCTCGCCGGCCTTCACGGGCCATCACCGCTGCCGGCGTCGTGCGTCATGCGGTGTCTACCGGGCCGCTTTCATCCGCTTCACACACAGGGGCGCACCCTGGATCGCTTTCGCCAAAAATACAACCGCAGCGGATCGCAGCGTCCTACCCCTGTTGACACTCCACCGCTCTTGCTACGCTCCAACCGGTCCGCAGGCGTACGCCCCAGGCAACCAAATGCTTCGCACACGACTCGTAGCCGGCGTCACATCCGGAGTTGTTCTGAGCGCGGTGTTCGCGACCGTGCTGACGGTTGCTGCGTACGGCGAGGTCTTCGTCGAGCCATGGCGTGTCGACCCGTCGCAGCCGGCACCGGTGACGCTGCGCATCCCGCGCACGCGCGTGCAGACACTCGACGCCGATGGGCAGATGAACTTCAGCGTCGTGCGCGAGATGGTACCGCGCGGCCAGATGGTGCCCCAGGAGCCACAGGCGACGCTCATCCGCGCATACGAGCGCGCGCGCCGTCCGGCGAGTCTGCGCGAGATGGGCGCCCAGTGGTTCATCTACCTGCTGCTCTTCTTGACCGCGACGACCTACATGCGACGCGGCAGCACGAAGGCGGCGGGCCTGCTGCGCATGCAGGTCGGTCTACTGAGCCTCGCGCTGGTCACGCTGCTGGGCAGCAAAGCCGCGCTGCTCTTCACCGACCTTCCGGCGACGGCCATCCCGGCGAGCCTCGTGCCGCTGTGGGCCGCCCTCTATGTCGACCGCCGCACCGGCTTGATGCTCGGCGCGGCTGTCAGCGTGTGCGCCGCGTCGCTCGTCTCCTACGACGTGGTGGCCGGTGCCGTGCTCATGGCCGCATCGCTCACGTCGACGATGCTGTTCCGAAACCGCAAGCAGGTCGGCATGATGATCGTCGCGGGCCTGGCCGGCGGCATCGCCGCGTCGCTCGTCTACGTCGCCGCCAAGGAGCTGTCGGGCGGCTTCTCCCTGATGGACGAGATCGCGCTCGGCTTTCGCAGCGAGGGCTTCATGGCGCTCGTCGCTCCCGTGGTGGCCGCGGTGCTCGGGCTGCTGTCGCATCCGCTGACCTCGCGCATGCTCGGGATCGTCTCTCGCGCGCGCCTGCTCAACCTCAGCGATCTCGACGAGCCGCTCCTGCAGAAGATGCAGAACGAGGCGCCTGGCTCGTGGGAGCACTCGCGCATGATGGCCAACCTCGCCGAAGCCGCGGCCAGCGCAATCGGGTCCGACACGCTGCTGACGCGAGTCGGCGCCTACTACCATGACCTCGGCAAGAGCGTGCAGCCCAAGTACTTCGTGGAGAACCTCGTCGAGGACGAGAAGAGCCCCCACGATGAACTCGAGCCGCACGTGAGCGCGGACGCGATCATGGCGCACGTCGTCGAGGGCGTGCGCATCCTGCGCGACGGTGGCATCCCGGAGCCGGTGATCGAGTTCTCGTACACGCACCACGGCACGAGCGTAATCGAGTACTTCTGGCACAAGCACCAGGAGCTCGAGGGCGCCAAGGAGATGTCCGAGGATGCCTTCCGCTACCCGGGCATGCGCCCGCGGACCCGCGAGACCGGTATCCTGATGCTGATCGATGCCATCGAGGCTGGCGCGCGCACCGTCGAGCCGCCGACGCGCAAGGGCTTCGAGGAGCTGGTGCGGCGCGTGATCTTCACCAAGCTCAAGCAGGGACAGCTCGACGAGAGCGGCCTCTCCCTCGAGGATTTGCGCGTCTGCGCCAACCGCATCACCGATAGCCTCTGCAGCGCCTACCACAGCCGCATCAAGTATCCGTGGCAGGAGAAGAAGGCCGCGGAGGCAGCGGAGGCTGTAGCCACCGCGATCACACAGCCGATGGACGAGCTGCGGCCGGAGCGGACCGAGGACCGGCCCTCCGAGGACACCCCCGCCGTGCGCGAGTCGGGAAGCCGAGAAGCTCCAGCCGTCCAGGAGACCACCGACGAGCGGCCGCTGGTGCCCGCGCGATCGGCGCCGGCCGGCGAGGTGACCCCCGTCGTCGTCACCCCGAAGGAACCACCGCCGGGCTGAGCGGCGTCAGTCCGGGATCGGCTTGCCGGAGTCCTGCTGCTCCTGCCGGTGCGTCTCGATGACCTGGACGAACTCGTCGGCGAACTCGGGGTCGAACTGGCTGCCCGCGCAGCGCCGGATCTCGCTGATCGTCGCCTCGTGCGGAAGCGCTTTGCGGTATGCGCGGTCGCTGGTCATCGCGTCGTAGACGTCGGCGACCGAGATGATGCGCGCGATGAGCGGGATCTCCTGGGCCTTGAGCCCGACCGGGTAGCCGTTGCCGTCCCAGCGCTCGTGGTGGTGGTGGACGCCGGGGATGATCGGCGCGAGGAACTCGATGGGCTCGAGGATGTCTCGGCCGTAGCCCGGGTGGCGCTTGAAGACCTCGTACTCGGTCTCGGTCAGGATGCCGGGCTTGTTGAGGTTGATGACGCAGCCGATCTTGCCGACGTCGTGCATCAGCGCGCCCTGCCGGACGAACTCCACTTGATCCGCAGGCAGCCCGAGCTTGATCGCGAGCAACTGGGCGTATGCCGCGACGCGCTCGGAGTGGCCGGCCGTGTAGCGATCCATCTTGTCGATGGCGCTCGCGAGGCCGCGGATCGTCTGCGAGAAGGTCGCCTGCAGATCCTCGTATAGCTTGGCGTTCTCGATCGCTGCGGCGGCGCGGTCGGACACGATGGCCAGCAGCTTGCGCTGCCCCTCATCGAAGAGGCGCCCCTCCTTGAAGCTCATGGCCGCCATGAAGCCAACGGTGCGCCCCGACATCTTGAGGTGCGTGACGATCATCGACGACAGCTCGACACCGCTCGGTACCGTATCGAAGTAGCCCAGCGCGCGCTCGCCGTCCGCGCGCAGACGGTTGCCCTCTGCGAAGTGGTCCGAGAGCTTGGCGCGGTCGAGCGTGCCGAAGACGCTGTCGTCGGTGTACGCCGGGTTGCGCTCGGGCGTGAACTCGGGGTGCACCACGCGGACGCGCTCGCGGAAGTCACCCTCGCCATCGTCGAGCAGGACTGTCACCACGTCGGCCTTGACCTCGTCGAGGGCGGCATTCGTGACCGTCCGGATCACCTCCTCGAGCGAGAGGCTGGCGGCGATGGCCTCGCTCACCTTGTAGAGCGACAGCGCCTCCTTGAGGCGTAGGTTCTCGGCCTCGAGCTTCCGCTTCTCGAGCCCGCGGCGCACGGTGTGGACGACCTCCTCCATCTTGAACGGCTTCATGATGTAGTCGTAGGCACCGCGCTTCATGGCATCGATGGCGGTCTCGACCGTACCGAAGCCCGTCATGATCACGGTCACGATGTCGGGCATGTTCTTCGAGACCGCCTCGAGCAGCTCGATGCCCCCCATGTTGGGCATCTTGAGGTCACTCAGGACGAGATCGAAGTGGGCCCGCGACAGCTCGTTGAGCGCCTGCACGCCGTCGTCCGCCGTGCGAACCTCGAAGCCCTCCATCGAGAGGAAGTCGGTGAGGATCTCTCGGATGACGTGCTCGTCGTCGACGACGAGGATTCTGTGTGTCTCGTGGTGCACCGGTGAGATATGTGGGGGCCACGTGGAGTCTAGCCGATCCGCTCCACACCGAGAAACCCGTGAATCAGGCCGACAGGTGGTTATAGGTAGGACTAGCCCATTGCGGCCTACCCGCACTCGAATCGTTTTGTGGGTTACGCTGCGCGTCGCGAGCGCAGATACGCTACGCTAATGTGACAGTGGAATCCGATCACGAGATCAAGACCCGAGTTACCACGCTTGAGGAGCTCAGGGTCGAGCAGCAGGGGGACGATTGCTTCGTCGTGATCTACTCGCCCAACGAGAGTGATCTCGGCCGCCGACACGTCCTGAGCAAGCGCGTCATCAACATCGGCCGCGACCGGGACAATGACATCGTCCTGGACAGCGACAGCGTCTCGCGCCGCCACGCGCGCGTGGAACACCGTGACGGCCAGGTCTTCGTCCTCGACCTCGACTCCACCAACGGCACATTCGTCAACGATGACGGCGAGCCGGTCACGGAGATGCAGCTGCGCAAGGGCGATCACGTCAAGATAGGCGATTCGATCTTCAAGTACCTCGCCGGCTCGGACGTGGAAGCGCAGTACCACGAGGCCATCTTCAAGCTCACCATCACCGACGGTCTCACCGACATCGGCAACATCAAGCACATACGCGAGATCCTCGACAAGGAGATCCCGCGCGCAAACCGACACAGCCGCGACCTGTCGCTGCTGATGATGGACATCGATCACTTCAAGAGCGTCAACGACACCTACGGCCACCTCGCGGGTGACTCGGTGCTGCGCGACCTCGCCAACCTCGGCCGCGCGCGCCTGCGCCCGGACGACGTGCTCGGCCGCTACGGCGGTGAGGAGTTCTGCGCGATCCTGCCGGAGACCGACCTCCGCGGGGCGTCCAAGATCGCAGAGGACCTACGTGCTCGGGTGGAGGAGCATGCCTTCACCGTCGAGGGCGAGCTCATCCAGGTCACCATCTCGATCGGTATCGCGGAGCTCAAGAAGGGGATGGACGTCGATGGCTTCTTCAAGGACGCCGACGAACACCTCTACCGCGCGAAGAAGTCCGGCCGTAACAGGGTCTGCTGGGCCGGCAGCTAGGCGTTTCGGGGCGAGGAGCGCCCACGAGCGGTGTTGTGCCGCAGCTCGTCGGGCGGGGTCTAGAACTCGCGGGGGGTTCTGAGGATCTGCGCGAAGTCGTGGGTCTTGCGTAGCGCCTGGTATTGCGGCTCCAGCAGCAGGTCGTCATCGCGGACGCGGCCCTCGAAGTATGCCTGGCGTAGGGCCTCGAAGAAGGCGTCGGCGTCGGGCAGCGGCGCGACGGCGAGCTCCCGAACCGGGTTGGGTGGCGGCAGCGGGTCGCCCCCGTTGAGTGCGCGTCGTAGCCCGGAGATCACGGCGCGGGCCTCGTCGCTGGTGGCCTGGTCGGCGAGCTGGTCGAGCAGCCGCAGGACCGCCTCCTTCGGTACGATCTTGTCTGCGATGCCGCCGAGCACCTGCGCCACGAGCTCGGGCGTGGTCTCGCGCTCCGCCCAGCGACTCTGCGGCGCGCGCGAGCTGATGCGCCCGCCCGCCTCGAGGGCAGACTTGGTGTCGCCGAGCAATACGGCGAGCTTGAGGGCCTCCCAGTCGCTCCACGGCTGCGACGGCAGGCAGCGCGCACCCTGGAGGTAGTTGTTGAGCGCCTCCTGGGGGCGACCGGCGCGGCGCAGCGCGTGTGCCACCGTGGCGTGGGCGACCGAGACGTCGGGCTCCATGCGAACGTGCCGCTGCCCGCTCTCCAGGTACTTCGTCAGGGTGAACGCCTCATCAAAGTCCGGCGCCGTCCACTCCGCGACCGACAGCCGGCACCAGCCATCGAAGGTGCGGTGGACGAGCCGCAGATCCCCGCTGTCGGCGTAGTAGTCGACCACCGGCCAGGTGTCGGCGACAGGTCCCGCCGTGCGATCGAAGGCGAGCACGCCACCGTCGTCGTTGCGAAAGAACGGCAGCAGGACCTCGGGATCGTGGGGCGAGCAGCCGAGCCGGGCCGCGAGGTCGATGAGCTCTCGCAGGATCGAGTTTTCGCCCTCATCGCCTGCGCTCAGCAGGGTTCCTGACGGTAGTGCGCCACCGTTGTGACGCTGCAGTACGATGCCCAGGTCCTCGGGCAGCGGAGCGTGGATGCGGTCCTCGATCGAGCTCAGCGCCGATGACGACGCAGCATCCGCCATTTCCACGTCGGGAAACTCGGGATTATCCCGAATCCAGGTAATGAACTGGTGTACACCCTTGTGCACGTAGGCCTCCGCTGGGGGGCCCCTGCGGCCCTCGCCAAGCCTACCGTGGCAGCCCTGCCCGGTCACCCGTTTCTGGCGATACGTCCGATTCGAGGGCTAAACTGGCCGTGCATGCGTGCGCCCATCTGCCTACTCGTGACGCTCCCGCTTGCCTGGGCCGCGCCGGCCCTCGCGACCCCGCCGCCGGACCCGGCCGCGCCCGAGATGGCCGACGGTGACCAGGCCGCCGTGGGCAACGGTGCTCCCGTTGCGGAGGCCCTGCGCCAGGCCCGCATCGAGCTGTCTGCGCTCGAGCGCGCCCCCGCCCAGCCCGCCGCAGCGGTGCTCGAGGGCGAGCTGCTCGAGGGCCTGCCCTCCCCCACGCTTACCTCGGAGACGCCCGCACCGTCGCCCCGCGGTGCCGCCGGCCGTCCCGACATCGCGTGGCTCAAGGATCTCGTGATGCCCGACTTCCCGGTACGCTGGGACGATCGGCTCGTCGAGCTGCTCACCTACTACCGCGACACCCCGCGCGGCCGCGCCCACATCCGTGGCTGGCTCGCGCGCTCCGGGCGCTATCGCGACATGATCCGCACCCGGCTCGACCAGGCCGGGCTGCCCGCCGACCTCATGTTCGTGCCGATGGTCGAGAGCGGCTTCGACCCTGGCGCGCGCTCGGCGGCCGCGGCGGTCGGAATGTGGCAGTTCGTCGCGCCCACCGCCCGGGACTACGGGCTGATCGTCGACCGCTGGGCGGACCAGCGGCTGAGCCCCGAGCATGCGACCGACGGCGGCATCGCGTTCTTCCAGGACCTCCACGACAAGCTCGGCTCCTGGCCGCTGTCGCTGGCGGCCTACAACATGGGCTACGGCGCGCTGACGCGTGCGATTCGCAAGTACAACACCAACGACTTCTGGGTGCTGTCGCAGCTCGAGGCCGGCCTGCCCTACGAGACGGTCGTCTACGTCGCGAAGGTCACGGCCTGTGCCATCGTCGCCAGGAACCCGGAGCGCTTCGGGCTCGGTGACCTCGAGATCCATCCGCCCGCGCCCCACGCGCTCGTCTCGGTGTCAGGTGGCACCAGCCTGGGCCGCATCGCGCGCGCCGCCGGCATTGGCGTCGGGGAGCTTGCCAAGCTCAACCCCGAGCTCAAGCGCAAGCGCGTGCCACCGGATGTGTTGAGCTGGTCGGTGCGTCTGCCGGTCGAGAAGCTCGAGCGCTTCGAGCGCAAGTGGAAGGACTTCAAGCCGGCGGGCAAGACGCACGCCGCGCACACGCTGCGATTCGGTGAGCGGCTCAAGGACGTCGCTGCGATGTACGGCACCACGTCGCGTAGGCTGCGCGCGCTCAACGACCTGCGTGACGGCGAGCTGCGCGCGGGTATCAAGCTGCAGGTGCCCGATGTCGAGCCGGTCGAGCCGGTCGCTGACGACGACGCGCAGGCCAAGCGACCGATCGCGGCGGTTCCCAACGCTGTCTTCACCTACCCCGACCGCGCGCGCGTCTTCTACCGCGTCGTGGGCGGCGACACCGGCGAGGAGATCGCCGCGTTCTTCGGCGTCACCATGGACGACCTGCGACGCTGGAACGGCGTCACGCCGGAGGCCAAGCTGCCGTCGGGCATGATGCTGCAGCTGTTCGTCCCGCAGGCCGCGGTGCTGTCGCGGGCGGTGGTCTGGACCCCCGAGGAGGTCCGCATCCTCACGGTTGGCAGCGAGTCATTCTTCAATTTCCACGAGGCACAGCGCGACCGCAAGCGCATCCGCTACCGCTACAAGGCGGGCGACACCCTCGCCAAGGTCGCGAAGCGCCACGGCCTGTCGGTGGGCTCCATCGCGCGCATCAACCGCTTCAGCCGCTACAGCAAGCCCAAGCCGGGTAGCGAGCTCATCCTCTACGTCCCCAACGAGTAGAGCGCGCAGACCGCCCGGCCGGGCAAATTGCGCATTGCCTCCACCCCAGAAGGCGCCTTTAATCAGTGGATGCTTCCCGTCCACGAGGCCTGCGCCACGATCATGGCGCAGGCCAGGCCAATGCCCGGCACTCCCGTAGCCCTGGGCGAGACGCGTCAGCGCTTCGTCTCGCAGGACCTGCTCGCGCGACACGACCTGCCGGGCTTCGACAACAGCGCAATGGATGGCTACGCCGTGCGCAACTCAGACGTGAGCGACGAGCCCGGGCGGCTGCGACCCGTCCGTGGCGAGAGCCGTGCCGGCGGGCCACCTCCCCCGCCGCTCGAGCCGGGCTGCGCGATGCGCATCTTCACCGGCGCTCCGATGCCCGACGACGCCGACACCGTGATCATCCAGGAGAACGCCACCACCGAGGGCGACCAGGTGCGCTTCAGCAAGGCGCCCAGCGGCATCGGACAGCACGTGCGCATGCGCGGTCGCGACCTGCGCGCCGGGGACCTCGCGCTGCCCGCCGGTCGCGAGCTGAGCGCCGGCGAGCTCGCGCTGCTCGCGGGCCAGGGCTACGCACAGGTTCCCGTGCACGGGCGACCGCGGGTCGCGATCCTGTCGACGGGAGACGAGCTGTGCGACGTCGAGCTGGCCGGTACCCCCGGGCGCGTCGTCAACAGCAATGCCTACGCGCTGGCGGCGCAGGTGCAGGAGGCGGGCTGCGAGCCCTGGGTGCTGCCGACCGCCCGTGACCGCGCCGACGAGCTCGCCGACCGGCTGCAGCAGGCGCTGACCGCAGACGTCGTGATCTCCGCCGGTGGCGTCTCGGTGGGCACCTACGACCTCGTCGCCGACGCGTTCACGAGCGCGGGTGTGCGGACCGTGTTCTGGAAGGTGGCGGTCAAGCCGGGCAAGCCGCTGCTCTTCGGGATGCACGACGTCACGCCGGTCTTCGGTCTGCCTGGCAACCCCGGGGGCGCGATGGTCACCTTCGAGGTATTCGTGCGGCCACTGCTGCGTACGATGCTCGGCGACCGCGCGCCGTACCGCGCCAGCGTCGATGTTCGGCTCACCCGAGAGCTGCGGCACGGCCACGGCCGCACGGAGCTCATGCGCGCCACCCTGCGCGAGGTCGACGGAGTGCTCGAGGGGGCGCCGGGCCACGATCAGGGCTCGGGCTCGCTGCCCTCCATGGCGTCGGTGGACGCCCTGCTGGTGCTGCCCCCGGGCCGAGACGTCTTCGCCGCGGGCAGCGTCGTGCGCGCCATCCTGACATCGACGCAATCGAGCGCGACGCCTTCCTTCGCGGGGGCGAACGAGGCATGAGCGAGCGGCCGCAGTCGGCGGACTTCGCGGCGGCCGTGCGGGCCGTGGAGCGGCGCCTGCGGCTGCAGTCGATGCTCGACGCGGGCCTGCTGAGCCTGGCCCTCGCACTGGGTGCCGCCGCCATGCTGCTGGCGGCCGCCAAGACGGGCACGTTGCTGCCGGCGGCCGCCGCTGCGCTTGCCCCGTGGCTGCTTCTGCTACCCGCCCTCGGCGTACTCGTCGGCGCGCTGCGTAGCATCGACGGGCTACACGCCGCCCATGCACTCGATCGTACGCATGACCTCAAGGGCCTGATCGCCAGCGCGCTCGAGTTCGAGCGCAGGGCGGGTCACGCGACCAGTGCCTTCGAGGACGCGACCATCGCCCGTGCGAGTGCGAGTGCGCCCTCTCTGTCCACCGCGCGTGCCGCACCGCTGCATGCGCCGCGGTCGAGCGCTGGCGTCGGCGTGCTCGCGCTCTCGCTGGGGCTGCTGTCGCTGCTGGAGGTGCCGCGAACCGAGGCCGTCGCGATGCCGCCACCGCCGCGCCCCCAGCTGCTGCACGAGGAGGACCTCAGTGCGGAGCGCGCGGCGGTCGAGCAGGTCCTGCGTGAGCTCGAGGACGACCCCGCCCTGCAGGAGCTGACCGGCAAGCTCAACGAGCTGCTCGAGGCGATGGCGCGCCGTGAGCTCAGCCGCGCCGAGGCGCTCGCACAGCTCGAGGCACTCGAGCGCCAGCTGCGGGACGCGGCCGCAGCCGACGACAAGAGCCTCGACGAGGCGCTGCAGGAGCTGGCCGCGCCGATGGACGGCCACGACGTGACGCGCTCGCTCGCGGAGGCGCTCAAGCGCGCGGACGCCCAGGCCGCAGCGGACGCGCTTCGGACGCTGGAGAAGCAGCTCGACCGGGACGCGCTCGACCGCAAGCAGCGCGAGGCACTGCGAAAACGCCTACTCGAGGCCGCCAAGCCACCGCAGGACGATACCGCCCAACAGCGTGAGACCGCGGCGAAGGAGCGCGACCGCCTGCTGCGCAAGAAGAAGGAGCAGCAGGGGGAGCTGTCGCAGCGCGACAAGCGCCTGCTGCAGAAGCGCAAGCGCGAGCTCGAGAAGCTGCAGCGCAACCAGAAGGCCGCCGAGGCGCGCAAGCGGACGCTGGAGAAGCTGCGCCGCAAGATGCAGCAGAGTGCCGAGGCCATGCGGCGGGGCGGGCAGCAAGGACAGCAAGGACAGCAAGGACAGCAAGGACAGCAGGGAAAGCAGAGCGGCCGCCAGAGTGCTTCGCAGCGGATGGGCGAGGCCGCGCGGGCTGCCCAGCGTATGGCAGGACAGCAGCGCAGCGCGGGGCAACGCCAGCGTCTGCAGCAGCGGGTCGGCAGTCTGCGCGAGCTGATGCGTCAGCAGGGAACGCGCGCGGCCGGCGGTGCCCAACAGGGTGCGGGCGGTGAGCAGGGCAAGGACGGCAAGCGCGGTAACCAGGGCAAGCCACTCGACCTCTCACGCTTCGGCAAGGCCGCCCGCGGCAAGCAAGGGCAACAGGGCAAGCAAGGCAAGCAGGGGCAGCAGGGGCAGCAGGGCAAGGCTGGTGAGGATGGCAAGCCAGGTCAGCAGGGCATGCTCCTGCAGCCCGGGCAGGGACAGCCCGGACAGCAGGTGCCCACGTTGCTCACACCCGGCGGCGACGGTGAGATGACGGTCGAGATGGAGATGGCCGGTGGCAGCAGCGCGGGCCAGGGTGGAGACCCCCAGCTGGGCGAGCGCGCCACGAAGATGCGCGCGCAGCACCGCGACTCCGCGATCCAGGGGCAGCGCGGCAAGGGGCCGAGCCGCAGCGAGGTGATCCTCGAGGCCGCGGGGCGCGGGTTCGCCTCGCGCGACTACGAGCAGGTGCACGCGCGCTACCGCAAGCACGCGGAGAGCGACCTCGAGCGCGACGAGGTGCCGGGCGGCTACCGCTTCTACGTGAACCGCTACTTTCAACTGATACGGGGGCGACAGGAGAGCGATGAGTGAAACACCTGAGGCATCGATCGAGCGCTTTGCCGATCGACTAGGCGTCGTCCGCGACGAGATCGGCAAGGTGGTGGTCGGCCAGCGCGAGGTGGTGGACGGCGTGCTCACGTGCCTGCTCTCCGGCGGCCACGTGCTGCTCGAGGGCGTTCCCGGGCTCGGCAAGACGGTGCTCGTACGAACGCTGGCCCAGTGCCTGGACCTGCGCTTCTCGCGCATCCAGTTCACGCCCGACATGATGCCCGCCGACATCCTCGGCACCCAGGTCATCCGCGAGGGCGACGGCAGTGCGCGGCATCTCGACTTTCAGCCGGGCCCGATCTTCGCCAACATCGTCCTGGCGGACGAGATCAACCGCACCACGCCCAAGACGCAGAGCGCCCTGCTCGAGGCCATGCAGGAGCACTCGGTGACGGTCGCGAAGACGACCCACGTGCTCGAGGAACCCTTCTTCGTGTTGGGCACGCAAAACCCACTCGAGATGGAGGGCACCTACCCCCTCCCCGAGGCACAGCTGGATCGCTTCCTGTTCAAGCTGCACGTGCACTTCCCCAGTCACGATGACCTCCACGCCATACTCAGCCGCACGCTGGACGCCACACCACCGACCGCCAGCGCGGTCATCGACCGCGACCAGGTCCTCGCGCTGCGCCAGACCGTCGCCAACGTGGCGGTGGCGGACCACATCCGGGAGTACGTCGTGCGCATCCTGGAGGCCACGCACCCCGAGCGCACCTCCGACGCCGAGCTGGTCAAGCGCTTCGTCCGCTTCGGCGCGAGCCCCCGCGGTGCGCAGGCGTGCCTGGTCGCCGCCAAGGTCAGAGCGCTCATGGAGGGTCGGCCGCACGTGGCGAGCGAAGACGTCCGCAGCGTCGTGCTGCCCGCGCTGCGGCACCGTCTGATCCTCAACTTCGAGGGCGAGGCCGAGGGCGTGACGCCCGACGCGATCCTCGAGCGCATCCTCGAGACGGTCCAGCCGGGCGACTGACGCGCGTGGCTCTGCGCACACAGACCGAAGGCAACGCGGGGGAGTCCGGCGACGACCTCTTCGACGAGGCGTTCCAGAAGAAGCTCGAGTACCTCGCACTTGTCTCGCGCCGCGTCTTCAGCGGCCGCAACCGTGCGGAGCGACGCTCGATGCGCTCGGGGGCGGGCGTGGAGTTTGCGGACTATCGCCAGTACGCACCCGGCGACGACTACCGCTACGTCGACTGGGGCGCCTACCAGCGCATCGGCAAGCTGCTGCTGAGACTCAACGAGGAGGAGGTGGACCTTCCCGTCTACCTGCTGATCGACTGTTCGCGCTCGATGGGCGTGCGCGGTGAGGGCGCGCTCACCAAGCTGGACTTCGCCAAGAAGCTCGCCGCGGCGCTGGGCTACGTCGGGCTCGCGCAGCTCGATCGCGTCTCGCTGGTAGCGCTGCAGGACACCAACATCAGCCACATGCCCGCGGCGCGCGGGCGGCACCGCATCTTCAAGCTCTTTGAGTTCCTCAGACGTCTCGGCGCGGAGGGACCGACGGACCTGGCCACCGCCATGGGCAAGTTCACCGCGCAGCACAAGCGCCGCGGAGTCGCCATCGTCCTGAGCGACCTCTTCGACGAGGCGGGCTTCGAGGAGGGCCTCAACAAGCTGCGCTTCGCGCGCTTCGAGACGCACGTCATCCAGATCGTCGACCCCATGGACGCGCAGCCGTCGATGCTCGGCGATGTGGAGCTCGTCGATGCGGAGACCGGCGAGCGCCGATCGGTCACGATCACGCCAGCGGTCGCGCGTCGCTACGCGAACGCCTACGCCGAGTACCTCGCCCGCGTCGAGCGCTTCTGCCGTGACAAGCAGCTGACCCACTTCGCGCTCGCCACCACCACCACGCCGGAGGACGCGGTGCTCGAGCTGCTGCGACACGGGGGCGTGATCGCGAAATGAACCTCGCCGGCCTCACGATCGGTCAGCTGCTCGCCGCGGCCGGTGCGACCGCTGTGCTGACGGTGGCGCTGTACCTGCTGAAGCTCCGGCGCCGCACCGTCGAGGTGCCGTTTTCGCCACTGTGGCAGGCCGTGCTCTCGGAGTCACAGACGACCCGCCTGCTGTCGCGCCTGCAGCACCTGTGGTCGCTGCTGCTGTCGCTGCTGCTGGGGGCGGCGCTCTTGCTGGCCATCGCCGACCCCCGCGTCGAGGACGCTGACGAGCTGTCGCACACGGTCGTGCTCGTCGACTGCAGCCCCTCGATGGCCGCGAGCGACGTGCAGCCGTCGCGCCTGGCCGCGGGCGTGGAGCAGGTGCGCCAGCTGCTCGAGCACCGGCGGCCGTCCGAGCGCATCCTGATCGCGCGCATGGCCGATGTCACCACACCACTGACGCCGATGACCAATGCTGCAGCGACGCTCGGCGACGCGCTGCAGCGCCTGTCGCCGGGCTTCGCAGAGGCCGACCTGCCGCGCGCGCTGCAGTTCGCCGCCGACATGCTCGAGGGGCGCGGGCGCGGACGGGTGGTGCTCGTCTCGGACGGGTCGCTGATCGGCGCAGGTACCGACTTCGCACTCCCCGAAGGCGTCGAGTTCCGGCAGCTGAAGGTCGGGGAGACCGGTGGCAACGTGGCCATCGGGGCATTCGCGGTTCGACGCTATCCACTGGACCGCAGCCGCAGCGAGCTGTTGATCGAGCTGCACAACACCAACGACGCAGCGACGCGCGTGGAGCTCTCGCTGCTCGCGGACGACCGCACGATCGCCGTCGAGCCCGTCGCCCTCACACCGAACCAGCGCCTGCGACGCGTCTACGACAACGTGCCCGCCGCAAGCGAGCGCCTCGAGGCACGCATCCGTGTGCTCGATGGTCCGGCGGACACGCTCGGAGTCGATGATCGCGCCTTCGCGACCGTGCCTCCGCGACGTCGTGCGCGTGTGCTGGCCGTCACGGAAGGCAACCTCTACCTGCAGGCCGCCCTGCTGCTCGACGAGTACGTTCAGGTCGACATGGTAACGCCCGCCGAGTTCGGTGGCGGCAACGGCTACGACGCGGTGATCTTCGACGGCGTGCTGCCGCCCACCCCGCCAGACTACCCTGCGATCTACATCCACCCGGACCCGGCGGCGGGCGGGGTCGCTCCGCTGCCCGTCGATGGGCGGATCGACGCGCCGCACTTCGATCGTCTGGTGCGTGATGATCCGCTGCTGCGCTGGACGGCGCTTCGAGACGTCAACCTGTCGAGCGCACTCGCGGTCAAGCCGTCGCCCGGCGATCGCGTCATAGCGGCTTCGCGGCAGGGCGCGCTGATCGTCGCGGGCGAGCGCGGCGCAGAGCCCTTCGTGGCGCTCACCTTCGACATACGGCACAGCGACCTTCCACTGCGCGCCGCCTGGCCGCTGCTGCTGCTCAACATCCTCGAGTCGCTCGGACCCGACAACGCAGCCGACCAGGCGGCCGGCCACGTGGGTGAGCGACTGACCCTCTCGCTCGGGGCCGGTGGCGCGGCGCACGTGCTCGACCCGACCGGCACACAGCTCGCGATCACCTCGCAGGGGGGAGCCCCGGGGTTCAACGCGATGCGCCCCGGGTTCCATACGCTGCGCCATGAGGGGCGGTCGTGGCCGGTCGCGGTGAACCTCCCCCCCACGCTGCTCGACGACATCACACCGCGTGCGCTCACGGCGGGCTTCGCCGCTCCGGGATCCGCCGGCCTGCACGCACCGTCCGGCATCGCGCTCGCGCCGTGGGCCCTGCTGGTGATCGTCGTGGCGCTGCTGCTGTCGATCGAGTGGTGGACCTACCATCGCCGGTGGACGGTGTGACGCGTCCGGCCCTCGTCTTGCGCGCCATCGCGGTCATGCTCTGCGTGGCGCTGACTGTGATCGCGTGGGGCCTGCTGCCAACAACGCCCATCGGCCTCGCGATCGCCGGCCGCGAGCTCAAGCTGCAGGCGCCACGGATGCTCGCCGGCCTGTGCCTGCTTCCGACGCTCTGGCTGGGCATGCGGAGCACGCTCACCGATCTCGCGCGAGGGCAACTGGTGCTGGCACTGTTGTCGCGCGGACTCCTACTGGGTCTTCTGCTGCTCGCGCTCGCGCGGCCGACGCTGCCGCTCGACGCCACGAAGGTGGCGCTGGTCGTGGCCGTCGACGTCTCGGACTCGATCGGAGAGCGTGGCCTCGCCCGCGCATCGGGGCAGGTGCGACAGCTGGCGGATGCCCGCGGGGACGCGCATGTTGAGCTGGTCACATTTGCCAAGCGACCGATGCGAATGTCGCTCGAGCAGGCCATGGCGAGTGACGGTCGCATCGAGCGGCACGCACCCTCGGCCGACGACCCGGATCCCGGCGCCGCGAGCAATCCGGCGCGCGCGCTGCAATTCGCCTACGGCCTGCTTCCGGCCGGCCACCTGCGACGGGTCTTGCTCATCGGGGATGGCCAGCAGACGCGAGGCGACGTGGCCGCCGAGGCCCAGCGGGCGCGCGAACTGGGCGTCGTCGTGCATCACGAGACGCTCACCGATGCGCGCCCTGCGGAGATCGCGATCGAGGCGGTCGACGTGCCCGAACACGTGCGGTTGGGCGAGACCTTCGCCGTCGGCGTGCGCATCTTCAGCACCCATGCGACGACCGCCACCGTGCGGCTGTACCAGGACGACGCGCTCAATGGGCTCGACGCACTACGCGAGGTCGAGCTTCCGATCGGCAAGACGCGCCTCGAGTTCAAGTCCGTGGTGCGTGCGGCCGGCGACGTCGAATACAGCGCCGAGCTGAGGACGCTTGGGGCGGACCGCTTCGCACAGAACAACCGGGTCTCCACGCGTCTGCATGTCGACGGCCCGCCGCGCGTGCTGGTCGTCGAGGGACGGCCCGGTCGCAGTGCCCATCTCGCACGCGCCCTGGGGGCCGCCGACTTCGACGTCGAGGTGCGCAACGCGCTGGGTACGCCACGGACGGCGGGGGAGCTGGCAGCGTTCGACTTCTTCATCCTGTCGGATGTGCCCGCGGACCGCCTGTCGTCGAGTCAGATGTCGGTCATCGAGCGCTTCGTGCGCAGTGGCGGCGGCTTCATGATGGCGGGCGGCGAGAGCGCGTTCGGCCCCGGCGGCTACGGCGGGACGCGCATGGAGAAGCTGCTGCCAGTCAAGATGGACTCCCAGCGGCGCAACGACGAGCACTCGCTCGCGCTCGCACTCGTCATCGACAGCAGCGGCTCCATGTCGGGTCAGAAGATGGAGCTCGCCAAGGAGGCGGCGAAGGCGACCGCCGAGCTGCTCGCCACGGAGGACTCGCTCGTCGTCATCGGCTTCTCCGGTCGGCCCGAGCGCATCGTGCGTATGCAGAGCGCACGCAACCGGCAGAAAATCGCAAGGAACATCGGGCGGCTCAACGCGCGCGGCGGCACCGCCATCTTTCCGGCGCTGGACCTCGCGTATCAGGATCTGATCGTGACGCGCGCGAAGGTCAAGCACGTGATCCTGCTGACGGACGGGCAGACGCAGGAGGTGGGGATCCAGCCGCTCGTGCAGCAGATGGTGGCCGAGGGCATCACCGTGTCGACGGTCGGACTCGGCGGCGACGTCAACCGGACGCTGCTCCAGACCGCCGCCAACCTCGGCGGTGGGCGCGCGCACTTCACCAGCGACCCCCACAACGTGCCGCGCATCTTCATGCGGGAGACGACGACCGTTGGGCGCAGCAACATGGTGGAGGAGTACTTCCAGCCCCACGTGGTGGACCGGGCGGACTTCCTCTCGGGGATCCCGATCGGCAGCGCACCCATGCTGCGCGGCTACGTCGCGACGGAGGCGAAGCCACGCCCGGTTCAGGTGGTCCTCCAGAGCGACCTGGGCGAGCCGGTGCTGGCGCGGTGGCACGTGGGGCTCGGGTGGGCGCTCGCCTGGACGACCGACCTCGAGGCGCGCTGGGCCGCCGACTGGCTGCGCTGGGCGGCCTTCCCACGCTTCATGGGGCAGCTCGTGCGAGAGCACATGCGCGCGGACAGCTCGACCGAGTATCCGATGGCCGTCGAGCGCCGCGGCGACGACCTGCACGTGTCGGTCGACGCCCTCGACAGCGCCGACCGCTTCATCAACGATCTGCATTCGACGCTCACAGTGGAGTCGAGCGGGGATGGGCAATCGACCCACTCGGAGTACCCGATGCGGCAGATCGCGCCCGGGCGGTATGGGGTACGCGTACCCCTGCGCGCCTTCGGGCCCCTGGAACTGCGCGTTGACCACCGTCGCGACGGCGTACTGCAGGCCCGTAGCCGCGGACAATATGTGCACCCCTATCCCCGGGAATACGCTGTGGAGGCCGCCGGAGGCGAGCCCCTGGCGGCCGCCGCGGCCATCACGGGTGGCAAGAGTTCACCGTCCCTGGACGAGGCATTCTCAGCCGGGTCCGAGCGTATCACCGCCCACGAAGAGCTATGGCCGAAGCTCCTGTGGCTGGCACTTGTGGTATTCTTCCTCGACCTGCTGCTGAGGCGCGTTCGCCTGTTTGATCGGGGCTTCAAGCGTGTCCCCGTACGTGGATGGGAACGATGAGCGGAAACCTGCGAGCGTGTCGCACATCGGAAAAACAACCCGCAAAACCGGGGCTTGACTGCCCGCCACCTACGGTTATCTTGCGGCGCTCGTTTTCAGGGAGGGTGGATCGCGATGAAGAAGTCTGACCTCAAGCGCTTTCGGAAGATCCTCGAAGAGAAGCGCAAGTCATTGATAGATAATGCCGAGAACCTCAAGGCCGAGGGCATGGTCCTGGACCAGAACGACTTGGCCGACGAGATGGACCTCGCGTCGAGCGAAGGCATGCAATCTTTCGAGTTCCGCCTCCGCGGCCGGGAGAAGTCCTTCCTCGGGAAGATCGACAAAGCACTCAAGAAGATCGACGAAGGTGAGTTCGGCGTGTGCGAGTCGTGCGAGGAGCCGATCAGCCCCAAGCGCCTCGAGGCACGGCCCGAGACGACGCTCTGTATCCGCTGCAAGGAAGAGCAGGAGCGGGACGAGCGTAGCTTCGCGTAGGGCGCTGGGGCGGCGCGGTCGATGACCGCATCCGCCGTGAGCGCCTACTTCGAGAAGCTCACCTTCAGGTCCACCCGGCTGCCGGCCGGTGCCTCGGGGTAGTTGACGCGCTTGAATGCCCGCTTCACGCAGTTCGGCACGCGCTTGTGCGGGACCGTGATCTCCCCGACCTTCGTCCTGGCGCTGCCGCGCTTCCTCAAGCGCAGCGTGGCGTGGACGTCTCCCTTCGACGATAGACCGTTCTTCTGGGCGCGCCTGCGGCAATCGAGGAACGGCGGAAACCCATCGCGGAGACCGCGGATGACCGCGCTAACCGCCGCTGCAGGGTCCTTGCCCTTGCTCGCGCTCGCATGGAAGGAGACGCGCCCGCCGGCCGTGGTCCAGCTGGCCCGCTTGGCACCATCGGGACCGTCGGTCACGGCCACGGCATCCTTCTCGGCCTTCGCCTTATCGAGCTTCTCCTGGCTCTCCGAGCGGGAGTTGGCGAACGTCAGCGTTACGACCGCCGCGGCGGGCTTGGGAACGTCCCGGAAGTTGAGGCGCCCGAGCACTTTCATCACGCAGCGCTTGAGCTGGGGGTCGCTGCCGCCCTTCTCCTGCACCTTCATCGCGGCGTTGGGGCCGTCGTCAACGGCCATCGTGATCGCGAACGCCCCGACCGTCGTGGGACGCTTGGCGACCAGCTCGCGATAGCAGCCGCGCACGTCACCCATGCTGCCCATGACCGTCTGGCCGAGCGCCTCGAGCCGTGCCTTGGGGGTACCCCGCGTTCCCTGGATGCCCATCGTTACGTCCGAGCGCACGTTGATGCCAATCTCGCCCTTGGCAGGGTCCTGCGCGTGCAGCGGGGTCGTGACGGCTCCAAGCAACAGCAGCGTCGTCCATGCCCTCATGCCGTCACCTCCGTGTCGCCCTGCTCCCGGGCGGCCTTCTGATCCGCCTGGGGCTGTGGGAGCGTCAGCGTGAAGACGGTCTCGCCTTCGCCCCTATTCATGTCCACCGTGCCGCCGTGGACGGCCGCGACCTTGTGTACGATCGCCAGTCCGAGCCCGGTCCCTCCGTCCTTGCCGTGCGAGGTGAAGGACTCGAACATGCGCGTGCGGATCTCCTCGGGCACGCCCGGCCCGTCATCGATGCACCGCAGCACCAGTGCGCCGCCGTCGCCCCTGCCGACCGAGAGCTTGATGCTGCCGGAGTTGGCGCCGATGGCCTGTCGCGCATTGCGGACGAGGTTGTGGATCGCGCGCCGGATCTTGTTCTCGTCGAAGTGCGCGACGCCGCGGTCCTGAAGCTCGAGCTCGAGGCGAACGGGTGCGCCATCGAGGTCAGCGCGCAGCTGCTCCACCAGCTCCTCGAAGAAGGGCTTGAGGTAGACCTTTCGGATGAGCGCGCCGCTCTCGCCGCGTGCGAAGGCCAGCACCTCGCCCGCCATGGCGTTGATGCCGTCGACCTGCCGCGCGATGCCGTCGGCGAGCTCCGTTCTGCGCTCGGCGTCACCCTCGTCACGCATGAATTTGGCGTAGCCCTTCACGACCGACAGCGGCCCGCGCAGGTCGTGCACCACGCCGGAGAGCGCGTGACCGATGGTCGAGAGTCGATCCTGTCGCTCGCGCCGCTCGCGCGCCTGCGCGAGACCGATGGCCGTCGAGATGTGACCGGCGATCACCGACGCGAGCTTGAGGTCGTCCTCCGTAAAGCCGCTCAGGCCCTGGGACTTGTTGAGCAACTCGAGGGCGCCGCCGTTGCCATCGAGGCGCAGCGGCACACACAGAACGGAGCGCGGGTGGTAGCCAACCTCATCGGCGATCGTCTGCGAGTGGCGCGGGTCCTTGTCGACATCGTTGACCACCTGCGGTTGACCGTTGCGTGCAACCCAGCTGCAGATGCCCTCGTTCGAGGCGACCTTCAGGCGCTTGACCGCATCCGGTACGCCGCCGACCGCACAGCGGAAGCGCATCTCGCCGGAGTCCTCGTCCGCAAGCAGGATGGAGCCTGCCTCGGCATCGATGGCATGCATTGCGCGGGCGAGCACGCCCTCGAGCAGGTCGTCGAGCCGCATCGCGCTGGCGCTGACCTGCGCAATCTCGAACAGCACGTCGAGCTCGCGGACCTTCGTGTGCAGCTGCTCCTGGGTCTCGAGCAGCTCCATGTTCTTGCCGACTACGGAAAGGAACAGCTTGGAGTTCTCGAGTGAGACAGCGGCCTGGGAAGCCAGCGCCGCGAGCATCCCCTCGTCCTCGACGCCGAAGTAGCCAATGCGGCGGTTGAGCACCTGCAGCACGCCGATCGTGCGACCGTGGTGGTTCTTCACCGGCACGCACAGCGTGGAGGTCGTCCGGAAGCCCGTGCGCCGATCCCACTCACCGTCGAATCGCACGTCCTGGTAGGCATCCTTCACGTTGAGCGGCCGGCCCGCCTTGGCGACCCACCCGGCCAGGCCCTGCCCGAGCTTCAGACGTATCTCATGCGTCGTACCGGCATGCTGCACTCGCGACCAGAGCCGTCCGTCCTCCTCGTCGAGCACGTAGAGCGTCGCGCTCTCCGAGTCCATGATGCGGGAGATCCGGCTGAGCAACAGCCCGATGAGCTCCTCCATGTCGAGCGTACTCGACAGGGCCTGCCCGATGTCCTGCAGTGCCCGCAGCTTGCCCTGCTCGCGGGCCAGCGCGTGCCGCAGCTCCTCCGTTTCGGACTCGGGTGAAGACGAGGTCACGCCCCAGTCTCACACGCCCAAAGCGCCGACCGCAATCCCCCGGGAAGCGACGCCCGGCAGCTGTCGAGCGAGGGCTAGAGGCCCTCGCGCATCTCTGCGATTTCACCGTGCGCGATGTCGAAGTCCGACCGCACGACCAGTGCAATGGTGGTGTCCTTGCGAACCTTGATCACGCGCAGCTCGGCGATGACCTCCTTGGGGAGACCATCATGATCGAGAGCCGGTACGGGGACGATGTTGCCCATCTCCTCGGGCGAGCGCTCGAGCGTCTTCTGCCAGTTGTCCTCGCGCCGGACGATGAAGAAGCGGTTGCCCGGTGCGATGCCCTGGCCTTCGCCGACGTCGAGGAAGACGACGTTGCCGTAGCTGATCATGTCGCGTGGTTGCACGGTCGCGATGATGCGCGCGATGACGTTCGCGGTGGCCTTCTGGGGCTGCACGAGGTCGAAGGCCCGCTCCATCTGCGTCACGTTGAATCCGCGCTCGATCGGGTCGAGTGACTCGATGATGTCCGCGCGCGCCAGGCGCTTGTCTGGGTCGTAGCTGCGCACGCGCACCGTGCCCATGATGCGAACCAGCTCGCCCTTGCCCTCGGGCGGTCGCTCTTCGGGTTTGATGCGGCGGAAGATCGTGAGGTCGTCGCCGGCCTTGACGGCCTGCTTCTCGCCCAGCCGAATGTAGACGTGGTCGCTCGCGGAGAGGAACATGTGCTCCTCGTTTCCGCCGATGATGTGACCCGAGCGAACGAGTGCATCGCGGTCGAGGTAGCCCTGGTCACGCAGGAAGACCGTACCGACCGGCATCTTACGCCTCGCGACCTGTGGACCGGTCTGCTCCATGCCGATGCGGTGTACACCCGCCTTGGTGCTCGGGATCTGGCCGGCATCTTCCTGCGCCGTGAGGTTCCGGTCCGCGTCCAGCGTCTGCTGCGAGAGCCGGATGTTGTCGAGCGGGTAGATCCAGTGGGGGTTCGTGATCTCCGGGTTCCACGCCCAGACCTGCGGCCACTTCCACGGGTCCTCGAAGTAGTTGTCGGTGATCTGCCACAGCGTGTCGCCGTCTTGCACGACGTGCACCTCGCCGAGGGACTCCGCTTCGGCTGCCGAGTGGACCCCCTTCTTGCCGATGCGATATCCGCGGCCCTGCTTCTTGGCCTCGGCTATGCTGCTGGGCCCGGGCTCTCGCGGAGTCTGGCTCGCCCCGAAGTACGCCTCGTACTCGGCCTGCAGGTCGTCTTCCGCCCAGTCGTCTTCCTGAGCGCGGATGGGCCCCGCGGTGACGAGGGCGAGGATACAGACACAAAATACTAGTCTCTTCATGAGGCTCCCTCCCCGGAGGCGACTCTGGCAGCGTCACTCTTCGGAAACTCTTTGCGTACGCGTTGGAAGAACGTGCGGGCTAGCTCCTCGTCGCCGAGGCGTCGGTGGCACATGCCCACCTTCAACAGCGCGTCCGAGCGCTTTGCGCTCCGCGGGTAGCGCTGCACCACTGCATCAAAGGAGGTCAGCGCGGCGCGGTAGTCGCGCCGGGCGTACTGCGCCTCACCCTTCCAGTGCAGCGCGTTGCCCTCGAGCGCATGGCCGGGGTTACGCTGAATGAACGAGTCGAGCGCCGCGATCGCACCGTCGTAGTCCTGCGCGCGCATGAGCGACAGCGCACTGCGGTACTGTTGCTTCGGCGAGCCCGCGACGGGTGCGGTCATGGGTCGGTCGCCCGGGAGCGGCACGACCCCTAGACCCGGCACGGGCCCGGAGGGCAGCGGAGGCAGCGCTTGGGCGGCCCGCTCCCTGCGCTGCCGGCGACCATCGAGCACCAGCTTCACAGGCGCCGGCTCGGCGGGCTCGGCGGCACGCTGCTCGCGTCGCTTGCGCCGACTCGCGCTGCTGATCACGACGGTGTCGCGCGGCTTGTCACGGCGACCCGAGCGTGCCTCGGACTCGAGCAGAGCCAGCCGCGCCTCGAGCTCACCGATCAGTCCCGCCTGGGCCGAGGCCCGCGCCCGAAGCTCGCTCACCTCTACCGACAGGCTGCCCTTCGGCGTGGTCTCCGCCGCCGCGGGGGTCCCGGACGCGCATCCGACCAGCAGCCCGGTCAGGGTGACGGGTCCTGTCGCAACGACGATCCTGTGGATGAACTCATGCATGACGGAATGACTGCTCGAACATGGTAGAAAGTGTGCAAATGGAGCGTCAAAAAAAGCGTTGGATCCGAGGGGTGCGCTGAGTGCCGGCCCCGCCCCTCGAAGGGCCCGGTCTGCTCACCCGCCACGTGCGCGTCCAGGACGCAGATGTGGTGCTTTTGCGTGCAATCGTTGAGGCCTACGAGGGGCTGGCCGCGTTCTACGGCGACGGGAGCGGGCTGATCGCGCTCAGCGCACCGCTCGACCGCGCGCGCGAGCTCGACCAGCTGGTCGACGACCTGGCGCTGGAGATCCCGCTGACGCGCGTTGACCCCATCGACCCGCCCGGCTGACGGGAGCAGCGACCTACGTGGGTGGTGGAGTCACGCCCGGCGCCTCGCCGATCACGCGGTAGATCTGCAGCGCCTGGGCCTTGCCCTTGACGTGCGTCGGCGGCAGCTCCTCGACCTCGAAGTACTCCTTCACGCGGTCGTAGGTCTCCCGGCTGATGATCACCTGGCCGGCGGTGGCCGCCGAGCACAGGCGTGCTGCCGTGTTCACGACATCGCCGATGACCGTGTACTCGAGCGCCTTGCTGCTGCCGAGATACCCGGCCACGACCTCACCGCTGTTGATGCCGATGCCGATCTCGACCGGGCGCTTGCCATCGGTCACGCGCTGCTGATTCCACGCCGCCAGATCCAGCATCTGCCTCACGGCGACCTTGACGGCGCGGTATGCATCGTCGTCGTGCGAGACGGGCGAGCCGAAGAGAGCCATGATCTCGTCGCCGACAAACTTGTCGAGGGTGCCTTCGTACTCGAAGATCACCTCCACCATCATCTCGAAGTACTCGTTGAGCATCGTGACGATCTCTTCGGCGGTCGCCTTCTCGCTCATCGCGGTGAAGCCGCGGATGTCGCTGAAGAACACCGTCGTCTCGCGACGGTGACCGCCCTTCTCCACCTCGACGTCGCCGTTGATGACCAGCTCTGCGATGGCGGGTGAGAGCAGGCGCTGGAAGCGCTCGCGCGTGACCGCCTCCTTCTCGAGCTTCTCGGCGTACATGCCATTCTGGATACCGATGGCAGCCTGGTTGGCCAGCACCTGTGTCAACTGCAGGTCCTTGTCCTTGAAGGCGGTCGCGACCTGGGAGTCGAGCACCATCACGCCAAGCAGCTCGTCCGAGTGGATGAGCGGTACGGCCATGCTCGAGCGGATGCCCTGCATGATGATCGACTTGGCGCCGGTGAAGCGCGAGTCGGTCAGCGCGTCGCTCGAGAGCATCGCGGTGCGCTCCTTGAGGACCTGGTTGATGATCGTCTGTGAGAGCGCGACCTCTTCGTCCTTCTTGCCCTTCTTGGTGTGCACACAGCGCGCCTCGAGCTCGTCGCCGTCGTTCAGCAGCAGCACGACGCCGCGGTCAGCCCCGATCAGGTCGAACGCCGTCCCCAGGATCTTCTCGAGCATCTTGTCGACGTCGAGCTCGCCGCCGATCGCCTTGGTGAGCTCGAAGGACACGCGCAGCTTCTCGTAGTCGGCGCGCAGCACCGCGTTGTCCTGCACGAGCCGCTCGGGCATGAACTTCTGGTCGCCCTCCTGCGAGAGCTTGGCGCGGACATGGCTCTCGACCATGCCGGGCATCATCGTGACCTTGCTCAGCTGCGCGGCCGAGTCCCGAGCGCCCTTCTCGACCCCTTCGGAGGCGGGCTGTGCCGCGGGGGCCTCGGCGCCGGCGGCGGCGTCGGCCTGGTACAGCAGCTTGGTAGAGCCGAGGGTGACCTCATCGCCCGAGTTGAGGTTGTGGTTGCCCGACATGCGCACGCCATTGATGTGCGTGCCGTTGAGGGAACCGAGGTCGCGCAGGACGAAGCCCGACTCCACCCGGTCGATGTGGCAGTGGTTCTTCGAGACGATGCGGTCCAACAGCTGGATGGAATTGTCGGGATGCCGACCCAGCGTGTTCTTCGTCGCCAGCTCTACCGTCCTGGGCGGAGCCTCGGGGGAAATGATGGTGATTGTCGCCATGGAAAGCGCAGAAAGCTGAACTCGAATGTTATCGAGCGGGGAACCGCGAGTAAAGCGTCGGGATCGGTCAGCGGCCGATGTCCCGCCGTCGGACCTACCGAACCACCGTCAGTTTACACGGCCGGGCCGCCGGGGCCCGGGTATCGCGTGGAGGCCCAGACGTCGCAGACGCCGCGCGATCCGCGGTGAGCGGCTCCTGTGCCAGCGCGCGCAGAGCGTCGGGACGTCGTCCGGCGTGCGCAGCGCACTCTGCTCACGCACCTCGTCCAGCACGCGCACGAACTCACCGAAGCGCATGGCGAGGGCGTTGAACACGAAAGCCGCATCCTCGCGTCCCTTCCGCAGTTCCATCACGCTGCCGACCTGGCCGTACGCGCTGCGGCCCATCGAGACGACATAGCGGTAGGACAGCCCGCGACGCTCGAAGCTCTCGGGGAAGAACCCGCACACGAAGAGCGAGACATCGCCGAGGTATCGCAAGCGATGCGCCCGTTCGGAGCCGACGGCGTCCATGGCCCACGCGAGCAGGTCGGCCAGGGGCGTCGAGACGTTCGGGGCAGCCCGGGAGACCGAGAGATCCGACAGCAGTTCGGCGAGATAGCTGGCCGTGGGAGGATCTCGGCGCATCCCGAGCTCACCGATCGCGGTGGTCACCTGCTCGTGGAAGTAGGGGCGTACGTCCCTCGCCGGCTGGACGCGCGCGGGGGTGGCCGCCGGCTCGGTGCTCAAGGCGCCTGCCTTTCGCGCCTGTTGTGCACATCGGCCGGAGGTGCGTGCCCCCCGTCTGGCGAAACGCCCGACACGATAGGCATTATCGCACGCCACGGCGCGTACGCAAACGGGAGCTATCCGTGTTGATACTCCCCGGTGTGGGCGCACCGACCCGCGGAACTGGCCGCGGGCGTGGCATCGGGGGTGATCCCAGCTCAGTCGGCAAGCAGCTGAAGCAGCTCAGCCACCCGTGGGCGCACAGAGTCATCGTTCTGCACGGCCGATCCGATTGAGCGCGCCGCCGCCCGTGCGGCGTCGAGCCGAGCCTGCTGCCTCGCGAGCTGCTCCTGCATGGTGCTGGCCTCCGCCCGACTCAGCTCGAGCTGCGCCCGGTGGCTCGCCACGCTCGCCGTGTGGGTGTCGGTGTCGGCCGTGTGCTGCCGCTCCAGCTGGTCGATACGATCGTGCCGAGCCTTGAGTTGCGCGAGCAGCTCGTCCGGCGTGGGCGCCTCCGGGTCGAGCCCGGGGGCATCCATGTCGCCAGCAACGGTGGCGAGGCCCTCGGTGGCCTGTGCACCCGCGGGTCCGGAGCTCAGCTGCTCGACGCCAGCGCCGAGCGCGACCAGGGCGTCGCGGGTCTCGCCGAGCAGCTCGCCGAGCTGAGCGGTCTCGCGCTCTGCACGCTGGTGCGCGCGCTCCGCAGCCGATGCGGCCGACCGCAGCGAGTCCTGCTTCGCCAGCTCGCCCACCTCCACCTGCTCCAGGCTCTGGCGCAGGCGCTCGCACTCCGTGCGCAGTGAGCTCAGCTCGGACTCCCGGGTGCTCAGATCCGAGCTGGCCGACTCCACGCCCTGCCTCAGCTCGGAGGCGCGCTTGCGCTCCCGTGCGAGATGCAGCTCCATCTCGTTGATCCGGGCGGCCATCGCCTCGTTGTTCGTCTTCGTCGAACCGAGCTCGGCGCGCGCGGCGCCCAGCTCGTCGGCGGTCTTGCTCAGACGCGCGACCACCTGCTGCTTGGACTGGGCCAGCGTCTGGACCGCGTGCTCGGCCTCCGCGGCGCGCAGCCCCAACCCGCTGCGCTCGCCTTCGAGACCCGCGAGCCGATGCTGCAGCCTGGCATTGTCACTGTTGTCGGCGTTGTCAGCGGTGTGGGAGCGCGCCACCTCGTACTCGAGCTGCTCGCGTTGCTCCACGAGCCGCCGTTCGAGGTCGCGCTCGCGTCCGGCACCGTCCTCGAGGTCGTGCTCCGCGAGCATCAGCCGCGCCTGCGCCGTGTCGCGCGCTTCGGTGAGCTCGGCGACGACCGACTGCAGTCCGCGGGCGGTGCCCTCGAGGCGCGCGCTCTCCTGCCCCTCGCCGCCGGCACTGGATCCGGACGGGCTCGTCTGCGCTGCGCGCAGCGCCCCCGTGACCTCGTCGAGCTTGAACAGGGCCTCGGCCCGCGCGGCCTCCGCGTCGAGGACCCGCGTCGTGGCCGCCGTGAGCCGACTCTGCAGCTCGGCGGCATCCCCCGTCGGTGCCACGCCCGCGTGGTCGGCCCCTGCGTCGGTCGGCGGCGACAGCTCCTCGAAGCGGCTCGCCAGCCCGCGCATCAGCGACGCCTGGCGCCCGTGCTCGTTGCGCAGCTCCCGCAGCTCGCCCGCGCGTTGCTTCAGAAGCGCTTCGATGCGCTCGATGTCCGCGTCGCCCTCGGGCGCAATCGCGCGCGGCTCCACGCGCTGTGCCGACACCGCGGTCTCCGTGTTTTGGGGGGCCTGTCGGGGATTGGATTGGGTTTCCATGGGCTCCATCAGCGCTGCGTGAGGCGCGACAGAATGGCCTACTTTCGGGCCGACCGCCATAGCTCGCGAGGGGCTGCCGGGGGCGCCGTTCCTTTTTCCACGAACGTCCGGTGGCACCCCCCTGGGACTTCCGGGCTAAGCTCCCAGCGTGCCCCCGACGGCGAGCGATCCGACCGCGTCGATCCGCGCATACATGGGCGTGCTGCGCCGGCGCGCCTGGTCGCAGTGGGTCGCGCGCGCCGCTGCGCTCGCGGGTGCGGCGGGCGGTGGCGTGCTCGTGCTCTCGAGCGCGTTCGCCGGCCCGGTCGTTACCCCGCTGATCGCCACGCTGGCCTGGAGCGCGGTCGCACTCGCCGCGCTCTACGGTGTGTGGCGCGGGCTGCGACCCGCGCGGACGCTGGCGGGTCCCAAGCTGACCGGCGTGCTGTCGCGCCACGACCGTGCCCTGCCCTCTCGGGTGCGCACCGCGCTGGAGCTCGAGCCCGGCGGCAGCCCGGAGTCGGAGGCGCTGCGCCGCGCCCACGTACGCGCGGTCGATGCGAGCCTGCGGGCCGTTGCCCCCGAGCACCTGCTGCCGTGGTCACGCATGCGGACTCCGCAGCTCGGGGCGGCGCTGCTCGGCACGCTGCTGTGGCTTGCCCTGCTCGCCACGCAGTCCGACGTGCGCATCGGTGCGCTGGCGTTGTTCCGGCCCGCCACCTCCGAGGATGGGGTGCTCAGCGCACCGGTCGTCACGCGCATGGAGGCGCGGTTGGTCTTCCCGAGCTACCTCAATCGCAACAGTGAAAACCTGCTCGACCCTGCGGAGATCCGGGCGCCGCGTGGGACGACCGTCGAACTCGCGGTCGAGCCGGCGCTCGAGGCCAGCAGCGGCGCGGCGCTGATCGGCGAACACGAGGTGCGGCTGCGCGATCAAGGTGGCCGGCTGGTCGGCCGCTTCGTCGTGCGCAGCGATGGCTTGCTGCGGCTGCGGCTGCGCGACGGCGATCAGTGGTACGAGGACAATGCCGCGCGCCGCGTGCATGCACTGTCCGACAACACCCCGGAGATCGTGCTGCAGACGCCGGTGGAGGGTGCGTGGGTGCAGCCGGATGCGAGCCAGGAGGTGCGCTTCGAGGCGACCGACGACACCGGTCTCACGGCGGTCGACGTTGCAGTGCGCCTGCCGGGCGGCTCGGAGCACCGGCGTCGCGTGTGGTCGGCCGCCCAGGCAGGCGGCATCACGCCCTCGCTCCAGCGCGCGTCGAACTTCCTGCCCAGTGCGCTGGGCGTGCGCGCCGGCGACCGCTTCGAACTCTGGCTCGAGGCGCGCGACGGCGACGTGGTGACCGGCCCCAACGTCGGCCACTCGGCCATCGTGGTGCTCGAAGCCGCCTCGGATGCGCAGCACCTCTCGCAGCACATCCCGCGCCTGCGCTCGTTGCTCGACCAGTCCCTGACCCTGCTCGCCGACCGGCTCGAGCGGCCCGTCCCCGAGAGCGGCCACGCGGCCGCGCAGCGGTTCACCGCCCTGCGGGTCAAGACGATGCCGATGCTCGCGCAGCTCGCCCGCCTGGTGACAAACCTGGAGCAGGCCACCGAGCCCCAGCTCGACGTCGATGCCCTGCGCGGCGTGCACCGGCGTCAGGACAAGCTCTTCAACCGGGAGAAGGCCCTGTACCGCGGCAACACCACGCAGAAGGCGCGCGCGCGTCACGATGCGCGCACCATCGATGAGCTCGAGCGCGACAGCCTGCTGATCGAGGACATGCTCGCCGAGGCGCACGTCGATGAGGCCGGCGCACTCGCCGAGGAGCTGCAGCGACTGCAGGAGCGGATCGGCGAGCTGCTGCAGAAGCTCGATGCCGCCGACTCCGAGGAGGCGCGCCGCCAGCTCTCGGCCGAGATAGCGCGCGCCGAGGGTCGCATGCGCGAGCTGATGCGTAGCCTCTCGCAGATGGCCACACAGGTGCCGTCGGAATTCGTCAACGAGCAGGCGATGGAGGACGCGCGCGAGCCTAGCGCCGCCGACAACCTGCGCGATCTCAGGTCCGCCGTCGGTGAGGGAGACCTCGACGCGGCCGCGCGCCACCTCGAGTCGCTGCGCGATCAGCTCACGCGACTGACGGAGAGCCTGCGGGAGGGCGGGCTGCGCTTCCGCCAGGCGCGACACGGAGAGCGGGATCAAGCGATGTCAGCCGCCCAGGAGCAGCTGTCGATGCTCGCCGACGAGCAGGGTCGCCTCGCGCAGCGTTCGGGTGAGCGCGTCCGCGAGGCGATGCGCAGCGCATCGCCGGACGGCGCAGGCGCACACGAGGCGCTGCGTCGCCAGGCACAGCAGCTGGGCGAGGCCGTGGACGCGATGGGCAAAGACAACCGCGACCCGACGCGCGCGCGGGCGGTCGACCAGGCGCGCCAGCGCGTCAACGACGCCAAGGACGCCCTGCAGACGGGTGACCTCAGCGAAGCGCGGCGCATGGCCGCCGCCGCCGAGCGCTCGATCGACCAGGTGGCCGACGGCATGGAGATGGAAGCGCGCATGTTCCAGGGGCACGATGGCGCGGCCGGCGAGCGGGCCGAGCGGGCGCGCGAGACCGCACAGCGCGCGGATTCGCTCGAGCGCAACATCGGCAAGCGTATGCCCGAGCTCTCCGAGCACCTCTCGCCGCAGCAGCGTGGCCAGATGCGCGGCGACGCACGCAGCCAGGGACAGCTGCGCGGCAAGGCGCAGGAGCTTCAGGACTCGGTCGACAAGGGGCCCGACGGGCTGCCTCTGTCGCCCGACGGGTCGCGCACCCTGCAGGAGGCGACGGAGGCGATGCGCCGCGCCGAGCAGCAGCTGCGTGGCGGCGACACACAGGGCGCCGGCACGTCACAGGAACAGGCGACCGAGAAGCTGCAGCAGGTTGCGGAGCAGCTGCGCCGGCGGCAAGAGGACGGCGAAGGAGAAGGCGAGCCGCAGAAGAGCGGCGAGGGCGAGGGCCAGGAGGGTGGCGACGGACCGCGCGCGTCGCATGCACCGGTGCGTATCCCGGGTGACGAGGACTTCAACGCGCCCAAGGCGATGCGCCGCCGCCTGCTCGACGCCATGCGGGAGGCGCGCCCGACCGGATTCGAGGAAGCCGTCGAGCGCTACTACGAGGAGCTGCTGCGATGAGGCGTCTCGTCCACAACGCCTGGCTGCTGTTGGCCGCGTGCTTCTGTTGCTTCGCCGCGAGCGGACAGGCCGCGCCCAGGGAGGACGTGCCGCAGGCGGATCGCGACGTGCTGCACGCGCACATCCATGCCATGCGCATCGCGGAGGCCGAGGCCCTGGTAGCGAAGCTACAAGCGTCCTACCCGAAGTCGCGGTCGCTCGAGTACCACCGGGGCGTGCTGCAGTTCTATCGCGGGCACTATGCGGATGCGCTGGCGATCATCGATGGCGCGCTCTCCGGCATCGAGGTGCAGCGCGAGTGGGACTACATGCGCGCGCTCGTGGAGAGCACCCACGAGATGACGCGTGGCTTCATCGAGGTCAGCTCCCCCGACGGCCGCTACATCGTGTGGCACAAGCCTGGCGTCGACTCGGTGATGGCATCGCATGCACTCGAGGTGCTGATGGCCGCAGACACCGCGCTGCAGGAGGCGCTCGGCGTGCGCATCCCCGGGCCCATCCGGCTGGAGATCTTCCCGTCCGCGGACGCGCTCGCGGCGGTGAGCTCACTGACCGTGGAGCAGATCGAGACGACCGGCACGATTGCGCTGAGCAAGTGGGACCGGCTGATGATCACCTCACCGCGGGCGCTCGTGCGCGGCTACCCGTGGGCTGACACCATCAACCACGAGTTCGTCCACATGGTCGTCTCGCGGATGACGGAGGAGCAGGCGCCGGTGTGGCTGCAGGAGGGCGTGGCGAAACTGCTCGAGCGCAGCTGGCGCACGCGCAAGCCCGGCGCGCTCATCGAGCCCGCATCCCTCGCGCTGCTCGAGGAGGCGACGCGCAAGGGCGAGCTGCTCTCCTTCGACGAGATGCACCCATCGATCGCCATGCTGCCGTCGCAGGAGGCGGCCGCGCTGGCGTTCGCGGAGGTCGCGAGCTTCATCGACGACTACGCCAAGCGACACGGCATGGCGACCCTGCGCGACGCCCTCAACCAGCTCGACGGCGAGCGCGATGCCCGCCGTGCCCTCGGCGCCGCCGCCGGACTCGACTTCGCAAAGATTGAGAAGACCTGGCGCGCAGCCTTGCCGCGCCGCTCCGGCAACAAGCACGCGCGGAAGGTGAAGCGGCGGCTGCGCAGCGGCGGCAAGACCGACGACTCGCTCGACGTGGTCGAGATGGATGCCCGCCGATTTTTGCGATTGGGTGATCTCCTCTGGGACCGCCAGCGAATCACCGCGGCGGCCATCGAGTACGGCAAGGCCCACGAAGCCGACCGCGACGACCCCATCGTCGCAGCGCGCTTTGCCCGCGCGGCGCTCGAGACCGGTCAGCCACAGCGAGCCCGGGATGCGCTCGAGTCGGTGGCGCAGCGCTACCCCGACCAGGCGCCGGTCCACGCCATGCTCGGCGCGGCGCGGCTGAAGCTCGGGGACCGGGCGGGCGCGAGCATCGCCCTGCTCGACGCGATCCTCGTCAATCCGTTCGACCCCCAGCCGCAGTGCGACCTGGCACGCAGCAGCGATGAGCCCCGCGTGCGCGACCGCGCGCGAGCGGCCTGCGAGATTCTGGGGCGATAGCCCGGGCAGGTGCTCGCGATCGCACCGCTTTTCGTCACGTGCACGGCGCGTTCGACGGGCGCCGCCAGCCTGGTATATTGCGCCGCAAATGCAGGACCGGATCTCAGACAAGCTGAAGGCGGGCGAGCGCATCGACCGGGACGAGGCGCGCTTCCTCTTCGAGCGCGCCGACGACGCAACGCTGCGCACGCTGTCCGCCCACGTGCGTGGTCGCTTCCACGCGGCGGACGAGGCCAGCTACCTCATCATGGCGATCGTCAACTACACCAACGTGTGCGTGGCGAAGTGCGACTACTGCTCGTTCTACCGCCTACCCGGCCATGACGAGGGCTATCTGCTGTCGTTCGAGCAGGTGTGCGAGCGCATCGATCGGCTGGTCGACTTCGGCGGCACCCTCGTCGGCTTCAACGGCGGCTTCAACCCGAAGCTCGATATCCGCGACTACGCCGAGATGTTCACCAAGATCAACGCGCGCTACCCCAACGTTGCCTTCATGGAGATGACGGTTGCGGAGTTCATGTATGCCTGCAAGGTCTCGAAGTGCAGCTACGAGGACGGTGCACGACTGCTGGCCGACAGCGGCACGCGCTGGGTCACCGGCGGCGGCGCGGAGGTCATGGACGATGGCTTCCGCATGCGCCACAGCGCCGGTAAGCAGAGCGTCGAGCGCTTCTACGATGCCCAGCGCGCGATCCTGGGAGCCGGCGTCGGGTCGACGGCGACGATGGTGATCGGTTTCGACGAGACCCTCGACGAGCGCCTCAACCACCTCGAGGGTCTGCGCAGCTTTCAGGACGAGGTCGACGGCGGGCTCGCGAGCTTCCTCTGCTGGACCTACAAGGCCTACGGAACCGAGCTGGGCGGCGCGGAGATCACGACCGAGGAATACCTTCGCTGGCTGGCGGTCTGCCGCATCTACCTCGACAACTTCGTACACATCCGCGCCTCGGTACTCACCCAGAACGACGCGGCGCTGCGCGGCCTCTCCTATGGCGCCAACGACTTCGACCTGCCCACGGAGGACGAGGTCACGCAGACGGCGGGGGCCACCATTAGCCACGACTTCGGGCGCATCCTCGACGCGGCGCGCAACGAGGGCTTCCGGGCGATCCACCGCCACGCCCTGCCCCGGCGGCCGACGGCCGAGCACGGCTACCAGGCGAGCGGGCTCGAGCGCAGCGAGGTGCTCGCGCCCGCCCAGCGCCAGGCAGCCGGACGGCTCCCGGTCGTCTCACCGTGACCGGCAGCTCGCGCTGTCTCTCGGGACTGGCATCTTGTAGGCTCTCTCGAGCATGACGGAACTGCAGCACGGGTCGGTCGCATCGGCAGCCAACAGCGCCTCCCCCGACCAGGACAACGTCGCCCGCGTCGAGCAACTGGCGGACGCGCGTCGGCGCATCATCGAGCAGCTCCGGACGCGCATCGTCGGCCAGGACGAGGTCATCGATCTCTTGCTCACGGCGCTCTTCGCGCGCGGCCACGGGTTACTGGTCGGGGTCCCCGGCCTCGCCAAGACCGCGCTCATCACCAACCTTGCGCGCGCGCTCTCACTCGAGTCCAACCGCATCCAGTTCACGCCGGACCTGATGCCGACGGACATCACGGGCACGGACGTGCTCGAGCAAGACAAGCGGACCGGCGAGCGCCACTTCCGCTTCGTGCCCGGCCCGATCTTCACCAACGTCTTACTGGCGGACGAGATCAACCGCACGCCACCCAAGACGCAGGCCGCCCTGCTGCAGGCGATGGAAGAGCGCCAGGTCACCGCCGGCGGGCGAACGCACCCGCTGCAGTCACCGTACCTCGTGTTCGCAACCCAGAACCCGATCGAGCAAGAGGGGACCTACTCGCTGCCCGAGGCCCAGCTCGATCGCTTCATGCTGCAGATCAACGTGGGCTACCCCAGCGCATCCGACGAGGTCGAGATCGTGCGGCGCACGACCGCGCCGCAGCAGGCGGACCCGACGCCCATCCTGACGCGCGAGGAGATCATCGACCTGCAGGATCTCGTGCGTCACGTGCCGGTCGCGCCGCACGTGCTCGAGCATGCGGTGCAGCTTGCCCGCCGGACGCGCCCCGGCGACGAGCACGCCCCCGAGATCGCACGTCGCTGCCTCGCGTTCGGCGCCGGTCCGCGCGCGAGCCAGGCGCTCGTCCTGGGCGCCAAGGCGCGTGCGGTACTCGACGGGCGCTTCGCTGCCGAGGTCGAGGACGTCGAGCACCTCGCGGTCCCCGTCCTGCGCCATCGACTGGTGCTCAACTTCCGCGCGGAGGCCGAGGGCACGGGAACGGTCGCCATCATCGACGCGGTCCGCGAAGGGCTCGCGGGCTAGCGGCGGCGCCGGGCGGGACGCGCAGCATGGGACAGCCACGACTGCTCACGCAGGAGGTCGCAGACCGCGTCGCGCATCTGCAGGTGCGAGCGAGCCGTGCCGTCGACGGTCTACGCTCCGGCATCCACCGCAGCCCACACCGCGGCGCGAGCGTGATCTTCGCCGAGCACCGCGACTACCGTCCGGGCGATGACATGCGGCTGCTCGACTGGCGCGCCTATGCGCGCAACGACCGCTTCACCATCAAGCACTTCGAGCAGGAGACGCACCTGCGCGCCCACCTGTTGCTCGATCGCTCAGCGTCGATGGACTACGACGGGGGCGCGACCGACACGCACAAGGGCGAGTACGGTGCGGCGCTGCTATCGGCCCTCGGCCTGGTGCTCGCGAGGCAGGGCGATGCGGTCGGGGCGGCCGTCTTCGCCGACAGCGTGGCCGAGCAGCTGCCCGCGCGTGCGCGTACCGATCACCTCGACAGCATCTTGGAGCTGCTGTCTCGGCCGCCCGAGCCGGGCCTGGGCACGGACCTCGGCGGCGTGCTCGCCGAGCTGTCGCACAACGTCGGCCGGCGCGGGTTCGTCGCAATTGCCTCCGACCTGCTCGACTTCGGCGAGCGCCCGCTGCAGCCGCTCAAGCAGCTCACCGCACTCGGCCACGAGGTACTCGTACTGCACGTCATGCACCCGGATGAGCTGGAGCTACCGTTTCGGGAGCCGATGCGCTTCGAGGATCCGGAGAGCGACGAGTCGCTCGACGCCGACCCGGTGACCGTGCGCAGCGGCTACATGGACGAGCTGGGCAAGTTCATGGAGAAGTGCCGGCGCCGCTGCACGTCCGCAGGGTGTCGCTACACGCTCGCGCGCACGGACATGCCCATCCAGCAGGTGCTCGCCCAGGCGCTGCTGTCGGCGGGGAGCCGATGGGGCTAGGCGTACCACTGGCGCTGCTCGGCCTGCTTGCGGGTCTGTTGCCGCTGCTGGCGCACCGCGTGCGTCGCCACGACCTGCCGCGCAGCACCCTCCCGACCACACGGCTGCTCGAGAAGGCGGTCGCCGCACAGCGCGCGCGTCGCAGCCTCACGGACCTCCTACTGCTCGGCTTGAGGATCGCGGTGGTCTGCGTCGCGTGCCTGGCGCTGGCCGCGCCCTACGTCACCGCGAGCCTCTCCTTCGGCGACGGACGGGTTGCGAGCGCGGTGATCGTGATCGACGACTCCATGTCGATGATGCGCACCGACGGCGGGCGGCGCCTGCTGCAGCTCGCAGCGGCGCGCGCAGCGGGGGCCGCGGCCGCCCTTCCCGAGGGCTCGGAGGTGGCACTCGTGCTCGCGGGCGCACCCGCGCGCGTGCTGCTCTCGCGCACCGCCGCGCTCGCCGAGGTGGACGCGGCGCTGTCGTCCCTGCCGGAGGTCAGCCACCGCGGCGACGACCTGGTCGGCGGCGTTCAGCTCGCGGTTCGGCAGCTCGGCGGCGCAAGCCACGACAGCCGCCGGATCCTCGTGCTGTCGGACTTCGCCAAGCACACCCGCTTCGACGCGTCCACGATTGCGCTCGGCGGCGCCCGGCTACAGCTGCAGCGAATGGGAGCCGAGCCGTCGACGGGCAACCTCGCGATCACCTCCGCCGTCGCCACGCCCGACCCGACCACGCCGGGGCAGAGCTCGGTGGCCGTCGAGATCGCGGGGCACGGCGAGCTTCCCTCCCATGTGACCCTCGCGGCCGATGGCGCCGAGTCGATCCGCGTCGAGCTCGCGAGCGGCGGCGGACGCGGCGTGCTGCATCTGCCCACGCCTGGGCCCGACGACGATCCCGTGGTGGCGGTGGAGCTGACCGCAGACGACGCACTCGCCGACGACAACGTGCGAGCCGTGGTCGCCGGTCGCCGCGACGCCGTCGACATCCTGCTGATCAACGGTGACCCACAGCCGACCAGCCGCGGCGACGAGCTCTTCTATGCTCGCCATGCACTTCGCCTCGCCCCCGATGACCGTGGCGGCATGCCACGGGTGCGGTCCGTGGATGGTGCGGCGCTCGAGTCGATCGAGCTCGTGCAGTTCGACATCGTCGTGATGGCGAACGTCAAGGCGCCCTCGGGCCCGACCGCCGATCGGCTGCTGGCGTTCGTGCGCGCCGGTGGCGGGCTGTGGTTCGCGGCCGGGGACCATGTCGAGCCACAGCGCTACAACGCCCGCCTCGGCAAGCTACTGCCGGCGCACATTCGCGGGTTGCAGCGCGAGGCGGACGTGGGCCTCACCGCACCGGAAGGTGCCGCGCAGTGGCGCCAGACCGCCGGCGGGCTCGGGCGCGTGGCCGCCAAGTCGCGTCTGATGCTCGAGTCGGGGGGCACGCCGCTGCTCTCGTTCACCGACGGCATGCCCGCCCTCGTGAGCCGGCAGGTCGGCAGCGGGCGGGTCGCCCTACTCGCGCTGCCGCTCGACGACGCCTGGTCCGACCTCCCGCTGCGGCCGGGCTACATGCCGCTGCTACTCGAGGTGGGCCGACACCTTGCCGCCCGCTCCTCGGAGCAGCAGCGGCGCATCCTGCCCGGTGACCCGGTGCGCCTGACGGCACCGCCGGGAGCCAGTCGCATGGAGGTGGTGGCCCCGGGCTCGGAGCGGACGACGTTCGACGACGTCACCGCCGGCGCCGAGGTCGTGTTCGAGGACACCGTGGTCAGCGGCGCCTACCGCGTACGCGTGGCGGGTGCCGACTCGCCTCTGCGGACAACGCCCCATCGCGTCTTCACGGTCGTGCCGCCTGCGGGCGAGGCGGACCTGCGTCCGCTCCCGATGCCGGACGACGAGCAACTGCAGGCGGCCACCGAGGCGCACCCCGTCACGGTGCGTCGCGATCTCTCGCCGCTCGTGTTCCTGCTCGTCGGCGCCCTCGTCGCGGGGGAAGCCCTGCTGCGCCGACGCCGCGCACGCGGCTGAGCTTCAGCGGAACATCGACGGCAGCATCGAGGGCCGCATGCCGATGCCAAGGAGGGCGGCGGCGCGAATCGCCGGGTACAGCTCGTAGGGCAAGCCGTAGATGCCCCCGTGGATCTGCTGCGAGAGCGTCGCAGCCGCCTTGGCGACGGGGTTGTCCACGTGGGTTGCCGCAGCGCCGGGCGCCTTGGGGTTGAGCAGGTCGTGGCAGAGCAGCAAGACGCTGAGCGCACGGGTCGTCTCGGGATCGAAGATGCGTACGCCGAACCTCGGCGCACCGAGGAACGCGGCCGCGAACACCGGCTGGCCCATCGACCGCGTCTTCGTGATGGCCAGGACATTGGCCGAGGTGGGCACGGGCGGGCCATCGCCATCGAGTGACAGGCCCCCCGTCGCGTAGCACTCGGCGGCCGTCACCTTGCTGATCAGCTGCGTCGCCTGGTAGCTCGCGCCCTGAATCGGCACGATGGCCTTGGCGATGTGCGTCTCACCCTGCGCGTGGTAGCCCGGCGTCGGTAGCATTCCCGCAGCCGCCATGAGCGCCTGCCAGGCGGGTCGCGAGCCGATGCGCGCCTGCGCGGCCCGCAGATCCTCCGGCTGCACGGTCGCGGCGGTCGTAGGCGAGATCCACAGCGCGACGGAAGCCACCTGCGACCGGTCGAGCCCGCGCACGATGCCGTTCATCGAGGCGCCGAGGCGCCACTCCTGACTGGCACCGCCGGCGTACGCGAACATCCCCACATCGACCGGCCCGTCCTCGGCGAATGCGGCGATGGTGGCGCGTACCTCGCGCGGCCGCCGCATGAGGTCCCCCGGCACGTCGGGCACCACGAGCTCACCCGCGAGTGACGCATCGTCGAGCAGTGCCTGCGGAGGAGGCGCCACGTCGATCCAGAGCACACGCGCACCCGCGTGAAGCAGCGCGCGCGCCGGTGACAGCTCCGCAGCGGCGCCGAGCAGCGCGAAGCGGCGCCCGGTGAGATCGATCTTGCCGCCGCCGAAGTGCTCGACGGTCCAGCGGATCGCACGTGCCGCGGCGTCCGTCAGCAGGTAGGACGCGGTCATCTGATCGATCAGCCCCAGCACGTCGCGCCCCTCGTAGATCCTGCCGTCGAAGGGCACCTCGATCGGCGCGCCCGCGCCGCCGGGCAGCGAGACCGGTTGCGTGGCCAGCGGCTCGGCGGGCTCGGCCATGTACTCGAGGAATGACAGCGCGCGGTCGCCCTCGACGAAGCGCAGCGCCGCCTGCGTCTCGCGCGCGAGGTGTCGCGCGATCTCGACGCGTTGCCCGCTGGCCTGCCGTGCGGCCTCGAAGCGCACGAGGGCGGGCCCGTAGCCGGCCTTGAAGTCGCGGGCCTTGGCGGGCAGCCCGGCCGGGGCGAGCGCCTCGGGGAAGGCGGCGGCCGCGGAGGTCAGCGTCTGGAAGAGCAGGCTCGAGCCCGTCGCGCCCTCGGGAAGCGAGACCCCGACCTGTGCCCTACGACCACGTTTGCCTTCCGCCATGCCGGGGTCATACGCGATTCGGTTGCGGGGGGGAAGCGCGCCCCGGGAGTGCCCCTAGTCGGCGAGCCGTGCCTCCACGACGCGCTCGATGCCTCCTAGATCCTCGTGCACCTGCAACTCGATCAGGCCCGCGGCCTGCAGCAGCGCCGACACGGCAGGCGCCTGCCCCATCCCCACCTCGAGCAGAACCCGGCCCCCCGGCTGCAGACGGCCCGGGAGATCAGGCGCCAGCCGTCGATACATCTCGAGGCCGTCGTCGCCACCGACGAGTGCCAGCCGCGGCTCGTGGTCGCGCACGTCGGCGTCGAGCCCGGCCCACTGCGCCTGAGTCACGTACGGCGGATTGCACGCGATCAGTGCGTAGCGCTCACCCTCAGGAAGCGCGGCGAGCAGATCACCCGCGAGGAATCGCACGCGGGCGTCCGTGTCGTGACGCGCGGCGTTGCGGTGTGCGACGAGCAGTGCGTCCTCGGAGAGATCCGTGGCGTCGACCTGGCAGCCAGGCCGCGCGGCGGCGAGCGTGATGGCAATGCAGCCGCTGCCGGTACAGACGTCAGCCAGGCGTGCGTCTGTCTCCGGCTCGAGCAGCGCCAGGGCGCGGTCGACGAGGGTCTCGGTGTCAGGGCGCGGGATCAGCACGGCGGTACCCACCTCGAAGCTGCGCCCGACGAACTCGCGCTCGCCCAGAATGTACGCCACCGGCTCTCGCGCGCGCCGCCGCTTCACGAGCGCGCGGATGCCATCGAGCTCGGCCGTGTCGAGCGGCCGGTCGAGGTCGAGATAGAGCCCCATGCGGTCGCAGCCGAGCCCATGCGCCAGCAGCAGCTCCGCGTCGAGCCGGGGGCTGTCGAGACCGCGACCCGCGAAATCATCGGCCATCCACTTGGCCATGCTGCGGACCGTCCAGGGCGCGTTCATCGTCTGGGCCGGCGGCGGCTAGCGGCGCTGGACCTTCATCTTCGGCGCCAGGCCGACGCCCGCTGCGGCCGCCCGCGCCATCTTCATAAGCTCGGGAGGCGAGCCCTTCTGGAGCAACGCGCCGAGCAGATTCGGGTCCAGCTGCGCCATGCGGTCGACGGCGCCGCGCGCCAGCCCGCGCTTCTTCTGGGCGAGGTAGGTGAACGCCTGCGCACGCAGGAGCATCGGCAGGATGTCTGCGAACTCGGGGTCGTCGGCGTCGTACGTTTCGAGCAGCTTGCGCGCCTCGTTCGCACTGCCCGTGCGCGCGAAGCTTTCCGCCATGACGGCCGCGTAGAGCGCCTTGGACTTGGCGTTCGGCTGCTTGTCGAGGCGCATCGCGTCGACGACCTCGCGCGCCTCCTTCGTGCGGTTGTTCCGCAGGTAGAGCATGCCCAGCTGGGAGCGCACGTCGTCCTGCACCATGGTCGGCGCCTTGTCGATATCGATACCTTCGAGCACCTCGAGCGCGGCGGCCGGGTCGGTCTGCCCCAGCAGCTGAGCGTGCGCGAGGGCCTTCATCGCGTCGCCGCTGCCCGCCTCGGCGAGCTGCGCCAGCGCCTTCTCGCGTCCCTCCGGCGAGGCCGCGCCCTTCATGATATCGATCACCGCACGCGATTTGCTCGTGAGGCGCCAGACGTAGATGCCGAAGCCCATGGCTGCGACGGTCAGGACCGCGACCACGTAGACGCCCCAGTCGCCGATGTAAGGCGTGAGCATGAAAGCGCTCACCCACAGCACGGCAAACGCGCCGACGATCTGGGCCATCGCCGACCACTTCATCTTCGGCGTCTCGAGCTCCGCGAGGGCCTGGGCGGGGTCGGCAGCGCTCGCGCCGAGCTTTGGCTTCGACTTCGGCATGCGGCCGCCCGCAATACCCCGTACGGAGTGGGCTCGCAAGCCGCAAGCCACCTGGGCGCCCACTGGGCGAAAGGCGCGTGCCGCCTGGCCTTTCGGCACCGGGGGTAGCCGCCGAACGCCTCTGGCGGGCGTCCCCAAACAGAGTAAGTCGAACCCGATGGGGGTTGACAGACAACGGGCCCATCCCGGACCCTAATTTTCAGCGCGACGCGAGCCGTCCGCTCCCCCCGAAACGACAGGAATCCATTGTCCGGCGACCGTATCGGCGAGCTACTCGTACGACAGAAGCTGATCAGCCTCCAGCAGCTGCGGAAAGCGCAGGAGACGCAGCGGAAGGACGGTACCAGCCTCGGCTTCGCCCTCGCGAAGATGGGGTTCGTCTCCGACGACCAGATCACGGACTTCCTGAGCTCGCAGTACAAGGTCCAGTCGGTCGACCTGCGCGAGTACGAGGTCGACCCCGAGGTCCTGAAGCTGATCCCGGTGGAGGTCTGTGAGCGGCACTGCATCCTGCCCGTCTCACGCGCCGGTTCGTCGCTGATCGTGGCGATGTCCGACCCGTCGAACCTCAACGCCATCGACGACATCAAGTTCACCACTGGCTACAACGTCGAGCCGGTCGTGTCGTCGGAAGCGGCCATCATGGAGGCCGTCGACCGCTACTACAATCAAGAGACCAACATCTCGTACGACGAGATCATGGATGGATTCGATGAAGACGACATCGAGTTCAGCGAAGATGACCTCGAGGGCGAGAGCATCGACCTCGAGCGCGCCTCCGAGGACGCGCCGGTCGTTCGTCTCTGCAACGCCATCCTGCTATCCGCGATCAAGAAGGGCACCTCCGACATCCACGTCGAGCCCTACGAGAAGCAGCTGCGCGTGCGCTACCGCATCGACGGGGTGCTGCACGACGAGATGCACCCGCCGATCAAGCTGAAGAACGCCATCTCGTCGCGCTTCAAGATCATGTCGGCGCTCGACATCGCCGAGCGTCGCTTGCCGCAGGATGGGCGCATCAAGCTCAAGCTCGGCAAGGGCCGCGAGATGGACTTCCGTGTGTCGGTGCTGCCGACGATGTGGGGCGAGAAGATCGTCATGCGTCTGCTCGACAAGGGCAACCTGCAGCTGGACATGACGAAGCTCGGCTTCGGCCAGAAGCAGCTGGACGACTTCCTGTACGCGATCCGCAAGCCGTTCGGCATGGTGCTGGTTACGGGACCTACCGGCTCCGGCAAGACGACGACGCTCTATTCGGCGCTCAGCGACCTGAACAAGGTGTCGACCAACATCTCCACCGCCGAGGACCCGGTCGAGTACAACCTGATGGGCATCAATCAGGTGCAGATGCACGATGACATCGGCCTGAATTTCGCCGCCGCGCTGCGCTCATTCCTGCGCCAGGATCCGGACATCATCATGGTGGGTGAGATCCGTGACTTCGAGACAGGTGAGATCGCCGTCAAGGCGGCGCTGACGGGCCACCTCGTCCTCTCCACCCTGCACACCAACGATGCCCCGAGCACCATCTCACGCATGCTCAACATGGGCGTGGAGCCGTTCCTGGTGACGGCGTCGGTCAACCTCATCGTCGCCCAGCGCCTCGCGCGCCGGGTCTGTGCTGACTGCAAGGTCGAGACGGAGATCGACGAGGAGGCGCTCGTCGAGGCGGGATTAACCGACGAGCAGCGCGGGCGTAAGCTCTACCGCGGCGCTGGCTGCCGCACATGCAGCGACTCGGGCTACAAGGGACGCATCGCGCTCTACGAGGTGATGCCGCTGACCGACAAGATCAAGGAGATGGTCCTCCAGGGCGCCTCCACCGCCGAGATCAAGGAGCAGATGATCGCCGGCGGCATCAACAGCCTGCGCATGTCCGGCATCGAGCTCGCCCTCGAGGGCAAGACCACGGTGGAGGAAATCCTCCGCGTGACGGTCTCCGACAAGACCTGACTTGCTCGCGCTACCGCTGACTGGCGCCCCGCGGGCCCTGACCCCCCGTGGCGCGCAACGCGTGCGGGATCATTTGTGATCCACCCGCTTTGGGGGGTTGTACTTCTGTGGTGACACGGGACCGAATTCGACGATCGTCAAAGGCGATCGCTTTTTGGATCTGTTTTGATGCCACCCAATTAGCGTGTAACTTCGATGCTTTAGGTCGTTAACCTCGAAAGTGACGCTACATAATGTGACGCTACATGGCACGTCACCCGTTGTCGCTCCACGCGATCGCTGTTAGCTTCTCGACCATGAGGATCAGCAACAGTTTTTCCGAAGGTGAGATCCAGGCCCTGGATTTCATCGTTCAGACCCTACTCCGTGGTGGCACCCCCACCATGGTGACCCGCCACAAGGAGTTCGCATCGCTTTGCCGCAAGGTCATGGCGATGAAGAACAAGGTGGCCGAGAAGGAGCAACAGGCTCTCGAGTCGTCTGTCGGGACCGTGGAGTCTCCGGGGGACGAGGTAGTCGAGGCTGACGCGCAGCCGAGCGCCGACGACCTCAAGACCGCGATCTAGGCGGGGATGCGGCGCGCGAGCGTGCCCCGGTAGGTGACCTGCGCCCCCACACGGGCGCTTGACACCCGTTGGGCGCTCGCGTAGTCGCCGGGCCATGCTGGTCATCCGTGACGGTCGCGTGCTGGACCCGGCGAGCGGGCGTGATGAGGTTGCCGACGTCCTGATCGAGGGCGGACGCATCACCGAGGTCGGGGCTGGCGCTGCCGAGGGGGCCAAGGGTGATACCACCCGGACGATCGACGCCAAAGGACGCTGGGTCCTGCCGGGCTTCGTCGACATCCATGTCCACCTGCGCGAGCCGGGGCAGGAGTACAAAGAGGACATCGCATCGGGCCTGCGAGCGGCCGCAGCGGGGGGCTTTACGGCCGTCTGCGCCATGCCGAACACGCGCCCGGTCAATGACACGCGCGCCATCACCGAGATGATGGTCGCGCGCGCCGCCGAGGCCGGCGGGCCGCGGCTGCACCCATTCGCGGCCATCACCGTCGGCTCCAAGGGCGAGCAGCTCACGGAGATGGCGGACCTCAAGGAGGCCGGCGCGGTGGGCGTGAGCGACGATGGCGTGTGCGTCATGAACGCCGCCCTCATGCGGCGGGCGCTGGAATACGCACGGACCTTCGACCTGCTCGTCTCGCAGCACTGCGAGGACCACAACCTGACCGCCGGCGCACACATGCATGAGGGCGCCATCTCGACGCAGCTGGGACTCACGGGCTGGCCCGCGGCGGCGGAGGACGTCATCGTGGCGCGCGACCTGCTGCTCGCCGAGCTCACCGGTGCGCGCTATCACGTGGCTCACCTGAGCACGCGGCGGTCGGTGGAGCTGGTGCGGCTCGCCAAGTCACGCGGCATCGCCGTGACCGCCGAGGTCACCCCCCACCACCTGATGCTCGACCACGAGGCGCTGCTCGGCTACGACACGCACTGCAAGGTCACCCCGCCCCTGCGCGAGCAGGAGGACATCGAGGCGGTGCGAGAGGGCCTGCGGGACGGGACCATCGACTGCATCGCAACAGACCACGCGCCCCACAGCGAGCTCGAGAAGGACTGTGAGTTCGCGGCAGCGTCGCCCGGGATGGTCGGCCTCGAGCCCGCCTTCCCCATCGTGCTCGAGCTGGTGCGCGATGGCGTTCTGACGCCCATGCGATTGGTGGAGGCGCTGTCGACCGCACCCTGTCGCGTGACGAAGCTCGATGGCGGCAGCCTCGCCAAGGGCGCTCGGGCGGACGTCACCGTGGTCGACCCGGAACTCGCCTGGACCTTGCGCGCCGAGAGCATGGCGTCGCGCTCAACGAACACACCGTTCCTCGACCGCGACGTCGTTGGGGCGGTCACGACAACGATTGTGGATGGCAACGTGGTGTACGAACGATGAGCCTGCAGACGTTTCGCAGTCCCCGGGCCACCGAGCCGGCACACCTGGTGCTCGCCGACGGCACGGCCTTCGCCGGCCACCGCATCGGCGCGGCTGGCGCGACCACGGGCGAGGCTGTCTTCACGACCGGGATGACCGGCTACCAGGAGGTACTCACCGACCCCTCCTATGCCGGGCAACTGGTGACGATGACGGCGCCGCAGATGGGCAACACCGGCGTCAACATGCAGGACATCGAGACGCGCAAGCCCGCCGTCTCGGGCTTCGTCGTGCACGAACTCTCCGAGCTCGCGAGCAACTGGCGCAGTGGCGGCAGCCTGGATGGGTACCTCGCCGACAACGGCATCGTGGGCATCACGGGCGTCGACTCGCGCGCGCTCACTCGCCACATCCGCGACCAGGGCGCGCAGATGGCCGCCATCGGCACGCAGGACGTCGCAACGCTGCATGACCGCGCCAAGGCCGCGCCGCCCATGACCGGCCGCGACCTGACACCACTGGTCACCACCGAAGCGCAGTACGAGTGGACGGAGGGCAGCGCCGAGTGGAACCCGGGCAAGCCCGTGGACATGCGCTACCACGTCGTTGCGCTCGACTTCGGCATCAAGCTCAACATCCTGCGCTGCCTCGTGGACGCCGGTTGCCGCGTCACCGTGCTGCCCGCCACCGCGAGCGCGGACGATGTCGCGGCGCTCAAGCCCGATGGTGTCTTCCTGAGCAACGGGCCGGGCGATCCGGGTGCGGTGACGAGCGCGATCAAGACCGTCTCCGCACTCGTCGGAAAGTACCCGCTCTTCGGCATCTGCCTGGGTCACCAGATCCTCTGCCTTGCCCTCGGCGGCTCGAGCTACAAGCTGAAGTTCGGCCACAGGGGCCTCAACCAACCCGTCAAGGACCTCTCGACGGGGCGCATCGAGGTCACGAGCCAGAACCACGGCTTCTGCGTGGACATGGCGTCGCTGCAGGGGCGCTGCACCGTCAGTCACATTCACCTCAACGACGACACCGTCGAGGGAATCGACCACGCCGAGAGCGGCGCGTTCAGCGTGCAGTACCACCCCGAGGCGAGCGCCGGCCCGCACGATGCGCGCTACCTGTTCGAGCGCTTCACCGGCCGCATCGAAAAGGGCGTCTAGCTCGTCGACCGCTGCAGAGCGGTCGTCCCAACGCGCTCTACCTCCGCGCGCAGCGCCGCGCCGGTGTGGCTCGTCGCATGCGCCATCACATCCTCCGGCGTGCCTTCGACCACGACCTTCCCTCCGCCGGCTCCGCCGTCCGGTCCGAGCTCGACGACCCAGTCCGCATGCGCGACGACGTCCGTGTGGTGCTCGATGACGACGACGGTGTCGCCGCGGTCGACGAGCCGGTCGATCACGCCCAGCAGTCGCGTGACGTCATCGCGGTGCAGCCCGGTGGTAGGCTCGTCCATCACGTAGAGCGTGGGGCCGGCGCCCGATGCGTTGAGCTCGGATACGAGCTTCAGGCGCTGCGCCTCGCCGCCGCTTAGCGTGTTGGACGCCTGGCCCAGCTGCAGGTACCCCATGCCGAGTTCGGAGAGCAGCGCGAGCGGCCCGGCCACCTTGGGGATCGCCGCGAAGGTCTGCGCCACCTCGTCGACCTCCATGCGGAGCACCTGCCCAACCGTCAGGCCGTACAGTCGAATGTCGAGCGTCTCGGGGTTGAAGCGCTGGCCCGCACACACCTCACAGGGCAGCAGCGCCTGGGGCAGGAAGGCCATCTCCATCGTGGTCGCGCCCTGCCCGTCGCACACGGGACAGCGCCCGGCCGCGACGTTGAAGGAGAACCGCGACGGCCCGTAGCCACGTGCGCGCGCCTCGGGAGTGCGCGCGTAGAGCTTGCGCAGCTCGTCCCAGATGCCGACGTAGGTCGCTGGCACCGAGCGCGGCGTGCGCCCGATGGGGGTCTGATCGATCTCCACGGCGCGGCGCACCAGCCGGTGGCCCTTCACCTCACCGTGCTCGCCGGGCGGGTCCGCGACCAGGTCGAGCTTCTTGCGCAGCGCGCGCAGGAAGACCTCGCGCACCAGCGTGCTCTTGCCCGAGCCGCTAACGCCACACACGACACTGAGCCGGCCGACCGGCACTCGCAGCCGAACGCCGCGCAGGTTGTGCTGACGGGCATTGGTGACCTCGACCCACGCTGGGCCGCGGACCGAACGCCGCGGCGGCATCGCCACGGGCCGCGCGAGCGCGCTGCCGCTCACCGACTTGGGGTCGGCCAGCAGCTCGGCGGGTGATCCCTGCGCGACGATCGTGCCGCCCTTTCGCCCCGCACCCGGGCCGACGTCGATCATGTGCTCCGCCGCCAGGATGCTGTCGGCGTCGTGCTCGACGACCAGCACGCTGCAGCCCGTGTCCACCAGCCGTCGCAGGGCGCCGAGCAGCTTGCCCGTGTCGCGCGGGTGCAGGCCGATGGTCGGCTCGTCGAGTACGTAGAGCAAACCGGTCAGTCCGCTGCCGAGCTGGGCGGCGAGACGAACGCGCTGCAGCTCGCCGCCGCTGAGCCCTGTGGCGGCGCGACCGAGGTGCAGGTAGCCGAGCCCGACCTCGTCCAGGAATGCGAGGCGCTTGACCGCCTCGGCGACCGGCGCGGCCGCGAGCTGAGCGGCACGGCCCGACAGCTTCAGTGTGCTTAGAAGCGCGCCGACTGCGCGCACGTCCATCCCCATCAGCTCACCGATGGCGCGCCCGTCGAGGTAGGTGTGCAGGGCGAGGCCACCGAGGCGGCCCCCCTCGCACTCGGGGCAGGTCACCCGCTGCACCTTCGCCTTGCGGCCCTTGCGACCCTTGCGACCCTTGCGATGGCCGCCGGGCTCCACGCTACCCGCCCCTTCGCAGCGCGGGCAGCCGCCCTGCTCCGTGTTGAACGAGAAGAGGCGCGGGTCGAGCTCGGGGAAACCGCGACCGCAGCTGGCACAGGCGCGACGATCCGAGAGCCACTCCACGTGTGTGCCGATGCCGATCAGGACGACGCCGTCGCCTCCGCGCAACGCGCGCGAGAGCAGCTCGAGCATGCCCGCGTCGCGCGCCGGGAGCTCACCGAAGACGAGCTCGATGTCGTGCTCCTTGTATCGGTCGAGCGCGAGGCCCGGCGTCAGCTCCGTGATCTCGCCGTCGATGCGCGCGTGCGTATGCCCATCGCGACGCGCGCGGCCAAGACGGTCGCGGTGCAGGCCCTTGCGACCGCGGATCAGCGGCGCCATCACCCGCACGCGGCGTCGCCCGTGGCGGGCCACGAGGTCTTCGGCCAGGGCCGCCGCGGGTCGGGGCGCGATCGGGACGTCGCAGTCAGGGCAGTGCAGTGTGCCCGCGCGCGCGTAGGCGAGCCGCAGGTAGTGGGCGACCTCGGTCACGGTGGCCACAGTCGAGCTGGTCGCGCCGGATGTCGTTCGCTGCTCCAGCGAGACGGCCGGCGGCATGCCGTGCACCTGGTCGACGGCAGGGCGCGGCAGCAGCTTGAGGTACTGCCGCACGTACGGCGAGAGCGTCTCGGTGTAGCGCCGCTGGGCCTCGGCGAAGATCACGTCGAACGCGAGCGTGCTCTTGCCGCTGCCGCTGGGGCCAGTGACGACGACGAGCTTCCCGCGCGGCAGCCGCACGTCGACTCCGCGCAGATTGTGCTCGCGCGCACCGAGCACCTCGATACTGAACCCGGACGTCTTCGATCGACGCCGGCGCGCAGCCGCGGGTGCGAGCGCTTTGCGTGCAAGCTGCGCCGCGAGGAAGGGCGCCGTGCGGCTGTCGGCCGCGGCGGCCACGTCCGCCGGCGCGCCCTCGGCCACCAGCTCGCCGCCCTGCGCACCCGGTCCCGGCCCGAGGTCGATCACGTGATCGGCGGTGGCGGCGAGCGCCATCTCGTGCTCGATGACGACCACCGTGCCGCCGAGGTCGACCAGCCGATGCAGCACCTCGATCAGCGCCGAGACGTCGCTGGCGTGGAGTCCCGCGGTCGGCTCATCGAGCACGAAGAGGTCGCCGGGGGCGACCTTCGCCAGCGCCGCGGCCAGCTTGAGTCGCTGCGCCTCACCGCCGCTGAGCGTGCTCAGGGGTTGTCCGAGTCTCAGGTAGCCAGCGCCGATCGCGCGCAGGCGTGCGAGCGGCTCCACGACCTTCGGTACGGCGGCGAAGTGGACAATCGCCTCGTCGACCGTCAGCTCGAGGAGCTGCGAGACGTCGAGCTCGCCAACCTTCACATCGAGTACTGGCCCGGCGAAGCGCCGGCCGCCGCACTCCGGGCACGAGAAGGTGACGTCCGCCATGAACTGCATCTCGACGGTCTCGGAGCCCTCGCCCTTGCAGGCCTCGCAGCGACCACCCGCCACGTTGAACGAGAACGTGCCCGGCCCGTAGTCCCTCTGCTTTGCGAGCTCCGTGTTCGACAGCTGCTTGCGGATCGCGTCCCACGCTCCCAGGTAGGTGGCGGGGTTCGCGCGTGACGAGCGGCTGAGCGGCTCCTGGTCAACCACCACCACCTGCCCCACGCGCTGCTCGCCGACCAGCCGGTCAAACGCGAGCGGGCGCGCGCGGGCATCGCCACGCGCCTGCGCCACCGCCGCGACGAGCGTGTCGAGGATCAGGCTGCTCTTCCCCGAGCCGCTGACCCCGGTCACGCACGAGAGCACCCCGAGCGGGAGCCGAAGGTCCACGCCCCGTAGGTTGTGCCCACGCGCGCCGAGCAGCGTGATCTCAGCGGTGGGGGTGCGTGGGGTGCGCTCTGTCCAAGCGCCGCGGCCGCGGGGCCACAGCGCGAGTGACGTGGCCGTGCGTGCGCGCTTGAGTGCGGCGGGCGTTCCGTCGAACACGATGCGCCCACCCTCGACCCCCGCCTTCGGACCGAGCTCGAGCACCCGGTCCGCACCGACGACGAAGTGCGGGTCGCTCTCCACGACCGCGACAATGTTGTCCGACTCTGCGAGCCTCCGCACGCTGGGAAACAGCCGCTCGACATCCACCGGGTGCAACCCCGAGGTGGGCTCGTCGAGCACGAAGAGCGTGCCGCGCAGGTCCGCCGACAGCGCGCTCGTCAGCCCGACGCGCTGCAACTCGCCGCCCGACAGCGTGCGGATCGAACGGTCGAGGGTGAGGTAGCTCAGCCCGACATCGCACAGCGTGGCGAGCCGCGCTCCGCACTCGCGCAGCACCGCATCGAGACCCGCGGCGGCATGTTCGTCGAGGCGCTCGATGCGCGAGCGCGCCTCGGACACGGACAGCCCGTAGAACTCGGGCAGCGTCAGGCCGTCGAGTCGAAAACCGAGAACCTCCCGCTTGAAGCGCGTGCCGCCGCACGCCTCGCACGGGACGTACTTCCGGTGGCGCGCCAGGAAGACGCGAACGTGCATCTTGTAGCTCTTCGTCTCCAGCCACGTGAACCAACGGCGCAGGCCCGGGTACCCGGTGCGCCAGCTCCCACCGTCGCCGTCGAGCAGCGCGGCGCGCGCTTCTTCGGACAGCTCACCGACGGGCACATCCACGGCGATGCCCGCCTGCTTGCAGAAGCGGAACAGCGCGCGCCGCTCACGCACGAAGGAGCGACCCGCCCACGCCTTGACGCCGCCCTCCTGCAGGGTGGCCGTGAGATCGGGGATGACCCGGTCCCAGTCGACCTCCATCGTGCGCCCGAAGCCGCGGCACGCCTCGCAGGCACCGACAGGGCTGTTGAACGAGAAGAGCCCCTGCGTAGGCCGCGCGAAGCTGCGTCCGCAGCCGTCGCACGCGAGCTTGCGGGAGAACCGCAGCTGCTGCCCGTCCGACACGACGACCACGCGCGCCTCCTCGTCGCCCCGCAGCAGCGCCACGTCGAGCGCCTCCACGAGCCGGGTGCGCTCGCTGGAGCGCGCGGTCGTGCGGTCGACGACCACGGTTAGCTCGCCTTCTTCGAGCGCGTCGCTCGGCCGGATCGAGTCGAGGTCCCGCAGCTCGCCACCGAGGTAGATGCGACGGTAGCCCAACGTCAGCAACGACTCCCTCAGTGCGAGGTAGTGCTCCGCATCCTCGACCGACAACGCGTAGGTGATGAGAACGCGCTCACCGTCGTGGTGTTCGAGCACGGCGGCGGCCGCGGTGGCCGTGCTCTCGCGCTTGACCGCACGCCCGCAGTCGGGACAGCTCAGCTGCGCACCGTGGAGCCACAGCTGACGCACGTGATCGCTGAGCTCGGTCATGGTCGCGACCGTCGAGCGACTCGTCTTCACCGACGCGCGGCGATCGACCGCGACCGCGGCCGGGACCGGATCGAGCTCGTCGACCGGGGGGCGCGCGAGGCGCTCCAGGAACTGCCTCGCGTAGGCGCTGAAGCTCTCGACGTAGCGGCGCTGGCCTTCGGCGTAGAGCGTCGAGAACGCCAGCGACGACTTGCCCGCGCCGGAGGGACCGGTCACGACCAACAGCGTGCCCGGCTCCACGTCGAGGTCGATCCCGCGAAGGTTGTGGGTCGTCGCGCCCCGCAGGCGAATCGAATGCATCGGACACGTGGGTAGCCCAAAAGCGTGGCCCGGGGAAGCTCCGCGGCACCGAAGCGACGTCGAGGTGCGGCGGGTGCTAAGCTCCCCCCGCGATGCCTCCGGCCCTCCGCAGTCAGCCCGTCGCCACGCCGCGACGCGACGCAGCCCGGGCATGCGCGGCCTGCATCAGCGTGCTGTGCGTCCTGGGCGCATCGGTGGTCGCGCGCGCACAGGACGGCGCCCCGTCCCCGGTGCAGGGAGCCCCAGAGGCACAGGACGCACGGGACGCGCAGGATGCTCCCGGCAGCGAGGCGACGCCGGCGGTGGACGAGGCCCGATCCGACGAGCCGCCCCCACCCGCGGCCGACGCCGACACTACTGACAAAGGCAGCACCGACGGTGTCGCCGATGCAGAGGAGCCCGGGCCGGCCACCCCCGAGCCGCCGCAGAGCTACCGCTTGCCGGCGCCGCCGGTCGGTGCCCGCTACCCCGGCATGGACGACCTGCGCTCGGGCAGCCCGTTCGGCGGCGACGAGGGCGAGTTGCGGCTGCCGATCCGGATCAGCACGCGCCTGCGCGTGCTCTCCACCGACCTCGAGGCGCTCTCTTCCGAGGGCGGCTCCTCCACCGCCAACGGCGTCCTGTCGATGGTGACGGGCGGGCTCGTGCTCGCACTCGGTGCGCTCACCGACGACGAGGCGTTCAGCACCTTCCTCTACGTGTTCGGCGCGACGACCATCCTGCGCGGCGGCGTCGACATGATCGTGACACCGGACGCCTCCGAGCCTGCGCTGCAATACAGCCACATGCCGATGCGCAACATCACCGAGGTGCGACAACGGTTGAACTACGGTGAGCGGGGCCTGGGCTCACTCGCCGACGGCTTCCGGCTCGCTCGCATCCTCGACGGCAGCCTGAGTCTCGCAGCTGGCGTGATCACGATCCCGCTGGTGCTCGCGCCCAAGGATTTCAAGTTCGAGAATACCCTCGATATCTTCGTCGTGGTCGGTGCCGGGATCTCCATCCTCAGCGGGATCATCAGCCTGCTGAGCAGGTCCGAGGCCGAGCGGCGCGACGCCGCCTACCGAAAGCTGCGCCGCAAGCTGCAGCGCCCCCCGCAGGAGGAGCAGGCCGTGGACCTGGCCGTCGGTGTTGCCCCCACGCCCGGCGGTGCCCTGCTGCACCTGACTGGGCGCTTCTAGCGTCCGGGGGCCGTAGACTGGCGTCAGCGGCGGGTCTCACGCTACAATCCACCCATGCGGTGCGCGCTCCGAGTGGCCCTTCTCTTGCCCCTCTCTGCTGCTGCGTTGGCCTGTGGCGACGACAGCTCGGACTCGGGGGGCCCAGGCCCCGTGCTGGAGGTGATGGACGAGGAGGACGCCTCGGCCCCGCCGAGCGACATGGACGCCGGCGCCGACGAGGACGCCGGTACCGGCATCCCGCCCGTGTGCGAGAACGTCGACGTCATCCAGGGTGCGGGCACCGCGGCCGACGGCCTGAACGCCACGGCCCTGCCCGACGACTTCGAGGTCAGCCGCGTCAGCATCGGCTTCGATTGCGAGACGCGAAGCCTCGTGCTGAAGCACTCGGGGGGGTTCTGCCCGAGCGGCGACGGCCACGAGCTGACGATCGCCCTCGACGCCGCCTCCATCGAGTCCGGGACGCTCCCGAGCGGGCCGATCACGCTCGACGCCCTGCGCAGCGGCATCACGATCCGCTATACGCGGCACGCGTTCCTCGACCCCGGAGGTGAGTGGGGCAACTGCGGTACGGACGACATGGGGTTGCTCGAGCTACTCGAGATGCCGTCGCTCCAGGCCAACCAGGTCGTCGAGGGGCGCTATCAGCTGATTCTCGTGCCATGCGACGGCCGGCTCAACGAGCCCATCGACGTCGTGGGCAGCTTCCGGGCGCTGACCGACCACTCGCTCGCCGAGACCTGCGACTGAGCGCCGCGGGGCCATTGGCCCCGGGCAACGCTACCGAAGTCCCCAGGCGCGCCGCGCCGCCCACTCGGCGGAGAAGAGCAGCGCGAAGAGCGCGAAGAACCACGCGCTCGCAAACGGACGCTCGCGGTCGGTGCCGATACGCTGGCTGCGGCTGACGTCGAGGTCTGCGAGATCCGGCGGGTCATCGCTGTAGTGGAAGCCGCCGCCCGTGGCCTGCGCGAGCGCGCGCAGCACCTCGGCGTCGGGACGCGGGTCTGCCAGCTCGTCGCCGCCCGCCTCGACGACGAAGCCCTCCTGGGCCACCCACGGCGTCTCGCCACCGTCGTCCGCGTCGCCCTGGGCGCGCACCGCGACCCGGTAGCCACCCAGGTCGGCGGGCGCGGCGACGACCACCTCGACCTCGCCGCGCGGGTCGGTCTCGGCGACAGCCCTCGACAGCAGCGCGTCCTCGTCGTCGAGCACCGCCACCTCGACACGCTGATGGGCCCGCGGCGCATAGCGTACGTCGCGCAGCGAGACGCGCGCGCGCACCGATGCCTGCGGCGCGTAGCGCGGCCGGTCGGTGCGGATGCGGCTCGGCTGCAGCAGTGGATCGCGCGAGAGCCAGCGTAGCGCCCGATCCCAGAAGCGCTCGTAGGCGGACGCGTCACCGCTCTCGCCGGCGGTCGTCATGCCCCAGCGCCACGAGCCGTCGATCGACAGCGCGAGCGAGCGACCGCGACCGGGCTCACCGACCGCCAGCACGACCATCGGCTTGCCGTCGACGCCACGCGCCTTCGGATGAACCAACAGCGCTTGGCCGCCCTCACCCACGCTGCGAATGCGGTTCATGCCTGGCACCTCCGACAGCCCCTCCCACGCGCGTGCGTTGTCGGAAGGATGCGGCAGCAGCGAGACGATCGGATGCAACCCCAGCTCGGGCACCACCACCGGACGAAACGGCGCGTCGTCGGTGGAGTCGCTGCCCGCGGTCATCTCCACCGGTAGGATGTCCGCGATGGGCGTGCTCTCGTAGCCCCCGCCGCCGAAGGCGAGGCTGCCCCCGACCATCGCGAACGCGCCGCCGCCGAGCACGTAGTCGCGCACGCGCGGCAGGTACTGCGCCATGCGGTAAGGCCCGTAGTTGAAGTCCTGGAAGATCACCACATCGAAGCTGTCGAGGTGCTCGCGAAACAGCTCATCGGTCGGGAACGGAATCAGCGACAGCTCATCCTGCGAGGCCATGCTGATGTCGTTCTCCGTTCTCAGGATGAAGAACGTGATCAGGTCGTTGGCCGGGTTGCTCTTCAGAAAGCTGCGCAGGAAGCGCGAGTCCCAGCTGGGCCGACCGCTGACCAGCAGCACGCGCAGCCGGTCGCGGGTCGCACCGATCAGGAACGCACGCTCGTTGTTCTCCGGCACCGCGTCGTCAGCGCCCATCGGGATCGACACCGTGTAGACGCTGCGGCCGAGCTCGGTGATGGGGAACGGGATCGTGACGGTGGCCCGCCCCTCGGCGTTCAGCTCCGCGGTGGTCTCCCGCACGAGCTGCCCGCCCTTGCGCAGACTCACGACGACCGGCCCTGGACGCGCCGGGGTCGAGCGCACGTCCACCTGCACCTGCGCCTCCTGACGCAGGAAGGCGACAGGGTCGGAGCGCACCTCGACGATCGCGTCGTCCTTCACATTCTCGTCAGCGCCGACCAGAACACCGTAGACGCGCACACCGAGGTCAGCGATGCGTTGTCGCGCGGCGGCGTCGCCGAGGTCTGCGCCGTCGGTCAACACGATCACTGCGCCGAGCGCCTGCCCCTGCTCCTGTGCAACCTGGGACAGGGCATCGCCGATACGCGTGTCGTCGTCGGTCGTCGGATAGGCATCGCCCAGCAGTTCGGCGCGCGGCATGACGCGTGCGCCGTCCCCGAAGGCGTAGAGCAACGGTGCAACGCCGGTCTCCTCGAGCCAGCCGCGCAGGACCTTCGCAGCGCGTGCCGAGCGCCGCGTCTGGCCCGACATCTGGACCGACATGCTGCGCGAGACATCGGCAATGACCGCGAGCTTGCCCTCGACGCGCTCCATACGCTGGCCGACCCACTGGGGCTGCATGACGATGAGCGCGGCGACCGTCACGGTGCAGAAGCGCATGGCTCCCAGCGCGAGCCGGCGCGACGGACGCGACACCGACGAAAGCTCCCGAAGCCCGAGCGCCAGCAACGCCGAGGCGATGGCGAGCACGACAATGGCTGACGTCATGCCGCCCGGGAGCCCCAGCTCCAGCTGCCACTGCGACCACTGCGTCAGGCTCTCCATCGGCTACGGCTGTCCGGCGCGTCTGCGCATGATGAAGGGCGCGTGCACCTGGTCGTCCTTGTAGTCGAGGCACAGCGCGTACATCACCAGGTTCACGCCGAGGCGAAACGCGCGCTCACGCTGGCCGGAGTGACCGGGGACAACCTGGAACAGGAAATTGCCGAGGTTGTCCCGCGCCCACGCGCCCCCGAGGTCATGGCGGCTGAACACCACGGCCGCGCGCCCTCCCCGCTCGATCGCCTGGATGTGCCCCGGCCCCTGCACCCTGCCGACGGGGCGGTCGATCAGGTAGAAGGAGCGGTAGATCGTGTGGGTCCCCGGCAGCGAGTGCAGCGCGCCGTCGCCGAAGATGGCCGCCAGCTCGCGACGGACCGAGACGTCGAAGCCGCTGGCGTCGGGGGCCGCGTCGTCGATCAGCAAGAAGCCACCGAACTCGATGTAGCGTCGCAACGCCCTGCGCTCGGCCGGCGACAGGGGCGCAAAGGCGCGCTGCCCGGGCCAGTAGAGGAACGGCGCGTCGTACATCGCTGCGTCGCCGAGCTGGACCGTGCGCGGGTCGAGGGCGGTCTCGACGCTGGTGCGCTGCCGGACCGCCCACGCCAGGCGTCGCGCAGCCGACGGCCGCGGCACCCCCCCGCCATCCTTCAGCTGCAGGATGCGGATCTCGATCGCGCTCGCCGCGCCGATCGCGGCCGCGGGCGCGGGCGGCCACAGGGTGAGCGCACCCGCCGCGAGCGCGCAGCCGATGGCCGCGAGCGCCGCCCAGCGTCGAACGCCGACTCCGCCGTGATGATCGCGGCCGTGCACCAGCGAATCGTCGCGGTCGCCGGAGCCCTGTCAAGCCCTTTGGGGTAGGCTGCCTGCATGACCCAACCCGACCCGAGGCCACGGCGCATCGGCGTGCGCGCCCGATGGGAGCCGTGGACCATCGCGATCGCACTGTGCTGCGCCTGTGGCGGCGCCCCCTCCGGCGAGACCCCGCCCCCCGCCGCAGACGTGCCCGCCGCCGCGGAGCCATCGGCCGCGCAGGTGGCCGAGGAGCCACAGCCCCCGGGCCCCTACAAGGCGCGCCGTGACCTCATGGGGACGGTCATGGAGATGACCGTACTGGGGCTCCCGCAGGCGCAGGCCGCGGCCGCGGTCGATGCCGCGATGGAGCAAACGCGCAAGCTGGAGGCGGTGCTATCGGAGTGGAAGCCCGACAGCGAGGTCTCGCAGATCAACGCGGCGGCTGGCAAACACCCGGTCAAGGTCGGACCCCACACGCTGGCCGTCGTCCGCGCGGGGGTCGAGGTGTCGCGATGGAGCGAGGGCGCGTTCGATCTATCGTGGGCCGCGCTGCGCGGCCTCTACCTGTTCCAGCGCGGTGAGGAGAAGGTGCCGACGCTCGACGAGATCAAGCCACGGCTGCCACTGATCCGCTACCAGGACATCGTCATCGACGAGCAGGCGTCGACCGTCATGCTCAAGCGCGAGGGCATGAAGATCGGCACCGGTGGCATCGCCAAGGGCTACGCGCTCGACGTCGCTTCGCAGATCCTGCGGGACGCCGGCGCCGAGAGCTTCATGTTCTTCGGCGGCGGCCAGGTGCAGGTGCACGGCCTCAAGGGCAAGCGCCCCTGGCGCGTGGGCATCCAGCACCCGCGCCGCAACGACTACTTCGGCTTCATCCAGGCGAGTGAGGGTTCGGTCTCCACGTCCGGTGACTACGAGCACGCCTTCGTGCGGGACGGCAAGCGCTGGCATCACCTGCTGAACCCGCGCACGGGCCTGCCGGTCGATCACACCATGTCGGTGACGCTGATCGCGGACTCCGGACTCTACGCCGACGCGATGTCGACCGCGGTCTTCATCCTCGGCGCCGAGCGCGCCCTGCCCATGTTGGCGGGTGCACCGGGCAACCCGCGAGTGGCGCTGGTCGACGCGAGCGGAAAGCTGTTCATCAGCGACGGGATGGACGAGCAGCTCGTGCTGCGTGCTCCGCTCGTCGACGGAAAGATCCCGAGCGACCCACCCGCGCCGCGGCAGCGCTAGCAGGTCGGTGAAGAAGTACCTTTCGCCGACCTGCTAGTCGCGGTCGGCGATCGGGACCCAGCTGCGGTCGAACTCGCCGCGCCAGACCTGGCTCGGGCGAAAGATGCGGTTGTTCTGCAGCTGCTCTACGAGGTGCGCCAGCCAGCCGGCGGCACGCGCGATCGCGAAGATCGGCGTGAAGATGTCCGTCTGGATGCCCATCTTCGCGTAGAGGATGCCGCTGTAGAAGTCGACGTTCGGGTAGATGCCCTTCGAGCCGACGAGCTGCTCCATCTGCGTCTCGAGCTGGGTCGCGACGTCGTAGAGCGGCGTGCGCCCGAACTTCTCGAAGACCTCCGCCATGAGGTTCTGCAGGATCGTCGCGCGCGGGTCCTTGACCTTGTACTCGCGGTGGCCGAAGCCTGTGATCTTCTCCTTGCGCGCGAGACGATCCTCCGCCCAGGAGCGGACGGTGCCGGGGTTGGCATCCGGGATCGTGGCGAGCATCTTGAGCACGTTCTCGTTGGCGCCGCCGTGCAGCGGGCCCGAGAGCGTCCCCACCGCGCTCGAGATCACCGCATAGGGATCGGCGAGCGACGAGCCGGTGACGCGGGCGCTGAACGTCGAGGCGTTCATCTGATGTTCGGCGTGCAGGATGAACGCCACGTCGAGCGTTCGCGCGACGAGCGGGTCAGGCTCTTCGCCCGTCATCTGGTAGATGAAGTTCGCCGCGTGCCCGAGGTCGGAGCGCGGCTTGAGCGGATCGTCGCCGTTTCGAATGCGTGCCCAGGCGGCAACCAGCGTTGGCATCTTCGCGATCAGTCGGATGCAGCAGGCGTTGCGGAACTCCGCGTCCTCGACGTGGTCACCGGGGTAGAACATGCTCATCGCCGCGATCGATGCGCTCAGCGCGTCCATCGGGTGGCCGCTCTCCGGGAGCGTCTTGAGCATGTCGATCAGGCGGAACTTGACCTTGCGCTCGGCACGCAGGGCCGCATCGAACTGCGCGAGCTCGGCGGGCTTCGGAAGGTCGCCGTAGAGCAGCAGGTAGGCGACCTCCTCGAAGGTCGAGTTGTCCGCGAGCACCTCGATCGGATAGCCGCGGTACTGCAGCTTACCCACGCTGCCATCCAGGTAGCAGACGCCGGATTCGGCGGCCGGCACATTGGCCAGGCCGGGCACTAGAACGTTGTCTTGACTCATTTGCTTGCTGCCATCAATTCGTTGTCAAATTCAGTATTTAGTTGCGTCGGACGCTATCCGGTGTGCCCCCGTGGGACAAGCTTTGGATGGCGCCTAGCCGCCCCGCTCGACCTCGAGGCCGTCGGCCTCCCAGTGCAGAAACCCGCCCAACAGAAGCCCGACCTGCGCACCGGCGGCGCGGACATCCTCGGCGGCCTTCTTGCCGTCGTCGGTGGTGCGGCCGTAGAGCACGCGCAGCCGGCCATCGACCGGCTGAAGATCCTGCAGCCGCTCCGCGAGCTTGCTCGCCTCGACGTGGAGCGCGCCGGGGATGTGGTAGCGCCCGAAGGAGACCGCGTCTCGCACGTCGACCGGAACCACCCGACCCTGCTGTATCAGCTGGGCGAGGTCCTTGGGCTCGAGCTCCTCCGAGTTCTGCGGGAGCACGGGCGCGATGAGCGTCTTGAGCGCCGCCTTGTCGACCGCCCCGACGACCTGGTCGACCGGGCGCCCGTCCTTGAAGAGCACGAGCATGGGGATCGACTGCACCCGGAAGCCCGCCGCGAGTCGCGGGTTGGCCTCGACGTCGACGCGCACGATCTCCAGCTTGCCCTGCAGTTCGGCCGCCATGCCTTCGAGTACCGGCTCGAGCGCCTTGCACGGCTCGCACCAGTCCGCATAGAGGTCGACGAGAACCGGCAGCGGATTGCGTAGCACCCGCTCCTCAAAATCCTGCTCCGTGACCATCGAGAGGGGCATCGTCCTGTTCCTTTCAGCTCCGCTGCAGGCCCGCCCGGCACCGGGGTGGGACCACCTCGATGGAACCTTCTCCCGTCCCGGGCCAGCACCTATCGGCGGCCGTGGGTCGCGACGCACTCGTCGCGTGAGCGTCAGCCGCCAGGGGCACGAAATACCCCAGCGATCGCCAACCGCTCCCCAGAAGGAGTACGACATCAGCCCGGCTCGCGCCACCTCGACGAGCGCTACGGCGGCCCCTTCGACAGGGCAGGTATCAACGGCACATGTCACCGTTTCAGGAGTATTGGCAGGCCTCGGCTGCGTGGCGGGCTGACCGCCGCCGAGGGCTGCGCGGCGCCGTTGCGCCGGAGCACTCACACCTCCTGTCGTGTCCTACATTCTGCAGCTCCCGGCGCGTCGTGGAGGGGCGGCGGCAGTTCGACATTTCGGGTCGATCTCGGCTAAGAACCGTCTCGTTTTCGCCATGGAAGTGACCTGCGATCGCTGCGGTGCGGAGTACGAGTTCGAGGAGACCCTGATCTCGCTCGGGGGCACCACGGTGAAGTGCACCGAGTGCGGCCACCTCTTCAAGGTCCGCCGCTCCGAGCACCCCTCGAGCGCCGCGCCCGCCGCGCCCGCCGAGCTCGACGACGATGACGAGACGCGCGCCGGCTGGACCGTGCGGGCGGCCGGCACGACGGAGCACCTGGACTCCCTCGCAGAGCTCACACGAGGCATCGAGCAGGGGCGCTTCGACGCCAACGTGGAGATATCGCGCGGCGGTCGCGCGTGGCGGCGCCTCGGCGACATTCCCGAGCTGCTCTCGTTCTTCCCGGGACGCAGCCAGCGACCGCCGGAGCTCGGCATCCAGTCGGCACCGCTGCCCAAGGGTATCGGCTCGACGCCGCCGCCGCGCCCGCGCCGGGTGACGGCCCCGGGCATCCCTGCGCCGCGGCGCGAGCCCCACCAGGGCGCCGCGAGCGGGCGGCCGTCGGGACGCACCGGACCGGTCAGCGCACCGCCGCCGCCGGTTCGAGTGCGCTCCGATCCGCCAGACGGTCCGCCGATGACGCCCTCCAATGCGACGCCGATCCCGCCGCCGCCGAAGGTCCCCGTCGTTGACTCGAGGCCGCCTGCCGGACCCGAACCCGCCGAGCCGGGGTCATCGACGCGACCACCGACGACGTCGAAGCCGCCACAACCGCCTCCCCCGCCCACCGCTCCATCGCAGCCTCCCCTCGACCCGGGTGGCCAGGCCGGGGGACCGGATGAGCCACGACGCAGTGCGGGGCGACCGCTGTTGATCGTGGCGGTGCTGTCGTTGGCGCTCGGTGGCGGGCTGTGGTGGTCAGTGCGCCACGCCGATGCACCCGCGGAGCCCGCCGCAGAGCCGGCCGCTGCCTTCGTCGAGAAGGCGGACAGCGCGCTTGCGGCGCATCACCCGCGGCGCTTCGAGGAGGCGCTAACCGAGTATACGAAGGCGCTGGCCTTCCACGAGGTCGACCCGAACATCCTGGGTTCGATCTCGCGGGTCCATGCGGTCTGGAGCCAGTACCTGCGCTTCGAACGCGACGCCCTCAGCCACTCCGGCGTTGCCGACCCCGCGCGTGTTGCCGCCCTCGACGAGCAGCACCGGCAGCACGCCGACGCCGCCAAGCGACACGCCCAGACCGCAGCGCGCAAGAACCCAGGAAGCACCGTCGCGGAGGTCGCGCTCGCGGACGCGCTGCGCCTGACGGGCAACCTGGTCGGTGCGCGCAACGAGCTCGACCGCGCACGCGCCAACGACAATGACCCGGACGCCGAGACCCTGCGCGTCGCGGCACTACTGCGCATCGCAGAGCACCGGGACGCGCTCGGCGAAGGACGGCAGCTGGCCCAGCAGGCGACGGCCGCCGACCCGAGCATGTTGAGGGTGCGCGCGCTGCTCTGCCGCATCCTGGCGAGCGAGGCCGACGTCGAGGGCGCCCGCCGCGAGCTCGAGGCCATCCGGAGCGTCGAGTCGGCGCATCCGCTGATCCCGCAGCTGCAAGCCGTGCTCGACCCGCCCGCGCCCGCACCCGTCGCTGACGCCTCGGTGCCGCAACCGCCCGAGGAGGGGCCGCGCGAGCCCGCGGCTGTCGGTGAGGCGATGAAGCTCGTGAAGCGTGGCGAGGCGCTGCTGGACGCGGGACGCGTCGCGGCCGCCCGCGGGCTCTTCGAGCAGGCCATCGAGGCGCGACCGAGACTGACCCGCGCCCGCGTAGGCCTCGGCTACGTCGCGCTCGAGCAGGGTCGTGGGCGGCTCGCCATCCGGCACTTTCGCCCCGCTGCCAACGCCGGCAGCGGGGAAGCGCTCATCGGCCTCGGCGAGGCGTACCGCAAGCTCGGGCGCAAGAAGGATGCGCTCGCGGCCTACCGGCGCTACACCCGATCCCATCCCCTCGGCAACCGCCTCTCAATCGCCCGGCGGCAGATCGAATTGCTCTCCGACCAGCTGGAGCCCTGATGCACGACACCCGACAATCGAAGACCGGCATGCCCGCCGCGCTGCTCGCGCTCCTCGCACTGCTCGCGCTCCTCGCCCCGCTCGCCGGCGCCTGTGGAGCACCTCCGGAGAAGAAGCCCGACGGACCCGCGCTGCTGGAGGTGCATCTGGAGATGCCCGCCGCAGAGAGTCCGGCGGGCGACCTGCTCGAGGTTCCCCGACTGAGTCACCGCGAGGTACTCGCGCAGATCGACGAGGTCGCGAGCGAGGAGCACCTCAAGGGTTTGTTTCTGCGCGTCGGTGGGCTCGGCGGGGCATGGGCCCGTGCCGAGGACTACCAACGCGCCCTGGGCCACGTGCGCGAAGCGGGCAAGCCGGTCCACTGCTACTTCGAGGGTACCGACAACCTCGGCTACTCGCTCATGGCGCGTAGCTGCGACCGCATCAGCATGACACCCGCCGGGCTGCTGAACCTCGTGGGCCTGCGCGCGCAGGCCATCTACGCGCGCAAGTTCCTCGACGAGCTCGGCCTGCGTGCCGAGTTGCTGCACGTGGGCAAGTACAAGGGCGCCGCCAACGCGATGACGCTCGAGGAGATGCCCGAGAGCGCGCGCGAGACGATGGATGACATGCTCGACGACCTGCACAGCGACCTCGTCGCGGCGGTCGCATCACGCGACGACGTCGCGCGTGGCGATGTCCAGGCAGCGCTCGATGGCGGCCCCTACACGGCCCAGGCCGCACTGGCCGCCAAGCTGGTCGACGCGGTCGCCTTCGACGACGAGGCACGCGAGCGCGCGCGGCAGGCCGCCTCCGCGAGCCGCATCGAGCGCGCGCCTGCGCTGGTGAAGCAGGAGGCAGCGGGACTGTCGGAGATGCTCGCGGCCCTCGGCGGCGAGCTCGAAGAGGCCGATATCGAGGGGCCCCACGTCGCACTGGTCAACCTCGAGGGGACGATCGTGCGCGGCGGCACGCAGAGCCGCAGCGGCGCACACGCTGATAGCTTCGTACGCGAGATGCGAAAGCTCGCGGACGACAGCGACGTCCGCGCCGTGGTTGTGCGCATCCACTCCCCCGGCGGCTCGGCGATGGCCAGCGATCTGATGTGGCAGGCGATGCGGCGTGTCGCCGGGCGCAAGCCGGTCGTCGCGTCGCTCGGGGACATGGCGGCATCCGGCGGCTACTACGTGGCCGTGGGCGCAACGGAGATCATCGCCGAGGCTGGCAGCCTGGTGGGTTCGATCGGCGTGGTCGGTGGCAAGATCGTCGCCGCGGACCTGGCGGAGAAGGCGGGCGTGGAGGTGCGCGTGCTCAGGCGCGGTCAGCGCTCCGCGTGGATGAGCCCGGTGTTTCTCCTCTCGGATGGCGAGCGCGAGGCCGTCCAGGCGATGCTCAACTCCACCTACCGCCTGTTCGTGCGACGCGTGGGGCAGGGGCGCGACCTGGAGCATGCCGCCGTGGAGAAGGTCGCCCAGGGGCGCCTCATGACCGGTCGACGCGCGCTCGATGGGAAGCTGATCGACAGCATCGGGGGGATCGACGCGGCGCTCGCACGGGCGCGTGAGCTTGGCGAGCTGCCCGCGGACGCGGAGGTCGCGGTGTGGCCGCGGCGCATGACCTTCGTCCAGCAACTCGCGCTCGCGATGGGTGGCCAGGCGCACGCCGCGGGCGCGGACCTCATCACTGTCTCGAGCTGGCTGCCAGAGCGGCTCAACCCGTGGGCTGACGTGTCGCTGCTGCAGCAGCTCCTGACGCCAAGCCAGGGTCCGGCCGCGCTCATGCCCTACGGCATCGAGATCCGCTAGCGCGCCCGCGGGTTGGCGCCGGGCGACCGCTGAACGGATGGCCGCGGTCGTGCTGAGCAGCGGGGCATTCGCGGTCGACGACGCCCGCCGAGACGCTCTCATGGGTGTGGGGTTTCGCGTACGGGACTGATAGTCTCGTCAGCCCAGTGGGAACACCGTCCCTGGCCCCCAATCCGGCCGCAGTTCAGCTACTTGAACTCGCACGCCAGCAGGCCGACGGCATCGTCGCAATCGATGACCGACGCCTGGAGCTGGTGGACGGACGGTGCGTCACGATTCACGGGACCGCTGAGGACGACCCGCTGGACGTCTTCATCGTTCGCTCCGGCCGGCTCGAGGCCGAGCAGGTGCAGGACGCGCGCGTGCGAGCGGAGGCGGCCAACCACGCGCTGCTGGCCGAGCTCCAGAGCAGCGAGCTGATCAGCCCGCGCGAGCTGCGCTCCCTGCGGCGCGCGCTCTTCCTCGACCGCCTCGTGCGCGCCCTGCGAGGACGCGACCGCGGGGCGGCCCCGCTCACGCTCGAGGGTACCGACCCGGGCGTCCCGAGCACGCCGGGATTCGATCTGCGCACGCTCGTGCTCGACGCCCTGACGCGACTGGTCGCGGACGGCGAGGCGGGTCTCGTCGGCGCGCGCATGCAGCACACGGTGACGTGGATCGAGGGACCCCACACGGAGCATGCGCAGCGCTGGGCGGACATGCCGAAGCTCCCCCCGGGGCCCACGGTGGCGGCGGTGCTCTCGCGCATGCCCGCCGCCGTGCCGCGGCTCGCTGCGCTCGTGGTCGGAGGCCTCGCGCAGCTGACGCCGCCCGACGGCGAGGAGGCCTCGGCCGCGCGTGCGGTGGACGACAGTGGCGGCACCCTACCGCCGCCTCCGGCGCGGCTGCAGCTCATGCCCGCCCATGCCCCGCGTGCCGCGTCGCGACCGCCGTCCGTTCGCCCGGCGGAGCGCACGGCGGGGGGGAGCGTTCACCCCGAGGGCGCGGTGCTACCGCCACGCGTCGTGCTGACTCCCGGCGCGACCACCGACTGGCTCAATCTCGCAATCGACGAGGACCACGAGATCCTGCACGAGCGCGCCGCCACCCTCGACGACCCGCTGCGCGTACTCGAACTCTACATCGACTCCCTCGAACGCGAGTCCGGCACCGAGGAGCGACGGGCCAACACGTTCGTCGAGCTCGCCGAGCTGTGGATGAGCCGGGTGGGATCGCTCGAGGAGGCGACGCGCGCGATGCGTGAAGCATCCGTGGTCGCGCCCGCCAGCGTCGCCATCCTCGCGCGGACTGCGAACTACTGTCAGGCGATGGGCGACTCGGCGATGGCCATCGCCTACCTGCAGAGCGCCGCCGACACGTCCACCTCGCCGACCGAACGCGGCACGCTGCTGTCGCGCCTCGCGCGCATCCACCTACAGCGCGGCTCGCGCGACGAGGCGGTCGAGACGCTCCTGGAGGCAACCTCGCTCGGCGGTGACGTGGCCGACGCCCACGAGCTGCTCGCGACGCTCCTGAGTGACCGCGCGGCAGCCGCCCAGCAGTTCGCGCGCGCTGGCGAGCTGCGCAGACAAAGCCAGCCAGACCGCGCCCGCGCGCTCTTCGCCGAGGCTCACATGCTCGACCCGGGAAGTCCGGAGGCCGCCCAGGGCTACGCCCAGTGCATCGCCGACGGCGACGGTGGCACCAACGTCGCCGCGGCGATCGCCCTGCTGCTCGGCACGGCGCGCCAGACGCACGACCCGGACCACAGACGCGCGCTGCTCATGGACGGCGCGCAGCGCGCCGAGGAGGCGCAGCTGCACGCAAGCGCCGCGGAGCTTCTGCTCGAGGCATTCGACGCGGAGCCGCACTTCGACCTCGTCTACGCGCCGCTTAACGAGGACCTCGCGCGCTCCAACGACCCGGAGTCGCACGCGGCGATCCTCGTCGACATCGCCCTGAGCTGCAGCGAGGACCAGCGCGCGACCTGGCTCGAGTGCGCAGCCGAGGCCGCGCGTCTCGTGCCCGGCGAGGGCGACCTCGTGCGGCTCATCTTCCGCGAGGTCCTGGCGCGCGACCCGATGTCGCAGGCGGCCCGCGACTTCCTCGGGCACGAAATCGAGACCGACGCACCCGACCTCGACGGCATCGCGGCGGGGCTGAGCAAGCGCCTCGACGCCGCCGTCGACGAGCACGACGAGATCGTGCAACTGCGCAAGCTCAGCGGCATCCAGCAACTGCGTGGCGATCATCGCGCGACCGTTAGCGCCTGCCTACGGCTGCTCGCGCTCGCACCCGACGACCGCATGGTGGTCGCCCGCCTCTGGCGTGCCACACGCCACCTCGACAACCTGGTGCTGGCGCGCGAAGCGCTGACCCACAGGGCGCGGACCACCGACGACTCGATCGTGCGCGCGCGCATCCTGGCCCAGCTCGCTTTGCACCTCGAGTCGATGGGCGAGTTCGACGCCGCCGTCGCGAGCGCAGACTCCGCGGTGCTCTGCGATGCGTCTGCCACCGATGCGGCGATGCTGCTGCTGAGGCAGGCACGGCGCATCGACCCCTCGCGCACGCAGCTGCTACTGGAGCGCCTCGGTCCGACCGTGGGCGAGTCCCGGCCCGTACTCGCTGCACTGGCCAAGGCCGCGATCGAGAGTTCGGACGGCGAAGCCTATGCCAACACGCTCAGGCGGTGGTGCGAGGTGCTGCCGCACGACCCGGTCCCGAGCCGCGAGCTGCTGGCGTACGCGACGCAGCGGGGCGACGCAGATGGGATCCTCAGTGCGGCGCACGCGATTCTGAACCGCACCTGCGACGAGTTCGACGTGCGCGCGCTCGACGAGGCGGCCGCCAGCCTCGCTGCACTGGGCAAGCTCGGCGGCGCAGCGGGAGTCAGCCTGCGCATGTCGCACCTGCTCGGTGTGCGCGAATCGCACCACTCGCAGCTCTCGCTCCAATATGCCCAGGGCAGCGGTGACCCCGCGCTGGTAGTCCAGGCGCTCGAGTCGATCGTCATCGCTGCACACGACAGCGAGCGCGTCGCTGCGCTCGCCGCGGTGGCTGATCACCACGCCGCCGTGGGCGACACGCTCGCGGAGCTGCGCACGCTGATCCGGCTGCTCGGTATCGAGCCCACCCACGCGACAACCCTGGAGCGTCTCGAGCGGGTCTTCACCGACGGGGGGGACGTCGAGCGGCTGCTGATCGTGCTCAACGTTGCACTGCAGTCGTCCGACGACGTGAGCCGGCGTCGCGCGCTGTGGTTGAAGATGGCCTCGCTCGCAGCGCAAATCGCCAAGGACGACGCGCGCGCTGACGAGTACCTGGCGGCCCTCTTCAACGAGTCCGCCGGGGACTACGCGTGGGTCGGGCGCGGCCTAGGGCTGCTGTTTGCCATCATGGACGATGGGGACGCTGTGGCGCGCGGACGGGCCATCGCACAGACCCTCGACCCCGAGGCTGCGGCATCGGTCTACCTGCAGCTGTCGCATGTGACCAAGCAGCGGCTCGGCGACGTACCGCGCGCCGCGGCCCTCGCTGTCGAGGGCGCTGCCAGGCACCCGGTGGCCGCGGAGCTCTTGCTGACCGTCGAACAACTCGCGCTCGAGCTCGGCGATGTGCACATGGCGCTGCGCACCTACAAGACGCTGCAGGACGCGGCCATCGGCGCGCACAACAAGCGCTCGCTGCACTACCGCGCCGGTCGCTGGCTCGAAAGCGCCGACGAGAACGGCCTTGCCATTGGCGAGTACCTCGAGGCGTTTCGCATGTCGCCGGGGCTCGGCGTCGCGCTGCGAGCCATCGAGCGGCTCGCCCCGGAGATGGGTGCATGGGACGAACTGGCGACCGCCTACGAGGAGGTCGCCCCGCTGATCCGCGAGCAGGAGATGCAGGAGGATTTCATGCGCCGCGCGGGGATGATCGCGCTGGACAAGATGGACGATCCCGCACGCGCGTTCGACCTGCTTCGCCTCGCGATGCCCGACGACGGCAGCATGGACGACCAGGTGCTGGCAGCGGCACTGCGGCTCAAGGAGCGAGCGCCTGAGGCCGGTTTCGAGACGCTCACGGAGCTGGCCGGCGACTGGCGCGGGCGGCTCGAGAAGTTGTGGGACGGTGAGTCGAAGGTGCAGTGCCTCTTGCGCCTCGCCGATCTTCACCTGACGGGACGCAAGGATGTCTCTAGCGCGCTCAAGCAGTTGACCGATGCGATCAACACGGTCGAGGAGGAGAAGCTCGACGCGAGCGTGCGCGTGAAGGTGCTCGCAGCCCAGGGCGAGGCGCTTCGCGTGATGGGAAAGGGTGCGGAGGCACAGGCGGTCGCGCGAGCGGCGCTCAGCGTCCGACCCGACGACACGGCCGTCAACAGGTTGGCGGAGCGGCTCGATGCGGACAGCGAGCGGCCGCCACCACCCGAGCCGCAACCCGAGCCGCAACCTGGACCGCAACCCGAGCCGCAACCCGAGCCGGAACCTGAACCGCAACCCGAGCCGGAACCTGAACCCCAACCCGAGCCGGAACCCCAACCCGAGCCCGAGCCTCAACCGGAACCGGAACCCGAGCCTGAACCTGAGCCAGAGCCTGAACCTGAGCCGGAATCTGAACACCAGGCCGAGCCTGAACCCGGGCCAACGCCCGGCCCCGCGGTCGCCGCCGGGAGCGGCCTCGGTTTGGGCGACCGCCCCATCACGCAGAGCTTCGAGGCGCCCTCCCCCGCACAGGTTGCTGAGGCTCCACAGACAGGTGCCGGGTCTGAGCAGGACGGGGTGGCACGTCTCTCAGAGCCGCCCATCGAGCTCGACGCCTCCGATTTGGGCACTGCGATCATCTCGGCGCCGATGGAGGCGAGCTTCTTTCCGCGTGAACCTCCGCCCCCGGCACCCGAGCGCGTCCGGCCACCGGCACCGCCGCCACCGCCCCAAGCCCTCGGCAGCCGTGCCCCCGCGATCCCAAAGGGAATGGTGGGCACTCCCGACGCCAGCCTCGACCATGGCCGGGCGGGGACGTCGCCCGGCTTGCCGACGCCCGAGGGCTCCGGCGGCGAGACAGAGCTGCGGCTCGCTGCGCAGCGCGGGGACGTGACGGCACAGATCGCGCTTGCGACGGCCCTCGCGCAGCAGCCCGAGCGCTTGACCGAGGCCCATCATCTGCTCGCGGGGGCAGTCCAGGCGGAGCCCTGGCGTGTGGACGCGCTGCGGGGGCTGCACGAGGCGGCGCAGGCGCTGGGCGCCGCGGCCGAGACGATCGTGACGAGCCAGATACTCGCGCTCTTCGATGACACCGTGCTGAGCGCCAACAACGGGCCGTTCACACCGACGCTCTTCGAGGCCGGTGAGCTGTCGCGCGCGATCAGCACGGAGGAGACGCAGGCGCTGTCTGAGCTGCTGTCGCTGCTGTGGGAGAGCACCCGGGGCATACCGAACCTCCGACGGCACCTGAGCAGCTATGGCGTCGAGGAGGTGCAGCGCGTGAGCGCTGCGGACGTCGGCCCGATCCCCGAGGCCTACGCCGACACCCTGCGGCTGCTGGGCGGTCCCCGCAAGACGCCCGTGTACATGACGCGTTCGGACACCGACGAGGTGACGGTAGCCGCCACGCACCCGCCCGCGGTCGTGATCGCGCGCAGCGTGGGGGCGCTGCCCGACATGCGCTGTCGCGTCGCCAACGCGATCACGCTCGCCGCTCCATCGCGCGTCATCGTCACGGCGCTACCCGAGGAAGATGCCCGCACGCTCTTGGCTGGCTGCGTGCTTGCGTTTCGTCCCACCACGAGCGCCTCGAGGGCCGACGCCGCTGTCATGCGCATGGCTGGAGCCCTGTGGGACGGCACCCCTAAGCGCGCGCAGCAGCTGCTCAAGGAGCTCGTCGAGCACCACCACGCCGAGCTCGACTACAACGCGCTGCGCCACAAAGCGCTGAAGACGGCCGCGCGCGCGGGGCTGTTCGTCAGCGCGAATGTGGGCAATACGCTGCAGAGCGTCGCACCCTCACCCGTGCGGGACGCGGAGGACTACGAGCAGGCATGCAAGCACGTGCCGGAGTTCGCCGACGTCGTGCGCACGGCCCTGTCAGAGCACTACCTGGCCGCCGTGGCGCGAGTCACCGCGACGTTCTGACGCTGCCGGATCCTACATGCCCGGCGGGGGCCGCTTGGCTAGCACGCGTCGTCGTAGCAGACGCGACCGTCCTGGCCGCCGTTGTCGTCGCAGAACTCGCCGATCAGCTGCTCGCGGCTCTCCGTGGCCATGGCCGAAGTGAAGACCGACGCGCAGCCGGTGAGACAGCCGTTGCAGATCTGGATCGGGTACGGGAAGATCTTGAAGTCCACGTCCACGTCGCCCGTCGTCGTGCCGAACAGCTGGATGTCGGCGACGACCGTCTGGTCGGCAAAGATATCGAGGTACTCGGCGTACGCGGCGGGGATCGTCTTGATCGTGATCGAAGCGATCGACGGCTCGTCGTTGGGGCTGGGGAAGAGCGACACACCCGTGATCAGCCGAAACGGATTGGGCAGCGCGCCGGCGAAGTCCAGCACCGCGTCGTCCTGCGAGCGCAGCGTCACCTCGGCGGAGTGCACCTGGAGGATGTTCGGCTCGGCGCGCCCGAGATCCCGGTCCGAGTTCGGCCGAAGGAAGCTGTTGATGCGCAGATGCGTGTTGTAGTCGCGCGCGCAAAAGTCACCCTCCGAGGAGTTCGAATGGCGCGAGGCGATGTCATAGAGACCGCTCGGCAGATACGCCACGACGTCGGTACCGCCGAGGTCGACCTGGCAGGCGCTGTCGACGGGAAGATTGAGGTCCACGAAGGCCGTCGGGCCTTCAGGCGCACAGCCCGCCAGGGCAATTGCGAGGATCGAAAGTACAAGCTGAAATCGGCGCATGGTTCCTCCTGGGGGACTCGCTGATTTTAGCCCGCTGCACCGGCGGCCACAAATTTCGGACACGTCCCGACCCCGCCACACATGTCGTGGGGCCAAAAACCGGGGCGTCGCGGTCTAGGGAGTGCGCGAGGGCCAGACCGTGGAGACGACATCGTCGACCGGTGTCGGAACCACCTCGGCCTGCCCCGGTGCCCCGGGGACCACGAAGCCCAGCGTGCCGCCTCGCATCTTCTTGTCCTTGGACAGAAAGGGCACAACCGTCGCGTCGAGATGGGCGTCGAGCTCGACCGGCAGCCCGAGCTGCTCGAGCAGAGTCCTCAGCCGCACGGCGTCCTGCTCGCGCTGGCGCCCCGTCCTGGTCGCGAGTCGACATGCGGCAACCATGCCGAGGGAGACCGCCTCGCCGTGACGGATGCCGTCGAAGCCCCGGGATGCCTCAATGGCATGGCCCACCGTGTGGCCGAGGTTCAGCAGTGCACGCACCCCCGACTCGCGCTCGTCCTGCGTGACCACGCGCGCCTTCATCGCACAGCTCATTCGAATCGCACGCTCGGTCGCAGCGCGCTCACCACTGAGCAAGGCCGCGGCGTCCGCCTCGAGCTGCGCGACCTCCGCCTCACCCTCCAGCCACGCCGACTTCGCGACCTCTGCCAGCCCTGCGCGCCGCTCGTCGGGGGCGAGCGTCTCGAGCACCTCGACGTCGGCCAGTACAAAACTCGGCTGATGGAAGGCCCCCACGAGGTTCTTTCCGGCGGACGTGTCGAAGCCCGTCTTGCCGCCGATCGAGCTGTCGACCATCGACAGCAGTGTGGTGGGCACGTGCCCGACCGCAATGCCGCGTAGCAGCGTGGCCGCCGCGAATCCCGACAGGTCCCCGACCACGCCACCACCGATACCCACGACCATCGCGCCGCGGTCGATGCCTGCGTCGAGCGCGGCCTCCCAGATGACCTTGACGCTGTCGACGTGCTTCGCCGCCTCCCCGGGAGGGAGCGTCACCCGGACGAGGGCCTTCCCGGACGCCTCGAGCGCATCACCGAGTGCATCGCCCCACAGCGGGCCGACTACCGAGTCGGTCACGAGGATCACACTCGATGCACCCACGGTGCGCTCCACGAGTCTCGCGCGCACCCCTGCACCTATCTCGACGCGGTAGCTTCGGCCGCCGAGCGGCACGACCTGCGCGCGGTCCTCGCACAGCGCAAGGATGGCATCGACGCAGCCAGCCTCATCGAGGGTGCCGGTGTCGACCCGGCCGTGACACTCGGCATAGTCATCGGCGCGCCTCGACAGCAGCTCCCGCAGGCGCGCGCCAACATCTCCACCCTCGAGCAGCGGCCTACCCTCGCCGGCGCCCAGGCGATCGACCAGCGCGTCGACGTCTGCCGCCAGTGTGACAAGCGTCCCACAGCGCAGGGCCCGGTGGCGCAGCTCCCGTCCGGTGACCGCACCGCCGCCCAGCGCAACCACGCAGTCAGCATGCTGCACGATCAGTGCCTCGAAGCAGCTCGACTCGAGCTCGCGGAACGCAGCCTCGCCGCGCGTCCGAAAGAGCTCCGGCACAGTTGCACCCTCGCGCTGCTCGATCACGGTATCGAGATCGAAGAACGCCTGGCCGGTCCGCTCCGCGAGCAACCCGCCCAGTGTCGACTTGCCGCTGCCCATCGGTCCCGAGAGAAAGGTGCGCATTTCGGCGCAGACTCTAGCACGTAAAGACGACAACGGCCGCCACCCATGAGGGCAGCGGCCGTGCGGCGTAGACGCGTGGTGCAGCTCAGCGGCTGAGCGCCTCCACACGGTTGACGATGCGCGGTGTGAGGAAGATCAACAGCTCGTTGCGCGCGTCGCGGTGGGTGTGGTGCTGGAACAGGATACCGAGGATCGGAATGTCTCCGAAGAACGGCACCTGGTCGAGGCCACGTCCGGTGTTGCGCGTGTAGATACCGCCGATGACCGCTGTGTGACCGTCCTGCACGAGCAGCGCCGTCTTTGCGCTGCGCTTCAGGATGGTGGGATCGCCACGTGCACTCGTCTGGTTGAAGTCCGGCTCGTCGCGCGCGATGTCGACCTCCATCGAGACGGCACCATCGCTGGTGACGTGAGGCGTGACTGCCAGCTTGAGCGACGCCTCCTGGAAGGCGGTCTGGACGCCCTGCGCACTGACCTGCGAGTAGGGAATCGACGTGCCCTGCTCGATCGAGGCCGCGTGATTGTCGAGCGTCAGGATGCGAGGGGAGCTGATGATGCGCACCTGGCCCGTGGTCTCGAACGCACTCAGTCGCAGGTTCAGGTTGAAGTTGCCGCCGAGGCTGCCGAGCGACATACCGATGGCGCCACCAGCGCCGGTACCCGCCGGGGCCGGCAGGTTGACGACGAAGTTCGGGTTCGGGACCAGAGGTGAGAACGGTGACAGACCCTGGGTAGGTGCCTGCGTGTCCGATGCACCACCGGCCACGGCCACGTCGTGCGGGAACACGAGGCCGGTCGGGTTGCCGGTCGCGGAGCTGAAGACCATGTCACCGCCCCACTGGATACCGAACTCGTTGCTGAACGAGGTCGTTGCCTCGACGATGCGAGCCTCGATGAGCACCTGCGGCGTCTGGCTGTCGAGGCTCCGGATCAGCTCCTCGATGTCATCGAGGGTCTCCGCGACGTCGCGGACGATCAGGATGTTCGTACGGTCGTCGGTGCTGACCTTGCCGCGGCCGGTGAGCAGCTCCTGGACACGCGTCTGCAGCTTGATCGCCGAGCCGTAGCTGACGGGCATGAGGCGCGTCTCGAGGGGCGCCAGCTCGATCTTCTGCTTCTGCCGCGCGATTGCGAGGTCACGCTCGCTGTTCAGACGCGTCTGGGGCGCCACGCGGATGAGGTTTCCACGTCGCACCATGCCGAGTGCCTTGGCCGTCAGGATGACGTCGAGCGCCTGGTCCCAGGGCACGCTCTTCATCTTGATGGTGATGGTGCCGCCCACGTCGTCGGCCGTGACGATGTTGACGTTACCGACCTCCGACAGGAGTCGAAGGATGTTGTGGATGTCGGCATCCTTGAAGTCGAGGTCGATCTTGCGACCCTGGAAGCGACGCTTGCCGCGCGAGGCACCCACCAGCGTCGGCACATCGCTCAGGAACGCTGCGACCTGCTCGCCATCGATCTCTACGGCGCGCTCCTTGGCGACCGTACGCGTTGCGGCACGGCCACTGGGCGCCGCCTTACTAGGTGCGAACAGCCACACGATGCGGTTGCCCTCGCGGATGGCGGTCGCACCGGCGGGAGCCCGGCCGGTGACCTCGACCACGACGCGGTCGGACTCGCTGCGCAGATCCACAGACTTCACCACCGAGCGCGAGTCACCGACGAGGTGAGGCCGCACGTTGTGGCCAAGCTGGGCACCCGGAATCTCGAGCCGCTTGACGCCCCCGCGACCAGGAACGACGCGGAACGCGGAGGGCTTGTTGAGCTCGATGACCACGCGCTCGCGACCGTCTCGCCGCTCGATGATCGTGTGCTCGATCTGCAGCTGGTCGGCGTCGGCCTGGCCGCCCTCTGCATCATCCTTCAGCCCGTCAGGCGAGCCGTCGAATGTGATGCGGATGCGACCCGCATCGGCACGGGCACGGAACGTCGCCTCGCGCGTCAGCCCGAGCACGATACGGACACCGTGCGCCGTCGTACTCGCGGTTGAGCGCACGATGAGCGAGGCCGAGCCACCGACCTTCACGCCATCTCTGGCGAGCTCGGCGTCCGCCACGTTGATGACTACCTTGCGGCCCTCATCCATCGTGTCGATCGAATAGGTCGGCACAGTGAACGACCCGGCAACCGTAACGACGGCCCGGTCCTTCTCACCGCTAATCTCGAGGCGCGCGACAACGCCGTCGCCGGAATCCGCAGCTGCGTGCGAACCGACAAGACCAACCAACAACGTCGCTACCAGGGCGTACGACAAGCGCATGAGAATCTCCCGTCAAAACTTGTGTCCGTAATGGTCCAACGCTAGACACCAAGGACGCAAAAAAACGGACGCCTCAAATCGCCCGCACATCGGCTGTTCAGTACGACGACGCACAGCGCGTGCCCCCTCACACATGGCAGTGGCGCTGGTTTGCATGCACCCCGCCGCGCGCGCTTCGTACTTCGGAGGGGCGCCGCCCGCGGGGTCGGCACGTCACAGCAGATCGAGCATTGTCGAGGTGCGTGCGAACACCGGGCGCAACGCCACGACGCGCACTCGGTGAGCGTGCGATAATTTGGGTTCGCCTAGGGTCTGCCGCGACCGGGGAAACACGAGGGCTATCGCAGCGGGCTTCGGACCGCCGCGCACGACGCCAAAGCGGTGCGATGGGCACAATCGCATCGCACCGACCCGTACACGGCCCGGCCGCGACGACGGGCGCCTAGCCACCCCTCTTGGCGACCTCTTCGTTCAGCGGGATCACGCGTGTCAACGGCGGACGGCCGGGGTCGACCGGGTCCTGCCGGGTGAGCAGTACCTCGTTCTCGCGGATACGCTCGACGCGCCAGTTGAGCGTCATGGAGACGCTGCCCGTCGCCTGGATGACCTTGGGCCGACCGATGTACATTCCACGCTCCACCACGTGCCCAACACCCGCTGTGTCGACGATCATCGCGCGCGGTCGTGAGGTACCCGTGATGATGGCGATCAACTTCATCGCCTCGATTGTCGTCGTGGGCATCACGACGCGACGCTGGATCTGGTCCGGCGCCTTGAGGCTGAAGGTGTTCATGTAGCTACGGAAGGGATCGCGATTGCGGTCGGACTCGACGAAATCCTCGTCGCGGTAGACCACGGGCTCACGGACCACGGATGCATTGACGCCCCCGCCCTTCTTGGCCTTCTTACCCTTCTTGCCCTTCTTGCCGCCACCGAGGCCAGTCTGGATATCTTCGGCCGGCTCGTCGTCGCAGCCGGCCGCGGCCACTCCAAGCGCCAGGGCGAAAGCACCGGCGCGTACGCTCTTCAATGCAAACGTTCCCATGGTTAGCCCTTCTTACCCTTCTTGTTCTTCTTCTTCTTCTTCTTGCCCTCGGTCGCACCGGGCGCACGTCGGAACGTGGTCGCCTTCACAGATACCTCCAAGACCATCTCGCCACCGATGTCCTTCGGGCTCCCCATGGAGATGTCCTCCATGTTGATCGCTCTTTCGAGGCGGCTAATGTTGTAGAAGAACTTCGCGAGCTGGTGGTACTTCCCCGTGATCGCGAGGTTCACCGGAACCTTCACGAAGAACTTCTCGCTCTGGTGCGGCATCGGCGTGACCTTCGACATCGACAGCCCGCTGAGCTCCGCTAGGCGGTTCATGTCATCGAGGAACGCCGGGATCTCCGACTTGTCGGGCAGGATGCGCAGGTGCTGACGATCGAGCGCCTCGCGACCGACGACCTCCTCGCGGCGAGCAAGAAACTCCTTCTGACGCTGCTGGGCCTTGGACAGGTTCGCCTGCAGGTCGACGCGCTTGTTGATCGCCGCCTCGGTGCGCTCCTTCACGTCCATGTAGAAGACGGCGTAGTAGCCGGCCGTCACCACGGTAAGCAGTGCGACCAGGATGAAGACCTTCGCGCCGATTGGGAGCGATGAGAAGTCTGACTGGGGTCCTCGTGCGGAAGCCATCCTAGTACCTCACCTTGCAGGTCAAGTTGAATCCGACGATCGGCAGGTTGCTATCGGCGTCGGTTGAGGCGCTGGTTGACACCAGCGTGACCTCATCGAACACCTCCGAGAGGCTCAGCCGCCGAAGGAACTCGGCGACATCCTCGTTGGTCTTGCCCTTGCCGGCCATCTTGCAGCTGCCGCTGCGCTCCTCGAATGAGTCCAGCCAGAGCCTGCGGATGTCCCAGCCCGGGTTGTAGCCAGCCAGCGGATTCTCGCGACGCATCTGATCGAGCACGTCGGGGTTCACCGTGGGACCACGTCCAGCGCTGAGGACGCGACCGAGCTCCATGAGCAGGCGAGTCGGACCCTGTCGCGCGGACTGGAGCTTCCCGACCACCTCCTCGAGCTGGCGGCTGTGGCTGAGCTTCGCCTCGACGTCCGAGAGGTTGGTGCTCTTGGACTTCTCCCGAGCGATCTGAGCCTCGATCTCAGCGTTGCGCGCAGTCTGCTCCTCGAGCAGGTTGGCCTGGTTCAAATAGAAGAGGAACAGCACCAGCCCCCATGCGAAGCACGCGAGCAAGTAGATGACGCCCCAGAGTTGGGCCGAGCCGGTTGCGCCGCTAGCACGCTTGGCGTCCGGTAGCAGATTGATGCGAATCATGCTGCTTGCTCCCGTTCCTTGCGAAGTGCGAGGCCGTAGGCGACCACCGCCTGCGACGCGCGTCCCTGGAGTGCGAGTGGATCAACCGTTTTGGGGTCAGGCTGTGCGACCAACAGCGGATCGAGCGGCGTGACCTCGACCTGACAGCGCTCCGCAATCTCCTGCTGAAGCGATGCGACGTTGGCCGTGCCACCGGAGACGAACACCCTGTGCAGCTCGGCATCACCGCTCGTCGCCAGGTAGAAGTCGAGCGAGCGCTGAATCTCGCCAGCCAGGCTGTCGACGCAATCGCGAATGATGCCCGGCACTTCGCTGGGCACGACTCCCTGGGCGCTGCCGCACTTGTAGGCCTCGGCCTCCTCCTGGCTGATGCCGAGGCTACGCTGGATCTCCTCGGTGATCGTGTTGCCACCGTTGACCACATCGCGGGTAAACGCCGTGGTGCCGCCGGAGAGGATGTTGAGCGTCGTGAGCGAGGCGCCGAGGTGCAGCAGCACGACAGTCTCGCTCGGCGATGGCACGCCGTACGCTGCTTCGTAGCAGTTCTGCACGGTGAAGGCGTCGAGGTCGACCACACGGGGCCGGAGCTTCGCCTCCAGCGCCAGGTTCGTCAGGTCCCCGATCTCTTCCTTCTTTGCGGCCACCAGCAGCACATCCATCTGCCCCTGGTCATCGCGTCGGGTGACCACCTGGTAGTCGATCTGCACGTCCGCCAGCTCAAAGGGGATGTGCTGCTCCGCCTCCCAGTTGATCTGTTCGGCGAGCTCCGCAGTCGTCATCGTCGGCATCGTGATCTTCTTGATGATCACGCTGTGGCCGCTGACGCGCAGCGACACATCCCGCCGCCGGGACTTGTGGAAGAGCTGGTCGAGGCCCTCGACGATGGCCCCCGCGTTCATGATGTGGCCGTCGACAATCGTCTGAGCGGGGAGCGGGTGGTAACCGAAGCGCGTGAGCGTCCGGTTGCCTTTACGGTCCTCGCGGACATCGCACACCTTGATCGAGGTGGTGCCGATGTCGACGCCTACGAGATTCTTACCTTCGGATGCCATTGGCGAGCATTCACTCCTCCTCGCCAAACACGCGGACACGGTCGGCAAGGCTCAGGCCCAAAGCCTCGAGAATCTTCCGCTTGGTATCCATGCGGCACCCGAGACCCTTTTCGACCCGATCGATCGTCAACACCGAGAGACCTGCGCGCCTTGCTAGCTCCGCTTTCGACATCATCCGCTCGATACGGGCTTCCCGTACCGCACTGGATGGCGCCTTCTTCTTACTTGCTGCCTTCTCCGCTTGATTTGACTTGCCCCCGCGGCCACTTCGACCGGCGGCTGGCTTCGCCCGTGCTGCTTCGCGCTTGGCGCTCTTGCGCGCCTTCGTCTCGCGCTTGCTGCCACTCTCCGCTTGCTTCGCTGACGTGCCAGACGACTTCGCAGATGCGGTCGTTGACTTCGATGAAGCGCCCGATGGCGAAGTCGTCACATCCATGGATTTGTCGTCTTGGTCCATGGCTCTTTGGGCCTCGCCTGACGTGAGAATCCGGAACCCGAAAGGCACCTCGATGTTATTGCCCAGGGCTACGGAGCGTCAAGCCAGATTCCCTCAACTTCGCCCAAGTTAAGTATAAATTATATGTCAATGATGTATCGATTATACAAATCAGCGGATCTGCTGCGATCCGCTAACAGCGCACTCACTCTCGGTTGTCAAAGAGCGACCGAAGTCGAATAACATCGTGGCACCGCCACCGAGCGAGAGCAAAAAAAGGGTCGGCTTCGGTCGACCGCGAGGCGCCCAGCGGGCCCAATGGACGCCCCTTCGCCGCCCGCCGCCTCGCCCGCAGCGGCCTTCCAACTGGGCAGCCAGCGACGCCCCCGCGACCCAACGGTCTTACCTACCGGGGAGCGTGGTCGGCACCCCGAATTACGTCCCCGGAAGGAGACAGGCACGAGCCCGCGGCTGGCTGCGCATGCTGATTGCCGGCTTGGTGGTGTGGTGTACGTGTATTCCCGACACCGCGCTAGCCGACCGGCGCCATACCGTGCGTCGGGGCCAGTCGCTGGCCAGGATCGCCAAGCGTCACCGGGTCCGGGTTATCGACCTTGCGACCGCCAACCGCATCAAGCGCGACGCCATGTTGCGGCCTGGCCAGGTCCTGGTGATACCCGCACGTGGGGTCGTCTACGTACGCGCTGGCGACACGCTCGCCCGGCTGGCAAGGCGGCACGGCGTGGGTGTCGGGGAGCTGGCAAAGAAGAACCGGCTGCGCCTGACCTCGCCCCTGCGCATCGGACAGCGCCTAGTGTTGCCAGGTTTCGAGGTCGCGGCCGTGCGCGACCGGGCCGAGAAACGCTGGGGGCGACCGAAGCGGCCCGGTGTCGCGCGAATCAACCGCATCTGGTCGAAGGAGGCGCAGCGCGTGAGCCTGGTCGACCGTCGTGGCCGGGTGCGGCGCTCCGCCCAGCGCAAGCTACGTCATCTCATGCGGCCGAAGACCTCGCGCAAGCGCAAGATCCCTCATCCGCGCCTGGTGAGGCTGCTGGCGCAAATCTCGGACCACTTCGGCGGACGGACCGTGGACATCGTCAGCGGCTATCGACTGCCCGGGGGCTACACCAAGAGGAGCAGCCGCCACGTGCACGCGCAGGCGGTGGACTTCCGAGTACGCGGCGTGCCGCTGAAGGTCGTGCGCGACTACTGCTCGCAGTTCGCGCACGTCGGCGTGGGCTTCTACCCGCGCAGCCGCTTCGTCCACCTGGATGTGCGCCGCAAGGACGCTCGCTGGACGGACTGGTCGCGACCCGGTGACCCACCCATGCGCCACCCGCCCGGTCGGGCCGCTCCCGCACCGACCCGCGACACGACGTCGGGGGACACACCCGAGGCGGAGGACGACGGGCTCGCTCCCGTCGACGAACACCCGCAGGCCATCTCGGACGACTGAGGCCCTGCTCAGGCGCCGGCGTCGAGCGCACCGGAGTCCATCTCCGCATCGCCGCCGCCCGAGTCCAGCGGCTCGACGTTCGCGTCCAGCGGCATGGAGCCGTCCCCTCCGGGCAAGTCTCCCTCGCACACCCCGATCATCGCCGGTGAGTCCGACGGCACCTGGCAGCGCCCATCGAGGCAGGCGAGCACCTCGCCGCATGGCGTGTCGTCCCGGGTGCAGTCGCTGTCGCGCTCGCAGGGGTCGCCTGTCGCCGGCACCACGTCGAGGTCCTCGGGGCAACCGGTGAGCAATCCCGCCGACAGCACCAGCAGGACAGCCATCCCCTGCGCGCGTCGGCGGGGTCCTCCTGCGGCTGGTGCCGGGTACGACATGCCCGCGAGGCTAGCACGTCGCCGACCCGCCCAACCGTAGGCGTCGGCGGCCCGCACTACAGGATCTGGTAGTCCTGGAGGCGGCGGTAGAACGTCCGGCGCGCCATGCCGAGCGACTTGGCGGCCTTCGCACGGTTCCACCCCGTCGACTCGAGCGCCGCCAGGATACGGTCCTTCTCGGCATCGCGGTGCTCGTCGACACTCTGTGGCCGTGCCTCTGCACCGAGCGGCTCATCGGGCGCAGCAGGCGGCAGTAGCGCAGCGACCACCAGTGCATCGCCGGCATCGGCGGTATCGCCCGCGTCGCCGACGTCACCATCCAGCTGCAGGTCGGCTGCCTCGATGGTTGGACCATCCGCCATCACCCACGCCTGCAGCAGGACGTGCTCGAGCTGTCGCACGTTGCCGGGCCAGGGCTCGGAGAGCAGCCGCTCGAGTGCCTCGCGCGAGATGCGCTTCTGGGGGCGACCATCGCGCTCGGCGAAGCTGCTCAGGAAGTGGTCAGCCAGCGGGGCGATGTCCTGTCGCCGGTCGCGCAGCGGCGGCAGCCTGAGCTCGACCACGTTGAGACGGTAGAAGAGGTCCGCCCGGAAGCGCCCCTGATCGACCAGCTCCTGCAGCGGCGTCTGCGTCGCTGCGATCACGCGCACCGAGACCTTCTCCTCGAAGTCCCCGCCGAGCTTTCGCACGGTCCCCTCCTGCAGGACGCGCAGCAGATCGACCTGCATCTTCGGCGGCATGTCGCCGACCTCGTCGAGCAGCAGCGTGCCGCCGGAGGCGCGCGAGATCACGCCCTGGCGGTCGCGGTCCGCGCCACTGAAGCTGCCCTTCACGTGCCCGAAGAGCTCGCTCTCGAGCAGCTCCTCGGGCAGCGCACCGCAGTTGATCGCGACGAAGGGCGCCTTGCTGCGCTTGCCGCCGTAGTGCATGCCGCGCGCGACCAGCTCCTTGCCCGAGCCGCTCTCCCCGCAGACCACCACGGGCACGTCCGCGTCGCGCAGGCGGTCCATGCCGTCGAAGAGCCGCCGCATGCCGTCGCTCGCGCCAATCATGTCGTAGCGCTGGAGGCGCTGGCGCGTGTTGCGCCGCGCGCGCGCCAGCTCGCGGTGGGCCTCGTCGAGTTGTTCGCTCTTGGCGGAGACCAGGTCCTCGAGGTCGCGCGCGGCCTGCTCGAGCTTGCTGTTGACGCGCTGCAACTCCTCCTGCCGGGCGCGGTTCTCCGACATGAGCCGGGCGTTCTCGATCGCGATGGCAGCCTGGTCGGCAAACGCGTAGAGCAGATCGACCACAGCCTCTGTGAAGCGCCCCCGGCTGCGTCGGTGCTCGAGGTAGAGCACGCCCCCGGTAGCCCCCGCCCCGCGTATCGGAAGACACGCGACCGAGCGCAGCATCAGCTTGTGCACCGAGACGTACTCGCTCAGCCGGCCATCGTGGGATGCGTCGACGGTGACGATCGGCTCCCCGTCGATCAGCACCGCCTCGGCGATCGAGCGACTGAATGCAACGTCCGGCGGCTCGACACCACCGCGACCCTTGGCACGCGTGACGTGCGGCTCGAGGTTGCCACCTTCGTCGACCAGCAGCACCATCCCGCGCTCCGCGCCCGAGAGGTCGACGGCGCTCTCCGTGATGCGCTCCAGGAGCCGCTCGAGGTCGTGCTCGCCGGCGAGTCGCTTGATGATCTCCAGCAACCGCTCCATGCGCGGATCCGCGAGGGCGGCCTGCACGCCATCGCGGTCGAAGACGGAGACGTCGGAGGTCGGCTCCGGCGTGTGCACTGCCACGCTGTCGCGCACGCGACGACGACGCGGGTCGAGCCAGAAGGCGTCGCGCTGCTCGCGCGGCAGCTTCAGCGCCTGGTCTTCCAGCACCTCGACCGCGCTGCGACGCGTGCGCTGTGCGAGCAACTCGGCGCCGCCGGCCTCCTGCGCGCTTGCCTGCGCCGCCATCACGGCCCACTCGAGATCACGCTGGCGCCGCTCGACCACCCTCGGAAGGAGTCCATCGAGCAGCGACAGCGCACCGTTGGCGTCGCCATTGTCCAGCTGCGTGCGCGCGAGCAGTAGCTGCAGCCGCAGCTTGAGCTCGTCCTCTTCGCCCCCATCCGCCAGGTGCTTGCGCGCCAGCGACAGCCGCGCGACCGCCGCCGATGGGTCCGCCGGACCGCCCCGGTCGAGCAGGGCCTCGGCGGCATCGAGGTGGTGCTCGGCCATCTCGCGCGCCTGGCCGAGCTTGTCGTAGATGGTGATCGCCTCGTCGTAGTGGATCAGCGCGCGGTCCACGTCGCCGGTGCGCGCGCGCAGGTCGCCCAGCACGGCCTTGCCCTGCGCGACGAGGTAGCGGTGTCCCGCGCGGGCGGCCGCGGACAGCACCTCGTCGACCTCCACGCGCGCCCGCTCGTAGAGCCCGAAGTAGACGTGCACGTGGGCGAGGTTGGTGCGCGCCTGCAGGTCGGTGGCGACGCTGCCGACGCGACGCGACAGCTGCGCCGCGCGCTCGTAGTGCTCCGCCGCGCTAGCCGTCTCGCCCTGCAGAAAGAGGATCGCGCCCAGGTTGAGCGCGGCGTTGGCCATCTGCCCGACGTCGCCCGTGTCGAGCAGGATCTCCATGTTCTGCGAGAGGTACTCCCGCGCCTGCACAAGGTCGCCCGCGCGCCATGCGCCGATGCCGAGGTAGTTCAGCGCCTTGGCCTGGTCGCCGCGGGCACCGATACGCTGCGCCAGCTCGAGGGCCTTCACGTGAAATTCGCGCGCACCCTCGGCATCGGAGCGGTAGGCGGCGACGACGCCCTTGCAGCAGAGCAGCTCGACGCGCACGACATCGTCGGGCGCCGCGCACCCGAGACCAACATCGGCCGACCGGTCGAGCGCGGCGTAGTCTCCGCGGCGCATGTGCACCTTTGCGAGCTCACGTGCCACACCGGCCCGCGTCGCATCGCTGGCGTCGTCGGGTACGGTCGAGAGCATCGTCACCGCGTCGTCGAAGCGAGCCAGCGCCGTCAGTGCGCGAGCGCCCAGCACCGCTGCCGTGGCGCGCCCGCTCTCGTCGAGCCAGCCACCGTCGATCAGCTGCTGCGCGTGGTGCGCTGACGCGTCGTGGTCGCCCAGGGCGTGATGGGCCCGTGCCAGCGCGAGACCCACACCCGCCCGCTCCTGTCCCTCGACGTGCGGCAGCAGGGCCTCGTTGAGCTCGATGGCTGCCGCATGCCCACCCACGCGGCTCAGCTCCGCCGTCGCCTCCGGTAGCAGCACGCGTGCTCGCTCGAAGTCACCCGCGCGCACCGCCAGTCGAGCGCGCGTCGACGCGGCCAACTCCTCCACGGCCGCCTTCGACAGCAGCTCGTGCGCAAGCGTGTCACCACGCTCGCCCGACAGCGCAGCACGCAAGGAACGATCGACCACGGGGTCGACCAGCTCGACGCCGTGCACGCCGGCACGCAGCAGGCCGCAGCGCGCGCCCGCACCGATCAGCTGCTCGGCCTCGTCACCGAGGAGCAGCTCGACGAACGACTGCGGCAGCGACGCCGAGGCGATCGCAAGCGCCTCGAGCAGAGGCGTCAGCGCCTCCGGAGCCTGCAGCCTCCGCCGCTCGGCCAGCGCGCGCAGGTGCACACCCTGGGGGACGTCGTGCAGATCAGCGACCGTTGGCGCGTCCGCGCGCCCGAAGAGCGCCGCAAGCGCATCGATCACCGCAGCGGGGCAGCCTTCCGTCTGCTCGACGAGCGCGTCGAGCAACACCTCATCGACCGGCCCGAGCGCATCGGCGGTGAGCTCGGCAACCTCGGCCCGCGACAGCGGCGGAATGTCGAAGGCCGCGTGTGTCCCGAGCGCACGCGGCGCGGCCCCTCCCGTATCGCCCGCGGTCGCAACCACGCGGACGCGCTCACCGCCGGGCGCATACATCGTCGATCGCAGCACCGAGCCGAGCACCGCATCGGCCCGGTGCAGGTCGTCCACGAGCAGGACCACGCCGCCGTGCGAAGCTGTGGCCGCGAGCCGCTGCGCGAGGAGGTCGGCAACACGCGTCTCCTCGAGCTCCCCGTCGAGCAACTCCGCCTGCGCATCGGCGCCATCGTCGAGCTCCTCGAGCAGCGCCGCGATGGGTGCAATGCCGTCGCCCTGCCCCACCGAGACCTCGAACACGGAGAGCTCGCGCAGCTGCAGCCGCCACTTGAGCTCGCGCAGCATCGTGGTGCGTCCGGAACCATCGGCGCCGCGCAGGACAATCGGCTGTGCCAGCGCGGTGGCCTCGGGGCGCAGACCGTCGACCAGCGCGGACTCGAGCTGCGACAGCAGACCGTGCTGCCCCCGCGGCCGCGGCGCCACGAATGTCCGCGCGCGCCGGTGCTCACCCCGGGCGTCGGGCGCCACGCCGTCGACGGCCACCGCGAACTCTTCGACGTTGGGGTAGCGGTCGCGTGCGTCGGGCGCGATGGCGCGTACGGCAACCTGCAGCAGCATGCGCTCGGGACCGCTCACCCCCTCGGGCAACTCCACTGCCTCGCCGGCGAGCCGGCGTGTGATGCCGGCCCGGTCCTGCCACATCTCCGGCAGCGCGCCCGCAACCTGCTGATAGAGCATGACCCCGAGCGCGTAGATGTCACTCGCGACCGTCGGCAGCTCACCGTCGAGGCGCTCGGGCGCCATGAACGCCGGCGTTCCCCCCACGGGGCCGGAGCCCCGCGTGTTCATCACGTGCGAGAGGCCAAAGTCGATCAGGTGACAGCTCCCCTGCGCATCGACGATCACGTTCGCGGGCTTGAGGTCGCCGTGCACCACGCCCACCCGGTGCAGCGGCGCGAGCACCGCCGCCACATCCGCCACCAGCCGCGCCCGCTGCAGCGGCGTCCGCTCGGCGGCCGCTTCGTCGAGCGGTACGCCGTCCACAAACTCGCGCGTGAAGAAGGGGCCGGCCGGCTGCCCCGGCACCGGACTGCCGATGCCGAAGTCGTGGACCGCGCCCACGCCCGGCGCGGACAGCGAGGCCATGGTGCCGAACTCCTGGGCCATCGCGGCCCGCAGGCGGTCGTCCACCGTCGCGCTCAGGCACTTGAGTGCGACGCGGCGGTGGCCGCGGGTGCGGTCGGTCGCCAGATAGACCTCACCGGCGCCTCCCTGGCCCAGCGACCGAACGATCTCATAGCGGTCGTTCTTTGCCATAGTGTGCCATTCCTAGCACCTGGCACACTAGCGCACAACCCGGCACAAATGGGCCATGGCCGAACTGCAGCCCCCGGAAGCACCGCAATAACCTTCATACTCTCAGCTACTTACGGTGTACCAGGTCGTGTCATGCAAGCGCGCGGAGCGGCTCCACCGCCTGACATCCAGTGGAAATCGCGCCTCCGGGACAGGCTGTGCCACCTAGGGTTCGAGCGCGTAGCCCGCGGATCGCAGCCCCGCGTGGAGCTGCTCGATGTGGTCGAAGCCGCGCGTCTCGAGCACCAGCTCGACGCTCGTGACGTCGACGCCGGCCCGGGCACCGATGCGGTCGTGCTGTACGGACAGGACGTTGGCACCCTCGGTGGCGATGACCTCCAGCAGCCTGGCGAGCGCCCCGGGCACGTCCGGCAGCGCCACCTCGACGCGCACGGAGCGCCCCGAGCGGCGCAGGCCGCGGTCGATGATGCGCGCGAGCAGGTTGACGTCGATGTTGCCGCCGCTGACCAGCAGGGCGACGCGCTTGCCGGCAACAGGCAGCTTGCCCTGCAGCAGGCCCGCCAGGGCCGCCGCGCCCGCCCCTTCCGCCACGCTCTTCTCCCGCTCGATCAGCACGAGCACCGCGCGCGCGAGCTCCTCCTCGTCGACGGTGACGACGTCATCCACGTAGCGCGCGCACAGGGCACGTGTGCGCTCGCTGACGGCGCGTACCGCGATACCGTCCGCGATCGTGCGGGCGGCCGGGAGCGTCGTCACCGCGCCCGCGTCGACCGCGCTGCGCATCGCGGCGATGGCAGCCGCCTCGACGCCGAAGACCTGAATCGCGGGATTGCGCTCCTTGAGCGCCACGGCAACCCCACCGATCAGGCCGCCGCCCCCGACCGGCACCACGACGGCGTCGAGTCCCTCCACCTGATCGAGCAGCTCGAGGCCGAGCGTACCCTGCCCCGCGATCACCAGGTCGTCATCGAAGGCCGGGATGGTGACCAGGTCACGCGCGTCGGCGATGCGCCGGGCCTCCGCCGCCGCCGCGTCGTAGCTCTCGCCGTGGAGCACGACCTCGCCACCGAAGCGGCGGGTCGCCATCACCTTGTTGAGCGGCGTGCTGCGCGGCATGACGATCGTCGACTCGATGCCCAGGTCCCGCGCGTGGTAGGCGACACCCTGGGCGTGGTTGCCCGCGCTCGCCGCGATCACACCCCGGGCGCGCTGCGCTGCGTCGAGCGACAGCAGCCGGTTGCGCGCACCGCGCTCCTTGAAGGAGCCGGTCATCTGCAGGTTCTCGAGCTTGAGGAAGACATCGCAGCCTGTCTCCTCGGAGAGCGACTGCGTCCGCGCACAGGGGCTGAGGTAGATGGCGTCGCCCAGTGCCTGACGCGCGCGCTCGATGTCGGCCAGCTCGATCATGCTCACGCCAATTGTGGCACGTACCGGGGCCCGGCGCCGCCAGACTGCGCGGTCGGCCCGGTCAGCCCTCCGACCGGTCGCTGTCCTCGGCGAGACGACGCTCGAGGTCGCTCATGAAGTCGCCCGCCGACGAGCCATCGCGCGCCTTGCGCTTGGGCGACAGCAGCACGACCGGCTTGACGTCCGCGTCGTCATCGAAGCGGTCGAGCCCCATGTGTTCCGGGATGTCCTGCTCCCCGATCTGCGGCAGCGGCTCGATGCCCTCGTCGTCGAAGAGCAGCTCGTCCGGGCTCAGCTCCTCGATGTCCTCGTCGAGCATCTGACGCAGCTCCTCCTCGCGCGAGGAGCCGCCGATCGATCGCATCTCGTCCGCGAACGCCTTCTGCTCGAGCTCGACCTCCGAGCCGCCGCCCTCCTCCGAGATGCCCATGCCCGCCTCGTGCGCGCGCTCGTACGGAAACACCGAGCGCACGTACTGCGCCACCACGAGCGGACCCGACAACAACCCGTAGCGCAGACAGAACTGATCGAGGCTGCGGCCGACATGGGCTGCACTGGCGGAGCGCTTGGAGCGGTCGCGCTCGAGCGCGCCCATCACTATGCGCTCGAGGTCGTCGGGGTAGTCGGCGATGAACTTCGAGGGGGGCGGCACCTCCTCCTCGACGACCTGCGTCATGATCTCGACGTCGCTGCCGCGAAACAGCCGCCGTCCCGTCGTCAGCTCGTAGAGGATGATGCCGACGGCGAAGACATCAGCGCGCTTGTCGAGCGGCTTGCCGCGCACCTGCTCGGGCGCCATGTACGAGTAGGTGCCGCGGACGGCGCCCGCATCCGTGTCGACGCGTGCGGCGGTCTGGGCCACGCCGAAGTCGAGCATCTTCACGACCGCGTCGGTGGTGATCATGATGTTCTGCGGCGTCACGTCGCGGTGGACGATGCGCAGCGCGTTGCCCTCGCGGTCGGGCCGCTCGTGGGCGTGATGCAGCGCCTGGCACACCTGGCCAACGATGCCGATGGCAGCACCCTGCGGCAGCGGCTTGTTGGCGCGCCCCGCGGCGCGGCAGAGGTCGGCGAGACTCCAGCCGCCCACATGCTCCATCGCGAGGTACCAGTAGCCGTCGGCGTAGCCGAGGTCGAAGGCCTGCGGGATGTTCGGGTGCGAGAGCTCCGCCAGCAGGCGCGCCTCATCCTGGAACATGCGCAGCGCGTGCTCGTGCTCCGCGTAGTGGGGAAAGAGTCTCTTTATGACCGCGTCGCGGAAGAACCCGCCCTGCCCCCACTGGCGCGCGAGGAAGATCTCCGCCATGCCGCCGGCGGCGATTTTGTGCAGCAGCTCGTAGCGGCCGATCTTCCCCTGCCTCACGAGTGAAACAGTCGTACGAAAGGGAGGCGGCGTCCACCCCGGATATCTCACCGCCGGTCCAGGCATGGTTTGCGATGCGCCGCTTCGATGGCCTACAACGGCGCACATGGATGGGGCTCGCGAGCTCGAGGGAAAGGTCGTCATCATCACCGGTGCGGCCGGTGGGATCGGTCAGGCGACCGCCCACGCGTGCGCCGGCGCCGGTGCGCGTCTCGTCCTCAACGACGTGGGCTGCGACGCCGACGGCAGCGGGAGTGACCCTGAACGGGTACGCGAACTCGGCAACGAGCTTCGCGCTGCTGGATACGATGTCATCACAAGCGACAGCGACGTGGCGGGCGAAGGCGCGGCGGACGATCTGATCGCCGGGGCGGTCGACGCCTACGGACGGATCGACGGGGTGGTCTGCAATGCGGGCTTCGCAAGCGATGCACCCCTGCTGCGTCTCGAGGACGCCGCCTGGGAGCGCATGCTCGACGTCCAGCTACACGCAACCATGCGGCTCAATCGCGCCGCCGCCAGGCAGATGATCGAGCAGGGGGATGGCGGCAGCCTGATCAACACCGCCTCGCACGCGGCGCTCTTCGGGAGCCGGCGTCAGACCGCGCTGGCCGCCGCCACCGCGGGCACCGTCGGGCTGACGCGCTCCCTGTCCATCGAGCTCAAGCGCCACGCCATCCGTGTCAACGCGGTCGTGCCGATGGCGCGGACACGCCTCACCGAGCAGCTGCCGATGTTCCAGAACATCCGCGCCGACTCGATGGCGCCCGCGCAGGTCGCGCCCGTCCACGTGTTCCTGCTGTCGGATCTCGCAAGCGAGGTGCAGGGCGACCTGGTCGGTGTCGCGGGCGCGCGCGTCTACGCCATCGCCGCGCGCGAGAGTACGGGCGTTTTCTTCGAGGACGGTCCACCGACGGCCGCCGAGCTGGCCGCCCAGTGGCAGTCGATCACCCGGGGCTGACCGGAGCTAGCACGTCGAGGCACTCGGGTAGCGAGAGTTCGAACCGCCACGGGCCCTCCTCGTGCCGGTCGATGACGGCCCGACGCAACGCCTGGAGGTACCGCGTCCGCGACCACTGCTGGGCGCCGAACCGCGCGAGGTGGTCGGTGTGCACCTGGCAGTCGACGAAGTGGTAGCCGCGATGCCTCAGGTTGCCCAGCAGCGCCACGGTGCACACCTTCGACGCGTCGTCGCGCAGTGAGAACATCGACTCGCCGCAGAACACGCGGCCGAGGGCCACGCCGTAGAGACCGCCCACGAGCTCATCGCCCTCCCACGCTTCGACGCAGTGGGCGACGCCGCGCTCGTGCAGCGCCACGTAGCCGTCGTGCATCTCGGGCGTGATCCAGGTGCCATCCTGCTCCGGGCGTGGCGTGTTGGCGCACGCGCCGATGACGCGCGCGAAGGCGGTGTCGGTGCGGATCTCGAAGGGCTCGCTGCGCACGCGCTTGCGGAGGCTGCGGCCGATGCGCACGTCGGACAGTTCGATCACGAAGCGCGGATCGGGCGAGAACCACAGCAGCGGCAGCCCCTCGTGCGGCCACGGGAAGATGCCCTGGGAGTACGCCAGCACCAGCCGCTCCGGACACACGTCGCCGCCGACCGCGACGATGCCCTCGTCGGACGCACCCTCGGGCGGCGGAAACGACAGCTCGCTGGTCAGCTGGTACACCGGCACCGTGTCAGCTTAGCGCCTGCGCCTGCGGCGGTCGTGGCTTTCTCTCGACGCGGCCTAGTCCGGATCCATACGGAAGATGACAACACCCACGTCGTCGCCGAGCACACGGATGGGACGCACGCCGTAGCCGTACCAGTAGCCGAATTGTTGCAGCTTGCCGGTGTAGCCTCCTGGGCTCGCTCCGAGCCCCGTGGCGCGCGCCGCCGCATCGGGCACGACCAGGTCCAGGTCCCGCGGTGTGCCGTGGTGGTAGAGCTTGTCACCGCGATAGACGTAGACCCACAGCACCGTGGCAGGGCCGCCCGCTGCCTCGCCCTGGAGTTGGCGGCTGAGGCGCTGCGACCAGCGCCACAGCGGGATGCCGATGACCAGCGCGCCGACGACCTTGTCGCGGTAGTGCGCCGGCGCGGCCATCACGTAGGTCACCGAGGGCTCGCCGCCCTCCTCGAGGCTGGCGAACTCGCCCAGTCCCATCGCGAGCGTCCCCGCGAGCGCCGACTTCACCTGAGGAAACATCGCTGCGAGATCCATGCCCCGCATCTTGTCGGGCTCGGCGTTGCGCGCGATCACCTTGCCGTCGAGGCCGACCACCGCCATGAAGCTCATCGGCGAGATGACCAGCTCGGGCACACCCTTCTTGGTACCCCGGATCATCTTCATCACGACGCGCATCTCGCGCTCGATGCGCTCTGGCTTGGCGCGTACGAAGCCAGCCGAGATGCGGTCGGCGGCCCGCTGCAGGCCGCGGCGGTGACGCACGATGTCGTCGGTCACCACCTTCGCGACATGCGGGCCGTGTTCGTGAATGATCTTGGTCTGCTGGGGCACGCCGCCCAGGCCGTCGTCGCAGCCCACGGCAAGCGGCACCGACAGCGCGGCGCACAGCATCCCAATCAACCACGCGTGGCTGCGGGGGCACGGCACGCGGCGCGGGTGGCTCTCGAGCATCCTCTCCTCAGACAGCGCTGCGCAGTCCAGGTTCCCTAGCCCGCGCAGAAGCCGTCGTAATCGATGTACTCGGTGACCGTGGGGTTGTCGCCGCAGACGATGCAGCCCGGGTCCTTGCGCAGGCGCAACTGCCTGAAGGTCATCTGCAGCGAGTCGTACTGCAGCAGGCGCCCGACGAGCGGGTCGCCGGCGCCGAGGATGTACTTGATCGCCTCGGTCGCCTGGATGGTCCCGATGATGCCGGGCAGTACGCCCAGCACGCCGGCCTCCGCGCAGGACGGCGCCAGGTGCGCCGGCGGCGGCTCCGGATAGAGGCAGCGGTAGCAGGGGCCATCGCCCGGCTTGAACATCGTGACGAGCCCGTCGAAGCGGAAGATCGACCCGTGCACGACCGGGATATCCTTCCACACGGAGGCGTCGTTGATCAGGTAGCGCGTTGGGAAGTTGTCGAGGCCGTCCACGATCACGTCCCAGCCGTGGTCGAGCACGCGGTCGATGTTGTCGCTGGTGAGGCGCTCCTCGAACGTCACGACGTTGACGTCGGGGTTCAGGTCATTGAGACGCTTCTTGCCGCTCTCGACCTTCGCGACGCCAACGGTGTCGGTGCCGTGCAGGATCTGGCGCTGCAGGTTCGACGCGTCGACCACGTCCGCGTCGATCAGCCCCAGTGTGCCGACGCCTGCCGCGGCCAGGTAGAGCGCCGACGGCGAGCCAAGCCCGCCCGCGCCCAGGCACAGCACGCGCGCGCCCAGCAGCTTCTCCTGGCCCTTCTCTCCAACCTCGGGCAGCAGGATGTGGCGCGAGTAGCGATCGAGCTGCGCGTCCGTCAGCTCCGGCGGTGTCTCGACGGGGTAGCGCATGTCCTTCCAGCGCACGAAGCCCGGGTTGGCCGACTCGACGTTCTCGTAGCCGAGCTTCTGAAGCGCGTCGGCCGCGAAGGCCGAGCGGATACCGCCGGCGCAGTAGACGATCAGCTTGGCCTTCTTGTCGGGCAGCTTCGACTCGGCCTGCATCTCGAGGAAGCCGCGCGGAAGGAACACCGCGCCGGGGATGTAGCCCTGACGAACCTCGTCCTTCTCGCGGACGTCGACGAGGAGGTAGTCCTCCTTGTCCTCGATGCGACGCTTGACCTCGTCGAGCGTGACGGTCGCGATCTCCGTCTTCACCGATTGCAGCATGTCCGCGTACGTCTGAGCCATTTGCCGAGCCTTCCTCCGTTCGGGGATGCGCAATATGTGCAGGCGGCCGGGGGACGTCAAGCGGCGCAGGCGGCGGCTAGCCCGCGCGCAGGTATCCCTCCTGCTGCCCGTAGCGGGCCAGATCGTCGCGCAAAAGGCGGCGGCCTCGGTGGAGCCGGGACATCACCGTGCCGATTGGGCACTCGAGGCGGTCGGCCACCTCGCGGTAGCTCAGGTCGTCCACGTCGACGGCAAGCAGCACACGCCGGAAGTCGACCGGCAGGCGACCCAGGGCATGCTCGACCTCGTCGCCAAAGCCCTCCCCGGCAGCCGGGGGCTGCTGCTGACGCTCGGCGGCGATCACCTCGTTGGCCAGCCGGCCCAGGCCGTCCTGCTCGCGTCGGCGCTGGCGGTAGCGGTTGATGAAGGTGTTGCGGAGGATGCGCCTGAGCCAGGCCGCGCAGCGTCCGTCGTCCCGGTAGCTGCCCCAGAAGCGCCAGGCCCGCATCACGGTCTCCTGGACGAGGTCGCGGGCATCGTCCTCACTGCGGCAGAACTGGCGCGCCGCGGCGAGCAGCCCGGGCGTAAGCGGCAGGACCGTGGCTTCGAAGTCGGCGCTCGGCCGGATGGGCTCGGTTGGACAATCCATGCCCCTGGTAGAGCAATCGGCGTTCCAACCCGAATTCTCGGCGTTTTCCGCAGACAGAGTCTGTGCTGTCCTGGTTTTCCAGGTCCGGCGCGCCAGACTGACACTGGCGCACGGGGGGCATTGCCAGTTTGGCAGGCTCGCCGCGGGGTCAGCGGAGCCCAGCGAGGGCCCTGGGGATCGCGTCCGCGACCTCACTGGCGAGCAAGCCACGGTCTGCGGTGGCGGAGAGCTCGCCGGCGACCGCGTGGATGTACGCACCCGCCCAGGCCGCCTGCGCCGGTGGGCACTCACGCAGGAGCGCACCGATGGTGCCCGCCAGCACATCGCCGGTCCCGGCGACCGCGAGTGCCGCGGTGCCACGATCACACAGCCGCATGGCCGCCGACGGCGTCGCGACGAGCGTTCCGGCCCCCTTCAGCACGGTGACGTGGCCACTGCGAGCGGCGAGCTCCTCGGCCGCACCTATGCGGTCCGCCTGCACCTCCGTGGTGGGCACGCCGAGCAGGCGACCCGCCTCACCGGGATGCGGCGTCAGGACACGCGGGGCGGCGGCATCGCGCAGCGCGGCGGCGTCCCCTGCGAACGCCGACAGCGCATCGGCGTCGAGCACGCACGGGATCGGCAGCTCGATGGCAGCGCGTCGTGCGAGCTGCCGGCCATCGGCATCGACGCCTAGCCCCGGGCCCACGACCGCACTCGTCTTCGATGCCGCCAGCTCCAACAGCGCGTCCGCGGCCGCGTCACCGCCACCGGGCAGCGCCGCGGTCATCAGCTCGACGACCTTGCTCTCGATCGCGCCCCGCGCCTCCGCCCGGGGCACCAGCGTTACCAGCCCCGCGCCCATCCGGATGGCAGCGCGCCCGGAGAGCACGCACGCCCCGGTCTTGCCGGCGCTGCCCCCGACGACGATCAGGTGGCCGGCGCTGCCCTTGTGTGCGTCGGAGGCGCGCACCGGCACGGCGCGTGCGACGTCGGAGGCCTCGATCAGGTGAACCTGCCCCGCGCCCTCCTGCGGCTGTGGCGCCGGCACCCCGATGCCCGCCACCACGACCTCGCCGCACAGCCCCCGCCCCGGGTGCTGGTAGTGGCCGCGCTTCGGCGCGGCGAAGCTCACCGTCAGCTCGGCGTCGACCGCGACGCCGAGGATGCCGCCCGTGTCCGCGTTGACGCCGCTCGGCAGGTCGAGCGCGACGGTGGGGCACTCCGCCGCGTTGAGCACCGAGACCGCCACGGCGAACTCACCCTCGACGTCGCGGTTGAGCCCGGTCCCGAACAGGCCGTCGACCACCAGCGTCCCGCGGTCGCACGCGAGCTGCAGAGGCAGCGGCTGCTCGCCGTTGAATACCTGCAGCGGCTGACCCATCTGCCGCAGCACATCGTAGTTCTCGCGCGCATCGCCCTCGACGCGATCGGGGCGGCCGACGATGAAGACCTCCGGCTGGCATCCGATGGTCAGCAGATGACGCGCCACCACCCATGCGTCGCCCCCGTTCTGGCCCGGCCCGCCGACGATGACCACGCGCTCGAGCGCAGCCCCGAAGCGCGACCTGAGCACATCGAAGGCGCCGCGCCCCGCGTTCTCCATGAGCACGGTGCCGCTGACGCCCAACACATCGATCGCGTGACGGTCGAAGGCGCGCGCGGCGTCGCGGGTCTGCAGCGGGATCATCGACTCACCTGTGCACGCTCACGCGCCGTAGCGCTCCTGCAGGAGCACGCCGAGCGACTCCGCGAGGCACTCGTCGCAGTGCCCGTAGTCGCTTGCGAGTCGGTCGAGCGCCCCGCGCGCCGCGGCGACGGCCTCCGCATCCATGCCGTGGTCGGTCTGGGTCAACAGCTTCGCCATGCCGTCGACGATCACGCCCACGTCCTGCCGGTGCTCAGCAAAGTAGGCGGCCTGCAGACGGGACAGGTGCTGCTTGAAGAGCACTTCATGCTCGACGTCCGCATCGGGATTGTCGATCGCATGGGCGGCGATGGCGGCGATGACCGAGTGACGAAACGCCTCGGTGTCCTCCACCTCCAGCGTCTGCTCGATGCGCTCGAAGAGCGTCTCGTCGAGGGCCGTCGCCTCGCCGGTATGCGGATCCTGGCCGCGCTCGCCCTTCACCCACAGGGACACCTGGGAGACGTAGTCCGAGAACAGCCGCGCGTGCTCCTCATGGTCGACGAGCCCGGTGGCAGCCCGCACCTCGCCGTCGAAGATGTCCAGCCACACGCCGCGCACCTGCCCGACGAAAGCGATCGGGTCGTGGTAGCCGCCGTCGGGCTTCTCGCGCAGGAACTCGTAGTCGCCCTCTTCGCAGAACTGCACGATCTGGTCGAGCACCGCCAGTGGCGACAGACACGTGTAGTCATCGCGCTGCGCCGCGTCCATCAGCAGCGTTCGCATCTCACGCGGCGACACACCGCCGATGCCCTCGTACGGAAAGAGGTTGGCGAACTCGCCGGTCACCACGGGCATACCGGCGCGCAGCAGCTTCTCCTCGTCGCCGCCAAGCCGCGCCGGGACGACCGCGCTCGCGTAGAGCATGGCCTTCTCCATCGCCGAGAGATCGGCGGCGAGCTTGCCCAACTCCGCCTCCTCGTAGTGCTCGGCAGACGACCGACGCAGGCGCGTCAGCACAGCCCACAGCGCCGCAACTTGGATGGCGTGCGGCGCCACCGGTCGCTGGCAGTGCGGGACGATCTGGGCGTCGTAGATCTCCATCTCGCGAAGGTAGTCGAGCAGGTAGCCGACGCGCAGCATGGAGAGTCGCGCGCGGAACGAGTTGTACTCGGGGTGCTCTCGGAACGCGGCCAGGTGCCCCTCGTTGGTGCTCGCCAGCAGCACGGAGTTGATGGGCAGCACCGAGTGCTGCAGCGCAATCTCGCCGGTCTCGATCGCGAGCAGCAGGTACTTCCACGCATCGAGCGGGCGCTTGAGCAGGTCGCTGTACTCGATCAGTCCGCCCGCCCCGTCGACGAGCTCACCGAAGGACTCGAAGAGCGTCACACCGCTGAGCGCCGCGGGCAGCTGCGCGAGCGTGCGGTCAGCGGTGATCTGTCGCTCCCCCGCATCGACCGTCATCTGCGGACCGATCGTGACGGCACCCGTGCGATAGCGCCGGCTGAGGTAGTAGCGCTCGACCTGCACGTGGGCGAAGACCTTGGACAGGTCGCCACCGTCCGCTGCGAGCAGCGCGTCGTAGATCTGCGCATTCTCCTGCTCGAGTCGTCCGTGCAGGAGCGAAAGCGGCGGCGCGTCGTCGATGCCCTTGTCCGCGTATGCCTGCTCCAGAACGCGCGCCCGCTCCTCCGGCGGGATCAGCAACAGGGGGTGCTCACGCAGGGGGCTGACGAGCCGCGCACGGATGCGGTCGGCGGCGAAGTGGGCGTAGCTCGTCGGGCCCGAGCCTCGCTTCGGTGCCGGACCGAAGCCCATCGTCTTGTCGTCCTCGCCGGCCGGAAAGACCCAGGCGAAGCGATAGAGCGCGCCGTCGCCGGTCTCCGAGTAATGCTCGAGACCGCGCATCACGCACGCGGCGAAGGTGCTCTTGGCGCTACCGTTGGGACCGTGCAGCATGAGCAGCCGGTTGCAGCGCCCCTCCTGCACGAAGTTCGTCAGCTCGCGGTAGAAGCCCTCCTGCAGCGCCTCGTGTCCGACGAGGCGGTAGCGGCTCGCGACGTCGCCCTCGGCGCCGCCGTCGACGAACTCTTGGTCGAAGAGGCGGTAGCGACGGGCGCTGCCGCGGCCCGTCTCGACCTCGTAGGCGCCGAAGTGATCGACGCAGTCGCGCATGTAGCGTGACGCGTCGCGGCTATGTCGCCAGGGATGCTCGAGGAACTCGGCGAGGTACTCCTCGAAGCTCAGCACGCGCTTCTCGGTCTGGAAGCGCTCCTTGATATCTGCGCCGAGCTGTTGCAGTGCCTCGCGTGCGCCCATCGTGTGTCCCGACCCCGACAACGTGTCGTCGGGTAATTCTACTCAACACGCAGCGCGAGAGCGAGGGTTCTCTCGTCGGGCACGCACGTCTCGGGTGTGCACACCGCGAACTTCACCTTGGCCTCGACGCGGTGCTCGCCCTGGGCGCTCGGTGTGAGGGGCACCTCGAAGACCGCCCGGTCCTCGCCGAACTTCGCCGCGTCGGTACGGCCGAGCTTCGCCTTGGGAATCGCCACCGCATCGCCCGCGCTGAGCTCGATGCTCATCGGGTACTCCTGGTTGACGTGGTAGCCGCCCTTGGGCTCGAGCGTGACATCCACCCGCGCGAGCTGACCGGAGACATAGCTACCGGCCGGGTCGATGCGCAGCTCGAACGTCGGATCGGTGACCACGGCCTTGGCCTCCTTGGGCTCGGCGGCGGGCGGCGCCTCCCGCTTGGGCGCAGGCGGTGCATCGGTGACCGGCATCACCGCCGTCGGCTCGGGCGCTGCCGCCGGCTGCTGGCACGCCGTGGTGACCAGAACGACGCAGACGGTCATGCGTACGGTTGCGCGCATCGTCACTCCCTTTTGTGAAACGAGTACGGGCGATCCATAGCACAGCGGCGCGCGCCATGCTGTGCGGCAGCAGGCGCGTCAGTCCTTGTGGATCACGATGTGACTGCTGGACTTCTCGCCCATGCCGAGCGCCTTCTCGATGCGCGTCATCACGGCCTCGGACGCGGGCGCCAGGTGCCAGTGCGCCAGGACACTCTTGTCGTCTGTACGATACCACTTGAGGAACAGCACGTAGTCGCCGTCCATGAGCTGCGTGCGGTTGTGGTCGACACTGGTGTAGCCGGGGCGCCCCTCGGACACACTCAAGCCCGTGTCGGGCGGCAGCGTGCCCCTGATGGCACGCGAGAGCTCCGGCACGAGGCGCACGCCCTTGCGTTGTTGCAGGTCGATGTCGCTCACGATCGTCTTGACCTTCACGACCGCCACCACGTTGGCGGTCTTCGTGCGCTCGTCGAGGTCCTTCGCCCAGCCATCCGCCCAGGCGCCCGACAGCCCTGAAGGGTCGGTCAGGTAGTCGGCGGCGTCGTCGAAGAGCTCGCCGTCGCGCGCGCTGAACGGGGACGTCACCGTGACGGTGCTCGTAGCGGCTCCACCGCAGCCAGCGAGCGACGGCGTGATGAGCGCGAGCATCACCACGCCAAGCGTGCCGATGGTCGGCCTGCGCTGCCCTTGGGCACGCCCACGCAGGGCCTCCGCGCAGCGTCTATTTCGCGTGCGGTCAATGCCCATGACGGTGCGCAATTCTAGCGGCTGCCCCCGGCGACGTAAAGCTTCAAGCATTGGACGCCTGCTGCGCCCAGAAGTCCGCGAGGTCTGCGGGCAGCGGCGCCGTGATGGTCATCTCGCGGCCGCCGTCCGGGTGAGCGAAGGTCACCTCGTGGGCGTGCAGCGCCTGCCGCGGCAGCTCGAGCCGGGCGAGCAGCTCCGGCGTCATGCCGGTCTCGATGTGCTCGAGGAACGGTGCCTCCGCCTCGGCGCCGTAGAGCTTGTCACCGACTATCGGGTGGCCGATCGCCGCCATGTGGACCCGCAGCTGGTGCTGTCGACCGGTGAGCGGGCTGAGGGACACGAGCGAGTAGGCGCCGCGCGTCTCGAGCCGCTCGTAGAGCGTCTCCGCCGCCGGTCCTTCGTCGCGCAGCTCCATCATCACATGCAGCCCCTCGGTGACCGGTGCGAGCGGGCGAGTGACCTGGCCGCGATCCTCCACCTGGCCGTGGACGATGGCGAGGTAGCGCTTGTGCCAACGGCGCGCCTCGAACCCCATCTTGATCTCACGCTCCGCCTTCGCCGAGCGCGCACACAGCACGACGCCGCTGGTCTCGCGGTCGAGCCGATGGGCGATACGCGGCACGAACTCGTCGTCCCCGTAGCGCTCGCGCAGCAGGTAGCCGAGCGTGTTGCGATGATAGGTGGCCGTGCGGTGCACCGGCAGGCCCGCCGGCTTGTCGACGGCGACCACGGCGGCGTCCTCGTGCAGCACGCCGAAGGCCGTCGGGACGTCGGGCTCCTCGAAGCCCTCGCGCACCAGCAGCACGACCTCGCCCTCGCGGACGACCTCGCCCGGGCGCCGTCGCCGCCCCTCGGCGGTGTAGGCGCAGTCGCGGATGATGCGCTGGGCACGCGCACGCGACAGCCGCGGGATGCGGCGCTGGATGAAGCGGTCGAGGCGCATGCCCGCGAAGTCGCGGAAGACCTGGAAGGTCAGCACGATGGCGTCCGCGTCACAGCCGGGCGGCGGCTCCGGCGTCGGGGGCCGCCCTTGCGCGGGGGGCCGACCCCTCAAGCGGCCTTGACGACCTTGCCCGAGCGGATGCAGCGCGTGCAGGCGCGCTTGCGCACCACGCGGCCGCCTACCACGGCGCGGACCGCCTGCAAGTTCGGCAGCTGCCACTTGCGCGTCTTGATGTTCGAGTGGCTCACCCGGTTTGCCCGCTGGCGGGTCTTCCCGCAAAAGTCGCAGCTAAATGCCATGATTATCCTCGTTTGGAGGCGCTGCGTTTAGCACCGTGGGCGCGGCAAGGCAACCTGCCGGTCACCGGGGGCCGTCCGATGTGGGAATATTTTCCAGCTTTTGTACGGTCTTGGTCGATGGAGCGCCCCCGATGACAGCCCCGCCCACAGCGCCCAGCGGCAGGCTCCGCATCCGCGTCGGCGGCGGGCTCATCGCGCTGACCCTGGCCGCACTCGGGCTGTGGGCGTGGCCCGCGGACGCGCCGACCCCCGAAGCCCAGGCGCCGCCGGGCGAGGTCAGCAGGCCTGACGCAGGCCGCAACCCGACGGCCGCCCCCAGGATCTTGCGGGGCTGGGTGGCCGACGAGCGCGGACTGCCCGTGGTCAGCGCGGTCGTCACGCTGCTCACCAGTGGCGCCCAGGAGCGCACCGATCACGCCGGCGCGTTCGAACTTCAGGCGCCCGGCAAGGCGCCCATCGACCTGGAGTTCAGCGCGGAGCACCACTCGACGGTCGTGGCGCGCGAGGTCCGCGACAGCGCGGGACTGCACATCGTGCTCGAGCGCAGCGCGACGATCTCCGGCACGGTGTCGGACGGCGACGGCTCGCCCGTGGCCGAAGCGCTGGTAGAGATCGCCGGCACCGGGCTGTGGCCGTCCCGGACGACGCCCAGCGGCGCCGACGGCAGCTATCGCTTCGACGGGCTGCCGGGCGGTCTCTACGCCCTGCGGGGGGCCACCGAGACACAGGTGGCGCTGCTCGAGACGCCCGCCGAGGTCGATCCCGGCGCCGGCACGCGCGTGGACCTGGTGCTGCAGCAGGGCGCGCCACTGCAGGGGCGGGTCGTCGACGCGGCGACCGGCAAGCCCATCGAGCACGCCGAGGTCAGCGTCGGCGAGCCGGACAGCTACCTGCCGCCGCTGTTGCTGGCGACCGACGCCGAGGGCCAGTTCCTGGCGACGCCCCTCCCCAGGCAGGCGCACCGCGTCTCCACGGCCGCTCCCGGCTTCGTCTCCCAGCTGGGCGTGGAGGCGACCCCGGGCAAGCGGGTGAAGGTGCTGCGGCTGCGTCGCGCGGCCGTCCTCGCGGGGCGCGTGCTCGACGCGCGTGGGCGGCCGGTCGTGGCGGCCCAGCTGGAGGTAGTGGGCCGCAGCCGTGGCCGGCCGATGGTGCTCAGTGCCACCGGCCTGCAGGCCCCGGTCTCCCCGCTGGTCGGCGGGCAGCCCGCCGCGCTGCCGCTGATGCCCGGGGACAACCTCGGCGTCGTGCCGGGGCCCGTCCCCCCCATCCCCATCTTCGCCACGGCTCCTGCGCTCCCCGGTACGGCACCCACCCCTGGACGCGGCGCCCTGGGTAGCCCCGTGCCGGCACCAGGCGAGGCCCCGAGCCCGCCCGGTTTCCACACCGACGCCGAGGGGCGCTTTCGCATCGGCGGTATCCCCGGCGGCAAGCTCCGCCTGTTCGCGCGAAGCGCCCTGCACGCCAGCGCCGCCACGCCCACGATCACATTGCGCGCCGGAGAGCTTCGGGAGGACCTCGAACTCGTCCTGCCCGACGGGTTCGACGTACGCGGTCGGGTTGTCGACGCGGACGGCGAGGCGGTCGCGGGCACGCGCATCGGGCTGGACTCGGCGGCCGACCCCATGCCGCGCACGACGGTGACCGACGGCGAGGGCCGCTTCACCCTGCGCAGGCTGGTCGGCGAGTGCACCCTGCGCGCCCATCCCCCGGGGCACCCGGCCGAGGAGCGGGTGCTGAGCGTTGGCGAGGGTGGGGTCGACGTGGAGATCCAGCTGTCGAGCCGCAGCCACTTCGCGCGCGGACGGGTGTTCGACCCCCGCGGGATCCCACTCGAGGGCGCGCTGGTGACCCTCGACCAGGGTGCTGACGGTGCCAGCTTCCGGCTGGGGGTCGCGACCGGCCCCGATGGCACCTTCGAGGCCCCGGGCCTGCCTCCGCCACCGTACCGGCTGCGGGTGACGCGACGCGGTTATGCACCCGAGCTCGTGACTTACTCGGATGAGCACGGTGAGGAGCTGCGTATCAAAATGGCACCAGGGCATTCGCTGCGGGTACGGACGGTCGACACCGGGGCGCGTGAAGTGATCGCAAACGTCCCCGTCAAGTACGCCCACGCGGCGGGAAATGCCGCGGGGAGCCTCCGCACCGGAAGCACAGGGACCGCTGAGGTTTCAGATCTAAGTGCGGGGAAATACACGATTTCAGTGGATCACCCGCCTTACCTCGTCGCTCGAACGGAGGCGACTGTGGGCATCGGAGACGAGCCGGTCTCGATCGACCTCGTTCCCGCGGGCAGCGCGTCCGGCGACGTGGTCGACAGCCTCGGAGCCCCCGTCTACGACGCGCAGGTGACCAGCGCCGACCACCCCGACTGGGGCAAGGCAGCGCGGACGGATCACGCGGGACACTTCGTTGTCGAGCGCCTGCCGCCCGGCGAGGCGCGGCTGACGGCGCGGCATCCGGGAGCGGGCACGGTCATCCTCGAGCGGCCGATCGACGTGCGCCCCCGTCAAGACAGCCCGGGGGTGGTGCTGCGCCTGCCCGAGCGGGCACCCGACGTGGGGCCGGTGCAGCGGGGCGGTGGCTCGAAGCAGGGCCCGCGGGAGGGGGTGCAGGCCACCGTGGAGATGCGCTCGGGCAAGATCACCGTGACGCGCGTCGCCTTCGCCACGGGAGCCCAGCACGGCGGTCTGCGGGTCGGCGACATCGTGGTCGAGGTGGAGGGCGAGCGCGTGTTCGCGGCCGGCCAGGTCCGCAGCATGTGGCTCGGTGACGCCGGCTCGCGCGTGGCGGTCGGGGTGCAGCGCGGCGGCAAGCTGCGGCACCTGCGACTGATGCGCGACCGCCCCCCGCACTGATCAGGCGTGCGGCGGACCGCACCGACGCGGGAGCGCTAGACCTTCGGCACGGGCGGCGCGGACGGGATGTCGGAGCCGGCCTGCGGAGCGTTGGGGAACATCGACGAGCGCTTGCCCGGCATGATGGACGAGACGCGCCCCTGGGGCGCCTCGGTGGGGTCGCCGACCACGTCGATGCAGGCCTTGGCGATCTCCTTGAATGTCTGGAAGACGCCCTTGCCCTCGGTCGCGCACGCCTCGATCTGCGCGACGCCGTCATGAATCGACAGCTGGTCGCGCAGCTCGGTCACCGAGCTCGCGCCGGGCAGGTCGCGCTTGTTGTACTGCACGACCATCGGCATCTTGCCGACGTCGTCACCCTGCTTGCGCAGGTTCCCCTCGAGGTTGCGCATGCTCTCGAGGTTGTCGTCGATGCGCGCGGGCTGGCTGTCTACGACGAAGACGACCCCGTCGACGTGGCGCAGCACCAGCTGCCGCGTCTTGTCGTAGGCGATCTGGCCCGGGACGGTGCAGAGGTGGACGCGTACGCGGTAGCCGCGGTACGACCCGATCTCCATCGGCAGCAGGTCGAAGAAGAGCGTGCGCTCCGCCTCCGTGTTCAGCGCGATGAGCTTGCCGCGTCGCGCCGGCTTCGTCTTGCTGTGGATGTACTCGAGGTTCGTCGTTTTGCCGCCGAGGCCCGGCCCGTAGTAGACAATCTTGAAGCGAAGCTCCTTGCGGGCGTGATCGACGTAGGGCATCCGGACCAACCAGAGTATTCCATGACCGAACTCGCGCACAAGCAGCCGCTCCGACGCGGCACCATTTGGAGGCCTGGCGTGGCGCAGCCTGTGCGCCTGGCGGGGGTGCTGTGGGTGCTCTGCGGACTGCTTGCGGCCGGATGTGGCGGAGGCGCCGCACCGCTGTCCCAGGCCGACAGCCATCGACTCTTCGGCGAGATGCAGGTCCACGAGGCCAGGCAGGACGAGGCCAGCAGGCGACTGTCCAGTGTGGAGACGTGCCCGAGCCGTTGCGAGGCGCACACCGAGATCGAGCGGGAGGCCGAGCACATCTGCGAGCTCGCGGAGCGCCTGCGCGACGCCGACGCACTGCTGCGCTGCCGTGCCGCCCGCGACCACGTGCCCGCCTCGCCGCCCGCCGACTGCAGCTGCGCCGAGAGCACGGGCTGAGAGCCGCCCCCGGGGCGCAGGTAGTGCTAGGGTGCGCGTCGCCATGAACAGCGAGCAACACTGGATCGAGCGTGCCGAGGCCGCCCTCGCCGGCGGGGGTGACGACGGGACGGACGTCATCGGCACGCGCAAGCCGCCGGTGCTCGATGCGGAGGGCATCAAGGCCGTGATGGCGCCCTTCTTCGCTGCGCTGTTCTACCTGGCCGGCTACTTCATGGAGCAGGAGCTCGGCTACAGCCCGATGTACCCGGGCGTGCTGCTCGTGTGGTTGATCGCCCTCGGCTTCACCGCACGCACGGCCATCCTCGGCGCGACGCTCCTCGTGCGCTTCGGCGTCTACCGCAACGCCGCACGGTATGGCCTGGCGCTGACCGATGACGGCCTGCTGTACCGCAGCCCGGCGGGCGACGTGGCGGTGCCGCGCGCCGCGATCCTCGAGATTCGCGAGCGCGGTGAGTGGCGAAAGCGCACGGCCGCGAGGCGCTACGCACCCGTCTACGTGGTGACGCAGCCGCAGAGCGGACGCACGCATGTGGAGCTACCGCCGCTGTTCGACGAGTCGCCCACGCGACTGGCCGAGCGCCTGCAGCGCTGGCAGGGCGAGCTGGACACGCAAGCCGACTACGAGCCGCCGGGCGCGAGCGAGCTCCCGAGCAAGCTCTTCGATGCGGCCGCCACGGGCGAGCTCGCCACCGGCGTGACCGCGATCAAGCACGGCAACGGGTGGCTGCGTCGAGGCCCGTACGCGACGGTGCTCATGGGCACCGCGTTGGCGAATGGCTTCTTCCGGCTGCCGCAGCAGACCCAGGAGACGGTCGGGCTGATCGCGCCCGGCATCATCCTGTTCGCGCTGTTGGGTGTGCCGATCCTCTGGTTCATCGCAACCAGCTTCGACATCGCACCTCGCAAGGGGCTATCGGTCGTGCTCACGCCGGCGGAGCTGATCATGCGCACGCGCACGGGCGTGCATGTCGTCAAGTGGCGCGAGCTACGCCACGTGGAGATCAAGGCGGGCAGCGGCTGGTCGATCCTCCAGGGTCAGCACGAGAGCCGCGCACTCGTCTTTCATCGCAAGTGCGGCGACTGCAAGGGCACCGGCCTGCGCAGCGAGGTGCAGTGCAAGCGGTGCGACGGCAGCGGGCGCGACATGGACTACATCAGCTACGTCGAGGTCTTCCTGGGCGCGCCCGCCGAGGTCGTCTACGCGCTGGTCGCGGCCTACCGCACGGGCCGTATCCGCGCGGACGCGATCGAGACCTAGAGGCCCATTGCGCCCGGGCCGCAGCGCCGGCACATTGTCGGCGTGCGCGATAACCTCATACGCGGCGCGGTCCTCGTCGCCGTCATGATCGCGCTCAGTATCTGGGCGGCAGACTATGCCGGCACGAAGCCGGCCAACGAACGACGCGTGGCGCCGCCCGCGGCGGCATCGACCGATCCCGCCGCGACCCCGTCCGCGCCGCCGACGCCACCGCCGGCGCCACAACCGCAGGTGGAGCCCGACGCACCGACACCCGCCGAGCCCACCGAACTCACCGATGAGGGCCTCGCGGACGACGAGCGCAGTCGCACGCACCGGGGGCTCACCGTCGCGCAAGCACGCCAGCGCGTGGAGCTGATCGCCGCCTCACGTAAGCGCGAGTCCGACAACCTCGCGCGACACCAGACGAACACGGACGCGTGGGCGCGGGAGGCACGCTCGGCCACCTGGGCCAAGCCGGTCGAGGACGACATCACGCAGCTGCTGATCGACAGCGGCATCGACCACATGCTCATCGACATCAAGTGCCGGGAGACGATGTGCATGCTCGAGGTCGACATCTCCGGCAGCCACTCCGCACTCGGCGCCCTGCACGAAACCCCCGGTCTCGTCGAGGCCTTCGGCGACAAGCAGATGTCGACCGGCTTCAAGGACAACGTCGATCACCAGCAGCGCACATTCGTGCTGCTCGGCCCCTCGCCAAAGCGACGCTAGCCACAGCGCCCGCTAGGGGTGGAGGTCGTGGACGAACCAGATCTCGTTGTAACTGTTGTCCGGCATCTGCACGGGGACGTTCCCCCAGTCGCAGTGACTGTATGTCGGATCGAAGAAGCCCGCGGCGCACTCGATGATCAGGCCGCCGCCCCACTCGGACGGCTGTGGGCGAAGCACCCAGTCCTGGTCCGTCGGGAAGCGCCAGCCGGGCATGACGAAGCCGTTGGCGCCCGAAGGCAGCGGCGTCGAGCACCCGCCCGAACACGGCGATGCCCAGGCCCAGACGAGCCCATTGACCTCATCGACGAAGGCCCACGGGATGTCGTCGCACAGCTCGCCCGCCGGGCCGCACACCGCGATGCCAGAGCACTCCTGGATGCTGACGCAGCCGCCCCCGTTGACGTCGCAGAGATCGAGCGTGCACGCGTCGCCGTCGTCGCACAGGCCGTTGTCCGCCTGGTGGGTCACGACGTCGAGTTGCTCGTTGCAGGCGTCGACGGTGCACGCGACCGAGTCGTCGACGGGCTGGGGCCTCGACGATTGGCAGCCGAGGGCCGGGTTGCAGATCTCGTCACCATTGCACCAGAGGCCATCGGCGCAGCGCGCGGCGACGGGCGTGTGGACGATGGCGTCGCTCAGCTCATCGCAGACGTCCGTGGTGCATTCGACATCGTCGGACAGCTGAAGCGGGGCGCCCGGCTGGCAACCGGCGACGGGATCGCAGACCTCGCGCCCGTTGCAGAACACGCCGTCATCGCAGGCCTGATCGCTGGGACAGGCGGGGGTATCGCCGTCGCCGTCGCCGTCGCCATCACCGACATCGCCGTCCCCATCGCCTGTGACGACATCGCCATCACCATCGCCCGCGACGACATCGCCGTCGCCATCACCATCGCCCGCAACGACATCACCGTCACCATCGCCGCCGGTGTCACCGTCACCGCCGCTGTCACCGTCACCGCTGGCGCCAGCGTCGCGCTGACCCCCACCGATCTGTCGCCCCGACTGAAAGCACGCGCAGCAGAGCGTGAGAGTCAACGCGCACAGCACAAGCAAACGAATCCGAGCACGCATCGGCTACCCCCAAGCATCTGAGTCCAGCCCCCGCGCGTCTCACGCATCCCTTCGGGGCATCCCCAGGTAGTGTACACGCAGCACCGCCCGCGAGCCGTTGGCGCCCGGGCTTTGGCGCGCACGGTGTCACCCGGCTGACACCCCACACTCTCGGGCTGTCCAGGTGCGCATGACGCGCGGTCCACCGCGGCCGCCGCCACGTGGACATTCAAGGACATACTGGCAGCATGGCGTGGCTGAACCCGCGCCCAGGACCCTCGATGCTCGCTGAACAGGACGGCCGCGACCTCCCACTCGCCGAGCGCCTCGCACCCTTCGTGCGGGCGGGGCTCCTGCCCGAGATACCCACCGCCTTCCAGCAGCTGCAAGGGCAGCTCGAGATGGCGCCCTACGTGATCCTACCCGACGCCACCGACGCGGAGCGCTACGTCGGCGCGCCGCTGGGCAACGCACTGCTGCGCCAGCCCGTGACGCTGCGCAACGTGGGCCTCGATCACTTCCGGACGGGCTCGGGCCTGGGAGCGCGCCTCGACTCGCTCTTCGCGCATCTGATGTTCGTCCACCACGCGGACTTCCCCGACTACGACTTGCAGCTCATCCAGTGTCACCCCGAGGGCACGGCCGCGTTCAGGCGCTTCCTGATCGACATCGAGCGGGGCACCACCGCGCGCCACCGGCGCATCGGCAAGCAGATGGCGTGGGTGATCCCCGACTCGCAGGCTTACCGCGAGCGTTTCACCGCGCCGGGCGGCTACCTCGACCGCGCGGAGGCGTACGACTACCCGCCGATCGAACGGTACGCCGGCGATGAGCGACCCGAGTTCTCGACGCTCGTGCGCTTCCTGAACCACTGCGCGCGACATTACCCGCGGACGGCAGCGGAGGTCGGGCGCGCATCGCTGCCGCGCCACCTGCTACGTATTGCGATGGCACGCTTCAGGAACTAGCCCAACCACGAGCGCAGTGCGCAGCCGCGGCGAACGCTACGCGTGCATGTAGGTAAGCGGCAGCGAGCGGATCGACTCGTGCCTCGATGAGCCGTCGTCGGACACGTCGGCGCCGCTCTTGGCCAGGCTACGTGTGAGCTGCTTCGTCAGCTGTTTCGTCAGCTGCTTCGTCAACTGCTTCGCGAGCCTCCTACTGGGGAGCGTGGACGTGGGCGCCACACCGACCGTCGTCGTGACAGGGCTGACCTTCGACTCCGCGTCCTTGACCGGCGGCTTCTTGCCAGCCTCGACAGCCGCCGTCTTCTTGGCGGGCTTCGTCTTCGCAGCCTTCGTCTTCGCTGGCGTCTTCTTCGCCGGCGTCTTCGTCTCTGGCTTCTTCTTTGCCGTCTTCCGCTTCGCCGGCTTCTTCTTGGCCGGCTTCTTCTTGGCCGGCGCCTTCTTCGCTGGCTTCTTCTTGGCCGCCTTCTTGGCCGGCGCCTTCTTCGCTGGCTTCTTCTTGGCCGGCTTCTTCTTGGCCGGCTTCTTCTTGGCTGGCTTCTTCTTCGCTGGCTTCTTCTTGGCTGCCTTCCGCTTCGCAGCCTTCTTCTTGGCTGCCTTCTTCTTGGCCGGCTTCTTCTTGGCTGCCTTCCCCTTGGTCGGGCCCTTCTTGGCGGCCTTCTTCTTGGCTGGCTTCTTCTTCGCCGGCTTCTTCTTGGCTGCCTTCTTCTTGGCTGCCTTCTTCTTCGCCGGCTTCTTCTTGGCTGCCTTCTTCTTGGCTGGCTTCTTCTTGGCTGCCTTCTTCTTGGCAGCCTTCCGCTTCGCCGGCTTCTTCTTCGCCGCCTTCTTCTTGGCTGGCTTCCGCTTCGCAGCCTTCTTCTTCGCGGGCTTCCGCTTCGCCGCCTTCTTCTTCGCAGCCTTCTTCTTCGCAGCCTTCTTCTTGGCTGGCTTCCGCTTCGCCGGCTTCTTCTTCGCCGCCTTCTTCTTCGCAGCCTTCTTCTTGGCTGCCTTCTTCTTGGCTGCCTTCTTCTTCGCAGCCTTCTTCTTCGCAGCCTTCTTCTTCGCAGCCTTCCCCTTGGTCGGGCCCTTCTTGGCGGCCTTCTTCTTCGCGGCCTTCTTCTTGGCCGGCTTGCGCTTGACCGACTTCGACGCTTTCTTCCGAGCTCCCATGACGTCTCCTAGCGACCCGACCTAGCGGGGGGTCGGGACCATACCATGCAGATCCGGATCGCCGCAGCCCCGGGGTGCGACTCGGGACCCGCCGCACGCGTCGCATCGCTCAGCTCCGGAAGTGCTTTGGCGTCTCCCCGTGCCAGCGCTTGAACGCACGCCTGAACGCGCGCCCCTCCGAGAAGCCGAGCATCAAGGCGACCTCATCCATGGACCACGACGTGTCGCGCACGTACCGAAGCGCGAGTTCCGCCCGTACCTCGGTGAGCACGCCCTGCAGACTCTCGCCTTCGGCGGCGAGCCTCCGCTGCAGCGTACGTGGGCTCATGGCTAACTCCGCGGCGAGTGGCTCGAGGCCAGGCTGGCCGTCCGGCAGCCGCCTCACGATGGCCTCCCGGACGCGCGCCGAGATCGTCTCCGGCCCGCCGACGCGCGCGAGCATCGCCTGCGCATGTGCCTCCAGCGTCGTGGCCAGCGCCGAGTCTGCCCGCACCACCGGGAGCTCAAGCTGGGCGGCGTCCAACACGATCGCGTCGAGCTCGGCGTCCCACTCCACCTCGCAGCCGAAGAAGCGACGACGGCGCCCGGGGTCAGCGGGTGGCGCGTGGGCGAATGCGACGCGGGTGGGACGCCACCGCCCCGACGTCAGGCGGCGCCCAATGGTGACGAGCGTCGCGAGGTTGCTCTCCGCCAGTGCGGCCACCCGCAGCTGCGGCAGGGCGTAGCGCTGCTCGACGAACGCCTGACCCGCGTGCGTCCGAACCGACGTCCGCATGCAGTTCTGGTGGATCGGCTCGTAGCGAACCAGCCGCTCCAGCGCAGCGCCGAGCGTCTCGCTACTCTGCGCGAGGTAGTCCAGCACCGCGAACGCCCCGGGCTCGTAGAGCTCGGCCATCCGCAGCCCAAGGTCGTCCCCCAGCTGCTCGACCGCCCCCTCGAAAGCGGAGAAGGCGGCCTGGGCGTCCAGGTGTCGTTCCGGGTCCTCGAGGTCCGAGCGCGCCACCCCGGCTGCGGCGAGGACGGCGGCCGCGTCCCCGCCGAGGGCCTCGATCCCGAGCACCAGCGGGGCGACGAGCGCCGCGGTCGCGTAGTGCCCGTGCCGCGCTCGCCGGCGGTCCATGGGGCATTGTACCCACTTTTCGGCGGCGACTGCCGGCGTTGGCGCCGGCGACCCCCACAGTTGGCGCGCGCGGTCCTTTCGGCCGCCGCTCAACGGTGCTTCGATACCGCATGCGCTTCCTCGTGACCGGAGCCACGGGCTTCATCGGAACCCACCTGTGCCGGCGGCTGCTCGCCGACGGCCATCACGTGACGGGCCTCGTCCGCTCGCCCCACAAGATCGCGGATGACCTGCGGGACCGACTCGAGGTGTTGAAGGGCGACCTGTCGCTCTTCGACGACCCGGCCGTGCAGCTGCCGGAGGCGGACGTGGTGGTGCACCTCGCTGCCGTGATCGCGGGCGACAACATGCGCCAGTACGACGACATCAACTTCCGCGCGGTGGAGACGCTGCTCGCGGCGCTGCGCAACCAGTCGTGGACGCCGCGCCGCCTGCTGTTCGCGTCCTCACTGGCGGCGGCCGGACCATCCCAGGGCCGGCCCCTGACCGAGGATGACACGCCGGCACCGATCGACGCCTACGGACGGGCCAAGCTTGCCGCCGAGGGCTTGATGCGCGCGCAGCCCTTCCCCACGACGACATTTCGACCCAGTCTCGTGCTCGGCCCCGGCGACCCCGCGACCCTGACGCTATTCAAGATGGCCCATGCCGGGCTCGCGGTGCTGCCGGGATTCGCGCCCCAGAACCTGAGCGTGATCGACGTCGGCGAGCTGGTGGAGGCGCTCGTCGTCATGGCGAATGTGGCCGACGACGACCACCACACCTACTTCGCGACCAGCGACGTCGAGGTGACCAACAGCGAGCTGCTGCGGGCGATGGCCGCGGCCATGGACCGGCGCCTGTCCGTCCTGCGGCTTCCGAAGCTGCTGCTCTTCATCGCCATGATCTTCTCGACCGCCGCCTCCAAGCTGTTCCGCTTCCGCAACCAGCTCGACCTCAAGCAGTACCAGCAGATGACTGCACCGGAGTTCGTGTGCACGAGCGCGCGGCTCCAGAGCGAGCTCGGCTGGCGGCCGGGCAAGCACCTGGACACGGTCCTGGCCGACACGGTGGCCGGCTACCGCAGCCTCGGGCAGCTTCCCCAGTAGCCGCGCCGCGTCGCGCGTGTCATGCGATGGGTCGCCCACATCGTATGACATGGCGGCTCCGAATTGCCCTTCGTCCAACGGCGGCGGCGCTGCTACGATCGCGCAGAGGGCACGCACGCCCGCGCAGGGGGGCGAGCATGAAGATAGTCATCGGGTGGGTAGTCGCGGTCCTCTGGTTGGGCGCATGCCTCGGCGGTAGCGACGACGCTGGGGCCGAAGCTGACGACACGGCGGCGGTCGCGGCGGCTCTGCTCGAAAGCGTCGACTTCGCGGGCGGCACGGTCATCACCGGCGCCCTGCCCGCGACCACCGCGAACTCCGCGGTCATCGAGCCGCTCGCGGAAAATGTGATCATGTCGCCGGGTGCCGACAGCATCATGGCGCTCGAGGTGGTCAACCCGGACGAGGCGGACGACCCGGTCACCGCCACACTGGTGTTCTTCGCGCGCGGCCGCAGCCACGTCGAGGTGGCGGCGCGCGTGAAGTCTCCCGTCGGTGCGCAGGTACGTGGGGATGGTGACGGGGACGCGGCCGACCCGGTGGATCCGGTCGAGGCGAGCACCCGAAGCCGGATCGACAATGCCTTCTCGGTCGGTGACGACGTGTGCGATGCGCTGTGCGACAAGATCTTCGCCATCGAGGTGACCGAGGTCGCCACGCTCGCGGGCGGCGGCGTCGGCGGGCAGAGCACGCGCACGCTCGTGCTCGACTGCCGCACAGCGGGCGACGCCGCAGCCTGTGGCGCGAACGCCGCCGACGACGTGGCCGCGAGTGTGGTCGACAACGCCACGGCCGCCGGCGATGGCGACGGCGATGGCGACACCGGGAGCCAGACGCTCACCGATGCCGGCAACGGCATCCCGGACACCGGTCCGGTCGGCACCCAGGACGGCGGCACAGCGCTGGCACCGGGCAGCACCGTCGCCTTCGCGGCATCGCTCGGCGGCGGCGGCTCCCACACCTGCGGCGTGCGCGCGGACAACGGCGAGGTGGAGTGCTGGGGCGTGGACGACGGCAGCCAACTGGACCTCGGGCAGGTCACCGGCGCACCGGTGGGCATACAGTTGTCGTCGGTCAGCTCCGACGCCTCGCACAACTGTGGCATCCGCGCCGACAACGCTGAGCTCGAGTGCTGGGGACGCGACGACAGCGGGCAGGTCACGGGGGCGCCCGCGGCCGTGGCCTTCACCGCGGTCGAGCCCGGCACGTTCCACACATGCGGCATCCGCGCGGACAACGGTCAGATGGAGTGCTGGGGCAGCGACAGCGATGGTCAGGTCAGCGGCTTCACGCCGGGCGGTGCCTACTCCGCGGTCGCCGGCGGCTTCGTCCACACCTGCGGGATCGTGCAGGGCACAGGCTCCATCGAGTGCTGGGGCGTGAGCGACGCCGGCGTCAACGACCTCGGACAGGTCACCTCGGCGCCGGTCGGCGGCGGCGGCTACATCGCGATCGCGGCTGGCAACTACCACTCGTGCGCCGTGCGCGGCGTCGACGGGGAGGTCGAGTGCTGGGGCGCCAGCGACGGCAGCGCCAACGACTACGGCCAGGTACTCGACGCGCCGAGCGGCGTGTCATTCGTCGACATCGACGCCGGCGACTTCCACACCTGCGGCCTGCGCGACGACTCCACGATCCTGTGCTGGGGACGCGACGACTTCGGACAGGTCTCGGGTGGACCGGTGCGCGAGACGTACTCGGCCATCACGACCGGCGGCTTCCACACCTGCGGCGTTCGCGTCTCGGATGCCATCGTCGAGTGCTGGGGCAACGACGCCAATGGCCAGGTCTCGGCCGTGCCCTGAGGCGCTGGCGGCCGACGAGCTCAGCCGTGGGCGCCGCCGGGGCCGTGCACGTGGCCGTGGGAGAGTTCCTCCTCGGACGCCTCGCGCACGCTGCGCACGGTAACCGCGAAGTGCAGCGTCTTGCCGGCGAGGCCATGGTTGGCGTCGAGCTTGACGCTCTCGTCGCTGACCTCCGCGATCGTGACCGGCATCGTCTGCCCGTCCGGCGACGTCATGCCGATGACCATCCCGGGCTGCGGGTCGAGATCCTCGGGCATGCGGTCGCGGGGCACGTCCATCACGCGCTTCGGGTCGCGCGCGCCGTAGCCGTCCTCGGGCGCGACCACGACCTCGAGTGAGTCGCCCGTGGTGCGCCCCGAGAGCTTGCGCTCGAGGCCCGGCACGATGTTGCCGTGCCCGTGCAGATAGAAGAGCGGCTCGCCACCATCACTGGTGTCGATGACCTCGCCTGCGTCATCGCGCAGGGTGTAGTCGATGGAGACGACGGAGTTGGCCTCAATGGTGTCGGACATGGGGCGGGACAGTGGCGCCGCGGGCGCTCCCTCGTCAACCCCGGCCGACTATTCGGCCAGCAGCGCGAGGTACTCGCCCACCACCCGCGGCAGGCCCACGAACAGCGCCCGTCCCATCAGGGCGTGCCCGATCGAGACCTCCGCAAGGTGCGGCACCGCCTTGAAAGCCCCGAGGTTGTCGAGGTCGAGGTCATGGCCAGCGTTGACGCCAAGGCCAAGCGAGTTCGCCAGCTCGGCGGCCACCACGAACGGTGCCAGCGCCTCGTCGACCGCGGCGGGCCGTGCGGCATGCGCACGCGCGTACGGCTCCGTGTAGAGCTCGATGCGGTCTGCACCCATGTCCGCCGCCCAGCGCACGGCATCGGGCTGTGCATCCACGAAGAGGCTGACGCGAATGCCGGCGGCCTTCAGTTCGGTGATCCAGCCGCGCATGGCCGACGCATCGGTGTCGCGGCCCCAGCCGGCCTCGCTCGTGACCTCGCCCTCGCGCACGGGCACGAGCGTCGCCTGCGCCGGCCGTACCGCGTGCACCAGCTCCAGCCAGCTCGCGCGTGGATCGCCCTCGATGTTGAGCTCGACCCCCCGTGCGTCGGGCTCCGCGAGTCGGCCTGCCACTCCGCGCACATCTTGCGGTGTGATGTGACGCTCGTCCTCGCGCGGATGGACCGTGATACCCGGCGCGCCCGCCGAGAGGCACACCTCCACGGCGTCGAGTACCGCCGGAAAGCTGCCACCGCGCGAGTTGCGCAGGGTCGCCACCTTGTTCACGTTGACACTGAGGCGGACCACGGGGCAGACCCTAGCCCGGATGGCCGGGCCCCGCGAGGTGAACGTCCGGAGGTCACGGCGCAACACATCCGGCATCCAGTACAATGCCGGTGAGCCCATGATGACGGACGACTCCCATACACACTCGCGAGGCCGCTCGCTCACCGGCCGGATGCTGCTAATGCTGCTGCTCAGCACCTGCCTGTTGGCGTGCGGTGGAACGGACACCAACACGGACACGGGCACCGGCGGCGATGGCGACGGTAATGGCGGCGACGGTGATCGGGCTGGCGACGGAGACGGAGACGGCGACGGAGACGGCGACGGCGACGGCGACGCGGTCGGCGACGCAGGCATTCCGCGCGAGGAGCCGCTCGTCGGCCCCTGCACGCCCTGTCCGCGCCTCTCGGCTGAGCTGGTCGGCTTCGAGCCCTGCTGTGGCGGCCCCTTCGGCGAGTCCTGCGGACTGCGCGTGATGGGGACGGTGGAGTGCGAGGTTCAGTGCGCAGCCGACGACGACTGCCTCGTGATGGGCGATGGTTACGTCTGCGTGGACCGACTTGCCCGCTTCTGCGCGCCCGAGTGCCTCTCCCACGACGAGTGCGCCGACGACCAGCTCTGCGGGCTTCGCAAGAACGTGGAGGACGACCGCATCGATGCGTTCTGCACCGAGCCTCTCGGCCCGGGCGGCGTGGGCGACCCGTGCGATGTGTCCGACGACTGCGCGAGCGGCACGTGCACGCCGGGGCCGCGCGACGAGGACGGCAGCCTGTGCACCGCGCTGTGCATCGTCGACGACGACTGCGCGAGCCCGTTTCCGCTCTGCCGCAGCGCCAGCATCATGTCGCCGTCGGGCGACTTCGAGACCGACTACGACATCTGTCAGGCGGAGTGAGGCGTCGGACGCACGCGCGTGATGGCGTGGCCCACGAAGAACGGACCCATCTGCTCGATGAACTCCGAGGTCTGACGCGTGCTGCGCATGCGCTGCACGATATGCGACAGCGGGTGCAGGTCCTTGCCGACGAGACCGATGACAAACTCGTTATCGTTCGGGTCGAGCCCGTGACACGCGAGCCGAATGTCGTGCGCCAGGTCCTTCTGACCGTAGGCCCTGCCGATGGTGCCGTGCTCCTTGAGGATGGACGCCTGCTCGCGCCCCTCGAGCTGCGCGAAGGCACCGCTGCGCCGTAGCGGGTACCACACCGCCCACGGCCACTCGGCGTTGAGCGCGGTGTCGGCGGGGCGCCTCAGCAGCCAGAACTCGAGGTCGGGCTCGTAGCCGGTCGCATAGCTGCGACCCAGCATCGTGTACTCCGGCAGCAGCTCGAGATCCTCCAGCCCCTCGCTCGCAACACCCTCGCCGACCTTGGTCACAAAATCGGCCGGGTCCTCGGTCCACGTCAGCAGGCCGATGCCGCGCGGGTTGTTCACGTCCGCGTAGATGACCGCCGGCTGAGAGCGCTTGCGCATCGCCGACGCGAGCTCGTCGGCCGCCTCGCGCGGCGCCATGTCGGGGTCGACGTTGAACACGAGCAGCTGCATGAAGAGGCGCGTGTCGAGGTGGCGCGGGTCGCCGGTGTGGTGGCCGGCCCGCTCGCGCACGTCGATGTCCGGCAGCTCGGGGGATCCGTTCTTGGGGTCGCTCATACGTCCTCCACGCGGACAGCACGGCCGCGTGGGCGCAGTCTCACATCGGGGAGCGCCACGGTCGAGGGCAAATTGCGCACCCGCCGCGGGCAGCCGGATACGCGCTAGTCCTCGGCCTCCGCGGCTTCGGCCACCGCGTCGTCGGTGCCGGTCGCCTGGGCCATGTCACCGGTAAGGCTCTGCTTGAGCGCCTCGAACAGATCGATGATCTGCGCCGCCGGCTGCTCGGGTGCCATCGTGATCTCCTGGCCGGCGACCTTCTGGTCTGCGGCGGAGCGCACGCGCTCGGCGTACTCGTCCGCGTACTTCTCCGCGTCGAAGGCGTCGGTCGAGAGCTGGTCGATGAGCTGCTGCGCGAGCGTCTCCTCGGCCTCCGAAAACGCCTGGTCCTCACCGATCTCGACGTCCTCGTAGTCGCGCACCTCGTTGGCGTAATAGACGTGGTGCAGGATCAGCCCCTTCTTGTAGGGGCGCAGCAGCACGAGCTGCACCTTGCCGCGCGACCAGTAGCGGCCGACCGCGATGCGCTCCATCTTGCGCATCGCTTTGCCGAGCAAGTTGAACGCCTTCTCGCCGGCCTTGTCAGGGCCGAGGTACGTGCTCTTGTCGATGAAGATGAAGTCGATCGTGCTCTCCGGCACGAACTCGACGATGTCGAGCGTCTGGAAGCGCTCCGCCTCGAGCGCCGCGAGCTCCTCGCCCGCGAACTGCACGTACTGGTTCTTCGCGACCTCGTAGCCCTTGACCAGGTCGGCGCGCTCGACGAACTCGTCGTCAACGGGACAGTGGAGCTTCTGCTTCACCGGCGTCCCGCACTTGTTGTGCAGCTGCTTGAACCGCACACTCTGGGAGGACGTCGCCGTGTAGAGCTTCACCGGGATCGAGACGAGCCCAAACGATATGGTGGTGGAGCTATTGGGGCGTGCGACCATCCGAGCAGGGTAGCTGAGGACGGCGAGCGTGGCGAAAAACCTCTCGAAATACCGAGAAAAGCGCGATCCGGGCCGCACCAACGAGCCCTTCTCGCCGGAGCCCGTCGAGCGCGCAGGCGGCACACTGCAGGGCGCCTTCGTGGTCCATCAACACGACGCGTCTCGCATGCACTACGACCTGCGCATCCAGGTGGGCGGCGTGCTCAAGAGCTTCGCCGTGCCGCGCGGCCCCTCGCTCGACCCGGCCGACAAGCGGATGGCGGTCAACACCGAGGACCATCCGATCGAGTACCTCGACTTCGAGGCGGTCATCCCGGAGGGCAACTACGGCGCCGGTGCGATGATCGTCTGGGACCGTGGTGGCGTACGCTACCTCGAGGGCACCGCCGAGGAGGGCATCGGGCGCGGCAAGATCGACTTCACCCTGCACGGCCACAAGCTGCGCGGCCGCTACGCACTCGTGAAGACGTCGGGACGCAAGGGCGAGCCCGAGCCGAAGCAGCCGCAGTGGTTGCTGCTGAAGAAGACCGATGCCTACAGCCGGCCCGACAGTGCCGTGATCGACGAGCAGGCGCGCAGCGTGCTGTCGGGCCTGCAAGTGGACGAGTTGCCGCGTGTCGACTCGATCGCCGCCGAGCTCGAGCAGCGCGCAGCAGAGCTCGGCGGACCGTCGCCTGCGCCGAACCCCGACCGCTTCATTCCGATGATCTGCGCGACCTCGGGCGCCAAGATCGGACAGCAGGGCATGCTCTACGAGCTCAAGCTCGACGGAGTGCGCATCCTGGCGGCACGCGACGGGGAGGATGTGCGGTTGCGCTACCGCAGCCTGCGCGACGCGACCGCCAGCTACCCGGAGGTCGCGCGGGCGGTGCGGGGGCTGGCGCCGCGCCGGGTCGTACTCGACGGAGAGATCGTCGCCTTCGACGAGGCCGGCAAGCCGAACTTCCAGCGACTGGGGCCGCGCATCCAGGCCACGCGCGGCAACGAGGCACGCGCGGCGGCGGCACGCGTGCCCGTCGCCTACGTGGTCTTCGACATCCTCGCACTCGGCGACCGCGACCTGCGCGGCCTGCCACTGCTGCAGCGCAAGGAATTGCTCGCCCAGGTGGTGCGGGGCAAGGGCCTCGTGCGCACGCTCGACCACATCATCGAGGGCTCCGAGCAGCTGTGGGCGTTCTGCCTCGACCAGGAGCTCGAGGGCGTGGTCGCGAAGCGCGCGGACTCGAAGTATCGCGTGGGACCGGAGCGCACCGATGACTGGGTGAAGATCAAGTGCGACCGCGACGACGACTTCGTGGTGATCGGCTACACCGGCGGCAAGGGCGGGCGCGGCGCACTCGGCTCGCTGGAGCTGGCGAGCTACCGGGGCGAGCGGCTGGTCGCCCGCGGGCGAGTCGGCAGCGGGCTGTCCGGCGACAGCATCGACACGCTGCTCGCGGCGATGAAGCCACTCGAGACGGAGAGCTGCGCGGCGGAGGGCGAGCTGATGGAGGCGCAGACCGCGCGCACCTTCGTGCAGCCGCGGCTCGTCGTCAGCGTGCGCTACGCGGGCTGGACCGACGCGGGGCACCTGCGCCATCCCGTCTTCCACGGCCTGCGCGCCGACGCCCACGCGTCCGATTGTGCGGCGGCCCCCTCGGACGAGCAGGAGCAGGCCGAGCTCGAGCAGGCGGACCGGCGCCTGACGAGCAAGCCGGACGCCACCGTCCGCGGGCGCGTCCACCTCACCAACCAGGACAAGGTCTTCTGGCCCGCACAGCGCTTCACCAAGGGCGACCTGTGCGACTTCTACGACGGCATCGCCGACACGCTGCTGCCGTACCTGGCCGACCGCCCCGTGCTGATGGTGCGCTACCCCGACGGCATCGAGGGCAAGAGCTTCTACCAGTGGAGCGTGCCCCAGGGGCTGCCCGACTGGATCGAGACCTTCCCGCTACGCTCCGAGGAGGACGACGGGCGCGACGTCATCGCCTTCCTCGTCAACGACCGCGACACGCTGCTGTACATGGCCAACCTCGGCGCCATCCCGCTGCACCTGCTCGCCTCGCGCGCGGACGACCTCGAGAAGGCCGACTTCCTGACGCTCGACTTCGACATCGCCGAGCAGCCGTTCGCCCACGCCATCGAGCTCGCGCGCACCCTGCACGAGCTGCTCGACGAGCTCGGACTGCCGAGCTACCCGAAGACCAGCGGCCAGACCGGCCTGCACGTGCTGGTGCCGATGGGCAGCGCGCCCTTCGCGACCACCAAGGTGCTGGCGGAGCTGCTGGGCCGCATCGTGCTCGCCAAACACCCCGACCTCGCGACCATGGAGCGCATGCGCGCCCGCCGCCCGCAGGCCGTCTACATCGACACCGGCCAGACCGGCCGCTCGCGCGCGATCGTGGCGCCCTACTCCGTGCGTGCGCGTCCGGGCGCTACCGTATCGACGCCTCTGCACTGGGACGAGGTCGGCTTCGGGCTCGACCCCGGGCGGTTCACGATCTTCAGCGTGCCGGAGCGACTCGCGACGATCGGCGACCCGATGGCGCCGATGCTGGATGCCCGTCCCGACGTGGCGACAGCCGTCGAACGCATCGGCGGAATGCTCCGTTCGCTCAAGTAGGCGAATTTCCACGGATTAGTTGAGCGACTTCCGGGCCACTTGGCGCGTATACTAGGTACCGGGGGCGCTCGAACGAATGGGTAACGACACTCCAGTTGCACCGGATCCCCTGATCGGAAGCACGATCGAGGACCGCTATCGCGTGCTTGAGTGCCTCGGCGAGGGAGGCATGGGGGCGGTTTACGTCGCCGAGCATCTGAAGCTGCACAAGCAGATCGCCCTCAAGATCATCCATCCTGAGTTCGCCGGCCACGAGGCCGCCGCCGAGCGCTTCGCCCGCGAGGCGATGGTGACCTCGCGCTTCCAGCACCCGCACGTCATCTCGGCCATCGACTACGGCAACATGCCCGACGGCGGCGCCTTCCTCGCGATGGAGCTGGTGCGCGGCAAGAGCCTTACCGAGATCCTCGAGGCGGAGGGCAGCCTGCACTGGAGCCGGGTCGCCCTGCTCGGCGCGCAGATCGCCGACGCCCTGGCCGCGGCCAAGGTCCACGGCATCGTCCACCGCGACATCAAGCCCGACAACCTGCTCGTGACCCACCTCGCCGACGGCTCCGAGGCGATCAAGGTGCTCGACTTCGGCATCGCCCGCTTCAACCGCGAGAGCATGGCCCCGCCCGCGATGACGGGCGGCCAGGTGACGATGCAGGGGATGATCATCGGCACGCCCGGCTACATGTCGCCGGAGCAGGCCATCGGCGAGACGGCGGGCCACCGCTCCGACCTCTACTCGCTGGGCGTCATCCTGTGGGAGTGCCTGGTCGGCCAGCAGCTGTGGGCCGCCGACGACCTCAAGACGCTCATCAAGGAGCAGCTCGCCACCACACCGGCGAGCGCGCGCGATGCTTCGGAAGACCTCACGATCCCCGACGAGCTCGACCACCTGGTCACCTCGCTGCTACTGCGCGATGCCAAGGACCGACCCAGCGATGCGGCCGAGGTGCGCGACGTGCTGCGGGCGGTCTCCGAGACGGGCCGCGGATCAGGCGCCTTCCCGATGCCCGACGCGCCGCTCGCCGAGCGCCTCGCGATGATGGCGGCGGCCGCGAAGAAGGCCGAGGACCGCACGCCCTCGGGCAACACGCAGGCGACACCGATGACGGGCGAGCACGGGCAGGCGGAGCCCACGCGTCGGGGCAAGGCCGGCATGCTGATGTTGCTGCTCACCATCGTCGGCGGCGGGGCGCTCATCTACACCGACCAGCTCGAGGTGCAGGTGACGCCCAAGGGCGACCTCAACGAGATCGCCGAGACCATCGTGCCCAAGCTCGCGGCACCGGAAGCTGTCGAGCCGCCCGAGGATGCGGTGGCCGAACCGCCCGAGGAGGCGCCGCCCGATGAGCCTGAGGTCGGTGCCACGGGGCTGCCGGTCGACATGGAGCACCACCTCTCGGCGCTCGTGAGCGGCGACAGCCGCAAAGACCGGGTCTCCGGTGCCGAGGCGCTGCTCGCGCACATGCCGATGGACGAGGTGCCAGGCTACGTGCGGGTGGTCGCGAACCTGCAGCTGGCCGCGAGCTGCGGCAGCAAGAAGGACGAGCTACTCAAGCTGATCGAGCTCGACGATGCGCGCGCACTGCCCTCGCTCGTGATGACCTCGCAGCGCGCGAAGAAGGGCTGCGCCGGCGGGCGCGACTGCCTCAAGTGCATGCGTGGGCCGCTCGACGACCTGATCGCGAAGTTCGAGAAGGAGCAGCTCGCCAAGCAGGAGACCGAGGCTGCAGAGGCGGTCCCCGCCGCGCCCGGGCCCTAGCCGCTCACCACTCGCCGGCGTTCGGCATCGATGCCCAGGGCTCCCGCGGCGGCAGCGCATCGCCCGCCTGCAGCAGCTCGATCGAGATGCTGTCGGGCGAGCGCACGAAGGCCATGCGACCGTCCCGTGGTGGGCGGTTGATCACCACGCCACCGTCCATCAACCGCTGGCAGATGGCGTAGATGTCGTCGACGGCATAGGCGAGGTGACCGAAGTTGCGGCCGCCGCCGTAATCTTCCGGGTCCCAGTTGTGCGTCAGCTCGACCTGCGCCCCGTCGTCGCCATCGTCGCCATCGTCGCCAGGCGCCGCCAGAAACACGAGCGTGAACTTCCCGGCAGGCACATCGTGTCGGCGCACCTCACGCAGGCCCAGCTTGTCGCAGTAGAAGTCGAGCGAGACGTCGAGGTCGGCGACGCGCACCATCGTGTGCAGGTACTTCATCACGCACCTCCGACATCGAGCAGGAGCTTGCCGGTCGTCGCGCGCGACTCGAGGGCGGCCTGGGCCTGCGCCGCGTCCTCGAGCGCGAAGCGCGCCCCGATGCGGACAGACAGGCTGCCGTCGGCGACCGCGGACAGCACGGCGCCGCTGCGCATCTCGAGCTCATCACGGCTTGCCACGTAGTGGGCGAGCGACGGACGCGTCACGAAGAGCGAGCCCCCCTGGTTGAGGCGCTGAAGGTCGAACGGAGGCACGACACCGCTCGACTGCCCGAACAACGCCAGCAGCCCGCGCGGCCGCAGTGACGCAAGGCTGCCATCGAACGTGCTCTGCCCGACCGAGTCATAGACCACGTCGACGCCGCGGCCGTCGGTCAGCTCGCGACAGCGCGCGGCGACGTCCTGCTCCCGGTAAGCGATGGTGTGCTGCGCCCCCGCGCCCTTCGCGAGCTCTGCCTTCTCCGGCGTGGAGCAGGTGCCGATCACGGTCGCCCCGGCGGCGGCGAGCATCTGCACGAGCAGCAGCCCGGTTCCGCCCGCGGCCGCGTGCACCAACGCCACGTCGCCCTCCGTGGTGGTGCGCAGGCCGTGGGACAGGTAGTGCGCGGTCATGCCCTGGAGCATGGCCGCCGCCGCCACGTCCAGCCCGATGCCGTCGGGCACGGCGATCAGCGCATCCTGGGATGCGACCATGTGTGTGGCGTAGGACCCGAAGCCCATGGCCCACGCGACGCGGTCGCCGACTGCGAAGCGCGCCGAGCCCTCGCCCAGGGCCTCGACCACGCCGGACCCCTCGACGCCCAGCACCTGGGGGAAGCGGCCGGGGTAGGTGCCGGTGCGGAAGTAGACGTCGATGAAGTTCACGCCCGCGTGCGCAACCTTCACCCGCACCTGCCCTGCTCCCGGCTCGGGAAGCGGCCTCTCCTGGTACTCGAGAACCTCGGGTCCGCCTGCCTGCGCGGCAAAAATTGCGTGCGACATGGCCCCTCGCTAGCATGGATGCGAGGCGCTTGTCCCTTGCGGTGGGGGACTGCGCGGATTACAGACGCGTGGCGATGTCGGACGTACCCAGCGACACCCTCGACCGCCCACTGCGCGACCTGCGCATCTCGGTCACCGATCGCTGCAATTTCCGCTGCGGCTACTGCATGCCCGCGGACATCTACCACGAGGACTACAACTTCCTGCCGTCCGATCAGCTGCTGGACTTCGATGGCATCGAGCGTCTGACCCGCATCTTCGTCGGGCTAGGCGTCGAAAAGGTGCGCATCACGGGCGGTGAACCGCTGCTGCGCCCCGAGCTACCGAAGCTCATTGCGCGGCTCGCGCGCATCGACGGGCTGCGCGACCTGACGCTCACCACCAACGGCTACATGCTCGCCGACCACGCGCAGGCGCTGGCGGATGCCGGACTGCAGCGCATCACCGTCAGCCTCGACAGCCTCGAGCCGGAGGCGTTCGCGCGCAACGTCGGGGTGAAGCGGGAGGTCGCCCGGGTGCTGGCAGGCATCGACGCGGCAGAGGCGGCGGGGCTATCACCGATCAAGCTCAACTGCGTCGTGCGCCGCGGTGTCAACGAGAGTGCGGTCGAGGACCTCACGCGCCGCTTCCGCGACACGCCCCACGTGGTCCGCTTCATCGAGTACATGGACGTGGGCACGCTCAACCGGTGGCACCGCGACGAGGTCGTCCCCGCCGATGAGATCCTCGCTCGCGTCTCCGCGGACGCTGCCCTCGAGTCGGTGCCACCCAGCTACAAGGGCGAGGTCGCGCGCCGCTACCGTTACGCCGACCACACCGGTGAGATCGGTGTCATCGCGTCGGTCACACAGCCCTTCTGCGGCGACTGCAACCGCGCGCGCATATCCGCCGACGGCCGCCTGATCACATGCCTGTTCGCCACCGAGGGCCGCGACCTCGCCACCCCCATGCAGGAAGGCGACGACGACGACGCGCTGCGGGCGCTGATCACCGAGACCTGGAGCGCGCGCACTGACCGCTACTCGGAGCAGCGCGCCCAACTACGCGCCAACGACCCCGAGCGCGTGCGGCTGGAAATGTATCAGATCGGCGGATAGGTGCGGCCCGATGAAGCTCGCCGACCGACCCTGGAACCCCAAGCGCCCCGACCAGTTCGTGGACCGCGGTCACCCGGCCGGCGACTTCCTCGAAGCGTACGACTGGAAAGTGCTCGAGCGGGAAGTCGGGCGCTATCGCATCGACGCGCACCTGCCGCAGAAGTGCAAGAACCCGCGCGGCGCTCTCTTCGGCGGCTTCACGCCAACGTACATCGATCTACTGGCTGTCTACACGGTGCGCAGCCGCTTCCCCGATGGCGACTACATGATACTCACGCTCAACATGCGCGTGGACTACCTGGCGCCTGTGCGCAGCGATCGGTTCCTGCTCGAGAGCCGCATCGTCCACGCCAAGGACCGCGTCTCACTCGTCGAGGTCCAGATCCTCGACCACGAGCGTGAACTGCTCGTGACCTCACTCGTCACGCTGCGAAAATCCGACGGACCGAAGCCAACCTAGGGACCGCATGCTCGACATCATCGACGCCATCATCAGCCTGCTCTACATGATCGTCATCGTCGACGTCGTGCTCAGCTGGGTCATGCCGAACGCCGACGAGTTCCCGCGCAACCTCACGCGCCAGGTCACCGACCCGCTCTACGCACCCATCCGTTCGGTCATCGACCCGCAGAAGCTGGGCGGCCTCGACATCTCACCGATCATCCTGTTCATGATCCTCGGTGCGATGCGCGGGATGATCGGTAGCTAGCCGGTCAGCGTGCGCGGATGTCGCTGGACTGGACGAGGTCCTCCTGCGGCGTCAGCGCCACCGCCTGACCGCGCCCGAAGCTCATCATCACGCCGAAGCCGCTTCCATCCACCGGCAGCCCGGCGTCGAGACGAAAGGCATAGCGGTTGAGCTGCGGCAGCAGCAAGCGCACACCGGCTCCGATGGAGGCCCGCGGCGCGATGTCCGACAGCGAGCGGTAGAGCGAGCCCGCGTCGCAGAACAGGATGCCGCCCACCTGGGTCGACTGCAGACGCAGCGGCAACGTGCGGTACTCGAGTGTTCCCATGACGCGACTACCCCCGGCGATGAAGGTCCCGATGGGATAGCCGCGCAGACCGTTGCTGCCGTCGAGGAACACGAGCGTCCGAGCCGTATCGTCGCGGCGGACCTCCCAGCGTGCCGACAGCACGAGGCGACCCAGGAGCCACGGCGGGGTGGCGCCGCGCACGCGGCCCACCGCCAGCTCGTCGATCAGCGCATCGCCTTCGATGCGCCCCGATGCGCTGCCGGCGAGGTCGAGCATGGCGCGCCCGAGCTTGTGCCGATAACCGATACCAGCGCTCGCGAAGACCGCGTCCCGCGTCGAGCCGATGGCCGACAGCGGCAGGCCGATGGCGACGTCCGTCGACGGACCGAGCCGTAGGCTCTCGGTGACGCCGAAGGTCGCCAAGTTCTGGAACTGACCGTAAACCGGCATCGAGAGACGGTGGCGGACGAATGGATAGACCTGGCGGCGGACCGCCGGCAGCACGGCGTCCCGGAAGTCGTCGCGCTCGGCCACATCGAGCGACGTCTCGGCGTTGGGCTCGGCGTCACGGTCCGTGAAGCCAGCGCCCGCGGTGAACGTGTGGAGCCAGGAACGGCCGCGGCGGTGGTGAGCCGAGGCCGTAGCCGTGGTGCTGCGCTGCGCGTACACGAGCCGCACACAGTCGAGCTGGGCCGGGTCGCAGCCGATCGTGTCGTCCGTGTCGTCCGCCGCGAGATCCGTCGTGAGCACCTCACCCTGGCCATCGTGTCGGCGGACGATGTGGCGCAGATGCCGCGCGCTGGCCTCGAAGGCCCAGCGCTGCGCAATCGTGTAGAAGGGCTTGCCCAGGTAGACCGAGCCGACGCCGCCCTCCACCTCGCTTGTCTCGCGGTTGACGATCACGTCGAACGACTCGCTCAGCTGCAGCGACGCACCCAGCAGGCGGTGATCGAAATAGACCTCACCCACACTGAGGGTATCGGTACGAAGCTCGGTCCGCAGCGTCGCCCGCTTGTTGCGGCCGAAGAGGTTGCGCTCGACGAGCTGAGCGCGCAGCTGCAGCGTGCCCGCGGTTCCCTGAAAGTCCGTCTCGAGGCGTAAGCTCCAGATGTCGCGCGTGTGCACCAGCAGGCCCACGGTGTCCTTGCCCGGTACGCTCACCGCCACGATGCGGACCAGGGAGAAGATGCCGAGCCCGCGCAGGTTGCGCATGCTCTCCTGGGCGCGGGCCTCGGTGTAGACGTCGCCCTCCCGCAGCAGCAGCTCCCTCTCGATGACGTCCTCATCGGTGAGCGCGTGCAGGTGGTTGATGACCGTGACCGGGTGGCGGCGGGCCCGAAAGCGCCAGCCCCGGAACGTCGCGGGCAGGTCGGGCCAGAACTCGTCGTCGGCGAAGACCTCGGCGACGACCAGACGCACGTACTCGATCCGCCGCCCCTCGGGCGATCCGTGCCGACGCAGGCCAAGATCGCCCATGACATGCGCCACGCGCTCGCTCTCGTAGGTCTCCTCGACTGTCGCCGGATCCGCGGTCGCCGTCGCCGTCAGCGCCCACAGCGCGAGCGTCAAGCATGCCCCACGGGTAGCCATAAGCACCCGGAATCTATTACGAAAACCGCGACACGTCGATGGGTCATGCGCGCTGCGGACGGCTCCACAGGATTTACTTTACGCAGGCGACCACATCCACTACCTGTGAACGCAGCGATTTGGCGCGTCGACCTTGGAAAGTGGGCTGAATACGTCCATCTTGGCCCGCGTCAATTACTTGAATCCCTCCCAACGGCAGGTGGAACCCAAAATGATGCGCAAGCTACTCGCCACGTCCTTGTTGGCCGCCACGGCCCTCGTAGTCCCTGGAAGCACCCACGTCGCCGAGGCCGGCGGTGGCAAGATCAAGATCGCCACCCTCGCGCCCCGTGGGTCGGACCTCGAGAAGAACTTCAAGAAGATCAGCAAGAAGATCAAGGACGCGACCGGCGGCGCTTGGAGCATCAAGTTCTACCCGAGCGGCGTGGCCGGGGACGAGAAGGACGTCATCCGCAAGATGCGCGTCGGCCAGATGGACGCGTCGATCATCACGACGACGGGCCTCAGCCAGATTGTCCGCGAGGTCGCCGTGCTCGACGCACCGGGCGTCATCAACAGCTACAAGCAGCTCGACCGCGTCAAGAAGACGATGAGCGCCGAGTGGGAGAAGACCTTCGCGGCGAAGGGGTTCAACCTGATCGCCTGGGGTGAGGGCGGCGAGTACCGGCTCTTCTCCAAGAAGCCCATCAAGTCGATCACGAGCCTCAAGGGCATGCGCCCGTGGCTGTGGCCCGAGAGCCAGGTCATGAAGGAGGTCTACCGCAGCGTGGGCGCCACTGGCATCCCGCTCGGTGTACCGGAGGTCTACGGCGCGCTGCAGACCAACATGGTCGACGCGGTCTACGCGACGGGCATCGCGGCCGTCGGCCTGCAGTGGTGGAGCAAGGTCAGCTACGTGACCGAGGATACGACCGGCGTGCTGCTCTTCGGCATGGTCATGACCGACAAGCGCTGGCAGGCGCTTCCTGCGGACGTGCGGACGATCCTGGCCGACGAAGCCCAGAAGGGTGCCCGCAGCGACATCAAGGGCATCCGCAAGACGGACCGCCGCTCGATCAAGAAGCTCATCAAGCGCGGCATCAAGTCCACCAAGTGGGATGCGGGCGCACTCGCCGCCTACGACAAGATGTCCGCCCAGGTGCGCAAGCGTCTGACCGGCCGCATCTACCCGAAGGCCCTGCTCGACAAGGTCCAGAAGGTCGCCGGCAAGCCCTAGGCTCCGCCGCACCGCTCATCGAGACACGTCGGGGCTGGCAGACGGCTCCGGCGTTTTTCGTTCCGTCGCCGGCAAGGCGGGCGAGCAGACGCGCTACTCGGCCGCGTCGCCCTCGGCCTTCGAGTACACCTCGGAGCCTGCCTCGCGGAACTCGCGCGCCTTGTCCTCCATGCCGGCCTTCGCGGTCTCGATGTCGCGCACGTCCTGGCTGAGCTTCATCGAGCAGAAGTGCGGGCCGCACATCGAGCAGAAGTGGGCCGTCTTCGCCGCGTCCGCCGGCAGCGTCTCGTCGTGGTACGCGTAGGCCGTCTCCGGATCGAGCGCGAGGTTGAACTGGTCCTCCCAGCGGAACTCGAAGCGGGCCTTGCTCAGCGCGTCGTCGCGCTCGCGCGCACCGGGGTGGCCCTTCGCGAGGTCCGCCGCGTGGGCGGCGATCTTGTACGTAATGACGCCCTGCTTCACGTCTTCGCGGTTCGGCAGCCCCAGGTGCTCCTTCGGCGTCACGTAGCAGAGCATCGCGCAGCCAAACCAGCCGATCATGGCCGCGCCGATACCGCTGGTGATGTGGTCGTAGCCCGGCGCGATGTCGGTCGTCAGCGGCCCCAGCGTATAGAACGGCGCCTCGTGGCAATGCTCGAGCTGCATGTCCATGTTCTCTTTGATCTTGTCCATGGCCACGTGACCAGGGCCCTCGATCATCACCTGCACATCGTGCTCCCACGCGGTCTTGGTCAGCTCGCCGAGCGTGATCAGCTCCGCAAACTGCGCCTCGTCGTTCGCGTCGGCGATCGAGCCTGGCCGCAGGCCATCGCCCAGCGAGAAGGATACGTCGTACCTCTTCATCAGCTGACAGATGCGGTCGAACTCCGTGTAGAGGAAGTTCTCCTGGTGGTAGTGCAGACACCACTTGGCCATGATCGAGCCGCCGCGCGAGACGATGCCGGTCACGCGCTTGGCGGTCAGCGGCACGTGGCGCATCAGGACGCCCGCGTGGATCGTGAAGTAGTCGACGCCCTGCTCGGCCTGCTCCTCGAGCGTCTCGAGGAAGACGTCGATGTTCAGGTCCTCGACCTTGCCCTTCACCTTCTCGAGCGCCTGGTAGATCGGCACCGTACCGATCGGCACAGGGGAGTTGCGGACGATCCACTCGCGCGTCTCGTGGATGTTGTCCCCCGTCGACAGGTCCATCACCGTGTCGGCACCCCAGCGCGTGGACCAGCGCAGCTTCTCGACCTCCTCCTCGATCGTCGACGAGACCGCCGAGTTGCCGATGTTGGCGTTGACCTTCACCAGGAAGTTGCGGCCGATGATCATCGGCTCGAGCTCCGGGTGCTTGATGTTCGCGGGGATGATGGCGCGCCCCTCCGCGATCTCCTTGCGAACGAACTCAGTCTCGACTTGCTCGCGCGCCGCGACGAAGCGCATCTCCTCGGTCACGATGCCGCGCCGCGCGTAGTGCATCTGCGAGACGTTGTCGGGACCGTCGGCCAACCGCGCGTCGATCCAGCGCTGCCGCCGCGGAGGCAACCCATCGCGCGGATGCAGCCCCTCGGGACCGCTCGTGTCGTAGACGCGCAGCGACGGCTCGTCTCCCGAGAGCGCTATCTCGCGGAACGGCACGGCGAGCTCACCCACCTCGACCTTCTGGGATGACGGGAAGCTCTCCGCCAGTGGAGGCGCGTCGGACATGGGCTGCAGCGCGTCGTCCGCGACGGGCAGCCCGCGTGGCTTGTTCGGTTCGGTCATGGAATGCGTTCCCTCCGCCGGGATTGCCGGATCAGGTTCAAAGGGTGTCTCTCAGATGCCGGCGCCGGCCGGCACCACCCCTAGCGGCGCTGACTATAGGGCATCGATCGCCGGCCCGCAGCCGACTTCTGGAGGCCGCAAGTCGTGATTTTCGCGACGATTGCGGGCGCCTTCCAACACCCCGGAAAAACTGCGGGTCTACGGGTTGACTCCCCCTGCAGTCGTCTTACGTTGCCGGCCCTACTCAGCCCTCCGAGCACGCATTTTCACGCGGCAGGCGGTGGGCACACGCCGGTGACGGCACGAAAACAAAGAGGATTTTTGCCATGAAGATTCGTCCACTGCAGGACCGCATACTCATCAAGCGGCTTGATGAAGAAGAGAAGACCAAGGGCGGCATCATCATTCCTGATACCGCCAAAGAGAAGCCGATCGAGGGCATCGTCGTGGCCGTGGGCCCGGGTGCGTTCGTGGACGGCAAGCGCCGCGAAGTCGACCTGAAGAAGGGCGACAAAGTTCTATTCGGCAAGTACGCCGGCACCGACGTGCGCCTCGAAGGCGTAGACCACCTGATCATGCGCGAGGAAGACATCCTCGCGGTTCTCGAGAAGTAGGAACGGGGTAAAAAATGGCTGCTAAGGAAATCTCATACTCGGTCGCCGCGCGCGACCTCGTCCGTTCCGGCGTCGACCAGCTGGCCAACGCCGTCAAGGTGACGCTCGGCCCCAAGGGTCGCAACGTCGTCATCGAGAAGAGCTTCGGTGCTCCCACGGTCACCAAGGACGGCGTCACCGTCGCCAAGGAGATCGAGCTCGAGAACCGCTTCGAGAACATGGGCGCCCAGATGGTCCGTGAGGTTGCCGCCAAGACGTCCGACGTCGCTGGCGACGGCACCACGACCGCCACGGTGCTCGCCCAGGCCATCTTCCACGAGGGCAGCAAGCTCGTCGCGGCCGGCCACAACCCGATGTCGATCAAGCGCGGCCTCGAGGCCGCTGTGATTCAGGTCGTCGAGAAGCTCGGCAAGCTCTCCAAGGCCACCAAGGACCCGCGCGAAATCGCGCAGGTTGGCACCATCTCCGCCAATGGCGACGAGACCATCGGCGGCATCATCGCCGAGGCGATGGAGAAGGTCGGCAAGGAAGGCGTCATCACCGTCGAAGAGGCCAAGAGCCTCGACACCTCGCTCGACGTGGTCGAGGGCATGCAGTTCGACCGTGGCTACCTGTCGCCGTACTTCGTGACCGACCAGGACCGCATGGAGGCTGCCCTCGATGATGCGCACCTGCTCATCGTCGAGAAGAAGATCAGCAACATGAAGGACCTGCTTCCCGTGCTCGAGGCTGTCGCCCGGTCGCAGAAGCCGCTCGTCATCATCGCCGAGGACATCGAGGGTGAGGCGCTTGCCACACTCGTCGTCAACAAGCTCCGCGGCACGCTCAACTGCGCAGCCGTCAAGGCCCCTGGCTTTGGCGACCGTCGCAAGGAGATGCTGAAGGACATCGCCATCCTCACGGGCGGCCAGGTCATCAGCGAGGACCTCGGCATCAAGCTCGAGAACGTCACCCTCAGTGACCTCGGCTCCGCCAAGCGCGTCACCATCGACAAGGACAACACGACCATCGTCGACGGCACGGGCAAGAAGAACGAGATCAAGGGCCGCATCGAGACCATCCGCCGCCAGATCGACGACACCACCAGCGACTACGACCGCGAGAAGCTCCAGGAGCGCCTCGCGAAGCTCGTCGGTGGTGTGGCCGTGATCAACGTGGGCGCGGCGACCGAGGTCGAGATGAAGGAGAAGAAGGCGCGCGTCGAGGATGCCCTCAACGCAACCCGCGCGGCCATCGAGGAGGGCATCGTCCCCGGCGGCGGCACCGCACTCGTGCGTGCCCAGGTCGGTCTCGAGAAGCTCAAGGAGACCCTCGACGAGGACCAGCAGGTCGGCGTGTCCGTGCTGCAGAAGGCCATCGAGGCCCCGCTGCGTCAGATCGCTGCGAACGCCGGCATCGAGGGCGCCATCGTCATCGACAAGGTCCGCAGCAGCAAGGGCCCCAACGGCTACAACGCCCAGACCGATAAGTACGAGGACCTGATCGCCGCTGGCGTCATCGACCCCACCAAGGTCGTGCGCTGCGCGCTTCAGAACGCCTCATCCGTGGCGGGCCTGATGCTCACCACCGAGGCGCTGATCGCCGAGAAGGCGAAGGACGACGCTCCCGCAGGTGGCGGCGGCGGCGGCGGCATGCCCGACATGGGCGGCATGGGTGGCATGGGCGGCATGATGTAGCGCCGGGCCCTGTCCCACCGTAGTACCCAGCATCGACGCCGGGCTGCCCCACGGTAGTCCGGCGTTGTTGCGTTCGAACGACTACCCTCCTGAACTCGGATGCGCGCCCTGCTCCCATTCCTGGTTTTCGTGACGGTCTTTGCGGGGCTGGTGCTCGGCCTGCACGGCTACGTCGTCGCCGGGCTGGTCTACGAGCCACGGTGGGGCCACCCGCACGAGGGCCTGTGGGCGAACGCGTTGTGGGCGATGGGCGGGCTCATACTCTTCAACATGTTCTCCGATCGGCGGCTGCCCTACCCCGCCAAGGCGCTGGTCGCGTGGCCCGCTTTCATCTGGATGGCGACCGCCTTCTATCTGCTGCTGACCCTCGGGGTGACGGACCTGGTGATGTTCGCGCTGGGCATGAACGGCGTCGAGGCGCTCCGGCTGCGCGCGATCGGCGCGGCGGCCGTAAGCGCGGTCATCATTGGTGTCGGCTTGCGCAGCGGCCTGCGGCGGCCCGTCGTCAAGCGCGTCGAGATCGAGTTGCCCCGATGGCCAGCAGCGCTCGACGGCTACCGCGTGGTGCAGATTAGCGACATCCACATCGGGACGCTGATACGCCGACCGTTCGCCCGCTACCTGACCGACACGATCAATGCGCTGTCGCCTGACCTGACCGCCGTCACGGGAGACCTCGTCGATGGCAGCGTCGATCGGCTGCGCGACGAGGTGGCCCCGTTTGCCGAGCTGCGCGCGCGCGACGGCGTCTACTTCGTGACCGGCAACCACGATCACTACTCGGGGGCGCGCGACTGGGTGCACACGATCACCGACCTCGGGATGCGCGTACTGCGCAACTCCCATCACGTCATCGAGCGCGACGGCGCCGCCTTCACGCTCGCGGGCGTCGACGATCACACCAGCGGTCATCGCAACGGTGGAGGTGAGGACGTGCCGGCCGCGCTAGCGGGGAGCGACAGGGCGCTGCCCACGATCCTGTTGGCCCACAACCCGCAGTCCCTGGTGGCCGCCTCCAAGCACGGCGTCGACCTGCAGCTGTCCGGCCACACCCACGGCGGGCAGATGTGGCCCTTCCGGCACGTAGTCAAGCTGCAGACGCTGTGGATTGCCGGCCTCTACCGCTTCCGCGACTCGCTGATCTACGTCAGCCGCGGCACCGGCTTCTGGGGTCCGCCCATCCGCGTGGGGGAGCCGGCGGAAATTACCGAATTGATACTCCGCGCGGGCGGCAGCGGCAGCGAATCGGCCGTCACGCCGCGCTGAAGCGGCGGCGCCCTTGACCGCCTGTCTGCGGTTGTACACTGTCCAGCGGTCGTGAGCCGCGCTTTCACCTATGCGGGCGTCTTCCTCGTCGCCCTCGCGTCGCTGATGCTCGAGATCCTGCTGACGCGGATCACCAGCGTGGTCGCGTGGTACCACTTGGCGTTCTTCGTCATCTCGATCGGTATGCTCGGGATGACGACAGGCGCAGCGCTCGTCTTCGTGTTCGACGAGTCCTTCACCGACGAGCTGGTGCCCACGCGCATGCGCCAGTCCGCCACCGCCTTTGCGCTGTCGGTACCCCTGTCCGTCGGCATGGCCATCTCGGTGCCACTCACACCGGTGACGGACCTGATGAGCTTCATCGCGCTGTGCGCCACCGCCAGCGCGTTCGCTGTTCCCTTCGTTCTCGGCGGCATTGCGCTGACGCTAGCGCTGACCCGCGCCGGGCTACCCGCAAACCTCGTATACGGCGTGGACCTCTGCGGTGCAGCGGCCGGGTGCCTGCTGGTCATCCCGCTGCTGGGAGTCGCGGACGCGCCGAGCGCGGCCATCGTCTCCGCGGCAATCGCGGCCCTCGCAGGCGCCTGCTTCGGGCTGGCGCAGTCGCGCATCCCCTGGCTTCCGATGCTGGCCGCGCTGTGCCTCGCAGGGCTGGGCGCCGCCAATGCCTCGTCGTCAGGCGCCCCCTTTAGACCCGCCTGGGTGAAGGGCGTGCACGAATCGGCCGATCGATACGAGTACCTGGCGTGGAACAGCTACTCGCGGGTCACGGTCGCTCGCGAGGTAACGGTCGCGCCAAACTTCTGGGCCAAGGGACGGCACACACCGGACGACGTACTCGACCCGATTCGGCAGCGCGGGATCCAGATCGACGGTGCCGCGCTCACCGTGATGGCGCACATGGGCGACAGCCCGCGAACGCACACCTACCTCGAGTGGGACATCAGCAACTTCGTCCACCGCATGCGTCCGACGGGCCCTGCCGCTGTGATCGGCGTCGGCGGCGGCCGCGACGTACTCGGGGCCCTGCAGTCCGGGCACTCGCACGTGACCGGGATCGAGCTCAACGACCTGATCGTGAACCTCCACCGGGGCGGCTACAGCGCCTTCTCCGGCTTGACCGCAGAACGCGGTGTGGAGCTCGTCGCCGACGAGGCGCGCAGCTACATGGCGCGCGAGTCGCGGAAGTTCGACACGATCACGATGTCCCTGATCGATACCTGGGCCAGTACGGGGGCCGGTGCCTACTCGCTGTCTGAAAACGGACTTTACACGCGCGAAGCGTGGCAGCTCTTCCTCGACCGTCTCACGCCCACCGGCATCTTCTCGGTGTCACGCTGGTACGTGGTCAGCTCGCCGGGCGAGACCGCGCGCATGATCGCCCTGGCGATGGACACGCTGTGGTCGCGGGGCATCGAGCACCCGCGCCACCACATGATCGTGGTGCAGAACGATCTCGTCGCAACCCTGCTCATGTCGCCCACCGCCTTCACGCCCGCCGATGTCGAACTGGCACAGGAGCAGGCGGGCAAGCGGGGCTTCAACATCTTGATGAGTCCGCGGCGCGTCCCCCATCACCCGCTGCTCAAGGGGCTGGCTCTCCTGCCCGCGCACACAGCCCTCGCGCACTGGTCCAAGAACCAACTGCTCGACGTGACACCGCCCACGGACGCCCGGCCGTTCTTCTTCAACATGCTCAAGCCCTCCACGTGGTTGTTGGGCGAACACGCGCTGTCCGACATGGACCTGCCAGCGCTGGGCAACCTGCGCTCCACCCAGACGCTCGTCTACGCGACCCTCATCAGCATACTGCTCACGCTGCTCGCGGTCGTTCTGCCTATGGGCGTGCGCCGGTCACAGCTGCGTAACTTCCCCCGCCTCGACCTGGCAGCCGCGTGCGGCTACTTCGCGCTCATCGGCCTCGGCTTCATGTGCGTGGAGATCGGTCTGCTGTCGCACCTCAGCGTCTTCATCGGCCACCCGACGCTGGCGCTCGCAGCGCTGCTCGGAGGCATCATCTTCTTCGCTGGCGTCGGGAGCATCCTGAGCGGACGGCTCGACGTCGCGCGGCGCGCAGTGGTGTGGAGCTATCCGCTCGTCCCTGCGGTTCTCGTGTTCGTCGAGTTCCCACTGCTCGTGCCCACGATGGACGCGTTCACGGCATCGCCCACCTCCACGCGCGTGCTCGTCAGCCTGCTGCTGCTCGCGCCGCCCGCGCTCGGCCTCGGCACGTGCTTCCCGCTCGGGCTGCGACTGGTCGAGCGCATGGAGGCGCGGCTCGCGACGACGGTGGGGAAGGCGCTCCCACCGCTGGGTCCATGGCTGTGGGGCATCAACGGCGCCTTCGGTGTATGCGCGAGCGGCATCGCGCTCGGCATCTCGATGACCTGGGGCATCCCCACGACGCTCGCCGTCGGTGGCCTCTGCTATCTGGTGTTGCCGGCGTTCGGTGCCCACATGCACCACGCCGGCCGCCCGGAGAGCTAGCCGTGGCCAGCGAGCGACGCGGCGACGCAGTCGCGCCGGGCGTGGACGTCGAGGCGGCAGCAGCCATGGGTCACCTGCACGACGCTCTGGCCGACGCCGGATGCCCTGCGGCGCTGCGCGGCAGGACCCTGGTGCGCGTCGCCACCTGCCTCTTCGCACAGGACACGGGCCTCTTTGCCGCCGATGCCTTCACCCGGTGGCTGCGCGCACAGTCGCAGGACGGGGCCGGCAGCGACCTCGGCGAGGCGCTGCGTCTGTTCTTCGCTCGTATCGGCTCCCCGGATGTCGAGGGCGCAGGTGACGGTCTGGCACACGTTCCGGGCGGGCTGTTCGACCGGGCCGAGCCCGCCGTTCCAACCACGGACAGCGTCCATGACGCACTGCTCGCCGCGTGCGAGGTGTCCTGGGCACATATCTCGCCCGCCCTCTTCGGGAGCCTGCTCCAGCGCGTCATGGATGCCGAAGCGCGTCGCGGCGACGGGGTGCACTACACCCCGGAGGCGCCCATCCTCGCGGCCATCGAGCCGCTCGTGCTCGATGAACTCGAGGTCGCACTGACTGAGGCACGCGACAGCAAGCGCTCCCTGCGGGCACTGCACGGCCGCATCGCTCGCCTGCAGCTGCTCGACCCCAGCTGCGGGTGCGGCAACTTTCTGGTCGTGGCCTACCGCCGGCTGCGGCAGCTCGAGCACGGCATCCTCGCGAAGCTGATCCCACCTGGCCAGCAGGTACTCGACCTCGAGCACCAACTACGGGTCACGCCAGCGCAGTGCCATGGCATCGAGCTGCAGCCGTTCGCTGCCGATGTGGCGCGCCTATCGCTGTGGCTCGTCGATCACCAGATGAACCTGGAAGCGGCGACCACCTTCGGGCGCTACTTCGCGCGACCGCCCCTGTCTACAGCGCCAAACATCGTGTGCGGCAACGCACTCACGCTACCGTGGTCCGAGGTCGTCACGGCGACTGACGACACAGTCGTGCTTGGCAACCCGCCCTACGGCGGCAAGAAGGAGCAGAGCGCGGAGCAGAAGGCCGACGTCACACGCATCTGGCAGGGCACACCGGGCGCGGGCAAGCTCGACCTCGTCGCAAGCTGGTTCCGCCTCGCTGCCGACTACACGCGCGGCACCGCGGCGCGCTGTGGGTTCGTCGCCACCAACTCGATCACGCAGGGTGAGCAGGCTGGCGTGTTGTGGCGGCACCTCCGTCAGCGCCAGGGCGTCCACATCCACTTCGCCCACCGGGCGTTTCCGTGGCGCGATGGGGGCCCGGGCAGTGCCAGTGTCCACGTCGTGATCATCGGCATGTCACACCGGGTACCGTCGCAGCACAGGCTCTACGCCGAAGGGGCAGTGCACGCTGTGGATGCGATCAACGCGTACCTGGTCGACGCCCCTGATGCCTATGTCGACAGCAGGTCCGCGCCCCTGTGCGATGTGCCCCCCATGGCCTACGGCAGCATGATGATCGATCGTCCGCGCGGCTCGGACGACGACGCCGGCCTGCTGGTCACCCCCGCGGCACGCGACACCCTGTTGCGCGAGTGCGCTGCGCTCGAGCCGCACATCCGCAGCATCCTCGGCGGCGAGGAGTTCCTGCGTGGCGACCGGCGGTACTGCCTTTGGCTCGTGGACGCGCCGCCCGCCCTTGCGCTGAGCAGCCCCTCGCTCGCGCGCCGGCTCGACGCGGTGCGCGCATTCCGGTCGCAGAGCCGTCGCGCCCAGACCCGCAAGCTGTCCGCGTCGCCGTCGCTCTTCGGGGAGATCCGCCAGCCGGGCACGCCGTATCTGCTGGTGCCCAAGGTGTCCTCGGAGACGCGACCGCGGATCCCGATCGGTTTCGTCGAACCCGAGGTCATCGCCAGCGGCAGCGCACTGACGGTCGCTGGTGCAACGGCCTACCACTTCGGCGTACTGAGCTCAGCGATGCACGACGCGTGGGTGCGCACCGTCGCAGGTCGCATGAAGAGTGACCTGCAGTACTCGAGCTCGATCGTCTACAACAACTTCCCCTGGCCTGCGCATCCGGACGCACGAGCGCGCGCAACCGTGGAGAGCGCCGCCCGTGCTGTGCTCGAGACGAGACAGCGAGCGGGTGCTGTGCCGCTCGGAGAGCTGTACCGGTCGAGCGCCATGCCGGAGGACCTGCGGAACGCCCACGGACGACTCGACGAGGCTGTCGACCACTGCTACGGCGACGCCGGCTTCACCGATGTTGCGGCGCGCCTGCGCCTGCTGTTCGCACGCCACGCAGAGCTGGTCGGGGCCCTGTAGCCTATCGTCCCACGCCACCCAGACAGGCAGTCCGGTGCGTATCACGACGCGCGTCTACCGCATCGCGTGGACGCAGCGACCTCGCCGTCGAAGTGCGTACGCGTCCAGTCGCTCTTGATGCCGAAACGTCGTACCGTGCTCGGCATGAGCGCGACCGAATCACCACTGACCGACGAGATGCTCGACGGTATGTTGGCCGAGTCCTTCTCGGATTGGCCGGTCTATGCCGAGCTCCTCGAGAGCCACGTCGACACGCCCAGCCTGCGATCGATCTTGGACGTCGGCGGCGGTGCCGGGTTGATCAGCGACCACCTCATCGAACTCCTGCCCGGCGCGCACGTCACGATCGTGGATGACTCCGAGCTGGTTCTCGCTCGAAACAAGCACCACGCTCGGAAGAACCTGATCCATGGTTCCGCCCTCGATCTCACGGACGCAGTCGCGGACCAGCACTTCGACCTCGTCATCATAAACGACCTGCTTCATCACCTCGTGGCGCCCACGCTCCGGGAGAGCCGCGACAACACGGTGAGGTGCCTTCGAGCCGCTCGCGAACTCCTGTCCGAGGACGGCCGAATCCTGATCTACGAGATCACAATGGAGGGCTGGTGGCCTGGAGTCGATCCGGGTGACCTGATCTACGCGCTGACTCGCACCCGGGTACCTCCGCTGACCGCGATCTTCCGCCGCCTCGGAGCGAACACAGCGGGAGTTGGTGTCGCCTTTCGCTCTCGGTCTGGTTGGCGCAAGGTATTCGACGACGCCGGGCTCGAGGTGGAGGGCGAGCGGGAGGGCTACGTCTCCCAAGCTTCGTTGCTGAGAGCGCTCGCGCTGGGAATCCGTCGCATCGGCGCCCATGTGTACCTGCTGCGAGCCCGTTGAGACCGTAGCCGGGGTTGCGCGCTGCACTCGGTGGGTCAGACTGACCGACGATGCAATGGCGCGCAGCCACGAGCGGTCCTCTTCACCGAGGATGACGACACCGTCGCCTACGCCCTGTATCGGGACGACGGTCGCGGCGGCCACCACATCTGCCAGTTCTTCGTGACGCGCGAACGACGCCGCCAGGGCGTCGGCCGGCAAGCGATGGAGATGCTGGCCGACGAGGTCTTGCGCCGCGGCGCACGCGTGGTGCTCGAGGTATTGACGGCCAACAGCGCAGCGCGCGGCTTCTACGAGTCCCTTGGCTTCGCCACCTATGCCCTGACGCTGGAGCGAACCTCGCCCGAGGCACGGGTCGCCGCCTTCAACTTCCTGCAGGCCACCGATCGCATCGCCCCGAGCGGCGTGGTGCCACAGGCGGGCTTCGAGCGCGTGGCGGCGGCCGGCTACGGCACGGTCATCGACCTCGTGCCACACGACAGCGAGCACTTCTTGCACGATGAGGCGCAGCGCGTGGAGACCGCGCGCATGGCGTATGTGCACATTCCGGTCGACTTCCACGCGCCGGCGCCCGAGGCCCTCGAGGAGTTTTCCGATGCCATGCAGCAAGCGGGTGAGGCCAAGGTGCGGGTGCACTGCGCGGCCAACTGGCGCGTCACGGCCCTCGTCTCGCTGTACGCCGAGCGTCACCTCGACTGGAGCGTCGAGGACAGCGAGGCGCTGATCGCCCAGGTCTGGCAACCGGACGCCACCTGGCGCGCCTTCATGGAGCGCATGCGTGCGCGCGCTCCGAGCTAGGCGCCCCGCTTGACCGCGAGCCGCCCGCGCCCATCGGCCGCCATCAGCTTCACGAGGTGCCCCATCCTCCCGAGTTCGGGCTCGAGGTCAGCCACGATCCCGCAGGCCGCTAGCGCCTCGCTGGTGATGGGTCCGATCGAGCCGACCACCAGCCTGCGGCGCATTGCTTCGACCAGAGCGTCGCGGCAGTCCATCGACACGGCCGTCTCCATCAGGTTGTGCACCTGCTGCTGGCTCGTGAACACGAGCCCGTCGACGCGCTCCTCGCAGCAGTCCGCGACGGCCGCTCTCAGCGCGCTCGTGTCGTCCGGCATCTTCCACGCATAGACCGGTACCGACGCGAGCTCCGCGCCCCGGTCGTCCAGTGCGTCGAGCAGCTCGTCGTTGCGGATGCCGTACTCCTGGACGACGACCCGCTGCCGCGTGACCGGCAGCTCCGCGTCCAGTGCCACCAGGAGCTCGCGCCAGGTGTTGGGTGCGGGTGCGACCACCGCCGGCGTCAGCCCCCATCCCTTCAGGACCGCGACCGGCTTGGGGCCACGGCACACGAGCTTGATGTCGCGCAGCGCCGCCAGCACGTCATCGAGCGGATGCTCGGTTGCGATGGCCTCCACGAGCATTCGGAAGCCCACGCCCGTGAGCAACACCAGGATGTCCAGCTCCCGCGCCAGCAGCGTCTTGCCAAAGGCGAGTGCGTCCGCCTGGTCACCGAGTGGCACCTCCTGCATCGAAGGCGCCATGGTCGGATCCATGCCATGGCGCCTCAGCAGGGAGGCCATGTCGTCGGCGCGCCTGCTCTCGAAGCTCACGACACGCAGCAGCTCGTGCTCGCCCATCGCCGCCTTGTAGCGACGCACGCGGCCGCCGGCAAGCCCCGGCGCGCCGCGCAGCCCATGCATCGCGACAGTGCGCCTGGGCTGTACCGAGGCAAACCGACTCGTCGCAAGCGTCTGCCTAGGGGCGGAGGCAGACCGACTCGTCGGTCCCGTCAGCGCAGTCGGAACTGCCATCGCAGACGAGCGTCGACGATACCGTCGACTGGTCGGCACACATGAACACGCCGATCGTCGCGCACAGCGCCTCGTCTTGATTCTCCAGGCAGTCCGCGACTCCGTCACACACGAGACTCGCGTTCACGAAGGTATCGTCCTGGCAGTCGAAGTCACCCTGGACAAACCCGACGCCACCATCGCCGCAGTTCGCCTCGTCGGAGCCATCGGTACACTCCTGCGTGCCGTTGCACTCGAAGATGGACTCGATGACCTGGCCGTCGTCACAATTGAATCCGTCCAGGGTGGGGTTGGCTGGGTCGCTGCTGCCACCGAATCCGCAGACTCCGAGCGCGTCTTGGATCTCCAGCGGGGTCGGTCCACACGTGTCCTCCGGGACGGCACTTGTACTGCAGGCATCGAGCGCAACGTCGTCGCAACCCGCGCGCTCCTCGCACGCCAGATCCATCTCGTCAACGTCGAGCTGACAGTCGATCCAGCTGCTGCCTGGCACCTCCATCGTGCTGAGACAGTCTTGCAAGTCCATCAGCATGGCTTCATCTGCTTCGGTCGCATTTCCGTCGGGACAGGTGCCATCGCAGGTGCACTGCGCCACGAGGTAGCCGCGCTGCAGGTCGATGAAGCGCTGCACCTGCACCTGGCTGATCGCGCCGTCTATCGGCTGCTCGTCAAATCCGCCGGCGTCCACCGGCTCGTCGTCGCCGCCGATGTCGCCCACTGGCCTCGTCTCCGTTCCGTCGCATTGCGCCTCGTCGCCTGCTTCCGAGCAGTCCAGCTCCGCCGTGCGGGTCGCGGACGCGCCGACAGCCCCGCTCTCGAGCAGCGTGGCCTCGGTCACCGTGACCGAGTAGGTCGTGTTGCAGAGGGCATCGCAGATGTCGTCGCGAACACTGAAGGAGTTCTCCACGCGGGGACGTGTCTGGGCCTCGGGGTCGGCGGTCTTCGTGCGGGCCTCGACCTCGATGTAGCGGTCCTCGCCGCCGAAGTGCACCAGCGTCGCGACCACGGGGTCCGACTCCTCTTCGGCGTTCACGATCTCCAGGCCCATGATGTTCGAGGAACCGGGAGACATGATCACCGTGTCCTCGAGCGCGGTGATGGTCACATCCTCGTTGGTCGTGTCGGGCAGCGCGCCGTCGATGACCGTGCCGCCCTCGAAATCCACGCCATCGGTCAGCGCGGAGGCGACCGAGCCGGCCTCCGTGTCGTCGCCGCTCTTCGCGTCCGACGCCGAGATACAACCCATGCCCGAGAGTGCAAGCACCAAGACGATCGTAAGGCTCTTCATTCCAGTCTCCCCATCTCCACCGGGCGCGTCCCGTGCAGCATGCAGCGTGCAGCGTGCAGCGTCGCGTCCCCTATTGCCGCAATGGTACGGCAACGCCCGTCGCGGGCCAATGCGGGGTCAAAGGTCGGCCTGCAGCTACATGTGGTTGCCCATCGCCCGACGCGAGCGCTCACGTCGCGGGTGAGGCTGTCCCGCGCGACCACAGCAGCGCCGCTACAGCGTACACCGCCGCGCCCACGCCAAGCGTGGTGCCGATGCCCGCGTGCAATGAGATCAGGGTTGCGAGGATCGTGCCGAGCACCGAGGTCGCACCGTTGACGCCCCACAGCCACGGTAGCCGCGTGCGATCACGCTGCGCTGCGCGCGACAGCAGGCACGGCAGCGGCATTCCCAACAGAAGCCCGAGCGGCGACAGCAGCGCGGCCGCCGTCAATGCGCGCGGCAGCGGAGGCCAGCCAAATGCGACGTCGAACAGCACTGGCATCGCAGCGTTGAGCGCCGTCGCGTAGATCACGATCGCCGCGTAGACGGCCGGCAGCACCCAGCTGCCGAGGTCAAAGCGCGCGGCCAACCGGCTGCCAGCACCGCCGCAGAGCAACAGCACGCCGAGGACCGCCGCGAGCGTGTGGGTCGGGTTCGCGACGAACACCGTGAGTCGCTGCACGAGCGCCATCTCGACGAGCATGAAGCCGAGGCCGAGGCAGCCGGCCAGCGCGAGCTCGCCCACCCCACCGCGGCCGCCGCCACCACCCTGCCCACGCCGTCCAACCCACGCGAGCGGCGCAACGATGCACAGCGTAACCATCGCCGCAGCGATCAGCAGGAGCTTGGCGAGGAACACCAGGCCGTTGCCGAAGGGGTGGGCCGCCCCGGGCGACAGCAGCGCCGCCACGAATTGCGACAGGCGGTTCTGGTAGAAGAAGAAGGGGCGGCTGTCATGGACCGCGGACACGTCGAGCGGCAAGTCGGCGAGTACCCCGGCGAGCGCCGCATCGTCCTGCTCGTGGAGAATGCGCAGCATCGTGGTCTCCTCGACGCCGGCCGCAGCGAAGCGCCTCGCCGGCAGGTGCACCGGACGAAACTGCAGCCGCGCTGCCTGGGCCTGCATACGCGCGACGTCCTGCTCGCTGAAGCCGCCGGGCTTGATCAACACGTTGTTCATCGTGGCACCGGGGATGCCCACCCACGTGGTCTGCACCACCGCCACCGACCGGTGCGCATCGCCGCCGTGGCTGCGCACCGCCTCGCGGGCAAGCGAGACGAGGCGCGCGCCGACGGCCAGGCCAGGCAGGCTGACCGAAGCCACACTGACCACGCCGCCCGGCCGCAGCCGCGCCATGAAGTCGCGCAGCGCCTCGACGGTGTAGAGGCTGTTCTCGGTCAGTGCATAGGCGCCCGCGCCCGTGGCCGCAGAGGTGTCGACCATGCTGACGACGATCACGTCGTAGCGCTCGTCCGTCCCGCGGAGGAAGCTGCGTCCATCGTCGACCACCACGGTGACATCGTCTCGGCCGTAGAGGTCGCCAGTGAACTCGCGATACGCGCGGCCCATCACATCACGCACGATCAGCGGATTGATCTCCACGCCGGTCACATGCTCGGCGCCGGCGGCAAGCCCTGCGAGTACGTCCCGTCCACCGCCCGCGCCGAGCACGCACACGCGGCGCGGCGACGGGTGCGCGTGGTAGACGAAGCCGCTGAGGTCGCTGTGCAGGTACCTCGCCTTCTCGAGGTCACCGTCGAAGCGCGACAGGATCGTCAGCGCATTCATGTCGATCACCAGCGCCTTGCGCTCCGGGATCTCCCCGCGGAAGCCGGGGCTCAGCCCCCAGCCGCGGAAGTGGTCACCGGCGATGACCGTCACCAGCGAATGCGAGTTCCAGCGGCTGTACTCGTGCTGGCTCTGCTCGAAATCCATGCCCTTGGCGTGCGTGATGTCGAGCACCCCCGAGCGCGCATGCAGCAACCCCATCACCGCTACGCACGCCAGCACCACCGCCCCTGGAAGCCACGCGCGCACTCCCAGCACCGACCGACGCGCGCCGCCGAAGATCAGCGACGACAGCGCCGCCACGGCCGCGCAGCCCAGCAGCGCAGCGGGTCCGCCGAGCTGCTCGAGCAGCACGATGACCGCGATGCAGCCAGCGCCCGCGCCGAGCAGATCCCAGAAGTACACGCGGTGCACGCGCACGCCGCCCTGCAACACCGCGAGACTGACGCCCGCACCCGCGAGGAAGAACGGCGTGGCGGTCGCAAGGAAGACCAGCGCGAGCGGCAGCGTCAGCTCCACCTGCGGATTGGTGGCGTCGAACCACAGCGGCACCTCGCGCACCAGCAGGACGTCGACCGCGATCACGCTGAGCCCAAACATCGCAGCGGCGAGCGGCAGCGAGATCGGCCAGCGCTCGAGCCGCGACTGCGCGAGGTGCACGACGATGGCGGCCACCGCAGTGCCGAAGAGCGCGACAGAGATCGCGAGAAACGCGAAGTGGTACCAGAGGACCACGGAGAAGATGCGCGTGAGCACGATCTCGGTCATCAGCAGCGCGAGACTGAGAACGCCGACGCCGACGCCGAGCGCTGGCGTGTACGCGGGGCCATCGGCTGTCGATGTGGGCGTCGGTGCGGACATCGCTGCGCGACGGTGTACCGCGACTGCCGCCCCCTTGGCGAGCGTCACACCCGCCGCAACTTGCGACCCGATGGGCCGTGTGGGAGCGTCTGGCCTTGCCCACCACGCTGAGAATCCTGCTGGATGTCGTGCGCTTCCGGCTACGCAAGCTCGAGATGGGCAACCTGGCGGCGGTGGGTGCCATCGGGCTCACACTGCAACTAGGCGCCGGGGACCTCGGACTGCGCCTGCTGGCCGCGGCGCTGCTCAACGCCGCCGTGTATCTCAACAACGACTACCTCGACGTGAGTGCGGATCTGGAGGCGGTCGGCCGCGACCGCGAGGCCGGCACTTTTCTGCACACCCACATGGATGCGGCGCTTCGGCTGCAGTGGGTGCTCGCCGCACTGCTGGTCCTGGTGGGGCTCGCCCACGCGCAGCAGCACGGGGCGGACCTGCTGATCGCGTCGCTGCTCGGGGGGGCCATCTGCGTTGCCTATTCGGTGCGGCTCAAGCACCTCGCGTTCGCGGACGTCGCAGCGATGACGGCCTGGGGGGTGGCGATGCCCATGCTCGGCTTCCCCTTCGATAGCCAGCTCGGCTGGGCGCTGGCGATCCAGCTGGGGCTCTTCTCCTCGGTCTTCGAGTCGATGCAGGTCGTGCGCGACCGACAGCGCGATGCGGCCCAGGGCATCCGCACCACCGCCGTGGTGCTCGGCGCGACGCGTACGCTCCTGCAGGTGCGCTCACTGCTCGTTGTTTGCGCCCTCTACACCGCGGCCGTGCTGCACCCGGCGATCGGCGCACTGCCGCTGGCGGCCGCGCTGCTGCCGCTCGGCGAGGGCAGCGCCGCGCGTGACTGGAACCGTATCAAGGCCCTGTGCGGGCTGTCCTTTCTAGCCAGCTGCGCGCTCATCTGGAGCGACGGCAGCACCGAGGGGCTGTGGCTTCAGCTCCGCGCGCTGGGCTAGGCTGCGATGATGGGTGATCGTTGCGAGGTACTGGTGATCGGCGCCGGTCCGGCGGGGGCCGCGGCGGGCGTCGCGCTCGCGCGGGCGGGTGTCGACGTCGTGCTGCTCGACCGGGCGACGTTCCCACGGGACAAGACCTGCGGCGACGCACTGTCGTCGGAGGCGCTGCGCGTGCTGGACGAGCTCGGCGCGCTCCCTGCGGTCGAGGCGCGCACGCACGTCCTCGTGCATCGGCGCTCCGCCATCCTTCCAGACGGCACGCGTGTCGAGCGTCGGTCCGATGCGCCGGGGATGATCATTGCGCGGCTCGCCCTCGATGACTCCCTGCGACGCACGGCCGAGTCCGCGGGCGCGCGCATCGTGGAGGGCGCAAACGTCCACGAGCTGGTGCGCGAGCGCGACGGCGGCGTGCGAGCGACCGGCCCGGGGCTCGACTGGCGCGCGCGGGTGGTGATCGGTGCCGACGGCCACGGCTCGGTCGCGCACGCCCTCGCCGGACACCCCAAGCCCGCGGGCCGCTACCTCGCGGTGAGCGCGACCCTGTACCTGCGGGGTGTAGCCCCCGCGCTGGTCGATGCCGGTGAGCCCATCGCCGAGCACTACTTCACCCACGCGCTGCCGGCGGGCTATGGGTGGATCTTCCCCGCGGTGGACGGCGTCAGCAACGTGGGCGTCTACCAGCGGGCCGACGCCTACCACCAGGCCGGTGTCCCGCTGCGGCGGCTGCTCGATGACTTCGTGCTGGAGCGCGCCGACCGGCTCGCCGGCGCGGTGGCGATCGCGCCACCGCGGAGCTGGCCACTGCCGCTGAGCGGTCGCGCCGCGCGCCCGGTGGCCGCCGAGGGTGTGCTGCTGGCTGGCGACGCCGCCGGATTCGTCGACCCGCTGTCGGGTGAGGGTATCTGGCAGGCGCTCCACAGCGGCCGGCTCGCAGGCCAGGTCGCGGCAGCGGCGGTGGAAGCGGGCGGCCTCGGCAGAGCCCTTCAGCTGCGCTACCAGCTGGGATGCGCGGGTCGGATGGCGCTGCTCGGTGAGTCGCGCGCGGCGATCCAGGCGGGGATGGACGCGATCGTGCGCCACCGCCTGTATCGAAACCCGGCGGTCCGGGGCCTACTGCGGGCCGGCTACGGCGCAGCCAGCCCGACCTGACGCCCCCCATCGGGACGGGGCCGGACACAACAACGCCGCCGCGGAGCAGACTCCGGGCGGCGTCGAGGTGCCCCGGGTGGAGCTTCACGTTCGCGGTGTGCTACTCGGTGCCGGCGCAGCGGAAGATGCCGCCGAAGACGTCCTGGCAGGTGCTGTCACCCGGACAGTTGTCGCCGTCCTCGCACTCGATGCTGCACACACTCCGCGACTGCGAGCACGCTGCGGTACCGTCACCGGAGGCAACGCTGTCGCAGTCCGCGTCCTCGCCGCACGCGATCGTGCAGGCGTTGCGGTCGCAGACCCCACTTCCACTGCAGTCCCCGTCCTCGGCGCACGACGCGAAGGTCGCATCCCCGGCTACCGGTGCCGGTGGCTCCGGCTCCGGATGACCGCAGCGCTGCGCACCCGCACCACCGGCCACGTCGAGGCACTCGAGGCCGCCAGGACATGCCGTGTCCTCATCGCACTCCGCGCGACAGACGCCCGCAAAGCTCGAGCAGGTGAAGGTGTCACCGAGGGCGGTGCAATCATCGTCGGACTCGCAGGTCGCGTTGCACACGTTGGTGCCGGTGTAGCAGCCGAGATCCTGACCGCAGTCCTCGTCCGCCGTGCAGTAGGCGTTCTGGGTGCCGTCCATGGGCGGGCCATCGCCGTCGCCGCCGGTGTCGCCGTCGCCGCCGGTGTCGCCGTCGCCGCCGGTGTCGCCGTCGCCGCCCGAGCCGCCGTCCGGCAGGCTGTCGCCGTCGCCGCCGGTGTCGCCGTCGCCGCCGGTACCGTCGCCATCGCCGCCGGTGCCATCGCCGTCGCCATCGCCGCCGGTGCCGTCGCCATCGCCGCCGGTGCCATCGCCGTCGCCGCCGGTCACGTCATCGGGACAGACCGAGCCGTCCGGGCAATCCTCGCCGTCGTCCTTCTTGTCGTCACCGCATGCGACGGCCAGGATCGCCAGCGCCAGTATCCATTTGTGTGATGTGCGCATCGCTCGAACCTCCAACCTTCAACCCCAAGAAAGTCCCGATTTCGACCTGAGCTGTAAATCGCATTTACGAGACTTGCAATGCTCTGTGTACCGAATATGCACAGCTGGTAGACTTCCGCGGCGCCTGTATCTACCCGTTTTTACAGTGACTTCGTGCATGTATGGGCGTCTACCACCCTGTGGGTGGCGCCCATAGGACCCGCGGGAGTCGATCGCAGAGGCCGCCGAAGCGGACGTGGAATTGGCCCAGTCGGCCTGCGGCAGAAGACCACGCTGACAGGTCGGGTCGAAGCGCTATGCTCATCGAGTGACCACAACGCCTACCCCGGAGGAGCCATGACACCTCGGATAGTACTTGTAGGGCTTGCAGTCGCCCTGAGCGCGTTTGGCTGTGGAGATGAGGGCGCGGACCAGGCGCCCGGCGGCGGCGACCTCGGCGACGGGTCCGCGGGCAGCGGCCCCGATCCGAGCACCGACTTCAGCCTGGGCGTCACAGGCATGGGCGACCGCGGCGAGTTCCAGGTGCGCATCGACACCGCGGATCCGGCCCCGCCGCGCAAGTACGAAAACGACTGGGTCGTCTCAGTGCTCGATGCGGAGGGCGAGCCCGCCGAGAGCACCGAGTTGTTCTTCGTCGAGCCCTTCATGCCAACCCATGGCCACGACGGCACCTTCGAGCCGACGGTCACCGCCGGCGACGAGCCCGGAACGTTCAACGTCCAGCGCATCAACCTCTGGATGGGCGGCACATGGGAAGTCCGCTTCTTCCTGAAGAACGGCGACGTCGAGGACCGCGTCGTCATCGATGTGTTCATCGAAGACTAGCCACAGGCACCCTCCATGAAGTCAACATTACGCTGGGCACTCCTCGGCTTGCTCGTCCTCGCTGCGTGCAGCGGCGACGACGCGAGCAGCGCATCCACCGCAACGCTGACGCGCGCGGAGCTCATGAACCCCGAGACCTGCAAGGAGTGCCACGAGACGCACTACCGGGAGTGGAAGAGCAGCATGCATGCCTACGCCACGGAGGACCCGGTCTTCCGCGCGATGAACGCGCGCGGCCAGGAGGAGACCGACGAGGGGCTGGGCGACTTCTGCTTGGGCTGCCACGCGCCGATGGCGGTGCGCGACGGCATGACCGTCACCGGCGATAACCTCGACGAGCTCGGCCCGGAGTACCAGGGCATCACCTGCTACTTCTGCCACAACGTCGACGGGCTCGAGGCGGACCACATCAGCGCGAACAACCCGCTGACGATCGCCAACGACACCACGATGCGCGCCGCCCTCCAGGACCCGGCTCCGGAGCGTCCGTCGGCACACGACGTCCAGTTCTCCTCGCTGCATGATGGTCGCAACAACGAGTCGTCCAAGCTGTGCGGCACGTGCCACGACATCAAGACGCCCGGCGGCGTGCACCTCGAGCGAACCTTTGCAGAGTGGGAGCAGAGCATCTTCAATGAGGACGCGCCCAAGAGCTGCGGGGCCTGCCACATGCCAGGACTGGACTCGACCGCGGCGGTCACCGACGAGCAAGACGTGCCACAGCGACGCGTGCACTCGCACCTCTTCGCCGGCGTCGACAGCGCGCTGACCGAGTGGCCCGACGTCGAGCTGCAGCGCGCCGCGATCGAGTGCGAGCTGCACGCTGCGGTGCGCGTCGAGTTGGTGCCGAGCCCATCGGGCGAGTTCAGGGTCATCCTCGAGGCGAACACCGCCCACGGATGGCCGAGCGGCGCCACCCAGGACCGGCGGGCATGGGTGCAGTTCACCGCCTATGACGCCGACGACACGGTGATCTTCGAGAGCGGCAACATCGCCCAGGGCGAGCGTGTGCTGAAGGCCGATGACGACCCCGACAAGGACCCCAACCTCTTCGCCATGTACGACCGCATCTACGGCGAAGACGGCGGCGAGGTGCACATGTTCTGGGAGGCCGCCGAGTCGGATGCGCATCCCGACGGCTACGAGAGCTTCACGCTGCCGCCGACCACCGATCTGCTCACGCCGCACACGCGTGAGTGGACCTACCAGGTGATCCCGCCGCCGGCCCGCGTGCGGGTCAGCGTCCACATCCGGCCGATGGGCCTCGAGGTCATCGACGACCTGATCGACAGCGGGCACCTCGACGCAGACATTCGCGGCCGCTTCCAGGACGTCGAGCTCACGGGCACGGTGCTCAAGTGGACGCTCGCCGATGCGATGGACAACGGCTACGACTCGGTGACCGCCCCCGAGGAAAACCCGCTGCTCTGCCCCAACGACTGGCTGTGCATCTTGCACCCCGACCACGTCGACTGCGCGGACTAGCCGGCGGATGTGGTGGTCGCGCCCACGGCGCGCGCCGGTTAGACTGCGACCGTGTGGAGGAAGTCATGGTTCGCAACGTGTGCTCTGGTGCCCCTGCTGTTGGCGGGAGCCTGCGGAGATGGGACGGAGGATAGCGATGCGGGCGCGAGCGATGGTGATGCGAGCCCCGGGGATGCGTGCCCGCCCTGCACCGACAACCAAGACGTCGTCGACGTCGACGCCTGCACCTGTGCCTTGACGACCACGCACATGCGGCTGAGCGCGAGCGAGCTCGCCGACGACTTTTACGCGCGTCCGTGGCCGCTCGACAGCCGGCGTGCGGATGACGGGACACTCGATCTCGAGAGCTTCCCCCACCCCGCGGCGGCGACCTGGCTGACCGACAACCTCGTGACCATCGCGACGCGCAGCGGCGGCTTCGGCACCACCGCAGCCATCTTCATGTCGTTCGACGCCGCACTCGATGCGGCGTCCCTGCCGGCCAGCGCGGCCGCGTCGCTCGAGGCCTCCGCGGGCGTCTTCCTGCTCGACATCGACCCCGACTCTCCAGACGTCGGCAAGCGCACGCCGATCCGCTGCCGCATCGAGGCGACGGCCACCGACTACAACCCCGCCCACTTCGTCAGCTGCCTTCCGGAGCCGGGCTTTCCCCTGCGCCCCGCGACGACCTACGGGCTCTACGTGACGGACGTGCTGACCGCCGAGGATGGCACCCCGGCGCAGGCCGCAGACCAGTTCGACGCACTGCGGGCGGGCGACGGGGACGCTGTGCTGTCGGAGGCCTACGCGCCACTGTTCGCCCACGAGCCCATGCTCGAGCTCGGCGATGCGCGCGTCGTCGGCGGCACGGTCTTCACTACGCAGGACCCGGTGGCGCCGATGCGGGCGGTCGCCGCGCATGTCCGCGCATCGGATGCTCCCGCGCTCGTGGGCCCACTTGCCAGCTCGGCCGAGCGAGCCGGCGACGCCGCGCGGCGCGACAGCCACGTCGTCATCGAGGGGCACTACACCGCGCCCATCTACCAGCGCGGGGAGACGCCGTACTCCGCCTCCGGTGGTGACATCGAGTTCGACGCCGACGGCGCACCGATCGTCGCGACGACGGCCGAGCTGCGAGTCGTGGTCAGCCTGCCGACCGCAACGCCCATGCCCGCCGGCGGCTGGCCCGTCGCGATGTACCACCACGGCACCGGGGGCGACGCGGGCTCCTTCGTGCGTGCGGGGACCGCGCACGACGCGGCCAGCGCGGGCGTCGCGATGGTCGGCATCGACGCGCCCGTCCACGGCGAGCGCAACCCCGCCGGAGGTGACCCGACGCTGCTGTTCTTCAACATCGCCAACGCCCCCGCGATGCGCGACAACGTCCGCCAGGGTGCCGCCGACCTGCTGTGGCTTCAGCAGCTGCTGCTGACCCTGGACGTGACCGCGCAGGCGTCACCGACGGGCGACGCGTTCCGCTTCGACCCCGACCGCGTCCTCTTCATGGGCCACTCCCAGGGCGGCCTCACCGGACCGCTGATGCTGGCCGTGGCCGAGGGCGTGCGCGGCGCCATGCTCTCCGGCGCCGGCGGCTCGATCACCACCAGCATCGTCTACAAGCGCTCGCCGATCGACATCCCCGCCATCGCGCGCGGCATGCTCGCGCTGCCCGACGGGCAGGAGCTGACCCTGTTCCACCCCGCCCTCGCGGTCGTGCAGACCTTCACCGAGCAGGCGGACACCAGCAACTTCGCGCCCTACCTCTACCGCTGGTCGGGCGGGCACCCGCTGCACGTGTGGGCGACGCAGGGGCTGCTCGACGAGGAGGTGCCGCCGGTGATCACCGACGCGCTGATCACCTCGATGGGTGTGCAGCCCGCCGGGGAGCTGCCACACCGCGTCGAGGGCCTGGAGCTGCGCGGCATCGAGTCGATCGCACTGCCAGCGCGGGACAACCTCACCGCGGTCGACGGCAACGCGTACACCGGCGTCTACACCCAGTATCCCGCGGACGGGCACCATGCCATCACGCGCAACGGGGATGCCCGCACACAGCTGCAACACTGGCTGCGAACGCTCGGCTACGAGGAGAGCGCCGAGCTACCGGCCCCGTGACCGCTCGCAGCGGCGTCAGGCGTCGACGTGGCTCGCGACGACGTCGAGCAGGCCCTGGCCGTACTTTTCGACCTTTCCCTCGCCGATGCCGTGCGCCATCAGCAGGTCGCTCAGGCGCGTGGGACGCAGCACGGCCAGGTCGCGCAGGCTTCGGTCGCTCGCGACCATGTACGGCGGCACACCCTGGTCGCGCGCGATCGTCATGCGGTGCGCGCGTAACGCCTCGAAGAGCAGTGCCGCGCGCTCGTCCAGCCCCTCGGTGGGTGCACCGCGCGCAGGCCGGGCCACGCCGCGGCTACCCCCTGGCACGGGCTCGCCACGCGTAGGCAGCACAAGCGAGACCGGACGCTCGCCACGCATCGCCTCGATACCCTCCTGCGTGAGGCGCACCACCGGCCGCTCGTCCCCGGTGAAGGTGACCCAGCCGGCGGTCACACAGCGGCGCAGCAGACGCACCACCCACGTCAGGTCGTGTTCGGCCAGCGCGCCAAACGTGCTGACGCCCTCGAGACCGGCGCGGCGCAGCCCATCGTCGCTCTTGCCGACCAGCAGCCTCGCCGCCTTCGTGAGCCCAAAGTTGCCGTGGATGCGCGCCACGCCGCTGAGCGCCTTGCGCACCAACATCGCCGCCTCCTCGCCGTCGACCTCCGGCGCCTCGGAGATGCGCAGGCAGTTGTCGCAGCGCCCGCAGCCGCCGACAGTCTCGGCCTCGTCCGCGAAGTAGCGCAGGATCGCGTCGTGACGGCAGCTGCCGCCCTCAACCCAGCGCATCAGCTCGAGGAACTGGCCCCACTTGTGCTCGACCGCATCGCCGTTGATGCGACCGTCCACCGGCAGCTCGAGCAGGCGCCGTCGTAGACCGTAGTCCTGCTGCGATGCGAGTAGCAGGCCGTAGGCGGGCTCGCCGTCACGACCGGCGCGCCCGACCTCCTGGTAGTACGCCTCGATCGAACCGGGCGGCGACAGGTGCACAACCACGCGCACGTCCGAGCGGTCGATGCCCATCCCGAAGGCGTTGGTTGCCACCACCGCTTCGAGCTTGCCATTGCTGAAGCGTTTGTGAACGCGATCGCGCTCCGATGGTGTGCGCCCCGCGTGGTAGTAGTCCGCGCTCCAACCGCTGGCCGCGAGCCGCTCGGCCTCCTTCTGTGCGTGGCGTCTCGTGGCGGCGTAAACGATGGCCGTGCCCTTGCCGCTGCCTGGCCCCTCGAGCGCCTCTTGCAACAGCGCGTCGATACGGGCCCGGGCCTCCCGCGGCCCGTCGATCTCGAGGGCGCGCAGCGCGAGGTTTGGCCGCGCGAAGCCGCGCACGAGCTGTGGCGTGTCGGAGCCGAGCCCGAGCCGCGCGAGGATCTCGTCGCGCACGACCGGCGTCGCGGTCGCCGTGCACGCCAGCACGCGGCTGCCGGTCATGCGGCCGACGAGGTCGCCGATCTGAAGGTAGTCGGGCCTGAAGTCGTGGCCCCACTCGGAGATGCAGTGGGCCTCATCGATGGCGACCAGCGGACAGTCGATCTCCGATAGCAGGCTACGGAAGCCGCCGAAGCTCAGCCGCTCGGGCGCGACGTAGACCAGCTTGTACTCCCCAGCCGCCATGCGCCGCATGCGGTCGCGCATCTCGTCGCCGCCGAGGGTGGAGGCCAGGTAGGTGGCCGCGATGCCCAGAGCCTCGAGCGCCGCGACCTGGTCGTTCATGAGGGCGATGAGCGGCGAGATGACGAGCGTCGTGCCCGGCAGCAGGCTCCCCGGCAGCTGATAGGTCAGGCTCTTGCCCCCGCCGGTCGGCGCCACCAGCAGCAGCCGCCCCGTCTCGAAGAGCGTATCGATCGCCTCGCGCTGCCCCGGCCGGAAGGCATCGAAGCCGAACACCCCCAGGCCCTCGTCGAGCGCCTCCGCGGAGGGCCGCTGCGGTGTCACCAGTTCGGACATCTGCGCCCTGTATCGACCATTGGCTTGCCCGGTTGCAAGCCCGGCAGTGAAAAGCGCACTCCGCGGGTCACCCGTGGCGCCGTTTCACCCACCCCGGGCGGGCGGGTCAGCTCAGCGTGCGGCCGCAGCGTGCCCGCCACCCGATCGCTTCCGCCGCGCCGGCGCCCGCTTGGCGTGGGCCGCAAGCGTCGCCTTCAGGAAGCGCCCGGTGTGGGACGCCTTCACCTTTGCGACCTGCTCGGGCGTCCCGGAGGCCACCAGCGTGCCTCCGCCCGCGCCGCCCTCCGGGCCCAGGTCGACCACGTGGTCGGCGCACTTGATGACGTCGAGGTTGTGCTCGATGACCAGCACGGTGTTGCCGGCCTCCACGAGCCGCTGCAGCACCTCGAGCAGCTTGCGGATGTCCTCGAAGTGCAGGCCCGTGGTCGGCTCGTCGAGCACGTAGAGCGTGCGCCCCGTCTGCCGCTTGCCCAGCTCGCGGCTGAGCTTGACGCGCTGCGCCTCGCCGCCGCTCATCGTCGTCGCCGGCTGCCCCAGCTTCACGTAGCCGAGCCCAACATCGCGCAGCGTCTGCATCACGCGCGACAGCTGCGGGTGGTGTTCGAAGAGCACCGCGCAGTCGTTGATCGACATCGCCAGGATGTCGGCAATGTTGTGGCCGCGGTAGGCGACCTCCAGCGTCTGCGCGTTGTAGCGCTTGCCCCCGCACACCTCGCAGGCGACGTAGACGTCGGAGAGGAAGTGCATCTCGACCTTCACGACGCCGTCACCCTGGCACGCCTCGCAGCGACCGCCCTTGACGTTGAATGAGAAGCGCCCGCCCTTGTAGCCGCGGGCGCGTGCCTCCGGAAGCTGTGCGAAGACGTCGCGGATCATGTCGAACGACTTGGTGTACGTGCCGGGGTTGGAGCGCGGGGTGCGACCGATCGGCTTCTGGTCGATCGCGATCACCTTGTCGAAAGCGTCGATGCCCTCGAGCTTGCGATGCTTGCCGATGCGCGCCGGGCTGTCGTGCAGCATGCGCCCGAGTGCGGGCAGCAGGATGCCGTTGACCAGTGAGCTCTTGCCCGCGCCGCTCACGCCCGTCACCGCGGTCAGTACGCCAACGGGGAACTCCACGTCGACCTTGCGCAGGTTGTGCTCCTCGGCACCGAGCACCTTCAGCATCCCGAGCGGCTTGCGCCGCTTCTCGGGCATCTCGATCGAGCGGCGCCCGGACATGTACTGCCCGGTCAGGCTGTCCTTGCAGCGGACGAGTGCCGCAGGCGTGCCGCTGAAGACGACCTTGCCGCCCATGTGTCCCGCGCCGGGCCCGAAGTCGACGACGTGATCGGCCGCCTCGATGGTCGCCTGGTCGTGCTCGACGACGATCACGGAGTTGCCGAGGTCGCGCAGGTGCTGGAGCGTCTCGATCAGCCGCTCGTTGTCGCGCTGGTGCAGCCCGATGCTCGGCTCGTCGAGTACGTACATCACGCCGGACAGTTCGCTGCCGAGCTGACTCGCGAGCCGGATGCGCTGGGCCTCGCCGCCGCTGAGCGTCGGCCCCGAGCGGTCGAGGGTGAGGTAGTCGAGACCGACGTTGAGCAGGAAGCTCAGGCGGCTCTGCACCTCGAGCACCGCACCCGCCGCGATCTCCTTGCGGTTGCCGCGCAGCTTGAGCGAGCCGAAGTGATCGGACGCGGCGGCCACCGTCATCGTGGTGACCTCCTGGATGGCCTTGCCCGCGAGCTTCACCGCAAGACTCTCGGGGCGCAGCCGCTGGCCGTCGCAGCCCTCGCAGGCGCGCTCGCTCAGGTAGCGCTTGTAGTGCTCGCGCATCGCGGTCGACTGCGTCTGCTGGAAGCGGCGCATGAGCGTCGGGATCACGCCCGAGTACTTGATGCCCCAGCTGCCGTGGCTATCGCTGCCCTCCTCGCCCCACTCGACGCGCAGACGCTTGCCGCCGAGGCCGAAGAGCACCTGCTCCTTCTGCTTCTTCTTGAGCTTCTTCCACGGCGCGTCGAGGTCGACCTTGCAAGCCTTGGATAGCGAGTCGATGATCCGAAACGTCCAGCCCTCGCCGCGCTCCATCGAGGTCTTCCACGGGGCGATGGCGCCGCCGCGGATCGACAGCGTGTCGTCGGGCACGATCAGCTCCGGGTCGACCTCGAGCCGCATGCCGAGGCCGTTGCACTCGGGGCACATGCCCAGCGGGCTGTTGAACGAGAAGCTCTGCGGGCTCAGCTCCGGGAAGGCATGCCCGCAGCAGCTACGGGCCTCGCTGTAGCTACGCGAGCCGCCACCGGATGCGTCCTCGACGACGATCTCGCCCTGCCCCTCCTTGAGCGCGAGCTCGACGGCCTCCGTGATGCGCTGACGGTCGCGCTTGCGCACGACGACGCGGTCGACGACCAGCTCGATGGTGTGCTTGAGCTTCTTGTTGAGCTTCGGCGGCTCCTCGAGGCGCGCGTCCTTCCCGTCGACGCGCATGCGCACGAAGCCACGCCCCGCGAGTTCCTCGAAGAGCTCGCGGAACTCGCCTTTGCGATGGGTGACCACCGGCGCGATGATCTGCAGCCGCTTGCCCTCGCCCATCGTGAGCAGGTCCGCGACGATCTCCTGCGGCGACTGGCTCTGCACCAGCTTGCCGCACTCGTGGCAGTGCTGCTGCCCAACCCGCGCGTAGAGCACGCGCAGGTAGTCGTAGATCTCGGTGATCGTGCCGACGGTCGAGCGCGGGTTGCTCGACGCGCTCTTCTGCTCGATCGCGATCGTCGGTGACAGCCCGCGCAGGTGCTCGACCGGAGGTCGGTCGAGCTGGCCAAGGAACTGACGGGCGTAGGCGCTGAGGCTCTCGATGTAGCGGCGCTGTCCCTCGGCGTAGAGGGTGTCAAAGGCCAGCGAGGACTTGCCCGAGCCGCTGACGCCGGTGAAGACGACCAGGCTGCGCTTCGGGACCGACAGCTCATCGATGTCCAGGTTGTGGGTGCGGGCGCCGACGATCTGCACCTCGTCGAGCTCGCGGGCAACCGCACCGCGCTTCGCTGGGCGGCGTGCCGCACCGTTGCCATTCGTGCGTCGGGTTGCCATGGCGGTGGGCTATAGCACGTGCATCGAGCACTGAACACCTATCCAGGCACAGGTTGCCGACCGGCCGTAAACCAGCTGCCAGCCTGCTGCCAGCTAGATGCGGTAGCCGACGCCCAGGCGCACGTGCATGTACTGATCGACCGCGCCGCCCGCCACGCGTCCAAGACCGACACCCTCGTCCGCCGGGTCCGGGTCGAGCGTCAGCCCGTAGCGGTCGTAGCCGAGCCCGACGAAGGTCTCGAGCGACTCGGACAGCAGGATCGCCACGCGCAGCTCCGACTCCAGGCCGAGGGCCGATGCACCGGGGAACCAGTCGTCCTCGCCCAGCTCGCCGAAGCCCAGCGGCAACAGCAGCACCAGGTGCGTGTCCAGCGCAAGGCTGTCTCCGAGCCCCAGGCGCAGGTCCCCACCGAAGCGGACCGAGCCGTAGGCGACGGCGGGCACGGGTGACCGCTGCGTCGGTGAGCTCTCGATCTCGTAGGTGCTCACCCCGTAACCGAGCCGCACCGCCGGCTCGAGGCCGTCCATCGGGAAGCGCATCATCAGGTCCGCAGACCACCGCAGGGCGTTGGTCGCATAGGTCTCGTCGCGCACCGGGTCGACCGAGTCGACACCGAAGACCAGCTCGGCGCGCACGTCGACACCGATGTTCGACGCGAGCCCGCCGCCGACGAAGGCCATCGGGAACAGCTGCAGTCCGAGCAGCGCCGCGGGCGCCACACCCGCGTCGTCGCCCCAGGGCGTGAGCGTGTAGTTGGGCAGCCCACCGAGGTTGCCGTCCTTCGGGTAGTCGAAGTCGCGTGTCCCCAGCCCGAGCCCAACGCTGACGACCAGCCCGGGGCCCTCGGCCTCGCCCGGGTCTTCGTCTTCGTCCTGGTCCTCGTCATCCGCATCACCCGCGGTGTATTCGCGCGGCTCTTCCTCGGGCTCCGGTTCCGGTTCTGGCTCCGCCTCGGGCTCGGGCACCGACGTGCCGGCGATCAGCGAGCCGATCTCACCCCACGCCTTGCGCTTGGCTAGCTTGGGCAGCGCCTTGGTCTTCCCGCGCACGGTGCCGGTGCCGACCTCGCCGCCGTCACTCGCATCGTAGACCGTGAGCGTGAGCGTCGAGCGCTTGCCCTTCTTCTTCACGCTGCCGGCCACGAACGCGGAGATACCGAGCTCGAGTGCGACCGCCGTCCGTCCCTCCGCGGTGGACGCGTCGACACCGAGTGATTCTGCCGCGCTCTCGACGTCGGAGTTCGGCACGAGCTCGACCTCGCCATCGAGCGCCTTCACGACCTGCGCGCGGACCTTGCTGGCGCGTCGCCCGGTGAAGTCGCCAACGGTGACCTTGGCCTGGGCGGCCACGGTGCTCACGAGCAGCAGCCATGCGAGTGACGTCAGGATCAGGCGTGTCATCACTGCGCCCCCGCCATGCCACCGAGGCCGACGACCCAGGCCTCGAGACAACCGACCTCGTCGACGCTCAGCGCTCCCCCGGAGATCGGCATCGGCGCGCCGCACGTGTCCGGATCGCCCACCTTCTGCAGCAGCAGGCTGTCACCACCCGTCGCGATGAACGAGGTGCCCGTGCAGGGCCCCGCTTCGTTGGCAGGCGCATCGACGAGTCGTCCCTCGAGTCCATCGGACACGAGGTCGACCTGCGCCTCGCCCGGGCCGTGACAGAACTGACTGCCGCAGCGATCGGTCAGCAGCGTGGTCACGCACTCGGGCACCGTGGCGTTGACGCCGCCGCCGCCATTGCCGGTCGCAGCCGCGTCGCTTCCCGTCCCGGAGTCACCCGCCGCGGCGTCGAGCAGTCCAGCGAAGCGCTCGGGGTCATCCAGATCACCCGCACACGCCACCGCTTGCATGAGTACAACGAAGCACAAGGCCGTTTTCACGCGCACGCCCCTTCCTCTGCGAAGTCGCCCGGAGTCTATCCAACTGCGAGACCAACGAAAGGCCGCAAGACGCATTCGACCGAACAACCGCCACCCCTACCTCGATGGGGTCCCCAGCCTGTGGGTACTAGCCCCCGCGAACCAATCGGTAGCGCTCGATCCGATCGCGCAACGTGGTCACCGGCATGTCGAGGCGACGCGCGGCCCCGCGCTTGCCGCCGATGACCCAGCCCGTGGCCTCGAGCGCCTGCTTGATCGTAGCGACCTCGACCTCGCGCATCGTGCGCGGCGCATCGGCCGTCGCATCGGTCGTCGCATCGGTCGTCGGCGTCGCACCGAGCGGACGGGCGAGCTCGAGCGTGTCGCCCTGCTGCAGGATGACCGCGCGCTCGATGACGTTCTCGAGCTCACGAACGTTGCCCGGCCAGTGGTAGGCGCTCATCGCCTCGAGCATGCGACCCGAGATGCCCGCGGCGGGCTTGCCCTGCTTGGTGCCGTACTTGTGCGCGAAGTGCAGGGCGAGCGGGCCGATGTCCTCGGGGCGCTCACGCAGCGCCGGCATGTTCACGGGGAAGACGTTGAGGCGGTAGTAGAGGTCAGCGCGGAACTCGCCCGCCTCGACCGCCTGCTCGAGCGCGCGGTTGGTCGCCGCGATGACGCGCACGTCGACCTTCAGCGTCTCGCTCCCACCGAGCCGCTCGAGCTCACCCTCCTGCAGGACACGCAGCAGCTTGGTCTGGAGCTCGACGGGCATCTCGCCGACCTCATCGAGGAAGAGCGTCCCTTGATCGGCAAGTTCGAAGCGCCCGGCGCGGCGCGCGACTGCGCCCGTGAACGCGCCCTTCTCGTGGCCGAAGAGCTCGCTCTCGATCAAGTTGGCCGGCAGCGCGGCACAGTTGACCTTCACAAGCGGCCGGCCGCGCCGCGGACTCAAGCCGTGCACCGCGCGCGCGATCAGCTCCTTGCCCGTGCCCGACTCGCCGAGCACGAGCACGGTCGCGTCGCTGTCTGCGACCTGCTCCACCTGGTAGAGCGTGCGCTTGAGCAGCGGGCTGCTGCCGATGATCTCGTCGAAGTTGTGATCGGTCTGGATCTCGTCGCGCAGGTAGACGTTCTCTGCTTGCAGCTTGTTCTTGAGGCGCTCGACGTCGCCGAGTGCATCCCGCAAAGCGTCCTCCGCGCGGCGGCGCTCCGAGATGTCGCGCAGGAACGCGCAGTTGATCGGTTGGTCCTCGAACTCGACGCAGCTGATCGCGATGTCGACCGGGAAGTGCAGGCCGTCGCCGCGGCGCAGCACCGTCTCCGCCTCGAGCGCGCCGTCCTTCGGCGAGGCGCGCCACAGCTCGCGCCACAGCGCGTCCGCGTCCTCGGCGACCAGGTCGTGGAAGCGCAGCTGCTCGAGTGCATCGCGCGGGCGACCGAGCACCTCGCTGCCGCGCTCGTTGACGCGCCTGATGGCACCGTCCTCGTCGAGCCACAGCACGATCACCGGGGCGCGTTCGATGGTGAAGTGCGACAGGCGCAGCGCGCGCACGGCCGCGCCCGTGAGCTCGCTGAGCTTCTTCTCCTTGCCCTGCCCCGCCATCGCGCCGGCCACGGTAGCACGCGCACGCCGGCCTCCAGAAGGCGGAGACGAGCGCAGCGCCCTCAGGCGACGGAGCTGCTGGCGGGCGGCGTCTTCTCGCCGCGCCTGTGGGCCACGGCGCGCTCGACGAGCGAGCGTAGCTCCTCGTTGCACCACGGCTTCTCCAGGAAGCCAAAGAGCTCCTTGCACCCGCGCGCCTGCGCACACTGGCCCTCGTCGGCGACACCGGTCAGCAGCACGCGCGGCACGCCGGGTTGCATCTGCGCGACGCGCGTCAGGAACTCCTTGCCGCACATCGTGCCCATCACGAAGTCGGAGACCACCACGTCGACGGGGTTGTCTTCGAGGTAGGCCAGCGCCTTCGTCGGACATGCGAAGGAGACGACGCGATGGGATGTCTCGAGGGACAGGAAGATGTCGATGGCCGACAGCACCATGGGCTCGTCGTCTACGACGACAACCGTTGCCGGTGCTGTCATGCCGCCACCACCGTGGCGGTGGCCATCGCCATCTTCGGCGTCATCTCAGGCGGGCTCCGGTACCAGGGCGGCGCGTAGCCGCTCGTAGCCGCGGTGGGCACGAACCCGAACCGCCGCGACGCTCGCTCCGACGATCTCGGAGATCTCGTCGTAGCTCTTGTCCTGGAACCAGCGCAGCTCGATGACCTGTCGCTGGTTGTCGAGCAGCTCGCCCATCGCTTCGCGGACATGCGAGGCGTCGATGAAGTCCTCGACGGGCGTGCGGGGGTCGGCCATCTGGACCGCACCCTCGATGGGCTCGCTGCCCCACTCCCGCTTGCGCTTCAGCTTGCGGTGGTGCTCGCGGACGAGGTTCATGGTGATGGTCATGAGCCAGGGGCGAAGCTTGGCACCTTGCCTGAAGTCAGCGCGGTAGCGGTGCAGGTTGAGGAAGGCCTGCTGCACGACGTCGCTGGCCTCCTCGCCGGAGGCGACCCGCCTGCGCGCACTGCGCAGCAGCACGGGGGCGTAGCGATCGAAGAGCTCGCGGAAGGCCGCCTCATCCCCCGCCACGTAGTCGGACATCAGCGCCTCGTCGGTCCGGTCGCACACAGGCTTGGGAGGGGCCTGTGGATGGTCCAGATGGGGCCGCGGCTGGGTGGGGCTTGCCGCGATTCCGACGTTTTCGAGCGCCTGGGTGGTCATGATGTCTCCTACTTGGCAGGGGATGAGTCCGCCTACGCCCGCATAGAGAGCACGACGCGTGCCAAACATGCCGCAACGTCACAATTGGCGCGATTTCAAGCGCTTGGGCAAGGCCGCAGTACCCGGCCCGACTCGCTTAAGTCGGATATCGACGCGTATTTCGTCTTGATGACGGAATCCGTGTCGGTGAATCGGGGCCCGCGGGGCCCGTCAGCTCGACATGCGCGGCTCCATCGCAGTGGCTATGCTGGATCTGCGCCCACCCTTACCCGGCGGCCTCTTCATGCAGCGAATCCCCCCTCTGCTCCCGATCTTGCTCGCCGCCGGCCCGATGCTGGCCTGCGGTGGCGAGCCGGCGGCCGAACCTGTGCCTGCCGAGACGAGCGCAGGTGGCGAGATGACGGACGAGGAGGCCCAGGAGCTGGCCAGGCACCATCCCATCGCCACCCCCGAGCCGCGCACGGCCCTGCCCGAGAAGTCGCCACCGCCACCGGGCCGCGGTGCGCCACCGCCCGGGCCCCAGCCCACCAACCGGGGTGCACCGCCTCCGCTGCCGCCGCAGACCCAGACGCAGACCCAGGGGCCGACCTCGCTCGCCCCATCCCAACAGCCCTCCGCCAGCAAGTCGCAGGCGCTCGTGGTCGAGGCGCCGCCGCCGTCGCGGCCGGCGGTGGGCCGCCCGCCACAGCCCCACCACTCGCACGTATGGGTGCCTGGCTACTGGTACTGGCATGGCGGACATCACGTGTGGGTCGCCGGACTGTGGATCGCGCCGCGCCATGGCCACCACTACGTGGGCGCGCACTGGGTCCACCACCCGCACGGCTGGGTCTTCGTCGCGGGCGGCTGGGCGCTGCTGGGCGCGGCCGCCGTCGCGATCGCCGACTGGCCCTACTACCACCACGGTCACTGGTACGGTCACCGCCGCCACCACCGAGGCCACTACGGCCACCGCCGCTACCGCAACCACCGCCGCGGGCACCTGCGCTCGCCGCGGCTGAGCACGGGCAGGCACATCCGCCGCGCGCCGCGCGTCCGAAGCTCGAGCGGCAGAGCCCGGTCCGGCGGCCGGTCGCATCGCTCGGGTGTCCGGGTGCGCAAGAAGCGTCGCTTCCGCTAGCGCGGCGTCGATTAGCGCTGCTCTGGCCCCTGTGTTAGGGATGCGCCCCTCATGCCCGCCACCCTCTCCAGCCTCGCGGCCGACGCACGCCAGGCGATGCACGCGGTCGTGCAGATCCACGCATACGGGTTCAATCAGTCGTCGATCCCATCGATCCTCGACCCGCGCTTCCCGGAGCCGGCACACTGGCGCGGCTCGGGCTTCCTGATCGATCTCGAGGGCAGGCCGGGGCACGTCCTCACCAACGCCCACGTGGTGCGCAACGCCACGCGGCTGCAGATGATGTCGCTCCCGACGAGCGAGGAGATGTTCGCACTCGAGATCGTCGGGCTCGTCCCCTCGCTGGAGCCGGATGTCGCGCTCGTGCGCCTGACCGACGAAGCGCTTGAAGCCTTCATCGAGCGCTGCGGCGGCGAGATCCCGACCCTGCCCCTCGGCGACTCCGACCGCGTCGAACGCGGCACGACCATCAAGGCCATCGGCTACCCCTTCGGCATGGCCGAGCCGAACATCTCCGGCGGCGAGATCTCGAACTTCATCGCCGGCGACCCCGACAGCGCCGAGCGCCTGGTCACCGATGCGGCGATCAACCCGGGCAACAGCGGCGGCCCCTCGGTGGGTCACGGCGGCGCGGCCATTGGCATCAACACGTCGGTCGTCGCGGACGCGGACAACATCGGCTTCGTCACGCCCATCACCTGGGCGCGCATCCTGATCCCGCAGATGCTGGAGCACGGCGAGACTCAACTCGCCGACCCGGGCGCCTGCTTCCAGCCCAACTCCAGACCCAACGCGACCTACCTCGGTCAGCGGGACGTGGAGGGCGTGATCGTGATGCGCGTGTTCGAGGGCGGCATGCTCGACGTCGCGGGCATCGAGCGACTCGACGTGATCACCTCCATCGACGGCGCCGCGGTCGACGAGTACGGAAACCTGGAGCTGCCCGACGGGCAGCGCCGCCGCACGCTCTACGACGCCATCCGCCTGGTGCCCGTCGGCGAAGACGTGAAGATTGGCTTCACGCGCGGCGGCGAGGCGAAGACCGCGCGCGTGCCCGCCGCCGTCCGCCCGCGCATCGACGTCGCCTCACAGCCGCTGATCGAGAAGCGCCGCTACGTCGAGTACCGCGGGCTGGTCGTCCAGGAGCTCACGCTCGAGATCGCAGGCGCCATCTCGAGCCAGATCGGCGCCGACTTCCTCTCCGGCGTCGAGGGGCGGCCCTCGCCCGAGCCGCGACTGGTGATCTCCTTCGTGATGCCAGGCTCGGAGGCCGACTACCTGTTCTTCGTGCCCGGCAGCATCGTCCTGAAGGCAGCCGGCAAGGACACGAAGACGCTGGATGACTTCGTAAACGCGGTGAACTCCGCCACGGGTGCCTGCGTGATCGAGACGCAGCTCGGCGGCATCGGCGCCTTCGCGATGAACGGCAACGGTGAGCAGCAGGCCGAAATCGCCGTGCCGCCCACGACGCCGGGCTAGATTGACCGCGCAGCGGACGCGCCGATAGGCTCGCGACACGATGCTGCCCCGCACGCCCGCGCTGCTCGCCCTCGGCACGCTCATCGCCGCGACCACCGTGGCATGCCAGCGCGAGCAGGACGCAGGGGCCGCGCGCTTCCGAGCGGCGCACGAGGCGCCCTGCCTGCTGTTCCGCGACGCACTGCTGGACCCGACGCGCCCGCCCGTCGCATGCCCGTGGCCCGCCGTCGGCGCAGCACCCGACGCGCTGCCCTGCGCCATCGACTACTTCATCGGCGACGAGCCGCGACCCCGCGTGACGCGACGGCTCGCGCACGGTGCGCATGGGCGGCTGGTGCACTTCAGCGACCATCGCGACGGCCAGGTGGTGGAAGCACGTCGCATCACCTACGAGGCCGGCGCGCGACAGCTCGTGGTCCACGACTACGCCGTGGGCTGCGAGACGCCCGCGCCCTCACATCTCTTCTCCCAGACCTACGACTACGACGAGGCGTGGCGCCTGGTGGGCTGGGAGAGCGGCGGTCGAGCAGCGAGCATCCGCTACGCCCACACCCAGGAGTTGCTGAGCGCTGTCGCAGTCGCGCACGTGAGCGGACTCGGCAGGCCACACTGGACGCGCTTCGATGAGCACGGCCACGTGCTCGAGCGCGGAATGGGCGAGCAGGCGGACACGGGACAGCGCTCGCACTGGCTGACACTCGACCACGACGGGGCAAACGTCGAGAGCTTCGTCCTGCGCGACGCCCACGCCCAGCGGACGGGCAGCGGGCGATACGCGTACGAAGATGGGCGCCCGGTCGCCCTCACCCTCGAGACACCTGGGCGAGCTGCGCAGCGCTACGAGTTTCGCTACGAATGCGACCAAGGCCCGACGTGCACGAAGCTCGCCCCGCGCCGGCGGGTGAGCCCTGCCACGCCGACCGCCCTCGACCTCGACCCGAAGCTCACGCGCTTCGTCGCACGGGACTGCTCCGATCACTTTGCCCTCTCGGGCAACACCTGCGGACGACTGCTGAGCTTCGGCGGCGGCTACTCGGTGTCGTGCTGCAAGACCTCCGTCGACGAGATCCAGATCCGCAGCGACTCGCCATTCACGCGCGGACGCGTGGACGGCATGCGCCTCGAGGATGCGGACGGCCACCACACGACGTCGAAGTACTGTGCCAAGGCCGACGACAGCCCGCAGCCGCCCTGGGCATGCCGCTTCTCACGTGCAGAGCTGCTGTCGCTGAAGGGTCCGGGGACCATCCGCGTGCTCGGCCGCGTCGGGCAGACGATCACCAGCGGGCGTGTCGACCTCGACGCACTCGCGCGGGTCGCCCGCTAGCCGAAGACGCGTCAACCACGCCCCCTCAGGGGACGCAGCTGAGCGAGACGATGTCGTCCTGGCTGACCTCGTGGTAGTCGAGGCTCATGCCCGACCAGTCGCCATCCGACCAGTCGCACCAGTGGTAGACGTTCTCGTCGTACCCGGTACACCAGAAGAGGTTGCCGTACGGGGCGGCGACGTTGCGCTGACCGGTGACGTGGCCCGAGTAGTTGCTGAAGCCGAGCTGCTGGCAGATCAGCGGGTAGTCATTGCTGCTGTGTTCCCTCGGCACGCCGCCGGGGACGCCGCCATACATGACCTCGGGGTTGATGCAGGTGTTGCCGTTGTCGGCCACGGCCTCACAGCGCGTGTACTGCTGGGTCGGGCCACTCTGCAGACACCACTGGTTGACGCACGCGTAGAAACCACCACCGAAGTTGCATGTAATTGATGTGATCTCGGTGTCGCGGCTGTCGTGGTTGCCCAGCGCCATGCCGGACCAGTACCCGTCCGACCAGTCGCACCAGTGCCACTCGTTGTCGTCGTAGCCGGTGCACCAGAACAGCGCGCCATAGGGATCGGCCACGCTGCGCGTCCCCGCCGTGTGACTGGAGTAGGAGTCGAAGCCCAGCTGTGCGTGCTGCTGGCAGATCGTGTCGTAGTCATTGTTCACGTGCTCGCGCGGGATGCCGCCCTCGAGACCGCCGTAGCGGATCTCGGGGTTGACGCAGGTCGCGCCGCCGTTGGTGGCCGACTCGCAGCGCGTGTACTGCTCGGTCGGCCCCTCCTGCTTGCACCAGCGACCCACGCACAGCTCGAATCCCTGGCCGTAGCGGCAGGTGATCGACGCGATGTCGTTCGAACCGACACTGTGGAGCCCGAGGTTCTGCCCGGACCAATACCCGTCCGACCAGTCACACCAGTGGGGCGTGTTCTCATCGTAGCCGGTGCACCAGAACAGCACGCCGTTGGGCGCACTGACGTCGCGCTGCGATGTGGTGTGGCTGTCATAGCCCGCGAAGCCGAGCTCCCCGTGCTGCTGGCAGATCTCGTCGTAGTTGTTGCTAAGGTTCTCACGGGGGATGCCGCCCTCGACGCCGCCGTAGCGGATCTCGGGGTTGTAGCAGGTCGAGCCGTCGGGGCTCGCGCTCTCGCAGCGCGTGTACTGCTCGGTCGGCCCCGCCTGCAGACACCACTGACCCACGCAGTTGTTGAAGCCCCCGCCCCCGCCGCACAGGCCGGGCGCGTTCACGATGATGTCGTTCGACTCGTCGCAGCTGTCCGCGGTGCATGAGTCGCCGTCGTCGACGCTCGGCGGAGCGCCGGGCTGACAATCCGACACCTGATCGCACGTCTCGACGCCGTCGCAGTACTGGTTGTTGTTGCAGTACCCGTGGTTGACCGTGTGCACGACGATGTCGCTGCCCTCGTCGCAGCTGTCGGTCGTGCAGCCGACCCCATCACTGAGGCTCGGCGGCGTACCGGGCCGGCAGTCCTGAGCCGGGTCGCAGATCTCGACGCCGTCGCAGTACTGGTTGTTGTTGCACGCACCGTGGTTGACGTTGTGCACGACGCTGTCGCTGCCCTCGTCGCAGGTGTCGACCGTGCAGCCGACACCGTCGTTGAGGTTCGGTGGAACACCGGCCTGGCAGCCGTTGAGGTTGCAGGTCTCCGCCCCGTCGCAGTACTGCCCGTTGTCGCACAGACCGTGGTTGACGGTGTGCATGACGGTGTCGCTGGCCTCGTCGCAGCTGTCGTCCGTGCATGGGACGCCATCGTCGACGCTGGGCGCCGTACCTGGCACGCAGCCCTGCTGGATCGTGCAAGCCTCGACGCCGTTGCAGTAGGAGCCATCGTCGCAGGACGCGTCGTCGACCGCCAGCTGGCACTCGCCGGCCACACAGCTGTCAGCGGTGCAGGCGATGCCGTCGTCGCAGTCGCTGTCGCTGTTGCAGGCACTGCCATCACCGTCACCGTCACCGTCACCGTCGCCGTCACCGTCACCGTCCCCGTCCCCGTCGCCGTCACCGACGACGTTGTCGCCATCGCCGTCGCCGTCACCGTCGCCGTTGTCCCCGTCGCCGTCCCCGTCCCCGTCGCCGTCGCCGTTGTTACCGCCGTTGTCCCCGTCGGCGATGATGATGGTGACGTTCCCGCCACTGTCGTCACCGTCGCCGCCGGTCCCGTCGTCTGTGGGTGTGCCACCGCCAACGCAGGCCGTGGCTTGGAGGAGCAAACATGCGAATGCGAAGCGAGCTAGCTGAGACATGAACGACCCCTTTGGCGCCGGCCATCCCGATGGGGCCGGACGCGAAGCAGGAAAATACGGACATCAAGCGACGTGCGAGTGAGCTAGCAGTTTATCGGAGTTCCGGACCCGCGGCACTCCAACTCGACCCCAGGTGTCGCTAGGGCGACTCTGGATCGGGATTGACGAGTGCGACGTCCGCTACGGGCAGAACCTCGTCGATCGCCAGGTCCGCGCAGTCCGCGCCGCAGGAGGGCCCACCGTGCAACACTTCGGGACCGGTGCCCCCCCCTTTGCGGCGCGCCGCTCGCCATGCCCACCACGCTCCTGCTCGCCGCCGCCGCGCTTGTCACGGCCACCCTCTCCGGCTTCCTCGGCATGGCCGGCGGCGTGACGCTCGTGGGCTTGATGACGCTCATCGTCGCGCCCCCGCTGGTCATCCCCTTGCACGGCGTGGTGCAGCTGGCGTCGAACTTCACCCGCACGCTCGCGTTCCTGCGCCACGTCTACTGGCGCATCCTCGCGTACTACGCGGTGCCGATGGCCGTCGGCGTGCTGCTCGCCTCGATGGTCTGGTCCGGCGGCAAGATGGAGTGGTTCAAGCCGCTCATCGGCGCCTACCTGGTCGTCTTCCTCGTGCTACGCCGCCTCAAGCCGAAGCTGCGCAACCCGCCCATGTGGAACTACGCCGTGCTGGGGCTCGTCACTGGCTTCCTCGCGATCTTCGTCGGCGCCACCGGACCGTTCATCGCGCCCTTCTTCCTTCGCGATGACTTCGACAAGGAGCAGGTGATCGCCACCAAGGCGGTCTGCCAGGCGTGGGCCCACCTGCTCAAGCTGCCGGCGTTCCTCGCGCTGGGCTTCGACTACGCGCCGCACGTGGGGCTGCTCGCCATCATGATCGCATGCGTCGTGGCGGGCACCTTGCTCGGCAAAGCCCTGCTGTCGCGCGTCTCGCGGGAAGGCTTCGGGGTCGCCTTCGAGGGGGTGCTCGGAGTGCTCGCCGCGTATCTCATCGGCGCCTACCTCTGGGGCGCGTAGAGCCGCGGCACCCGGAAGCGATCGCAGCGGGGATGCTTTCGTATCGATTTGGGACGTTCGAGGACTTCCCTTCCGCCGCGGTGTGGGCGAGAGCACGGGCGGGAGCAGCAGCCGAGCTTCCCGCCACGACCGCCGAGCTCCTGGCGCATAGACAGTCGCTTTGTCGCCTGGTTTTGGACGATGGGCAGGCGCGATCCGCGCTCTGGGCTCGTTGTGCTTACATAGGAGAAATTTCTACCATGCTGTCTTTGTCGAGCTTGGCGATTCGAGGGGGACCGAGGTGACGCTTCGACCGGTGCGCGCTACCACGGGCGAGCGGCTCGCCTGCGTCCGCACGCACGCCGGGGGCGATGTCTTCGACATGAGCGGCAACCTCAAGGAGTGGGTCCGCGCAGGCGGCCGGCTCGAACTGCGCGGCGGCGCGTACAACAACGTCTCCGATGCCGGCGATGCGCCCGGCCTGCAGTGCGACGGGGTGTCCCCCACGGATCCGAACACCGAGATCCACTTGCCCTCGGTGGGGTTCCGCTGCTGCGACGCCGGCAACCTCTTTCAGTAGTCCGGTGGCGCGAAGCCGGCGCCCTACTCCACCTCGTCCACGTCGAGGGCGATCTCGATCTCCGCGTCGAGCAGCGCGACGCGCGCGCGCAGCGTGACGGGACCGGCCCCCTCCGACGTGAAGATCGGCCCCTCGGGCGTGCTGTAGTTTTCGCCGCCCTGAAGTACCTGGCCTTCGAGCACCTGCCACTCGATGTCCTCGCCGAAGATGGCGACCTCGCCCGCCGGGCTGTCCGCCGTCAGCTTGACGACGAACAGGCTGCCCTCCGGCATCGTCAGCGGAGGCGGTGCGGGCTCGCTCACCTCGTCCTCGTCGCCGGGCGGGTCCACGGTGATCGACGCGCTGAGCTCGCCCGCGTCCCCGACCGCCACCACCGTCACCTCGTGCTCGAGCAGCTCCACGCCCGTGGCGGGGTCGCTCGCGGAGATGGTCACCGGCCCAGCGCTCGACGCGGCGAACTGCGCGCGGCGGCCTTCGTCCTCCACGAGTACGAAGGCACCGGCCGGGTCCGTATCCCAGCGCATGAAGTCCGCGCCGATGAGCGGCTCGTCCTCGCCGAACTCGCCGTAGATCTCCTTGACCTCGAGCACGTAGCGGCCGCCCTCGAGGACCGCATCGGGCGCCTCGTGCGTCGCGCTGGCCGCATCCACCACATCGAAGCCAAGCCAGTCGAGCAGCGACTCGCCCGTGTAGAGCTCCACCCGCGTCTCGCCGTCACCTACCGCTCGCAGCGTGATCGTGTCCTCCCCGTCGCCGTCGTCGCCGGGCCGGGCCGCGATCACTTCCGGGCGCGTGGAGGTGATCTGCAGGTCTTGCGGCAGCGTGCCGTCCACCGCCTCGAGGCGCATCTTCGCCGTCGAGCCCGCCGCCAGCGTGGTGGAGCCATTGCAGCCGCCGCCGCCGTTGAACTTCACACGCCCGAGCTCACCGAGCCGCGGGTCGCGCTCGCCGGGGTCATCGGCGCACGACGGCGCGATGACGAGCACCCACACGAACACCAGACGCAGCTGATTCCACATGGGCAGACAGTATCGCGGAGGGGCTGCGTCGGCACGCCGACGGGCGGCGCGCAGCTACAGGCCGGGCAGCCCGCCCTCGTCGGTGTTGCGCAGGAAGAGCTGCAACAGGTCGACAACGCGCTGCTGTTCCTCGGGCGTGAGCCCGGCGTCCATCGACCGCGCCGTGAAGTTGGCGACCTTCTCGAACATGTCGGTGAACGTTTGCTCGCCAGCGGGCGTCAGCCTGGCGACGACCTCGCGCTGCGACTCCTGGGAGCGCGCGCGCTCGACCATGCCGCGCTTCTCGAGCGCTGAGGCGACGCGGGTGACGTTAGCCGGCGAGGTGATCATCGCCTCGGCCAGGTCCTTCATGCGCATCCCGGCGGTGTTGCCGAGCGCCGCGATGAGGTCGAACTCGCTCGCGCTGTAGCCGAGGTGCTTGCGCATCTGCTGGTTGTGATGACCCAGGATGCGGTCGTTCACGCGCATCAGGGTCCGGAACATGCGGACCTGCGGCCAATCCTTGATTGCAACGGGCATCTCTAAATCCTCAAGATCACGAGCCTATTCAAGATGTAGGAAGCGAAGCTCTACTCGTCAATATTATTTCTTAAGATTATTTCTCAATCAACTATTTACAGATGAATCCTTCACATCTTTATAGTTCATTCGTCAAGCGACGGGGCGGTGGGGCCCCCTCGAAGACAAGGATGAGAGCCATGAGCAACCCGACTTCAGCCGCAGTGATTTCGCACAAGGTGGAGAACTTCGAGACCTGGAAGGCAGCGTTCGACGCCCACGCCCAGGCCCGCACCGACGCCGGCATCGCCGCCGCCCATGTCAACCAGGCCGTGGAGGACCCCAACCAGGTGACCGTCTACCTCGCCTCCGATGACGACCAGGCGATCGCCGCGTTCATCGGCAGCCCCGACCTCAAGGACGCCATGCAGCAGGCCGGTGTGGTCGGCGCGCCCAGCATCGCGTTCGTCACACCGGTCGAGAACGAGACCGTCACCGACCGTCCGCTGGCCGGCGTCATCATCAGGCACGAGGTCGAGGACTACACGGCATGGAAGAAGGGCTTCGACGCCCACGGCGAGGCCCGCGGCGCGGCCGGCGTGGTCGGCCACGCGATCAACTGCGCCGCCGACAACCCGAACCTGGTCATCTTGTACCTACAGGCCGAGAAGGTGGAGCAGCTGCAGGGGCTCGCGGGCTCCGACGAGCTGAAGGCCGCCATGAAGGACGCAGGCGTCAAGGGCGCACCGGATATCAGCTTCGTGCAGGGCGGCGACTGGAGCTAGCCAGGCGGGGCGCAGCGGGCCCTCGCAGCGTACGCGCCCGCCCGACCCCGTCGTGGCGGGCGCGCTGCGTTTCGGACGCCCACCGCCGGGCTCAGCGCTCGCGCTCCAGGGCCTCGACCCGAAGGCGCAGCACGCGCACCTCCTTCTCGAGCCACCGCCGGTACACGTCGTCAGCCGCCTCGTGCCGCAGCTGCACGATCGTCGAGATGGCCCAGCCCATGTCGCGCGGAGCGTGGGCGATGAACTCCGCATCGGCAGCGCGCTCGCGGCTCCCGCGGTACAGCACGCGCGCGATCGACGTGCCATTGCGCGTCACGATCAGGTCTCCACTGCGCTTCCACTGCTGGAAGCGCAGGCGGTTGTGCCGGTCGCGGGCCTGCCTCAGCCAGGGCGGGAGCATGGGCCGGGCACCTGAACATGCGCCCAGCTCTTTGTCAATGCAGGGCGTGGAAATGGCGGGCAATACAGGATTCGAACCTGTGACCTTCCGCTCCGGAGGCGGACGCTCTATCCAGCTGAGCTAATCGCCCGTGGCCCTGTGGGACCGCGAGGCGGCGTTGTTATCGCACCTGCGAAATGCGCGCAAGCAGCCGACCCGGAGGGGCCGACCACGACTGCCCGACCCGGTGGGGGCGGTGACCAGAGCGTCCGAGCGTTGGCCGAACGGGACGTTGCGACGCGGCCCAGCGCAAGATGAGCTCGCGCTGGGTATCCGGCACAACACACTCGACACGCTGGGGTGCCCGCAGGCCCATGCTGCGGTCGGGCTCGACGGCGAGACCCTCGGGCGTATCACCGTGCCCATCCCCGTGGCGCACGCTCGCCTGGGAGATCCAGCGCTCAGCGAGGCCCTACTTCTCGCCGCGCAGCGCGTGCGCCGCATCGGCATCATTCGGATGCTCGTCGAGGAACGCCTCGAAGCTCTCGTCGCTGATCTCGACCGCGATGTCGCCCTGCACGCGTGCCTGGCAGCCAAGCCGCGACTCCATCCGCACGTCGAAGGCCTTGTCGAGAATGTCGAACTCCTCGTCCTCGATCTCCGACGTGTTGTCGAAGCCCTCGACGACGTAGACGTGGCACGTCGAACACGCGCAGACGCCGCCGCAGCGGTCACCCTCGGGCGCACCCGCGGCGCGGGCGGCCTCGAGGATGCTGGTGCCCTCCGGCACGTCGGCCTGGAGGTTCTCCTTGAGGAAGCGAACGATCGGCATGACTCCTACTCTCCCTCCGGACCGAGGTGACGCTCGATCCCTTCGGCGTGCGCGGTCTGCTGCTCGAGCTCGCCGAGCTTCTTACCAGACAGCGCATCACGGATGCTGCGATCCATGCGACGCCCCGCAAAGGGCTTGCTGATGCGGTCGAGGTCCTCGATGCGACTCAGCACCACCCTCGGATCGTCGCCCTCGGCGGCCTCGCGCAGCGCATCCATCGAGGCGCTGATGGCGTCTGCCTCGCCCTCCTCGAGCATTGCGGCGTCGTTGTCGAGCGCCTGCTGCGTTGCCTCGAGGATGCGGCGCGCCTCGACACGCTGCTCGCGCAGGCTGCGCGCCTCCACGTCGTCCTCGGCGTGGTCGTAGGCGTCCATCAGCATGCGCTCGACCTCCTCGTCGGTGAGACCGTAGCTCGGCTTGACCTCGACCTGCTGCTCGACACCGGTCGTCAGCTCGCGCGCGCTCACCGTCAACAGCCCGTCGGCGTCTACATCGAAGCGCACCTCGAGCCGTGCGATGCCGGCCGGCATCGGCGGGATACCCTTGAGCGTGAAGCGCGCGAGCGAGCGGCAGTCCTCGGCCATCTCGCGCTCGCCTTGCAGCACGTGCAGGTCGAAGCCGGTCTGGTTGTCGGCGTAGGTCGTGAATACCTGGGCGGCGGCCGAAGGAATGCTGGTGTTGCGCGGCAGGATCTTCTCGACGACGCCCCCCATCGCTGCGACCCCGAGCGACAGCGGCAGCACATCGAGCAGCAGCGCCTGCTCGCTCGGCGAGTCGCCCGCCAGGATGTCAGCCTGCACAGCCGCGCCGAGCGCGACGACAAGCTCGGGATCAATGCTCGAAAGCGACGGCTTTCCGAAGAGCTGCTCGACGTACGCGCGCACCGCAGGTACCCGCGTGGAGCCACCCACGAGCATCACGCCGTCGATGTCATCGACCGACAGCTCCGCGTCGCGCAGTGCACGCCGACACGCCTTGCCCGTGCGGGCGAGCAGCTCGGCGATCAGCCCCTCGAAGGTCGATCGCGTCATGCCGAACGTGACGTCCTCGCCGGCGGCGCGCTCGATCTCGACCTCGACCTGGTCGCTATCCGTGAGCCCGTGCTTGAGCTGGCGCGCGGTGTCGAGTGCGAGCCGCGTGTCGGCGGCGCCCGCATCGTCGGGCGAGTCGTGACCGAGGGCGCTCAGCACCTCACGCGCCACCAGGCGGTCCATGTCGTCGCCGCCGAGCTGACTGTCACCACCGGTGGAGCGCACCTGGAAGACGCCATCGTCGAGCTCGAGGACCGTGATGTCGAAGGTGCCGCCACCAAAATCGTAGACGGCGAAGGTGCCATTTTGCTTCGACTGCAATCCGTAGGCGAGCGCCGCCGCGGTCGGCTCGTTGAGCAGCCGGAGCACGTCGATGCCCGCGAGCTTTCCCGCGTCCTTCGTTGCCTGGCGTTGTGCGTCGTCGAAGTAGGCAGGCACCGTAATCACCGCGCCGCCCACCGGACCGAGCTCATCCTCGGCCTGCTCGCGCAGGTCGATCAGGATCTCCGCGCTGACCTCCACCGGCGTGACCACGCGCTCGCCCGCGACGGCGAAGCGCACCACCGGCCCCTGCTCCGCAGCAAAGCGGTAGGGGCCGAGTCGACGCGTCTCCGGATCGTCGGCGCCCCGGCCCATGAAGCGCTTGACGCTGACGATCGTATCCACGGGGAAGGCCTGCGACAGCTCGGCCGCCTGCTTGCCGACGACCGCCTCACCCGTCGCCGGGTAGTGCACCACGGACGGCGTGAGCGCCTCGTTGTCGCAGTCGCGCACCACCGTGGGACCTCCCACCGAGGGCACGTACGCCACCAGACTGTGGGTCGTGCCCAGGTCGATGCCGATCGGTCGCGGCGCCGCAGTCGGGTCCTCGATCTGAAGAAATGCCACCGCTCAGCCCTCCGCCTCTTCCTCGATGACCGCGACCTCGTCGAGGAAGCGCTTGAAGTAGCGCATCCGCGCGATCAGCGCCCGTGCCTCGTCGACCGCATCGGCCGCGGTCGCGACGCGCGCGAATGCGCTGGCCAGCTCACCGCGCGTACCCGTCTGCAGCTTGGCCACACGGGCCGACAGCACAGCGACTGCATCCATGTCCTTCGCTGCCTTCGCCTCGCCGAGCGCTTCGCGTAGCTCCATCACCTCCATGAGAAACTCGGGGTCAGCCGGCTCGCTGCCGCCCGCGGGTGCCTCGTGCCCGAGCGCCGCAAGCAGCGCCTCGGCGCGCGGGATCTCGCTGCGCAGCGCGCGGTAGGCCTCGTTGACCTCGACCGCCTTCGCCAGGTTCATGCGCCGATGCGAGGCGGGCGCACTGGCATGGCGGTCAGGGTGCAGCTGCTTCTGCAGCTCGCGGAAGCGACCCTCGAGCACACGTCGGTCGAGCTCGAAGCTCGGCGGCAGCCCGAGCGTGGCGAATGGGTCCATGGCGGTCAGGGCGGTCAGGGCGGTCAGGGCGGTCAGGGCGCTAGACGGTGAACGACTCGCCGCAGCCGCAGCTGCTCTTCTCGTTCGGGTTCTTGAACCGAAAGCCGTGCTGCATCAGCTCGACCTCGTAGTCGAGCACCGAGTCGCGTAGGTACACGAGGCTCTTCGGATCGACGACGACCTGCAGGCCGGCGAAGTCGTAGACGTTGTCGCGGCGCCGGACCTTGTCCGAGAACTCGATCGCGTAGCTGACGCCGGAGCAACCGCCGCCGCGTACACCGAGCCGCAGCGATGCGTCGGGCGTGCCGCGCTTGAGCAGCGCCTTCTTCGCCATCTCGACCGCCTTGGGCGTGAGCTTCACGCTCTCCACGCCCTCATCGAGATTGTCCGCGAAGATCGGCACATGATCCTCGGGCCGCGTCTTGCCGCTTGTGGGTGGCCTCGAAGCCAACATCGTCCGTTACTCCTCGTCGCCCGCCTGCTTCTTGCGGAAGTCGGCGATGGCGCTCTTGATCGCGTCCTCGGCCAGCACCGAGCAGTGAATCTTGACCGGCGGGAGGTTCAGCTCCTCGACGATCTGGGAGTTCTGCAGGGCCATCGCCTCGTCGACGGTCTTGCCCTTCACCCACTCGGTGACGAGCGACGACGATGCGATCGCGCTGCCGCAGCCGAAGGTCTTGAACTTCGCGTCCTCGACGACCTCGGTCTCCGGGTTGATGCGGATCTGCAGCCGCATGACATCGCCGCAGGCGGGCGCGCCCACCAGACCGGTGCCGACATTGTCGTCGTCCTTGTCGAGCGTGCCAACGTTGCGGGGATTCTCGTAGTGGTCGATGACCTTGTCCGAATAGCCCATCCTAGTGTGCCTCCCACTGGATCGTCTTGAGGTCGATGCCTTCCTTGTGCATCTCATACAGAGGCGACATCTCGCGCAGCCGGTTGACGTGCTCGACGACGAGGTTGCCGACGTAGTCGACCTCCTCCTCGGTGGTGTACTTGCCGAGTCCGAAGCGGATCGAGCTGTGCGCGAGCTCCTCGTCCACGCCCAGGGCGCGCAGCACGTAGCTCGGCTCCAGGCTCGCGCTCGTACAGGCGCTGCCCGACGAGACGGCCACGTCCTTGATCGCCATCATCATCGCCTCGCCCTCGACGAACGAAAACGACACGTTGAAGTTGCCCGGCAAGCGGTCCGGATCGTCGGCACCGTTGAGGTGGACCATCTCGAGCTCGCCAAAGAGCTTCGCGCGCAGTCGCTCGCGCAGCCCGAGGATACGCGCGGCGTCGTCGCGCCACTCCGCCTGCGCGAGCTCCGCAGCCTTGCCGAAGCCGACGATGCTCGGGACGTTGAGCGTACCGGAGCGCATGCCACGCTCGTGCCCTCCGCCGTCCATCTCCGAGACGATGCGCACGCGCGGCTTGCTGCGTCGTACGTAGAGCGCGCCGACCCCCTTGGGGCCGTACATCTTGTGCGCCGAGATGCTCGCGAGGTCGATGTTCATCGCCTCCACGTCGAACTCGACCTTGGCGACGCCCTGCACCGCATCGCAGTGCAGCAGCACGCCGGCTTCGCGGGTGACCGCGCCGATCTCGCCGATGGGATGCACCGTGCCAATCTCGTTGTTGCCGAGCATCAGCGACACGAGGATGGTCTTGTCGGTCATCGCCGCACGCACGTCGTCCGGCGTCACGCGGCCCTGCGCGTCGGGCTTGAGGTACGTCACCTCGAAGCCGTCCTTCTCGAGCCGCTTGCAGGGATCGAGCACAGCCTTGTGCTCGGTCTGGCACGTGATGATGTGGTTGCCCTTGCGACGATAGAAGTTGGCGACGCCCTTGATCGCGAGGTTGTCCGCCTCGGTCGCACCGGAGGTCAGCACGATCTCCTTTTCGCTCCTGGCGCCGATCAGCTTCGCGATCTGCTCGCGTGCGTACTCGACCCCCTCCTCGGCGACCCAGCCGAAGGAGTGGTTGCGGCTTGCCGCGTTGCCGAACTTCTCGGTGAAGTACGGCAGCATGGCCTCGACGACGCGCGGGTCGGTCGGCGTCGTGGCGGCGTAGTCCATGTAGATGGGGAGCTTGGGGGCCATGGCTACTCGGTGGGTCCTTCGTCGTTGGCGCGTGGTCGGTCGGTGATGACCTCGTGCACGTGGAAGCCGGCGACGAGCTCCGGTGCGGTCACACCGTCGTCGTGGCGCTCGCACGCGGGGCATGCCTCTAGGTCCTCCTGCGGGTGGCAGGACGGGCACGTCCGCAGGTACTCGAGGCTCGCCTCGAGCTCGGCCTCGAGGCTGCGCAGACGCTCGATCTGATCGCGCGTGCTCTGCAGCCGCTGGCGAAGCGTCGCGTCGACGCGGGCCATCGCGTCGGGTGCCGACGCCTGGACGTCGAGCTCACGCATCATCTTCTGCAGCGCCGACAGGCTGTAGCCCACGTCCTGCATCTTCGCGATCCAGCGCACACGCGTGACCGCGTCCTCGCCGTAGAGGCGGTAGCCGCCGCTCGAGCGCTCGGCGGGCTCGAGCAACCCGCGCTCCTCATAGAGATGGAGCGCCCGGACCGTCTTGCCCGTCCGCTTGGCGACGTCGCCCACGCGCAGCGTCGCCGGCAACAGCGGGCGCGGGGTTCGGGGGCCGTCGAGGATCGGGAGCTGGTAGGCCATGGGTACTCTCACCTTAACCCTTACGCACGCGTAAGGGTAGGTCAGCAGGCATCTTGTAGGTCCCGGCCGTGGCGGTGTCAACGGCGGAGGGCTGGCGTCCGCCGGACCCCGCATCCGAGTTCACGCGAAAATACGCAGTAATTGCAGTGGCATACGGCCTGCAAGGGACCGGGCCGGGGATGCCTCCACTCCTGATCATCTGCGCTTCGTGGCTCGCCGGCCTCGTCCTCGGCAGCCTGGCCATGCCCATCGCCGGGCGAGCCTGGGTTGCGCTCGCGACCCTCGGTACCGCGATCTGGCTCACAAACCGGCTGCTGACGACCCGCGTAGGATGGCTCGCCTCGCCGGCGCTGGGCCTACTCGCCGCCGCCGCAGGCGTCGCCACCACGCCGGACCATGGCCACCGCATCGAGCGGCCCGGGCTGCGGCGCGGGCTGGCCGTGGTCGAGGCGCGGGTCATCGACGTGCGCCACGGCGAGCAGGGAGCGCGCTCGCGCGTGGAGGTCACCGGCGGGCACTACCTGAGCGACCACACGCCGGTGCCACCGGGACTGCGGGTGTCGGTCGCACCCCACCCGCTGCCATCGGCGGCGCGCGTGCGGTTGCTGGTGGCGATGCGCCCCGTGACGCCCTACCGCAACCCCTCACCGCATCCCGCATGGCCCTCGGCGCAACGCGTGGAGGCGCTCGGCAGACTCGCGTCCAGCGGCGCCATCGAGGTGCACGCACAACCCGGGTGGGCGCGCCTGCTCGACGCCACCCGCAGCGACGTGCGCAGCGCCCTGCAGCGCACGCTGTCCGCGCAGCACGTCGGGCTCGCACGCGCGCTGGTGCTCGGCGAGGGCTCGGCCGTGCGAGAGACCGACCGCGACGCCATCCGGCGCGCAGGACTCGCGCACGTACTGGCGGTCTCGGGCCTGCACGTCGCGGTGGTCGCCGGGCTGCTCGTTTCGCTGCTTCGTCTCGCACTCCTGCTCGCCCCCATCGCCGCACGCTCCGATGCGCGCCGGGTCGCGTGCGCACTCGGCGTCCCGCTGGCCTTGGCGCTGTCCATGTTCGCAGGCGGCTCCCCGAGCGCGCTGCGCGCGGGCGTGACGGCCGCGCTGGGCTGGTGCGTGATCGCCGCGGGTCGAAGGCCCGCCCCGGTGCAGGTCGCCGCAGCCGCGGTGCTGCTGGTGACCGCGTCGGCGCCCGCACTGGCCATGCGCCCCGGCATGCTGCTGTCGATCGCCGCGACCGCTGCCATCGTCAGCACCGGCGGCGACGGCGTGGTGAGTGGCCTGCGGCAGCTGGCGACGATGAGCACACGCACGCTGCTCGCGACCGCGCCCATGGTCCTGTGGTGCTTCGGTGCCGTCGCACTGCCGGGGCTGGCCGCCAACGTCGTGCTCCTGCCCGTGGCGTCCGCGCTGCTCATCCCACTGGCGGCCACCCACGCGACGCTCGCCAGCCTCGCCCCTCTCGCGGCGAGCTGGAGCGCACCGGCCTTCGCACTCGTCGCCGATGCCTTCGTGGCCGGCTGTGCGCGCTTCGCGGAGCTCGGCAGCGACCACCCGTGGCCGCCGCCATCCATCGCCCAGGGGCTCGCCCTGTGTCTGTGGACGGCGGCGGTGCTGCTGCTGCGCTCGGTGCGCGCGCGGGTCCTGGTCACGCTCGCAACGGTTCTGGTCATGGGCGCTGCAGAGTACTGGCTGGTGCGCGAGGAGCAGCCGCGCGGCGTGCTCCGGGTCACGTTCGTCGATGTCGGACAGGGAGACGCGGCGCTTGTCGACCTGCCCGACGGACGACTGATGCTGATCGATGCCGGCGGTGTCATCGGCGGCGGCCGCGATCCCGGCGAGCACGCCCTGCTGCCACTGCTGCGCGCGCGTCGGCGCGACCGTATCGACATCGCGGTGCTCTCCCATCCCCACCCCGACCACTACGGCGGGCTGCGTGCACTGCTGCGCCACGTGGACGTGGGCGAGTTGTGGGACAGCGGCCAGGCAGAGCAGGAGGTCGAGCTGTCACCGACCGCCTCCGAGGCGACGGATCTGCTGAGGGAGGCCCGCGGTCGCGGGACGCACGTGCGCGACCCCGGCGGGCTGTGTGAACGACCGCTGGTGGCGGGCGGCGCGCGCGTGCAGCTGCTGTGGCCGTGCCCCGGCTACGACTCCGGCCTCGACGCGAACGACAACTCGCTGGTGCTACGGATCGAGTTCGGTGGGCGCAGCGTACTGTTCTCCGGCGACATCGAGGGCGAGGCGGAGACGGCACTCGTCGAGCAACGGGCGGCGCTCGGCGCCGACATCCTGAAGGTCGCTCACCACGGCTCGCGAACCTCGAGCAGCGACGCTTTCCTCGCCGCGGTGCGGCCCCGGCTCGCGGTCATCAGCGCCGGCGCACACAACCGCTTCCAGCACCCCCACGCCGAGGTCGTGCAACGCCTGCATGCCCACGGTGCACACGTGGTCGAGCTAGCGCGCGAGGGTGGCACCGTGGTGACCATCGATGGCCCGTCGCTCACGGCCGTCACATGGAGTGGACGGCGCTGGAGCGACGCGCGCGGCGAACGCGACTCAGTTCGCGCCGCCAACCAGCGGCTGCCCCGCGATGAAGTAGACGCCGAGACCGAGCGCCAGCACGCCACCGCCGAGTAAAACCGCATCGCCGTGCCCGAACTCGACGCGCTCTGTGCAACCGCCCGCCGCGTCGTCAGACTCACACTCGCCGCCAGACACCAGCGCATCGCCGGCCAACAGCAGGGCCACCGCGGCCCCCGCGATGAGCACACCTCCGAGGATCGGGTTGAGCAGCGAGCGTGACCCGGGCGCGTCGCGAAGCGCCGCAGCAGGAGCGCGGTCGAGCCGGTGAAGGGACAGCTCCGCGCGGACCGTGCGACCCGCCTCGACCTCGACGCGCTCGCGCTCGGACGCGAAGCCGGACAGGTCGGCCGTGATGCGGTGTACGCCCGCCTGCACGTGGACGTCGAGCGGCGCGTGACCCGCCGGCTCGCCATCCACACCGATGGCCGCACCCGCGGGCACAGTGACGATGCTGAGCACGCCATGCCCACCCAGCAGCAGCGCGCTGCGCGCGAGGCTGTATGCATCCGCAACGACCGCGGCCGGGCCGCCAGCCCCCAGCGCCACGCGCGCATCGCCCGCATGCCCCTCGGCGTTCACCAGCCAGACGTGCAGGTGGTCACCCTCCCCGCCGCCGGACTCCACGACATAGCGCAGCGCATGGCTCGTGGCACGCGAACCCGCGAGCTCGCCGAGACAGGCGAGCACGCGACAGGCATCGACCGTGGCCAGCTCGGCCGTGATGCCCCGCGCGGAGAGCGCGTCGACCACCGACTGACCGTGGCCGTCGTTGGCGTCGCCTGGGGTCACCACCACACTGTCGGCGCGTGCGCCCCGCGCCGCCGCCAGCGACAGCAACCCACAGAGCGTCAGCATGCCAAGCCCGCGCACCGCACGCATTGTGACAAACCGGCGCGGCGCTGGGTAGCCCGGCAGCGCGGCTAGCGCTCAGCCCTTCACGGCCGATGCGTCGACGACGCCCTGGGGACGCTCGCCGACGACATAGCGCGCGAGGTTGTCGAGCAGCACACGGTCGTTGCGCGCCGTGAGCCCGTCGCTGTTGGGGGCGTCGTGCGCGCTCAGGTGTACCGAGGGGTGCTTCCAGAGCGGCGAGTCGGCGGGCAGCGGCTCGGTCTCGAACACATCGAGGATGGCGCACGCGGGGGTGCCCACATCGAGCGCTGCCAACAACGCCGCCTCGTCCACGAGGCTGCCGCGGCCCACGTTGACCAGCGCGGACCGTGGCGCCATTGCGCCGAGGAACGCGGCGTCCACCATGTGCTCGCTCTGCGCGTTGGCGGGCAGTGCGAGCAGGACGACGTCGGCGCTCGGTAGCTCCGCCGCGATCTGGTCGGGTGTGATCATGCGGTCGGCCGGCTCATCGCCACGCGGGCTGCGACGCACCCCCACCACCGTGGCGCCGAAGGCACGGGCGCGGGTCGCAACCTCGGAGCCGATGTGCCCCATGCCAACGATCAGCCATGTGCTCCCGCTGACTTCGCGGAACCGCACCCGGCCCCAGCGACCTTCCTGTTGCAGCTCGCGGCGCGGCGCCTGCGGGTTGAAGTGGTCGAGCAGGGCCGCCAGCACGAACTCCGCGATCGGCACCGCGGTGGCGTGGCTGTTGCTCAGCATGACGCCGTTGTCGACGAGCTTCGCGAACACGGGGTGGTCGAAGCCCGCAGCACCGGACTGCATCCAGCGCAGCGTCGTACTCTTGAGGCAGGCCACCATGAAGTCGCGCGCCATGCCTCCGGAGAAGACCTCGTTGTTCGCCCAGGCGACCTCGAGCTCCAACGCACTTCCATCGATCGTGCGCTCACCACTGACGAAGGTGCTGTCGTCCTGCAAACGCACCGGCTCGACCTGCGATAGCTTGGACAGCTCCGCAGCGAGGCGCTGGAACGCCGACTCCATCAGCAACAGCTGCACGCTCAGAAGTTCCCCGAGGCACCGAGCGCGCCCGGGCCGACCTGCAACCGCAGCGCGGCACTCTGCTCATCGTCGCCGCTGAGGATGAACCACAGCAACGCGCCGGCCATCGCGCCAATGCCCACGCCCAGGTAGATGCCCCCGGCACCCTGGCTGCGATGCTCACGCAGACACACGCCCTGCGAGTCCTCGTCGGCACAGGAGCCCGCGCCCGCCATGTCGATCGTAGCGTAGAGCGACAGCCCCAGGCCCGCCGCGCCGAGCAGCACCGGCCCGAGCACCGCTGCGTCGCCCTCCGCACCTGCGCCACCGTCGTCGTACCCCACCGCCGCCGGATCGGCTGCGCCGCCCGCAAGCGGCTGCGAGGTGTCCCCGGCGAGCACCTCGAGCGACAGCCCGATCTCCACCTGCCGGCTTCGGTTGGCGGGCACGTCGATCTCGCGCTCGAGCGGGGTGTAACCCTCCGCCGTGACCTTCACCGCATGCTTGCCCGGCTTCACCGTCGCACGGTACGGCACCGCGCCCACGTAGCTGCCATCGATGAAGACGCGTGCGCCGTCGGGCTCGCCCGACACGCGCAACCACGGGCCGGGGCCGAGCAGCTGCAGCCCTCGGGCATCGAGCAGCGCCGCAGACGTGGCGGCCTGCAGATCGCCGGCGCCGACCTTCGACTGCCCGGGAAAACGCGCGCCCTCCGGGTCGACGAGGGTCACGAACACGACGCCCGGCCCCCCGTCGGCGCCCGCCCATACCGCAAGCACCGCCGCGAAGTCCGCGCTCGCCGCGGCGACAAGCCCCGGCGCACAGTCGCTCGTCATGCAGGGCGGGCCCTCGGGCATACGCGCCTGGGCCTCCGCATGCGGCACGACCCGCAGCCCCTGTGACGACAGCGCGTTGGCGAGGACGCGATGCGCCTGCGCCTGGGCCTGCGCGAGCTGCGCGTCACCCCGCGGTGGCAGCAGCACCACGGCCTGCGCCCACAGCGTCGAGGGGAGCGCCAACAACAGCGCCGCAAGGACCAGGTGCCACATGCCTGCCTTCATAACACGCCGCCGACCGTGAGCACCGCGCCGTCGCCGCCGCGCGGCGTCACCGCTACCGCGAGCTCGCCCGACGGGTCGTCGCTCAGGAGGTAAGCGATGGGAAGCGACAGCAGGGGGGCCGAGGTCGCCAAGAGCATCAGCCCAAGCCTCGAATTGGCCATGGTGTCGGTGCAGCGTCCCCGCGGCGTCGCGTCGAAGCTATCGCAGCTGGCGCCGAGCGCCGACAGGGTGACGCCCGCCCCCAGCGCGCCCACGCCGAGCGCGCCCAGGCCGATGGACCACGTCGCGGACCGCTCGACCGGCAGGTCGAGCATGGGCAACGTGACGGTCGTAACGACCGCGCCCGCGACGCCCACCCAGACGGCTGTCAGCTCGCTGCCATCCACCTCACGCAGCGTCTCGCGGTAGTCGCCACCCTCGCGGACACGCTCGGCATGACGCTCCTCGGCCAGGTGCTGTGCCGTCCACAGGCCCCACCCCACCAGCAACGTCGCGCCGCCGGCGATCGCGAGCGTCGGGCTGAGCCACTCGACCGCGCCCAGGTCACTCGCGTCGGTCGGCGCGGCGAGGAGCGGCTCCTCGGCCGGCGGCGGCTTCCGGTTCGCGTTGACCCCCGGCACTGGCCCCTGTGGGCCAACCACAGCCGGGGGTGACGGTGTCAGGTCCGGGGCCGACGGCGCATCCCCTCCACTGGCCAGGAGCGCAGACTGCAGTGCAGGTAACTCCACCACGCGGCCCGCCTCCAACACGGCGCTGGCGCGACCGACCAACACCCGGTCGTCGACCGCGAGCAGCTGCAGCTGCGCGCCGGCAGGTCGCCCCTGCTGCGACGGCGCCGACACCCACAGCACGTGCGTCGCGCCGACGATCCGGGCGACCTCGACGGCGTGCTCCGCGCCGCGGGCCGTCTCGGCCTGCGCGCTCCCATAGCGAAGTGCCAGCAGGCTCCCCGTGCGGATGGCCTCGTCCAGCGCGGTGTCGATGCGCACGGTCACGCGTGTCGACCCGATGTGCACGCGATGCACGCGCCCCGGGCTGCCCTCGACGCACTCGGCCTGCACCCGATACTCGCCGGGGCCGAGCTGCGACAGCTCGAGCGGCGCCGTACCGAGGCGACGCCCGTTGACGTAGACCGGACATCCGCCGGGTGTGCTCTCCACACGCAGCGCGCCCGGCTGGTTGATGCGCAGGTGCGCCTCCGCCTCCGCCAGCAGGCCGATCACGTCCGGCGGGTGGGTAGTCCCGTCGGGCTCGATGTCCGGGACCAGCCGCCGGCACTCGAGGGCCTGCTCACGGGCGGCACCACGCCGCCCCCCCTGCATGTGCGCCCGCACCAGGAAGAGGCAGGCGTCGAGCAGCTGCTGGGCCGCGAGGGACTCGCGATTGAGCGACTCGAGCACTCGGTTTGCACGCGTGAGCGCCCGCTCCACATCTCGACGCGCCCGCGCCGGAAGGCCGCTCGCGACGTGGTAGAGCGCCATCTGCGTGTCCCGCGCCAGCGCGTCGAGATCCGAGTGGCTGAACATCACCGGCGCGCTCGAGCCGCGCTGCTCGTAGAGGTCGCGGGCGCGCACCGGGTCGACGATGCTCGCACCGCTCGGGCGAAGGTCGCGCGCGAGCTGCACCGCGACGGACCGCGCCTCGGTGCCGCCGCTCGCATCGTCACCCACATCCGAGGCGAGCACGAGCCAGCGGTCCTGTGCGGCGGCACCGCGGGCCGAGCACGCGAGCGTCGCGAGCGCGAGCGCCGCGCTGACCGCCACCCGTCGCCGGTGACCCGACTGGTTGTCGTTGCTCATGCCCCTGTGCCGCCTATCGGCCCACCGCGTCCGCGATTGCGTCGCCTGGCGGGGCGGGCTCCGTGCGCTCTATCACAGACGCCCCCGTCCGCTAGGCCCTCGCCCGCTGCAAAAGAGGGCGCGCCGGTTGGACGGGCATGGCCAAGGTTCACCGCCCTGGGACACCGGGCTGCCCCGCAACGCGAAGGCAGCCTATACTCGGGCCCGTGACCGACCCCGACCCGCCTGGATCACCCAAGCCACCGTCGTCGACGCTGCCGGAGGGGCTCAGCAGCGATGCGCTGCTGGATGCGATTACCCAGGCTGCGGACGCCGCCTCGATCGCGGTCGTCGTCTCGGAGGATCGGGAAGCGGGCCCCACCATCGTCTATGCGAACACCGGCGCGCACGACCTGGTCGAGATCGACACGCTGGTGGGCCGCCAGGGCTGGGAGCTGATCGCGCCGGAGCACCTCGAGCCCACGCAGCGGGAGTACGTGCGTCGCCAGCAGGGCGACCCGGGAACGCCGCGCTTCCGAACGGAGCTACTGCACGGCTCGGGCTCGCGCATCCCGGTGGAGGTCTCGATGGGGCGCATCGCCATCGAAGACGGCCGCGTACTGGAGGTCGCCTTCTTCTTCGACATCGGTGACCGCATCGACGCCGAGCATGCGCTGCGCGAGTCCGAGGCTCGCATGCGCTCCCTGATCGACAACGCCCCCGATGGCATCGTGATCCTGCGCTGGCCACACATCGTCTTCGTCAACGCAGCGGCCGCGCCCATGCTCGGATTCAGCGACCCTTCCGAGGCGCTGGGGCAGGACATCCGCGGCCGACTCACGCCCGTCCCCCTCGACACGGACGCCGCCCCGACCGACCTCGACCAGCTGATCGCGCAGCCCGCCGTCGCTGCGCAGTTCAAGCGTACGGTCGAGGGCCGCGACGAGATGCTGCTCGAGATCTCGACCATCCCCACCGAGCACGAAGGGCAGCCGGCGGTGTTGGCGTTCGCGCGCAACGTCACCGAGCGCAACGCGATCATGGCGAGCATGGTCGAGGCCGACAAGCTCGCCGCCATCGGCACCATCGCCGCCGGTGTCGCGCACGAGATCAACAACCCGCTCGCCTATGTGATGCTGAACCTCGAGTTCCTGTCGCGGGAGCTGCCCAAGCTCGCCGAGGACCCATCGCTGCTGACGGGCATCGAGCGCAGGCTGGTCGACATCCGCCAGGGCGCCGAGCGCGTCAAGACGATCGTGCGGGACCTGCAGGCGTTCACCCGCAAGGGAGACGAGATCCGCGGGCCGGTCGAGCTCGAGTCCGTGATCGACAACGCCATGCACCTGGCGCGTCACGAGATCCGGCACCACGCGAAGCTCGTGCGGCGAATCCAGATGGCGCCACCGGTGCACGGCAATGCGACGCGACTCGAGCAGCTCTTTCTCAACCTGCTGGTCAATGCGGCACACGCGGTCGGGGGTGGCGACCCCGAGACGGAGACGATCGAGGTCGGCGTGCGCCACCGCATGAATTGGGTCGAGGTGGAGGTGCGCGACAGCGGCTGCGGTATGACGCAGGAGCAGCAGGCGCACGCATTCGACGCGTTCTTCACGACCAAGCCGCAGGGCGTTGGCACCGGCCTGGGGCTGGCGATCTGCCAGGGCATCGTGCACTCGCTCGGCGGCGAGATCGAGCTCGAGAGTGAGCTCGACAAGGGCACGACAGTCCGGGTGCTCCTGCGCCCGCATATCGCCGCGCGCAGCCAGTCGAGCCTGCCACCTCCCCCCGATCCCGCACCCGTGCGCGGGCGCCGCGGCCGTGTGTTGCTCGTCGACGACGAGGTCGCCGTGGCCGAGTCACTCGGGTACGCGGTCAGCGACCACCACGACGTCGACATCGTGACCAGCGCGCCGGCGGCACGCGCCATGCTCTCGGATCACGGCGATGCCTTCGACGTCATCCTGTGTGACCTCGTGATGCCCGGCGAGACGGGGATGGAGCTCTACGAGCACGTGCAGGAGACGTGGCCCGAGCTCGCGCCGCGCTTCATCTTCATGACGGGCGGCGCCTTCCTGCCGCGCGCCGAGGAGTTCCTGCAGGTGGTCGAGAACCCGCACATCGAGAAGCCCTTCGACCTCGACACCCTGGCCGCCCTGCTGCAGAAGTTCGTGACGCGCAGCGCGCTCTCCAGGGAGGAGTGACGCTCAGCGCAGAAAGACGCGTGGGTCGTCCGGACGCGCGTCGATGTGAAAGTGGTCGCGGTGCCCTTCGTTGTAGTTGGGCGTGAGGATGGTCGAGAAGGCGCGCGTCTCGAAGAGCTCGCACGCGATGGCACGCAGCTTCCGGGCCGCCCCCGTGCGGGCCGCAGGCGCAGCGCACGTCTCCTGCTCTGGCGTCTCCTCGAAGTCGTCGTAGACCGACAGCACGCCCTGGGCGGTCCAGAAGCGAAGCAGGTCGAGCCCGAGACCGAGCGTGTGGAAGCTCGGGCGCGGCTTGTCGCGGTAGGCGCTCATGACATCGACGCCGCGGACGCCGCGTCGCCGCAGCACGCGCGAGAGGGCAGGCAAGCGCGTGGCCATCTCGCAGCTGATGAGCATCGTGCGCTCCTCGTGCGTCTGCCGGTACCAGATGCCGCCGACGCGGCCGATCAGCTCGACGGGCGTCGGGACCGGGTTGAGCAGGTTGAACGGGTGACTGCGCGTGCGGATGCCGAGCTTGCGCAGCTCGGCGAGGCACGCGCGGTTGTCGCGGACCGACCAGCGCGCGACCGGGTCGACGACCCACGTCGCCAGCTTCGTGCGACCGCGGTAGTTGGCGAAGCTCTGGACGCGGCGGGCGATCTGCCGCGCTGCGCGCCCCGCCTGCGAGCGGGCGGGCGCAGCGAAGCGCGTCGGCGCGGCGGGCGAGGGCGGGACCTTGGTCGATGGGACGGCAGGTGCACCGGCGGGCGGGGCGACCGAGGCCTCGGTCGCTTCCTGCGCGCTGACGCCGGGCGGTACCGGGACGAGCGTCACGGCGATCGCGAACGCTGCACACCCCAGCGCGACCGCCGCTGTGGCGACCCGCGCCGAGGCTCCGATCGAGCTCGTCATGGGCCGAGGCTATCGCACGGCCGCCCGCCCGCCATCTTCCTCCCACCCCTTGCTTCCCGAGGTAGGTCCACCTGCAACCGTGTATGAAGTTGCACTGCCTCCACCCATTCACCAGTGTGGGTCACCAGGCTTTCCATATTTGACCGTCCGTTTCTTGCGCGACTAACCACCGCCCCCTAGTAATTCACTGAAGATGCCGTATAGATAAATTGGTGTTGGGTGTCAGTGGGCAGTTGCCCCGCGTGCGATAGCGCGGCTGCATCCTTCGGTGCGCAGGAGTCTGAAGACATGAAGAACCTCACGTGGATCGCCCCGCTGTTCGCACTCGCCCTGTCTGCCACAGGCTGTACTGAAGGTGCCGGCACGACGGGAGACGGCTGTCCGCCCAAGGCGCCCTGCGGTGACGGAATGGTCGACCGGATGGTGGGCGAGGTCTGCGACCCCGGGAACGCTGCGACCGGTGCGCTGATGAACCTCGGCAACGACAGCTGCACCACGCTCGGCATGTCCGGTGAGGGACTGCTCTGCGACTGCCGCTGCCAGTTCGACCTCGGCGGCTGCGCCAACGGCTCACAGAGCGGTATGGGCGGCAACATGAGCGGCATGTAGCGACCGCATCGCCCGGGCGACGACCGCACCGGGCACGGCGCTTCTTGAACGCCTCTTCTTGGTTAGGGGCTAGAGTCCGACGCCGAGGATGAGCGCGACGGAGAGCCAGGGGCCCGAGAGTTCGAGGATGGGCTCGTCCTCGGACGCGTATGCCTGCACGGGCCACGTCATCATGCCCAGCTCGCCCTCGACGCCGACGCGAAATGCCGACGTCGGCGCGTAGTGCAGCGCGAGGTTCAGCAGCAAGCCGCCGTGGGGCGCCACCGTGGAAGCGCCTTCGATGCTCGCCTGGCCGAGCGGCTCGCCCGACAGCCGGACCGCGCCGATGCGCCCGCCCACGCCGAGTTCGAAGTCGAGCGGGCCCATCGAGTGGACGTAGGCCATCGCGCTCGACAGCGACGCCTGGCCGATCTCGATGCGGCCGATCCGGACGCCCTGGATGCCATAGGCGAACTGCCCCCCGACCCGCCACGCGATCGCGGGGTGCTCCTCCGGGTGGTAGCTCGCGCGCAGCAGGGCGAGCGGCAACAGTGTGGCAACCGTACCGGCCCACGACGACAGCCCGGCCCCGGCAGAGACACGCCATGACGGACGCACGGCGCGCTCCTGCCGCCCCGCCGCGACCTCGCGAGCCCCAGCCACGACGTCGGCGCTCGGCGCGACACCGACGGGTTCGACCGACGGCACCGGTGTGACGCTCAGCTCGATCCAGCTCGCCACGATGAACTCGGCGACAGCCAGGGCGAGCAAGCGCGTGCTGGCGCCCTCGCCGAGCGAGTCGGCACGCAGAAGGCGCCGCATGGACTTGCGCGTGACACCGTCCTCGAGGTTCAGCTCGATGTCCCCGTCGATGCACGTGATGCGCACCTGCGTGCGCGCCGCGTTTGCGGCGCTGTCCATCGACGTGCCCAGCTCGATGGCGAGGATGCGGTGGAAGCGTGCCTCGTCCACGGGTACGCACGGGTCGACGTACGTGTCGACGTGCACTCCGTCGGGCTGCGCGGCGGTGGGCATGGCCTGCAGTCCGGCCCAGAGCGCGGCGACCGCCACGACTGCCCGCGCGATCGCCCGAGCCCTAACCCGATGGCGCCCTACACCCACCGGCGCAGCGTAGACCAGCGCACGGGTCTCCGCGACCCGCCCCTGCGTTCAGTCCTCAGCGCGGCATCTTCCGCAACGGGTCGACTAGCGCAGTCCGCCGTAGAGCTGGACGGCACGCAGACGACGACCCTGCGGATACCTGCGCACGTACTCGCGTGCCTGCCGGTTGGCCTCGAGCGTCGCACCGGCCTTCGACAGCGCCTCCACCTCGCGGGCGAGCGCGTCCTGGACCAACGAGCCACCGGGCGACAACTCGCGTGCGCGCTTGAACGCCTTGGCTGCACGGTGCGGCTGCCCAAGTCGATCGAGTAGCACCCTGCCCAGCGTAAACGTCGCGAGCGGCGCCACCGGGCTGTTGGCGTGCGCATGGCCGACCCTCTGCAGGTACTTCACGGCCGCCTTCGGGTGCCCACTGAGGCGCGCCGCGTCGGCGGCATCCATCAGCGCGGCGCCGCTGTTCTCCACCGGCGACCCCGACTGCAGTGCCGCGAACGCTCGCTCATAGTCCCCGGCCTGGGCAAGGCTGCGCCAGCTCGCCTCGCGGGCCGCCGCACGCCGCTTGCGCGCACGCGGCTGGTTGCGCGCGGCCGGCTTCGCCTCGGCGACGGCCTCCTCACCGACGACCTCGACCGGCTGTGCAGCCGCGGCCTGCGCCACCGGTGCCTCGAGCGCCTGCTCGAAGAGACGCGCCTGCCCCGTCTCGAGCATGCGCACACCCGACGGCGCCTCGACGCGCACGCGACCACGCTGCACGGCGACCCGCACACGACCCCCGGTGCGCTCGACCTCGAACACCGTGCCGATGACGACGACCCGCACCGCGCCCGCCTGCACCGTGAACTCACGCTCGCTGCTCGGCACGACGTCGAAGTGCGCCCTGCCCGCGTGCAGCGACAGCTCCACGTGGCCGGGGCTGTTGTCGAGCACCTCGAGCTCACTGTGATCACCGATGAGCTGCGCGACCGAGCCGTCGGCCAGGCGCAGCTTGTGACCCGCGGATGGAAGATGATGCTCCGGGGCCGACGCCGTAGACACGATGGTCTCCGACGTCGACTCCGGGGCGCCACCCCATACCGCCACCCACATGGCGGCCGCAGCCGCCACACCCAGGCCAGCACCCATCCGGCCCGCAGTTCTTCGTCTTCGCAGCTGTCCGATGCCCGCATACAGCCGTGCGGCACGCTCGTCATCCCACTGCGGTTGCACCTGCTCTCGCAGGGCTTCGACCTCTTCAGCAACCCTAGTCATCGTCGAACTCCGCTTGCAGCTGGGCGTGCGCCGCTGCGATGCGTCGCTTGGCCGTGGCCAGCGAACACCCGCAGCGCTGTGCAACGCGCTCCAGCTTTTCCCCCTCGACGTGCCGCAGCGTCCACGCTAGCCGCTGCTCCACGCCAATCGTATCCAGCACCTCGTAGACCTTCGCGAGCAGGGCCTTGCCCTCCGGCGTCATACCGGCGGCGGGCAGCTCCACGCCCTCCGACGCGCCCGTATCCAGCCCCACGAAGGACCGCGCCCGCCTGCGCCGCAGCTGCCGGCGGGCACTGCGCACCGCGACGGTTGCCAGCCAGTGCTTGATCGAGCCCTCGTTGCGAACCTGCCCGCGCTGCTTGAACGCCGCGAGGAAGGTCTCCTGGATCAGGTCGTCCACGTCCGCCTCGCGCCCCAGCAATCGCAGCCCGATTCGGGCCACGTACGGCGCATAGCGCTTGAACAGCTCCTCGTCGCTGAGCGGAGGCTCGCCCCCCTCGGCTCCCTGGCCGTCCACCACGCGCAGATTCGGTGTGGTTGCTGTCACTCACGACCTCTCCCCGTCGCTCGGTAGTGGAAAGCGGTCACCAAAACGGCTCACATTATCCAACGCTAAACGAGCCATCACTCGGGCTGCGCAATTATCGCCCAACGCCGCATGGTCATTCGGCAATTGCTGGCTAGAGTAAGGGCCGTGGGACGCCGGATCCAGGGTCTGTGGCTGCTCTCGCTCATCGCGGCGGTGGGCGCGTGCGGACCGACCCGCACGCAGGTCTTCGTCGAGGTGGACGAGCGGCTGGGGCTCGACGACGAGGGATTGCCCGACGGGGGCGGCGCGCCCCCCGATCCAGGCCCCGATCAGGTCGATGCGGGGCGTGATCTGACGCTCGACCCGGACGCCGTCTTCGACTGGGAGCAGACGCTGCCCGGCGGCGGCGAGTGCGGGCCCGCCCGGTACTTCGGCTCCTATGAGTGCGAGATCGCGCTCGAGCCCGAGAGCCTGACGATAGAGGGGGTCATCAACCTTCCGCTCATCGCGGGTACCTCGGAGACCGGGCTGCTCGTCAGCTCCGGGTCGATCTCCGTGGCCGATCCGCTGAACACGGACCCCAACACGACGGTGTTCTGGCGCACGGGGCTCGCCGGCGATCTCGACTGCGCCACCGGCACGCTGGGCGCGGTCAGCACCCCTGACCAGCAGCTGCTGGGGCTCTCACCCGTCTTCGGGGGGCCCTTCGACATCCGACTCGACGGCATGCTCGACCCCGACACCCTGGAGCTGAGCGGCGACATCGAGATCAGGCAGCAGGTGGGCGGCCAGGTCTGCACCGGCACCTGGACCACCCTGAGGACGCCGTGAGGGGTGCGGGGCTTGCGGTGGTCGCAGCCTGCATGGTCGCGTGCGCTGGTGATCCCATCCCCGACGATCGGCGCGGCATGGGCGGCTCGCAGGATGAGGGCTCCGGAGGTGAGCCCCAGGGCAGTGGTGGCGACGGCACGCCCGGCCCGGACATCGCCACACTGCTCGACGGCAACTGCGCCCGGGCGACGCAGCGCACCTCGCTGCTGCCGTCGAACGTGCTCTTCGTCGTCGACCGCAGCCTCTCGATGACGTGCAACCCGCCGCCGATCACACCGTCGGCGACATGCGAGGCGAGCCCCTTCCTGGCAGCCCCGGGCCTCCCCAACAAGTGGGAGATCACGCGCGACGCCCTGTCTGCAGCGATCGAGCAGCTTCCCGCGAACACGACCGTCGGGCTGAGCTACTTCAACAACAACGACTCCTGCGGCGTCCATCCACTGCCGAGCGTCGACATGGAGCCGCTGGCCGGTACGCATGTCGACGCCCTGCGCAGCAGCCTAGCGGGCGTGCAGCCCGCGGGCGCCACCCCGATCGTCGGCGCGACGATCCTCGCCTACCGACACCTGCACGAGCTCGCGCTGCGCGGGGTCATCCGCGGAAACAAGTTCGTCGTGCTGCTGACCGACGGCGACCAGAGCGACGAGTGCATCGACACCGACCGCTGCGACTCCAAGGACAGCTGTACCCGGCTGCTGGTGGAGGAAGAGGCACCCAAGGCAGCCGCCGCCGGCGTCAACATCCGCACGTTCGTGATCGGGGCGCCGGGTAGCGGGGACGCCAAGCGGACGCTCTCGCAGCTGGCCGTCGCGGGTGGCACCGCGCGCCCGGGCTGCGACGTGGACGCCGGCGACTGCCACTTCGACATGAGCGGCTCCATCGATTTCAACGCCTCGCTGGCGGAGGCGCTCTCCAGCATCGCAGGCGCCGCAACCCCGTGCGAGATCGCGGTGCCCACGCCCGAGGATGACGCCGAGGTGGACCGCGACTTCGTCAACGTGGTCTACACGCCGGGCGACGATGCGGACCCGCGCCTGGTCGGTCCTGACGAGCGCGCCTGCGACGGCACGGCCAACGGTTGGCAGTACGCGGCGGAGGGGACCAAGATCCGGCTCTGCGGCGCGGTCTGCGAAGAGGTGCTCGCGGACGCCCACGCCCGCGTCGACGTGGTGCTCGGATGCAAGACGATGGGGCCACAGTAGGCCGTCGGTTTTTGGACGAACCGCGCCGGCTCGTGCACATGGTGGAAGGTGTGTTCGCGCCCCCGAAGACTGGTCCTGTGTGTGCTGCTGCTCGCCGGCGGCAGCTGCGGCGACAGTCCCCGTGAGCCGCTGCGTCCCCCACCGCTGGTGATCCGCGCGCGGCTGCCGCAGCCCGCCGAGGTGGCGCAGCGTGTCGTAACCCCGCTGCCCGAGGACGGACGCGCACGGGCGAAGCGGGTCGAAGGCGAGCGGGACACGCAGAACTCAGCGCGCTTCCCTCTGCAGGGCGTCGCATTTCACGTGCTCGCACAGGTACACGCGAAGCCAGACGCTGGCGCCGCCGTGACAGGCTACATGCGGCGCGGCTCACGCTTCGCAGCGGGCAACGCAGTCCGGGGCAAGGGCTGCCGCGGCGGCCGCTGGCACGCGGTGCAGGGCGGCGGCTTCATCTGCAGTGGGCGAGGCTTCGTCGTCGGCCCAGGGCCGCAGCACTTCGAGCCCGCGCCCGCGCCCCCGTCGCTGCAAGCGGAGCTGCCCTACCCGTACATGAAGACGGTGGGGCGCAACGAGCTGCAATACTGGCGGGTGCCGAGCGAGGGCGACATCGCGGCCGGCGCCGAGGGGCTGCGTGCGCTGCGTGCACGGGCGGCGGCGGCGCCCGCGGAGCCGCTGACCGAGACAGGGGCAAACTCCGAAGCCGGGGCCGCGACGGTCGGCGACGCCGAGCCCGGAGAATCGGAGGAGCCGCCGCGGCTGCTACCCGACTTCGTGCGCATGGCGATGGAGCCGGGCTTCTACGTCAGCATCGACGCCGCAGCGTCCACCCCCGACAGCGAGTACCTGCGCACCGTGCGCGGCGCCTACGTACGCGCCGCGGCGATGGAGCCGGCGGGCATGCCGGCGATGCGCGGCAAGGCGCTGGACGGCAAGCGCTCGCTACCGCTTGGATTCGTCTTCCTCGAGCGCGCGCGCAGCTACCGCCGTGACGCCGCGACCGGTGCGATCGTGCGCGGGGATGCGGCGCCGAAGTACACCACGGTGCAGCTCACCGAGCAGCGCGCGCGCGACGAGCGACGCAGCTATGTGGTCGACCGTGAAGGTGAGCTGCTCAGCGCCGGTGCAGTCCGCGTCGCCCGTGCCACACGCCGCCCACCGCAGGTGCCGAAGCGCGCACGCTGGGTGCACGTTCGGCTGTCGGAGCAGGTGCTCGTCGCCTACGAGGGAGACCGCCCCGTCTATGCGACGCTGGTGTCGACCGGCAAGGAGGGCTTCGCCACGGAGCCGGGCCTCTTCCGCATCCACGCCAAGCACGTCTCGACCACGATGGACGGCGCCGAGGGCACCGACGAGGCCTACAGCATCGAGGACGTGCCGTGGACGATGTACTTCAACGGCAGCATCGCCCTGCATGCCGCCTTCTGGCACGACCGCTTCGGGCGCGTGCGTAGCCACGGCTGCGTCAACCTCTCGCCCCCCGACGCGCACTGGTTGTTCCAGTGGTCGACCCCGGCGCTGCCGGCCGGCCTGCACGGTGTGACCCCTCGCCTTAGCGATCCGTCCACGTACGTGCTAGTCGAGCCGTGATGACGATCGAGTGTGTGCTGTTCGACCTCGGCGGCGTGCTGCAGCGGCTCAACGGGCTGCAGGAATTTCGCAGCATGATCGGTGTCGACACCGAGGAAGAGATGTGGGAGCTGTGGCTCTCGACGCCGTGGGTGCGGCGCTTCGAGCGCGGTGAGTGCAGCCCTGGCGAGTTTGCCGGCGGCCTCGTCGAGGACCTCGCCCTCGAGTGCAGCCCGGGCGAGTTCCTCGCGCGCTTCGAGACCTGGCCAGGCCGCTTCTACGATGGCGCCGAGACGCTCGTACGCGAGGTGGAGACGCGCTGCCCGACCGCGTGCCTGAGCAACACGAACACGCTGCACTGGTCGCAGGTGCTCGAGCCCGACGGCGTCGGACGGCTCTTCCCGACGCGCTTCCTGTCGTTCGAGATTGGGCTTGTGAAGCCCGACCGCGCGGCCTACGGCCATGTGCTCGAGGTCCTGTCGCTGCCGCCCGCGTCGGTGCTCTTCATCGACGACAATCGACTCAACGTCGAAGGCGCGCGTGCCTGCGGAATGTCCGCGGAATTGGCCCGCGGACCGGCCGAGGCGCGGGCCGTGCTGGCGAGCCACGCGCTCGCCGAGGCGCGCATCGATCTGTAGTAGGGTAGCCGCGTGGCCGACACCCCGCCCACGTCCCTGACGCCGCTGCCCGGACCGCCACACGACGGCCCGCGGCTGCCGACCGAGCCCTGCGGAGCGTGCGGCCGCGACCTGGAGCCGCTGCGCGCCGGCGGGGTGCTCGCCTTCGAGGACGGGCTGCGCTTCCTCTGCGACGAGACCTGCGTCACGGACTACCGTGGCGGCAAGCGACACAAGCGACGGCCCACGCCGCCGAGCAGCCAGGATCCGCTGCTGCCCCCCGACGCGCTCGCAAACGCCCGCGCACAGCTACAGCGTGGCTCGTCGCCGCCCTCGGGCCCGGGCGCACCGCCGCCCTTCGTCGGCGGGGGCATGGTGCTGCTCGCGGCGGTGCTCGCGCCCTTCGCCGCGACACCGGCCGCAGCCATCCTCTCCGCCATGGCGAGCTGCGTCGCGGCGGGCATCGCGCTGTGGGCCGGCCGACCCACGGCGCGCGACATCGGCTGGCTCTCCTGGGCGCTCGGGCCCGCGGGGGTCGTGCTGGCCGCCGTCGCGGCCCACGGCGGTGGTGGCTGGGGGCTCTTCGGCGCCGCACTCGCCGCCGGCGCGGTCACCCTGCGTGCCTTCTTCGACGCCGAGGCGCGCATCCCGGTCAAGCGCGCGGTCGACGCCCTGTCGCTCCAGCTCCCGACCCACGTGCGCGCCCCTGTCGCGGCCGACGAGGATCCCTTCAGCATGTCGATGCGGCGCGTCGCCGCCGAGCGCATCCACACCGGCGAAGAGGTGGTGGCACTCGAGGGCGAGGTCATGTCGGTGGACGGCGTGGTGCAGGCCGGCGAGGCCACCGTGCTCCCCTACCCCGGCGCCGAGACCACGGTGAAGCGGCAGCTCGGCGACCCCGTGCTGGCGGGCGCCACGGTGCTCAAGGGCGCGCTGCGCGTACTCGCCACACGAGTCGGTGAGCACAGGGCGCTGGTGCGCATCGCCCACTTCGCCGAGGCGCGGCCCGACGAGGCTTCGCCCAACGTGCGTATCGGCGACCTGGTCAGGCGCTGGGGCGGCGGCGCAACGATCGCGCTCGCGGGCGCGGTCATCGCCGTGGCGGAGACCGGGGGGCTGTCGACACCGCTGTCCGCGGCCGCCGTCGTGCTGCTGTCGTCACCGCTGTTGGCGCTGCGCCGGGCGAGCCAGTCGCCACTGCTCGCAGCGGCCGCCCACGCGGGTGCGCGTGGCATCGTCTACCAGAGCGCCGCCGCCCTCGATCGCGCCGGGCGTGTGTCCGTGGTGGCGATGGCGCCGCACCGCACACTGACCGAGGGCAAGCCCGAGGTGGTCGAGGTGCATATGATCGGCGATGGCGATGCCGACGAGCTGATGGCGGTGGTTGCCGCTGCCCAGCGCGTCGCGGGTCAGCGACCGATCCCGATGGCGATCGCACAGTTCGCGCGCGACCGGCGCATCCCGCGCACCGAGGTCCGACGCGCAACCCACGTCTCCGGGCGCGGCATCGCAGGCGTCACCCAGCAGGGCGAGCCGCTGGTGATCGGCAACCGTCGCTTCCTGCTCGACGAGGGCACGAGCGTCGCGGTCGCGGACGCGGAGGCCGCGCGGGCGGAGGCCGCCGGTCGCACGCCTATCTTCGTGAGCATCGGCGGGCGCATCCGGGCGGTGATCACGCTGCAGGACCACCTGCGCAACGGCGCACGGGCGGCCGTGCAGCGGCTGTTCGACATGAACCTCGAGGTGGTGCTGCTGACGGGCGACCAGCGCGGCCCGGTCGAGCAGCTCGCCGGCAGCCTCGACGTGGCGCACGTCAAGGCCGAGCTGCTGCCGGAGGAGCGCGGCATGGAGGTACGGAGGCTTCGCGACGCCGGCGGCAAGGTCGCGACGATCGGGTACCCCGACGACGATGACGCGGTGCTGGCGGAGGCCGATGTGGCGGTCGTGCTCGGCGCAGCCGGCGGCAGCGCAGGAGAGCGCGCGGTGGCGCTGGTGACCGAGGACGTGCGCGACGCGGCAGCGGCGCTGTGGATTGCCCAGGCGGCACGCGACGGGAGCCTGAGGGCCACGCGCCTGGCGGCCACCGCGTTCGCAGTGATCGCGGCCGGTGCAGCAGCGGGTCTCGTCGTCCCCGGCATCGCTGCGGTGCTGGCCGCCGCGGTCGACGCCTATGGCGTGCGGGCGGGCGCGCGACTTCTGCGTCGATTCGCGCTAAGGCTTCCCGCCCCCTCGGTGGGCGCATGAGGTATCGCAATGAGTGACAAGGTGTGGGGCGGCCGCTTCGAGCAGGAGCCGAGCGAGGCGGCGGCAGAGTTCTCCGAGAGCGTCTCCTTCGACAAGCGCCTTGCGCCGCAGGACATCCGCGGCTCGATCGCCCACGCGCGCATGCTGGGCGCCCGCGGCATTCTCGCCAGCGAGGATGTGACGCGCATCGTCGAGGGGCTCGAGACCCTGGCGGCGGAGGTCGCCGAGGGCAAGCTCGCTTGGGACACGTCGCGCGAGGACGTGCACATGAACGTCGAGGCGACGCTGACCGAGCGCATCGGCGACGCCGGCGCGCGCCTGCACACCGGGCGCAGCCGCAACGACCAGGTGGCCACCGACATGCGCATGTGGACGCGCGAGGCCTGCGAGCAGACCGCCGCGCGCATCGACGCGCTGCTGTCCGTCCTGGCTGTGCGCGCACGCGCGGAGATCGACGTTCTGCTGCCGGGCTACACGCACCTGCAGCGGGCACAGCCGGTGCGGCTCTCACACCACCTGATGGCCTGGTGCGCGATGCTCGAGCGCGACCGCTCGCGGCTCATGGACGCACGCGCGCGCCTCAACTTCAGCCCGCTCGGCTCCGGTGCGCTGGCGGCGACCACCTTCGACATCGACCGCGAACAGACGGCGAGTGAGCTCGGCTTCGACGGCGTCACCGACAACTCGCTCGATGCCGTCGGCGACCGCGACTTCCTCGTCGAGGTGGTGGCAGCGCTCGTCAACTGCGCTCTGCACATGTCGCGCTTCAGCGAGGAGCTCGTGCTCTGGAGCAGCCAGGAGTTCGGCTTCATCCAGATGAGCGATGCCTTCACGACGGGCTCGTCGATGATGCCGCAGAAGAAGAACCCCGACATGGCCGAGCTCGTGCGCGGCAAGACCGGGCGTGTGGTTGGCGACCTGATGACACTCATCGTGCTGCTCAAGGGGCTACCGCTCACGTACAACCGTGACATGCAGGAGGACAAGCCGCCGGTCTTCGACGCCTTCGACACCGTGGACGCGAGCCTGCACATCCTCGCCGGGTGCATGGCGACGGCACGCTTCAATGCCGAGCGCATGCATGCGGCTCTCAAGGAGGGGTTCGTCGATGCGACCGAGGTGGCCGACTACCTCGTGACCAAGGGCGTCCCCTTCCGCGAGGCACACCACGTCTCCGGCCGCCTGGTCGCCAAGGCCATCCAGGCTGGCAAGACCCTCTCGGACCTATCGCTCGCCGAGCTGCAGGCAGAGGATGCTAAGTTCGAGCAGGACGTCTACGACGCGCTCGACCCGGAGACCGCCATCGAGCGCCGCCAGGTGCCGGGTGGGCCGGCCAGGGCGATGGTGACGGCCCAGGTCGATGCCCTGCTCGCGCGACTCGCGCAGCGCGACGTGGACGCCGCCGCGGTGGCCAAGAACCTCGGCGTCGCGTAGCCCGGGCCGCGCTCGACTTGCCGAGGCATCCGAGCTAGACCGCAGCCATGTCGTATCCCGACTCGGATCACTTCGTCTATGTGGACGGCGCGCTGCGCGCGGACGGCGTCGAGCTGTCGGCCGTCGCCGAGCAGGTCGGCACGCCGGCCTACGTGTACAGCGCGGCATCGATCGACGCCGCCTACGCGAGCGTCGACGCGGCCCTGTCCGAGATACCGCACCTGGTCGCCTACGCCGTCAAGGCCAACAGCAACCTCTCCATCCTTCGACGCCTCGCAGCGGCTGGCTGCGGCGCCGACATCGTCTCCGGCGGCGAACTCCTGCGCGCCCTTCAGGCTGGCTTCACGGCCGACCGCATCGTGTTCAGCGGCGTGGGCAAGACCGACGACGAGCTGCGCCTGGCACTCGAGCACGGCGTGCGCTCGATCCACGCCGAGAACGAGGGCGAGATCGAGGTGCTCGCCGCCATCGCCGCCGAGCTGGGCACGACCGCACCCATCTCGCTGCGTGTGAACCCGAACGTCGACGCCGGCACGCACCCGTACATCGCGACGGGCCTGCACGAGTCGAAGTTCGGCCTCGAGCTCGACGTCGCCCGGCGCATCCTGCCCGGCATCGTCGCGGACCCTCACCTGGAGCTCGAAGGCATCGCATGCCACATCGGCTCGCTGGTGCTCTCACCCGAGCCGATTGGGGAGGCCGTCAGACTGGTGACCGAGTTCGCCTGTGAGTGCAAGCGCGCGGGCGCGCCCATCCGTACGGTCGACGCGGGCGGCGGCTGGCCGATCCTCTACGGTGACGAGCAGCGCAGCGCCGAGTCCCACGCCGTCTTCGGGCGCGCGGTGATCGACGGCGTGCGGCGCGGCGGCGGCGATACGCTCTCGCCGACGCTGATCATCGAACCCGGCCGCAGCATCGTGGGTGACAGCGGCGTCCTGTTGACGCGCGTGCTCTACGTCAAGGAGCAGGCGGGCAAGCGCTTCATCATCGTCGACGGCGCCATGACCGAGCTGATCCGCCCGTCTCTTTACGGCGCCTACCACGGCATGATGCCCGTCACCGAGCCCGGTGAGGGCGTCGCGCTAGCGGCCGCCGACGTCGTCGGACCCGTGTGCGAGTCGGGCGACTTCCTGGCGAAGGATCGACCCATGCCCCCTGTGAAGCGCGGCGACCTGATCGCCGTCCGCGGTGCAGGCGCCTACGGCTCCGTCATGGCATCGAACTACAACTCGCGCCCCTTCGCCCCCGAGGTGCTCGTGCTCGACGGCGAGGCCCAGGTGATCAGAGCGCGACAGCGCGTCGAGGATATCTGGGGCCGCGACGTCTGACGTCCGGCCGCCGCAGCGCACCATGCGCTCAGGCTGGCGCGTCTGGATCGACCCAGGCGGCCCAGCGGTCGGCCTGCGCGGGCGTCGCGAGACCATGCTTGTCGATGTAGGCCACGAGGTCGCCATCGATCAGCTCGGACATCGCATCGACGCGGCCGAGCAGCACCTCGGCGGTCCGCACGAGGTCGGCCTGCTCGAGGTCCACATCTGCGTGCACGACGAGCATGCCCGGCCCGTCGAGGCCGAGCTTTACGTCCCAGTACAATACGTTGGTCGCCAGGCACCACGTCAGGAACTCGGGGCCAGCGCCCGCGGGCGGTGGCACGCAGATGAAGATACGGATCGACTCCGCCTCCTGGTCGTGATCGAACGTGAGGTTCAGGCGGCCATAGCGCCACTCGAGCTGTGCCTCCATGCCCGAGTCGACCCGCGTCAGCCCGGGCAGGCGGCTGCCCATGAGGTCGCACAGCGCTTCGATGATTTCGCGGGCATCGCTCATGTTGCGACCGATGGTACCGCCCCGCCGCGGCGATGTCAGTCCTGGCGTGCCGCCGGCTGTACCGGCGGTGCCAGGTCTGCAGGGCGCTCACCATGCTCCGGGGAGATGGCGCCGCGCTCCGTGTAGATACGGCTGACGAGCGCGGCGGGAGTCACGTCGAAGGCGGGGTGGCGACAGCCGATGCCGTCCGCGACCAGGATGTGGCCCCCGACCCGCGCGACCTCGTCGCGGCCCCGCTCCTCGATGGGTATGTCGCCCCCGGTGGCGCACCCGAGGTCCACGGTACTCCACGGTGCGGCCACGGTGAAGGGCACGCCATGGTGCCGCGCGAGCACCGCCACGCCGTAGGTGCCGATCTTGTTGGCGACGTCACCGTTGGCGGCGATGCGGTCGCTGCCAACGACGCAGAACTGCACCTCGCCCCGCTGCATGAAGTGCCCCGCCATCGAGTCGGTCACCACCTCGACCTCGATGCCGTCCTGGTGCAGCTCCCAGGCCGTGAGCCGCGCGCCCTGCAGGTACGGCCGCGTCTCGTCCGCGAGCACACGGATGCGCTTGCCCGCTGCGTGGGCCGCCCGGATCACGCCCAGTGCCGTACCGTAACCACCGGTGGCCAGGGCGCCCGCATTGCAGTGGGTGAGGATGGTCGCCCCATCGGGCACCTCCCGCGCCCCCAGCTCGCCCATCGCGCGGCACGCGGCCACGTCCTGCCGATGGATCGTCTCGGCGGCATCCTGCATGGCGCCCGCGCGGCTCGCCGGGTCATCGCTAGCATGCCGGGCGGCAACCTCGCCCATGCGGGCAACCGCCCAGCCGAGGTTGACCGCAGTCGGACGGGCCCCCGCAAGCACCCGCCCCGCTACGCGGTGGGCCGACAGGAATGCATCCGCATCGCCCGCCTGTTCGCGGGCGTGCGCAACCAGCCCGTAGGCAGCCGCAATACCGATAGCCGGCGCGCCGCGCACCACCATCTCGGTGATCGCGCGGGCCACCTCGACCACGTCCCGATAGCGAAGGTAGGTTAGCTCCGCGGGTAGCCGCCGCTGGTCGAGCAGCACCACCTCGCCGGTGTCCGGGTCGAGCTCCGCCGCGTAGTAGCTCGCGCCCGAGAGCGGCGCGCGCGGAAGATCGCCCTGCCCGGTCACGCGTCGAGCTTCCCGCGCAGGATCTCGTTGACGAGCTTGGGGTTGGCCGCGCCCTTGGTGCGCTTCATCACCTGACCGACGAACCACCCGAGCAGCCCGGTCTTGCCGCTGCGGTAGGCCGCCACGTTGTCGGGGCTGCTGTCCATGACCGCCTCGATGATCGCCTCGAGCTCGCCGGTGTCGCTGACCTGCGAGAGCCCGCGCTGCTCGATGATCTCCGCCGGCGACTTGCCGGACTCGATCATGTCAGCGAACACCGACTTGGCCATCTTGCCGCTGAGGGTGCCGGCCTCCACGGTCGCGAGCAGCGCGGCGAGCGCTCCGGCCTCCACGGGCATGCTCGCCGCGAGCCCCTCGGTCTGCACGTGACGTAAAACCTCGGCCTGGATGAAGTTCGCCACGCGCTTGCCCGCCTTGTCCTGCGAGAGCTTGCCCGCCTTCACGAGCGCCTCGGCCGCCTGCTCGAAGAGGCTCGCGACGGTCGGGTGACCGGTGATCACCGCGGCGTCATCGGGCGTCAGCCCCAGCGTCTCCACGTAGCGCACCCGCCGCTGGGCAGGCAGCTCGGGCAGCGACGCGCGCGCCTGCTCGATGTCCGCGGGCGCCACGACGATGGGCAGCAGGTCGGGGTCGGGGAAGTAGCGATAGTCCATCGCCTCTTCCTTGCTGCGCATGCTGACGGTCTTCTCCTGGGTCTCGTTCCACAGGCGCGTCTCCTGCACGATGCGCCCGCCGCCCCCGAGGACGGCCTTCTGCCGCGCGACCTCGTAGTCGATCGCCTTTCGCACGAAGCGGAACGAGTTGATGTTCTTCAGCTCCGTCCGCGTGCCGAGCTTCTCCTCGCCGACGCGGCGGATCGAGACGTTCGCATCGCAGCGAAAGGAGCCCTCTTCGAGGTTGCCGTCGTTGACGCCGCAGAACATGAGGATCTCCCGCACCCTGCGAAGGTACTCGCTGGCTTCCTCGGAGCTGCGCAGGTCGGGAGCGCTGACGATCTCGATCAGCGGCGTGCCCCCGCGGTTGAAGTCGACCAGCGTCTGGTCGCCGGAGCCGCCGCCGTGGATGTTCTTGGCGGCGTCCTCCTCGACGTGAATGCGGTCGATGGTGACGAGCCGGTCGACCTCGGCGGTCTTCAGCTGCAGCCGGCCGTGCTCGTTGAGCGGCAGCTCGAGCTGCGAGATCTGGTAGCCCTTCGGCAGGTCCGGGTAGAAGTAGTTCTTCCGCTCGAAGACGCTGTGCTCGCGCACCGTGCAACCGAGCGCCAGCGCACCGCGGATCGCCAGCCGAATCGCCTGGGCGTTGGGCACCGGCAGCGCGCCCGGCAGCCCCAGGCACACCGGGCAGACGTGGGTGTTGGGCTCCGCGCCGTAGGCCGTGGAGCAGCCACAGAAGAGCTTCGAGCGCGTCAGCAGCTGCGCGTGCACCTCGAGCCCGATGACCGTCTCGTACGCGGTCGCCATCAGTAGCCCTCCGGCGTGCCGACGCCACCGAAGGCCCGCTCGTGCGCCGCGGCGAGCTGCACCAGCAGCCCCTCCTTCAGGGCCGGTCCGGTCAGCTGCATGCCGACGGGCAGCCCAGCGTCGGAGAGCGCACAAGGCGTGCTGAGCGCAGGCAGCCCAGCCAGGCTCGGCGGCAACGAGAAGATGTCTTCCTTGTACATCGACAGCGGGTCGTCGAGCTTGGCGCCGAGTTTGAAAGCCGTATCGGGGGCGGTCGGCGAGACGATCGCATCGCAGCGTTCGAAGGCGCGCGCGTAGTCGCGGGCGATCAGCGTGCGCACGCGCTGGGCCTTCAGGTAGTACGCGTCGTAGTAGCCAGCGGACAGCGCATACGTCCCGAGCATGATGCGGCGCTTGACCTCGGCGCCGAAGCCTTCGCCGCGCGTGCGCGCGTACGTGTCGTGCAGGTCCTCCCCCGCCACCCGCAGCCCGTAGCGCATGCCGTCGAAGCGCGCGAGGTTCGACGACGCCTCCGCGGGCGCGACGATGTAGTACGAGGCGATGCCGTGCGCCGCATGCGGCAGCTCCACATCCACCAGCTCGCAGCCGAGCTCGAGCAGTCGCGCGAGGCTCTGCTCCATCGCCGCGCGCACATGCGGCTCGCAGTCCTCGATCGACTGGCGCGCGACGCCGACCCGTACACCGGCAACCGGACGTTCGCAGAAGTCGACGTAGTCCTCGGCCGGATGATCCACGCTGGTCGCGTCGCGCGGGTCGTGGCCCGCAACCACCGACAGCAGCCGCGCGGCGTCGCGCACGCTGCGACCGAGCGGCCCGATCTGATCGAGCGAAGACGCAAAGGCGATGAGGCCGTAGCGCGAGACGCGACCGTAGGTCGGCTTGATCGCCGTCACGCCGCAATAGCTACCCGGCTGGCGCACCGAGCCACCGGTGTCGCTGCCGAAGCTGCCGGCGGCCAGGCCCGCCGCGGCCGCCGCCGCCGCACCGCCGGACGAGCCGCCGGGCGTGCGCTGCAGGTCCCACGGGTTGCGGGTCACACCGTACACGGAGGTCTCGGTCGACGAGCCCATGGCGAACTCGTCCATGTTGGTCTTGCCCAACAACACGGCGCCGGCATCGCGCAGGCGCTGCACCGCGGTCGCATCGTAGGGCGGTCGGTAGTCCGCGAGGATGCGCGAGCCGCAGGTCGTCGGCTCGTCGACGGCGCACATGTTGTCCTTGATCGCGACGGGCACGCCCCCGAGCGGCCCCAGTGGCCGGCCCGCCTCCCGGTCGGCGTCGATCTCCGCCGCTCGGCGCAGCGCATCCTCGGAGGCGACGTGGACATACGCGTGCACGTCGCGGTCCAGCCGCTCGATGCGCTGCAGATAGTGGCGCGTGGCCTCGAGCGCACCGATGCGGCCGTCCGCGATGGCGGCGGCCAGCTCGACCACGCCGAGCGACTCGATCGCCTCAGCCATCGCCGTCCAGCACCTTCGGCACTGCGAAGCCACCGGCTTCCGAGCCCGGCGCGGATGCCAGCGCCCGCTCGCGATCCAGTGAGGGGACCACCGCGTCCGGCCGCAGCGCGCGCCCGACGAGCTCCTCCGCGACCGGGTGATAGGTCGGCTCCACGCCCTCCACATCGAGGGCGTCCAGCGACGCCATGTAGGCGAGGATCGCCGTCAGCTCACCGCCGAGGCGCTCGACCTCGTCCTCGGTCAGCGCGAGGGAGGCCAGCTGCGCGACGTGCAGGATGTCGTCACGGGTCAGTCGCGGCTGGTCGGGGTCGCCCATCGGGGCGCGGAAAGTAGCAGCCGGCGTGTTCCCACGCCAGCGTCCGATCCGCGCCCACGGGGGGCAATTCTTCCCCGCAAAAGCCAATGGTTTCGCCGGCTCCTGGATTCTTCTGCCAGCAGCCTATTGCGGTCTGCACGGATCGGGGCTTATACCGCGCACGCCCAAGGGTGGAGGGTCGCATTCGGCGACCCGGGCAACGGCTTTCATGGGGTGATCCTGCGCTTTCAGGCTCGAATAGGGCCTATTTGTGTAGTGCCGCTCAACCGGCCTGTTGCTGCTGATTTCAAGCAGGGGTATACTTTTCCAGCGGTTCTTCATGCTCGATTGGCTCAGCAAAAACCTGGATCTACCCCTGATCAGCGAGGACGAGGGCGGGCTCATCGTGGTCAACGCCCCGGCGCTCGCGCTGCTCGGGGATGCGGGGGCGCCAAACTTGGTCGACTGCCTCGTTGGGATGCTGGGCAGTGCGGCCGACGTCAACGAGCTGGCGGCAGCAGCGGCCCGCGCGCGCTCGGGCGAGCAGGTCGCCGTCGATGGCCCCGCAGGAGCCCGCGTCCTGTTCATTCCGAGCGAACCGGGCCGCGCCTCGGCGCTGGTCGTGGTCCGCCGGGCCGAGGGGCCGAGCGTCGCACACCGCGCCGCCGCGGCCGACCGCAGCGCCGCGATAAGCCACGAGCTCGCCAACGCCCTCGGTGCGATCGCAGGGTGGGCCCGGCTCGCCCAGCAAGGTCAGCAGGTCGACGAGGCCCTGCGCCTGATCGAGCGCAGCGCACAGAGCGCCTGGGCCTCGGCGCGCCAGGTCCTCGGTGAGCTGAGCGGCCAGCGCATGCCGCGCTCCGGACAGTTTGTCGATGCCAGCGCGGTGATGGAAGAGACCGCGCGGCTGCTTACGCCGAAGGCGCTGCGCAACCACGTCGAGGTTCGCACCGAGATCACCCCGGGGCTCCACGTGGAGGGCGAGCGCAGTCAGCTGTGGTCGATTCTCTGGAACCTCGCCATCAACGCGATCGAGGCGCTCGACTCGGGTGGCGTGCTCGAGCTCTCGGTGTGGCCCGACAACGACATGCTGTGCCTGCGAGTCCGCGACGACGGACCCGGCATGGACGACGCGACGCGGCGACGCATCTTCGACCGCTACTTCACGACGAAGGACAGCGGCTCCGGCGTTGGGCTCGGCACGGTCAAGGCGGCGGTCGACGTGCTCGGCGGCGAGATCATGGTGGAGAGCAAGCCCGGCGAGGGCGCCGCGTTCACGATCCGCATCCCGCGCATCGAGGCGCCGGAAACCGAAGTCAAGAAGCGCACGCCGCCGAAGCGCTCGGCCAGTGGCGTCTACGCCACCGAGCAGCTCGATGGACGCTTCCTGGTCGTCGACGATGACGAGGCCCTGCGCGGCATGGTCGTCGCTGCGCTCGAGATGCGCGGCGCGACGGTCGACGTTGCATTCGACCTCGAGTCGGCCCTGCGCGCGACCGGCCCCTACGACCTCGTGCTCGTCGACCTGATCCTCGGCGAAGAGCGCGGCGACCATGTGATCGCGGCCCTGCGCGCCGCGGGCGCCGCGCAACGCGCCCTGCTGATGACCGGCACGGAGCTACCCCGGTCGATCGCCGACGGTGGCCGCCCCGACGTGGTGATGCGCAAGCCATTCGAGCTCGAGGATCTGTTCGAGCACATCGCGGAGCTGACGCCCGCGGCCTCGCAGGGCGAGGACAGCGCAGACAACATCGCCTGAGCGCGCGCGTCGCTGTCGCTACTCAGATGGTTCGGGCGCCGGTGGCTCGAGCAGCTCGTCGGGGCGGCGCACGGGACCCACCTCATCGTCGGGCTCGACGTTGCGCGTGCGCGGCGGCGCCGCCGATGTCGCGAGCGGGTTGACCGCGAGGCGGTAGGGGTGCAGGTCGGCGGCGCCGAATGCCTCCGGGTCGAGCCCCTCGTCCGCCAGGAGCTTCGTGTACGCAGCGACGGCGCTCCCCTTGCCAGCCGCCTGGGTTGCGCCGGGCAGCAGGTAGCGCCACGCGCCCTTGCGCTCGAAGGCCACGCCATGGGCCTCGTCGAGTGCGCGCTCGATGAAGTCCGGCGCGCGACTCCCGAAGCGACCGTCGTCCTGCAGCAGCGAGACCTCCACATCCATGCGCCTGAGCGCATCGTCGAGCGGCTCGCCCATCGCGCTGCGCCGCTCCGTCCAGCGGTTCTTAGCGACGCGCGTGGCGGTGAGCAACGCGCGGCCAACCGAGCTCCCGCGTGCCGAGCGCCACAGCCGCGGTCGGCCGCCCGAGCGCAGCATGACCATGACCTCCACGTGCTGCACGCGGCGCAGCGGCTCCGGGAACGACGACAGCCGCGGGGAGCGCTTGCCCTCGAGGATCCCGCGCGCCACCGTCGCGAGCGCGAGTTGCAGCTGCGGGTCGAGCGACTGCCACGGGTCCACCGCGTACAGCGCGATGTCCGGCGCGAGGTAGAGCCCACGAAACCCGGGCACGTAGCGAAGCGTCGCGAAGCGTGTGCGCATCGACGGCCCGCTTGCGCCCGCGCGCGTATCGACGACCAGCGCGTCATGCTGCGCAGCGCGCATGGCCGCGACCAGCGCACCGGGATCATCCCCCGAGAGCGCGCGCGACAGCGGCGAGTCTCCCGCCGCCTGGCCGAAGCGACTGCCACCAAGCCCCGTGGGGGTCTCGACCGCGCTGTCCCAGAGCACCGACCCGCGCCCACCGAGCGCGCGAGCACGACGCTCGACCGCGTCCTGGCCGCGCAACAGCAGGAAGCCGCCGACGCCCACGAGCGGGACAGCCAGCAGCAGCGTCCAGCGCATCATTCTAGCGCCCACGTCGGTCGGCCCTCAGAACCGCACCCCGGTCGCGAGCTGCATCGACAGCTGCGCCTCCACGCGGCGACCGCCGAACACGGGCGGCCCCGCGTCGAGCTCGGGCGGTGCCGGATCGAGCGCCACGCTGCCGGTGACGACGAGCCAGCGCCTGCGCACCTCGGCACCGAACACCAGCCGGTAGCGCCGCTGCCGCATGCGCGGTAGCCGCACGATGTTCTGCGGATCGGCGCTCGTCACCGTGCAGTCCACCTCGCACCCGAGCGGCCCCGCCGCGGGCGTCAGGTCGACGAGCCCTCCGTCGACGTCCATCCACAGCACCTGCACGGCGCCCAGCGGGGTCAGCAACCACTCGTCCGAGATCAGGAACGGCCTGGAGATCAGCAGGTCCGAACCGATGATGTCCAGGTCGAACTGATGCGACCCGAGCATGCGATCGTAGGTCACGCGCACGGCGATGTCGGGCATGAAGCGGGGATGGCTGCGCATGCCCTCGACCACGGCGAGCTTCAGGCTCGCGCCCGCCACCCAGGTGGACACGCCGAGGCTGCGGCCCGCGTTGGCGCCAACCTCCAGACCGAAGGGCAGCCCCTTGCGCGCATGTACGCGACTCCACACCAGCGCGTTGCGCGGCGAGACGTTGGTGAGCTGGTCCGCACTCGTGGCGTCCCCCTCGCTGCCGCGCACCCAGTGCGTGCCCTCCGCATCGATCGTCGTGACGACCGACGATGCACCGAGATAGAAGCCACTGATACCGAGGGTCGCAGCCGGCTCGAGTACCGGCGGCGCTGCGGCCATCGCCACCTCCGACATCAGACGCTCGAACAGCTCCGTGTCGGCGCACCAGCTTCCCTCCGGCAGCGGGCAGCGCGGATCGCCCCCCGCGACGCGCAGGTGCGACAGCGCCACATCCATCTCATCGGCGCGCGCCGACCCGGGCGTGGCGATCGAGGCTGCGAGCAGCAGCACTGCCCACGACGTGGCAAACCTCGACATCGCGGCAGGCTATCCCCGCGTGTTCGAGCCGGTCAAGGGCCGCCGGTTCCCGGTGCTGTCGCCGCATGGTATGCGGCGGCATGCCCCGCACTGGCAAGCTGCGCTGCACGGCGATGGACCCGGCATTCCGGGTGGTCCTCGTCGCTCCCGAGATCCCGCCCAACACGGGTGCGGTGGCGCGCACGTGCGCCGCGACGGGCTCGCCACTGCACCTGATCGAGCCGCTCGGCTTCGACATCGACGAGCGGGCCGTGCGACGCGCCGGCATCGACTACTGGCACCTCGTCGACCTGCACGTCCATCCCACCCTCACCGACTTCCGAGCGGACCACCCCGCCGGGCGCATGCATCTCTTCAGCACCGACGCCTCGCGCAGCTACCTCGATGTCGACTTCGAGCCGGGTGACAGCCTCGTCTTCGGCTGCGAATCGGTGGGACTACCGCGCGAGCTGCTGCAAGCGCACCCCGATCGCGTATGCGGCATCCCGACCAGCGGCGCAGTCCGCAGCCTCAACCTGTCGAACTCCGTCGCGATCGCACTCTACGAGGCGCTGCGTGCGGGCGAACACCTGTCCCCCACCTTCGTCGAGGCGGCCGCGCCCCCCGAGCCATCATGAAGCTGCACAACCCATCACACCTGGAGGCGTACCCGCCGGAGATCCCGGTGACGCGGCGCCACACGCACCGCGGCGATGCGGCCGTCGAGGCGCGCGTGCGCCAGGACCTCTCGCGAATGGCCGCCGGTGTCGCGGCGGACCTGGGCGAGCGGATGGACGCGCTGCTGCTGGTCGGCCCCTACGCTCGGGGCGAGGGAGGCGTGGTGAGCCACGGCGAGGAGCCGAGTGCGCATCCTGGCTACAGCTGCCTGGTGTTGGCCGGCAGGGGACCGATCGAACACGAGCAGCTTCGGCAGCTCGAGCGCGCGTGGGCTGCGCGGCTCGACATCTCCGTGCACCTCGACAGCGCATCGACAGCCGCCCTGCCCAGGATGCCGCCGAGCCTCTGGTGGCTCGACATCGCCCGCGGCAACGTGGAAGTGCTCGCCGGCGACCCGCAGCTGCTCCAGCGGCTACCCGCCCTCGACGTGTCCAGCGTCCCGCAGAGCGAGTGCGGATGGCTGCTCTCGGAGGCGGCCGCGAGTGTTGCGATCAGCCGCCTGTCCACCGATGTCGAGCCGCTCGATCGGATGCGTCATCTGCACTGCGCGGTGATCGCGTGTGGCGATGCGCGCATCCTCCTGTCCGGGCGCTTCGGTGGCACGATGCGGGGGCGCTGCAGCCAACTGCAGGCGCTCGCCGCCCCCGAGGGGTTGCTCGAGGCATACGCCGACGCCATCGCGTTTCTCGGTCGCCCCGATCACTGGCGCCCCTCGGACAACGAAACGATGGAGGCCTGGGAGACGCGCATGGGCGCGTGCGTGGCGCGGTGGCACCTGACATTCGAGGCGGGTCGCCTCGGCACGCCGACCAGCATCGACGGCTTCGCGCGCTCGCGGCGGGCCGTCTACAGCGCACCCCGCGCGCCGGGTGTGCGGTCGCGCATCCGAGGGGCCGTGCGCAAGCTGCTGTCGCCTGCGCCCGGCTTTCCCTACCACGACACGCCGCACGAGGTGATGCCGCGCGCGGCCGTGGCGCTGGCCTACGGCGGTGAGCGCGCGAGCAACCGACTCATGGCGGCACGCCTGCTCGGACTCGCACCGACCGGTGGTCCACCCAGCACGGCAAGGCTGCTCGCGGCGCTGCAGCGCCTGCTACCCGAGCTGCGCGGAGCGGACCTCGGGCGCCTCTTCGACGGCACGTTCTACGGCCCGCGTTGATCCCGCCCCGCTTCGGGCATGGCATCGGCAGGACGGTGCAGCTATAACCCCCCACCGACGGTCGCAATCCGAGGAGTGAACCAATCATGCGCAGCGCCAAAGACTTCTTCCAGCCACTCGCCATCGGCGCACCGACGCCCCTACGCGAGATCCCGTTCAAGCCCTCGCGCATGATTCACTTCTTCGATCCCAGCAACGCCAAGATGGTCGCCAAGGTGCCGGCCATGGCGAAGCAGGCCGACGTGCTGCTCGGCAACCTCGAGGACGCGATCCAGGTCGACAACAAGGTCGCCGCGCGCGAGGGGCTCGTGAAGGTCGCACGCGAGGTCGACTTCGGCGACACGCAGCTGTGGACGCGCATCAACAGCCTGGACTCGCCGTGGATGCTCGACGACCTGACCACCCTGGTGACGGAGGTCGGCAACGAGCTCGACGTCATCATGGTGCCCAAGGTCGAGGGTGCGCAGGACATCCACTACATCGATCGTCTGCTCGCACAGCTGGAGGCGAAGGCGAACATCAAGACGCCTCTGCTCGTGCACGCGATCCTCGAGACCGCCGCGGGCGTTGCGAACGTCGAGGAGATCTGCGCGGCGAGCCCGCGTATGCAGGGCCTGTCGCTCGGACCGGCAGACCTCGCCGCATCGCGTCGCATGAAGACGACGCGCGTCGGGGGCGGGCACCCTGGCTACATCGTCCGCACGGACCCCGATGCCGACAACCCCGACGCCCCGCGCCCGACCGCACAGCAGGACCTGTGGCACTACACGCTCGGGCGCATGGTCGATGCCTGCAACGCGTATGGCATCCTGCCGTACTACGGCCCCTTCGGCGACATCAAGGACACGCTGGCGTGCGAGGACCAGTTCCGAAACGCCTTCCTCATGGGCTGCGTCGGCACCTGGTCGCTGCACCCGGTGCAGATCGAGATCGCCAAGCGCGTCTTCAGCCCGCCGGTCGACGAGGTGCTGTGGGCCAAGCGTGTAATCGACGAGATGGGCGATGGTGCGGGCGCCTGCATGATCGACGGCAAGATGCAGGACGACGCCACCTACAAGCAGTGTCAGGTCATGGTCGCGCTCGCACGCATGCTCGCGGAGAAGGATGCTGACCTGAAGCAGGCGTACGGCTTCTGAGCTGTCGGCGTGCTGCGGGCTTCAGTGGCCGAGCGCATCACATGCGGCGCTTTGACCACCGCGGCAGGCGCGTTCGATCAGCGCCTCGCCCTCGCGCGGCGGTCGCGCGGGCACTCGCCCGTCACGGATCAGCGCACCGAGCTTGAAGCAGGAGCGCGCGTGGTCGCCGTCGCAGGCATCGCCGAGCAGCACAACCGCCGACGGGCCGTCACCCGCACGCAGCCGCGCCATGGCCTCGTCGAAGCAACGCCCGTGGTCATCTCCAGGGCATCGAGCGTCGACGGGCGCAGCAGCAGCCGGCGCTGACGGCGCCTCGGGCGGGGGCGCCGGCGCGGGCGCGGCCGGCTGGGCTCGGCTCGGGGGCGGCGGCGGCTCGCCCCCATCCGCACAGCCGAACACAGCGAGCACAGCGAGCGCGCCGGGCGCAATGCATGACAGCCAGCGGTTCGCCACCATGCGCGTTGCATGACACGGCCGCGGCGCGGCGGTCAACTCGCGCAACCTCAGTAGAGCGACAGCAGCCGACCCTCGTACTTGCGAAGCACGCGCTGGCGCTTGAGCTTCATCGTCTGGGTCATCATGCCGTGCTCGAGGCCCAGCTCCTCGGTCTCGAGCCAGAAGTTGTGAATGAGCTCGAACGTCTTGAAGTCGCGGCTGTACTTGAGGATCTCCTCCTCGAGCAGCCGCCGCGTGCGCGGATCGGCCACCAGCTCCTGGGGCGTTCGGCTGACATCTCCCAGGTACGACTGGAGCGCGGGCACATCGACGACGATCAGCGCCACGTTCCGCGCCTGACCGGCGCCGTACACCAGGCACTGCTCGATGAACGGGCTGAGCTTGAGCTTCGCCTCGAGCGGGGCGGGTGCAACGTAGCGACCGTTGTTGAGCTTGTAGAGCTCCTTGATGCGGCCGGTGATGTGCAGGTAGCCGTCCTCATCGATGAAGCCGATGTCGCCCGTGCGCAGACCGCCGTCCGCCATCAGCACCTCGGCGGTCGCCTCGGGCTTGTTGTGGTAGCCCGCCATCACGCCGGGGCCATGGATGATGACCTCGCCGTGACCCGCGTGCTCCACGTCGTCCTCGTCGACCACCGAGTCGTCGATGTCGACGCGCGTACCCGGCAGGGGCCGGCCCACGGTACCGAGGCGCACCGCGCCGCTGGGGTTGGTGCTCGTCGAGCCGCTGCACTCGGTCAGCCCGTAGCCCTCGTGGATCGGCACGCCAACGCTGGCCATGAAGGTCGCGACCTCCATCGGCAGCGAGGCGGCGCCCGAGAACGCCAGCCGCAGCCGCCCGCCGAGCCTGCCCTTGAGCTTCGCGCCGACGATGCGCCGCGCCACGTTTGCAATCATGCGCTCCGACAGTGTGAGCGACTCCCCGCGCGCGAGCTTGCCGCGGAGATGGACGCCGTTTTCGAAGATGCGGCGACTGAGGTCCGGCTCCTCGGAGAGGTCGCGCTGGACGTTGTAGTAGATCTGCGTCCACACGCGCGGCACCGCGTAGAGCATGGTCGGCTGCACGCGCGGCATTTCACTGTAGAGCTGGTCGGTGTTCTTGCAGATGGCTACCGCGGAGCCGATCAGCAGACCCACGTTGAGCTCGACGCCACCGCCGAACACGTGCGCCCACCCGAGGAAGGCCATCGACCGCGGGTCCTCGCCGTAGTCGCGGTTGTCCGCCAGCAGGCAGGCCTGGGAGGCCAGGTTGGTGTGGGTCAGCCGCACGCCCTTCGGCTCGCCGGTGGTGCCCGACGTGTAGATGATCGTCGCGATGTCCTTGTCGATCGCCTGACGCACCTTGATGTCGCGCTGCGCGCCGCGCGTCAGCAATGCCGCGAAGCTGTCGGGCTCACTCGCCTCACCGTCGAAGGTGATGATGTGCTGCAGGTCCAACAGGTCCTCGCGCAGCGCGTCGACGCGCTGAGCGATCGCACGGTTGGCGACCAAGCAGACCTTGGCGCCGACGTCGCCGAGGATGTAGCTCCAGTCGGCCTCCCCCTGGGCTTCGTACATCGGCACGACGATGGCGCGCCGCCCGTAGGTCGCGTGCGCCGTGATCACCCACTCGATGCGGTTGTCCGAGATGATGGCGACCCGGTCGTTGCGCCCGACCCCGAGCTGCGCCAGCCCTGCCCGGCAGTGGTCGACGAAGCTCGCGAGCTGGCGGTAGCTCGTCCACTGCCAGTCCTGGCCCACCAGCGTGCCGTAGGCATCCCGGTCGCCGTACTGCTCGATGGCAAACTGGAACAGGTCGACCAGGTTCGAGAAGCGGGGCTGGGTGGTGCTCATGACGTGTGTGGAGCCGTGGGTCGCGTGGATCGGGGCGTCTCGTCGAGGCCCTGGGCGTTCGACGAGGCAGTGGCGCTGTTGATTCCTGGCCGATGCGCGTCGGCGCATCCGGCCGCCCCAGGTAGGGAGGATATAGGCCGCCAACGGGTGAGACACAGCAAATGTTTCCGCGCGCGTCCCGGCCAGCGGGAGCGCCGCCGCCATGCCTTGGTAATTCCGACACTATTGCCGAGCGCCGGTCATCACCCCCGGGCTGCGGCGGAAGATCTGCGGGGCACAGGTGCCGCCGCGCGCGGGCGCTCAGCGACCCCTGCGGCGCATGTCGAGCAGCCGCAGCTCGCGCTCCGCGGCGAGCCGAATGGCGTCGTCGGCGCCGAGCGCGTCCGTGTCGATCCCACAGGCGCGGGCGAAGTAGCGCTGCGCCTCGACCATGCGGCCCTCGCGCTTACGCTGCAAGCCGGCGACATACAGCGCGCGCGGCTGCAGGCCATCCAGACGTAGCGCATCGGCCAGCGCATCGGCCAGCGCATCGGGTGCGACGGCCTCGCCCGCGGCCTGGTGGAAGATCACCCAGGCGCGCATGGCGTGCACGCGGGCTTCACCTGCGTGGCTCACGAGCAGGTGGTCGAGCGCGCCGAGCGCCTCGCCGTAGCGCTCGCGCTCGCACAGCCGCTCCACACGCGGCAACAGCGAATCAACCCCCTCCGCCGGCGGCATCGCGCTCGGCGTCGGGACCGGCGCGCTGGGAAGGACGACGCCCGGCACCTGCGGGGCGGCCGGCGGATGCGACGTCGCGTGACCCCGATGGGGCGCCGGCGGAATGCCGGTGTGGGTCACGGCGGGCACGGGTGGCGGAGCGGAGGGCCGGGGGGGCGGTCCTGGAACGGGAGGTGGCATTGCACCGACCGTGGGCGACGCCTGCATGGACGGGACGGGTGCCGGCGGTGGCACGGTCGGCGGCGTCGACATCGTGGCCGACGGGGGACGCGAGCCGGCCGGCGGCGCCGAGCTTCGCACGAGCCGCTGCCAGTCGCCTGCCTCGGCGACCGGTTCGGGCGATCCCCACACGCCCGAGCTATCGGTCCCCTGGGGCATCGGCGGCGGGGGCGGCACGACGGAGTCGCGACCCGCCGCAACGGGGGGAGGAAAGTTCGAGAACCGCGGCGCGGGATTGGAGCCCGCGGCGCGCCGCGGAACGATGACCTTCGTGATCAGAAGCAGGTACAGCAGCCGCCGCAGCCGCTGCGGGCGGACGTCCGACAGGCGCGACAGGTCATCGTAGGTCGCGGGCTCGACGGCCAGCGCGCCGGCGACGGCCCGCTCGTCCTCCCGCAGGCCGAAGCGGCCCAGGTCGACGCCCGGCTGCAGCGCGAGCAGGGCGCCGTCGTAGCGGCCCAGGAGGCCCTCGACCGCCGCGTCGCTGGCGTGGACGCGTAGCGCACGGGCGAGGAAGGGATAGGGGTCGACGTGGCCCCGGACCGCCTCGGGCGCCTGACCGACCAGGTCATCGTCCGCGTAGAACGCGTACTCGCCGTCGACCAGACCGCACATCGGCATGAGCACCATCGCGAGCGTGTCGGTGGCCTGGCTGCTGACGGCGGCCTCGGCATACCCGCTCGAGAAGAGCACTCGCGTGGCTTCGGGCTGCTCGGGTCCCTGAACGGTGAGCGTGCCGCTGTACCGGTGCTCGTAGAGATAGAGCAGCAGATGCGGGAATGGCGTCTTGGACAGCCGCCCGCTCGCCAGGGGCTTTCGTGATCGCTCGTGGATCATTCAATGCCTCCCCACAGACGAGAGCCGATACTTACATCGTAGGCGATCGTGGTCAACAGTAGGAGCTGCTGCACAGGTGCCATGTTCCGCGCGGACACCGAGGTATCATCGCGGCTCACGACGTCGAGCGTCCAGTTTGTGGGCCGGGTGGACCCGAGTCGCCCGTGGGGGGCAAAGCCGGCGGCGCAGAGGGTTGCGATTGCGTTGATCGTCGAGCGATGGCAGTAGAGCGCAGCCGCCACGGGACCACGCCATGGACGAACCGCTACAGGGAGCCCTCTCGCAATCACCCGCCGAGCACCGCATGGCGGGTGCGCTCGGTGCGCTGTGGGGTGTCGGCGGCGTGCTCTACCTGCTGACGGAAGCGACCTGGCGGCTGGCGATGATCGCGCTGGACGGGCTGTCGAACATGCCCGCCATCTACTGGCTGCCGACGCTCGCCTGGGTGGGTTTCAACGCCTATGCCGAGGGCTACAAGGGCTTCCAGCGCGCGTTCGCGCCGCGGCTCGTAGCACGCGCCGAGCTGCTCGTGCGCAAACCGACACCGACGCGCACGCTGCTGGCGCCGCTGTTCCTGATGGCGCTCGTCGACGCGACGCGCAAGCGGCTGATCGTCAGCTGGGTGCTGGTCGGCGCGATCACAGGACTGGTGACGATCGTGCGCGCCCTACCCCAGCCCGCGCGCGGCATCGTGGATGCGGGCGTGGTCGTCGGGCTCGGCTGGGGTATCGCCGCCATCGTCGCGATGCTCGTGAGGCGCGCGCAGGGACACGTCAGCGACACCGACCCCGAGCTCGCGTAGCGCCCTGACTCGCAGGCCGCGGGTCACCTGATCGCTAGCGCGACGGCGTCCAGTGCGCCTCGGCGGGCACCTGACTCGAGAGGATGGTGTGCACCTCGCCCAACCTGTCCTCGCCGTCGCCGGTCGCGACCGCATGTCTCACCGGCACGCCTAGCTTGCCCCGCTTCTCGAGGTAGCGCGCGACGTGCTTGGCCTTGCGCGCGAGCGCCTTGCCGTTGCCCTGTGGGCCGACACCGACCACGTACAGCGCCAACCCCGGCACCCCCGGATGCGCGTCGACCTGCTTGCGCGCGGCCGCGTAGACGGCGTCGAGCGCATCGCGATCCGGCGCGCTCTTCGGGTCGAACAGGATCGGCGGATGCGAGACCTCGATCTCGATCGGCGACCAGCTCGCGTCGGCCCACGTGTCCTGCGTGCTGAAGACCCGCACCGCCACGCGCGCGACGTCACCGTGCAGCTCGGGCCAGCGCAGGGTCCGCGACAGTGCCTCACCCTCCACCTCGGTCTCGGCGCGATGCAGCACGCCGCCATCGATGTCGAAGAGCGTCAGCTCGACGACGCTCGCCGGCTGACTCGCATGCAGGCGTAGCGAGCGCCCGCGGATGTCGACGTCCGCCTCGCCAAGCTTCAGCTCGAGCGCCGGCACCACATGGACCTTCGCCTCGGTGTGCAGCTCGAAGGACCGGCCCCCACGCTTGCCCCGCACGCTGACGGTGCAGTCGTGGGCGCCCTCCGGCGCCGACCACGTGATCGACCCGCGCTCGCCAGCGCCGAGTGCGTCCAGCAGGTGGACGCTGGGCGGGCCGCCGTCGACCGAGACCGTCATGACCAGCTCCTCGACGGGCGCCGTGGCAACCACGATCGCCTCCGGCCCCTGCCAGGGGAGGTTGACGGTCCTCAGAATCGTGAGCTCGACGGGCGTCTCATCGGCCGCGGCCGGCGATGCGGCCAGCAGGACCGCCAGCGCTATCGCCCACCGTCGTACAGTTCCGTGCATGCGCGCATGTATACTCCCAAACGGAGACATGTGCCACGCGCGATTGCGCGATCGTCAGGGGTCGCCGTCGGCCTGTAGCAGCTCATCCCAGCGGCGCGTCGCGAGCTCCGGGTCGCTGAGGGCCAGATCGATCATCGCCTCGCCGTCGTCGTAGTGGCCACAGCGCGCGCGTAGCTCCTCGGGCCAACCCTGCAGCACGCTCACGCGGATGAGCTCCACCCCAAGCGCGACCAGGTCGTCGGCGAGCCCGGCGGCGGTCCCGCGCTTCGACCAGTCCTCCCACGGGCGGCTCTTCGCCTCGGGGCCGGACCACGGTGGAGGCTCTGACCTACTCTCGGCGGGCCACAGCGACCGGCCCTCGTCAAAGGGACCACCCGCACCATCCACCGCGTCTCTGAATGTCCCCATACGGGAATAGTACACACGGGGCGGAAGCTGCACAAGGGTTTACCCCTGTTTGGGTCAGCTCTCGCGGAGGATCCGAAGCATGCGACGCAGCGGCTCCGCGGCGCCCCAGAGCAGCTGGTCCCCCACGGAGAAGCCCGCCAGGTACTGCGGCCCCATGCGCATCTTGCGCAGCCGCCCCACCGGTACCTCGAGCGTGCCCGTCACGGCGGCCGGGCTCAGCCGGTCGATGGAGGGACCCTTCTCGTTGTCGACCACACGCACCCAGTCGTTGGCGCCCGCCAGCAGCGCGTGGACCTCGTCGAGCGGCACGTCCTGCTTGAGCTTGATCGTGAACGCCTGGGCGTGGCAGCGCATCGCGCCGACGCGCACGCAGACGCCATCGATCGGCACGTCGCTGCCAGCACCGAGGATCTTGTTGCCCTCGGCGTGGGCCTTCCACTCCTCCTTGCTCTGCCCGTCGCCGAGGTCGCCGTCGATCCACGGGATCAGGCTGCCGGCCAGCGGCACCGTGAACGCGGACGTGGGCATTGCGTCGGACGCGAGGCTGCGCGCCACACTGGCGTCGATGGCGAGCGCAGTGCTCGATGGGTCCGCGAGCAGCTCGCTCGCCGACTCGCCGACGAACCTCATCTGCTCGACCAGCTCGCGCATGTGCTTGGCGCCGCCACCGGATGCGGCCTGGTAGGTCATCGAGGTCATCCACTCGATGTGGCCAGCGCGAAACAGCCCCTGCAGCGCCATGAGCATCAGGCTCACGGTGCAGTTGGCACCGCAGAAGAGCTTGCGCCCGTCCGACAGCCCGCGGTCGATCACCTCGCGGTTGACCGGGTCGAGCACGAGCACCCCGTCCTCGCGCATGCGCAGCGCCGACGCCGCGTCGATCCAGTAGCCGTCCCAGCCGGTCGCGCGCAGCTTGTCGTAGACCGCGTTCGAGTGGTCGCTGCCCTGGGAGGTGATGATGACCTGCTGCTGGGCGAGCGCATCGAGGTCGAAGGCGTCCTGCAGCTTGTAGGTCTGGCCATCGAGCGTAGGGCCGTCGCCGCCGGCTGCCGACGTGGAGAAGAACGTGGGCGACAGCCCCTCGAAGTCTCCACACGCGACCATGCGGTCCATGAGCACCGAGCCCACCATCCCGCGCCAACCTACGAAGCCTGCTCTCACGATCGTCCTCCAGAAAAGCCCCGCGGGGCGTCCTCGACGAGCCACGGCATACCCGATTTTTGGGCTTTCGCAACGCGCGGGGTGCACGCGGGCCGCGCGCGCTACTTCGAGGGCGCGAGCTGCTCGAGCAACGTCATGTCGGGGCCGGGGGCACCTTCGGGATGGAACGGCTGGATGCACACGTGATCGGCACCGGCGTCGTAGTGCTCCTCGAGGCGCCGCGCGATGGCATCGGCGTCGCCCCACGCGACCAGCGCGTCCACCAGGCGGTCGCTGCCGCCGTCCTCGAAGTCCGCGTCGCCGAAGCCGTCGTCGCGCAGGTTGCGCTGGTAGTTCGGCAGTCGGATGTAGATGGAGAGGATCTTGCGGGCGAGCTCGCGCGCCTTCGTGGCGTCGGTCTCGCGCAGCACCATCTGCTCAGGGCACAGCCACGCGTCGGGGCCGAGCTGCTCCCGGGCGCGCCGCGTGTGTGCGGGCACGACGAGGTAGGGGTGGGCGCCGCGCACGGGGCCCTCGGCCTTCACGGCATCGGCGACCAGGCGCATCATCGCCGGACGCAGCGCGGCGAGCACGATCGGCGTCTCCTGCTCCGGCTTGTGCGCCAGGAAGAGCGCGCTGTCCATCGCCTCGAGGTACTTGCGCATGAAGGCCACCGGCTTCTCGTACTCGTGGCCGCGCAGCTTGCTCACCAGGTGCTTGTGCGAGACACCCATCCCGAGCACGAAGCGCCCCGGCAACAGGTCGCCGAGCGTGTGCCGGATGGCGGTCATGGTCATCGGGTCGCGTGCGTAGACGTTGGCGATGCCGGTGGCGTAGACGATCCGCTCCGTGCGTGCGCCGAGGTACGACAGCAGCGCGAAGGGGTCGCGACCGACCGCCTCCGGGAGCCACAGCGCGGAGTAACCGAGCTGCTCCATGCGCTGGACCGCGGCGAGCGTATCGGAGGGAGGAAGGGCGTCGAGAATGCACCAGACGCCGAGACGGCCGAGCGGGGTTTCCATGCGGTTGTCATAGAACGACCGCCGGGCGCGCGTCACGCATCGTGACCGAGAAACCCCGCCCGCGGGCGGATCGGCGCCGCCTGGACCGCCGACGGTCCCCATTGCGCCAGGTCGGGATTGACCTGGCGTACTTTTTTTGCATATCTGGGCGCTCCACGAGTGCCCACTCGTGTTCCACGACGCCCGCAAAGCGTCCAACCGGGGGTTGTATGCCAGCACGTTTGTTCATCGCCCATGCCGCGGCCGACGCGGAGCTCGTCAGCGCGATCGTCGACTTTCTCGAGGCCACACTGGACGAGGCGGAGATCACCTGCAGCTCGCTGCCGGGGTACAGCGACGCGGGAGCCGTGGGCGGCGACCCCGTCATGACGGCGCGGGCCGTGGTTGGCGTCCTGACCGAGACCGCGCTGCTCGAGGGCGAGGTCGCCTTCCGGCTCGGCTCCGCGCACTCGCTCGAGAAGCCGCTGTTCGTCCTGCTCGGCGACGACGTCGCGTTCAAGGGGATGACCTGGCCGGTGGCCTGCGACGAGTCGCAGCGCGTCAAGAACGGGAGCAGCCTCGTGATGCTGGCCGGGACGCTTGCCAACACGCTGGGCACGAATGCACAGGTGACGGGCGAGTCGCAGGCCGCGCTGGCGCAGATCGCACCGGGCTTCCAGTCCGAGCCGGCACAACCCACCCCAGAGGCGGTCGCGGCAGGTGCGCTGCCGGTCAAGGCCAAGCCCAACCCGTTCTCGCGCACGGCCGAGTTCACGCCTCCAGAGCAGGCGGCTGCCGAGCAGCCCGCCGCTGTCGCCGCGGCGCCGGCAGCAGCACCGGCGGCAGCACCGGCGGCAGCAGTGCCGGCGAGCAGCCCGCCGCCCGCCCGCACGTCGGTCGCCCCCGACCCCTTCGCCCCGGCAGCGCGGGTCGCGCAGCCGGCGCCCGCTGCAGCGCCGGCACCGGCGCCGGCCCCCGTGGTCGCACCGGTCGCACCGGTCGCTGCGCCTGTGGCCGCACCCGTAGCCGTGGCCGCGCCTGCACCGGCAGCTGCGCCCGCGGTCGCAGCGGCACCGGCACCCGCGAGCCAGCCGCCACCCGCGCGACGCTCGGTGGCCCCCGATCCCTTCGGCGGCATGCCGATCGGGCGCACGAAGGTGCCGGCCACAGCTGCGGTGCCCGCAATCGCCACCGCCGTGACCGCGCCTGCACCGGTCGCCGCGCCCGCACCGGTCGCCGCGCCCGCACCGGTCGCCGCGCCTGCGCCGGTGGCCGCACCGGTAGCCGCCGCGCCCGCCCCTGCGACCGCACCCGCCGCCGAGACGCCGGGCTGTCTGCAGAGCATGGAGGCGGGACGCGTATTCGCCGACTGCGTCTTCAACCGCGACGAAGGCGGCCCCTTCGCCGCCGGGCTCGAGCAGCCCTTCGGCACCTTCATCACCGCGCTCGGCGGCAACTGGACCACGCTGCGCGAGATGGAAGACGTCGACCTGTGGCTGGAGATGGCCGACAACGTCCTCGAGGGCCTGACCGGGCCGACAGCGCATCTGCGCAGCTGGTACGAGAGCGGCTTCCAGCTGACGATGCTGCTCAACCTCGCGGCCTACGAGCTGCCGCCGGGCGAGTCGGAGGATCTCGACGAGGCGTGGTCGGACGGCATGACCGCGCTGCGCACCGCACTCGGCGAGCTATCCGTGGAGGACGCCGCTGCAGGGGCGGTCGTCGAGATGCTCGACGGCCTGCGCGCACCGGACCAGCACACCGACGACAACGTCGGCGAGATCCAGCGCGCACTGCAGCACCATGCGGGCGTTGCGGACGCAGCCTAGCGCCGGCAACACGACGCCCTGCAACGCGCTGCCCTACGGCTGCTTCAGCAGGTGCTTGCGGTAGTGCGCGAGCTCGGCGATCGAGTTCTCGATGTCGAACAGCGCATCGTGCTCGCGCGTCGTCGGCTTGGCGAAGCGCGCGCTGGGGTTCCACATCTTCGCCAGCAGCTTGAGGCTGCTGACGTCCAGGACGCGGTAGTGCAAGTAGCCCGCGAGCCCGGGCATCCAGCGCTCGATGAACCCCTTGTCCGAACCGATGGAGTTGCCGCAGATGGTCGCGGGGTACGGGCACCAGCCGGCGACACGCACGAGCAGCTCCTGTTCGGCGCGCGCGACGTCGACCTCGGAGACGGCCAGCCGGTCGAGCAGCCCATTCTTCTCGTGCATCGCGCGCACGAACGGCACCATCGCGTCGAGCGCACCCGGGGGCTGCCAGACGTCACAGACGTATGACTCGAGCGGCTTGAGCTCCGCATCGGTGACGATCACCGCCGCCTGAAGAATCGCATCACGCTGCGGGTCGAGCCCGGTCATCTCGAGATCGATCCACGCCAGCGCCCCGGGCGTCTGCTTGCGGTCGGGCGTGTCCTTCGCGCTCACAGCGCACCTGCGATCTTCGCCGCCATCTCCGCCCCCTCATCGCCGAGCTTGCTCGTCTTCCATCCGACGCCGAGCCCCGTGCCATCGCCGAGCTTCGGGATGATGTGGAAGTGCACGTGCATGACCGCCTGGTGCGCGCCGGCGCCGTTGTTCTGCAGGATGTTGTACTCGGTGGCGCCGCTGGCAGCGAGCACGGCGCGCGAGATGCGCGGCAGCACGCGCCCGATGGCCGCGCAGCTCTCGTCATCCAGCTGGTCGACCGTGACCGCCGCCTTCTTGGGGATCACCAGCGTGTGACACGGGGCAACCGGGAAGATGTCGAGGAACGACAGCACCAGGTCGTCCTCGTAGACGCGGTGGCAGGGAAGCTCCCCCGCCAGGATCTTCGCGAAGATGGTCATGGGCCAAGCGTAGGTCCCATCGCTGCCGATCGGAAGGCGCTTTTACCCCGCGGTCTCCGGGGGGCGCTCGGAGCCCGCGGTGGGCGCGGCGCGTTGCGGCGGGGTGCAGACCGCCATGCCGAGCAGCTCGCTGACCCGATGCCGGCGTGGCGAGAAGGCATCGTAGGCGAGGCCAAAGAGCGCGCCGATGAGTGGCAGCTTCAGCGGCCACGACAGCAGCGTCCCCAGTGGCAGTGCATCGAGCACACGCGCGACGGCGCGATGCCGCGTGTACGTCCGCCCACTGTCACGTTCCCAGGCGACCACGGTGGTCTCGCACAGCGCCTCGAAGGCCGCGCGCTCACGATCGGGCGGAATGGTGGCACCGTCGAGCTGGCCGACAAAGTCGAGCCGGCGGTGGGTGTCCCGACGCAGCGCCCACCCCGCACACGCCTCGCACACGCCACAGCCGCCGTCGTAGAAGACGCGCAGCTTCGGGCGCTCGCCGCCGACGATGGGGCCCCCGGAGGACATGCCCCAGCGTAGCCCGGGACCTGGGGTCGCGCGAGGCGGGCTCACCGCTCCGGACGGGCGCTGTTGTCCTCGAGCTTGCCAGGCGGGCCGTAGAGCAGCTCCTTGGCCGGGCGCTCCGTGATGCAATTGTAGTAGCCGAACACGGCCGTCACGCTGAAGGTGACGACGATGATGACGCTCAAGCCGATGGCCGCTCGCCTGAGCCGCGCGATCTTCTGTTCTTCATCCACGGGGGGGTCCAGGGAGGCGCGGACTCTACACACGGGGACCCGCCTCGACAAACCGAGAGCTAGGGTCGCCTACGCCTGCGTGCAACGGCCGCAGCTGGCGGAGTGCGATCTGCGTTGGCGTCACCCGAGGCCGGGGCGTCCTCAATCTGGGATACCCCATTCACCCGGCAACCCAGTTGAATGAGAGCCACCGATGACGGCAATTTGAATACACAAGCGTACATTTAAGGTGCTTGTTGCATCGGCGAAACCTCTGTGAAACAAGCCACATTCGGCCTTGCCCGCCAGGCTTGGTGCGGCCGACAGCCAATCCAGTCGCCCCGCCCATTCATCCGGGGTCGGAGAGTCATCATGAACAGCAAGATCATCGCAGTAGCGCTTGCGCTCATGACCGTACCGACGGTCGCATTCGCACAGGATCCCGCCCCCGCCACCGAGGCCGCCCCCGCCACCGAGGCCGCCCCCGCAGCCGAGGCCGCACCGGCAGCCGAGGCCGCACCGGCCGCGGGGGCAGCGCCCGTCGAAGCAGCGCCCGCCGAAGCAGCGCCCGCCGCACCGGCTCCCGAGCCCGCACCCGCGCCCGCACCCGCACCGGCTCCCGAGCCGGCGCCCGTCGAGGCCGCCGCCGAGGTCTACCTCCCGGCGCCCTTCGAGGAGGCAGAGGCCGAGGAAGAGGCCACCGTCCCCGGCTGGTTCCGTATCGACACCGACGGCCTGGGCACGCAACTGTGGGTCGGCGCCACGCACGACATGGGCGGCTTCGACTTCGCCACCGATATCTACGTGGTCGGCACGCGGGCGAGGCTCGACCTCGGCATGGTGGTCGCGCTCGGCCCGGTGGCACTGCTTCCGATAGTCGGCGTGGAGTTCGACTTCGGCTCGCAGATTATCTCGAGCATCGTCGCACCGCAGCTCTTCACGATCATCGCCGCGGACCCGGTCTACTTCGAGAGCTGGATCCAGCTCTTCCTCGCGAGCCCCGTCCACGAGAAGCAGCCGGACTCGTTCTACACGCGCAACTTCATCCTCTTCAACGTCAGCGACGACTTCGCCATCGGTCCGCAGATGGAGCTGACCGCCGCGCTCAACGAGTACGCCGGCGACGGCATCACGAGCCTGCAGGTCGGTGGTCGCATCAACGTGGCCTACGGCGAGAACAATACGCTCGGCCTCTACGTCGGCGCCGAGACCGACGACGACTCGAAGGTCGAGGACGGCGTCGTGGGCCGCTTCACCTTCGTGCGCAGCTGGTAAGGGTCGAGCCCGCTTCGGCGGGCACCCCGTTCGTGAAGGACCTGGCCTCGGCCGGGTCCTTTGCGTTTAACGACCGCGGCGCTGGCCCGACTACGGCGCAGGGCGCAGTCGCAGGAAGTAGTTGTCCTTCAGCAGCGGCTGCTCGGCGACGAGTTCGAATCCCGCCTCGACGAGCTCGGCCAGCACCGTCTCCTTGGGCGCGCGCACGTGCTTGAGCATGCGCTTGCTGGTCACACCCTCGATGCGCTCGAAGTCGATCACGACAACCTCCCCGCCCGGCGAAAGCGCGCGGCGAACCGAGCGCATGTAGGCCACCGGGTACTCGAGGTGGTGGTAGACGTTGCACAGGAACGCCAACTGCACCGAGCCGTCGGGCAGCCGCGTCTCACGCTCGCCGCCCTCGATCACACGCACCTGCTCGACGCCGTACTTCGCCTTGAGCCCGCGCAGGCGCTCGAGGAAGCCCGGCACGATGTCCACCGCGTCGACGCGACCCGAGGCGCCCACCACCTCCGCGAGCGTAAACGTGAACAATCCGGTGCCCGCGCCGATGTCGGCCACGGTCGTGCCTTCACGCAACGCGAGTGCAGCGACGATGGCAGCGCGGTTGGCCGCCACCTCGCGGCTCTCCGCCTCGAAGACCTCGGTCCACTTCTCGACGGCGCCGCGCGCGTAGTACTTGTCGTTGACGCCCGGCCGGACGCTGCTCGTCTGGTCGCCGGGTTCGGTGGCGCCGGTCGCGGGGGCCGGGGCACCGGGTGGCGCAGCCGTGGGCTCGGGCACCACCGCCTGGGCGCCATCGGCAAGCGGGGCGGCGGGCACAGTGGCGGGCGGCACCGCGGCCGGGCTCGGCACGGCGGCGCAGCCGAGCACCCCCAGCGCCAACGCGGCCGCAAGAGGTGCCCCACACCGACAGCGCGGCAAGCGCCTCAGGTGTACATCAGGCGGGTCAGCCACAGCGCCGCACACCCGGGCTTGGGCTCACCCTCGATCTCGACCTTGCACTCGTGGGTCAGCTGAATCGTGTTCGGGTTCTTCAGCTCTGCGCTGGCGACCGAGCGGACCATGCGGATCTTCGAGCCGACCTTCACCGGGTTCGGGAAGCGCACTTTGTCGAAGCCGTAGTTCACACCCATCATGATGCCCTGGTACGCCTCGAGGTAGTCGACCTTCACGCTCGTCGTGAGATGCGTGAGCATCGACAGCGTCAGGAAGCCGTGGGCGATCGGGACCTTGTAGGGCGAGAGCTCCGCGCACTTCTCGGGGTCCACGTGGATGAACTGGTGATCGAGCGTGCAGTCCGCGAACTGGTTGATCTGATCCTGCTTCACCTCGAACCAGTCGCCGGGGGCCTCTTCCTTACCCACGTGCTGCTTCAGAATCTCGAGGCCCTTCTCTGCGTTCGTCGCCATGTCGTCACCCCTGCCGGTCTGCTGCCGGCGGCAAACCGGGCTCGCGGCCCGGTGAAAATCGATGGACGGTCGTTCTACTTGCTTCACCGGATGACGGCAACGGCCGCATCGGGCCGCCCATGGCGGCGATCACCGAGTGTGATAATCTCGCAACCATGGATTCCCGAGATACCCTCGAGACCGACATCCAGTCGGTTGTGGTGGTGGTCGGGGGCCCGCCCGAGTTGGTCGACGCGGTCCAGGCGGCCTGCGAACCGATTCCCGGCGCCAAGATTGAGCTAGCTAGCCTGAGGGATGCGGCCACCAAGGTAGCCGCCCTTTGGCCGTTCGCGATCGTGATGAGCGACGACGTCTACGGCTTCGACTCGGAGGAGTTCGAGGCGCTCGCAAAAGACGTGGCAGCACGCTTGATCACCCTCAACACGGACAACCCAGCGCAGGACAAGTTGCTTCGAAAGCTGCGCCCACTGTTGCGCGAGGCCGTCGAAGCACGCCACGAGTGAACCTCGGCCCGCCCGAGGTTTTCAGGGCAACCATCTGTAATCTAACGGTTTAGAGTGGGCGCGGTGGCCAGCTCGAAATCGACCAATAGCGCTCGCGGGCCTCGGCCAGCAGATCGGGGCGCTGCTCCTGTGCCTCATCGCTGACACGCAGCACGAGCCCTGCATCGTCCACCACCTCGAGCCTGAGGGGCACCGCGTCGGGGTGCCTGACCTTGCGGGTGACGCGTGGGCGCTTGGGGTTGCGGCGCATTCGCTTGCTGTAGGGCCGACGCAGCGTGCCGTAGCGGCGGCGCTTGCCCGGGCGCGACCAGTCGACCCACTGCCCGTGCCGCGGCCGTGCGTCCACGTGCACGAAGGTGCTCCGCGGGTAGTAGCCGCAGCCCGTGTTCGCGAGTGACCGGCAGTACTCCCACACCAGCCGGCGCGAGACCCCCGCGACGCGGATGTCCGCGGCGCGCCCGTGGATGTGCCGACTGGTCTGACGCGTGTAGCCACCGGACGCCCTGAAGCCGCTGATTAGGCTGACCTCCCGACCTCCGAAGTGGTCCGAGATGGTCGCCAGCAGGCGCGCCAGACGCGGGTGGGCGGCGCGCTGTGCGTCGGCCTCGTGGCGCCGCATCATCGCCCCCAGCGTCGCCAACCCCGAGTCGTAGACGCGCCCCTGCCCGTCGACGAGCGGTACGGCGGCCGTATCGCCGCCGCGGCGCAGCTTCACGACCCCCGGGCGCTCAGGCTTGCCCCAGTCCTGCGGCTTGTCCTCGGCACCGTCGTAGCCCGGCAGCTTGATGCGCATCCCCACGCGCAGGCGCGTCGACTTGCGGATGCGGTTGATGCGCTTGAGCTCCCCGATGCTGCAGCGGTGCGCCCGCGCGATGTGCGACAGCGTCTGCCCCGGGCGCACGAAGGTGACCCCGCGCGGCGGGATCATCAGCTCCTGCCCCAGCCGCAGCGGCTTCTTCGGCTTGATCCGGTTGGCGAGCGCCAGGTCCATCACATTGATGCGGTAGCGCTTGGCGATGCGCGACAGGGTCTGACCGCGCTTCACCCGGTGCAGGCGGTCGGCGCTCGCGGGCTGCGGCAGCGACCACGAGAGCAGCAGCATGGCCACCGCCAGCCACAGCCGAAGCGCGTACACCCTCGCCATCCGCGGCGAGTGTCGCAGGCCGCCCCCTCATGCATCAAGGCCCGTTTTTTCGGCGCTTTGTGTGCCGACGACCGGACCCCAGCGCGTCCCTTGCGCGACAGGAGGCCCGCGGCCACACTCCGCCCGATGTTCCGCATCCACCGCAGCATCGACATCGACTTCGCCCACCACGTGCGTGGGCATGCGGGGCCGTGCGCGAACATCCACGGCCACACGTGGAAGTTCGAGGTCGGGATCGAGGGGGATACGCTCGACGCGACCGGCTTCGTGATCGACTTCCACCGCCTGATCGACGGCGTGCTGAGCCCATGCCACGCGCTGCTCGATCACTCGCTCGCGGTGGGCGAGGACACCTACGCGGAGGCGCGAGAGCAGCTGGTCGCCCTCGGCGAGGTGCTCGTACCGGATGCGCCGGCTGAGCTGCCGCCCTCCGAGCCGCTGGCCGGCGCGCGCAGCGAGGCACCCGGCGGCATGCGCGTCGTCGTCTTCCCGTTCAACCCGACGAGCGAGCGGCTCGCCCAGTGGCTCTTCTGCCTGGCGGACGCGCGGCTGTCGGACGAGCACGTGCGCGTGGTCTACGCGCGCGTCTACGAGACGCTGCTGCCGGTCGAGTCGGTCGCCGAGTACCGGCCGTGAGCGCTGCGGCCCGCGCCGCGGTGCTGAGCCTGCTCGTCGCCACCGCCGCAACGGCTTGCGGAGACGAGGATGCGCCGGCGGACGGGCCGGCGGCGATTCCGTCGGACGTCGAACGCGTGTTGGTCGATCGTTGCCAGCCGTGCCACAGCGATCCCGTGACGCGGTACGCCCCGATGCCGATCGTCGACTGGGCGCAGGTGCAGGAGCCGACGCCGACCGACCCGGCGCTGGCCGTCTTCGAGATGATCGAGCTGCGCATCGCGAGCGAGGGCTACCCCATGCCCCCCAAGAACAGCCCCGAGCTCGAGGCGTTCACCGATACGGAACAGCAGATACTGCTCGATTGGGTGCAGAACGGCGCACCCTCGGCCGACTAGCGCCGCGGTGCGACAATATGCCGCCGGCCAGGCGCGGCCGCTGGGGGTAGCTTCCCATCATCACAGCCCGCGTGTCGTGTGGACCGGGAGAGAGCCCCGATGATGATCAGAAGCAGCAAAGACCACCGCAGCGCATGGCTGCTCGTACTGGCCACAGCGGTCGCGCTCGCCAGCGCATGCGACGACGACAGCACTGACGACACCGACGCGGGCGGCCACGAAGGCCATGGCGGCGACGGCGACGGTGACGGCGACCACACCGGGCACACGGGCGATGGTGACGGCGACGGCGACCACTCGGGGCACATGGCGGACGGCGGTGGCGACCCGATGTGCGGCAAGGCCGATAACTGCACCGGCGACGAGCTGGCCCCCGCGGCGGGCGACGAGGTCGAGGGCCACATGGGCAACTTCAACGCGATGGTCCACTCGGCCGAGGACTACGCGACGGGCGAGGGCACGCAGGTCACGGCCGACTGGGTCGTCATGCTGAAGAGCGCAGCCGATGACAGCGCGGTCACTGATGCTACCGTGACGGTGCAGACGTGGTCGGTCGACTGCATGCACGACGGACCGGTCGCGGCCGTGGAGGTCACCGCCAACGGCGACGGCAACTACGAGATCCCGTCAACCTTCGCGCACGGCGGCCCGTGGGAGACGCGACTCATGGTCGACTCCGGCGGAACCGAAGACATGATTCACATCAGCGTGTGTGTCCCGGGCGACGAGCACGGTGGCTCGCACACCGAGCCCTAGCAGTCGGCGGTACGCACGTGAATGGGGGCAGAGGGTCCTGCCAGCCGAGAGGTTGCGGGGCCCTCGTTCTTTCCGTCGTTGCGGCGCGCCACCTCACCCACGCCTGAGCAAATGTCATGACAGTCTCCGAAGTGGGCGATAGCATTTCCGCCTCCGCGCGGCCGCACCGACAGCGGTTGCCCTCACTTCAAAGGACGTAATGTGACCACGATGCCCACCGCGACCGAACTCTTCTGCATTTCGATACTCTTCGTGGCGATGACCACGTCTGGCTGCGGGGACGACGCGTCCACAGCTTCTGGCGATGGTCCGGACAGCGGCACGGGCGACGGCGATGGTGACGGCGATGGTGATGGCGATGGTGATGGCGACGGCGATGGTGATGGCGACGGCGACGGTGATGGCGACGGTGATGGCGACGGCGACGGCGACGGCGACGGCAGCGGCGGCATGGACGCCATCAACACCGCAAACTGCGACGCCCAGACCCTCAACGACGCGGAACTGGGCTCGTGCGGAATCGGAGACGAGGTCAATGGCGGAGCGAGTTGCAACACCTGGTACGCCGCCTCGACGCCCGCAGCCGAGGGCTTATGCGCGGGCGAGAGCGTGACCGAGGCGTGCCCGTCGATGACTGACACGGGCATCGTGCGAGTCGGCTGCTGTCGGCAAGCCCACGAGGGCGAGGTACGCCTCGACACCTGCAGCTACGGCCCCGATTCGTTCCGCGATCCGACCCGCGACGCGTGCATCATGGCCGGCAACTGCTGGATCGACGGCTAGCCACGCTCCGACAGCGCGCTAGCCCACCCATGCGCGCGCGTTGTGGAACATCCGCATCCACGGGCCGTCTTCGCCCCACTCCGGTGGGGCGTGGCTGTGCTGCACCGTGCGGAAGACGCGCTCGGGGTGCGGCATCATGATCGTCGCGCGACCGTCGGTGCTCGTGAGTGCCGTGACGCCGCCCGCCGAGCCGTTGGGGTTGAGCGGGTAGCGCTCGGTCGGCTCACCGCGGTTGTCGACGTAGCGCCCTGCGCACAGTCCCGCGGCATCGAGGGCGGCGGCCGCATCCTCCGATGCGTACTCCACGCGACCCTCGCCGTGCGCAACCGCGATGGGCAGACGCGCGCCGGCCATGCCAACCAGCAGGACCGACGGGCCCGGCTGCAGCTCGACCGTGCACACGCGCGCCTCGAAGCGCTCCGAGCGATTGCGCACGAAGCGCGGCCACAGCTCCGCCCCCGGGATCAGCATGTGCAGGTTCGACAGCATCTGGCAGCCGTTGCAGACGCCGAGGCTGAAGGTGTCGGGGCGCTCGAAGAAGCGCGTGAACGCGTCGCGCAGCGTGGGCGTGTGCAGCACCGACTTCGCCCAGCCCTCGCCCGCGCCGAGCACATCGCCGTAGGAGAAGCCGCCGCAGGCCACGAGCCCGCGGAAGGCGTCGAGCGACACGCGCCCGGCGATCAGGTCGCTCATGTGCACGTCCACCGCGTCGAAGCCCGCGCGGTCGAACGCGGCCGCCATCTCCACCTGACCGTTGACGCCCTGCTCGCGCAGGATGGCAACCCGCGGTCGGCTGCCACCACGCGGTGCGCTGGGCGCGATATCGAACGGCACGTGTGGCGACAGCCCCGGGTCGCCCGCATCGATGCGCAGCGCCTGCTCCTCGTCGGCGCAGGCCGGGTCGTCGCGCAGCCGCTGCATCGCGTGCGTCGTCTCCGACCAGATGCCGCGTAGCTCGCCACGATGGCCACGCAACACCTGATGGCCTGCTCGTGTCACCTCGACATGGTCGTCGTCGGTCGGTGCGCCGAGGTCGTGCAGGCAGTCTGCGAGGCCGGCCTCTGCAAATGTGCTGCGCGCGCGCTCGACGTCCGTTGCGCGCACCTGAACCACCGCGCCAAGCTCCTCGCTGAACAGACATGCCAGGTCGTCGCCACCGAGCGACTCGATCTCCACGCGCAGCCCGGTGCCACCGGCAAGGGCCATCTCGATCAGCGTGGTGATGAGCCCGCCGTCGGAGCGGTCGTGGTAGGCGAGCAGGACGGCGTCCGCCGCCAGCGCCTGGATGGTCGCAAAGAACCCGCACAGGGCCTGCGGGTCATCGACATCCGGCGGCTCACTGCCCACCTGGCCGTGCACCTGCGCCAGGCACGAGGCGCCGAGGCGATTGCGACCGCGACCCAGGTCGACCAGCAGCAGCCGCGTCTCGCCCACGTCGGTGCGCAGCTGCGGCGTCAGCGCACGGCGCGCATCGGTGACCGGCGCAAACGCGGTCACGATCAACGACAGGGGCGACGTCACACTGCGCCGCTCGCCATCCTGCTCCCAGACGGTGCGCATGCTCATGGAGTCCTTGCCCACCGGCACCGCGATGCCGAGCGCGGGGCACAGCTGCATGCCCACCGCCTCGACCGCATCGTAGAGGCGCGCGTCCTCGCCCGGGTGCCCCGCGGCCGCCATCCAGTTGCAGCTCAGCTTCAGGTCCGACAGCTGCGCGATCGGCGCGCTGGCGATGTTGGTCACCGCCTCGGCGACCGCCATGCGCGCCGAGGCCGCCGCGTCGAGCAGCGCCACCGGCGTGCGCTCGCCCATGGCCATCGCCTCGCCCGAGTAGACGTCGTAGCTGCCCGTCGTCACCGCGGCATCCGCGACCGGCACCTGCCACGGCCCGACCATCTGGTCGCGCGCCACCATGCCCGTGACGCTGCGGTCGCCGATCGTGATCAGGAAGGTCTTGTCCGCGACCGTCGGCAAGCGCAGCACGCGGTGCAGCGCGTCGGTCACGTCGACGCCCTCGAGTGACAGCGGCTCCGGCGTGAAGCTCCCGCGCTCCACGTCGCGCGTCATCTTTGGCGCCTTGCCCAGCAGCAGCGACAGCGGCATGTCGATGGGCCGGCTGTCAAAGTGTCGGTCGGTGAGCAGCAGGTTGCCGTCGTCGGTGGTCGTGCCGACGACCGCGTGGGGACAGCGCTCGCGGGCACACAGCGCCTCGAACACCTGCAGCTGCGCCGGGTCGATGCCCATCACGTAGCGCTCCTGCGACTCGTTGCACCACAGCTGCAGCGGGCTCATGCCCGGCTCGTCGTTCGGCACCTCGCGCAGTTCGAACGTCGCGCCGCGCTCGCTGTCGTGGATCAGCTCCGGCAATGCATTGCTCAGCCCGCCGGCGCCGACGTCGTGGATGGCGACGATGGGGTTTTCGTCGCCGAGCGCGCAGCAGCGGTCGATGACCTCCTGGCAGCGCCGCTGGATCTCCGGGTTGTCGCGCTGCACCGAGGCGAAGTCGAGATCGGAGTCCGAGGCACCCGAGTCCATCGACGACGCCGCCCCACCCCCGAGCCCGATCAGCATGGCGGGCCCGCCGAGCACGATGACCGGTGCGCCCACCGCGATGCGCCCCTTGTCGACGTGACCGGGGCGGATGTTGCCCATGCCGCCGGCGATCATGATCGGCTTGTGATAGCCGCGCAGCTCCCGCCCCGCGGGGCCGGCCGCCTCCTGCTCGTAGGTGCGGAAGTAGCCCGCCAGGTTCGGCCGCCCAAACTCGTTGTTGAACGCGGCGCCGCCGAGCGGTCCGTCGGTCATGATCTCGAGCGCCGAGGCGATGCGGTCCGGTCGCTGCTCCGGCTGCTCCCACGGCCGCTCGAGCCCGGGCAGGCGCAGGTCGGAGACGCTGAAGCCGGTGAGCCCGACCTTCGGCTTGCTGCCGCGACCCGTCGCGCCCTCGTCGCGGATCTCGCCGCCGGAGCCGGTGGCGGCACCGGGAAACGGCGAGATGGCGGTCGGATGGTTGTGCGTCTCGACCTTCATCAGCAGATGGATCGCCTCGGCATGCGCGCGGTAGACGCCGCTGTCGGGCTCGGGAAAGAAGCGGCCGCCCGCGTGGCCCGTCGTGACGGCGGCGTTGTCGCTGTAGGCGCTGAGCACGCCGCCGGGGTGCAGCGCCATCGTGTTGCGGATCATCGCGAACAGCGAGCGCTGGCGGGCCGCGCCGTCGATGATGAAGTCGGCGTTGAAGATCTTGTGGCGGCAGTGCTCGGAGTTGGCCTGCGCGAACATCATCAGCTCGATGTCGTTGGGGTTGCGACCGAGGGCCGCGAAGCCGTCGACGAGGTAGGTGATCTCGTCGTTCGACAGCGCCAGGCCCAGCTGCTGGTTGGCGCGCTGCAGCGCCTGCTCCCCCTCGGCGAGCACGTCCACGCTGCTCAGCGGGGCGGGCTCGGCTTCGTGAAACATGCCCGCCGCATCGCCCGGCCCGTCGAGCACCGACTCCGTCATTCGATCGCGGAGCACGCCGAGCAGCGCATCGCGCTCGGCCACCTCGCCGCGGATGCGGTACTCGATACCGCGCTCGATTCGCCGCACCGCAGACAGCCCGCAGGTATGCGCGATGTCGGTCGCCTTCGACGACCAGCCGGAGAGGGTGCCGAGGCGTGGCACGACCCACAGACGCTGCCCATCGGCGCCGGGTGCCGTCGATGGATCCGACCGCGTCGGCCCATAGGTCAGCAGCTGCCCGAGCACCTCGCGCGCGTGCGCCGACAGCGGCGAGGCGAGCCGCACGATGTGCACGTGGCGCGACGAGAGGCCCGTGACCCCCGGGTTGCCTGCAGCGACCCGCGTCCGTAGCCGCGCAAGGGCCGCGGACGAGTGCGCAGGGGCTCCCTCGATGATCTCCAATTGCATGGGGCAGCCTCGCGCACACACACCCATCGTTCAATCAAATAGATTTTATGATATCCATTAGCTATGGAGATGGACTGGGATCGCCTGCATGCGTTTTCGGCGGTCGCCCGCGAGGGGGGCTTCTCCGCGGCCGCGCGGGCCATCGGGCGCACGCAGTCGGCGGTCAGCCAGGCGGTGCTCGGCCTCGAGGAGCAGCTGGGCCACGCGCTGTTCGTGCGACCGAGCGCGGGTGTGCCCGGCGTGCACCTGACCGAGGCGGGGCGCATCCTGCTCGAGCACAGCGACCAAGCCTTCGGCGAGCTGTCGACAGCGACCGAGCGGCTCGCGGCACTCACCGGGCTGCGGGCGGGACGGCTCGTGGTCGGCACCAGCGACACGCTCGGCTCGCATCTGCTGCCGCCGGTGCTCGCCGCCTTCCGCGCGGCCTACCCCGGCGTCGAGGTCACGCTCGCGGCCGCGCCCTCGCCTGCGACCGCGGCTGCCGTGGCGGGCCGCAGCGTGGACGTCGGCGTCGTGACCCTGCCCCTGCCTGACGACCTCTCGCACGGGGGTCGACCCATCGCGGAGGCGCTGCGCGTCGAGCCGCTGCGGCCGCAGCCCGACGTGCTCATCACGTCGCCCACACACCGCTGGGCCCGCCGCCGCCGGCTGCATCTACGGCAGCTCGCCGACGAGCCGCTGCTGCTGCTCGGACGCGACACCGCCGGGAGGCGCTTCACCGACGCCCAGCTCGCCCGCCACGGGGTGCAGCCGCGGGTCACCATGGAGATGAACAGCGTCGAGCTGCTCAAGCGCCTCGTCGAGCTCGACTTCGGCGTATCGATCGTCCCGCAGCTCGCCATCGCGCGCGAGGTCGAGTCGGGCACGCTGCATGCGGTGGCGCTGCGGGGCGCCGGAGCGGCCCGCCAGGTGGCGCTGGTGCTGCCGGACGCCGACCCGATCTCACCCGCAGCCGCTGCTTTTCGCCAGCTCGCCCGGGCGGAGCTGGGTGGGTAGCGGGCCACCCGCCGCTCAGCACACATGTCGGTCCGCACGCACGACTGGCAGGCTGGAACCCGGACTGTATAATTCTCACATGACTCGACGTCCGGGGGAGCCACGGTCGGAGCTCCCGACGGTAGTGGCGTGTCTCGCATTGCTCATGGCAATGGGCTGCGGTCGCCTGGGTTTCGACGAGCTCCCGGCCCCCGACGCAGGTACCCCCGACGGCGGCGACAGGGATGGGGCCGGTGACGGCGACGGTGACGGCGACGGCGACGGCGACGGCGACGGCGACGGCGACGGCGACGGTGACGGTGACGGTGACGGCGATGCGGTCGTCGAGCCCACCTGCGGGGACGGCAACCTCGAGGACGGCGAGGCATGCGACGACGGCAACACCGATCCCGACGACTACTGCGCCACCGATTGCTCCGCAGTCACAGGAAGCTGCGGCGACGGCACCCTGCAGGCCATCCTCGAGACGTGCGACGACGGCAACACCGCTCCCGATGACTACTGCGCGGCAGACTGCTCCGCAGTCACAGGAAGCTGCGGCGACGGCACCCTGCAGGCCGCCGCCGAGGCGTGTGACGACGGCAACACCGATCCCGACGACTACTGCGCCACCGATTGCTCCGCCGTCACAGGGAGCTGCGGCGACGGCACCCTGCAGGCCATCCTCGAGACGTGCGACGACGGCAACACCGCTCCCGATGACTACTGCGCTGCCGACTGCTCCGCCGCCACCGGAAGCTGCGGCGACGGCACCCTGCAAGCCGCCGCCGAGGCGTGTGACGACGGCAACACCGATCCCGACGACTACTGCGCCACCGATTGCTCCGCCGTCACTGGGAGCTGCGGCGACGGCGCCGTGCAGGCCGTCCTCGAGACGTGCGACGACGGCAACACCGCTCCCGACGACTACTGCGCGGTAGACTGCTCCGCCATCACGGGAAGCTGCGGCGACGGAAACGTGCAGGCCGCCGCCGAGGCGTGTGACGACGGAAACACCGCGCCCGACGATTACTGCGCCACCGACTGCTCCGCCGTCACGGGTAGCTGTGGCGACGGCAGCGTGCAGGCCGCGCTCGAGGAGTGCGACGACGGCGGTGGCGCCTCCGGGGACGGCTGCTCGGACGCATGTGTCTACGAGTGGTGGGACCGCACATTCGACCGGCGCGTTCGCATCACACTGCTCAATGGCGGCCAGGACGAGGACCTGCTGGAGTTCACCATCGGGGTCATCCTCGACAGCAACGTGATCGACCACGGCGCGGCCGGCGGGGCGGGGGAGTCGCTGCGCTTCATCGACTCGGACAACGCCACTGTGCTCGCGCACGAGATCGAGAGCTGGAACGACGGCGGGGAGTCGATCGTCTGGGTTCGCGTCCCGCACATCCCGCGCAACTCGGACACGGACTACATCTGGCTCTACTACGACAAGCCCGGGGCCGCGGATGGACAGGCGGGATCCGCCACCTGGCACGGCAGCTACGTCGGCGTGTGGCACCTGAACGGCGACCTCCTCGACTCCAGCCAGCGAGGCATCAACGGCGTGGCGGGCGGCAGCGACAGTCAGGCCGGCGTGCTCGCGGGCGGACAGCTCTTCGCGGACCCGGCCGACCGCATCGTGCTCGGCAGTCGCCGACCCATCGACGACATCTTCTCCGGCGGCGGCAGCGTGTCGGCGTGGATCTCCCCGACGGGCTGGGGAGGCGGCGACTTCGGGCGCATCCTCGACAAGAGCAATACGGTCGACGCCGGCTCCGGGTGGGGGCTCCAGCTGAACCCGGCGGGACGCTTCATGCTCGAGCGGGACTTCGACATGAACCTGGGGCGCTGGCGCTCGCCGCAAAACAGCATCGTGCTGGGGAGCTTCCAGCACATCGCCGTCTGCTACGACGACGGCGACCTCGCCAACGACGCAGCCCTCTACGTCGACGGCGTCAGCCAAACCATCGACGAGTCCGAGGCACCGCTGGGCGTTCCGGTGTCGGATGCCGCCGAGCCCCTGTGGATGGGCAACTACCCCGTCGACGCGTCGCGTGCGTTCGATGGGCTGCTCGACGAGGTGCGCATCTCGAACGTGGTTCGATCGCCGGCATGGGTCGCCGCCGAGCACCTCTCCACGACCGGCGCCTTCACCGCCTTCGAGGCGGAGGACACCCTGCCCTGAGCTGCGCCGGCGGGCGCCCTAGTCGAGCAGCGCGGCGACCTCGAGGGCGAGTGCCTCGCTGGCGGTCAGCCCGGGCGACTCGATCCCGATGAGGTTGATCAGCCCGGGCACGCCGTGGGGCGCCGCATCCTCGATGACGAAGTCGCGGAAGCCCTGCCCCGGTCCCTGCAGCTTCGGGCGGATGCCGGCGTAGTTGGGCGTCAGGTGCTCGGCGCGCACCTGGGGCAGGTAGCGGGCGACGGCGCGCGCGAAGTCGCCCACCTTGTCGGGGTCGATGGCGTAGTCGATTTCGTCGACGTACTCGACGTCCGGACCGGCGCTGAGCTGGCCACCGAGGTCGAGGGTGACGTGGATCCCGAGGCCCGCCTGCGCCGGCACCGGATAGACGAGGTGTGAACACAGCGCGCCGAGGGAAGGCGACAGGGCGAAGTAGTCGCCTTTGCAGTAGTGCAGTGACAGCCCCGCCGCCGCCGTGTCGACACCCGCCATCCGCGCAATACGGTCGGAGGCGAGGCCGGCGGCGTTGACGACCCGTGCGCAGGCGATGGTGTGCGTCGCGCCGTCGCTGGCGCGCGTCTCGACGCGAAACTGCGCCCCCTCGCGCACGATGCCGGTCACCTCGGTGCGAGGGAGCAGCTCGGCCCCGGCGTCGCGCGCGTCGGCGCGGTAGCTGTCCATGAGGCCGTGCGCGTCGACGATGCCGGTCTGGGGCGACAGCAGCGCCGCCTCTGCGCGCACGTTCGGCTCGAGCCTCGCAAGCTCCGCGGCCTCGAGCATCACGAGCTCGCCCGCCCCGTTGGCGAGCCCGAGCGTCTGCAGCTCCTGCAGCCGCGCACGCTCGGAGTCCTGGGTGGCGACGAGCAGCTTGCCGCAGCGACGGTGCTCGACGCCGTGCCGCTCGCAGCGCGCGTACAGCAGCTCGCGGCCGGCCACGCAAGCGCGCGCCTTGAGGCTACCCGTCGGGTAATAGAGACCGGCGTGGATGACGCCGCTGTTGCGTGTCGACGTCTCCTCGCCGAATCGAGCATTGCGCTCGAGCAGCAGCACCGAGCGCGCCCGCGTGGAGGCGTGGACCGCGCACGCGAGACCGACCACCCCACCACCGATGATGACGACGTCGAAGTCCACGCTACCCAATGCGTCCAGCCTTGGTAGTGGCCGGCGCAGGCCCCTGTGGCATGCGCGCAATGCGTGCGGGAAGCGGCCCGACGGCTTGTGACGCGCTCGATAGAATGTGCGACATGCGCCCAGCCTAGCCGACATCACCGGTTGTTGCCGACATCGTCTGGCGCCGTGCAGGTTTCGCACAGCCGCGGCTTGTACTATTACTGGCGAGGGTGATGTCGCGCGCTTGTGTGTACCTGAATTCTTGGCCGGCGATCGTGATGGTCGTCATGGCGAGCGGCTGCAGCTTCGATAGCAGTCCGATCGACGACGCGCGCAGCCTCGAAGACGTCGGCGACGATGGATCCGGCGACGGGGATGGCGACGGCGACGCGACGGGCGACGGCGATGGCGATGCGCCCGGCGACGGCGACGGCGACGCGACGGGCGACGGCGACGCGACGGGCGACGGCGATGGCGATGGCGATGGCGATGCGCCCGGCGACGGCGACGCGACGGGCGATGGCGACGGCGACGGCGATGGCGATGGCGATGGCGACGGCGATGGCGACTCCGGCAGCTGCACGCCCGACGCCTTCATCGAGTGCCAGGCCGACACCGCGACCTTCTGCAACGCACAGGGTGACGCGACCGTGGATGTGGGCTGCGGCCTGGGCTGCAGCGTGCAGGACATGGGCTGCATCACATGCACGCCCGACGCGTTCCTCTCCTGCGACGTCGACACGGCCGTGGTCTGCAACGGCAGCGGCGATGACGTCGTGCGGACGGACTGCGACCTGGGCTGCAGCGACCAGGACATGGGCTGCGGCAGCTGCGCGCCGGACAGCTTCGTCGAGTGCCAGGGCGACACCGCAGTGCTGTGCAACTCCCAGGGCGACAACCTCACGATGGTCGCCTGCGGTGGGCTGGGCTGCAGCGTTCAGGACATGGGCTGCGGGGACTGCACACCCGGCGACTTCATCAGCTGCGACGTCGACGTCGCCATCAGCTGCAACTCCCAGGGCGACGACGTCGACCAGACCACCTGCGGCAGCCTGGGTTGCGATCCCGGCAGCCTCGGCTGCGTGACCTGTACGCCCGACGCCTTCATCGAGTGCAGCGGGGGCGCCGAGGTGTCCTGCAACTCGCAGGGCGACGATGTCGTGAGCACCGACTGTGGGGCCCCCGGCTGCGATCCGGCGAAGATGCGCTGCAACCAGTGCGTCGCGAACGAGAAGCGCTGCCTGCCCGGCGACCAGGCCGAGGCGTGCGATGGCACGGGCGACTACCTGCCCCTGCAGGTCTGTCCGCTCGCGTGCAACTCGATCTCGATGGAGTGCAACGAGTGCGTGCCCGACGCGGTCACCTGTGACGACCCCGACACCCTCGGCACCTGCAGCAGCGATGGCAAGCTGACGCTGAGCGGGTGCAACAGCAATGGCTGCAGCAACCTGTCAGGCCAGTACGCGTGCAACTCCTGCCCTCCCGATGACACGCGCTGCCCCAACGCCTCGACGCTCGAGCAGTGCCGCGTGGACGGCACGGCGTGGGAGCCCACCGACTGCACGCCCAACATGTGCGTGGTCGACAACGGCGGAGACGCGGGCTGCGCGAGCTGCGAGCCCAACACGACGCAGTGCGTGGTGGACGACGTGGTCACTTGCGACGGCAACGGCAGCATCAGCAACCAGGTGTCCTGCGGCCAGGGCTGCGACCCGAGCGACGACAGCTGCGTCAACGAGGAGATCAACCCCGAGGGCCTCAACAACGGCTGCGGGCAGAACGCGGGCAAGGACCTGGACCTGATGGCGGACCTCGTCATCGACACGGACAACGACTGCGACTCCACCCAGGGCAACAACTTCTTCAACGTGGCCAGGTGCATCGTCGAGTACGACAACGTCCACATCCGCGCCGGCGCCACGCTCTACGCGACGGGCAGCCGCATCCTGGCGCTGTACGCCTACGACTCGATGGTCATCGACGGCACGATCGATGTGAGCGCCAGCGGCGACACCGCCGGTGCCGGCTCCAATACCGACGGCGAGGGCAGCGACGGCGACGGCGACAACATCGGCGACAATCAGACGGCGGCGGGCGCCGGCGGCGGTGGCGCTGGCCACGGCGGCTCGGGCGGCGACGGTGGCGACGCTGCCGACGCCTCGGGCGGCTCGGGCGGCGGCAGCTACAACGACGTGCTGTTCCCGGGATCGCCAGGCGGCTACAACAGCGCCGTGTCGAACTCGTCGCGGCGCGGGCCGCAGGGCGCGGGCGGCGGCACGCTCGCACTCATCAGCTGCGGTATCGCGACGATCGGCGCAACCGCCGTACTCGATGCGGGCGGCGGAGGCGGCAGCGGCGGCGGCCACGGCACGTTCACCCCGGGTGCCAAGCCCTACCCCGGCGGCGGTGCCGGCGGCGGCAGCGGCGGCACGCTGCACATCGAGGCCACCAAGCTCCAGCTCACCGCGGGCGCGACGCTCGTCGCCAACGGCGGCGGCGGTGGCGGCGGTGCCTACCGCGGCGTCAACGGCGACGGATCCGACGCGGCCTTCGGCGGTGACGGCGAGGACGGGCGTCGCGATGCAACCCCGGCCGCGGGCGGACTGCCCGGCGGTGGCAACTCGCGCACCGGCGGCGACGGTGGCGCGCGGGACGACGGCGCGCTCGACGGGGAGGATGGCAACTCGAACGTAATCGCCGAGGCCGCGGGCGGCGGCGGAGGCGCGGTCGGCATCATCCGCATCAGGACATGGCTCGCGCCCGACGTCGGTGGAGCCCTCATCAGCCCACAGCCGAGCCTCGAGACGGTGGACGTCCAGTGATCGAAGCACGGCCCACACACACGACGCGCACCGCGCTGCTCACCACGCTGCTGTGGGTGCTGCTCGTCAGCCCCGCGAGCGCCGCGGACAAGCTCGTCTCGGTGATGACGCTGCTCAACGAGAGCGGTGACGACACGGCGGCGCTCGAGCTGACCGACGCCCTGCGCGCCGGCGCGCGCAGCCTCGATGGCTGGGTCGTCAACGACACGCAGATGTCCCTGTCGCAGCTGGGGCTGGTCCATGACTGCGAGCCGACCGAGGCGCAGTGCCTCGAGGTGATCGCGGAAGCGATCGACGCGGGCCTCATCCTCGTCGGCACGCTGGAGCCCGGGGGCGGCAAGCTGCTGACGGTGAGGCTGCAGCTGTACGAGCGCGGTGGCGGCTTCCGCGAGGACATGGCGCGCGCCGACTTCACTGCCGCCAATGCCGACTACGCCGCGCTCGCGATGTCATTGCTGCGGCAGCTGCAGCCCGAAGAGGCGGCGGCGGCACCCGTGCCCGCGCCGGCGGACGTTGCGCAGCAAGGCACCGACGAGCCACAGCCGGACATGGCCGCAATCGAGATGAGCATCCCCGACCCGCAGGAGAGCTCGCTGGCATGGCTGGGCTACACGCTACTGGGCGTGAGCGCCGCGTCGCTCGGGCTGGTCGCCTACTCGTGGCTCAAGATCAACGAGGCCCAGGAGGACACCACCTTCGTCGCCTACCGCGAGCAGGTCGGCACGCAGGCCCCCGGCGTCGACGACGTCTGCGCGGAGGCGGACAGCGGCAACACCCACGGCGTGTCGGACGGCGACCTCGCCCAGGTCAAGGACCTCTGCTCCCAGGGCGAGCTGTTCGATCTGCTGCAGTACGTCTTCCTCGGCACCGCGGTGGCGGCGGGCGCGGCCGGCGGCATCGTGCTGTGGCAGGACGGCGGGGACTCCGAGTCCGCCAGCATCACACTGTCACCGCGCGTGACCCGCGAACGCATCGGGCTCGCCGCGCAGCTGCGGCTCTAGCGGCTGCCGCGCGCGTCAGAGGCAGTCCGCGTCGCGCTCGCACGGGCCGCAGGCGCCGCCGGGCGCAGCGTCGCCTGGGCACGCCCCCTCCGGCGGGAAGCACTGGTAGGCGACGATGTCGCTGGTGACCTCGTAGCCCCCCGGTTCCAGGTTGCGCGTGAAGATGGCCCAGCACCGGTCGCCGTCCGGGCACCCCTTGCCGTCGCTGCAGTCGGCGCCGCAGAACGCGGGAGCGACCTCTTCGATGGTGGCGGAGCCGAGGCCGAAGCCGACGCAGCGGGGCCCCTCGAGCAGTGGCTCCTCGGGGTCCGCGTCGAGCGCATCGAGCGACGCCCGGCCCGCATCGGTGTCCGCGTAGGCGGCGCCGCTCACTGCCGCATCGGCCTCGAACGAGTTGCTACGCGTGCCGCACCCGCAGAGCGCGAGCGCGCCGCAGAGCGCAAGCGAGCACACGATCCCGCTGTCGCCAGAGCCCATACCGCCTAGTAGCAGAGCTTGCGCTTGCCGTGCATCAGGGTGAGGCGATTGTTGTCGCCGTCGCTGGCTTCGGTGTGGCCGATCTCGGCGGCCTCTATGCCGAACCGCTCGGCGCACGCGATCACGTGCTTCGCCTGGCGCGGCGGGCAGTAGACCTCCATGCGGTGGCCCATGTTGTAGACCTGGTACATCTCCTTCCAGCCGGTGCCGCTGGCACGCTGGATGGCGCGGAAGACCGGCGGGACGGGCATGAGCGCGTCCTTGACGTAGTGGACGCCCTTGCCGAAGTGCATGCACTTGGTCTGCCCGCCGCCCGAGCAGTGGATGATGCCGCGCACCGCCGACCGGTGCTCGCGTAGCAGGGCCGTGATGACCGGCGCGTAGCTGCGCGTCGGGCTCAGCAGCGCCTCGCCCACGGTCAGCGACGAGCCCTTGAGCGGGTCGCCGAGCCGGTGTGGGCCGCAGTAGACGAGGCTCGGGTCGACCTGGGCGTCGAAGGTCTCGGGGAAGCTGCGGCGGTAGTACGGGCCGAGCATGTCGTGGCGCGCGCTGGTCAGGCCGTTGCTGCCGATGCCGCTGTTCTCCACAGACTCGTAGCTCGCCTGGCCCGACGAGGAGAGCCCAACGATCGCCAGCCCCTTCTTGATGCCCGCACCGGTGATGACCTCCTTCTTGGCCATCACCGCCGTGGCGCAGCTGTCGACCACGACCGTTGGGGTGAGGTCGCCGACGTCCGCCGTCTCGCCGCCGCCGCTGTGGATGTCGACGCCCTGTGCGCGCAGACCGGCCAGCACCGCCTCGTTGCCACCGATCAGCTCGCCGAGCACGTCGGCGCCGATGCGCTTGGCGTTGCGGTTGATGGTGCTCGAGATCAGGATGCGGCCCGTGGCGCCGACGCACAGCAGGTCGTCGAGGTTCATCACGATGCTGTCCTGTGCGATGCCGCGGAAGACCGAGGCGTCGCCGAACTCGCGGTAGTGCATGTAGGCGATGAGCGACTTGGTGCCGCTGCCGTCCGCGTGGATCAGGTTGCAGCGGTCCGGATCGCCCGTCAGGAAGTCCTCGGTGATCTTGCAGAAGGCACCGGGGAAGACGCCCTTGTCGATGCCGGCGATCGCGCCGTGCACCTCGTCCTTGGTCGCGGACACGCCGCGGGCGGCGTAGCGCGCGCTGTCGCTGCCACCCTTCGGCTTGGCCTCCGCCGCGCCCACCGTGTACGCACTGCGGCTCCCGGCGCGCACGACGCCGAGACGCTCCAGCGACTTGTAGGCCTTGGCCACGGTGTTGACGGCCACACCGTGATCGCCCGCGAGCGCGCGGATGCTCGGCAGCTTCTTGCCAGCAGCGAGCACGCCCGTCTGGATCGCGAAGCGGATCTGGTCGCTTATCTGGCGGTGGACGGGAGTCTTGTCGGCGGGATCGACCTGGAGTCGCATATCTGTATCATACCCATAATACAGATTAGCGACACCCCGCCGTCACCCCACCATCGGTGCGCCGTCGTCGGAGATCCACCGTCCGGCCCTAGCGGGCGCGGTAGGTGATCATGCCGTGGGTGAGGTCGTAGGGCGACAGGGCGACGGTCACGCGGTCGCCCAGCACCACGCGGATGCGGAACTTGCGCATGCGCCCCGAGAGCTCCGCCCGGACCGTCACCTCGTTCTCGGTGGTGACCTCGAACTGGCCGCCGGCGAACACGTTGCTCACCACGCCCTCGAGCTTCACATGGTCTTCGCGATCGGGATTCCCCTCGCCTTGCTCAAAGCGCCCGCGCCTACGTCTTCCGCCTCGTCGTTTCGCCACGAGCACCCTCTAACCGGCCCGCCGCCGATGGGCAAGCATTAAGCCCCCAAAAAAGTGACATCAGCGGCCGTAATCTCTGGAGAAACAGGCCCGGTCCACGGGACCGCGACAGCACTGTCATGCAGGGTCACGACGCCGGGGGACGACCGGTGTGGGCATCGGACACGTGCCGCTGCACGTCGGCGCCCAGCGCGGACAGCGCGTCCGATAGCTCGCCGAGCTGCTCATCCGACAGCCCGAGCTGCGCCAGGGAGGTCGCCGCACCCGCCTGCTCGAGCATGCGCTGCATGCCCAGGTCCGGCGCCGGGTCGCCCGCGGCGCTGGTCACCGCCTGCCACAGCAGGGCCTGCGCGCGCAGGGCGGCGGTCGAATGTGGGAGCAGCACGCTGTGCAGACCGCTGTGGGGCAGGCCCGTGCGCCCGCCCAGCAGATGGGCGATGCGGTGGTGCAGGCCGAGCCCGCCCGCGTCGATGACGCGGCCCGCCAGGGCTGTGCCGACGAGCATGCCATCGAGTGCCCCCAGGGGCGCGCCGCCCGCGGCGAGCTGCCCGATGGCCGGATACAGCCGGGCGACCGCGTCGAGCGCCATCTCGCGCACGGGGCCCTCGAGCTTGCCGGTCGACAGGGCGCTGACGGGATGGGCCAGGGCGTTGAGCCCGCTCGCCACCGCCAGCGCCGTCGGCATGCCGTCAAAGAGCGCCGCGTCGTGCACGACCAGGTCCGGGCGCACGCGCGGGTCGCGACCGGTCCGCTTGTCGCCCGCGTCGGTGCTGCCCCACACTTCCGTCATCTCCGAACCGGAGAAGGTGGTCGGCACGGCGACGAAGCCGACCGCATGCTGTCGCCGCAGCATCTTGCCCAGACCGGTCGCGGCGCCGCCGCCCAGGGCGATGAGCACATCCGATTCGGCTTCCGACAGGCGCGCACTCGCCAGCTCCACGACCTGTCGCGGCACGTGTGCGCGCGCACCATCGAAGACCTCGAGCACGACCTCGGCGCACGCCTGCTGCAGCGCGGGCAGGTGCCGACGCGAGGGGCCGCACAGCACCAGCGCGCGCAGGTGGCCGGCATCGCGCAGGTAGTCGCCTAGCTGCGGCAGACAGCCCGGCCCCCGCAGCATCCTCGACCCGACCGGCTCGCCCATCAGCTCGATGCGCGCGACGCGCTCACTCGGCGGCCTCGCCCTGCTCCGCCAGCAGCTTCTCGAGCTCCGGCGTCATGCGACCCTTGCCCTCCTTCAGGAAGGTCTCGCGCATGACGAAGCCGTTGCCGCGCTTGGCCTTCCACTCGCTGCGCGGCGTGCGCTGCGTCGGCTCGGGCCAGTGCCCCGGCTGCGCATCGGCACCCTCCTCGGCCACGGCGAGCGGCGCCACCTCGTAGAAGGCTGGCTTCGCGGTCACCTCGACGCAGTCCCAGCTCGCCTCGAGCGGAAGGTTGTTGGGGTCGAAGAAGTAGATCGACCAGATCGTCCCGTGGTCGACCGGGCCGGTCACCTCGATGCCGGCCGCGTCGAGCTTGTCCTTCAGCTCGAAGAGCTCCTTCGGCCCATCGACCGTGAAGGCCACGTGGTCGAAGCCGCGCGGCTCCTCGGTCTTCACGCCGTGGTTCTTGCGCTCCATCGAGGTCGCGCCCTCGTAGTGGAAGAACGCGACCTGGTTGTTTGCGGAGCGAAAGAAGTAGTGGCGGTAGCCGTCGTGCCCCACGCCCGCGTCGAGCGTGAACCCGAGCAGGTCGCGCCAGAAGCGGATCGTCGCCTCCATGTCGGCGGTGATGAAAGCGAGGTGATTGATCCCCTTGAGCACGAGCGACCTCCGCGGCGGGTGAACAGCGAGCCACCCGATCATGGTGCCGCACCCGCGACCTGTCCAGCCCTACGCCGCGCGCCGGGGCTCGCCCCGGAGCAGCTCCAGGTAGAGCTGGACGCGCAGCGCCGGCTCGCGCGGGCGCACCCAGTCGAAGCCGATCGCCGACCAGCGCGGATCGTCGGGGCGTAGGCCGAGCGACTCGATGTACCCCGCATCCGCGATGAAGAGGTCGCGCCGAAAACCCAGCAGGTAGCCGCCGGTCTCGCCCCGAATCGAGTGCGCCTCGTCGTAGTCGCGCGACCAGATGCACGTGATCCCAGTGCACCTGGGGGGACACAGCAGCCGCCCCCAGTCCTCGCACGGTCCGGTCGACGTCAGCACCTCGCGCGCATGCGGGTAGCCGTCGAAGCCACTGTCGCGCGCCACCACCGAGAGGCAGTGGCGCAGCTGGGGTCGACCGTCGCCCGGGTCGAAGCGACCGACCTGTTCGAGTTTCGAAAGCGCGTCGGGCTCGCCCGCACGCGCACGCTTGAGAAGGCGCGCCGCGCGCACCTTCAGCTCATCCGCTCCGTTTTCCATCGCATCATCCTCGACAGCAGCCAGCCACCCGCACTCTCGTGGCCGCGTATGGGAGATACGGAAACCGTCGCGTTCCACACCGTGCAGGGTGAAGGCTTCTTTCGGCGGGGAAGGCGCCCCTGCGCGCCTCGGGCTGAGCCTAGCGCGCTTCGTTGGCCGCAGCACGCGGAGTTTGCGCCCGCTTCGTCCAGTGCTCCAGCACGCCCATCATGTAGCGGCGCATCGGTTCGCTCTGCGTGTGCGGCACACCGGCGAACGCCTGCATCGACACGTCGAAGCCGCGCGTCCCGAGCGTCTCCACCGTCTGCACTGCGGAGGCGAACGGCACCACCGTGTCGGCGTCACCGTGGACCGCCCGGATCGGCGGCGTCGGAGCACCCGCCGCAGGCGCCTCGGGCCACAGCTCGGGGGGGAGCATGCCGGAGATCGGATGGACGGCGAACACCGCGGACGGATGATGCACCGCGATCGCGAAGCTCAGGATCCCGCCCTGCGAGAAGCCGGTCACGATCGGCAGACCGAGGGTCTGACGGTTTTCGCGCAGCTCGTCGAGCATATCCACCAGCAGCGCGGCGGCCTTCACGATGCCGGCGGAGAACTCGGGGTGCTGCTCGCCAACGCGGTACGGGAACCACGAGTAGCCGCGGCCCGAGCGCTCGGGCGCCTGCGGCAGGATGAAGCGCGCCGGCAGGTCGACCCCATCGATGAACGCCGTGCGGGGACGGTCGCCGAGCCCGTGGATGAACACGATCATCGGCAGCGGGGCCCGGGGGTCGAGCCCGGCGGGCACGACCTCCAAGTACTGAAGCGAGCCCGCCTGGCCGCGCGAGATGGTGGCCGTGGCGGGCGGCGGCGGAAGCGCGGCGGCGGCCGCCGCAACCGGTGAAGACGGTGCAGGCTCGCGGGTCGGCGCCTGCGTGGTGCAGCCCGGCGCGAGCAGAAGCTGCAGCAGGAGCAGCTGCTGCAACAGGTACGGAATCGGGGCCGCGTGCGATCGCCGACGGGGTTCGTCCACGGCAGCAGGGTAGCGCATCCACCGTCTCCACCGACCGGCTGCGCAGCTTTGCGCGCACTTCATGACGTGTCGTTGCCGTTATTGGCCACATACGGCCGATACCGACCTTGATGTCCTACCGCCCCATTCCATACCCTGTGCGAGCCTGGGTTGATGCGACTCTGCGCCCGCCGCGGGCGCGAGGAAGTGGGTTCGAAAATGATGCGTGCAACGATGAGTGACACCCCCGGTTTTCGGTGGGGCGCCCTGCTGCTGGCCGGGTTCATGCTGGCCGGCTGCGGCAAGACCGACGACGACGAAGAGGACGCCGGCGGTGACGGCGACGCCGTCATGATGGACGACGACGGCCTCGGCGACATCGCGGTCCACGAGGGCGGCATCGACTGCGCGGCGGAGAGCGAGAAGGCCGACTGGACCGGCTTCGGACACAACCGGTGCGGCACGCGCGCCAACGGCAGCGAGACGCTCATCGGCGTCGACAACGTCGACACCCTCGAGGAGAAGTGGAACTTCGATGAGGCGGCGGTCACGAGCACGACAGCGCTCGTGGACGGCGTCGCCTACTTCGGCGACTGGAACGGCATCGTCCACGCGGTCGAGGCAGCAACCGGCGACGAGGTCTGGCGAGCGGACACCACCGGCGGCATGTCGAGCCTGTCCGGGAGCGAGGTGTCGGGGTCGCCCATCGTGACCGACACGCAGGTCTTCGTCGGCAACGGCGTGGGAAAACTGATCGCGATCGACCGCGAGGACGGGTCGGTGCAGTGGTCGGTGGAGACCGGCGACGCCGGCAACATGAAGCTCTGGGGCTCGCCGACGGTGGCGGGTGACGTCGTGATGATCGGCACCGCCTCGTTCCAGGTCTTCCTGGCGTCGTCACCGCCCTTCGCCGGTGCGGTGGTCGGCTACGACACCGAGAGCGGCGACGAGCTGTGGAACGTGCCGCTCACGGAGGGCGCCGGTGTGTCCGTCTGGTCCTCCCCGATGGTCGACCCGACCCGCAACACGATGTACGTCGGCACGGGCCAGCAGTACATGGGCGACACCGACTACTCCGACGCCGTCGTCGCCATCGACTACGAGAAGGGCGAGATGGTCTGGTCGCAGCAGTTCACGTCCGGCGACAACTGGACGGCCTCCGACTCGACAGGCCCCGACCACGACGTCGGCGCGACAGTGAACCTCTTCTACATCGGTGACGACGCCGTGGTGGGCGTCGCGGACAAGGAGGGCACGTACTACGCCCTCGACCGCGACTCCGGCGACATCGTCTGGAGCACGAAGCTCACGCCGGGCGGTGCCACCGGCGGCTGCATGTCCTCGGCCGCCGTCTACGACGGAGTCATCTACGTCAACTCCAACGACGGAGAGAGCGGTGGCGACGGCGCCGGCTTCGGCTCCGGCGGGCCTGGCGAGTCGACGACGTTCGCGCTCGAGACGGACACCGGCGACATCATCTGGGAGACGCCGATGCCCGACGGCGCCTACGGCGCTGCGACCTACGCCAACGGCGTCATCTACATCGGCACGCTCAACGGCGAGCTGCATGCGCTCGATGCCTCGGACGGCAACATGCTGTGGACGCACAGCGTCGGTGAGACGATCGGTGGTGGAATCACCGTCGCCGACGGTCTGCTGTACGTCGGCTACGGCTGGACCTGGATCCCGCTGGGCCCCGTGGACGGCGGTCTGCGGGTGTACGGGCTGCCCGATTGAGTCCCGAAAACCCCAGCCTGCACCGCGCCGGCTTCGGCGCTCTGATGCTGTGCTTGCTGCTCGCCTGTGCGTGCGGCGACGATGCGGCGAGTGACGACGGCGTCCCCGACGCCAGCGGCGGAGACGGCGATGGAGACGGGGACGGGGATGGCGACGGCGACGGGGATGGCGACGGTCCACCCCTGCGCTACGACACCCTCGCCGACACCGGTCTGTTCAGCGACATCGGCGCCGACGCGCTCGCGGACGGCGTCCTGCCCTTCTCGCCGCGCTTCGCCATGTGGGAGGACGGCGCGCAAACGCAGAGCTTCCTGCTGCTGCCCGAGGGCGAGGCCGTCGACACGACCGACATGCGATTCTGGAGCTTCCCGACGGGCACCCGGGCGTTCCAGCACGTGAGCGTGGACGGGAAGCGCATCGAGACGCGCATGCTCGAGCTGCTCGACGACGGCAGCTGGTTCGCCATGGGCTTCGCCTGGGACGCCGACGGCGCAGACGCCACCGCTGCCCCCGAGGGAGCGGCCGATGTGCAGGGCTCCGGGCACGACGTCGCGGCGCCGGGGATCTGCGTCGCCTGCCATGCCTCCCTGGCCAGCGGGATCGCCGGCTTCAGCGCGATCCAGCTGTCGCACGGGGCCACCGACACGACCCTGATGGACGCCGCCGACGCTGGCCTGCTGAGCGAGTCGCCGGCCGCCGCCTTCGATCTTCCCGGCGATGACGTGGCGCAGGCCGCCCTGGGAATGCTCCACGTGAATTGTGGTACCTGCCACAACACCGGCAGCGGGCTCTTCACGTCGACGAGCATGGACCTGTGGCTCGATCCCGCCGCGCTCGACAGCGTGGAGGCGACCTCGATCTACGCCAGCAGCGTGGGCGTCGCGCCCGACCTGACCGCGTCGGAGTCGAGCGCACGCATCACCGCCGGCGATTCCGCCGACAGCGAAGTACACAGGCGCATGTCGATGCGTGGCACCTTCCTGCAGATGCCGCCCTACCTGAGCACCGAGATCGACGAGGATGGCATGGCCAACCTCACTGCCTGGATCGACGGTCTCTGACCCCGGACGACCGGCCGGTGTCGCGTCGCCACGGCGCAGGCTGTAGAATGCCGCCGTGCCGGACGTCCTGATAACGCTCAACGACCGCGAGGTCACGCGCGCCACGATCACGCAACCCGAGACGACCATCGGCCGCGACGACAGCTGCCACGTGCGCATCGACAGCCCGGCGATCTCGCGGCTGCACGCAACGGTGATCGCGAACGAGGCCGGCTACGCGCTCCGTGACAACGCCAGCGAGAACGGCATCTCCGTCAACGGCGAGAAGGTGATGGAGACGACGCTGCAGTTCGACAGCAGCGTCGGCCTGGGCAAGTTCCGCCTGCAGCTAGTGGAGAGCGAACCCAACAGCCTCGGCGTCGCTCCGGCACCGCGGGCGAGCGGTGGACCGCGCAACATCGTCGAGACCGTCACGATCGCCGATGAGGACGCACGCAAGATCCAGGAGCGCCTCAAGTCGGGCCCACCCAAGAGCGCGGCGCCCATCAGGCGCAACGTCGAGACGGGTGGCGACTACGGCTGGCTGTGGTGGGCCGGCGCGGCCTTCGTCGTGGCGTTTGGCCTGGTCGTCGCGATGCGCATATTTGGCGGCTAGCGCAGGCGCCGATTGCCGCGACGATCTCGACCGCATGTCGGCGGGTGTAGGTGCCTCATTTGCGTGGCGACTTTGCCGCCATGGCTGTATCATTACAGCCATAGTGACCGAAGTCGGCCGCATCATTGGTGGCAAGTACCGCCTGCGCAAGGAGATCGGCGTGGGCGCGATGGGCTCCGTCTGGTCGGCGGTCCACGAGACGCTCGGTCGCAGCGCCGCGGTGAAGTTCCTCACCGCTTCGGCCGACGACGATCCGGAGACGGCCTCCGCGCGCTTCGTCGCCGAGGCGCGCATGGCCGCCGCGGTCAAGCACCGCTTCGTCGTCGACATCTTCGACTTCGGCATCACCGAGGACGGCGTCAGCTACATGGTGCTCGAGCTGCTCGACGGCGAGGAGCTCGGCGAGCTGATGGGCAGCGGCCCGCCGCTCAAGGTGAAGGACGCGGTGCAGCTGGTCGCACGGTGTCTGCAGGGCCTCGAGGAGGTGCACAAGGCCGGCATCATCCACCGCGACCTCAAGCCCGAGAACATCTTCCTGATGCACGACTCGGACGGACTGTTCCCGAAGCTGCTCGACTTCGGAATCTCGAAGATGGCCGATGGCTCGGCGCCCAAGGGCTCTTCGATGCGACCACGCGGCAAGCGCGGTCGGCAGCTCACGGCGCCCGGCATGGTGCTCGGGACGCCCTGGTATATGGCGCCGGAGCAGCTGCGCGGCCGGTCCGATCTCGATGAGCGGATCGACATCTACGCGATGGGGGTCATCCTCTTCGAACTGCTCACCGGCCGCGTGCCCTTCGAGCAGGAGAACTCGGCGGACCTGCTGCTGGCGATCATCACCGAGGGCCCGGCGGACCTGATGCTGCACAGGCCGGATCTGGGCGAGGCCCTCGCGGACATCCTCGCGATGTCGATGGCCACCAAGCCCGAGGACCGCTACCAGAACGCCCGACAGATGCGCAGGGCGCTGGAGCAGGTCGCGGACACGCTGCCTCAGGCGTGGACGGTCGTGCAGTCGGGCGGCGACGAGGACACGGTTCGTACCGGCAAGGAAGCCGCGGTGGATATCAGCGAGGTGCCCCCGGCGCCGCCGCGCCCCACCCGCGGAAACACGCCGGTGGATATGCCCGCGGCTCCCCGCCACGGCATCCACCGCGGCGTCTGGGCGGGTATCGGCGGCGCAGCCGTCGCGGTCACACTGCTGGCGATGGGCCTGTCGGCCGGGGGCAACGCCGAACAACCGGTACGCGTGGTGACACCCGAGCCCGCGGCCAAGGTCGAGATCGCGGCACCGATGGAGCCGACGCCCGCGGCCGCAGCCGAGATCGCCGAGGTCGCGCAGCCGCTGGCGGGCGATGAGGTGGCCGACGAGGCACTCGCAGCCGAACCCACCACAGCGGTCGCAGCAGGCTCGCCCACCACGAAGACTCCAGCAAAGGCCCCTGCAGCGCCGTACGCAAGCGCAGCGCCGAAGCCCGCCGCTGTCTCGAAGGCCGCGCGGCCAGCCAAGAAGACACGCAAGCGAAAGAAGTTCCGCAGCCTCGACTTCTAGACGCATCCCATGAACCGCCCAGCAGTCCATCCCCCCCTGGCCCGCCCCGGTGCACTCGCAGTCTTGATTGCCTGCGCGTGCGCGTTATCCACGAGCGTGGCGAGCGCCCAGGATGCGCAGCAGGCCGCCTCCGCCCGCGCGCTCTTCGATCAGGGCACGCAGTTCGCCGACGCGGGCAACTGGGTCGACGCCGAGGACCGCTTCCGGCGCGCGCTGGCGCTCAAGGACTCGCCGATCATCACCTACAACCATGCCGGCGCGCTCGAGGAGCTGGGCAGGCTCGTCGAGGCGTCCGAGCAGCTGCGCAAGGTCGCTCGGAGCGAGGGAGCCCCACGCGACCTCGTGCGCGAGGCTGGGCAGCAGGCGGATGCGATCTCCGCCAGGCTCGCGCAGCTCACGGTGACGCCCTCCGGCGACACCACCGGAGCCAGCATCGCCGTGGATGACAAACCCCTGGCGGAGGCGATGTTCGGCGTCCCGATCCCGGCCGACCCGGGCAGCCGCACGGTCGTCGCCACGCGAGCCGGCTCGGAGGTGGACCGCCAGACGGTCGTGCTCGAGGAGGGGGGCGCCGCGGAGATCCTCATCCAGGTCGGCGAGGCGGCACCCTCCCCAGCGGCGGTTGCAGCCGCCGCGCCCGTCGCGCCCGACAGCGTGGTAACGGCCGACGAAGACAGCGACGGCTCGGGCGTCTGGCTGTGGGCGGGTGCCGGCGTCGTCACGGTCGGCGTCATCGTGCTCGTCGCGGTGCTCGCTTCCGGCGGCGGCGACGACCCGGGGATGGAGACGCCGCACATGGGTGACTTCGGTCCAGGCGCGATCGGCGTGGAGGTCGCGCCGTGAGGCTCGCGACCGCACTGTCCGCACTGTTGCTCACCCTCGCCGGCTGCGAGGGTGACGGGGTCAAGACCGCCGCGACCGAGATCGTGGTGACCGTCACGAGCGACTTGCCCGCCGATGCGCTCGACGAGGTGTCGATCGACGTCACCGGCATCGTCGGCATGGCAGATGCGAGCGCGGTCCTCTCCGACGACCCGCTACCGCTCAGCCTGACGGTGTTCCACCAGGGCGGACCGCTCGGTCCCATCGACATCACCGCGACGGGCCGTCTTGGCGGAGACGCGGTGGTCAGCCGCCGCGCGTCGGTCGACTTCGAGCGCGAGAAGTCCCTCTCCCTGCTGCTGCGCCTTCAGATGGCATGCGTCGACGCGGCGTGCGACACGGCTGAGACCTGCGACGATGGCGATTGCGTCGACCCGGCGATCGAGCGCCTGCCGCTGTTCGACGCGACAACGGGTGGCGACGGAGATTCAGTTGGCGGCGACGGCGACGGCGACGCTGTCGGTGGCGATGGCGATGGCGATGGCGATGGCGACGCTGTCGGTGGCGATGGCGATGGTGATGGTGATGGCGATGGCGATGGCGACTCCACCGGCGGCGGCGAGGACGGCTTGTATTGCACCGTCGGCGAAGTCTGCGCAGACGGTGACTGCACGGGCGCCCTGCCCCGCGACTGCTCCGCGATGGACGGCCCGTGCACCGAGGGCGTCTGCAACGAGACCGCGAACTCCTGCGAGGCGATGCCAACCCTCGACGGCGGCGCCTGCGAAGACGGCCTATTCTGCACCGACGGCGACAGCTGCATGGGTGGGACCTGCAACGCCGGCCCCGCGCTCGACTGCTCGGGCGTCGGCGTGGACGAGTGCGGCACAGGCGTTTGCGACGAACAACTCGACCAGTGCACACTCGACATCGTCCCGGACGCGACGCCATGTGCCGGCGGGCAGTGCGAGGGCGGCCTGTGTGTCGACGTGATGCAGTGTGGCTCGGGCCAGAACTGTTCGCTGACCTGCACGGCAGCCACCGCGTGCAGCGTGGACTGCGAGCTCAGCGGCAACTGCAACCTCGACTGCCGGGCCGACGCGACATGCGTTCTGGGTTGCCAGCAGGCGAACAACTGCAACCTCGAGTGCCGTGATCGAGCCGACTGCGACGTCGACTGCACGGGTGCCAACAGTTGCGAGGTCCGCTGCCGGATGAACTCGAGCTGCAATGTGGACTGCAGTGGCGTGTCCTCGTGCGAATCGGTTCGCTGCGACGCCGGGGCCGAGTGCCTTGTCGACTGCGCCGGCACCAGCAGCTGCAGCTTCGACTCCTGCGCCGGCCAGCAGCGCTCCTGCGCCGGCAACATCATCGTCTGCAACCGCGACTGTCCGTAGCGGGTCGGTCAGCGACCGCCCAATGCTCTGAACTGCGGGCTCTTCACCTCGTCCTCCGGGTCACCCTCGGCGCGCTCGTCGTGGCGGGCAGCCTGGCGCTGCTCGTGCAGCGCATCGGTCTGCGCCTCGGACAGCGCCTGCTCGAAGATCACCTGGGGGGCGCCCGTCCCGTTGGGGAAGAAGGTGCTGATGAGCGCGACCACGTTCTCCACGTTGCTCGACTCGTCCGGCCGGACATGCACGACGCAACCGGTGACAGCACACAGCGGCGCGATCGTGCTCGCGAGCGGCGACGGCCGCTTCATCAGGTGCTGCGAGTGGAAGCTGAAGGTCGGCGAGATCGACGGCTCACTCAGCGTGCCGAATGAGTCGTCGCCGTTGCGGATGAAGCGCAGCATCACGTCCTCGAGCAGCGCGAGGCGAACCGTGAGCTCACCGCCGCGGGCCACGGCCTTTGGCTTCTTCGGGCAGTCGCTGAAGCCCTGCTGCGTACACGCGGTGTGCGCGTCGTCCCAGCGCGCGGCAAAGTGATCCCAGGTGTAGCGCTTGCCCTTGTCGAGCAGGCGCACGTCCAGCTCATCGCCCTGCGCGAGCGAACCGAAGCCGCGCAGGTGCAGCCAGCTCGAGACGTTGGGCTTGCCCTCCTCGACGACCTTGAGCCACAGATCCCGCATGCCCGCGACGCGCGCAGAGTGCAGGACGGAGAAAACCGTCGGATAGGGCACGTGGTCGTGGGCCCGCAGCGCGAGCGCCTTGCTGCCGGGGCCGCGCAGCACGTCGCGCAGGGCGGGCAGCAGCGCGCCATCGAGGTCCTTGGCGTTGGGCCGACCGCGGAAGAGGTTGGAGCCGTTGGGCGAGGTGCGCAGCATGCCGAGCGGCTTGCCGTTGACGCGGATCTGCGTGCTGTTGACGACCACCTGGCGCGCGCCGGGCGGCGGACCTTCCTCGTCGGTGCGCAGCGACGTCGGGAGCAGCTCGGTGGCGAGGACCTTGTCGAGCAGCAGCTCCGCCTTCGGCTCGGCCACGGTCGGCGCCACCGGCGGCGGCGCCTTCGTTCGCGGCGTCGGCTCGGGCGACTCGCAGCCCGTCCCGAGCAGCGTACCGACGAGGGCGGCGCACAGGCCGGATCGGCGTGCAAGACGACGGCTCACTGGATCGATGGGCGAGTGCATGGGCGTGCTCGGCTGGGCCCATTGTACGCGAGACACTCCGCCAGGCACGTCAGAACAGGGTGCCGCACAGGCTGCGGGCCCCGCCGTTACCGCTGATGTTGACGCAGGCCTGGCCGTCCGGACAGGTGGTATCCAGCGAGCAGTCGAGGGCGCACGAGTCGGCAACGCAGGTCGGCCTCGACTCGCCGGTCTCCGCGGCCGGGCACTCGCCGTCGACGTTGCACCGCTTGGTGCACTGCGTCGTCTGCAGGCCGAAGACCATCCCGAAGCCGCCCGAGATGTCGATGCACTCGAGGTCGGACCGGCAGTCCGCCGTCTCGCGACAGAGGTTGTAGGGGGCGGTTCCGGGACCGAACCCACCGCCGCTGCCATCGAGCCCGCCGGTGCCCCCACCCTGACCGCCGCTGCTGCTGTCCCCGTCGCCACCCACGCCGCCGCTGCCATCGCCGTCGCCGCCGAGACCGCCGGTTGCGCTGCCGTCGCCGTCGCCACCCGTCGCGTCGCCGTCGCCGCCGAGGCCGCCACTGCCATCCCCGTCGCCGCCGGCGCCGCCAGTGCCACCGCTGTCGCCGTCGCCGCCCGAATTGTCGGGAAGGTCACCGAGCTGCCCACCGGTGGACTTCGGTTTGGTCTCGAGGCTGCAGGCCAGCAGCCCGCAGAGTACGAATACGAGGCCCCAGCGCATCCCCTGGAGGGTAGCACGGGGCGGCGCGTCGCCTTGACAGCCAACCGATCGGTTGGTACTTCCAAACCAACCGTTCGGTTGGGAGGCGTCATTGGAACAGGTCGAGCCGCAGATCACCCACAACGCGCTGAGCTTCGGCGCCGTCACGCGGCGCTTCCTGCGCTACCTGCTGACGCTCACGATGCCGCTGTCGGCGCTCGCCTTCGTCCTGACGGGGCCGCACACCTGGTACTGGGCCCTGGCCTTCTGGCTCGTCCTGCCCGTGCACGAGGTGCTCGATCTCAAGGCCAAGCCCGGGCGAGTGCAGCCGATCGAGGGCGAGCCCGCATGGCTCTACACCGGGCTGCTGCTCTTCCTGGGGGCGGTCCAGCTGGCCATCGTCGTGCTCGCCTGCCGCATGATGGGCCAGGCGGAGCTGCTGTCGATCAACGGCGTCGTCGACCTGATCGTCGCGCGCATGATCATCGGCACCTCGGCGGGGCTCTCCGGCATCGTCGTCGCGCACGAGCTAATGCACCGCCCGCACAAGGGGCTGCAGTTCATGAGCCGACTGGTCATGGGCAGCGTGCTCTACGAGCACTTCTTCACCGAGCACGTCCGCGGCCACCACGTGCGCGTCGGCACGACGGAGGACCCGGCCACGGCCCGCTTCGGCGAGACCTTCCGCAAGTTCTTCCGGCGCACCGTGCCAGGCCAGTTCAGGAGCGCGTGGGGGATCGAGATCAAGCGCAACGGCCTCGAGGAGACGCCCGCGTGGCACCCGCGCAACCTGAAGAACCGCGTCGTGCAGGGGATCATCGGCGAGCTGCTCTTCGTCGCTGCCGTCGGCTGGCAGTTTGGCGTCGGCGGCGTGATCATGCTGCTGCTGATCGCGACCTGGGCGATCCGGCTGCTCGAGGCGGTCAACTACTTCGAGCACTGGGGCATCACGCGCGCCGGGCGCAAGGTGCGGCCGGTCGACTCGTGGGACACGGAGTCGAGCTTCACGCTCTTCGGGATGGTCGGGCTTTCGCGCCACGCCGACCACCACGCCTACGCATCGCGGCCCTACCAGAAGCTGCGTCACTTCGACGAGAGCCCGAAGTTCCCCGGCGGCTACATCACGATGGTGACGATGGTCATGACGCGCAACGAGGAGTTCATGGAGATCGCGACCAAGGAGCTGGAGGCGCGCAAGCTCGGGCCCTTCCGGGAGCTGGAGGCGGCCTGATGGCCGCCGACGCCGTCACCGCGCCCCGCAAGCCGCGCACGTCGCGCGTGAGACGGTCCGTTCCCGCGCGGGACGACGCCCGCGAGCGCATCCTGGACGCGGCGCTGAAGCTGTTCGCGCTGCACGGCCTCGACGGCATGAGCCTGCAGATGCTCGCGGACGAGGTCGGGCTGCACAAGAGCAGCCTCTTCCACCACTTCCGCGGCAAGGACGAGCTGTCCCTCGCGTGCCTCGACCGTGTGATGGAAGGCCTGCTGCATGTGGTCGAGCCGCTCGACATGGACGACGCCACCGACCTCGAGACCGTGGTGCACACCTGCGAGGCGCTGGCGGATCACTTCACCGCGCGCCCGACCGCGGCGCTGTTCCTCACGCGCTCACTGCTCGGCGGGCACGACGACCTCCACGGGGACGGCAAACCGAAGGAGAGCAACGTGCCCACGTTCTTCGGCATCGTCGGTGGCTGGCTCGAGCGCGCCCGGCGTGCAGGCACCATCCGGCCCATCCGCGTGCGGCACGCGCTCATCAACCTGATGGGCTTGGTGCTCTTCTACCCGTCGATCGCCGGCGGCTTCGGCAAGGGGCTGCTCGGCTTCGACCCGACCTCGGCGCGCGCGGGCAAGGCGCGGCGCGACGAGCTCGGCAAGCTGGTGCGCAACGCGCTCGCGCCCGAGGCGTGAGCACGCGACGCGCTCAGTAGCCGACCGCCAGCCCTTCCTTGCGGTGGTCCGACGCCGCGCAGTAGCCCACCGGCATGCAGCGGATCAGCTGCGCGCCACCGAAGGGATTGCCGGGGGGTGCGACGAGCACGTCGTGGCCGCGCGAGCGCAGCTCGGCGACGACCGCATCGCCGAAGCCGGCCTCAAGCATGAGCACGCCATCCTCGCGCATGTGGAAGCGCGGCGCGTCGCTGGCGGCCTGGGGGTTCTGCCCGTAGTCCTCGCAGCGCACGATCAGCTGCACGTGGCCCTGGGCCTGCATGTGCCCGCCCATGACGCCGAAGCTCATGTCCGCCATCCCATCGCGCGTGCTGAAGCCCGGGATGATGGTGTGGAACGGTCGCTTGGAGGGCCCGACCTGGTTGGGGTGACCGTCGATCAGGGAGAAGCCGGAACCGCGGTTGTGCATGTGGATGCCAGTCTCGGGCACGACGCAGCCCGAGCCGAAGCCGCGGAAGTTCGACTGGATCATCGAGACCATCATCCCCGATGCATCGGCCGTCGAGAGGTAGACCGTGTCGTCGCTCGCCGGCACCACCGAGGCGCGGTCACGCGCCTCGCGCATGTCGATCATCTCGGCGAGGTGCCTGTGCAGCAGCGGGTCGAGGAACGTCGAGGTGGCCTGCACCATGTGGTCGACGTCGGCGATGTGTGCCGACGCCTCCGCCCACGCGAGCTTGACCGCCTCCACCTGCAGGTGCACGGAGTCGGCGGAGTCGACCGGGTACTGCGCGATGTCGCGGTTCTGCAGGATGCCGAGTGCGATCAGCGCCGTCAGTCCCTGCCCGTTGGGCGGGATCTCATGCACGACGACGTCGCGGTAGGGCACAGCGATGGGGTCGACCCACTGGGCCTCGTGGGCCGCGAGGTCATCCTCGGTCAGACCGCCGCCCACGCGCGCTGCGGCCGTCGCCATCTTCTCCGCCAGCGCACCGCGGTAGAAGGAGACGCCCTCGGTGGCCGCGATGGACTCGAGCGTGTCGGCGGTGTCGCCGTAGAACACGACCTCGCCGGGCTTGGGCACGTGACCACCCGGCAGGAAGTGCTCGCTGAACGCTGCGAAGTCGCGATAGACCTTGGATGCCTGCAGGTAGTGCCGGGCGGTCAGCGGCCCGAGCTGGAAGCCGCCGCGCGCATACTCGACCGCGGGCTCGAAGACCTTTGCAAACGGCAGCGCGCCGAAGCGCTTCGACAGCTCGACCCATGCGCTGACCGAGCCGGGCACCGTCACCGACTCCCAGCCGATCACCGGCATCCGGTCGTTGCCGGCGAAGCGCTCGGCGGTCCATGCGGCGGGCGCGCGGCCCGAGCCGTTGATGCCGTGCAGCTTCTCGCCGTCCCACACGATGGCGAACGCATCGGAGCCGATGCCGCATCCGCTCGGCTCGACCACGGTCAGTGCGATGGCGCTCGCGAGCGCCGCGTCGACCGCGTTGCCCCCCTGCAGCAGCATGCGCAGCCCAGCTTGCGCGGCCAGGGGCTGCGATGTGGCGACGGCGTTGCGGGCGAAGACCGGCTGCCGCTGCGACGGATAGGGGAGCTGCCAGTTCGAGGTCATGGGGCGTGCACGAGCGAGCGACTCTACCCCAAAGGCGACACGCAGGCGCGCCGCACACTGGCCGTTGTCGGCGGCACTGGCTACCATGATGCCCGTGACCACGCGCCGCCCTGCCCCCCTGCCCGTGCTCGTGCCGCTGCTGCTCGTCTGCGCCGCGTGTGCCCCGGCCCCCAAGCCCAAGACGCCCGCGCCTCCGCCGGCGGTCGCCGCCCCGAGCCCGGTTGAGCTGGCCCACTCGCGCGATCAGGGCGTGCGGCTGTCGGAGTACGTGTGTGAGACCGCCTCCGAGGAGACCTGCGATGCGGTCGACAACAACTGCGATGGGGTCATCGACGAGGGCTGCGGGCTGGGCACCGGACCGGTCCACGTGACGCTCGGATGGGACTCCGGGGCGGACGTCGACCTCTACGTCGAGGGGCCGTCGGGGCAGGCCGTCTACTACAACGAGGACCATCGCCGCAGCGACGATGGGGCCCACATGGACCATGACGCGCGCGGGGACTGCCGCGAGGAGCAGGAACACCCGAAGATCGAGAACGTCTACTGGACCACGGAGGTCGCTCCGCGCGGCACCTACAAGGTCGACGTTGCCTACTTCGGGCCGTGCGGGCACGCGGGCGAGACCCAGACGACCATCTCGGTCGCCATCGCCGGACGCGTCGCCGGGACCTTCGACTACACGCTCCAGCCAGAGCAGCGCGTGCGCGTCGTCGAGTTCACGCTCGAGTAGCACCCCAACCCCCAGGGTGCGCGCCTGGATCCCAGGGACCCACCGTTGCAGACACATTGAAAAAATCCCCAGATCCGCTACATTAATAGCCCCCCTGTGTGCCCCACGCTGGGAGATCCCAACATCGCAACCGCCCCTCACTTGAGCGCTGCAGAGCACGAGTGGACCGTCCTCGTCATCGGCGATGGCCCGCTGGGCGCGCAGCTGATGGAAGAGCTCGAGCGGCAGGGGCAAGACGTCGAAGAGGCGGAGACGGACAACGCCAGCACCGCGGTGATGGTTTCCGCCCCCGACATGGTCGTGCTCGTCGGCGACGCGGCCGATGACAGGGGCGAGCGGGTGCTCGGCGCACTCGCCGAAGGCTCGCACTCCGCGGTCGCGCCCGTGATGGTCATCGGCGACTCGTCGCGCGCCCAGGTCCACCCGAACTACCGGCACGGTCCGGTCGCTGCGCTCTCGAACAAGCTACCCATCCCGCTGCTCGCCAAGCGTGTGCTGGAGCTGGCGCGCGAGGTGCCCGACCGCAGCGGCGAGCAGAGCGGCCCGGTGACCGGCGACCAGCTCGGGACGCTCGTCGAGGGACTGTCGGCGGACAAGCGCAGCGGCACGCTCGACGTCACCCCCGACGAGACCACCGGCGAGAGCGAGTCGCTCGTCATGGCCGCCGGCGAGTCCGTCAGCGAGTCGACGGACGAGTTCGTCGCGCGGGTGCAGCCGCAGCTCGAGGACGCGCCCGGAAGCTTCCGCTTCAAGGAGCGCAGCGGCGGCACCACCGACAGCGTGGCACCGCCGCGACCCGCGGGACTCACAGAGCCGGAGCTGCCCGCAGCGCCGACGTCCACCGCCCCCCCGCCACCGACGGTGCGGCTGCTGGTCGTCGACGGCGACCCGGCGCGTGCGAACTCGCTCGCCCAGGCCCTGCGCGACGGGGGCTCGGTTGCCCACGCGATCAGCGATGTACGTGACATCGACGCGGCGGCCAGCACCGACGCGCACATCATGCTCATGACGCCGACGCACATGCGCACCCGGTGCAAGGCGATCATCGAGGCCATCGAGGCCCATCCGCGGCTGCGCTGGGCATCGACCCTGCTCGCCCCCCAGGGCCTGCTGTGGCCGCCGGACGGCAGCGATCCGAACCTCGACGTGCTGCAGCGCAAGTTCGACAAGCTCACCGAGCCCGACCAGAAGCTCGCTGCGCAGACATCAGGCGCCCGCTTCGAGACCCGCCTCGAGGTGACCGGCCCCGGTCGCATGCTGCGCGCCATCGCCGCATGCGGTGAGCCGCGGCGCGTGGTCGTACGGCACCCGCGCGTCAAGGTCGCGATCACGATGGAGCGCGGGCACGTCGTGCAGGCGACCGCCAAGCCCGTCGACAGGAACACGCCGGTCGAGGGCAGCGCAGCGCTGTCGACACTCTTCGCGATCCGCTCCGGTCGGGTGGAGGTCTCACCGGTCAAGCCGGCGATCACGCTGCACAGCGCGCCGAGCCTCGAAGACGCGCTCGACCGCGCGGCCAGCGTCGCATCGCCGGTCGCCCCCTCCATCGTGCCGCCGGCGCCCGCTGCCGTTCCAGCACCGCGGAGCGCCGCACAGCCAACGCCCCCGGTCCCCGCCGATCCGCCGAGTGGGCAGCTCTGGCAGCAGGGCCCGGCGTTCGAGCCGCCTGAGGCCGCCGCACTCCCCGCGCCGCCGGAGTCGTCCGGCGAGATCACGCCGCCTCCGCCCGCGTTCATGCCGATGGACTCCGGCGCCTTCGACTCGGAGGGCTCCGGCGTCATCGAGCTCGCGTCGGGCCCCCTGCCGCTGTCGAGCGTGCTCGGGCTTGGTCGCGCGCCCAACGACGGGAACGCGGAGGACGAGGAGCACGGAGAGTTCGACATCGACCTGCGCGCCTCGGTACCGGACGGTTTCGCGCAGGACGAGGACCCACCCGAGCTTCCCCGTACGTCACTCGCGGCCGCCCTGGCCGACACGTCGACGCGACTGGGCACGCTGTCGGCGACGGGCATGCGTATCGGCCGCAACGCGCTCTCGGGCGCCAGGCGGATCGGCGAGCGCATCGACCTCGACGCCATCAAGGTCGCGGCACGCCCCGCACTCGAGGCGCTGGCCCGACGCGCGGCCGCGGTTCCACCGAAAGTGCGGATGGGCGCCGCCTCGGCGCTGGGAGCGATCCTGATCGCGGTCATCGCATGGCCCTCCGGCGACGGGCAGCCCGAGGCGAGCGCCAGCGCTCGCGCCGCCGTGCAGCCGACCGCACCGGTCGCCGCGCCGCCCGCACCGGTCGCCGCGCCGCCCGAGCCGCCCTCCCCGGCCGAGCCCACCGCCGCTGCGCCGAGCGCCGAGCAGGCCGCCGAGCCGATTCCCGCCGAGCCCGCGACCGAGGAGGTCCTGGCGGCCGAGCCCGAGCTCGCGATGGAAGCGCTCGAGCCACCGCCCCCCGCGGGCACCGACCGCGCCTCCCGCGTAGCCCGGGCCCAGCACCTGCAGCGCATGGCCTCGCGGCTGCGCCGCCAGGGGCGACTCGGCCTCGCGGAGAGCAAGTACCTCGAGGCGCTCGCCGAGTGGCCGCGCTACCCGCTCGCCATGGCCGGCGTCGTGCGGCTGCACCTCGCCCGCAAGGATGGGCGTGAGGCGGTCCGCTGGGCGCGGAAGCTGGTCCGAGTGCAGCCGAAGCGCGGCAACAACCAGCTGCTGCTCGGCGACGCCTACATGCTGCGGCGCAACGTCAGCAAGGCGAAGGCCGCCTACCGCCAGTCGGCGCGCTATGGCAACCGCACGGCGAAGAAGCGCATCGCTGCCCTCTGACGCGCCCACCCGGCCAGCTGCAGCGCGTCTAGAACTGCAGCGCCATCTGACCGCTCACGCGGTTTTGGCGCACGTCGTCGCCCAGCTCGATGGCGCACCCCTCGAGCGCGCCGACCGAGCACATGAAGCGCTCGGCAGCCTGCGCGCCACGCCCCTGCACGACGAGCACGTCTCCGACCATCGCAACGCAGTCGCCGGAGATTGCGACCACGCCGTCGTCGTCCGGCTCGCTCAGATCGACCGCGGACAGCGAGGACAGCGCGATCGACCCATAGCGTCCGTCGAAGGCGAGCGTGGTCGGTGCCGGGTCGACGTCCGACCTCACCTCCGCGATGCGCTCCACCATCCGTAGCAGCTCCTGCTCGGCGACCTCCGGCCGGAATGGTGCCGCGAGCTGCTTACGCTTGCGCGCCGCGCGCACTGTCTCTGCCACGCCGAACTCCTGCACGACCTGCGCCTCGAGCCCGCGGGCGCCGTAGGCGTCGTCGAAGCGCGCGAGGATCACCCCCATGCGAGTGCCCTGCTCGAGCAGCCTGCGCACGCCGCGCCGCTCGTGCGTGATGCCGACCTTGAGCAGCCCGAGGCCGAAGTTGGCGAGGTAGACGAGGTGGGGCGTCGCGTTGTGCCGCTGCTGCTGCGGCGAGATCGAGTCGGCGTTGTAGAAGGCGGGGTTGAAGCCGGTGGCGCGCATGCACTCCGGACACTGCGAGTAGCCCGCGTCGAGCGCGCGGCGCAGCGGACACGGCTCGCTGCGCGCGGTCGACAGATCATAGCGGCCGGTGCAGTGGCGGGCGGGCAGCGCGCGCAGGCTCAGCGCCTGGCCCACGGGGCGCACTCGCTGCCGCTGCCACGATTTTCCCCCGCGCTCGTCGATCGACAGGAAGGGCCCGTCGGAATCGCAGCCGTGGCCCGAGAGCAGTCCCGTCTGGGTGCGCAGCACGTGGCGACCATACGCCGCGCCGCGCCATCGGCAAGCCACAACCGTACCGCGGTCGTCAGAGCCGGCGGATGCGCTAGGCGCGACGGCGGATGCGTAGGAGCAGCAGCGCGTCGGCAAGCTGGCGGGCGATGTAGTTGACGACGCTTACGTCGTCGGCGGAGAACGACGGTGCGCCGCTGCGGTTGAGCAGCTGCAGCGCGCCGAGCAGCTGGCCCTCACGGGAGATCGGCCGCACCAACAGACTGCGGGCGTCCAGCCCCGGGCAGCTGTCCACCGTGACCACGAACCCCAGCTCCTGCTGCGGCGCGTCGAAGACCGTGGCGCGATCCTCGATGTGGACCGCCGAGCCCAGCAGCCCGCCGCTGCGCGGCAAGGCGGTGCCTGTCCGCAGCATCGCGGCGTGTCCCCGGGCGGCGACGATGCGCAGACTGTCGTCGTTGATGTCGTAGAGGCAGGCAGCCAGCGCGGCGCAGGGCACCAGGCTGTCGAGCAACCCCGCGACGTGGTCGAGCGCCTGGGCCGCGTGGGCCATCGTGGGCAGCTCGCTGAGCGCCTCGAAGGCGAGCGCGAGCCGGTCCTCGCGCGAACCGCTCGGCTCGGCGACGGGCACCCGCGCTTGCACCACCGCGGGCGGCTGCGCCCTGGGCATCTGCGCCGGCGTCTGCTCGGCCTGCGGGGTGAGCGCCGGCTGGGCGGCCGCCTCGGCGGCGGGGTAGCGCACCGCCGGCCCGCCGCGCCAGTCCTTCCACTCGACCACGACGACCGGCTGCACGGTCGGCCGGCCCGCCCAGGGCTCGTCGAACATCGAGAGCATCACGAAGCGCCCGGGCGGCAGGCCGGCCAGCGATGCCTGCATCTGCTCCAGCTCGCCGTAGAGCGCCTCCTCGGCATCCACCACGCTGGCGCCCTCGGGCACCAGGTAGGCGCGCTCACGGTAGGTCAGCGGGTTGTCGGCGGTGGCGTCGTCGTTGCGCTCGAACAGCAGCTGCAGTCGGGGCACCGCTGCGGAGACCGCGGTCGGCACGCGGGCCGGCGGGGGTACCGAGACGGTGACGGGCGCTGGCATCCGGGCGACGGGTCCACTCTCCCTCGGAGGCGGCACGGTGGAGCGCGGCGCCGGGGAGCCGACCGCCACGATCCGGGCGACGGAGACCGACCGCTGCCGGGGGTGCAATCCCCTGTCAGCAAACTGTCGGGCGCGCGGGAGCTTACGAGCGGTGTTCGACATGGGTTCACGGTGGCGACAGGGGCCGCCCCGGTTGAAACGCGCGCATTCTACACCCGTGCTTACCTGGACGCACCCCCACCCATGGATCCGTCAACCAGGGTGCAAGCGCAACTATATCTTGCTACATTTTTTCTCATAATTTCGTATGTTTATAATGCAAATCTAGATTTTTGATTGCAATGGTTCTTGTGCCTTCCGGCAGCCCCTTCCCCGGACGAAGGCAACACAACAGGAGGTCATCGATGCACCGCCGTGGCAGCATGCGAGGGCATGTTCCGGCGAGACGAGCGCTCGAATCCACGATGGCCGGTGAGTCCCACAGCTGTGATCTGGACGGCGCTCTGGGTCGTCGGCGGCTGCGGTGACGACGGGCCTGCACCGGCCCAACCCGACCCGGTCACGGCCCCCGCCGCGCCGGCGCCGGCGCCCCCGCCGACCCTGCCCGCGAAGCTGAGCATCGACCTCACAGACGCCGAGCTGACCGCAGCCGATGCGATGCGCCGGACCCTGTCCGCGGGTAAGGCCCCGGTGCCGACCGACAAGGACGTGCGGGTGTGGCTGGCCGTCATCGACGGCCATGCGGACCCGGGGGCGGTCGCCCGCAGTCTGGTCACGATAGGTCACCGTCGGCACGGGAACGCGGGCGCCTTCACGGAGGTCTTCTCGCCCCACCGCGCCGACCTCGCCCTGGTCGCTACGCGGCTGACCGAGCGTGGGGACGACCACCTGGCGCGACTGGCGATCCGGCAGCTGCTGGCGCCCCTGCTGGCGGGCGACGCCCCCGCGCCGCTGGCGACCGCCGTGGACGTCCGGCTGGGCAGGCTCGCGGGCGACACGGCGCGCGACCCCTCGGTGCGCGGTCTGGCCGCCGGCACCATCGGTGACGTGGAGCGCATGCGCACGGCCTGCTCGGCCCTGCTCGCGGACGCCGACCCCTACGTCGCATGGCATGCGATGGCGAGCTGCAACCGGCCGCCGCTGGCCAATCGCCTGATCGGGCTGACCCGCCACGCGCTGGCCCCCGTGCGCGCGCGCGCGGTCCAGGCCCTCGCCCGGGCCACCCGGGAAGCAGGGGACAGCGGAGACACCGAGGGCGACAAGCGCGCGGCCAAGTTCGCCGAGCGCTACATCCTGCCCATGCTCGACGCCCCCGAGCCGCACGTCCGCGGCGGCGCGATCGAAGCGCTGGGGCACATCGCGAGCGTCGCGGCCGTGGCCTCACTCGCAGCTGACGCCGTCGCCAAGCATGTGACCGATGGAGCTGCGACCGCCCACGCCCATGTCTGGAAGAAGGCCGACGGGAGCGTCTGGCGGCAGGGCAACGTGCCGCTGCTGCTCGACCAGGGCAGTGTGTCGGCCCAGGCGGCGATGGCCTTCAACCGCATGAGCGGCGGCGCCATCACGACCGGCCTGCACCCGCGCGACCGCCCGGGCGACGCCGAGCGTGAGGCGGCGGCGGAGCAGGCGCGGCAGTGGCTCGCCGCACGGCCGTAGCGCGACCGCTGTCGGCGGCTAGCGCGGGAGCTTGCGCTCGACGATGCGCACGAACGCACTCGCGCCGAGCGCCAGCGCGCCGTCGTTGAAGTCGTAGCGCGGGTTGTGGACTTCGCACGCGCCCTCACCGTCCCCGTTGCCGATGTTCATGTAGCAGCCCGGGACCTCGTGCAGCATGTAGGAGAAGTCCTCGGAGGCCATGATGAGCGGCGGATCGCGGTCGACACGCTCCGCGCCCACCAGCTCCTCGCAGACCTCGGCCGCGAAGCCCGCCTGCTCGGCGTCGTTGATGGTCGGCATGAACATCAGCCGGAAGTCGAGCGACGCGCTCGCACCATGGCTCGCCGCCACCCCCGCGATGGTGCGTGCGATGGCCGCCTCGATGCGGTCGATCGTCCCCATCGAGAACGCGCGCACCGTACCGCTGAGTCGCGCCGTGTGCGGGATGACGTTGTAGGCGTCACCGGCGTGCACCTGCGTGACGGAGAGCACCGCATCGTCGAGCGGGTAGAGGTTGCGCGACACGATCGACTGCAGCGCGGTCACGGTGTGCGCCGCGACGACGACGCTGTCGATGCCCTGGTCGGGGCGGGCCGCGTGCGCGCCGTTGCCGACGATGTCGATGTCGAAGAAGGCGCCGCCGGCCATCATCGGCCCCGGGCGGACCGCGAACTCGCCCAGCGGCAGCTTCGGTCGGTTGTGCATGCCGAAGATGGTCTCGCACCCGAAGCGCGTGAACAGGCCGTCCTCGACCATCGCCTTGGCGCCGCCGATGCCCTCCTCCGCCGGCTGGAAGATGAGGTGGACCGTCCCGTCGAAGGCTCGGCTCTGTGCGAGATGACGCGCGGCCCCGAGCAGCATCGCCGTGTGGCCATCGTGTCCGCAGGCGTGCATGCGGCCCGGGTGCGTCGAGCGATGGTCGAACTCGTTGAGCTCCTGCACGGGCAGCGCGTCCATGTCCGCGCGCAGCCCGACCGTGCGCGCCGACTCGCCCGCACGCAGCACACCCACCACGCCCGTCTTCCCGACCCCGCGGTGCACCTCGATGCCCCACTGCTGCAGTCGCTGTGCGACGAGGTCCGCGGTGCGGTGCTCCTCGAAGCCCAACTCGGGGTGGGCGTGGATGTCGCGCCGCCAGGCGGTCATCTCGTCGTGCAGTGTCTGAAGCGCGGGCAGTGCGGGCACGGGACCTCCTGCAGGTTTTTCGCGATTAGACGGTGCGGGCGCCCAGGCGGTCAACCGCAGGCCCATTCTTGGGGTGCCATTTGCCGCCCAGTACCCGTAGCATGGGCAGTCCACCGGCGCGCAGACGCGCCGCGCGCAAGCACCGCAGGGAGGCGTCTTTGGGCGAGTTCGGGCAGGGCACGGTCGTCGGCGGTCGATACCGCATCAAGAAGTCCATCGGGGCGGGCGGCGTCTGCACCGTCCACAGCGCACACGACGAGGAAATCGACAAGGACGTCGCCGTCAAGCTGCTCAAGAAGGAGCTGGTCGGGCACGAGACGCTCAAGGCGCGCTTCGAGCGCGAAGCTCAGCTGCTGGCCGGGCTGTCCGACCCGAGCATCGTGCTGGTCACCGACTACGGCACCCACGAGGACCGGCCCTACCTGGTGATGGAGCTGCTGAGGGGCAAGACGCTGCACCAGCGCATGGTCGAGGCGCCGCCGCCCGAGCCGCTGGTCTTCGACGTCATGGAGCAGCTGCTGACCGGGCTGAGCGCGATCCACGGCGCGGGCGTCATGCACCGCGACCTCAAGCCGGGCAACCTGTTCGTGCAGTCGAAGGGACCGCTGAAGATCCTCGACTTCGGCTTCGCCCGCAACGTGGCCGACCCGGTCGACCCGCTGCAGCGCAAGGAGGCCAAGCTCACCGTCGCGGGCACCGCCTTCGGCACGCCCTCGTACATGTCACCGGAGCAGGCGACGGTCGGCGAGATGGACTTCCGCACCGACCTCTACGCGGTCGGCGTCTTGCTCTTCGAACTGCTCGCGGGCAAGCCACCCTTCCGCGGCGAGGCGCCGGCCGTGCTAAGGCAGCACATCACCGAGCCCGTGCCGCAGCTTGAGGCGGTGGCCAAGGGCCTGCAGGTCGCGCCGCAGCTGCAGGCGCTGATCGAGAAGGCGATGGCGAAGAGCAAGGAGGCTCGCTACGCCTCTGCCGACGAGATGCTGGCCGCGCTGCGCGAGCTGCCGCGGCCGTTCGTACTGCGCGATGGCGCAAAGCCGCCGCGCGCCGCGAAGAAGGGCAAGGCGAGCGCAGGCGAGGAGGAGGATCCGACGCGCATCTTCACGCGCGACGAGCCGCCGAAGGTCATGCCGAAGCCGCCGGCGAGCATGATGTCCAAGCCGCCCGAGCCGCCCACCGCCGCGAAGACAGCCAAGGCGGCCAAGCCGGCCAAGGCAGCCAAGGCCAAGAAGCCGCCCAAGGCTCCGGCGTCGCGCGCACCCAAGCCGCCCGCGGCTGCGACGTCTCGCGCGCCGAAGCCGCCCACCGCCGCAACGTCTCGCGCGCCCGCACCGCCCACGCCCCCCACACCGAAATCGGCGAGCAAGCGGCGCTCGAACACGGTGATCGCCGCCGCACCGCCGCCACCTCCGAGCTCCGGGTCTCGAGCCCCCGCGCCACCGCAGGCCGCCGCGAAGGCCTCCCGTGCATCCGCGCCGCCACCGCCCCAGGCCGCAGCCACGGCCTCGCGCGCACCGGCGCCGCCGCCGAGCCAGAGCATGGCGGTCGCCGTGGCGGCGTTCGTCGATGGAGACCTCGACGACGCTCGACTGCAGGCGACGTTGGAAGAGCAGCTCAAGGGCAAGCCCGGCAAGGCCCGCGCCGCCCGTCTGCACTACGAGCTGGGGCTGATCCACAGCGAGCGGCTACAGGATGCCACGGGCGCAGCGAAGCACTTCGCGGAGGCCACCCGGCTGGACCCCGATCACCTGGCGTCGGCGCGCGCTGCACGGCGCGCACTGGTCGCGGCCGGCAAGCACAAGCAGGCGCTGCCGCTGTTCGACGCGGAGATCCGACTGCACCCGCAGCCGGCCGCCCGCGCGCGGCTCCAGTTCGACAAGGGCCGCCTGATCGAGTCCAGCGGCGGCAACAACGCCGACGCGCTCACCGCCTACCGCGCGGGCCTGGACCTCGACAGCGCCGACCGCGACCTGCTGCGCGCGGTCGCACGCCTCGAGTACACACAGAAGGACTGGGAGGCGCTCGACGCGACGCTCTCGCGACTGGCCGCACTCGCGGAGGGTGACCACGCCTACCGGGCCGCGCTCATCGCGAGACGCGCGCGCATCGCCGACAACCGCAGCGCCGACCCGGCGCGCGCCGCCGAGCTTTACCTCTCCGCGCTCGTGCTCGACCCGGACCTGCCGGGTGCGATCGAGGCGCTCAAGCGCTCGGGGCGCAGCCGCGGCCAGTGGCAGATGTGGGTCCAGAGCCTCGAGCAGGAGGCGGCGCGCTCCACCGACAGCGCCGTCATCAGCGCGGCACAGGCGACCATCGCCCACATCCAGGCGACCCAGCTCAACAGCCCCGAGGCCGCGACGCGCGCGCTCGAGGCCGCCGTTGCGCAGGCGAGCGACGACCGTACCCTGCTCATGCGCCTCGCGAACCTGCACCGCGACTGCGCACGTCCGGCCGAGGAGGCCGCGTGCCTGCAGCGCATCGCATCGCTCACGGACGAGATGCCGCAGCGGGTCGCCCTGCACTACCGCATCGGCCACCTCCTCGACGCGCAGCTGAACGACGCAGCCCAGGCGCTTCACCACTACAGCGCGGCGCTCACGCTCGACGGTGCGCACCGGCCCAGCCTGCAGGCGATGTCCGCGATGCACCGGCGCGCGGGCAACTGGCGCGGCCTGCTCGAGCTGCACGAGCTCGAGCTGTCGGCGACACAGGACCCGCTGCAGCGCGCGGAGCTCCACGCGCGCATCGCCGGGCTGCTCGAGGGCAAGCTCGGCGAAGCGGAGGCGGCGGTCGAGCAGCTCAGGACCACGTTGTCGCTCGCGCCGGATCACGAGGGCGCGCGGCGCGAGCTTGACCGCATCCTGCCCACGCTCGGACGCTTCGACGAGCTGGCCCAGGTCTACGAGCAGCTGCTCGACCACGCGCCCAACGGCGCGCAGGCCATCAACCACCTCTTCCGCATCGGCGGGCTGCGCGAGGACCGGCTGGGCGACGCGGCCGGCGCGGCGCACGCCTACGAGCGCATCCTCGCGATCGAGCCGGCGCACCTCGGCGCGCTGCACGCGATGCAGCGTGCGGCCGCGCGTGCGGGTGCCCACGCGCTGCTGCTGCGCGCGCTCGACCTCGAGCTGGCGACGCTCTCGCACTCGCCACGCTGGGCGGCACTGCAGCTGCGCGCGGCCGACGTGCTCGCGGACTCCATCGATGACGCCCCGGCGGCGGTGGAGCGTGTACGCGAGGTCGTCGAGGCGTTGCCGGACACCCCCGGCGCACTCGATGCGCTCGGTCGCCTCTACGCCCGCCTGCAGCGCTGGGACCGGCTGCAGGACGTGCACGCCGCGCAGCTCAAGGCCGAGACCTCGGTCGGCGCGCAGACGGCGCTGCTGCATCGCATGGGCCTGCTCGCCGAGGACGAGCTCGGCAAGCCGAGGGATGCGATGGGCTACCACGCGCGCGCACTCAAGCTCGACCCGGGCTACCTGCCGTGCCACGACGCGCTCGCGGTGCTGCAGCGGCAGGCGGGCGAGTGGAAGGCGCTGTCGACCACGCTCGAAAACCGCGCCTCCGCCGTCTCCGACCCGCGCATGAAGGCGCACCTCTACTTCGAGATCGGCGAGCTCAGCGAGGACGCGCTCAAGGACCCGGCCCGCGCGCTGCGCGCCCACGAGCAGGCGCTGCTGGCGCTGCCCAGCTTCCGTCCAGCGACCGATGCGCGCATGCGCCTGCTGTGCGACCAGCGGCGCCACGAGGACCTCGGCCGCGCGCTCGCGCAGGAGGCACAGAACGCGAAGGACCCGGCGGTCGCACTCGACGCCACGATGCGGGGTGCCGCGGTGCAAGCCGAGCTGCTCGACGATGCCAAGGGCGCAGCGGCAACCTACGAGAAGGCCCTGCAGCGGGCGCCCGGTCACATGTCCGCACTGGTCGCGCTCGAGGTGCTGTACGAGCAGCTCTCGGACTCCGACGCGCTGGCGCGGGTCTACCATGCGCAGGTGGCGGGACTGGAGGGCGCCGAGCCGAAGGTCGCGGTGCTGCGCGACCTCGCCAAGGTCACCGACGGCGAAGACCGCGTTAAGATCTACGCGCAGCTCGTCGCCCTCGACCCGAAGGACCGCGAGGCCCTCGAGGCGCTGGCCGCGGCCGCCGACGCGAGCGCCGATATGCAGAACTACGTGCGCTACCGTGGGGCGCTAGCGGCGGCGGCCGATGACCCGGGCGTCGCCGCCGAGCATCATGCAGCCACCGCAGCGCGTATGGAGGGCAAGGCGCCCGAGCACGCGCTGGCCGCGTACCGCACCGCGCTCGCACTCGACCCGACCAGCGTATGGTCCGCGCGCGGCGTCACGCGCTGTGCCCGCGCCCTCGGCGACGCCATGGCGCTGTCACAGGCCGCCGCGCTCGAGGCGGAGCTGACCGGCGACATCCCCGTCGCGGTGGGCCTCTACCTCGAGGCATCGAGCGTGCGGCGTGCCGCGGGCGCAGCTGCCGAAGCCGCGCTGGACATCCAGCACGCGCTCGACCTCGACCCCTCGCACGTGCAGGCGGCGCAGCAGCTCACCACGACGCTGCTCGGCCTGGGCGAAGTCGCGCGCCTGTGCGATCTGCTGAGCCGCGCCGCCCAAGACGGCACACGCGGCGCCGATCTCTACACCGAGGTAGCGCGGCTGCGCGCCGAGCAGCTGCAGGACGTCCCCGAGGCCATCGCCACGCTCGAGCGCGCGCTCAAGTGCCAGGCCCATCACCCCGCCGCACTCACGCTGATGCCCGGCTACCTCGAGACCACCGGACAGTGGCAGCGCGCGGTCGAGGCGCACGAGTCGCTGATCGAGCACCGCCGCGATGACGAGCAGCGCCTCGCCTCGCACCTGGCGGCCGCGCGCATCTGTCTGCAGCGCCTCGATGACGTACATGCGGCGGAGCGGCACCTCGGCAAGGCGCTGGCGAAGGACCCGCACAACCCCACCGCCCTGCGGCTCAAGACGCGCATGCTGTCGGACCAGGGCAAGCACGACGAGGCCCTGGCGGTCGCGCAGACGCTGCTCGAGGATGCCGACACGCCGGCGGAGCGGGTGGCCCTGCTGCTCGAGATCGCGCGCGCCCAGTCCCGCATCGGTCGGCCGCGGGAGTCGGTCGCCGCGCTCGCACAGGCAGTGGCGATCGAGGGCGATGGCGGCGAGGCGGGCAACGCCTACCGCGCGGTCATCGGCGAGCACGCGACCTGGGACGACTACGTGGTCGCCCTCGAGGGACACCTCTCGACGCGCCCCGATCCGGCGGCGGCGGCGGCCACGGTGCTCGCCATCGCCGATGCGCAGGCCCAGGGCATGCGCGCACCCAAGCGCGCACTTGCGACGCTCGAGGGGGGCGTGCGGGACTTCCCCCAGGACGGCGCCCTGTGGGTCGCCTACGGCAGGCAGCTGAGCGCGGTCGGCAGGCAAGACGATGCCGTCGAGGTGTTCCGCCGACAGATCCACAACGCACCGCGCAACGCCGCCCTGTGGCGGGGACTGGGTGCTGCGCACGCCGCGGCGGGTCACGCCGAGGAGGCGATCAGCTCGGCGCTGCCGCTGCTGCTGCTCGACGCCGCCAGCGGTGAGCAGCTCGTGTCGCTGCGCGGGCGGGAGCCGAAGCCGAGGCTCTCGGCGGGCTCGATGAGCGATGCCACGATCGGAGCGCTCGACGAGGGCGAGGCGCTGGCGTCGTCGCTCGCGGCGCTGACGCGCGCGATGACGACGACGGTGCTGGGCAAGCTGCACCCCGCCGACCTCAAGCGCTACGGCGTGACGAAGCGCGACAAGCTGGGGCCGCAGTCGAAGCAGAAGGCGCGCAAGCTCGGCAACCAGATCGCCGCCCTACTGGGCCTGACCGAGTTCGACCTCTACCTGCACGACGGCGAGGACACCCGCGTGCGCGTCGAGCTGCTCGACCCGCCCGCGCTCATGATCCCGCGCGCGATGTGCGAGGGCGACGCCTCGGCACTGGTGTTTTCCTTGTGCACCCAGATGTTCGCCATCGCACAGGGCCTGAGTGCCCTGGAGTGCATCGAGCCGGAGGCGCTGTCGCTGTTGCTCGGCGGCGCGATCCGCAGGCATGCCGCCGGCTTCACCGACCCGGGCAATGACGACGATGCGCTCGACGAGGCGGCGCGCGCAGTCGGCAAGGCACTTCCGTGGCTCGGACGCGGACCGCTGGACGAGGCGACCGCACGCTTCGATGGCACGGCGATCGACGTCGGCGAGTGGATCACGGACGCGCGTCGATGCGCGGAGCGCGCCGCGCTGCTCGTGAGCGACGACCTGCTGTCCGCGCTCGAGCAGCTGCGAACCGGCGCGGACTGGGCGGCCCTCGACGACCCGCGAGCGCTCGACCTGCTGCAGTTCTGGACCGGCGCCACGGCCGTCGCACACCGCGCCGCCGACTGAATGCGGGACGACCAACTGGCCAGGCGGTTGGTTCGAATCGAGCCGTGTTCAGGGTCGCCACTTGCGGTCCTGTGTGCCATGGGTATAGATGTATACCCATTCCCCACGTCGCATGACCTGGGGCGTGAATGGGAAGACAAACGGGTGGGCCTTCAAACGCACGGATCGGCGGCTAAATTGATCCGTGTTTTATAATGAATGAATGGTTCACTCATGGTAAGCCGGTGGTGCGAACTGGAATTCGCACCGGCTCAATGTTGGGAAACCCGCGCATCCAGCGCGGTCGGGGAGACGTCATGGGAAGAACTGAGACGATACTGGGATTGATTCTGGTCGCGCTGCTTTCGCTCGGCAGCGCATGTGGTGACGACACCAGCAGTGGTGGCGGCGACGGTGACGGAGACGCCAGCGGCGATGGCGACGGCGTCATGGACGACGATGAGTTCTGCGAGGACGAGCCGTGGATCTGCGCGGAGGCCGACCCGGAGTTCCCGTACCTCAACTACGACCGCAACCTCGACTGCCCGCAGATCGTGCCCCCCGACGACGGGCCCGGCGCAGCCCGTGGCCCGTGCTGCCACCGTGGCCTGCCCAACAGCCAGGTCTTCGAGGACTTCGACCAGCGCGAGGAGGCCGGCGAGCTCGAGGCGGACGAGCTGGTCGTCTCGACGTCCCGCATAAACTACAGCGCGACGATCAACCACCCCCTGACCGTGGGCGCGGCCCCGCTGCCCGACATCGCCGTGACCGGCAAGGACGCAATGGAACAGCAGCTGCTTTTCCAGTTCGCCTCGCCCCGCACAGGTGGCGAGATGATCAGCGGCACCGGCTGGAGCGAGATCGGCAACGCGCACTACAACTGCGAGGACGGCACCTTCAGCCGCTACAGCGACACGTCCGCGCCGGTGACCGAGGGGACCGACTTCTACAAGGCCGACGATGCTAGCCGCAACGCCGTCACTCGGGTTCCCAGTGAGACCAACATGGACATCGAGGACCCGGACGATCGCGTCACCACCAACTGGGCGGACATCCCGAGGGGTCCGAGCAACACCCCGAACCACGACGCGGCATTCGCCGAGTACGTCTGGGACAACGACCTCATCACGCAGGGCTTCAGCATCATCAGCTTCTCCTCTGAGGATGAGAACATCGACTGCCACGGCGTACGCGACGGCGACATCTGGGAGCCGCTCGAGGGCGACCTGTACGAGAGCTACATCCCGATGGCCGAAAACAACAACAAGACCAACGGCATCGTCGGCCTGATGGAGAGCACGCTCTGCACGCTCTTCGCCTTCGGCCTGCTGAGCGACCCGGTGGACTTCGAGACGCTCGACTGCGAGGAGACCGCCCGCTGTGAACCAGGCAGCGGCGGCTGCCGCTGGCAGAAGCTGCCCGACTCGCTGTGCCCGGTCACCGACGACGAGCAGGCGATGTGGGACTGCCACATCGGCGACCCGGCCCACGCGCCGGAGTTCGATGGCGACGAGCTGCGCTGCAACAACGACGTCCCGACCGAGGCATACACCATCCGCGGAGGCCCGGACGACACCGGCCCCCTCGGCCAGTGCTGTGATCCCATGGGCGAGTCGGCCGAGCTCCCGCCGTGCAATGCATGGCGCACGCTCAGCGATGTGGTGGCCTCCTCGGCGGTCATCCGCGACGACCTGGCGGACAACATGTTCCGCTCCTGCCTCTAGCTACCCCCCACGCAATCTCGGCGCGGTCGGCTGACCGGGCCCGAGCCGACGCGGCAGAAAGGCCGACTCCCTTGCGGGGGTCGGCATTTCTGCGGTTAAAACCGTGCTCATCTCACCACGCAGTTTGTGCGCCTACCCGGCGTCTGGTAGTGCTGTCTGCGCTTGGGCCGTGACACGAGAGCTGCCGCGTCTGGGTTCGCGGCGGGGGAGATGGGCGATGGGATCCTTCAATTGGAAGACGACATGTTTGCTGTGTGCGCTGTTTGCCGCGACGGCCTGCGGTGACGGCTCGAGCTCCTCGGGCTCGGGCGACGGCGACGGCGACAACGACAACGGCGACGGCGACAGCGCGGCGGACTGGCTCGCCGACGACTTCGCGGCCCCGGAGTCGGCCAACTACGAGCGCAACCTGGACTGCCCGGGGGCGGTCGGACCCAGCGACGGCAGCGGTGCGGCGCGCGGCGCATGCTGCCATCGCGGCATGCCCAACAGCGCCCGCGCGATCGAATACGACGCGCGTGAGGCCGCCGGCGAGCTGGAGGCCGATGAGCTGTTCACGTTCGCCTTTCGGCTGAACAACTCGACCACGTTCAACCTGCCCGAGACGCTCGGCGCGGCGCCCCTGCCCACCCTCCAGGCCACCTCGCGCGACCAGATGGCAGGAACGCTGCTCTTCGAGTTTGGGATGCCCCGCGTGGATGGCGAACGTGCAAGCGGTCCCGGCTACACCAAGATCGGTGCTGGCTTCTACAACTGCGACGATGGCAGGTTCAGCTTCTACGGCGACCAGGCCGCGCCGACCACCGGCGAGGGCTACCCCAAGGCCGACGACCCGGCGCGCATCCAGCCCGCCACGCTGTCGACCACGATCGACGCGAGCAAGACCGGCGTCGAGGGGACGGCCATCGCCTTCGAGGACCGGCCGAGGGGCTACAACTACAGCCCGACCTTCGACGGCACGGTGGACGAGTACGAGCTCGACTACGAGCTGCTCACACGCGACTTCGACATCCTGGCCCTCAGCACCGAGGCCGAAGAGATCGACTGCCAGGGGGAGCGCGACGGAGACATCTGGGTCGACCATCCCACCGGACTGTACGAGGCCTACCTGGCGATGGCACCCAACAACACGGGACCGGGTAACGGCGTCAAGGTGCTGCAGGAGAGCAGCGTCTGCACGCTGATGGCGTTCGGCATCCTGAGCGCACCCGAGGACTTCGAGACGCTCGACTGCGAGACCACGCGGCGCTGCGAGCCCGGAAGTGCCGACTGCCGCTGGAAGAGCCTGCCGGACTCGCTGTGCCCGGTCACGGAGGAGGAGATCGACATCTTCCGATGCCACGTGGGCGACGAGGACTCCGAGCCTCAGTACGACGGCGATGCGGTCAACTGCAGCCCGGACGCGACGACCGAGGCGAGCGACGACTCCAGCGGCCAGTGCTGCGACCCGCTGGGCGCCTCGGAGACCCTGCCCGCCTGCAACGCATGGCGGACCCTCAACTCCTTCGTCGCGGCCTCCGCCGACATCACCGAGGAGCCCTCCCAGGAGATGTTCCGCTCCTGCCAGTGACGGGGTAGCGGTGCATCGACCGGCGAGCGGCCGGCTGCTTTCGATGGGCGGTCGGCCTTTTGCCGTACACTGCCGACATGGGGAGCTTCCCCCAGATGGCGCGGCGCGCGCGTGTGCTCTCGATGGCAAGCTGGGCAAGCTGCCTGGTGATGGCACCGCTCGCCGCGCCCGCGCGTGCCGACGGCCCGATCGGTAGCAACGGCACCCCGATCACGACCAGCGACTACGCCATCGACCTGGGCGCGGGCCCGGTGGTCGCCGGTTCAAGGGTCACGGGGCTCGCCGGCGCCTACGTCGCGATCAGCGAGGACGTGGACGGCAACCCGCAGAACCCGGCCTCCCCCGCGGTGCGGCCCGGCTACTCACTCGAGCACTTCGACTACCACCTCGGCCTGTCGCTGGCGTTCCCCGCGGCCCTGGGCTCTTCGGACTTCTTCAACACCGGCGGCGAGACCACCATGCTGACCAGCCGCGCCGACAGCGCGGCCTTCATCACCCTGGCGGCCAACTTCCAGTGGGGCACGGTGGGCCTCGGCATTACCGCGGACGGCCAGACCTACAGCCTCGACAAGCGCCCCGAGACCGACGACGACGGTCCGGAGATCGAGGGCCTGCAGGCCGTCATCGGCGGCGCCCGCGTGCAGGCTGCCAACGCGTTCTTCGATGGCCAGGCGATCGCCGGCGTGGGCATGCGCATCATCGGACTGACGGTGAAGCCGCCGGGCGAGGACTCCCTGTTCGACACGAGGGCAACCGGCCTCGAGGCCGGCGTCCTCGTGCGCCCCAACGGGGCTCCCTTCCGGGTGGGTGCCGCGTTCCAGGCGGGCGTCACGACGGGGGTCGACCCGGCGAGCCAGCTGCAGCCCAACGCCGTCGGCGACATCATCGCGATGGACGACCTGGGCAACGCGATCTACCTGCCGAGCGCGGTCAAGCTGCCGTGGCGCGTCGACGTCGGCGTCGCCCACCAGTGGGGGGCCCGGCCGCTCAACCCGCGCTGGATCCACCCGCATCGCTTCGACGATCCCAAGCGGGAAGCCATGGAGAAGGCCCGCCAGGCGCGCGAGGCGGTCTACCGGCAGCGCATGGCCGTGCTGCGGTCCGAGGGCAAGGACGCCGAGATGCGGGAGCTGCGGCGTGAGCTCGACGAGCATGAGGCCGACGATGAAGCGGAGATGGAGGCCTTCGAGCAGGAGACGCGCCGCGTCCTGCGCGAGCTCTACGTGAACCTACCGCGGCGCTACCTGTTGTTGTCGGCCCAGCTGCACCTGCGCGGAGCCGTCAGCCAGGCGGTGGGCGTGGAGTCGTTTCTTCAGGGCCGCGTCAACCGCTCCGGCCAACAGGTGACGGCCTCCCCGCGCATCGGCATCGAGAGTGAGGTGCTCCCGAACCTGCTGCGGCTGCGCGCCGGCACCTACTACGAGCCGACGCGCTTCCGGACGAGCGATGGGCGGCTGCACGGCACGCTCGGGTTCGATGTGCGGCTGTTCCGCTGGGACGTGTTCGGCATCAAGGCCGACTGGTACGAGTGGCGCGCCGGAGGTGTCATCGACCTCGCGGCGCGCTATCTCGGCTGGGGGTTGACGGTGGGCGGCTGGTACTAGGTTCGTCCCGTTACGCGGCCTGGGCGATGGCGGGACGGCTCGGGGCGGGCGCGGCGACCGGCGATGCGACCGGGGGCCGAACCTGGAGCACACCCTCGAAGGCCGCGCGGCGCTCCCATGCCACGGCCAGGTGCGTGGCGAGGATGAAGAGTCCCGGCGCGATGCCCGCCGGCGCGAGCGCAGCGTGGAAGGCGACGATGTGGAGGGTGATGGGCGCGAGCACGACGAGTGCCAGTGGCACGAAGCGGTTGGTGAGCAGCGCCAGACCGACCAGCACCTCGGTCACCTTGAGCAGCGGGAAGAAGTAGCCGGCGGCGGCCAGACCGCCCATGTACTGCGCCGCGGCGCCCTCGAGCTGGGGCTGGGGCGCCAGCTGCAGCAGGCTCGCCAGACCGAAGGCGAAGAGCATCCCGCCGAGGCCGAGACGCGCGAGAACATAGGACTTATCGATGATTTTCTGCATGTTGATGTCTCCTGTGAACGTCTGAGGAGAACATGCGACCATTCGCCGATTGTGTGTAGTGGGTGCTTTTGCTAATCACTATTGCGTGGGTGCAACAATCAAATCGGACCCCGGGGACATGTTCACCTTCGCCCGGGTCATCGAGGCGGGCAGCTTCACGGGCGCCGGCAAGCTGCTGGGGCTGCCGACCTCGACCGTCAGCCGGCGCGTTGCACGGCTGGAGGATCAGCTCGGGGTGCGCCTGCTGCAGCGCACGACGCGGGCGCTGCACCTCACCGACGCCGGTCGCGTCTACCACGGCCGGGCCGAGGCGCTGCTGCGCGAGTTCGAGGACGCGGAGCGCGCGATGGACGACCTGCAGTCCGCCCCGCGCGGGCTGCTGCGCGTGACGGCGGGCGCCAACTTCCGCGACGAGTTCTGGACGCTCACGCGCGAGTTCCTGCAGCTCTACCCCGAGGTCGAGATCGATCTCGAGCTCACGCCGCGCACCGTCGACATCGTGCAGGAGGGCTTCGACGTCGCCATCCGCGGCTCGCGCGAGGCGCCGGACACGCCCGGGCTGATCGCACGCAAGCTCGGCGGCAGCTGCGGCGTGCTCATCGCGAGTCCCGCGTACATCGAGCGCACCTCCATGCCCAAGACGATCGACGAGCTGACGCAGCACGAGATCATCATCTGCCGCAACTTCGCACCCGGCGGACGCTGGCGACTGCGCGGCCCCGATGGCGAGCGCAACGTGGCGCTGTCGGGCCGCGTCGTCACCAACGACCTCGAGACCGCCAAGCTCGCCGCCATCGACGGCTTCGGGATCACGCAGCACTTCGCCTCCGCGTGCGCGCCCGAGCTCGAGGCGGGCACCCTGGTCGACGTGCTGCCAGGCAGCTGCCTCACACACGGGACCATCTGGGCGATCTATCCGAGCCGTCGCCACCTCTCACCGACGGTGAGGGCGTTCATGGACTTCGTGACGGAGCGCTTCGACGAATACTTCACCTTCTGAGATTGCGACTGGCCTCGACTACCGCCACCGTGCCAGGGTGGTCCGACCTCGACATGGAGCACCGCAGATGAAGAATTTCGAAGGCAAGCTGGCAGTGGTCACAGGCGGCGGCACAGGCATGGGCCGCGAGCTCTGCAAGCAGCTGGCGTCGGCCGGTTGCCACGTGGCGCTCTGCGACGTGGACGCGGAGACCATGGCGGAGACACGCACGGCGAGCCTCGAGTGCGCGCCGGTGGGCACGCGCGTGACCGCCCACCTGTGCGACGTCGCGGACGAGCAGGCCGTACTGGCATTCCGCGATGCGGTCGCGAAGGAGCACAGCACGCAGCACATCAACCTGCTGTTCAACAACGCCGGCATCGGCGGCGGCGGCAGCTTCATCAAGGACGAGCGGTCGGAGTGGGACAGGGTCTTCGGCGTGTGCTGGTTCGGCGTCTACTACATGTCGCGCGCCTTCGTGCCGATGCTGATAGCGAGCGACGAGGCCCACCTGATCAACACCAGCAGCGTGAATGGCTTCTGGGCGACCATGGGCCCCCACTCGCCCCACAGCGCCTACAGCTCCGCCAAGTTCGCCGTGAAGGGGTTCACGGAGGCGCTGGTCAACGACTTCCGAATCCACGCGCCGCACGTGAAGGTCTCCATCGTCATGCCAGGGCACATCGGCACGTCGATCATGCAGAACTCGCTCAAGGCGATGGGTGTCGCTGGCCCGGAGCAGCTCACGCCGGAGCAGCTGGCGCCGATGCGCGAGACGGTCCGTCGCATGGGCATGCCCGTCGACACGATGAGCGACGACATGTTGCGTGCCGGCATGAAGCAGCGCCAGGACGAGTTTCGCGACAACGCGCCGACCACAGCGGCCGAGGCCGCGACGGTCATGCTCGACGCCGTGCGCGACGAGCGCTGGCGCGTGCCGGTCGGCGAGGATGCGAAGGCAATAGACGAGCTCGTTCGCGAGACCCCCGAGGATGCCTACGAGATGAGCTTCTACGCGCGCCTTGGTGCCAAGCTCGGTACATCCGGCGGGCCTGCCGGCTGAGCCGCACGCTCACATGGCGCGACGGTACTCGCCACCCACGTCGAACAGCGCGCGACAGATCTGGCCGAGGCTCGCGTACTTCACAGTCTCCATCAGCTCCGTGAAGACGTTGCCACCATCGGCGACGGTCTGCTGGAGCCGCGCGAGTGCGGCCGGCGACTCGTCCCCCCAGCGCGTATGGAACGCGCGCAACGCGTCGAGGCAGGCACGCTTCTCGTCCTCGTCCGAGCGGATGACCTCCGTGGGACGCTCCACGCCACCGCCGGTGCCCTCGAAGGTGTTGACGCCGATGATCGGAAGCTCGCCGCTGTGCTTCTTCGACTCGTAGAGCATGCTCTCGTCCTGGATCTTCGTGCGCTGATAGCGGGTCTCCATGGCGCCGAGCACGCCCCCCCGCTCCGACAGCCGCTCGAACTCAGCGAGCACGGCCTCCTCCACGAGATCGGTGAGCTCCTCCATCAGGTAGGAGCCCTGCAGCGCGTTCTCGCTCTGCCCGACGCCGAGCTCGCGCTGGATGATCAGCTGGATCGCGAGCGCCCGCCGCACCGACTCGTCGGTCGGCGTCGTCACGGCCTCGTCGTAGGCATTGGTATGAAGGCTGTTGCAGTGGTCCTGCAGTGCGGTCAGCGCCTGCAGCGTCGTGCGGATGTCGTTGAACGCCATCTCCTGCGCGTGCAGTGACCGGCCGGACGTCTGCACGTGGTACTTGAGCTTCTGGCTGCGCTCCGATGCGCCGTGGACCTCGCGCATCGCAATCGCCCAGATGCGCCGCGCCACCCGCCCGATGACGTTGTACTCGACGTCGAGGCCGTTGCTGAAGAAGAACGAGAAGTTGGGCGCGAAGTCGTCCACGTCCATGCCGCGCGCACGGTAGTACTCGGCGTACGTCAGGCCGTTGGCGAGCGTGAACGCCAGCTGCGTGATGGGGTTCGCCCCCGCCTCGGCGATGTGGTAGCCGGAGATCGAGACCGAGTAGAAGTTGCGCACGCGCTCGTCGATGAAGAAGCGCTGCACGTCCGCCATCATCCCGAGTGCGAAGTCGGTGGAGAAGATGCACGTGTTCTGCGCCTGGTCCTCCTTGAGGATGTCGGCCTGGACGGTGCCGCGCACGGCGGTGAGCACCTCGGCGCGCAGCCGCCCGTAGGTCTCCGCATCGACCGCCCGGTCGCCGGGGATCCCGAGCAGGCCGAGACCCGTGCCGTCGTGGCCCTCGGGCAGCGCGCCCGCGTACGTGGGCAGGTCGGCGAAGCGCTCCCGCACCGCGTCGAGCTCACCGGCTGCGCGCAGGTGCGCCTCCACGCGCTGGTCGATGGCGGCGTTGAGATAGAACGCGAGCACAACCGGCGCCGGCCCGTTGATCGTCATCGAGACGGACGTGCTGGGCGCGCAGAGGTCGAAGCCGGAGTAGAGCCGCTTGGCATCGTCGACGGTGCACACGGAGACGCCGGAGTTGCCGACCTTGCCGTAGATGTCCGGGCGCGGATCCGGATCGTTGCCGTAGAGCGTCACGCTGTCGAACGCGGTCGAGAGGCGCACCGCGGGCAGTCCGTGGCTCACGAGATGAAAGCGCCGGTTGGTGCGCTCGGGGCCGCCCTCCCCCGCGAACATGCGCGTCGGGTCCTCGCCCTGCCGCTTGAACGGGAAGACGCCGGCGGTGAACGGGAAGTGCCCCGGCAGGTTCTCCTCGCGCAGGTAGTGCACGAGCGGCCCCCAGTCCTCGCCCTCCGGGGTCGCGACGCGTGGAAAGCGGTTGTCGCTCAGCGTCGTGACGAAGTTGTCGGCGGCCACCTCCCGGCCGCGCACCTCGTAGGTCTGGCGGTCGCGCCGGTAGCGCGCGCGTGTCTCGGGCCAGGCCTCGAGGTCGGTGAGCAGCGCCGGATCGATGCCCGCCCGCTGCTCGTCACCGCGGGCGCGCAGCGCATCGAGCACCGCCGGCTCGTCGCCGAGCAGCTCGGCTCCGCGCGTCAGCGCCTGCGTGTCCCTGGCCAGGTCCGCCTGCGCCCTCGTCCCGTCGTGGTAGCTCCGCACCGCCTCCGCGACCTCCGCCAGGTAGCGCGTGCGCGCGGCGGGGATCATCGCGGGGCGCTCGGCAGCCGCGGCCCGCTGCACATGCTCGCCGTCGAGCCCCCCGAACCCGGCCGCACCGAGGCGCGCACACACCGCGCTGCACACCCGGTCCATCCCGCCGTCGCCGAAGCGGCTGGCGATCGTCGCGATGACGGGCAGCGCGTCGTCGGCGGCGTCGAACAGCTCGTGGTTGCGACGCCACTGCTTACGCACCTCGCGCAGGGCATCGGGTGCGCCGCGGCGGTCGGCCTTGTTGAGGATCACCAGCTGCGCGAGCTCGAGCATGTCGATCTTCTCGAGCTGGCTCGCCGCGCCGTACTCCGGCGTCATCACGTAGATCGGCAGGTCGACCAGGTCGACTATCTGCGAGTCACTCTGACCGATGCCCGCGGTCTCGACGAGGATCAACCCGAAGCCGGCGGCCTGCAGCACCTCGATGCCACCGACGACCGCCTCGGACACCGAGCGGTGCGCCTGTCGCGTCGCGAGCGAGCGGGCGTAGACGCCGTCGCCATGGACCGCGTTCATCCGGATGCGGTCGCCGAGCAGCGCGCCGCCACTGCGGCGCCGGCTCGGGTCGACGAGCAGCAGCCCGATGCTCAGCTCCGGGTTGCGCAGGCGCAACCGCCGCACGAGCTCGTCGACGACGCTGCTCTTGCCCGAGCCCCCGGTCCCGGTGAAGCCGACCACCGGCGCCTTGTTCGACGTCGCGGTGCGCAGCTCATCCCGGTACGCATCGGCGCCGGCGCCGCCGCGCTCGATGTGACTGATGGCCTGGGCCACCACGCCGGGTGCATCGACGGCGAGCTCTCCGATCGCTGGCGGGGCGTCCACCGCGCCGCCATGCGCACGCCGCCCGCAGTGCGCCATCACCTCCGTGATCATGCCCTGCAGCCCGTGCTGTCGTCCGTCCTCGGGACTGAAGATGCGCGCCACGCCGTACGCCTGCAGCGACTCGATCTCCTCCGGTAGAATCGTCGCGCCGCCGCCTGCGAAGACCGCGATGTCGCCGGCGCCACGGCGGCGCAGCTCGTCGACCATGTAGCGGAAGTACTCGTTGTGCCCGCCCTGGTAGGACGACACCGCGATGCCGTCCGCGTCCTCCTGGATCGCCGCGGTCACGATCGCGTCGACCGAGCGGTCGTGGCCCAGGTGGATCACCTCGGCCCCCTGCGACTGCAGGATGCGACGCATGATGTTGATGGCCGCGTCGTGCCCATCGAACAGCGACGCCGCCGTCACCAGGCGCACCGGCGACCGCGTGTCATCCGCCGCGGGGGCCGCGCTCGTGCTCCCCATCTCGCTCAGTCCTCGCCGCCGGGCGATGCCCAGCGCGGCGGCCGCTTCTGCGCGAACGCGGTCATGCCCTCGGCGGCCTCCTCGGAGCGGAACAGCGCCATGCTCTTGTTCGCCGTGTAGAGGTAGCCCTCGTCCTCCGACATCGTCGGTACACTGCGCACGAGCCGCTTGGCCTCGCGCAGCGCGATCGGCCCGCCGAGGTGCAGCAGCGCGAGCTCTTCCTCGACCGCCGCCCGCAGCCCGTCGGCGGGAACCACGCGGTGGACCAGTCCGTACTCGACGGCCTTGGCGGCGTCGAAGCGCTCGCCCGTCAGGAACAGACGCATGCCGAGGTGCTCGCCGAGCTTGGGAAGGACCACGACGGAGATGATGGCGGGGATCACGCCGATGCGCACCTCGCTGAAGCTCATCTTGGCTCCCTCGACGGCCAATACGATGTCCCCGGCGGCCACCAGCCCGAGACCGCCACCGAACGCCGCCCCATTGACGGCGCACACGACCGGCTTGTCGCCATGCCGCATGAGTCTCAGGATCTCGACCAGCGGATGTTGCTTCGCGGTCGGCGCCGTTCCGTCCGCAGCCTTGGTCGCCGTACCACCACCCTTGAGGTCGGCCCCGGCGCAGAACGCCTTGCCGTTACCCGTCACGACGATGCTCCGGACCGCGTCGTCGGCCATCGCGTCCCGCAGGTGTCCCAGCAGCTCCGTGATCAGCTGCGCCGACAGCGCGTTGCGCGTCGCCGGCGAGTCGAGGGTGATCCACGCGGCACCGTCGCGCAGCTCGTAGGTAGTCGCTTCACTGCTCGCCATCGTCGGCTCCTTCGCCGCTGCCCTCGCCGCTCGCCTCGACGACCACCAGCACCTCGTCGGGGTCGACCATCTGACCGGGCTCCACGCGGACGGCGGTCACGGTACCACACCCATGGGCACGCAGTTCGTGCTCCATCTTCATCGCCTCGAGCATGATCAACAGGCTGCCCTTCTCCACGGCATCCCCGACCGCGACACACACCTTGCGGATCACACCGGTCATCGGCGCGACGCACGCACCCTCGACCTCGCCAGCCGTCGAGGTGGGGAAGCGCGGCGCGCGCGACAGCTCGCTGCACGCGCCGCCGCCATGGACCGACACGCCGCCGGCGTGACGCACGACGAGGAAGCGCCTGCGTACGCCGTCGATCTCCAGCGGCAGCGCGTCCTGCACCGCGCGGCCGTCGGCGATGCGCGCGACCTCGCAGTCGCGAACCGTCCCTTCGGACTCGACTCGCACGCCCAGCCCACCCCCGCGCGCAACGACGTAGCTCACCGACACCTGCTCGTCACCGAGGAGGTAGGTCGCGCGCTTCCGCTGGGATGGATTGTTCCTGAAGCCGCCGGGCAGACCGCCGGGCAGCGGTCCCGGCGCACTGCCGCGGGCGTCGATGTCCGCGACCAGTGCCGCGATGACGTGGTCGGCCCGCAGCGCCGCATCGGCCGCCGGCACGCGCGCCTCGGGCGGCAGGTGTGCGTCGATGAAGCCCGTGTGCAGCGCGCCCTGCGCGAATGCCGCGTGACCGAGCGCGGCGCGCAGGAAGTCCCGGTTGGTCGTGACGCCGCCGACCGCCAGCTGCGAGAGGCCCTGCACGATACGCCGCCGCGCCTCCTCCCGGTCAGCCCCGTGGGCGACCACCTTCGCCAGCATCGGGTCGTAGTGCACCGGCACCTCGCTGCCGGCCTCCACTCCACTGTCGACGCGCAGCCCGGGCAGCGACGGCACGGACCACATGGCGACCGTCCCGGTGGCAGGGAGGAAGTCACGCGCCGCGTCCTCGGCGTAGAGCCGCGCCTCGATCGCGTGCCCGCGCGCCGTGATGGCATCCTGCGTGACAGACAGCGGCAGCCCCTGCGCCACCTCAACCTGCATTCGGACGAGGTCGAGCCCGGTGATCAACTCGGTGACCGGGTGCTCGACCTGCAAGCGCGTGTTGACCTCGAGGAAGTAGAAGTCGCCCCTGCTGTCGAGGATCAGCTCGACCGTACCGGCCCCCTCGTAGCCGATGGAGCGGGCGAGCGCGAGCGCGGCGTCGGTCATGCGCGTCCGCAGCGCGTCGTCCACGGCCGGGCTCGGCGCCTCCTCGATCACCTTCTGGTGCCGACGCTGGATCGAGCACTCCCGCTCGAAGCAGTGCACCACGTTGCCGTGGCTGTCGCCGAAGACCTGCACCTCGATGTGGCGGGGCGCCTCGAGGTAGCGCTCGATCAGCAGCCGACCGTCGCCGAACGCCGCGGTCGCCTCGCGCTCGGCCGCCTCGAGCGCAGCTTCCAGTCCGCCGGCGTCCCGCACGACGCGCATGCCGCGGCCGCCTCCACCGCCGGACGCCTTGACGAGGAGCGGGTAGCCGACCTCGTCGGCCCTGCGAGCGATCTCCGCCGCATCGAGATCGACCGCGGAGAAGCCCGGGATGACCGGCATCCCCGCCTCCTGTGCGATCAGCTTCGCCTCGATCTTACTGCCCATGCGGGCGATGACCTCCGGCGACGGGCCGATGAAGACCACGCCCGCCTGCGCGCACGCCCGCGCGAACGCCTCGTTCTCGGACAGGAAGCCGTAGCCGGGATGAATGGCGTCGGCCCCGACGCGCCGCGCGGCTGCCAACACGCGCTCGATGTCGAGGTACGACTCGGCGCTGGCCGCACCGCCAATGCGCACCGCCTCGTCCGCATCTGCCACGTGGGCGGCGCGCTCATCGGCATCGGAGTGGATGGCGACGCTCGTCAGCCCCATCTCGCGCAGCGTGCGAAAGACGCGTCGCGCGATCTCGCCGCGGTTGGCAACCAGGACCTTGTCGAATGTGCGTGGAGTGGACATCGCTCGCCTACATCCTGAAGACGCCGAACTCGGCGGCGCCCTCGATGGTGTTGCCGTGGACCGCCGACAGGCAGATGCCTAGCACGGAGCGCGTGTCGCGTGGGTCGATGATGCCGTCGTCCCACACACGCCCGGTCGCGAAGAACGCAAAGGACTCCTCGGTGATCTGATCCTCGATCTGTTTCCGCATCGCCGCATCGGCGGCCTCGTCGAATGGCTTGCCGGCGCGCTCGGCGGCGCCCCGCCGTACGATCGACATGACACCTGCGAGCTGCTCCGGCCCCATCACCGCGATGCGGTGGTTGGGCCAGGTGAAGACGAAGCGCGGATCGTAGGCGCGCCCCGACATGCCGTAGTTTCCCGCGCCGTAGGACGCTCCGATCATCACGGTCAGGTGCGGGACCTTGCTGTTGGCCACCGCGTTGACCAGCTTGGCGCCGTCCTTGACGATGCCGCCCTCCTCGTAGTGCTTGCCGACCATGAAGCCGGTGATGTTCTGCAGGAAGATCAGCGGTGTGTCGCTCTTGTTGCAGAGCTGGATGAACTGCGCGCCCTTCTGCGACGACTCGGAGAAGAGGATGCCGTTGTTCGCGATCACCCCCACGGGATAGCCATGCAGGTGCGCGAAGCCGGTGACCAGCGTGCTGCCGTACAGTGGCTTGAACTCGTGAAAGCGCGAGCCATCGACGAGGCGGGCGATCACCTCACGCGCATCGAAGGGCCGGCGCAGGTCGAAGCTGGTCACCCCCAGCAGCTCCTCGGCGTCGTAGATCGGCTCATCCACGTGCGCGGCCATGCGCGAGCTGCCGAGCTTGCGCCAGTTCAGCTGCCCGACGATCTCGCGACCGATGCGGATCGCGTCGCGCTCGTCCTGCGCGAGGTAGTCCGAGACGCCCGAGACGCGGCTGTGCATGTCCGCACCGCCGAGCTCCTCCGCCGTGCTCTCCTCGTTGGTCGCCATCTTCACCAGCGGCGGGCCACCGAGGAAGACCTGCGCCTGCTCCTTCACCATCACGACGTAGTCCGACATGCCGGGCACGTACGCGCCGCCCGCCGTCGACGAGCCGAACACGAGGCAAACCGTGGGGATGCGCTCGGCGGAGCGCCGGCTCAGGTCGCGAAACTGCTTGCCCGTCCGCACGAAGATGTCCGCCTGGTGCGGGAGGTCGGCCCCGCCGGACTCGATGAGGTTGATGAGCGGCATGCGGTTGTCCCGACAGATGTCCATCGCGCGGTCGCTGCGCTGCAACCCGAAGGGGTTGATCGTCCCGCCCCGCACGGTGGGCTCGCTGGCATTGATCACGCACTCGACACCGGACACCACACCGATGCCGGTGACGACCGCGCCGCCGAGGCCGAACTCCGTGCCCCACGCGGCCAGCGGTGACAGCTCGATGAATGGCGAGTCCTCGTCGAGCAGCAGCTCGATGCGCTCGCGCGCCATCATGCGCCCGCGGCTCCGGTGGCGCTGCTCGTACTTCGCGCCGCCGCCCTGGTTGGCCAGCGCGAGCTGCTCGTTGAGCTGCCCGATCTGCTCGAGGAACGCCGCGCGGTTGTCCGCGTAGGCCTGCGAGCGTGTGTCGACCCGTGTGGTGAGTGTCTCCATGCTAGAGCCCCAGCCGCTTGGCGACGTAGTGGATGAGCGTCTCGTCGGCGCCACCGCCGATCGAGCACAGCCGGCTGTCCACGAAGGCGCGACCGGCAACGCAGTCCTTCATGTAGCCGAACCCGCCGTGCAGCTGCATGCACTCGTCGGAGACGAAGCGCACCGTGCGCCCGCAGTGCAGCTTCGCCATCGAGATGTCGATGGTCGCGTCCTGCCCCGCCATGTGCTTGCGCAGGGCCGCGTAGCTCAGGGCGCGCGCGGCATGCAGCTGGGTGAGCATCTCGACCAGCTTGAACTGCGTCACCTGCATCTTCGACAGCGGCTTGCCGAACAGCACCCGGTCCTCGCAGTGCTTGCGCGTCTCCTCCCACACGTAGAAGGAGGCCGACAGCCAGTTGAAGCAGCAGACGAGGCGCTCGTCCTGGAACTGCCGCATCTGCTGCTGGAAGCCCTTCCCCTCCTGCCCGATGGTGTTGCTCACCGGAACGCGCACGTCCTCGAAGAACAGCTGCCCCGTGTCCGACCCCCACGTACCGATCTTGTCGAGCAGGTCGTAGTGGAAGCCCTTCACGTCGGTCGGCACGACGATCTGCGTGAAGCCGTTGTAGCCCGCGTCCGGGTCGGTCACCGCCAGCAGGCACAGCCAGTCGGCGTTGGCGGCGTTGGTGATGTAGGTCTTGCTGCCGTTGATGACCCAGTCGTCGCCGTCGCGCACCGCGCGCGTCCGGATGCCTCTCACGTCCGAGCCCGCATCCGGCTCCGTGACCGCGATGGCCGCCACGTGGTCGCCCGCGATGGCGGGCACGAGGTACTTCTGGCGCAGCGCGTCGGTCCCGAACTCGTGCAGCGACGGCGTCGCCATGTCCGTCTGCACGGACACCCCGAGCGAGAGCCCCGCGTTGTCGCAGCGCCCCAGCTCCTCGAAGAGCAGCGCAGTGTAGGTCCAGTCGAGGCCAAGGCCGCCCCACTTCGCGTCGTAGCGCAGACCGAAGAGACCGAGCTCCCCCATCGCCTTGTAGACGGCCTTGTCGACGCACCCCGTGGCATCGAACTCGCGCGCACGCGGACGCAGCTCCCGGTCGACGAAGCGGCGTACCGTGTCGCGGAAGGTCTTGTGCTCTGGCGTCGAGAAGAGGTCGTCGTCCATCCGTGACTCCTACTGCTGGGGTAGCTTCCGCTCCAGCGTCTCCACGATCGACGTGAGCCGATCGATCTGAAGCCTGAGTGCGCGCGTCTCGTCGGCGTCGGCGCGCGGCTCCTCGGGCAGCTGCACGCCGCGCATGATGAGCTCGGTCAGCTCGTCGGCCAGGCCGTCGGCATCGATCGTTCCGCTGCGTCGCAGCACGCGGAACGCCAGGTGCTCGATACCGCCGAAGACCAGGTCCCGCACCACGGCGGGCTGCACACCCTCGCGCAGCTCGCCCGCGGTCGCCGCATCCTCGAGAATGCCTACGAGCAGCTCGGTGTGGCTCCGCAGCAGCGTGCGCAGCGCCGACTTGATGTAGTCGTCGGAAGCGCGGATCTCCTGGATCACCAGCCGACAGATGCCCGGGTCGTCGATGAACTCGCGCAGGTGGCGGAAGATCACGAAGCGCAGGCGGTTGCGCGTGCCGGTCACACCCACCAGCTGCTGCCGCGTCGCGTCAAAGCGCGGCGCGAGGTAGGCGCGCGTCGCCTCCAGCAGCAGCTCGCGCTTGCCGGGGAAGTGCTTGTAGAGCGCGCCCTCGACGACGCCGACCTGCGCGGCGATCTCCGCCATCGAGGTGCGGTCGTAGCCGCGGTCACCGAACGCGCGACGGGCCGCCTCGAGGATCTCGCGACGCGTATCCGCGCCCCGCTTCGCCTTCCCCGCCTCCGATCGCCCCGTGTTGACCATCCTAGTGAGTGTAACTCACTAGACCGCGCTGGGCACTCGAAACCTGATTTTCACGGGCAATATAGGATGAGTCGGGTGAAATCGGCGGCGACGGAGGGAAGTAATGTGAACAACACTTACCTCTTCACGGTGGCCCATCGGGCGCATTGACGGCCCGCGCGCAGCGCATCTATCGTAGTCGTCCGGGGCGCGACGCACGCGCACCCGTGCAGGTGGTTTCAATGGCGGATCAATGGCGAGTCTTCGACACGACGGAGCTGCGTGAGCGCGCGCTGGCGGGCGGCAACGCGTACAGCGAATTCCTGCGGGTCCCCGATCTGAGCTGCGGCATCTACAACCTCAAGCGCGGCGACAGCGACCTGCAGAACCCGCACGACGAGGACGAGGTCTACTTCGTGCTGCAGGGACGCGGGCGCGTGCGCGTCGAGGGGGTCGAGCAGGAGGTGAAGCCCGGCTCGCTGCTGTACGTGGCGGCCACCTCCGAGCACTCCTTCTTCGAGATCGAGGAGGACATCACGCTGCTGGTGTTCTTCGCCTCCGGCGGCCCCTCCGGCCCCTCCGGCCCCTCTGGTAGCTGAGCGTCCGTCGGCGCCTGCCTAGCGCCGCTCGACGCGCAGCTGCATCCGGCGAACGCCGCGCAGCACGGCGTTGTCGCTGCGTGGGACGTCCGCGTCGGCGAGCTCGATGCTGCGGTAGCGAGCGGCGAGCGCCCGGAAGGCGACCTGCGCCTCGAGCCGCGCCAGCGACGCCCCGAGACAGAAGTGCACGCCATGGCTCAGTGAGAAGTGCGGCACGTCGGAGCGCGTGATATCGAGCTCGTCGGGCCGCTCGAACTGCGTCGGGTCCCGATTGGCCGATGCGAGCGCGACCAGCACCGTCTGCCCCTTGCGCACGGTGCACTCGCCGACCGTCATGTCCTCGCCCGCGATGCGACCGGTGAACTGCACGGGCGGGTCGAAGCGCAGCAGCTCCTCGACCGCGCCCTCGACGAGCGACGGGTCATCGAGCAGCAGCTGCAGCTGCTTGGGGTTGCGCAAGAGCGCCAGTGTGCCGTTGCCGATCAGGTTCGTCGTCGTCTCGTTGCCCGCCACGAGCAGCAGCTGGCAGGTGTTGAACAGCTCGTAGGTGCTCAGCCGGTCGCCCGCCTCCTCCGCGGCGACCAGGCCGGTGATGAGGTCATCGCGCGGCTCGGCCCGCCGCTGCTCCACCACCTGCGTGAGGTATGCGTTGAGCTCCGCACCCGCCTTGCGCCCACGACGTACGGTCGCTCCATCGGGGAAACCGAGCGTCGCCGCCAGCGCGTCCGACCACGCCTTGAAGCGGTCGCGATCCTCCGCCGGCACCCCGAGCAGCTCGCAGATCATGATGACGGGCAGCGGGTAGGCGAGCGTCTCGACCAGCTCGAACTGCCCATCCGCATCGGCCGCGTCGAGCAGCTCCGTAACGACCTGCTCCATGCGCGGCTGCATCGCGCGGATCTTACGCGGCGTGAACGCCTTGCTCACCAGGGTCCGCAGGCGCGTGTGCCGCGGCGGATCGCTGAGCAGCATGCTCGGGTTGTCGATCTGCTCCTCGTCGAAGCCGAGCTCGATCGCGTTCTTCCGCAGCCGCTCGAAGTTCCTACCGTTGCGCGCCTCCACGAGGAAGCGCGGCTCCTTGAGGATCTCCGCGACGTCGTCGTAGGAGGTCGCGACCCAGCCGATCAGGTACGAGCGGTGCATCGGGTCGTGCGCACGCAGCCGCGCGAACGTCGCGTACGGGTCGTCGAGGTAGGACTGCTTCAGCGGGTCGTAGACCTGCCCGGTGCGCACGCGCTCGTAGCCGAGCAGGCACGAGATGGCCCCCTTGCGCAGTCCGCGGCGAATCGTCTGACGGAGTTGCATGCGCAGACCAAAGCACACGCGATCGGCGCACGCCACCGGCGGCGATCCGAGCGCGGTGAGCTAGTTGCCGCCCCAACACCCGACGTCGATCGGGCGCGGGCCGCCGCATCCGTACGCGCATCCGGCGGGGTTGGTGCACACCGGACACAGCAGCGTGTCGCCGCCGGGGCACTCGAGCGCACACCCCGTGGGCCCTGTCTGGCAGATCTGAACGCAGCCGCCCCCGGGGCACTGTCCGCGGCACTCGAGCGGATTCACCGCCATGCAGGTGAAGTCGCAGCCGCCGGCCGGACATGGGGGACAGACACCGGCCGCGTCGCACGTGAGCGTGGCGCCTCCTCCCGTGGGCACACCGGCATCTGGCAGCGGCGCCGGTGCACCGCCGGATCCAGGCGCAACGTTGGACGGGTCGCCGGCACCGTCGCCGCTACCGCCACCGTTGCCCGCACCAACCATTGCGAGGCCGCCAGTGCCTGTTTGCCCTGCCGGCACCGACGGCATGCCACCGGCGCCCGAGGTCACGTCGCCCAGCCCGCCTCCGACCCGGGGGCCGTAGGGGGCAGGCCCCGTCTCGAGCGAGCAGCCGACCAGGAGCACGACGACGATGCCGCAGGCCGCCACACCGCGCTGCCTGGCACCGCGTATCGGCACTGGTGGCCACCCCATTTCAAAAATGTACACTGTAAATATTATTCTGACCAGCCCCGTGAGAGACGCGGCCTCACCCACCTCTCAGGTGACGAAACCTGCGGGATTTGCAGATTGATTGCACCGCGCACGCGGTCGACGTGAACCCGCAGCGCCCGATCGCGCGTAATTGCAGGACAACTGGGTCCTGTTCGGGGTTGCACTCGGGGCGTGGAGCGCTAGATCCGTGGTTCGCTGACTACCGGTCAGTTACTGACCCGAGGATACGAGTCGTGGGTGTCGCCGAACGTAGAGAGCGCGAGCGCTGTGAGCGCCGCCAGCAGATCATCGAGGCGGCCGAGCGCGTCTTCATCGAGCGCGGTGCGGGCGACGCCACGATGGGAGACGTCGCCGCCGAGGCGGAGCTCAGCAAGGGGACGCTCTACCTCTACTTCGCGAGCAAGGACGAGCTGTACATCGCGATGTCGGCGCGCACCCTCACGATGCTCGGCGAGCAGGTCGACGAGGCGACCCCCGAGGACTGCACCGGCCTGCAAGCGATGCGCGCGATGATGGCGGCGCATCGGCAATTCGCCCGAGAGCACCCGGACCGCATCCGCTTCCTGCTGGCCTGGATGGCCGCGGGCTTCCACGCCGACCCGGCCGCCGGCGCCTACGCCGACTACCTGCAGAGAGTCGGACAGGTGATGGCGCGGGCGACAACGATGATCGAGCGCGGGCAGCGCGACGGCTCGGTGCGCGCGGACCTCGACCCGATGGCCACCGTGATGCAGATGTGGGGAGGCTCGATGGGCATGTCGATGCTCTTCCTCAACCGCAGTGAGGTGTCGCGCCGGGTCCCCGACGCGCTCGACTTCGACGGCGTCTACGACGGCTACGCGGAGCTGATGCTGCGCGGAATCGCAGCCGACGGGGAGACGCTCACGTGATGTACGCCCGCGTACTGTCGCTTCTGCCGCTGCTGTTGCTGGGCGGCTGCTCCCCGCACACCGTGCAGCGCGAGCCCACGCCGCCGATCGAGCTCGCGGCTGGCTTCGCCTCAAAGCCTGCGCAGGTGCAGTCCAGCGGCCAGGCGCCCGAGCGCTGGTGGAAGGCGTTCGGCGACCCGAAGCTCGATGAGCTCGTCGATGCGGCCCTCGCGCGCAACTTCGACATGCACGCCGCGTGGGCGCGGGTTGCCCAGGCGCGCGCCGGTGCGGACATGGCTGGCGCGGGCTCGATGCCCAGCGTCGATGCATCCGCCGGCGCGGCCTACCGCCGCTCGTCGCAGCCGCCGTTTACGTTCAACACCCCGATGGGCACGCAGTCGAGCCCCGCACGCACGCAGGAGGGCACGTTCCTCAGCGGCTCGGTGGCGGCCAGCTACGAGGTCGACATCTGGGACAAGCTCGGCTCGACGCAGCGCGCTGCGGCGCTCGACCGTGCCGCGGCGGTCGACGCAGCCCACGGCATGGCGATGACGCTCGCGGCCGAGGTGGCCGAGGCGTGGTTCAGCCTCGTGCAGACGCACAAGCGCAGCCTGCTGCTGCAGCAACAGCTCGAGGCCAACGAGCAGTTCCACGAGCTGCTCGAGCTGCGCTTCCAGCACGGGCAGTCGACCATCGTCGACGTCAACCAGCAGGCGCAGCAGGCCACCGGCACGCGCGCTCAGCTCGCACTGCAGCAGTCGATGGAGGAGGTGCAGCGCCACCGACTCGCGGTGCTGCTCGGTCGCATGCCCGGACAGCTCGCGGCCGAGGCGGGCGACGAGCTACCTCCGCTGCCGAGCCTCCCGAGCGCGGGGCTGCCGTCCGAGCTACTGCAGCGCCGGCCGGACCTGCGCGCCGCCCAGCGTCGCGTCGAGGCGGCGGACGAGCGCATCGGCGCGGCCATCGCCGACCGCTACCCGAGCCTGCGCCTGACCGGCAGCATCGCGAGCGAGCCCAGCAGCCTCAACGACTGGTTCATGGACCCGATCTGGAATCTGGCCAGCAACCTCGCGATGCCGCTCTTCGATGGGGGGCGCCGCGCGGCCGAGGTCGAGCGCACCCGCGGTGTGCTCGCCGAGCGCGTCGCGGACTACGGCAAGGCCGTGCTCTCCGCGGTGCTCGAGGTCGAGGCGGCGCTGTCGCAGGAGCGTCAGCAGCACGTCTACCTGCAGCACGTGCAGGAGCAGGCGACGCTCGCCGAGACCACGCTGACGCAGGCACGCGAGCGCTACGGCGCGGGCCAGTCCGACTTTCTCACGGTGCTGACGACGTTGCGCGCCCAGCAGCAGACCCAGCTGTCGCTGCTCGACGCCCACCGCCAGCTGCTGTCCTATCGCATTCAACTGTGCCGCGCCCTCGGCGGCACATGGGTCGACGCGCTCGAGGCGCCGCAACCCGAGGGAGCCTCCTGATGTCCACCTCCTCAAACGCCGCACGCGCCATCCTGCCCCTGCTCGTTCTGATCGGGGCCGTGGCCGGCGCGTACGCGATCATCGCCAGCAAGCCGCAGCCCGAGAAGAAGCCGCGCGACCGGCGCGGACTGCTGGTGGAGACGCGCACCGTCAGCCGCGGGCCGCAGCAGGTCGTGGTCGAGGCGCAGGGCACGGTCGTGGCGGGCTACTCCGTGGTGCTGTCGCCGGAGATCAGCGGACGCGTCGTGTGGAAGAACCCGGAGCTCACCACCGGCGGTCAGGTCAAGAAGGGCGAGGTGCTCGTCAAGCTCGACCCAAGCGACTACCGCATCGACATCGACCAGCAGGCGGCGGCGGTCGCTCGGGCGGAGAGCGACGTCGAGCTCGAGCAGGGTCGCAAGAACGTGGCCGAGGCCGAGTGGAAGATGTTCGGCAGCGGCGACAGCGGCGGCAGCAAGATCGCGCAGCGCGACCCGCAGATGCGCGCCGCCAGGCTCGGGCTCACGACCGCCGAGCAGGGGCTGAGCCGCGCCAAGCTGCGACTCAACCGCACCATCCTGCGTGCGCCCTACGACGCCATCGTGCGCGAGAACTCCACCGAGGTCGGCCGCATGGTCGGCGCCGGCCAGCCGCTCGCCACCCTGATCGACAGCAGCCTGTTCACCGTCGTCGCCAGCCTCCCGATGGAGGACCTGCAGTGGCTCAAGGTGCCGGGGACCAACGCCCCGCTCATGAGCGTCGCGCAGATGACCGAGGCCTACGAATCGGAGGACCCGACGGCCAGCTTCACCGCGATGACGACGATCGCGCGGGTCTCGCAGAAGGTGGGGGACGGCGAGATCATCCGCACCGGCGTCATCACGCGCATCCTTGGCGACCTCGATCCGGTGGGGCGCATGGCCCGACTGCTGGTGACGGTGGACGACCCGCTGGGGCTGCGACAACCGGCGACGGCCGGCGTGGCCGCGCTGCCGCTGCTGCTGGGCGCGTACGTCAACGTGCAGCTCGCGGGCAGCACCGTCGACGACGTCGTGGTGCTCCCGCGCAGCGCCCTGCGCGACGGCAATCGCGTCTACGTGATGACGGCCAAGGGCAAGCTCGACATCCGTGAGGTCACGGTGAAGCGTCGTCAGGGCACGCGCGTCATGATCACCGAGGGACTGACGGACGGCGAGCGCATCATCACGTCCGCGATGCCCTCCGCGGTGCAGGGCATGGACCTGCGCGAGGTCTCGACCGCCCAGCCCGATGCGCGCGTACAGGGTGGCGAGGGTACCGAAGGCAAGCGCGCCGTCGACTCCGGTCAACGCGCACCCGCCGAGCAGCGCGCACCGGAGGCGACCGATGGCTGAGCCCCTTGGCGAGCGCCTGACCAAGTTCGGCCCACTGGCGTGGATGGCGAACAACCCCGTCGCCTCGAACCTGCTGATGGCGGTCCTGATCGTCGGCGGCCTGCTCTCGCTGCCGAGCATCAAGCGCGAGGTCTTCCCCGAGTTCGAGATGGACATGGTGGTGGTCAACGTCGTCTACCCCGGGGCCAGTCCCGAGGAGGTTGAGCAGGGCGTGGTCCTCGCCATCGAGGAGGTGGTCCGCGGCATCGACGACGTCAAGGAGGTGACCTCGACGTCCAACGAGGGCAGTGGCACGGTGCTCGTCGAGCTGCTGCTGGGTGCCGACCGCGACCGCGCCCTCGCGGACGTGAAAGCAGCGGTCGACCGCATCGCGTCGTTTCCGGTGGACGCGGAGCGCCCGTTCGTGCGGATGGTCGGCCGGCAGCGGGGCGTCGTCTCGCTCGTGATTTATGGCGACACGGATCCCAAGGCACTGCGTGCGCTGGCCGAGCAAGCGCGCACCGGGCTGCTGACGCTCCCGGGCATCACGGTGGCGGAGCTGTCCGGCGAGCGACCACTGGAGATCGGCATCGAGGTGCCGCAGGAGAACCTCCGGCGCTACGGGCTGACGCTCGACCAGGTGGCGGCGGCCGTGCGTAACGCATCGGTCGAGATGCCCGGCGGCAGCGTCAAGACTGCGAAGGGCGCCGTGCTGTTGCGCGTCAACGAGCGACGCGACCTCGGCAAGGACTTCGAGAACATCGTCGTGCTCTCGCAGCCCGACGGCACCGGCGTGCGGCTGCTGGACATCGCGACCATCAAGGACGGCTTCAGCGAGCAGGACCGCGAGGTCTTCTTCGACGGCAAGCCCGCCGTGCGTATCCAGGTCTACCGTGTGGGCAGCGAAGGGCCGATCGACGTGTCGGCGGCGGTCCATGAGTACATCGACAAGCACCAGGCCGGCCTGCCCCAGGGCATCGAGTTCGCCACCTGGGACGACCGCTCCGAGATGTACGAGGGGCGCGTGAACCTGCTGCAGCGCAACTCGATGATCGGACTGCTGCTGGTGATCGCGGTGCTCGGACTGTTCCTCGAGATCCGGCTGGCCTTCTGGGTGACGATGGGTATCCCCATCTCCTTCATCGGCTCGCTGCTCTTCCTGCCGTCGATGGAGGTCTCCATCAACATGATCTCGCTGTTCGCGTTCATCGTGACGCTGGGGATGGTGGTGGACGACGCGATCATCGTTGGCGAGGCCATCTACAAACACCAGCGTGACGGGCTCAGCCTCCACGAGGCCGCGATCGAGGGCGTCCGGGAGGTGGCTGCGCCGGTCGTCTTCTCCATCCTGACGACGATCATCGCGTTCATGCCGCTGCTCTTCGTGCCGGGGCCGTCGGGTAAGTTCTTCCGCAACCTCCCGCTCGTTGTCATCGCAGTGCTGGCGATCTCGCTCGTCGAGTCGCTGCTCGTGCTGCCCGCGCACCTCGCCGAGCGCAAGCACATAATCACCACGATCCTCGCGTCCCCCTTCGTGCTCATCGATGGGCTGTGGGCACGCCTCTTCGGGCACAGCCTGGTCGAGTCGATCACCAACCGCCAACAGGTGGTCAGCGGACGCCTCGAGTGGTTCGTCGAACACGTGTACGGCCCGACGATCACGGCCGCAGGCAGGTGGCGCTACCTGACCATCGCCAGCCTGATCGCGGGGCTGCTGCTGACCATCTCGCTGATCGGAGGTGGGCGAGTGCGCTTCACCTTCATGCCCAAGATAGACGGCGACGTGATCGCGGCGCGACTCGAGATGCCCGTCGGCACGCCGGTCGCGGAGACCAAGCGCCACCAGGCGCGCGTCCTGTCAGTCGCCCAGGAGATTCTCGCCGAGGAGAGCAAGCACGGCGACATCACCCGCGGGCTCTTCGCGGAGATCGGCGGCCCGGGCATGCAGGGCGGCTCGTCGGGCGAGCGGACCGGCTCCGGCGAGGGCCACACCGCGGACGTGATGGTCTTCATGGTCGACTCCGGCCAGCGGAACATCAGCAGCAGCGAGTTCGCACGGCGCTGGCGTGAGCGCGTGGGAGAGATCCCCGGTGCCGAATCGCTCGCCTTCAAGTTCAGCACGGGCCACTCGGGTGGCTCACCGGTCCACATCCGGCTGTCCCACCCCGACAACGACGTGCTCGAGACGACTGCCGAGCGACTGGCAGCCATCGTCCAGGGGTACGACGGCACCTACGACGTGATGGACGGAACAGCGCGCGGCAAGGAGCAGCTGGACTTCCACCTGCGCCCCGCCGCCCGCAGTCTCGGACTCGACCAGCGCGAGGTTGCACGCCAGGTGCGGTCCGCCTTCTACGGCGCGGAGGTCCTGCGGCAACAGCGCGGCCGTGACGAGATACGGGTCTTCGTCCGCCGCCCGCTCTCGGAGCGCAGCTCCGAGGCCCACGTCGAGGGGCTGATACTGCGGACGCCCGCCGGTGGAGAGCTCCCGCTCGGCGCCGCGACCGAGATCCGTCGCGGACGCGCGTACACGTCGATCAAGCGTGCCGACGGCAAGCGCACGGTCGACGTCCAGGCCGAGGTGGACGAGTCGGTCGCGAACGCGACCCAGATCCAGCAGAACCTGATGAGCGAGGTGCTGCCGAAGCTGGCCGCTGACGTGCCGGGTCTGACCTACAGCCTCGAGGGCTCCGGTCGGCACCGCGGCGAGATGATGAGCGCAATCGGGCGTGGCTACATCTTCGCAATCCTCGCGATGTTCTGCCTGCTGGCCGTCGCCTTCAAGAGCTACATGCAGCCGCTGATCGTGCTGTCGGCGATCCCCTTCGGCATCATCGGCGCGGTCATCGGGCACGTGATCATGGGCTACAACCTCAGCCTGATGACGATGTTCGGCGTCGTTGCCCTCTCCGGGGTGGTGGTCAACGACTCGCTGATCCTCGTCGTCGCGATCAACCGCTTTCGTGAGCAGGGCGCCACGATCACCGAGGCGGTCATGCGTGGCGGCAAGCGACGCTTCCGGCCGATCCTGCTGACCTCGCTGACCACGTTCCTGGGCCTGATGCCCATGATCCTGGAGACCTCCACGCAGGCGCGCTTCCTGATCCCGATGGCGATCAGCCTGGGCTTCGGGGTGCTCTTCGCCACGATCGTGATCCTGGTGATGGTGCCGTGCCTCTACCTCGTGCTCGGCGATCTATCCGCGATCACTGGAGGTATCTCCGGCGATGATGCCGACCCCGAGCCGCCCACGGGCGACGAACTCGGCGAGCCGGCCACCCCCGCTGCGCAGGCCGGCTGAGAGCGGCCGCGCGGGGTGTCGGCCCCCCCATTGATTTCAATTGGCCCTGTGGTAAACCCCTCTGCCGTCGCGCCCTCCTGCGACGAGAAGGAGGTTCGGGTTGGACACGAACAGCCGACATCTTCTGGTGGAGTACTCGGGCTGCGACACCGCAGTCCTCGATGACCTCGAGGCCATCAAGTCGATGATGCAGCGCGCCGCCGTGGCGGCCAACACGCGCATCGTCGCCTCGGTCTTCCAGCCCTTCGAGCCCCAGGGCGTGACGGGCGTCGTCGTGATCGAGGAGTCCCATCTCTCCATTCATACGTGGCCGGAGTACGGCTACGCGGCGGTCGACTTCTTCACCTGCGGCGACGGCACACCGGAGGCGGCGCACGCCGTGATCCGCGAGGCCCTGCGCGCCACCGAGTGCGAGAAGATGCTCATCGAGCGCGGCCTCAACGGCCGACCCGGAGCGCCCGCCAAGGGCATTCGGATGCAGAGCCACACGACCGAGCGGCCCCGCTCGACCGACGGCCGCTTGCACGTCCGACGCGCCGGTGCGCGGCCCGACGCCCCGATGAGCTGAGCTCGCAGGAGTAGGCGATGGCTACGTGGTTCGACGAGGTCTGGGATCAGAACGTCCGCTTCGGGCTGCGCGTCGAGGCACACCTGCACTCCGAGCGCAGCGAGTTTCAGCAGATCGACATCTTCGAGACGGCTGCCTTCGGGCGCGTGCTGGCGCTCGATGGCGTCTACCAGACCACCGTGGGCGACGAGTTCCACTACCACGAGATGCTCGTTCATCCGGCGCTGTGCACCGCTCCGCGCATCGACAACGTGCTCATCATCGGTGGCGGTGACGGCGGCACGGCGCGCGAGGTGCTGCGCCACCCGGAGGTGCAGCACGTGACCCTGGCCGAGCTCGACGTGGCGGTGGTCGACGCATGCAAGCAGCACATGGGCGAGATGAACGTGCCGTGGGACGACCCGCGCCTCACGCTCGCCTGCGGCGACGGGGTCGCATTCCTGCGCGACGCCAAGGCGGGCGCCTTCGACGTCATCCTCGTCGATGGCCCCGATCCCGTCGGGCCCGCCGCAGGGCTGTTCCAGAGCCCGTTCTACGAGGACTGCAAGCGCTGCCTCGGAGACAGCGGCGTGCTGGCTTCGCAGATCGAGGGCCCGCACCTCATGGCCGCCGACTTCGATCGCATCGTCCACACGCTGCGCGGCGTCTTCACACGCGCCGATCCCTACTTCGGTCCCGTGCCGACCTACGTCTCGGGGTTCTGGGCGTACGCACTGTGCAGCGAGCGCGTCGACCGGCGCGAGCTGTTCGGATCGCGGGTCGAGCGAATCGAGGCCAACAGCCGCTATTGGAACCGCGAGATCCACGCTGCGACGTTCGCGATGCCCAACGGCATCAAGCGCCGCCTGCGACGCTGAACACCGGCCGCGTCCGCCGCATTGACATGCGGGCGCGCCGACATAGCATCTGCCTTCACCCGCGTGCGTGAGCGCCACCGCCGCGCGACGCCGGGTGTGGAGGCTCTCTTGGCAAAACAACCCGTGGATGTCCTGATCGTCGGCGCCGGTGCCTCCGGAGCGGCCATCGCATGGAGCCTCGCCGAGACCCGCATGAACATCCTGTGCCTCGAGCAGGGCGGAGTCATGCGACAGGACCGCTACCCCACGAACTCGATGGACTGGGAGGCGCGCTCACTCGGCGAGTACTCGTTCAGCCCGAATGCCCGCGGACTACCGGCCGACTACCCGATCAACGACGCGGAGTCGGCCATCGCGCCCGCCATGTTCAATGCGGTCGGAGGCAGCACGATCCTGTGGGCCGGCCACTTCCCCCGCATGCGACCGAACGACTTCCGCGCGCGGAGCAGGGACGGCGTCGCCGAGGACTGGCCGATCGACTACGCCACCCTCGAGCCCTTCTTCGCGACCAATGACAAGATGATGGGCGTCTCGGGCATGGCCGGCGACCCGTCCTACCCTCCCAAGGAGCTACCGCTGCCCCCGCTTCCGCTCGGCAAGCTGGGACAGAAGCTCGCGTCTGGCTTCGACTCGCTCGGCTGGCAGTGGTGGCCGTCCGACAGCGCGATCCTCTCGCGGCCCTACGAAGGCCGCGAGGCCTGCATCAACCTGGGACCGTGCACGACGGGCTGTGCGCAGGGCGCCAAGGCGAGCACCGACATCACCTACTGGCCCGAGGCGCAGCGCAAGGGCGTCACGCTGCGCACGGGCTGTCGCGTCAAGGAGGTCACGGTCCGCGACGACGGCATGGCCGACGGCGTGCTGTACTTCGACGAGGACGGCCAGCTGCACGAGCAGAAGGCCGAGATCGTGATCATGGCGTGCAACGGCGTCGGCACGCCGCGCATCCTGCTCAACTCGACGTCCAAGCTGTTCCCGGACGGGCTCGCCAACAGCAGCGGCCTGGTCGGCAAGAACCTCATGTTCCATCCCTACGGGCGCACCGTGGGCGTCTTCGACGAGCCGCTCGACAGCTACAAGGGCCCGACCGGCTGCTCACTCTGGAGCCACGAGTTCTACGACCACGACCCGTCGCGGGGCTTCGCACGCGGGTACTCGTTCGAGGCCAAGCGCGGCGAGGGCCCCGCGACGACCGCGCTACTCGGCATGGCCGCGGGACGCATCCCCTGGGGCGCGGACCACCACGCGGCGTACGCGAGGCACTGGAACCGCACCATGGATCTGCTCACCATCTGCGAAGACTTTCCGGAGGAGCACAACCGCGTGACGCTCGACCCCGACCTGGTCGACTCCAACGGTATTCCGGCGCCGAAGCTCCACTACACGCTGAGCGACAACAGCAAGCGCATGCTCGCGCACGGTGAGGCCCGGGCCCGCGAGGTGCTCACCGCGGCGGGGGCGAGCGAGACGTTCGCAGAGTCGCCGTGGAAGCTTGCGGGCTGGCACCTCATGGGCACCGCCCGGATGGGCGACGACCCGGCGCGCTCGGTGGTCAACGGGTGGGGGCGCGCGCACGACGTGAAGAACCTCTTCATCGTCGACGGCAGCGTGTTCGCGACCTCGGCGGCGGTCAACCCGACGTCCACCATCCAGGCGATTGCGCTCTACGTGGCCGACCGCATCAAGCGCAACCTCGAGAACCTCTTCGACTGATGGGTGCCGACATGAGTCCACGTGACAAGACGCTCGCCGCAGTCCTCGACGAGCTGATCCCGCCGCGGGAGGAGCCTCCTGTCGCGGGCGCCGGCCGACCCGAGGTGGTCACCGACGTCAGCGAGCGCATCGACGCCACAGGGATCGCCGCGCTCATCGACCCCGGGCTCTCGGCACTCGACGAGCGTGCGCAGCAGGAACTCAACACGGACTTCGCGACCGCGCCGCCGCCCCGCCGCGCACCGCTACTGCGGGCGATCGAGGGCGAGCAGCCCTTCCTCATCCCGCTACTGCTGCTGCACACCTACCCCAGCTACTACCGGCAGCCGGACGTGCTCGAAGGACTCGGCAGCGACGCGCGACCGCCCTTCCCCGCAGGTCACGACATCGATGTCGGTGACGCCGAGTTGCTCGCCAGAATCCGCGAGCGGATCGGCCGCAGCTAGGGCACGTCGTCGCTCCCAGCCGCCGGCCTATCGGACGTAGACCACGCCCTCCATCGAGCCGAGGTGGATCGTGCAGTAGTAGCCAAAGTCACCCGCCGCATCGAAGGTGATCGCCACGGGAGTCGAGCCCGAGCTCGAGCCGCCAATCGTGATCGGGCTCGCGCCATCCTCGGTGGGGGTCTCGCCGCCCGTCAGCGGGTGCGCGGCGAAGTTGCCTTCCCAGGTCACGACCGTTCCGACGTCCACGACGATGCACGCAGCATGCGGAATGGACCAGGCCGATACGTCGGTGATGGTGACCGCACCGCTGCCGGTGAGGTCCGTGGCGCCCTCGAAGGTGCAGTCGTTGAAAGCCCGGCCGGTGTTGCTGTCGCCGTCACCGTCGCCGTCGCCGTCACCGTCGCCGTCGCCGTCGCCGTCGCCGACGCCGGCATCACCGTCACCGTCGCCATCACCATCGCCGGTGGCATCGCCATCGCCGTCGCCGGTGGCGTCACCGTCGCCGTCACCGTCGCCCGCGGAATCGCCGTCGCCGTCGCCCGTGGCGCCGCCGTCGCCATCGCCATCGCCGCCCGATCCGTTCCCGGAGTCGTCGCCGCAGGCGCTCAGCGCACACCCACAGAGGATCAAGACCAACAGATAGCGTACGAGGCTCTTCGACATGTCAGCATCCCTTCCGGCCGCGGTCCCCCCCGGCCCTTGCGCGGCCAAGGGTAGGCCAGAAGCGCACCGCCGACTAGCCGGCCGACGCAACCCGACGCCCGCTCGTGCGTCTGTAGGGAATGGGACGCATTGCGCGGCTATGTATCGCCACGATCGTGGTCGTCACCGTGACCGGGGCGCACGCACAGGCGCAGACACATTCGCAGGCCGCCATCGAGCTTCCTGTCGTCATTCACGCGGCGAAGGGCGTGGAGTTCGACCCCGTGGCGCTGCTCGCCGACGCCCAGCGCTACTTCGCGGGCGCCGGGCTGCGCTTCCACCTGCAGGAGACGCGGAGCCTTCCCGACGACCTGGCCGAGCTCCGCCGCATCCGCGATCGCCGGGGACTGAAGCGCTACCTGGCGCCCCATGCGATCAACGTCTTCGTCCACTCCGCCATCCACGACCGCACGCCGTCGCGGAGCACCCGCCGGGCCGCCACCCGCGCTGGCATCGCCCTGAGCGGGCGGCTCGGCGGTGCGCACATACCGGCCGCGGGCCGACAGCCCGGGACCTACATCATCCTGCGGGCGAGCACCCGCGGGCTGACCCTCGCCCACGAGCTGGGGCACTTCCTCGGCGTCGCCCACCACCGCGAATCCGACAACGTAATGAGCTACGGCCCGCGCCGGACCCGCTTCAACGACCGGCAGCTACGGGTGTTTCGCGCCACCGCCCGCAGGCTGCTGCGCACGCGGGCCCTGCGCCCTCAGTCCTTGCCGGGACGCACCAACTCGCGCGCCCGCTCGAGCGCCGAGCTCCCCGCATCGGAGATGTTCTGGACGAAGCGCGCGAGCGGATCCGTGGACTCGCGGTAGGCGTCGCGGTAGCTGCGCGCGCTCTCGATCACGTCCTGGGTGAGCTTGCGCTCCTCACCCTCCCCCCGCCGCGCGTACTCGCCGTCGAGGACGCGCTGGTAGTCACCCGACTCGACCCAGCGCTTGAGCTCGCTCAGCCGCAGCACGCTGAAGGGGTGGGTGCGCTGCAGCAGGTTCATCAGCTTGACGACGCCGTCGAGCACCCCGCCGCCCGCCTCGTAGTCGCGGGCCTGGGCCTCGAATGCCTCGATGCTCATCTCACCGACCTTGCCCCCGCCGGCCATCTTCATCTGCACGCGGTAGGCGACCTGCGGATCCTGTACGGCCAGCAGCCCCGCCCGGTCACCGCTCAGCTCGGACTTGCGGTCCCACTCGCGCAGGGCCGCCACGATGCCGAAGAGGGCGATGCTCGCCACCGGGATCCCGAGCGAGCCGAAGGACACGCGCAGCAGCAGCGAGAGCATGGTCTTGTACAGCGAGTGGTCCGCGAGCACGTGCCCCAGCTCGTGGCCGATGATGTAGCGCAGTTCGTCATCGTCGAAGAGGCTCAGGGTCCCCGAGTTGAGCACGATGAACGGCTCGTCGACGCCCACCGCACCCGCGTTGACTATCGGTGTCTGCGCGACGAAGAGTTCCGGTCGCATCTGGACATCGAGGGTGCGCAGACAGTCCTCGTAGATGGCGTCGACGCGCGCGAACTGGTCCGGGCCCACCCGGACCGCGTTGGCCAAGTGCATGTAGCGCACCGAGCGCTCGCCGATGAGGCCGATCACTGCGCGCAGCATCACGTCGAACCCCGGCAGCCGGCGCAGCGCGTGCAGTGCGGCGCGGTCGGCCGGATGCTCGAAGGCCGGCGCCGAGATCCCCTCGAGCACCACCCTTCCGCTCTCGCCCACCACCTCCGCCATCCGGACATCCTAGCACGCTCCCCCGCCGACACCCGTCGCATCGATCGGCTCCGTGACCCGGCCGCATTTCGCGCGTGCATCGCGTGCCTCGTCGTCCCATGCTGACTTCGGATGAAGCCGGACACCGCAGCGATCCTCGATGCATTCGACAGGCAGGTGGAGTTCTCCCGGCTGCTCGGCTCGGAGTTCATGGCGCACGTGGTCGCGGCCTGCGCCGCCGACATCCGCGGTGGCGGCCCGACCGCAAAGCTGGTCGCGCAAGCCGAGGGCGACCCCGTCGACAGCGCCCTGTGCATGCGCGTGGCCGGGGGCCTGCACCGCCACGCACTCGACGACCCCGATGGAGGCCTCGCATCGCTCTACCCGTCGGGAGCAGATCACGGCAGTGCCACCGACGGGGCACTGCGCGCGGCCATCGCGGAGGCCATCGAGTCCGCACCCGACCTGCACCGCGACTACCTGACGCGGGCCCCACAGACCAACGAGGTCTCGCGCTCGGCGATCCTGATGGCCGGCTACCTGACGATCGTCGAAAACGACGGGCTGCCACTCGACGTGCGCGAGATCGGCGCCAGCGCGGGCCTCAACCAGAGCTTCGATCGGTTTCACTACCGCTTCGGCGACAGCAGCTGGGGCGAGGCCTCCGCCCCGGTGAGGCTCGAGCCGAGCTGGCGCGGCGATCCGCCGCCCGTGGACGCGGGGCTGCATGTACGCTCGCGCGCCGCCTGCGACATCGCTCCCATCGATGTGCGCGACCCCGAGGCCGTGCGACGCCTCGAGGCCTACGTCTGGCCCGACCAGCCCGCACGAATGCAGCGACTGCGCGCGGCCGTCGCGCTGGCCGCCAACCTCGACGTCCGCGTCGAGCGTGCCAGCGCGGACGCATGGCTGCAGCAGCAGTTGGCCGACCGCACCCCGGGGGCGACGATGGTCGTCGCTCACTCCGTGATGTGGCAATACATGCCGGCCGAGGTGCAGTGCAGGGCCGAGGCCGCGATAGTCGACGCCGGCCGACAGGCCACCCAGGACGCGCCACTTGCCTGGCTCTCGATGGAGCTGTGGGAAGATCGGCAGAAGCCTCCGGTGCTGCGCCTGCGTAGCTGGCCCGACGACCGGGTTCGCGACCTGGCCGTCGCGCACCCCCATGGGGCCGCGGCCCGCTGGTTCGGCTGAGCCAGCGTGCTCTCGGTGACGTGGTACGCTCGCGTCGAGGGGGCTGGCGGATTGTCCGAATCAGATCGACTTGGTCTACTGGTCGTACGGCCGCATGGCGAGCGGGTCCGCGAGCGTGTGCTCTCGCTACTCGGCCGTGCAGGCATCAGGACGCTCGGCGCCGAGGTGCTGCCGGCGGGCACGCCGGACGGGCGCGCCCTCGCAGCCATCCGCGCGCGGGCTCCCCTGGCGCTGCTGATCCCACTGCATGCGCACCGCACGGCGGAGGGCGAGCTCGTCAATGGCATCCAGCTCGCGGAGCGAATCGACAGCGAGCTACCTGCAGTGGCGAGTGTGCCGATCTTCATGCCCGCGTCGGCGTTCGGAATGAGCACCCTCGAGCTCGCGATGGCGCGCGACCAGGACGCCGGGGGGCCCAGCGACGCACTGCGCCGCCGCCTGATCCCGATCCCTATCGAGACGAGATCGATGAGCCGAGCCTGCTCCAGACATTGCGCGCCCGGCTGGAGTCGCTGACCTAACGCGGCTCGCGAGCTACCGAACGCCGCGCAATGCCGCACACGCTCAGCCGGGCCAATCCACGCCCGTCCACTCGACGCTGCGGCGCCAGAGTTCTGCGGCCACGCCGTCATCCTTCGCCAGCTTCGACGGTTCTTTCGCCCGGCACTTGTCGTAGTAGAGGCCAGTCTCACCCGAGGCATCGTCCGAGAGTGCACAGTGCAGCGTCGTCTTCGCACCGTCCTCGGTGGTGAGCATGAACATGCCCATGACGCGCGCGATGGGCCGCGGAATGCGCCGCTGCCAGATGTCGGAACCGACCACGCCCGGATGAAGGCTGTAGACGTTAACGTTCTTGCCAGCCAGCCGCTCGACGAGGGAGCGGGTGAACAGCACGTTGGCAAGCTTGCTCACCCCGTACTCCTGGACGCCGGCGATGGAGGGCGTGCGCTCCTGCACGCGTGCCAGGTCGAGCGCCCGCGCGTCGTAGTGAGAGCGACTGGAGACGTTGACGATGCGCGCCGGCGCCGAGCCCGCCGACTCGACGATGCGATCCATGAGCAGCAGCGTCAGCAGGAAGTGACCGAGATGGTTGACGCCGAAGTGCAGCTCGAAGCCGTCGGACGTCTTGCCGCGCAGACCCGCGAGCCCCGCGTTGTTGATCAGCAGATGGATCGGCAGCCCGCGCGCCAGGAGCCGCTCGGCGCAGGCGCGGACCGACGCGAGGCGCGACAGGTCGAGCTCCGTGAACTCCACGTCCTGGTTGCCCGTCTGCTCGATGATCTCCGCGACCACCGGGGCGGTCTTCGCCTCGGACCTGCAGGCGAGGATGACGCGAGCGCCGGTGCGTGCGACCTCGCGCGCCGTCACCTTGCCGATGCCGGTGTTCGCTCCCGTGATGATGCAGACGCGCTGCGTGCTGTCCGAGTTCATGCCGCATGGGTAGCACCGGCCACCGGGTCGGTCGAGCGCCGACGCGAGCCATTTTTCGCCGCCATGCTCGACACGCGCGATCGACGTGCTAACCCAGGCCCACGATGGCCAGCACGACACGCGAGAGGAGGCTGCGCAGGAACCTCCCGCTGCTGTGCGGGTTCCGCGCGCTGCAGATGACGCTCTTCCCGGTGGCGGTCATCACGCTCTTCATGACGGCGCACCTCGGGCTCACGCTCACCGACGTCTTCATACTGCAGGCACTGTTCAGCCTGTTCACCGCCCTGCTCGAGTTCCCGGGCGGCTACGTCGCAGACCGCATCGGCTACCGCCGCTCGATGCTGCTCGCGTGCGGCGCGTCCATGGCCGGCTGGTGCGTCTACAGCTTCGCGGCGAGCTTCGAGGTGATCGTCGTCGCGGAGCTGCTGCTGGCCACCAGCCTGGCGCTGACCTCCGGCACCGACACCGCGCTCATGTATGAAAGCCTCGTCGAGCTCGACGAGGAGTCCTCCTTCGCGCGCTGGCTCGGACGCTCCCGCTCCCTGGGCGCGGTGTCCGAGGGAAGCGCCGCGCTGGCCGCCGGCGTGATGTTCGCGTTCGATCCACGCCTGCCGCTCTACGCGCAGACGCTGGTGTGGATCCCCAACGCGGTCATCGTGTTGTTGCTGGTCGAGCCGCAGCGCGCCCGCGCGGCGCCACAGCGCGCCTGGGCCCATGCACGTGAGCTGCTGCACTTCGCCGCCTCCCGGTCGCCTCGCCTGCGAGCGACCATCGTCACGCAGGTGGCCCTCGGCCTCTCCACGTTCGCGCCCGTCTGGATCATCGCCGTGTACGCAGAGCGCGCGGGGCTCGCCGTCGTCTGGATCGGCCCGCTGTGGGCCGTCGCCAACTACGCGGTCGCGCTGGGCAACATCACCAGCGACCGATGGGAGCGCAGCCGCGGGCTGCACGCGACGCTGCTGGGCTCGGTGCTGCTCGTCGCCCTCGGCTACGCGGGCCTGGGCCTGACGCACGCCGTCTTCGGCTTCGTCTTCTACTACGCCATCTGCATGGGGCGGGGCCTGGCCTCACCCGTACTCAACCACGCGCAGCAGCGGCTCATCCCGTCGAGCGATCGCGCTGCCCTGCTGTCGATCAACAGCCTGCTGTTCCGCGCATCGTTCGCGATCCTTGGCCCGGTCTTCGGGATCGCCTTCGACACATGGGGCGAGCACGCGGTGCTGGGCGCAATGGGAACGCTCTTCCTGGCCGCGTCACTGGCGAGCCTCTCGTGGCTGCGCACGCAGCCCCAGCCCGACGGACCGCCCCGAATCGAGCGGGCGCCCACGACGGCCGGCGAGTAGTGCTCGACTCGCTGCGCTCAGCGTCGGCCGAGCACGCGACGCCGGAACGCCGCGACGACCGGCATGCGGTCGAGCCACGCGGAGGTGTCCGAACGGTCCGGGTCCGAGGGATTGGGCGCACCCGCGAAGCCTTCGGGGATCTGACTGTGCAAGGAGTCCGGCTCGCCCTCGTATTCGAGGAAGTGGTACTCGTAGCCGGGCAGGCTGAGGTCGTCATCGACCGAGACGTCGATGGTCCGCACACCGTAGCTGCTCAGCTCGGTGGTGAGCGCCTGGGGCGGCGCCAGCCACACGTGCCGGGGCGCCGCGAAGAACAGGTGCTGCACGCTACGGTTCTTCGACAGGATGCGGTAGCGCGTAACCTCACCCCCGTAGGACGCGCTGCGTGTGGGCGTCGCCTCCACCACACCCCGCTTGCTGAAGTCCGGGTCGTAGCCCGGCACGAAGACCAGTGACGATGGGTCGTTGCGACGGGTGAAGCGCGCAACGCGCTTGCCCCCATGGATGAGGTTGTCGCGACACGCCGCGGCCCGGCGACGCGGGCGGGTGAAGTCCGGGTAGGCCTCGATGCGGTGCGGCGGCGCGTTGCGCAGCACGCGCGCGAGCACCTCCGTGTCCCGCCGCACGGTGGACGTGCGACGCATCAGCAGCTCCAGGGCCGTCTGCATCTCGAACGGCAGGTCCGTGGTGTACTCGGCGGTCTCGACGATGTCGTGCTCGCCCTCGCCGCGCGTGCGCACGTCGCCCTTGCCGATCCACAGCTCCTCGTCGTTGTAGACGATGTGCGATCCGCAGCGCCACAGCAACGAGACGTCCTTGTAGAAGATGCGCGCGTGGATACGCGGCGCGCCACGGCCCGTGTGGGGAGGCACGACGTACACGACGAAGAACCGCAGCAGCGGGTTCTGGCGCACGTTCGCGAAGTAGAACGTATTGCCGAACAGCTCGACCTTGTGCTTGGGCGTGTAGCCGTCACGCAGCAGCGACAGCGGGCGACGACGGCTGCGGCCGTCACAGTGCAGCTGTGCGCCGGCATCGAGCAGAGCGCGAAACTCTCGCTCGACCTGTCGGGTGGACTGCGAGGTCGGCATGGCCGACTCCGCGATGCGGGTGGGGATGGGGTGGCTCATGTCGTCTACTACCGGGAGAAGCGCGCGCGGCAAGCGGTCATCGCGTTGCGCCGCGGAGGCGGATGGAGCCCGCGGGGCCCGATCGCGCGCCGGAGTGTGGCGCGACCGGTGGCCCAGGGCAAGCACGCAATAGCCGCCTGCTGCGGCGATTTCGATGGCCTCGAATGTCGAGTAGGGTCGCACACCATGACCCAACTGGAACTCACCAACGAAGAGCTGTTGACCACCACGCGCGCGGTTCGCAAGCGACTCGACTTCGATCGACCCGTCGAGCTCGACGTGGTCAAGGAGTGCCTGCAGCTCGCGCTCCAGGCGCCGACCGGGTCCAACTCCCAGCGGTGGCAGTTCGTGCTCGTGCGCGACGACGACAAGAAGCTCGCGCTGGCCGAGCTCTACCGGCGCTCCTTCGAGAAGTACCGGCCACAGCCCTACTCCGTGCACAACGTGCACCGCGGCGACGCCCAGCTCGGGGAGGTCCAGAAGCGCGTCGTCGACTCGGTCGAGTACCTCGCCCAGCACATGGAGCGCGTGCCGTTGCTCGTCATCCCGTGCATGGAGGGACGCGTGGAGAATTCGGGGACCGCTGCCCAGGCCGGCTCCTACGGATCCATCCTGCCGACCACGTGGAGCTTCATGCTCGCGGCCCGGACGCGCGGCCTCGGCACCTGCTGGACCACCCTGCACCTGAGCTACGAGAAGGAGGCGGCCGAGGTGCTCGGCATCCCCTACGAGCGCGTCACGCAGGTAGCGATGATCCCGGTGGCCTACACGTTGGGAACCGACTTCAAGCCCGGCGTGCGCAGGGATGTCGAGGCACGCCTGCACATGGACGGCTGGTAGCGGCGGCCGCCGCGCGCAGCGGCACCCAGCGCGCGTGGACCCGTGATACGATAGCCTCAACTTGGGACAGGAGACGACATGCGCACACTTTCGATCATGCTGGGATTCTTCGTTGTGGCGGGCTGTCTGGGTAGCGGCGGAAGCGGGGACGGGTCCGGGGCCGGGGGAGACCGGACGAAGGCCGCGGCCAACGCACTGACCGCCGCAGTGGGCTTCGACGAGGGCACCGTGATCAGCGGCGCCCTTCCGAGCAGCACAGCGAGCGGGGTGACCCTCCAGGCGTTGCAGCAGACGGTCATCGTGTCGCCGGGGATATCCAGCATCATGGCCATCGAGGTCGACAACCCCGACGAGGGCACCGACCCGATCGTCAGCACGCTCGTCCACTTCGAGCGCGGCGACGACCACATCGAGGTGACCGCCCGCGACAAGTCCTTTGCCACTGTGGATGGCAGCGGCGGTGGCGGCGCGGCCGAGCCCACCCGGGCGCTGATCGACAACAGCTTCACCGTCAGCTCCAGCGTGTGCGACGGACTGTGTGCCGAGGTCACCACGCTGACGGTCACCGAGGTCGCCGTGCTGGCGAGCGGCGCGGTCGGCGCGCAGAACACGCGGGAGCTGCAGCTCGACTGCAGCGAGGCGGGTAGCCAGAGCGCCTGTGGTAGCAGCAGCGGCAGCGAGACGTCCGGGGAGACCGGTGGCGTCACCGCCCGCGACGACGGCCTGTGCGGCGAGATCTGCCAGAACATCATCGACGGCGGCTGCGAAGCCTTCCAGGACGGCGACGAGTACGCCAAGTGCCTGGTCGAGTGTGGCGAAGAGGTCGCCGGAGTCGACTCCGACTGCTGTCTGCAGACGGACTTCACCGAGATCTGCGCGACGGTGGACGGCAGCACGCCGAGCTCCGACTTCAGCCGCTGCAGCTTCAACTGCGGCGGCTAGCCGCTCAGCTCGGGTACATGGGCGGGTCCGGCGTCTCGCTGCGGTCCACGAGGAACTCGAAGTCGCGGCCCCCGTTGGCCTGCGTGACGTGTTGCGCGAACAGGCTGCCGTAGCCACGCAGGTCGCGCTGTAGGGCGCAGCACACGTTTTCTCGCGGGAACGAGCGTATCGGCTCCACTTTCGTGCCGGTTCGGACCGGCGATCGTTTCACAATCGAGCCGCGCCCTCTCACCTATTCGATGCGTTACCTCATCGGGGAATTCGAGGTCGACCTGGACACGCACGAGCTGCGGCGGGCCGACCAGGTCCTCCCGATCCAGCGGCGCGTCTTCAACGTGCTTCGGCACCTCGTCGAGCAGCGCAGCCGCGTGGTCACCAAGGACGAGCTGCTGGAGGTCTGCTGGCCCGGCGAGGTCGTGAGCGAGTCCGCGGTGGTCTGGTCGGTGAGCCAGGTGCGCAAGACGCTCGGACAGACCGGCGTCGAGACACCGATCCGCACGCTGCGGGCGGTCGGCTATCGCTTCGTGGGCGACGTGACGGAGGCGGACGCCACAGTCAGCGCAGTTCCCGCAGCACCGCCCGCTGCGGTTCGTCGTGTCACACCGGCGCCCCCGCCGGGTCCCAACGACCCCGAGGCATTCGTCGGCCGCGAGCCCGTGATCGCCACGCTCGGGGCAGCGCTGGAGCGCGCCGGAGTCGGCAACGGAAGCCTCTGCCTGATAACGGGCGACGCGGGCATCGGCAAGACGAGATGCATGACGGAGCTCGGACGCATCGCCGACGCCGCGGGCACGCCCATCCTGCGCGCGCGCTGCGCAGACACGGGGGCGGCGCCGCCCTTCTGGGTCTGGACCCAGGTGCTCCGAGTCGCGGTCGACGCGTTCCCGGAGGGCTCGAGTCGACGCGCCGAGGTGGAGGAGCTGCTCGGTCTCGTCAACCCGCGCGCGGACGGTGACGACGGGGCCGCCACCGTCACGCCGTTCGTGATCGTCGACGGTATCGCACAGGTGCTACGCGCGCTGTGCGCGGATGGTCCACAGCTGCTGCTCATCGAGGACCTGCAGTGGGCCGACGACCCGTCGCTCGACGTCCTCGCCTTCGTCGCCGCAGAGCTCGAGCACATGCGCCTGTGCATCGTGGCGTCGCGACGCGACCTCCATGGGGAAGAGGCACCGCCGCGGGCACGGGCCACGTCCCGGATCAACCGCATCGGCGAGCAGGTCGCGCTGCCGGGTCTGACGCGCGATGAGGTCCAGCGCTACGCGAGCATCCTGAGCGGCTCGAGGGTGTCCGGACCCGTGGCCACCGCGATTCAGTTGCAGACCGACGGCAACCCCCTGTTCGTCGGAGAGACGGTGCGGTGGATCGTCGCCACCTACGGTGCGGAGGTGCTGAGCGCGAGCGTATCGCCAAAGCTGACGCTGCCCGAGGGCGCGCGCGAGGTGCTGCGCGGGCGGCTCGACGGGCTCGAGCCCGAGGTGCTGGAGCTGCTCGAGCTGGCCAGCGCCATCGGCCGACGCTTCACGCAGCGTCTGCTGGCGCAGATCACCGGCTACTCGAGCGCGCAGCTCCTGAGCCAGCTCGACCTGGCGATAGCCCGCGGGCTGGTGCAGCGGCGCGACCGCGAGGGTCGATACGAGTTCGTGCACAGCATGGTGCTCGAGGTGGTCTACGACGGTCTGTCGGCGACCAGCCGCGTCGCCCACCACCTTGCGATCGCCGAGGCGCTGGAGGAGCTCGAGCCCCTGGAGCCGCCGCTCGAGCAGCTGGCACTGCACTTCCACCGGGCGCTGGCAACGGGCGGGGTCGCGGACCGCGCCTACCGCTATGCAATCGCGGCCGCCGCGCGCGCCGCCAAGGTGCTGGCGTTCGTCGAGGCATCGCGCTTCCAGGGCTGGGCGGTAGATGCCCAGCGCGCGCTACCGGATGCCACGCCCCGTGAGCGCGCGACGCTGTGGCGCGACCTCGCCCTGACCCAACGCTTGGGCGGGGACATCGGGCGCGCGCGCGACACGCTCTCGCGGCGACTGATCCCGCTCGCCGGCGAGCACGGATTCGGCGACATGCTGGTCGATGCGGGCACGATGATGCGCCCGACGAGTGCCTCGGGTGCGACCGGTGCCGACGAGCTGGCCCGCGCCGCGATCGAGCGCGGCATGGCGCTGCTCGGCGAAGGCGACCTCGAAGTACGTGTCCGCGCGATGAGCTGCCTCGCCTACATGCCGCCGATCTCGCTGGACATGCCGAGGAGCAAGGCGCTGGCGGCGGAGGCCGAGCAGCTTGCCCGCTCGATGGACTCCGACGATGCGATGCTCCAGGCCCTGCGCGCCCAGATGTACACGCGCTCGGGCCCCGACGACCACGACCGCCTGATCGAAGTGACCGAGCAGGTGCTGCGTCTGGACGCGAAGCAGCCCTTCCCCTGGTCCGCGGCCGACGCCCATCACACCCGCTACCTCGCCTTCCTCAGGCGCGGCGACATGGAGCAGGCGCAGCGCAGCCTGCGCGCGATGGAGGAGGTCAGCACCTCGCGCCGGTCCCAGGAGGGGCGCTGGAGCTGTGCGCGTCTGCGTGCCCAGCAGCTGCTCGACGAGGGCGACTTCGACGCCGCGGAGCGACGCTTCTCGGAGCTGCGCGATGAGGGCCGGCAGATGGGCCTGGACTACTCACAAGCGATATTCGCGCTGCAGCGCGTCCTGCTCGCGCGTGCCCGCAACGGTGCGCGGTCGTTTACACGTGAGGAGACGGAGCTCTCGAGGCGCGCAGCCGAGTGGGGAGACCTGCCGACCTATCAGGCAGCACTCGGCGTCTTCCGTCTCGGTCGCGGTAACTGGCAGGATGCCCGGCGCGCGCTCGTCAACCTGTCGGAGCGTGGCTTCGCCCCCGTGCCCCGCAACCTCAACTATGTGATCACGCTGTCACTGCTGTCCGGCATCGCCCACGGCGTGGGCGACACCGCGCGCGCCGAGGAGCTCTACGCGCTGCTGTCTCCGTACGGGGATCACAACGCGGTCGATGGCACCGCGCATGGCGCCGGTTCCGCCTCGCACTACCTCGGCCTGCTCGCGAGCGCGCTCGACCGGCGGCCCGCAGCGATTCGTCACCTCGACGACGCCGTCGAGCACAACCGGCAGATGGGACTGATACCCGCATCCGTCTACTCACAGACGGCGCTGGCGAAGGAGCTGTCTGTACACGGTGACGAGGCCGGCGCGCGCCACCACTACGAGGAGGCGGTCGGCCATGCGCGCCGACTCGGCATGCATGCCGTGGTAAGCGCGATCACGCGACGCGACGTGCCGGTGAACTAACGACGAGGTCACCGTCTGTGCGCGACCGCTGTGCCTCCATCGTGGCCCTGGCGCTGTCACCCTCGCGGGCGTGTGCGCCCCGTGTGGAAGCAAGGTGAGAGTGACGGCCCGCGGTTCTGTGATTCGGTTGCGTGCCTTGCCTGGGTGCGGACCGCCACTCGGCGCTCACAGGGTCTGTCGGTGTTCGTCAGGACTGGATTTAGACGTCCACCGATGTGGTGCGTGACTCTGTGAGAACCTCCTGAACTGTGCGCTGATGTGGCCCCGGTGTCCCGAGCGCTGGCAGAGCACTTCGTGAGCTGATGCAGAATGCGCTTGGCGTTCGCTACTCACCAGATGACTCCCCGTCTCTCTGCGCTTTTTGGCCCTGTTTATCGTCACATCGATACGCACACCCACTCTGCTGATGTGCGGGCATGGGGCCGCGTGTTCGTGCTGCAGACAAGGGGAGTGCAATGGACATCCAACAACAGCTGACCGCCTTCGCGATGCTCGGCGCCGCCTGGGTGATGTGGCTGCTGATCGGCCTGTCGATCATCAGCGTCGGCATCATCCTCGAGCGGCTCTACTTCTTCGCGTCCCGCGCCGACAACATCGAGACGCTTCGATCGGACCTGCTGGCGCTGCTCGCCAAGGCCGACTTCGCGGGGGCGCGCAAGCGCATGGCGGAGTCCAGGTCCATCGAGGCCGGACTCGCAGCCGCCTGCCTCGCTGCCAGCGACAAGGGCGCGGAGGCCGCCACCGAGCGCATGGTCGGCGAGCAGCAGGTCGCCAGGCTCGAGATGGAGCGCAACCTGGTGTTCCTCGGCACGGTCGGCAACAACGCGCCCTTCGTGGGGCTGCTGGGCACGGTCATCGGCATCATCCGCGCCTTCCACAGCCTAGACGAGAGCCAGGGCAAGGTAACCGCCGGCCTCATGGCGGACGTCGGGGAGGCGCTCGTCGCCACCGCCATCGGCATCCTCGTTGCGATCCCCGCGGTCGCGGCCTTCAACTACTTCCAGCGCATCATCAAGGCGCGCCTGGCACTCGGCGGCGCACTCGGGAGCGACGTGCTGTCGCAGATGATGGCGACGGAGCACTACTCACAACACCCCGAGGCGGCGGAGTAGAGCGATGGCCAGCGCCGCCCAAGAAGACGACGACCTCATCACCGCGATCAACGTCACGCCCCTGGTCGACATCGTCCTGGTGCTGCTGATCGTGCTGATGGTCACGTCGAGCTACCTCGTCAACAAGTCGATCAGCGTCGAGCTGCCCAAGGCCGCGACCGGCGAGAGTTCGAACCCCAACCTCTCCATCTCGATCGACGTCGAGGGCAAGCTCTACCTCGACGGCACCGAGACCACCCGCAACGCGCTGCAGGGCGCCGTCGCAGATGCCTTTCGCAAGGACCCGGAGGTCAAGGCGATCATCTCCGCCGACGGGCGCGTCCAGCACGCGCAGGTCATCAGCGTCATCGATCTCCTGCGACAGGAGAAGGTGATGAAATTCGCCATCAACACCAGCCCGGCCGACGAGCCGAAGCCAGCGGAGTGAGGGGGCGATGAGGGGACGCACTTCACTGGGCTCGTCGGTCGGGATCTCGTTGGTGGTGCACATCGGGCTGTACTTCGCCCTGGTGCACGCGGCCTACGCGCCGCCCATCCTCGAGCTGCGCATGCCCACGGAGGTCGAGTTCGGCGTGGTCGATGGCGACGACGATCCCGAGCCCGCAGCCGAGCCGCCTCCCCCGCCGCCACCGGTGATGCCGAAACCCAAGCCCAAGCCGATCGAGCAGCCGAAGGACGAGGGCTTCGGCCCGGTCGTCGACGCCGGCATCGAAGACGAGGAGGTGCTGCCGGACGCGTCCGTACCCGACGCGGGCTTCGAGCAGGACCTCGTCGCCGACAACGAATACGGCGAGGGCGACACGCCCGGAGCGACCGGCGATGGCTTCGGCGTGGGCGACGGCGGTCACGGCATGGGCAAGTACGCGCCGCCGGGTGCGCAGATCGGCCTGCACGTGGACCTCGACGTCGTGCGCGGCAGCTCGCTGCGGCTCGAGGAGAAGGCGCTGCTCGGCATCATCCCAGAGTGGCGCAAGCTGCTCAGGGGCTCGGGCCTCGACCCGCTGCGCTCCAAGAAGATGAAGCGCGTCTTCGTGGCCACGCCCGACCTCAAGCGCGCTCACCTGGTCGTCTCCGTGGGCTTCGCCGGTGGCACCGAGCTGGTCGAGGGCGCGGTGAGCAAGATGGCGCGTGGCAAACCGGCGCCCTGGAGGACGGAGGACCGCCACCGCGTCGCCCCCTGGCACAACCGCGGGCCGACCGAGCGCATCGTGGCGCTGGTCGCCGACGATCAGTTCACGATCACGCGCCCGGCGGACCTGCCGCGTGTGCTGTCGGTGGCGCGCGCGATGGGCCGCCGCCAGGCCAAGGAGGGCATCAAGGGCAGTCAGGGAAGCCGGGGCGCCAAGGGGCTGCTCGGCATGTTCGAAAACGAGGCGGTCGCCCTCAGCGTCGAAGACACCGGTCGCTTCGTGGTGGGCTCGCCACACGGGCTTCCAAAGAGCCTGCGCATCTCGGTCAGCCCGATCGACGAGTTCCACGCCAGCCTGACGGCGCGCGGGCGCTACGCGAGCCCGGCGGAGGCCGGTGCGGCGATCGAGTACCTCGAGGAGATGAAGCGCCGGCTCGTCGACCACCCGCGGGTCGAGCTACTCGGGCTGCGGACGGGCCTCGAGAGCGCCAAGATCAAGCGCGAGGAGAACGTCGCGACGATCGACTTCTACCTCACGCTTCACCAGACCCGCTACCTGGTCGAGATGGTCTCGGGCGCCCTCAACCCGAAGAAGCGCGACGCGGGGCCGACCGCCATGGCCGAGCCCGACAAGCGCTGAGCCTGCTGTCTTTGAGCGAAGCGACCACAGCGGCCGCTGCGGCGACTCAGCCGCCGCAGCTGTCGCGGCACTCGAGCATGCATGCGGCCGCACCCACGTAGGCGTCGAACACGCGTGCGGGCAGGAGCTTCTCGCGACAGCCGTTCTGCAGGCACTGCCGCCCGGCATCCGAGTCGAAGTCCTCGTCGGCACAGCTGTCGTACAGACACTCCGCGAGCAGCCAGCAGCTCGCATCGCACTGGGCGACGGCGGACGAATCGCAGGCACACGCGCAATCCGCACACGCATCCGACAGCTCCCGCGGCTGATCTTCCAAGCACTCGACCTCGGTGGCCTCAGGCGGATCCTCGTCCAGGACCGCCCCCGGATTGCCGACGAACCCGCCCTCGAGTGAGAACGCATTCATCGCCGCGCCGGCGACCACAGCGCCCTTGATCCACCGAAAGCCCTCGCCGACCAGGAGCATCCCGCCGACGACCGCGACGCCCGACGCGGTGTCCCGCTCGAGGTCGTGCTCCCACAGCAGGTTGCCGCTCGATGCCTCCCGCGCCAGCAACATGCCCGGCCCCGTCGTCTGGTAGAGCACGCCGTTTGCAAGTGTGAGCGCCATGAACGCCGGGCCGGTGAGGCTCTCGCTCCAGATCTCGTCGCCGGTGGCGAGGTCGAGCGCGAAGGTCGTGGCCGTATCGGTGGGACTGTGCCCGAGCGGAGAGCTCGCGACCACGAATTGGTAGGTCACCCAGTTCTGCGCGGTCACGTAGAGCGCTTGGTCGTCCACCGCGGCCGTCGTCATGATCCCGCCCACGGGGCTGCCGGGGCCCAGCTTGCGCTCCCACACCAGCGAGCCGTCGTCGCGGTCGAGCGCGCGGTACCAGCCGGCCTTGTCGCCCACGCCGACCATGTCGCGGCCGCCCGCACTGAAGAGGTTGGGGCTCGCGCCGATGTCGGCGTCGGGCCCCGGGCCATTGGCTATCGTGGTGTACACGTCGCCCTCGGTGAACTGGTAGACCCATGCGACGTCGCCCGTCTCGTAGTCGATGGCGACGACCGAGTCGGACCGCGGGCTCGCGGGCGCCTCGAGCGAGTTGCCGGTGCCGATGAACATGCGCTTGCGCTCGGTGTCGATGGCGGCGCTCGACCAGACCGAGACGCCGTTGCCGGACGCGGTCTCGTCGCCGGCGACGTACACGCGCCAGTTCTCAGCACCGCTGTCGGCATCCAACGCAACGATGGAGCCCGAGAAGCTGTAGTCGTCCTTGTCGTAGACGATCTCGAACGCTGCGACCCCCATGATCACCTGGCCGTCGACCACCACGGGCGACGAATCCATCAACGTGTTGGGGTGGTCGTCCAGCACCGTCTGCCAGATCGGCTCGCCGTCCTCGCGGTTGAGCACATGCAGCGAGCGGTTGCTGCCAACGTAGAGCCGGTCACCGTCGACGGCGATCGACCCGCGGCCGCTGCCGATGTTGCTCATCCACTGCACCGCACCGTCGGCCACGTCGACCGCGTACACGTCGCCGGTCCAGTCGACGAAGTACGCGATGCCGTCGACCACGGCCGGCGTCCCCGTCATGCCCTGGCGCAGCGGGATCTCCCAGGCCAGCTCCAGGTCAGCCACGTTGTCCACGTCGAGCGTGACCTCGTCCAGGTTGTGGCGCGAGTTGCCGTGGTCGAAACCGTAGTGCGACCAGGTCGCGGCGAGCGCCCGGGGCGCTCCCACCGGACCTTCCCCGGCTTCGTCGCCATTGTCATCAGCGTCATCGTCGTCACCGCCGCAAGCAGGCAGTGCACCCAGCATGATGAGCCCCCCGATGCCCATCGCGGATCCCAAGACCAGATTGTATTTCACGAACGTCGCTCCCCAAACCGCCAACGGCCCCACACCGTCCCACCCCTCCTGCATACCACCGCTCACCAGAACTTCTACCCATCGGCCAATCACATCCGCGCCTGCTAGCATCCGGCCATGCCCAGGGCGCCATCCGCGAAAGACGAGATCGCTTCGCTCACCAAGCTGCGAGCCGATCCACGCGCCGCCACGGCCGGCGATCAGCTCGATGCGGCGCTGTCACGGCGCAGTGCAGCGGTGGTGGCTGCGGCGGCACGCATCGTCGGCGAGGCGGAACTCACCGAACAGACAGCCGCGATGACCGAAGCCTTCGCTCGCTTCATGCAGGACCCGACCAAGCGCGACAAGGGCTGCCTGGCGAAGACGGCGCTCGCCGATGCGCTGTACAAGATCGAAGCCGACGTGCCCGACGTCTTCCTCACCGGCATACGCCACGTGCAGCTCGAGCCGGTCTGGGGTGGCAAGGAGGACACGGCCATGGAGCTGCGCGGCGTCTGCGCGCTGGGGCTGGTGCGAATCAACCATCACGACGTCGTCATCGAGCTGGCCGAGCTGCTGGCCGACCCGCACGTGATGGCGCGCTGCAGCGCGGCGCGAGCGATCGCCTATGGACGCTTCCGCGACCAGGGCCTGCCGCTGCTGCGCCTCAAGGTACGCGCCGGCGACGACGACCCGCGTGTGCTCGAGGCCTGCATGGAGGCGCTGATGACGCTCGACGCGGAGCACTCGCTCCCGTTCGTCACGTCCTACCTCGAGGACGAAGACGTGGCGCGACGCGAGACCGCGGCCCTGGCGCTGGGTGGCTCGAGGCGCCCGGAGGCGGTGGCGCCGCTGCGGGCGTTGCTCGAGCGATCGGTCACCGAGGAGGAGCGGCGGCTCGCCATGCTCGCGCTCGCGATGCTGCGGCAGGAGAGTGCGCTCACCCTGTTGCTCGGCATCCTCGAGGACGGCAGCGAGCACAGGGCGCGCGAGGTCATCGAGACGCTGGCCACCTACCGGCATGACGGCGAGCTGCTGCGTCGCGTGACCGAGACCGCCGATGAGCGTGGCGACCCGCAGCTGAGCGCCTTCGCCCGCGAGCGGTTCGAGGCCTAGTCCGCGGTCGTGCCGGTCGCGCCGGCCTGGCGAGCGCGCGCGATTGAAGCTATGCAGGGGCGTGCCAGCAAGGAGCGACCCGATGTCCGAACACGTCGATCTCGAGAGCCGTGAGCTCGCGCAGGGCTCCATCGGCCTGATGGAGGGGCTGTGCACGACGCGCGCGATCCGCCGCTACACCGATGAGCCGGTCCCGGAGCATGTCCTGCGCGACATCCTGTTCGCTGCCACACGCGGACCGAGCGGGTCGAATCGACAGCCCTTTCGCTTCATGACCCTCATCGACAGCGAGCGGGCACGGCAGGCGAAGCGCGTGATAGCAGAGGGAGCCCAGGCCATATGGGCGTACAAGCGCGACAACGATCGATACGACGAGGGCTCCGGCGCCGACGCATCCTCTCCGAAAGCGCGCATGGCCAGGACGATGCAAGCCTACGTCGACGACTTCGCGCACGTGCCCGTGCTGATCCTCCCGTGCCTGGTCCGGTATCGGGCCCAGAGGGACATGGAGGGCGCTTCCATCTACCCCGCCGTGCAGAACCTCCTGCTCGCCGCCCGCGCGCTGGGCTATGGAGGGGTCATGACCGGGTTCCACGGCAACGTCGAGCCACCGCTGCGCGAGCTGCTGCAGATCCCCGACGACGTGGTCATCTCCTGCACGGTGACCCTGGGCAAGCCCCGCGGGCGTCATGGCAGCGTGCGACGCCGACCCATGGGCGAGCGCGTCTTCGGCGATTGCTGGGGCGAAGCGCCCGCATGGGCGGTGGATCCGCCCGGAACACGCTTCACCAAGGCCGGTCCACCCGCCGACGTGCCTGACCCCCTCGCTCACGCGGAAAAAGCGACCGAGACTTAGCCGACGGCGGTCTGGCGAGACACCGCCGTAGCGGGATATCCTTGTCACGTGCTGCTGCTACCTGTCGGCCACGAAGACACCGTAGTCCGCCGCTTGCCCTGGGTCACGATCGTGATCGTCGGGCTGTGCACACTGCTGCAGGTTCGCGCCTGTGTGACCGCACCCGCGATCGATCGCGAGTACGAGAGCATCGACCGCCGCATCGTCGACCTCTCGCGCGCCGCCCTCGCGAAGCACGATGCGATTCGCTCGGTCGGGAAGCACGGCGACGGCGTGTTCGATGTGATCAACGAGAAGGTCGAGGACATGCAGTTCGTCGGCAAGGGGATGCAGCGCCAGGCGCATCGCATGCGTGCATTCCAGCTGGGCGAGCTGCTCCCGGCGGACGATCCACTCTACATCGAGTACCTCGAGCTCAAGGAGGAACGCGACGCCATACTCGCGCGCCACCCGGTGGCTCAGCTCGGCTATCGGCCGGCCACCGGTGGCCTCATGGCCATGCTGATGAGCATCTTCGCGCACGGCGGATGGTTTCATCTGATTGGCAACATGTGGTTCCTCTACCTCGTCGGCTGCAACCTCGAAGACCGGTGGGGGCGCAGCCTGTACGCCGCGTTCTTCGTCCTCGGCGGTGTGGTGGCCGCGGTGTCCTATGCCTCGCTGCACTCGGACTCGGAGGTGTTCCTGGTGGGAGCCTCGGGCGCCGTCTCCGCAGCCATGGGCGCGTTCCTCGTCTGCTACACGACGACCAAGATCAACTTCTACTTCTTCTACTTCTTCTTTCGGCGCATCGCATTCAGTGCCCCGGCCTGGCTCATGCTGCCGCTGTGGGTGCTCGAGCAGGGACTGATGGTGGGCTTGGAGACGCAGAGCGGCGTCGCGCACTCGGCCCACGTCGGCGGCTTCGTCTACGGCTTCATCGTCGCGCTGACGTTCCGCCAGACCGGGCTCGACGCCGGCCTCAACGAGGAGCTGGAGGCGCTGTCGAATGACGGCGAGGTCTGGACCGAGGACCCGGAGTATCTCGCCGCCCTCGAGGCCACCGAGCGTGGGGAAAGCGGCACGGCGCTGCGCTCCCTCCAGGCAGCCCTGCGCGACAACCCGGATCGTCCGGAGATCCACAACCGCATCTTCGATCTCGCGCTTGAGATGCGCGACGCGGCGGCCGCGGGTCCGAGCTTGTCCTGGCTGCTACGGCACGCCCACGCCGCGCACCACAGCGGGCAGGTCGCCACGCTCTTCCGGCGTCTGCATACCGGCTTACCGCACCACGTACTGACCGCCGAGCAGCTCTCGTGGGTGACGGAGGCGGCGCGACGCGAGTCGGACGCGGCGACCGTGGTCCACGCCACCGGCATGATGCTGCAACGGTATGGCGAGAGCCCGCTGCTCCCGCGCGCCATGTGGCTGACGGCGGAGATGCAGCAGCAACACAGCAAGCGCGAGCTCGTCCGTGACACGCTGGGCCGCCTCGTGCGCCGCTTTCCGCAGGACCCGATCGCGAAGCAGGCCCGCGCCCGCCTCGCCGAGCTCGATGGCGGTGGGAGCCCCGCGTGAAGCGCTTCGACATCAGGCTCGAGGGTTTCGACCCGGGCGCAGGCGAACCCCCGGGCGAGGCGCTGGCTCGGCTCTTCGGGATGGCGCCGCAGTCGGCGGAGCGTCTGGTGCAGTCGCTGCCGCGGATCGTCAAGCGCGATGTCGAAGACGCACAGGCGCAGCGCATCCTCGAGGCCCTTCAGGGTGCTGGCGCGCAGGTGTCGCTGGAGGCGAGCCCGATTCGCCCAGCGGCCGTGATGCCGGTCGGCAAGGCGGCGGCCGAGCACGAGGGCGAGCTGCCCGACGTCGCATCCCCGGCGCCAGCGGCACCCGCCGTCGCGAAACCCACCGTCGTGCACTCCACGCCACCGCGGACCGGCGGCACGTTGGTCATCACCGCGGCGGCTGCAATCGCCGGCGTCCCGAAGCCGCGTCGCGAGCCACCCTCCGACGCGCCGGGGCAAGCCACGCCCGCGGTCGTGGCCGACAGCGGGAGTACCACCGAGCTACGCAGCAACAACGACCCGTGGGGACCGACGTCGAGCGACATCCGCTCCGCCGAGACCGCTGCGCTCCCCGTTGGCGCCGGGGTCTCGGCCGCACCGCCCGCGCCGCCCGCCGCCGCACCCGTGCCCGCCGAGCCGGGCCCGCGAGCCCCTGCTGCGCCGCTCGAGGTCTCGACCGCCACGCCGCAGCCGCCCGTGTCCACCGGTGACCGCGTCTCCATCCCGATTCCCGTTCCTGCTCTGGTGGCCGCCGCCGTCGCCGCGCCTATGCCGCCGGCCGGTGCGCCGGTCGCCATCCCCGCACCGGTGGTGCCGACGCAGCCCAACGTGGCGAGCGCGCCTGCGCTCATCGACGACGACCCAAACAGCGCCTTCCCGGGCATCGACCTCAGTCAGAGCCCCGGTGTGCGGTCGAACGACAGCATGGAGCTGACGCACGACCCGCTCGAGTTCCTCAGCCAGCCACCGCGCGACCCGACGATCGACACGGGCGCCTCGATCACCGATATCGACCTGCCCGCCGACAGCCTGGCGCTGCCGGCCTCCGACGCACCGCCGCCGTTGGTGGAGCCAGCCGCGCCCGCGCCCGCATCGCCGACACCGGCCCCGCGGCCCGTCCGACCGGTCGGCATGCTCGACCATGCCTCGCCCGTGCTGGGCGCGATGCCAGCCCTGGCCGCCGGCAAGCCAGTGGGCGACCACCCCACGCTGAAGTCCTTCGGTGTGCTGGGCGTGGTCGGCCTGCTGACGCTCTTCGCCTACGTGATCTTCGTGATGTAGCGCCTAGGGCAGCCCGGTCACGTAGCTGAAGGTCATCACCGCGTTGAGGTCGCCCGTGCCCAGCTGCCCAAGGCTGTTGTTGCCCCAGCAGGCGATGCGCCGGTTGTCGAGAATGGCGCACGTGTGCTGCGCGCCCGTGGCCACCTTCAGCACGCGGCTGGGGAGGGGCATCGTCGACATCGGCACGTCCGAGAACAGCCCCATCGTCGCATAGCCGAGCTGCCCCTCGTTGTTGCGCCCCCAGCAGCTGAGCGTGCCGTCGTCGAGCAGCGCGCATGCGTGGGTGAAGTCGCCGGAGACGTCGACGGCGTTGTCGACATTCGGCACGGAGCTCATCTTCGTGGCAGCCGTCCCGGCCATGCCATCGCCCATCTGCCCCTGGTCGTTGTTGCCCGTACACTGCACCTGTCCCGTCGACCGGACGAGGCAGGAGAAGTTGGTCCCGGACGTGATGGCGAGCACGTCGCCGATGGACGAGTCATCGGATCCGTCGAGCATTGGGCCCACCAGCTGGGCACTCGTGTTGTCGGCGTCACCGAGCGCGTACAGGGCACCATACCCCCAGCCCACCATCTCCACCGTAGGGTTGGTCCGCATCGCGGTGGCGAAGTTCGAGCCGAGATCCAGGTGGGATGTGTTGTTGATGCTTCCGACCGCCGGGCGGAAGGTCGTCCCGCTGCACGACGTGTCCTGGCCCAGCCGCCCGCTGCAGCGGCGGCCCCAGCACGCGACCTGGCCGTTGCTGCGGCGCGCGCAGGTGTGCTCCGCCCCCAGCGCTATCGTGAGGATATCGCCGAGGTTGTTGTAGGGTGCCCTCGGCGACAGCACCTGGGGCGCGCCAGCGTCGTTGACGACCTGGTACCTGCCGTTTTCGCCCCAGCAGCGCGCGGACTGGTCGTTCAGCACCGCGCACGAGTGTAGCTGGCCCACCGCGATGTCGACCGTGAAGCCGCCGGTGGCGATGTTGACCGCCGAGAGCGCCGGGGTGCGTGTGCCGTCGCCGATCTGACCGTTGGAGTTGTTGCCCCAGCAGTAGACCTCGCCCGACCCCAGCCGCACGCACGTGTGACTCTCGCCCGCCGAGATGCCGACCGGCTCGTTCTGGCAGACGCCGCTGACGCACGTGTCTCCGGCCCTGCAGCCATGTCCGCAGGCGCCGCAGTTGACCGCGCTGTTGACGAGGTCGACCTCGCAGCCGTCCTGCGGAATGCCGTTGCAGTCGCCATTGCCCGGCGTGCAGCCCGAGACCTGACAGTTGCCCGCGACGCAGGTCGAGATGGTCGTGTCCGGGTCGCCACAGGAGTCCGATGCCACCGGCTCGTTGTCGACGACGCCGTCGCAGTCATCATCCAGGAGATTGCAGGTCTCGAGCGCGGGTGCGTTGGGGATGCACACCGCGGGAGCACCGTCGAAGCACGAGCTCACCGTGACCTCACAGATGCCCTGACCGCAGGTGAGGGGCGCACCGAGCCCTTCGTCGATCAGGTCATCGCAGTCGTTGTCCACACCGTCGCAGACGTCGACCCCCATCGGGTTGACGTCGATGTCCATGTCGTCACAGTCGCCCGCCACCTGGATGGTGTTGGGCACCGCGAAGCACGCCAGGATCGGGGACTGGGCATCGCCGTAGCCGTCGACGTCGACGTCCGGAAAGTAGACCGACAGCTGCGAGTCCTCGTCCTCGACGCCGTCGCAGTCGTCGTCCTTGGCATTGCAGATATCCAGGATACCTGGACCGCGCCCAGGGTCCGAGTCGTCGCAGTCGCCGTTGTCGGGCGCATGGCCGGCGGGCTGGCTGCAGCTGTCGACAGGATCGGCCTGCGCGTCGCCGTGTCCATCTCCGTCGAGGTCGGCGTACCACGAGATGGTCTCGACCTCCTCGTCGATGGAACCGTTGCAGTCGTTGTCGCGCCCGTCGCACAGCTCGGCGGCGCCGGGATGACTCAGCCGGTCGTTGTCGTCGCAGTCGCTACCGGAGGAGCAGACGCCGTCCGCGAAGCCGTCGCCGTCGTCGTCCTCGCCGTTGCCCGGCACGATCTGGTAGTCGGCCAGGCCATTGCAGTCGTCGTCGCGACCGTTGCACACCTCGGGTGCCGCAGGGCTCACGCCCGCGCGCATGTCGTCGCAGTCGGTGCCGAGCACGGAGTAGCCGTCGAGGGGCACGCAGCTGACCTTCAGTCCCGACGCGGGGTCGCCGAAGCCATCGCCGTCGAGGTCGCGGTACCAGTTCACCTCGCCGGCGTCCTCGTCGACCACCTGGTCGCAGTCGTTGTCCTCGGCATCGCAGATCTCGGCCGCGCCAGCATACTTCTCGGGGTTGTCGTCGTCGCAGTCGTCGTCGAGCATCGAGACGCCGCCCTCCCCCGCGCATGCGCTGACCGGCTGGTTGGCGTCGCCGTGGCCGTCGCCGTCGAGGTCGGCAAAGCCCGCGTTCTGCGCGCCCTCGTCCACCATGCCATCGCAGTCGTCGTCGGTGCGGTTGCATGACTCGCTCGCGCCCGGGTGAATGGCCGAGGCGCCGTCACGGCAGTCGTTGCCGCAGGTGCTGTCGCCGGCCTCGTTCACGTTGCAGCAGCGGTCATCGCTGAAGCCATCGTTGTCGACGTCGCGGCTTCCGAAGGTCGCCGGGTCGCAGTCCTCATCGTGCGACGCGAGGTCGCAGACCTCGAGGTTGCCGGGGTAGCGGTCGGGGTCGGCGTCGTCGCAGTCGTCACCGCCGCACTCCATGTTGAGGTGTCCGTCGCCGTCGAGGTCGTCGACGCCCTCGCACGGGTCGATGCACAGGTCCTGTCCCTCGTCGCAGATCTCACCCTCACGGCAGGTCTCGAGGATCGCCTCGACGCAGCCGCTGCCGTCGGCGTTCGGATCCGTCGGGCTGCAGTACTCGATGCCGTTGCAGAAGAGTCGATCGTCACAGTCGGCGTCCGTCTCGCACTCGACGATGTCCATCTGCACGCCACCGTCGGTGCTCGGCTTCAGGGCGAAGCTGGGATCGAGCGCCGGGGGCGACAGCCGCTTGTTCTCGCCTTCGACGCAGATCTCGCCGTCGACGCTGGCGGAGCAGTCGAGCGAGACGATGCCCTCGAAGGCGGTCGATATCTCGCCAGCCTCGTTCTCCACAGCCAGCCGATAGCGCTCGTCGTGGACGCCGCGGCACAGGCCGAGGCAGGCGTCGCCCGAGACGGTCATGCCGACGGACACCTGGCGCTCCAGCGTATCGACCATGTCGACCGCAATGCTCTGGCGCAGGGCGCCTACCTGAAGCAACACCTTGTCGACGATCCCCGTCTCGGGCTTCTCGACGTCGAACAGGATCTCCGCACGGCGCTGCGGCACCAGGAACGGGTCGGACCCCGGCTTGCGGATCGCACGCACCGCGGTGCTGTTGGTGACGATGCCCGATACACGCATGGACGCCGGTGCGTCGAAGTGCAGCGCGTTGGCGATCGCCTCGTCCGGCGAGACCACATCACCGCAGTACTTCTCATCCCCAGCCGCGGAGCAGTCGATCACCACGACTGCCACGCCCGCCGAGGAGCTGACGGTCTCGTCCTCGAGCTGCACGGCCTGGCCCACGCCGACGCGGTACTCCGTGTTGCAGAGCTCGTCGCAGGTGTCACTGCCCACGCTGAAGCCGAGCTCGAGCTCCTCGCCGTCCCTTCCGACCGATGCGCTCACCTGGAAGTGACGCGACGCACCCTCGAACTGCACCAGCGCGTGGCTGACATCGCCGGCGCGCATGCCGCTGACCCGTGCGCGCACAGCCGCCGACTCGCCTGGCGTCACGATGATCTCTGTGTCGAGACCGATCAGGGTGACGTCGTCCGTGCTGGGTGGCGGGAGGATCTCCTCGACCAGCATCCCGTCATCGAACGCGGCCGAGTCGGTCAGGGCCTGCGCCGCTTGGCGCGCGCCGGCAGCCTCCACCGCCCGCGGTTTGGCATCATCTCCGCACGCCTGCAGCAGGCACAGCACGAGTACAGCAACAGGCAATCCACGCATTCGATCTCCCCGGCATCAATAGACAGCCGAATTGTTGTCGAAAGGTTCACGATCCTCAAGGACGGCAGACGCGTACACCCACGCACACCACACCCAGCGCGCGTTTGGAAGCGGGTCCGCCGGGAGCGGTCGACGGCGTCGGACGGTTGTCGAACTCGCGCCCAATTGGGTACCCTGCGGCCGCGATGCCTCGCCTGGCGGAGGACTCATGCTGAAGACACTCACGCTGGCCACTGGACTCTGCTGTCTCGCGGCACCCATCGGCGGATGCGGCTCGCTCGACGACGACGATGACGCCGGAAGCGCGCTCGGCCCTGGCCCATCACAGGACGACGACGGGACGGGCGGATCGCGGCGACCGTTTAATCCTGTCGATGCCGGCCCCACATTCGACGCCGGGCCTCCGCCCGAGTGCCTGAGTGTGGCGGAGGCGATCTGCGACGGACCGGAGGACTGCCCGGGCGGCCAGATGTGCTGCGTAGCGTTCGACGGCCAGGGCTACAGTCAGTTCAGCTGCGAGGATTCGTGCGCGGCGCTGACCGCCACCGGCGACGTCTGGTCGCAGGTGTGCCACCTCGACGAGATGTGCGAGACCGACGGCTACCAGTGCCTCGTCAGCGTGATGTATCTCCCGCGCTCGTTCGCGCGGTGTCGAGACACCGGGACCGCCGTGCCCGCATCGCAGGCGACCGCAGCGGGCGAGATCAACTGCGGCGAGGCCCCCTGCGGCGCCGGACAGAAGTGCTGCGTGCGACAGCCAAAGGAGCCGTACTGCACGGCAGTCGATAGCGAGTGCGCCTGCGATGGGGAGCCGGCCGACCCCGAGGGGGATGCCGGTACGGGCGAGGACGCTGGCGCCTGAAGCGCGACTGCGGACCTGGGCGGCGCGCGCCGGCCTGCTGGTGGCGAGCACGGCGCTGAGTCTGTTCGGCGCCGAGCTCATCGTCCGCGCCGCGGGCTGGGCGCCGCAGATCCACGTCATCGAGATCACGGGGGGTGCGTACCAGAGCACCGACGACCCGCGACTCCCCTATGCACCGGTGGCCGGCAGGGGCCACTTCAACGCCCACGGCATGCGTGACCGGCTGCGAGACGGGCGTCCGCTGCTGGAGGCGCCGCGTGCGGTCGCCATCGGCGACTCGATCCTCTTTGGCGGCGGCTCGCCGGTGTCCAAGATCTTCACCTCGCGCCTGGAGGACAAGCTGCGCGCGCACGACCCGCGCCTCCGGGGTGCCGAGGTCTGGAACATGGGCGTACCCGGCTACGACACGATCAACGCCGTCGCGCACTTCGAGCGCAGCGGTCTGCGACTGGCCCCCGACCTCGTGATCCTCGGGTACTGCATCAACGACAAGGTCACGCAGTCCAGCGAGCTTCGCGAGCTTGCAAGGCATCCCAGGCGACGCGAGCAAGCGCGCCTGCGCAGCCTCATGGCGAAGCACGCAATGGCGAAGAGCGAGCTCGTTCGCCTGTTCCTCTTCCACACGCAGCCCGACGAGCCGCCGGCCGAGCGACACTCGCCCGCACCGCCGCCCTACGGGAACGTGCAGCAGGGCTTCGCGCGCCTGGGTGAGCTCGCCCGCACGCACGGCTTCGGGGTCGCCGTGGTCATCTTCCCCTTCCTCGAGCCCTTCACCCGCTACAAACACGGGGAGGACCACCGGCGGGTGGCGCGCATGGCGCGGCAGCATGGCTTCGAGGTCCTCGACTTGCTGCCGTCGTTCCGCAACACGTTCCGCGACGACGCGATCCGGCTGCGCGTGCATCGACACGACCGGCTGCACCTCAACGCCGAAGCGCACGAGCACGCCGCGAAGGTCGCCCTCCCATTCATCGCCCGGGTGATGAAGGGATCACGTGAGAGCCGCTAGGCGACGTTTGCGATCGGAACCAGGTCACCGTCGGCGCGTCTTGGCGCGTCATGACGGCAACTCCTTGCACACCTGCGGTCGGTCAGCGACGCCGGCGCGGCCGCGCTTTTGCTTGGCTTTTGAGCGGATGAACACAAATGCCAAAAAACTGAGCTGATCTCACCTTTCGGATCCTGGACGCTTGGTACATACATGGACGCTGGGTGTGCGTGTCGTCGGCGGTGGCCGGCGCGTGGGAGGAACGACATGATTGAATTGATTTCACGCGGTGGTCTCTTTGGCCTGGGTTGCCTGGTCGCAACGGCTTTGACGGGCTGTGGTGAGGACTCGGGCTCGGAGTGCATTCCGGGCGAGTACGCGACCTGTACCTGCCTGAGCGGCGGCACCGGCACGGCACGCTGCGGCATCGACAAGTCGCTCGACGAGTGCATCTGCGGCGCGACCGGCACCGGCGGCAACACCGGCGGCGGCACCGGCGCGACGGGCGGGGGCACCGGCGGCAACAACAATAGCAACACCGGCAACAACGGTGGGACCGGCGGCAACCAGAACAACGACCAGGGCTCCGGCGGCATGATGTTCACCGACGAACAGCGGATGATGTTCGAGGAGTTCCGCGAGATGTGCATGCAGGACCCGAGCGGAATGTTCTGCGACTTCCTCAACATGAACAACGGCGACGGTGATGGCGACGGCGACGGCGACGGCGACGGCGACGGCGACGGCGACGGTGACGGCGACGGCGATGGTGATGGCGATGGCGATGGCGATGGCGACGGCGACGGCGACGGCGACGGCGACGGTGGCGGCAACTAGCCGCTGACGGCGAACCGCAGCGCGTTCAACGCATCGCTACGCGAGCACCTCGGCCGCCCGCTTCATGTGGGCGGCCACATCGACCCCGTTTGGGCAGGCCGCGTTGGCACCGCTGAAGTCGACCCCGCCGACGTCCCGCGCGAGTACCGGCAGCTTGCGATAGAGTTCGCGGGCCTTGTCCGGCTCGCCATAGACGTCGTGGTACATCAGGTAGCGCAGGGTGTTCCCGATCCGTACCGGCGCGTCCACGGCCGCACCGCAGAGGTGATCGCAGCCATCGCAGGCGAGTGAGCGCGTGGTCTGGGCGTAGCGGTCGAGGGCATCGGTCTCGACCTGCGTCAGCTCGTGCTTATCGAGTGCGGCGGCGAGGTTGTCGCGCAGCTTCTCGAAGGTGTCCATGTGCGAGACGGCCGCGGTGATGCGCTTGTCCTGCCAGACGGCCTTGAGCACGGCCTGGTGCTTGTTCCACTTGCCCGTCTTCTCGAACTTCTTCCATGCACCGGAGAAGCTCGCCTCCGAGCCCTGGGTCTTCATGGCGATCAGCCCGACGCCCGCGCCATGGGCCGCGTCGATGGCCGCGTTGAGCTTCTTGTCGCCGTACTGCCTGAAGTTGTAGCGGAACATCACCGACTCGACCCAGGGCGTCTTCGCAGCGAGGTGCAGCAGCTCCGCGACGTTGCCATCGTGACAGCTGAAACCGAAGTGGCGCATCTTGCCGGCCTTCTTGAGGCGCGCCACCACCTTGCCGAGCTTGTCGTTGAGGTCCGCAGGATCGCCGAAGGCGTGCAGGTAGTACATGTCCACGTAGCTCGTCTGCAGCTTGCGCAGGCTGGTCTCGAGCGTCTCTTCGAACCCCTCGGGGTCGTGGGCATCCGACTTCGAGGTAATCCAGAGCTTGTCGCGTACCGCGGCGCGCTTGTGGAAGCTCGCCACCGCCGGCTCGCAGCTGCCGCCGTTGTAGCAATCGGCCGCGTCGATGTAGTTGACGCCGAAGCGCAGGGCCTCGGCGATCTTCGGGTCGAAGCGCTTGTCGAACCCGACCGCACCGCCGAGCAGCAGGATCGGGATCTTCTTGCCGGTTTTGCCGAGCACCCGTCGCGGAACCTGGGGAAGCTTCTCGCCCTTCGGTCCGGCAAACGCGCGGCCGGGCGCGAAGGCGCTGCCCACGAGCAGGCCGGCAGAGGCGCCGGCGGCGGTCGTGAAGAGTTCCCTGCGTGTGATCTCGCGCTTGTCGTCAGTCATGGTTCAGCCCTTCTTCTTCTTGCCCTCGAGCAGCAGCGTCCGTCCGTCGTCCCGACTCTCGCCGATGGCTGTCACGTAGACCGCCGCATCGTCGATGACCGGGCACTCGTGCTCGCAGATACCGCAGCCGATGCACAGCTCGGGCCGCATGTACGGCTTGTTCAGCGTCACCTTCTCGCCATCCCAGCGTGTGACGACCTCGTCGTAGGTGCCAATCGCCTTCGGCGTGACCGGACAGACCTCCTCGCACACGACGCACGGCGTCTCCATCGCCCAGGGCAGGCAGCGGCCGCGGTTGAAGAACGCGGTGCCGACGCGCACGGGCCCCTCCTCCTCGTGCTCGCCGAGGCCAAGCTTCTTCTCGAGCGGGGTCTTCTGGATCGCGCCGGTCGGGCACACCTCGCTGCAGAGCGTGCAGTTGAGCTGGCAGAAGCCGACGCTGAAGTCCATCACCGGCGTCCACACGCCCTCGAGCCCGCCCTGGGCGAGGGTCGACGGCTGCAGCACGTTGGTGGGGCAGACGTTGATGCACTGATCGCACTTGATGCAGCGCTCGAGGAACTCGGTCTCCATGACCGATCCCGGCGGACGGATCGCCTTGTCATCGAAGCCGCGCGCGTTGACCGCCTTGGACAGCCTCACGAACGGGTAGCTGACCACGCCGACCGCGGCCGAGAAGATCCAGCGGCGGCGCGACACGTCGGGCACACGCAGCTCGGTGTCGAGGAGCTTGGTCTTGAGCGCTGCGCCGAAGAGGGTTGCTGTGCCGTCCTTCACACTCCCGACGACCTTGTCCTTCAGCGAGACCGGCACGAGCTTGAAGCTCAGCGCGTCCTCCGGGCAGTCGTCGATGCAGTTGAAGCACACGAAGCACTCGCTCTTGCGCAGCGCGGCCTGCGGGTCGCTCGCGCCCTCGCAGCCCTTCAGGCAGAGGTCGCAGTCGGTGCACTTGGTGAGGTCGCGTTCGATGCGCCACAGGGAGAAGCGCGAGAGCACCCCGAGGAAGGCGCCGAGCGGGCACAGCACACGGCAGAAGAAGCGCGGGATGACGAGGTTCATACCGATCAGTCCGACGAAGAGCAGCCCGACGAACCATGCACCGTCGAAGATGCGCGGCTCATCGATCCCGGGCGCAAAGAGCCATGGGCTGACATTGGCATCGAACCCGCGTTCGACGAGCTCGCCGCCGACCGCATTCACCGCGAGGTCCGAGGCCGGCATAATCGCCACGGTGAAGGTGCGGACCATCAGCACGATGGGATCGAGCAGGCCTATCTGAAGCGAGCCCATGGCCGCCATCACCAGCATCACCGTCAACACCAGGTACTTGAACTGGTAGAGGTTGCGGTAGCGATTGTTCGCGACGAGGTCGCGGTTCTCCCGCAGGTTGAAGAGCCAGCCGATGAACTGGTGGATGGTGCCGTAGGGACACATCCAGTTGCAGAAGGCGCGCCCGAGCAGCAGCGTGGGCACGAGGATCCACATCCCGCGCCAGAGCCAGCGGTAGACGGTCCCGGTGGAGAGTGCCGTCGCAAAGCCGACCAGCGGGTCGAGCTCCAGGAAGAGCGACGCGGGGTAGCCGCCGAGTCGGCTGAGCCAGGTCACCCACAGCAGGAAGACGAAGAGTGCCAGGAAGAAGCTCTGGGCGATGATACGGATGGTCGTGATGCGGAGCACGCGCGCGTAGCCCGGCGTGCCATCACGGTTGGGGTCGACGATGCGCAGGCGGACCTTGCCGTCCTTGCCGTCGGTGGCGATCGGCTTCATCCGACCTGCACCTCCTTCACGCGCAGACCGCCCCAGTCCGTGGTGCCCAGGCCGCGCTTCTCGCACGCGGCCAGGTACGCGGGGCGAGCGTCGCTCGGGCGCTGCAGCAGCTCATCCCAACCGAAGGCGTCCGCCGCCAAGGAGTCGGTGGACGCGACGACCGTCTGACCGGCGCGCACGTCGGAGAGGCTGCCGCCGGTGGGCCCACTGCGGAACAGCACCCGCGTGCCGTCGAGCACGACGAGGCTGGGCCGCATCATGAGTGCGAGGTCGGCGATGATCTCGTGGATGTTCTGGTGAAACTGATTGCGGCGTCCGCCCAGCAGTCCGTACCAGTTCTTCGTCGTCATCGACGCGTGGCACAGGTTGTGGTCCTTCACGGGCGCCACACCGATCACCTTGGTCACACCGAGGAACGGGCGGTGGAAGAAGGGCCAGTGCTCGATCAGCGTCGCACCGGGCGTGTGCAGGAGCTGGAAGTCGCCCGAGCTCGGCAGGAAGACGCGCGCGCCGGCCTTCTGCGCCGCCTCTCCGATGCCGCTGCGCGCAAAGCAGCTCTCGGGCGCCTCGATGGGATTGTCCGCGACGCGCACCTCCGCCGCACCCGCCTCGCGGCAGAGGTGGATCAGCGCCGACAGCAGCACCGGGTCGGTGGTCGCACCCAGCGGCGCCGCGCGCTCGAAGGCAACGTTGGGCTTGATCAGCACGACGTCGCCGGGGACGACGAAGCGCCCCATGCCACCGACGGCGTCGACCGCGCCGCGGACCAGGGCCCCGATGCGCTGTCCGCGCGCGATGCCGAGCTGCGCGACGCTCGCAGCCTCGGCGACCGCGAAGCCGCCATCCGGGAGCCGCACCGACGGTGTGCGCGGCTTGCCCCGCTCGCCGTCGGGATCGCGCAGTGATAGCGGGAAGCCTGGTGGCGCGAGCGCGGCCCAGCCTGCGCCAACGGCGACCGCACCGGCCGCACCCGCCTGCTTGAGGAAGGCGCGGCGGCGCAGCGCGACCTCGACCTCGACCCCATCGCGGTCGTCAGCCATCGATCACCTCCTCGGTGCTGGGCTCGGCCTGCGGCGCGGCGCCCTCCCCGACCGGCCCGGCGTCCGCGACCGCCTGCTTGATGCGCACCAGCTGCGCGCGCGCCGTCTCCGCGTCCGGTGCGCCGCGGACGCCCACGACGCTATCGCCGGCGACCGCAGCCACCGAGTAGATACCCTGGTAGCGATCCTTGACCAGGTCGCCCTCGCGCTCGCCATAACTCGCGAAGCCATCCATGAACTGTGCTGCGAGCGCCTCGGGCGAAGTGCTGACGACGACGAACATCTCCGACTCGTCCTCGAGCTCCGCGGCGTAGACCTCCTTCGCGAAGCCGAACGAGAATGCGTTCTCCCGATGGAACGCGACCCGGTCAGGGGCGACGCCGAGCCGCTCGGTCAGCAGCCGGTGCGGCCACGGCAGGTCCGTCTCGCCCGCCTTGCCCAGCGCACGACCCAGCACCCCGCGGAGGTGCTCGAGCTGGGCAACGATGGCTTCGCTCTCCCCTGTCCCGATCGCTCGCACGTAGTACTGGTTCACCGCCATGTACATGGCGTTACGCTCGATGCGTGACAAGCCCCCGTCGCGAGCATCGCTGCGAGCCTCTGGTCCAGCCTCGGCCGTGTACGCTCCGAGCGCGTTGCGGGGCTCTCCGAGATCGTAGAACTCCAGGTCGACCGCCACGGACGGGTCCTGTTCACCGCTGAGTGTGAGGAAGGTCAGCCCTACGAAGCCCCTGCTCTTGAAGAAGGGCGCGCGGCCGTTGATCTTCTTGTAGAGGCTGTCCACATCGAATTGGGTCACCGCGCCCTCCGCGAAGCCCTCGGCCGTGAGGCCCGCCGGCAGCGCTCCGCGCTCCACCACCGCCCGGCCGGGGTCGAGCAGTGACGCGGGGTCGGCGAACAGCTCGGCGTCCGGATGGGCGCCCATGTAGGCAACCCAGCCCGCGACGGTGCCCAGGCCGAGCAGCACCACCGCGCCGATCCGCACCTCCGTCAGCGAATACGTGCGCCGATAGTGGCGGCGCCCATGGGGATTGAGGACCCGCTGCTCGTCCCGCGCGTAAGGCGTCCCGGCCATCCTGCGAAGGACAGCACCCGCCCGTCTGCGGGTCAAGGAGCGCTCCCCGGCGGGCACGGGAGATCGCTATGATACCGTCGCTGCATGGGTGGTGACGTACAGCTACTCGAGTCGTGGCGCTCGGGCGACGAGTCGGCGGGCGAGGCGCTCGTCGGGGCGCACTACGACTCGGTCCTGCGGTTCTTCCGTACGAAGGCCGGTGACGACGCCGACGACCTGGTGCAGCGCACGTTCCTGCGCTGCGTCGAGCCGCGGAGCACCTTTCGCGGGCTGTCGACCTTCCGTGCGTTCCTGTTCGGCGTCGCGCGCAACGTGCTCTTCGAGCACATCCGCAGCCGCGTGCGCGATCGCAAGGTCGACCCGGACTTCGGCGTGAGCTCGATCCTCGACCTCGAGCCGCGCGCCTCGACCCTCGCCTTCGAGAAGGCCGAGCAGCGACAGCTCGTGCATGCACTGCAGCTGCTGCCGGTCGACATTCAGCTGACGCTCGAGCTCTACTACTGGGAGGAGCTGTCCGTGGACGAGGTGGCCGAGGCGCTCGAGATCCCGCCCGGCACCGTCAAGAGCCGACTGCACCGCGGCCGCACGCTGCTGCGCGATGCGATCGACAACGCGCCAGCCGACGCCGGTATGCACAGCGTGCGTGCGCAGCTCGACGCCTGGGTCTCCGAGGTCCGCTCGCAGCACCCGGCCGCGCGGGACGCCGATAGCTGAAGGCTGCCGGCAGCCGACATCGGCTTGGCATCGACCCGGCGCTGGGCAATAATCGCGCGACCGTGACGCCCCCCGACGCGGAGACGCCAGAGCCGATCGAGCAGGTCCTGCGATCGGCACGCCCGGGTGGCTCGGGGTCCGAAGCGCTCGAGAAGCGACTCGCGGTGGCGTCGATCATGGCCGCCTCCGGCGCAGAGCGCGAGCGGCCGCGCGTGGGCCGGCTGGAGGTCCAGTCACGTATCGGCGGCGGTGCGATGGGCGTCGTCTACCGCGCATACGATCCCGACCTGCAGCGACTGGTCGCCGTGAAGCTGATGCGCAGCTGGACCGGTGCGGAAGAGAGGCTGCAGATCGTCGAGGAGGCGCGCCGCCTCGCCCAGCTCGCGCATCCCAACGTCGTCGCCGTCCACGACATCGTCAACGACGACACGGGCCTGTACTTCGCGATGGAGTACGTCGCCGGCACAACGCTGCGCACGTGGCTCGATGCGCACTCCGCCGCGGGCTTCCGCGAGGTGCTCGAGTGGTTCGTGCAGGCCGGCCGCGGCCTCAGCGCAGCGCACGCCGCCGCCATGGTGCACCGCGACTTCAAACCGGAAAACGTGCTGGTGGGCGAGGACGGCCGCGTGCGCGTCGCGGACTTTGGGCTCGCGCGCGTGCTGCACGAGCGCGGCCCGCTCGATACGGCGGGCACGCCCTACTACATGGCGCCCGAGGTGATGCGCGGCGAGCCGGCGACCGAGGCCAGCGATCAGTTCGGCTTCTGCATCGCCCTACGCGACGCCCTCGTCGGGCGCGAGACGCCTGCGCACATCGGCAGTGCGATCGAGCGCGGACTGTCCCCCGAACCCGCGCAGCGGCATGCATCGATGGCCGAGCTCGTGCAGCTGCTCACCGCAGCGCTCGCCATCGGCGGCGACGAGCGTCCCCGCGCACTGCTGCTCGACCGCGTCGAGCGGCTGTGGCTACGTGGCGTGCTCGAGCGCTCCCTGGGAGACGGAGGCGCGGCGAACCTCACCCTGATGACCGCGCCCCAGCTCGTACGCCCGCCGTGGGGCGACTGGCGGCCCAGCGATGCGGGCGAGGCGGATGGCGACCACGTGTCGATGAGCGCCCGCAAGCTCCGACAGCTGCTGTCCGAGGGGCACGGCTCCCTGCTGCTGGTCGGCCCTCCGGGCTCGGGCAAGACCACGCTGCTGCTGCAGCTGTGCCGCGAGCTGTGGCGCACCGCCTCGCTCAACCCCGAGGCGCCCGCCCCGGCGGTGCTGAGCCTCAGCAGCTATCGCCCCCCGGAGCGCGTCGCGGATGACGTTGACGCCACCGCACACTTCGACGCCTGGGTCGTGGACGAGCTGGTCGTCAAGTACGGCCTGCCGCGACCCGCTGTCCGGCGCTGGTTCGACGAGCAGGGCATCGTGTTGCTGCTCGACGGACTCGACGAGACCGGGTCGAGCCTGCGCGGGCGCGTCGTCGAGACGCTCAACCGTTTCCGCCGCGCACATCCCGTCTCGGTGATCGTGACCTGCCGCGACTCCGAGTACGAGGCGCTCGATGCGCGCCTGGAGTTCGGCGCGGCCGTGCAGACGCAGCCGCTCGACGACGCGGCCATCACGACGCTGCTCGAGGAGCGGCACAGCCCGCACCTGCTCGAGCGGCTCTCCCACGACGAGGGGCTGCGCGAGTCGCTGCGCAACCCGCTGCTGCTCACGCTCTACGCGAGCGGCGACGATGCGGACGATGTCGACGACAGCCCGGGCTGGGCCCGGGCCTACGGTCACTACGTGGACAGCGCACTGGCCGCCACGCCCGCGAAGGAGCGCGCCGAGCTTCGACGCCAGCTCGGATGGCTCGCGCGGGCCATGCGCACACACAACATGTCGGACCTGTGGCTGGAGCGCCTGCACTTCGGGTGGCTCGGGGGCGGAGTCAGCACCGTCGTCGCCTACGCGACTGGGGTGCTCGCGGTGGGCGTGTTCGCACTGGGCCTGAACCTCGGCCAGATGCGCTTCACGGGTCTGCCGCTGGGGACCGCACTCGTGTTTGGCCTCGCCATCTTCCTCAGCTCCTTCGCCTACACGCGGGGCCGCATCACGCCGGTGGAGAGCCTGCGCTGGTCGGGTCGGCGTGCCCTGCGCCTGCTGCCGCTGACGATGGGGATCGCACTCGTGATCAGCGTCATCGAGGCGATGAAGGTGAACTTCCTATCCAACCTGGTCGGCGGCGCGATCACCGGCAGCATCATGGCGCTGCTGTTCGCGCTCGAGCCCGGTGAGCGCGCCACCAAGGTGGAGCCCAACGCCGGCATCCACCGGTCGCTGGCCAACGCGCTCAAGCTCTCCTTCGGCGCCGGCATTCCCACGGGCCTGATGTTCGCCTTCGTGCTGCAGCCACACATCCTCAAGCCGCTGTCCGTACAGTCGGAGTACGCGGGGGGCGACCCACAGCTCATCGTGGGCGTCTCGATCGGCCTCTTCGTGTTCACGGCGATGTTCCTGATCTATGGAGGGTCGAGCGTCCTGCTGCACTACGCCCTGCGGCTGTGGATGGTGTGGCGGACGCCCCTGCCCGCGGACCTCAGCGGCATGCTCGGGCGCGCCGCGGAGCTCGGTCTGATGCGGCGTGTCGGAGGCGGCTACGTCTTCCTGCACCGTACGCTGCTCGACTACTTCGCCGACCGTGCTGCCGCCGACGCTGACTGAGCGACCCTGTGTCAGACACTCTGCTACACTGCCGCCTCCCGCAGCCGACCGGAGGCCCCATGTCCGACAAGCAAGAGATCGAAGCCGTCGTCCAGACCTATTTCGACGCCATGTACGAGTCCAGCGTGGAGAAGGTACACGAGGCCTTTCATCCCGCCGCCAAGATCACCGGCTACTCGCGCGGCAAGCTGCAGCAGATGAGCGTCGACGACTTTGCCAAGTTCGTCAGCCGCCAGCAGCCGTCGGCCAAGGAGAAGGACGAGCCAGTGCGGCTCGAGATCGTCTCCCTGGAGATCGACGGCGACATCGCGGTGGCACGCGTGCGCGACGACTACGTCGGGCTCACCTTCCTGGATATCCTCTCGCTGCTGCGTGTGGAGGGCCGCTGGTCCATCTACAACAAGCTCTTCCACGTCGAGTCGTAGAACGCCCTACCCCAGGCGCTTGTTGCATACATCGTCGCCGTGGAACGATGTCCGCTTCACCGCAACATGCGCCGGGAACTCGATGCAACGCACTCAGCTCCTCACAAGTTCTTCCTTTCTCCCCCTGCCCCTCGTCTTACTGCTCGCACTCGGCACCGCCTGTGGCGATGACGAGCACGACCCCGACGACGACGCCGATGGCGACACCATCAGCAACGGCGACGAGGACTTCTCGGAGGACCTCAACACCGACGGGGACGAGTGGCCTGACTGGCTCGACCGCGACACCGACGGCGACGGCATCGCCGACGTGCTCGAGGCGGGGGACGACGACCTGTCGACACCGCCGGTGGACACCGACGAGGACGGGACGCCCGACTTCCGCGACACGGACTCCGACGGGGACGGCGTCGAGGACTCGGAGGGCGTCGCCGAGGACGGCACCCTGCTCGACGAGGACGGCGACGGCACGGCGGACGTCGTGGACACGGACGACGACGGCGACGGCATCCCCGACGTCAGCGAGCTCATCATCGGCCAGGACAACGACACCGACGGCGACGGCATCCCCGATCGGCTCGACAGCGACTCCGACGGGGACGGCATCCCCGACGCGATCGAGGGCACGGCCGACTCGGACGGCGACGTGATCGCCGACTTCCGCGATCGCGACTCCGACGGCGACGGGCTGCCGGACGCCGACGAGGACCTCGACGGCGACGGCGAGGTCGACGACTGCGGCGACCCCATCCAGCCGCCCTGCGAGAGCGACCGCACGCGCCCAGACTCCGATGGCGACGGTGTCCCCGACCTGATCGAGCGGGTGGCCGGGACCAACCCGAACGACAAGGACAGCACGATACCCGAGGGGGACTTCTACTTCGTGCTGCCCTACGAGGACCCACCCCAGGACGGGGTGCTCGAGTTCTCCACCACGCTGAGGCAGGCGGACGTCTTCTTCTCGGTCGACACGACCGGCAGCTTCGGCGAGGAGATCGCCGCCATCCAGGCGAGCATCGACGACCTGATCGTGCCCGAGGTCCGCAACGTGATCGCGGACCCGGCCTTCGGTGTGGGCCGCTTCGAGGACTTCCCGGTCGAGCCCTTCGGACTGCCCTCGGACCGGCCCTTCGAGCTGCTGCAGGCCATCACGACCGACACCGGGCTGATCCAGGCGGGCGTCGACGCGCTACCGCCGGCGGCCGGTGGCCTCGACACGCCCGAGTCCGGCATGGAGGCGCTCTACCAGTGGGCATCCGGCGTCGGCATTCCGAGCGCGGGCATTGCGCCCTTCGCACCCGGCGACATCGGCGGCGCGGGCTTCCGCTCGGACTCGCTGCCGATCATCGTCCAGATCACGGACGCCCGCTCGCACGAGCCCGGCGACTACAGCTCGGCCGGCTTCATGACGCACAGCGCCGATGAGACCACCGCCGCGCTCGGCCGCGTGGGCGCCCGCGTCATCGGCGTGCGCTCGATCGAGAACGAGGGCGGCCCAGACGACCCGCGCGCCGAGCTCGAGGCCCTCGCGCTCGCTACCCGCGCCACAATTCCGCCGGACGGCAACGGCGAATGCGCCACGGGCATCGATGGCGCCACGCAGGCCGCCGTGGATCAGGGCGGGACCGACGTCTGCCCGCTCGTCTTCGACGTACGCACCGACGGCACGGGCCTCGGTGAGATCATCGTCGACGCGATCCGGCAGCTCGCGATGCTCTCGAACCTCGACATCTCCGCGGTGCCCCTCGGCGAACCCGAAGGCGTGCGGGGAGAGGTCCTGCCAGCGGGCACAGACACGGCCGACTTCATCCAGTCGATCACCGCCGAGCCGCCTGCGCCGCCCGGCTCGACCATCGACGGCGACGTCTTTCGCAATGTGGTCCCGGGCTCGACCGTCCAGTTCCGGCTGACTGCCCGCAACGACTTCGTGCCGCACATCAGCGAGCCCCAGCTCTTCACCATCGACATCCACGTGCTCGGCGACGCCGTGACCGTGCTCGACGTACGCAAGGTCTACGTCGTCGTACCCCCGGCCATCGACATCGTGGTGGTGGAGTAATGCACATGTTCGCAAACCTACGAAGCACCCTTCTCACCCTCTGCGTCCTGCTCGTCTGCACGCTCGCACCCGATGCTGCGGTCGCGGACAGCGTCGGCCAGATCGCCACGGGCGTGCGCATCAGCCGCACCACCGCCGCGCTGCTCGATCCCCAGGGTCGGCCGGGCGCCCCTGAGATGGGCACCGACACCGCAGCGCGTCCGGGCGACATCCTCACCTTCGTCGCGCACTTCACGCCCGTGCCCAACGGCGGTGCGCGCGGCCTCGGCGGCTACGTGACCGTCTACATCCCGCGCAACACCGAGGTGGTCGCGGCGCGCATCATCGATCGCGATGGCAACACCGTCGCACCCCGGCGTGGTGGTTTCTCGGCCGATGGGCTCGGGCCGCGGCACGTGGTCGGCAGCTACGCGGGCCTCGGCCTCGACCAGGGTTCGATCTCACAGCTCTACGCGGACACCGGCATCTTCTACAGCCTCAGCACCCTGACGGAGCGCGTCCCGGACGGGAGCGTGGCGAACGAGGCGTTCCTCGCGCTCGACAACGGCATCCTCATGGACCCGGAGCCGACCGCCGCAAAGAACCTATCGGAGATCCTCAACAACGGCGTCCGCCAGCCGACCTACGCGCACAACACGTGGGACTACATTCAGGCGCTTGCGTTCGGCGTCGACAACGGCGCGATCAACGACCGCGGACAGGGCAATGCACCGGACGGCTACGGCTCGGCGGTGGCGGGCCCCAACACCTGGTACGACAAGGACGCGATCCTGATCGACGCCATGATGCCGCTGATCATCGCCAACGTGACGACCAGCGCCAACGCAGGCCCGTGGGAGCGCATCCGGACCATCGGCGGCGAGATCGGGCGCCGCGGGATGGAGCCCCCCATGCCTGACCCGGGCGAGGCGACACGCATCGGCATCCTCGCGGAGGGCAACGATGCCGGCCTGCTGCTCGACGGCGCGACCCCGCTGCCTGCCTTCGACCCCGACAACCCCGATGCCGCGCACGTCACCGCGCTCCGATTCGCGGTCGGCGAGCTGCTCGTGGGTACCGAGTACCTCAGCGAATTCAGTCTACGCGTCCTCGACACCCCCCTCGACCCGGTGGTCGACGGCGACGTGGTGTGCGCGGAGGTCTTCGGCGGCGACGCCTCCGCCGAGCTGCTCGACGGCACCAAGGACGGCAAGGACAACTCCTGGCGGTACTTCGTACCGGCGCCGGCTTGCGTCTCGCTCAACCTGCTCTTCGACATCGATGTCGACAAGCTGGCCGCCGTCGCGGGCGAGCCCTTGACGTACGACATCACCGCCCAGAACCTCTCGCTCGCCCCTCACACCAACGTCGAGATCCGTCACTGCTACGACGGCGGGGCCCTGTCATTCGTATCGGCAACGGGAGGCGGCACCGAGCAGGCCGCCACCGGCGAGTGCGCGGTCAACTACGATCGCGAGGTGATCTGGACCATCGCCGACTGGCAGCCCGGCGACCTGGCCGAGTACACGATCGCGTTCACTGTCGACGGCGGCGTCGACACCGTCGGCCGTGCCGTCTTCACATCCGACGAGCTCATGGCGCCTGGCTTCCAGACGGTCGCGTACACGGTCATCGACTCGATCTCGATCGTCGAGATCGACATGATGGCCACGCCTTCGCGACTGCCCGACGCCTCGGGCCAGGTGACGTTCACGCTGACGGTCGACAACGACGGCACGGGCACGCCGAACCTGGACTACATCAGCGTGCTGCTGCCGCCCGGCTTCACCTACGACGCGGACAGCACCGTGGTGAACGGTGTCCCGGTTGTCGGCGACCCGATGCAGCCGCTGCCGGGCGACCCACTGATCTTCAACTCCGGGCTCGTGGACCCGCCGCGTCAGACGACGATGGTCCTCGAGTTCACGGCCACGGTCGACGGCGGCGCCGCACAGGGCCCCAACACCAGCACGATCGATATCTGGTTCACCGACCCGTTCAAGGGCGAGACCATCAACAACTCCAAGGCTGGCGTAGCCGAGGTGATCATCGGCGCGCCGCGCTCCGATGCTCCGGTCATCTCCGGGCCGCTGCTCGACGGCGACAACAGCGTGTCGGGCACCACAGGGGAGGCGGAAGGAACGATCATCCGGCTCTACCTGGCCGGCGTCGAGCTGCCGTTCCAGGGCACGTCGGATGTGAACGGCAACTGGACCGTGTCCGGGCTGCCCGATCTGTTCGCAGGTCAGCGCATCAGCGCGAGCGCCGAGGCCCCCAGCGAGCTCGAGGGCGCGCGCTCCGGCGAGGAAACGGTCGTGGGTGCGGCTGGCGGTGGCGCCTGCGATGACGGCATGGACAATGACGGTGACGGCCTCGTCGACCTCGCGGACCCGGACTGCGAGTCCGCGGGTGACCCCGACGAGACGCACACGCCCGAGTGCGCCGATGGCGTCGACAACGACGGCGACGGCGAGGCCGACTTCGGCAACGACGACGGCTGTTCGGACCTCACCGACGACGACGAAGAGGGGGAGCCCGCCTGCAGCGACGGCGAGGACAACGACGGCGACGGCCTGGCCGACCACCCGGACGACCCGGGCTGCGACTCCGAGGACGACGTCTCGGAGGCCGACCTGCCGGCCTGCGCCGACGGCATCGACAATGACGACGACGGCGAGCTCGACTTCCCGAACGACAACGGCTGCGAGTCCGCCCTCGACGACAACGAGCTCGCCGGCACGAACGTCCGCGACGACCCCGACCCGATGACGATGCCCGACGCGGGCACCGGTGGTGACGGCGATGGCGACGGCGGCGATGGCGATAGCGATCCCGACGGCGGCGGCAGTCGAGCCGATGCGGCGGTTGCGCTCGGCGGCGTCGACGAGCCGGACATCGACGGTTGCGGTTGCTCGGTGCCCGGCGCTGGTGGCTCCGAGCGCTCGCCACTGTGGCTCCTCGCAGGGCTCGTGCTGCTGCGTCTGCGACGGCGTCGCGGCGCGTGACAAAGGGCTCCGCGGCAGCGCTGCTCCTGGCGCTCGTGGTCGGAGGTTGCGGCCGACTCGGCTTCGACGCGGCGGCGGACGCGCAGGTCGACGCGGGCAACCCAACGCGTGACGGCGGGCTGCCACCCGAGCCGGACCCCGATGGCGGACCCGAGCCGGACCCCGATGGCGGGCCCGGGCCGGATGGCGGCCCGGAGCCGGCGGACGACGCCGGGCTACCGCCGCAGGATGCCGGCCCGCACCTCGATGACGCGGGGCCGCCGGTGCCCGATGACGAGTGCCGCCTCGACCCCATGTGTGACACCGGTGGCGTGGGCGCGCTGTGCGGAACGGACGACGACTGTGAGGTGGGCAGCTGCTGCCTCGACCCGATGAACTGCGGCGGGGGCATGTGCACGATCACCTGCGCGGTCGACGACGACTGCCCCGACGACATGGCGTGCGCCCACCTCGCGTGCTTCTACCGCTGCGACTCCGACGACGACTGCGCCGATGGCATGAGCTGCGAGCACATGGGAACGATCTGCGAGTGGGGGTAGGCGCCGGACGCGCCGAGCCTCAGTAGTCGAAGCCGCGGTTTGCGCGCGCAGCGTCGGCGAGCGACCGCAGGCTCGACAGCTCAGCCTGCCACCCCGCGTGCGAGATGGCGCCGTGGACGCCTGCCGCCTGGGACACCGCGCTCGAGATCTGGCTCTCCCAGGCATCGAGCAGCCCATCGACATTCTGCTTCGCGAATGGACCGGCGATGAACGCGTCGACGGACCGGGAGTAGTCCGCGCCCCAGTCGGCCCCCCAGCGCCCCGTCATCGTGTCGCACGATGCGGGCTTCTGGGCATAGATGCCCCCGCCATTGCCCGAGCAGACGCAGGCGGCGGTCGCTCGCCAGTCGACATTGATGTGTATGAGCCCCAGCTGGTTGAAGGCGTTGTCGAGGTCCCACGGGATCAGCCACAGCCGGTCGGCGGTTCGCGCCTCGTACCAGTAGTAGTTGTGGTTGCCGTCGGGTGGCGGGTTGTTGCCCTGACCGCCCGGTCCGCACCACCAGTGCAATGGGCCGTCGTCGTGGATCATCACCCGGTCGGCGGCGATGTGGTCGAGCGTCACCTGGCGGTCGAGCCACGCCTCCATCTGCGGGGTACCCGCGTTGATCGCGTCCTTGAAGGCCAGCACCTTGTCGGCGGTGGGCATCTCGTCCTGGTTGCTCTCGAGGGCGTCGATGTACGCCTGCGGGTCGTCGTGGATGGGCCAGATCTCCTTGTAGAGGTTGCCCTCGCCGCCCTCTGTGAAGCGGCTGCGCGTGAAGCGTCCGTCGACCTGCTCGACCACGACGAACAGCCCCTCGAGCTCGCCGTTGATGAAGAGCCGTGCGTGCACCGCACGCGGCGCCGCCTGACCGAACTGCCGGAACATGGCGTAGGCGAGCCGGTCGCGCATCAGCGACGGGTCCTGGTTCATCGAGTGGAAGTTCAGCTTCTTGAGCCCGCGGAAGCGACCGCCGGGATTGTTGAAGTTGAACTTCGTCTTGATCGAACACTTTCCGACCTTGGGGCCGGGGTTGTCCACGTTGCTGCTGCCGCACGGTGCAAGGAAGGCACCGATGCTGCCCTTGTAGCGCACGCCGATCGGATAGCTGCTGCCGTCGACGTGGAAGGTCGCCGGTACGTAGACCTCGGCGGAGGGGTTTGCGTTCAGGAAGTTGAGGTCGTCGTTGGCGACGCGGATCTCGTAGGTACGCAGCTGCGCTTGATCGAAGACGTAGGCCGCGTCGTCCTGGGGCTCGGCCACGATCGTGCCCGGGCCGACCACAGCGGGACCATCGCCATCGCCATCGCCGGAGCCACCGCCCCCGGAACCGTCGCCGTCGCCGTCACCGCCTCCAGTGCCATCGCCATCGCCACCCACGTCGCCGCCGCCGCCGTCACCATCGCCTCCCCCAGGCGTGCCCCCGCCGCCCGAGGGCGCGTCGCCGTCGCCGGCGAATGACGAGCCCGCGCCGCCCGCGCCCTCATCACCGGTCGTGTCGCTGCCGCAACCGAGCGCGAGCAGCAGTGCGGCCGAAACCCAGGCCAGACCCAATCCCATGCATCGTGTCTACCATGGAACGTTCGGAGCAGATGGCGTCGGCGTCTCCGCGCGGGCGTGCCCCACCGCACGCGGGCGACCAAATACGCCAGCCGTGTGGGCAGGGAACGACATTTACGCGCTGGTTGCGAGCGCCTAAGATCCCGCGCACTTCCGCGTCAAAGGGGTCCGCGCCGGGATGTTCAGCAGCCACATTGCGATGGATCGGCGCCACGCGCTCGCGCAGGGCGTACCCCTGCCCGACGCCTGCACAGGCGCTGCGCTTTTCGCCGACATCTCGGGCTTCACCGGCCTGGTCGACACGCTCCTGAAGCAGCACGGCCCGAGCAAGGGCGCCGAGGAGGTGCAGGCCGTCATCAACCCGGTGTTCGAAGGCCTGATCGCCGGCCTGCATCGCTTCGGCGGCAGCGTGATCAGCTTCGCCGGCGATGCGATCATCTGCTGGCTCGACGACTCGGGCCCGGGCGAACCCGGCCGCGCAGCAGCTCGCGCCGTGGCCGCGGGCCTCGAGATGCAGCGCGCGGTCCGTCGCCTCGCGGACGCCACCAGCGTGCGCCGCGCCCAGGCTGCCCTCGACGTCACCATCGCCGTGGCGGCCGGCCCGGCGCGTCGCTTCCTCGTCGGTGACCCCGAGCAGCTGCGGCTCGACGCTATCGCTGGCGCCACCCTCGATCGCATGGCGCAGGCCGAGCGGCTCGCCTCTGCGGGGCAGCTGGTGGTCGCCCCCTGCGTGATGGACGCGGTCGGCCCCCGGCAGCTGCGCACGCAGGGGCTCGGCGACGGCTACCACCGCGTCGACGCGCTACGCACCGAGGTAGCGCAGGCGCCGTGGTCGCCGGCGCACCGGGCAGCTGACAACGAGGCCAGCACGTTCGTGCGCGCCGCGATCCGCGGGCACCTCGAGCTCGGAACCTCGATGCTGGGGGACCTGAGGCTCGCGTGCCCGATGTTCCTGCGCGCCGATGGCATCGACTACGACGCCGACCCCGAGGCCGCGACGAAGCTCGACCGGCTGGTGCGCTGGGCGCAGCGGGTGACCGCCGGTTTCGACGGCGCGGTGCACGAGCTGATCATCGGCGACAAGGGCACGTACCTCTACATCGTGTTCGGCGCACCGGTCGCGCACGGGGACGACACCGAGCGCGCCGTACGCGCGGCCGCGGTGCTCAGCCACCCGGCAAACGACCTGGGCCTCGATGTGCACACGACTGTGGGTCTCAGCCGCGGGCGCGTCTTCACGGGCGTCTGTGGCGGGTCGGACCGGCACTGCTACGCCGTCCTCGGCGCGGAGGTGAACGTGGCTGCCCGGCTGATGTCCCGCGCCGACGCCGGCCAGTGCCTGGTCAGCGAGTCGGTCGTGCGTGAGTGTTTCGGCACGCACGCCTTCGCGGACCTGGGTGGACATCTACTCAAGGGCCGCGACGAGCCCGTACCGATCTTCGCACTGGAGGGCGAGCGACAGTCGCCGCCGCAGGAGGGTCCGCGCGCCCGACCCGTTGGCCGCGAGGACGAGCTGCGGCACCTGGCCGCGCTGCTCGAAGCGGCGCAGCACGGCGAGACCCGCCTGGCGCTGCTGACCGGCGAACCGGGCGTCGGCAAGTCGGTGCTCACCGACGCGCTGATCGCGGCCGCCGAGGACAGCGGCTTCGACTGCACCTTTGCGGCCGCGACGAGCGTGACGCGGGGGACCGCCTGGCGCCCATGGCGCAGCCCCATCGCGAGGCGCCTCGGGGTCCAGCAGGACCTCGCGGACACCGAGGCATTGCGTGCCAGCGTGCTGCTCGCCCTCGACGCGATCGACCCGCAGCTGACGCAGCGCGCGCCGCTGCTCAACGCCGTGCTCCCGCTCTCGCTCGAGGACAGCGAGACGACCCGCTGGATGACGGGCGAGGTGCGCGGCGACAACACCCTCGAACTGCTGCTGCGTGTGATCCGCGGTCCGGCCGGCGGCGAGCGCGAGCACCCGATGCTGATCGTGCTCGACGACGCGCAGTGGGCCGACTCCTCGTCATGGCGGCTGCTCGAGCGCTGCGTGCACGAGATCGATCACGCGCTGGTGCTGGTGGTCGCGCGCCCGCTCGACGAGGGGGCGGACCTCGCGGCCATCCCCCCATCTTGCATGGAGCTGCTGAGCGCGCCGGCGACCCAGCGACTCGCGCTCTCGGGTCTAGCGGCGGAGGCGTCGTGCGAGCTGATCGCCGCGACGCTCGACTGCGACAGCGTGCCGGATGAGCTACTGGACACCGTCTCGAAGCGGGCGAGCGGACACCCGTTCTACACCGTCGAGCTGACGCGCTCCCTGCGTGACTCGGGCATCGTGCAGGTCGAGGGGCGCGGCTGCACGCTCACGGGCGACCTGTCGGACGTCGAGTTCCCCTCGTCGATCGAGGGCGTCATCACCGCGCGCATCGATCGCATGCGTCCCGTCGAGCAGCAGACGCTGAAGGTCGCATCGGTCTTCGGACACCGCTTCGAGGCCGACGCGGTCGAGCGGGTCTTCCCGCTCGTCGACAGCCGTCCCGACGTCGCGACCGCGCTGCAGGAGATCGAGCGGCGCGAGCTCACCTCGCGCGATGCCGCCGCCCAGCAGCCCGCCTACACTTTCCGTCACCTGCTCACCCGTGACGTCGCCTACGGACTGTTGCTGCACGCGCAGCGCCGCGAGCTGCACGCCTCGGTCGCTGACTTCGTCGAGCGCCACCACCGCAACGACCTCGACGCGTGGCACGCCGTCCTCGCACACCACTGGGAGCACGCGGGCAAGCTGGCCCGCGCCGTCGACTGCCTCGAGCAGGCCGGCGAGGCGGCGCACGAAGGCGGCGCCTTCCGCGAGGTTGTGACCTGCCTCGAGCGCGCGCAATCGCTCTCCCCCCCCACGCTAGAGGCGCGACGTGGGGCGCGCTGGCTCGCACGGCTCTCCAACGCCTGGTACCGCCTCGGCGACCTCGACCGCAGTCGCACCACGGCCGAGCAGGCCGTCGCGGCGCTCGACCGGCCCATCCCGCGCGGCCCCGCACTGCTGCGCGCTGTGGCCGGACAGCTCACCCAGCAGCTGCGTCACCGGCGCGCACCGGAGCGCTTCCTCGATCGCGCACCTGGCGACGAAAAGGCCGACCGGCGCGCCGCCGTCCGCCTCTACACTCACCTCTCGGAGGTCTACTACCTCGCGGGCGATTTGCCCCGCAGCATCTACACCGCGGTTCGCGTGGTGAACCTGGGCGAGCACGCCGGTCCATCGGCGGAGCTCGTCGAGGCCTACGGTCTCATCAGCATCATCTCCGCGGTGGCCGGCCGCCACGCGTGGTCGCGCCGCTACAGCGAGCTCGCATGGGACCTCGCCAACGAGCTCGACACACCGCCAGCCCGCGCAATCGTCCGGCACCAGGGCAGCCTCCACAACGCGGCCTCCGGAAACTTCGAGCGCGTGCGCCAGAACGAGCGCGAGGCGGCGTCCATCTACCGCGAGCTCGGCGACGTGGGCCGGCTGCGCGACGTGCTCGGTGTCCACGGCACCACCGAGTACCTTGCGGGCCGTTACGACGAGGCCGAGGAGCTACTGCAGGGCCTGATCGACACGCAGCGCGGTGACGAAGCGTTCATCCAGAGGATCTGGGGCGCGGGGTGGCTCGGCGCGATCGCCATCAAGCGCGGCGAGCCGGCCCGCGCACAGGAGTGGCTGGAGCAGTCCCTGGGGCTGCTCGACGCCAGCACGCTCGGCCTGATGGAGGTCTCGGTGCGCGGCATGCTCGCGGTCGCAAGCGAGCAGCTGGGTCGGCGCCAGGCCGCCGCAGTCCTGGCCGACGAGACCTTCGACCTGATAGCGGCCACCAAGGGGCGCCCTTCCGCGCACATCTCCATCGACGGCTACCTCGCAGTCGCCGACCTCTTCCACGCCTGGTCCGGGGACGACGCCCGGATATCGAAGCCTCAGCGCGCGCAGTACGCCGACCGCGCTGCCACGATGCGTCGCTACATCCAGGCGTTCGCACGCATGTTCCGAATCGGTCAGCCCATTGCGTTCATGTACGAGGGAATCGAGGCGAGCATGCGCGGCCGGCGGGACACCGCCGAGCGTAGGTGGCACGATGGCGTGCGCGTGGCGGAGCGCGTCGGCATGCCATTCGAGGCTGCGCGCATTCGCTACGAGCGCGCCACGCGCACCGTGGAGGCCGGCGTGCCACGGGCCGAGGCGCTGGAGGATGTACTGCAGGAGTTCTCGCGCATCGGCGCACACGCCATGGCCGCGCAGACGCAAGCGCAGCTCGAAAAGGAGAGCCACGCATGAGCCCACCCGATGGAAGCGACACCTGGGACATCCCCCGCAGCATCTCGAGCATGCCGGAGTCCCTCGACGTGCTGCATCGCATCATCGACTGGAGCCGGCGCAACCGCAGCCCGCTCGGGTACTTCGCCGCGCTCTACACGAAGGTCGGAAACCGTCTCGAGGAGGCGATCGCCGGGGGGAAGTTCCGCAGCCCGGAGCAGATGCGCAAGCTCGATGTGGTCTTCTTCAACCGCTACCTCGAAGCACTCTACCTGTGGCGGCGCGGTCGGGTGCCGACGCTGCCCTGGAAGGTCACCCTCGACACCGTGGGCGACCGCCGCGCGATCGTGCTGCAGCATCTGCTGCTCGCCATGAACGCGCACATCGATCTCGACCTGGGCGTCGCCACGGCCGACGCGATACCGCCGGAGGAGCTCGACGACTTCGAGCGTGACTTCGACACGATGAACGGCGTGCTGGCGTCGCTGATGGACGACATCCAGACCGATCTCGGCTTCATCTTCCCACTGCTCAAGCCGGTCAACTTCCTGCTACGCGAGAAGGACGACATGATCCTGAACTTCTCGATGAAAGCCGCGCGCGAGGTCGCCTGGCAGAACTGCCTGCGCATCGCCCGGCTCGAGGGGACCGAGCGGGACGCCGCGGTGGGACAGCTCGCGACGCACACCGGTCACATCGGCTCGCTCGTCGTCTCGCCTGGGATCGTGGGCGGCGCCGTCGTCCGCTTCGTCCGCATGCGCGAGACCGGGGATGTGGCGTCGCGCATCACCGAGCTGCTCGACTGAGCGGACCCCTGCCCGCCTGACTTCCCTAGGGCGGCGCCGGGCGGCCGAGCGCTGCTTTCATGCACCCCTGGAACGCCTGCTGCGGGGCGCGGCAGTACGGCTGCTTCAGGGCTGCGACCCCGTCGGGGCGACACTCCCAGTGCGGGCTCGGCTCCGCGAGCGTGCAGTCGAACACCGCCGACCGCTCCGCCTCGCAGACATCGAGCAGGAACATGCCCATGCAGAGCTGCAGGCACTTCGTCGTCGGGCCGCAGTCGAGCTCGCGCGTCTTGCTGCACATCCCCCGGCAGCGCTCGATCTCCCCGGGCACCACCGGCCTCGACACGGTGTTGGCAGGCTGCGCCGCTTTGGTCGGCGACGCTGCGGGCTTCGCGGCCGGCTCGCTAGTCGACGCCTCGGCGGCCACGACGCTCTCGACGGCCGGCACGGCAGGCGCCGACTTGTCCTGTCCGCATGCCGCGACAAGGAGCGCGAGTGGGACTGCGATCGGGAGGAAGGTTGCGCGCATCACATCTGGGCGCTGAGCATGAGGTAGAGGGTCTGGCTCTTCTTCCACGAATTCACCGGCAGCGTGAGGCCCATGGCGGGCGTCGGCCGCACATCGCCCAGCGGCTGCACCACCTCGAGCTGCGCCATCAACCGCAGGTGGTCGCCGTACAGCAGGTTCGCGCCGCCCATCATCCGCAGCGCCTCGGTGCGCGTGAACTCGCGGTCCGAGTCGGCGTACTCGACGAACGCGGTCGGCTGCAGACCCCACGTCCGGGCGAGCTTGATGACATAGGCCCCGTAGGCCGTCGCGCCCACGGCCAGCGTCTCGCGCGAATTGATGTCGAAGGTGCAGTCGGTCAACGAGTCCCCGGCGCCGCACACCCGGCGCTCCGCCGCCAGCGCCTCCACGGCGAGCCGCAGCCGCTTGGTCTTGAAGGTGACGTCGGCGCCCGTCGACAACATGTGGCCGTCGTCGGGCGCGCCCAGGGTGCCCACGTCCTCGTAGGTCACGTACTTGTGGCCGCCACCCACACCGAACTCGAGCCCATCGAGCGCCTTGTACTCGACGCGGAGCTGCGAGGTCAGCCCGTCCGGACGACGGTTGGTCGGCTCCGCCCACGCGGTCTCCGATGCACCGAGGTACCAGCGCAGCCCGGAGGGCCGATGGCGGCCCGAGATGGCGAGACCCAGCGCACGGTCACCCCAGTGCTCGTCGACGACCACCCTGGAGTTGAAGAGGCCGCGGCCTCGAAATGGCAGCGTGCCCGAGTTCGTCAGCTCGAGCTTCGAGTACGGTCGCCTGAACTGCCCGGCCCTGAACTGCAACAGGTCATGTGCGCGCAGATGAAGGTAGGCGTTGCGCAGGTAGGCGACGCGGCTCGTGCGCGCCGGCCGCAGACCGTCCGCCAGCTCGACGCTGATGTTCGCGCGCAGCGTCGGGTCGAAGTGGACCTTGGCCTTGATGCGCGCCTGGCGAAGAAAGAACCCCGTGGTCTCGTCGTCCTCACCCGACTGCGCACCATCCGGCCTGACCCTGCGATGCTCGATGCCAGTCATGACGCGCGACGACCACTCGTGACGCGGAAACGATTCCTTCGGCTTCTGCTCGCCATCGTCCTGCGGCGCCGGTGCGGGTCGGGGCGCAGCCTGGGGCACACGTCGGAAGTCGGCCGCGGCCGCGGGCACCGGGCGCTCGGTCGCGGGTGACTCACCACCGCCGACGCCGTCCTGTGCGCGCGCGGGAAGTGCGTGGGACGCGGCCAGTATGCAGACGCCGAACATGGCGCTGGACCGCATCACCCGTACTTCCGTGACCATGGGGCGGACTCTACCAGCTTTGGGCACCCACGGAGGCCAAAGCTGGTACCCCGCCGATTGACACGGCCGGGCGGCGATGGAACATCGACTCCCATGATGTCACTCCATACGGGCGCCGCCTGGCTGCCCCTCGCGCTGCTATTCACGCTGTGCGTAGCGTCGTGCTCGGGCGAGGTCATCAAGGACGCACAGGACCCGGCGACCGCAGACGCGGGCGTGGGACCGGACGCGATCGACGAGCGCATCGGTCGGATCTTTGGCAACGACGACGAACTCGGGGGCATCGACCGCGACGTCGTGCGCCGCATGCTGGAGGTTACGGCCCGGGACGACGCGCCCTTCTTCATGGTGAACTTCATCAAGCACCGCGAGCGTGCCGAGTACGCCGACGGACGCGAGACGGAGCTCACCGGCGCCGAGGCCGACGGCATCTACGGTCAGATGTTCCTGCCTATCCTCACAGACATCGGCGCGCGGCCGGTCTTCGTGGCCGAGGTCGAGGCGACGCTCATGGGCGACGACGACGTGCAGTGGGATCAGGTCGGTGTCGTGCACTACCCGAGTCGCGGCGAGTTCTTCGAGATGCTCGAGCGTGCAGACTTCGAGGAGGCGGCGGCGCACAAGGCTGCAGGTGTCGAGACAACGCTCGTGATGTTCGCCCTGCCGATCGTCAACGACGAGCTCGAGGACCTGCCCGCGGTCGACCTCGAGACCGTGCCGTACCCGCCAACCGATGCGGACTCGCCGCTCGCGATCATCCATCTCTATGCATACCGAGAGCTCGCGCAGTACGCGGACGGGCGCGAGACCGAGCTCACCGGGCAGGAGGCCGTCAACACCTACACCCAGGGGCGTCAGGACCAGGGCGTGACCGAGCTCGGGGTGCGACCGGGGCTGTGGCTGGACATCGACGGCCCACTGATCGCCGACGAGCGGAGCTTCGACGAGTTTCGCATCAACCTGTTCCCGAGCCACGCGACTTTCATGGACGTCGCGGCGAGCGCCGGTGAGGCGGGCATCGAGCACCGCACCGCAGGCCTCGAGCATCACTACACGCTGATGACGCTTCCGCTGATCAACGAGTACGGATACGAGTGAGCGCGCAGGCCAGTGGCGGATCCCCGCAGCCCATCGGCCGCCCTGTCCGCAGCCCGATGCCATACGCTCGAATGATGCCAAGCCCGACATCGACCCGCCGGCGCCGCCCGCCGCGTACCGCGACAACCCTCTGCGTGCTCTGCCTCTCGTGCGCCGCCATCGCCTGCGTGGGCGGCGGTGGTGGGGCTGACGGCGGGGGCGGCAGCCCGCTCGGCACCGTGGCCGGCGGCTGCCCACCGCCTGCGGACGGAATCTTCCTGGACCGCAACACCGGCAACTTCGCCGACCTGACCACGGGCAGCTTCGAGCCCGGTGACCTCGAGTTTCCGAACAGCCAGAGCACCCTTCGACTGTGCTGCATTCCCGACGCGGACTCCTTCGACCGCTACGCGGAGGACGCGAGCGGCGCCCCGGCTCCCTACCCCACCGGCACTCCAATCCCCGTCAGCTCGGAGTGCGGCGCCGATGGACGCGAGACAGGCCCGCGCATCTACGAGCAGACAGGCAACCTCGACGACCTCTTCCCGTCCCGGTGGTGTCCCGACCCGTCCTGCAGCTAGCGGCGTCTCGGCGGCGGCTCCAGGTACGACTGGAGGTAGGCCGTCGACATCCGCTTGAGCTCGCGGATCAGCGCACGCTGCTGGGGCCGACCATCGAGGTGGGCGAAGTCGAGCAGGGCTGCGGTGCTCTCGACGAACGTGCGCGCCAGCGCGGTCATCTGCCGGCGTGGCAGCTCGATGCCCCGCCGCCGTAGCGCGACGGCCAGCTCCTCGGCGAGCCGCACGTTGACTCGGTTTTCGACCTCGCGCAGCTCGGGCGTTGCCTGCAGCGCGCGCCGGATCGCGACGAAGCCCGCTATCTTGCCCGCGCCCCGCATGTAGCCGTCCCAGAGCCGGTCGATCGCCTCTTCGAGCGGGACCTCGGGGTCCCCCAGGGGTGAGATCCGATTGAGCATCTGGCGCTCCTGCTCGGCGTTGCGCTCGGTCACCGCCACGATGACGGCAAGCTTGTTGGGGAAGTAGCGGTACACGGTGCGGATGCGCACGTCCGCACGCTCGGCGAGCAGGTTGGTGGTAAAGCCGTCGACGCCCACCTCCTCGAGCAGCTCGGCCGTGGTGGCGAGCAGCCGCTCGACGGTCGCCTTCGCCCGCGCCTGCACGGGCTCGACGCGCGGGGCGAGATCGGTGCCGGCGCCGCGCTTCGCGGACCGGGTGGCTGGGCGGGTGACCATAAAAGGGAGCCTATACTTTCTTTGCCCTTGACGCTGATTCTTCGGGGTGGGAGCGTCCCACATGTAAGGGGAGTCGCTACTCCCTTTTCATGCAACCGGGGAGGCGACCATGGGTACAGAGAGCGAGTCGGCGGGCACACTGAGCGACCAGGATCGGCGCCACCTGCTGCATCCGATTACCCAATTCCGAAAGCATGAGGAGCACGGTCCCACAGCCATCATCGTCGGGGGCGAGGGCATCCGCGTCCGGCGCGATGACGGCCGGGAGCTGATCGACGGGCTGTCGGGTCTGTTCAACATCAACGTCGGCCACGGACGCACCGAGATTGCAGACGCCGTCTCGGAACAGATGCGGACGCAGGCCTACTACCCGAGCTTCTGGGGCTACACCACCGAGCCGGCCATCCGCCTCGCCGCTCGGCTGTCCGAGCTGCTACCCGCGGAGACCACGCTGGGCCACTTCCTCTTTGCGACCGGGGGCTCGGACGCCAACGAGCTGGCGTTCCGACTCGCGCGGCTCTACCACGCGGTCAAGGGCAAGCCACAGCGCACCAAGATCCTCTCGCGCCGCCAGGCCTACCACGGCGCGACGCGCGCGGCCGGCAGTGCGACGCGACTGCCCGTCTACCACATCCTCAACGACCCGGACCCGCTGCACGTGGAGACCGATGCGCCCTACTGCTTCCGGTGCAAGACAGACAGCACGTACCCCGGCTGCGGCATGTCGTGTGTCCGCGACGTCGAGGCGACCATCGCGCGCGAGGGAGCCGACACCATTGCGGCGATGATCGTCGAACCCGTCAAGGGCACGGGCGGTGTCATCGTGCCGCCGGACGAGTACTTCGGGCAGCTGCAGGCGCTCTGCAAGCAGCACGACATCCTGCTGATCCTCGACGAGGTCATCACGGGCTTCGGGCGCACGGGCAAGTGGTTCGGCCTGGAGCACTGGGATGTGCGGCCCGACATCATCACGCTCGCGAAGGGCATCACCAGTGGCTACCTGCCGCTGGGCGGCGTCGGCATCAACGACGCGGTCTACGCCACGCTGCGCGACGAGTCGCCGGCCGGACTGCCGTTCATGAGCGGCCTCACGTACAACAACCACCCATCGAGCTGCGCTGCGGCGCTCGCCAACCTCGACATCCTCGAGCGCGAGCAGCTGGTCGACAACAGCGCCGAGCAGGGCAGCTACCTGCTGTCGCAGCTGCGCGCGCGGTTCGCCGACCACCCGCTCATCGCCGACGTCCGCGGCCTGGGCCTGCTGGTCGCGATGGAGAGCGCGGCGCCGGGCACCAAGGACCCCGTGGGTGGCAAGGCCGGCTACTTCCCCACGGTGCTGGCGAAGGCATGCCTCGAGCGCGGGCTGATCGCGCGGGCGCTGTGGGAGTCGTTCGCCCTGGCCCCGCCCCTGTGTATCAACCGCGCCGAAGTGGATACCATCCTCGACATCGTGGGCGATGCCCTGGACGAGGTCACGCCGCGCTTCGTTTAGACGCAGCCCGAGGAGAGACAGCCATGCCGATCGAAAACCCCGCCTACGCCTCGGCCACCGAGCTCGCCGCCGCCATCGCACGCAAGGAGGTCTCGAGCAGCGAGCTGGTCGACTTCTTCCTCGCGCGCAAGGCCGAGCGCGACGGCCCGCTCAACATCGTGGTGACGGTCGACGAGGCACGTGCGCGGAGCGAGGCCGACGAGGCCGACCGCAAGCTCGCTGCAGGCGAGCCGGTGGGCCCGCTGCACGGCGTGCCGATGACGATCAAGGACTCGTTCTCGACCGAGGGCATGCGAACGACCTCCGGCGCGCCCGAGCTCTCCGACCACGTGCCCGCCGAGGACGCCGACCCTGTCGCCCGATTGCGCGCGGCGGGCGCCATCATCTGGGGCAAGACCAACCTCCCCATCTACGCAGGCGACGTCCAGTCGTACAACGCCGTCTTCGGCTGCACCAACAACCCGTGGGACACCACGCGCACCGTGGGCGGCTCATCGGGCGGCTCGGCGGGCGCACTCGCCGCCGGCTTCACACCGCTCGAGCTCGGCAGCGACATCGCCGGATCGATCCGCATCCCCGCGCACACCTGCGGCGTGATGGGGCACAAGCCGTCCTACGGCGCCGTGTCGGCGCGTGGCCAGATACCGGGCCCGCCGGGCACACTCACGCAGGCTGACCTCGCGGTCGCCGGCCCGATGGCGCGCACGGTGGATGACCTCGAGCTCGGCATGGACATCCTCGCGGGCCCCAATGCGTGGGAGGACATCGGCTGGTCGCTGAAGCTCCCGCCGTCGCGGCACCGCGAGCTGTCAGACTTCCGCGTCGCGGTCTGGGTCGACGATGCGTTCTGCCCAGTCTCGAGCGAGGCGCGCGCGCTGCTCGATGGCGCGGTCACGTCACTCGAGGAGGGCGGGGCGCGGATCGATCGGGAGGCGCGGCCCGCCTTCGAGTTCGCCTACGCCAGCCGTGTCTTCGACCGCCTGCTCAACTCGACGTTGGCGGGCGGCGTGCCACTCAAGCAGATCGAAGAGATCGCAGCCTCGGCACGCGCGGCCGGCAAGGACAACCCGCACGTGGCGATCCGCCACCGCGAGTGGCTCACCGCCAACGAGCGGCGGCTGCAGATGCGCCGCAAGTGGCGCAGCTTCTTCGAGCAGTGGGACGTGGTGCTGATGCCCGTCACGCCGACGGTCGCCATCAAACACGACCACAGCGACCCGATGCCCGCGCGCACCGTCGACATCGACGGTCAGCAGCGCCCCTACGTCGACCTGATGAAGTGGATGGGCCTCACGGGCGTCTCCTTCCTGCCCGCGACCGTGGTCCCCGTCGGGCTCACGTCCGGTGGCCTGCCCGTCGGCATTCAGATTGCCGGCCCGTACCTCGAGGACCGAACCACACTGCAGCTGGCGCGGCTGCTGTCGGCTCGCATTGGCGGCTGTCAGACACCGCCCGGCTTCTGAGGCTGGCCCACCGTAGCTGTCCATGCCCTCACGGACCTGACCGGCGTGGGTACGATCGGGGAGGACGACAGCTGACTTGCGGCGTACAGTGCACGGATGGCCGTCCCCACGCAGCCAGCTACGGCCCCTGCGGCGGCAGCCCGTACGCGACGGCTCGTCGCGGTCGCGGGCATGCTGGCGGTCCTCGTTCCAGCGGCCCACGCTGCTGCCCCTTCGGCGCGGGGCTGGGAGCCGCTGGTCCTGCTCGCCGGCAGCGGTGACAAGGCGCGGGCGGTCGCCCAGCTGCGCACCTACTCCCGAATCGGTGAGCTGCGTCTACGGCACGTGGACATGGACCGGGCAACCTCCGACTTCGTCGACGACGCCTGGGAGGAGCTCGAGGACTTCGCCATCGACGACCTCCACGACCTGCTGCCAGAGCGGGACCCGCCGTGGCGGCGTCTGAGGGTCACCGGCCGCGTCGCCGGCGACCGCTACCGGATCGAGCGCCCGAAGCAGCGCGACTTCGAGCTGCGCAGGGGTGGTGCCCGGCGCGACCAGGGCGGCTTCTCGCTGGTGGTGAGGGCCAGGTCGGTCGCCGACCGCACGGACGCCGACGACGAGAACTTCGTGATGCGCGCGCGCGTGGGCGTGGGCGCAGGACCGATCGGGCGCCCACAGATGCTCGCCGCCCTCCGCGAGGGACTTCGGATCCTCGAGGGTACCGACCTCGCGGCGCCATCGCGGAGTCTCGACCAGCGCATCGCCCGACACCACGGCGCGCGCCTCGACGAGGGTGAGCGCCGGGTGCTCGCCGTCGGCTACGAAGCGTTCCCCGACACCGCGACCGTCTTCGAGCGCCTGGGCGGCGTGGACGACATCCAGGTGCGCAGCGTCGACCACGCCGGCGGCTACAAGCACGTCAAGTTGGTCTTCCGTCTGCAGCCCGACCGCATGCGGTCGCACTATGGGGAGCTGGCCGACTTCCTCGACGACCTCGACGACATCGCGACGCTGCGCATCGAGGTGAAAGACGCGAAGCGGCGGCGAGTCATGGTCAGCCGACTGTCCACGAAGACCCTGCGCGGGACGCTCGAGTTCTACACCAAGGACGGCCAGCTACTCCCCACGCGCCGCCGGGGCAAGAAGATCACGGTCTTCGTCGCCGAGCCCATCTCGTTCGATACCCGCCAGCGATTCCACAGCCACACCACCGCGAGTATGGAAATGCTAGGCCTGCAGGTGCGTATCAATCGACTGCACGCGGGCGTCGACTACCGACCCGAGGGCCTGGGTATGGAGATGTCGATCGCTGCGCGAAAGGTGCCGAGCGTCGAGATCGGCGGCGCCGCGCTCGGCTTCGTGCCACCGGGGCTCATCGACGTGTTCATCCCGTCGAACATGAAGCAGCTCACCATCGACTTCCTTCGCACAGCCCTCGAGGGCAACGAGGGCAAGGGGCTCTCGCTCGAGGTCGTGCACGATCAGCCCGCGCCTGGCCAAGACGCCACGACGCAGATCGCGGTCGGCATCGAGGTGCTCGACAACGCCCTGCTGCGGCTCGGGGCCCGGATGGTCAACGACCGCGTGGTTCCGGACGAGGACGAGTCCGCCGACATCGAGCGCGCCCTGTGGGATGCGCACAGGGCCTTCCGCAGCGATCTCGAGCGCTTCAGCACGTTGTAGCGCCACGCGCACGCGCTAGCCCGTCGGAACCCAGCAGCCGTGGAACGTGATGCCCTGGTTGTCGGGTAGCTGCAGGGTGCAGACCGGCCCCGCGTCGACGGCGCGGGCGTCGAAGATCGCATACTGCGTGCGGTCGTGGTCGGCGTCGTGCACGTGCTGCAGCAACCAGCCATCGTCCTCCGTCGTCGCGTCCGGCCGCGGCGCGAACACCGGCTCGAGTCCCACGCGCCGCTCACCGTGATCGAAGAGCTGCGTCTCACCGCTCTCGTGATCGAGGCGCAGCAAGGCGCGGTAGAGGCCGCCCTCGCCCCTGCGCGTGTTCGCGGCGAGGTAGCCGTAGCGACAGCGGCGCGACTCGCGCATTGGATTGATGCGCGGGAAGTCCGACGGCAAGCCACAGAGCTCCTCGACGCCGATGGCGCCCGAGGCCGGGTTGATGCGGATGCGGCGGACCGTCCCGCTGCCCAGCCCCGCGAAGTCACTGGTCGCCGGGGAGCCGAGTGCGGGCGCCAGGTCAGCCCAGCTGTCGGTGGCGCACAGGTTGACGACGACCTCGTCGCCGTCGTCCCACGCACACACCACGTGCGCCGACACGAAGGCCTCCATCTCGAGCATCACCGGGCTGCCACCGGCCCGGGGCACCAGGATGACGCGGGTGCCGAGCTCCGGCTGCCAGCGCATGCCGCCGAAGAAGCTGTCGAGCCCGAGCAGCATGCGCAGCTGGCTGACGGGCGCCGGCGTGAGGAAGAACGCCATCCACCGCTCCGACATCGCAAAGTCGTGCAGCAGGCTGATGTACGGCAACCGCACCGCGGCGATGTGCTCGAAGCGCCCAGCCCTGTCGATGCGGAAGGCGCGGAAGGTCGGCTTGGCCGAGCCGAAGACGTAGCCGAAGTTGAACAGCTCGCGCGTGTAGGGGTCGACGTGCGGATGCGCGGAGAACGCGCCCAGCTTCGGCAGTCCGCCCGCGAAGCTCTCCATGCGCAGCGTGGACAGCGTCGTGGGGTCGAGCTCGTAGGGGTGCCCGCCCTCCTCGCATGCGAACAGCCGCTCGGCGTGCCAGACAGCGTTGGTGTTGGCCGTGTGCGCGGGCGGCCGCATCGCGTTGCGCAGCGGTCCACCCGGCAGGTTCGTGCCCGGCATTCGATAGCGGGGCGTGTCACGTCCGCGCTCACCGAGGTACTTGCGCGTGTGCACGAAGCGGCTCCGGAAGCGCGCCGTCCCATCGGCGCGCAGCGTGAGTGCGCGGATCATGCCGTCGCCGTCGAAGAACGAGCCCGCGAAGCGCCGCCCGCCGGGACCGTTGCGGTAGAGGGTGCCCTCGAGTCCATCGGGGATGGCTCCCTGCACCACCTCGGCATCGCAGTCGAGCTCCTCGGCGCTGTCGAGCAGCGTGCTCCATGCCGGTGCGTCGGCGGTGGTGGAACCCATGACCGGACAACTCTAGCAGAGCGCTCCGCGCTCCGCGCGCCGCGCGGGCAGGCAGTGGCCGCGTAGGCACCGGTACGCATACTCCCACCCGCGCGAGGGAGCGTGGCTCGTCGTTCGTCGCACGGGTACCGCGGCGACGCGCCATACGTTGCGCGCAACCGCATCTGAGGATACGTCTCGCACCATGCGCAGAGTATTCCGCGACATCCACGTGATCCTGGTGGGCGCCTGGACGATCCTGGCGACTGTGGTGCGTCGTCTCGTGCGCGGGCCGAAGCATCCGAGCTGGACTCTGCGCTTCGAAATCGTGGCGGAGATCATGCGCATGGCGCTGAGGCTCGGCCACGACACGATGTCGGTCGAGATGCAGCGCCTGCAGCCGACCCCGCCGCTGACGCGCGGCATCCGGCGGAGGCTCGAGTGGAAGCGCGAGCCCATCGCCGATCTGCCAACCGAGCTGCACACACCCAACGACTGGGAGACGGGCGCGCCGACGCTCGTGCACTTCCACGGCGGCGGCTACACGATGTGCTCGCCCGCGACGCACCGTCTGCTGCTCGCCCGCATCGCCCTGGCGAGCAACGCGCGCTGCATCGCGCCCGACTACCGCAAGGCGCCCGAGCACCCCTACCCCGCGGCCATCGAGGACTGCCTCGGCGTGTACCAGGCGGTGCTCGACGATGGAGTCGACCCACAGACGATTGTGATCAGCGGTGACTCCGCCGGCGGCGGGCTCGCACTGGCGGTGCTTCAACGCATCCGCGACGGCGGTCTGCCCATGCCGCGGGCGGCCGTCCTGCTGTCGCCGTGGTGCAACCTGAGCGTGACCTCCGGGGGCAGCATCGACGACAACGCCAGCCTCGACTACCTCGCAGGCGACATGCTGGACTGGGCCGCAGGCGTGTACCTGGACGGCCTGGACGCGAAGCACCCGGAGGCGTCGGCCGTGTTCGCCGACCTGTCGGGACTGCCCCCGCTGCTGGTGCAGTCCGGCGGCGGGGAGATCCTGCTCGACCAGAACCACACGTTGGTCGAGCGCGCCCGGGAGGCCGGCGTCGAGGTCGTGCACGAGATCACCGACGGCATGATCCACGTGTTCCAGATCCTCGATCCATTCCCCACCGCGCGCCGCGCGACCGAGTCGATCGCGCGCTACATCCGCGCAGCGGTGGCCGGGCCGCCCCCAGCCGAGTAGCCGCGGCAGCTCGCGGGATCGCGCCACGCATCCCCCAAATTGGCCGTTTTCTAGCTTGAACTCACCAGCCGCGGCGGGCGAGTGGGCCGTTCGAGCCATCGATGTGCAAATTTCGGACATGATGTAGTTGCGCACACCCAATCCCCTACAGTGCCGCAGGGTGGAGGTGTCTTGTGATTAGAATTTCGGTGATGGCGATGGGCGGGTTGCTGCTCGCGATGGGCTGCAGCGGTGCGAGTGAGAGTGGAAGCGACCGTGGACCCGGCGGCAGCGGTGGCGACGGAGACGGTGCGGCCGGCGATGGCGACGGCGCGCTCGGGAGCACGGGCTTCGACAACGGGTTGGGCAACACCGGCTCCGGCGGCTCCTTCAGCACCGGCGGGCTCGAGCCGGACCTGGGCTGCGAGCAGATCGTCGTCAACGCGACGCGCGGCACTCCCGAGTTCCTGATCGTGCTCGACAAGTCCGGCAGCATGGGCGGCGAGAATCACCCCGCGTGCCCTCCCCCGCCGGACTGCAACGCCAACCCCTTCGACCCGCGCTGCTTCATCGGCGGCTTCATCATGGGCGTCGACCGCTGGACGCCCTCGGTCGCGGCGCTCGGCTCGATCACGGGACAGCTCGACGCTGAGATGCGCTTCGGTCTGATGATGTACCCCTCGGACAACGAGTGTGGCGCGGGCGACGTGCAGGTGCCCATCGGCTTCGGCACCTCGGCCATGATCGGCGGCGTGCTCGACACGACGTGCCCGGGTGGCCGTACGCCGACCTCCGCCGCGCTGAGCGCAAGCCAGGGCGTCTTCGACATGCGCACGTCGGGACCGGACGAGAGCCCCGGTGTGCCGTTCGTACTGCTCGTCACCGACGGCTCACCCAATTGCGTGGACGGCGGAGACGCGGTGACCGAGAGCGTCGCCGCGGTGCAGGGGCTGGCCGCGGGCGGCATCCGCACCTACGTCATCGGCTACGACACGCAGGGCACCGACCTCGGCCTCGTGCTCGATCAACTCGCGGCGGCTGGCAACACCGGCGACGTCGCACACCGGCCCGTCGAGGACGAGCTGAGCCTGCTCAACGAGTTCCAGTCAATTGCGGCGAGCGCCGTGTCCTGCTCCTACGTGCTGATGGAGCCGGTAGCTGACGGTTCCTACGTGCGCGTCACGCTCGACGGCCACCAGGTCAACCTCGACGACGCCGACGGGTGGCTGCTCGGCGACGACATGATGAGCGTGTCGCTGCAGGGCGGTGCGTGCAACAGCCTGCAGGATGGCGGCGACCACCTGCTCGAGGTCACGGTCGAGTGCGAGGTCGTGCTGCCCGAGTAGCATCGCTGTCAGTCGTCGAAATCGACCGGCCGCTGTGGTCGGCGGTCGATCGACAGCTTGAAGATGTCCGGTCGGCTGTAGTGGCCGGCCACGTCGAGGCTGCGGCGTGCGGAGGCGACTCGGCTCGCATCCACCTCGCCCCGCAGCACGCCCTTGTCCCGGTGCAGCGGTCCGGCGACGACCTTGCCGCCCGGCGCGATCAGGATCGCGTCACCGTCGTTGATCCACTCGTCGGGATCGGCGTACAGCTCCGCGCGCCCCGGCAGGTCGTCGGGCAAGTCGCTCGCCTGCATGGCGGTCGCGCAGCTGGCGACCCAGCAGCGCCCCTCGCGCGCGATGTGCCGCATGCTGCCGATCCAGTCCTCGCCGTAGTCCCACGTCGGCGCGAGGTAGAGCTCCACGCCCTGGGCGTAGAGCGCCTGGCGCGAGAGCGGCATGAAGTTGCCCCAGCAGATGAGCGCGCCGACGCGACCGACCGGCGTGTCCACGACGCGAAGGCCCGACGCGTCACCGCGACCCCAGACCATGCGCTCTGGATTGGTGGGCACCATCTTGCGGTAGTGGTTGAGTAACGATCCGTCGGGGCCGATGATCACGTAGCTGTTGAAGAGCGTCGTGCGCGAGTACGCCCCCTCACGCTCGTGCAGCCCGAGACACACCGTGACCGCGTGCTGCCGGGCCGCGTCCTGGACGGGCTGAAGGTCACCTCGCGCAACATCCACCGCGGAGGCGACGAGCTCGCGATGCAGATCGCTCGTCAACGCGTGGTCGCCACCGGGCCGCAGCCGCCAGATCCAGGTCGGGTAGCCCGGGACGTACGCCTCGGGAAACATGATGAGCTGAGCGCCCGCGTCCGCCTCCGCGGAAATGATCTGCGTAGCCTTCTCGAGCGTGGCGGCGCGGTCGAGGTACGCAGGCGGGGCCTGGGCGATGGCGATGGTCGGCATGGGTCGCCAGTGTAGCCACGCGGGCTGCAGCCTGTACACCGCGGGGGATGGACGTCCGGCGACTGGGCCGACCTCGCAGATGTGTCAGGAGCCGGGGCAGCCGTCGCGCTGCGGATCCCAGCTGCAGTCGACCGCCTCACAGCGACCCGCGTTGCAGCGCACCGCGACACTGGGCGGCTGCGGGCCGATGCACAGGTCGCAGCTCTCGTCGCCCTGGCAGAAGGGCAGCGCCTGGTCGCCACCGGAGATGGCAACGAAGCCGCCCAGGTAGTTGCCGGAGCCGCACTCGCAACACTCGGTCGTCCGCAGGCGGCAGTCATCGTCCGCCACGCACTCGGTGGCTGAGTGATCCAAGAGATCGACGACGTGGCAGACGCCCGCATCGCACTCGGGGAGGTAGCGGGGCGGCGTCGGCTGACATGCGATGTCCGGGCAAGGCGTGTCGATGCACTCGCGCTGCCAGCGGTCCTGCTCGGCCCGTCCGTTGACCGCGAGCACGACGTCTGAAGACGGCGGCTGGCAGCCATAGCAGCACTGAAGCGGATCGGTGGAGATGACGCAGTCGCTGTGGCGCTCGCAGGTGACGTCGACCGGCGGCGGGGGGCCGTCACCGTCGCCGTCGCCGTCGCCGTCGCCATCGCCATCGCCGTCGCCGTCGCCGTCGCCATCGCCATCGCCGTCGCCGTCACCGACTCCGTCACCGTCGCCGCCGCCTGCGCCGCCGTGACTGCTCACGCAGGCGGGCGCCGCGAGGACGAACAGCAGGATGACGAGCGATGGGAGGTGCGCTGGCATGGCTCTGGGGATCGCAGGTATCGTGTCACGGGCCGGGCGGTGCCGCACTACAGGCCCCTGGCGCCGCAGTCCCTGGCAACCGCCAGACATGCATCCTCGCCCTCTCCATCGTAGAGATCATCTACATCGACGAAGTACGCGCCGTCACGCCAGCAGGCGCAGAGGCTGGTGTTCGTTCCATCGTTTTCGCCATCGCACTCGACGACGAGCTCCGCGTCGCCGCACTGGATCTTGGCCTCGCAGCCGTCGGTGGGCGAATTCACCGACGGCAGTACGTCGAGCTCCTCCAGCGTACAGGCCGCGTCGTCATCGCACTCGAAGTCATCCGGCGCGATGCAGCACAGGTGCTGTCGCCACAGCGGCGACACACAGATGCCATCGCCCCAGTCGGCATGCGCCGGCCGCGTGCGGAGGTGCACCTCGTCGCCGTCGCAGAAGGTGTCGGCGTCGACGGGGACGCAGAATCCGGTCCCGCCCACCGCGCCGTGACATAGATGGGCACCCGGCTCGGGGCAGTCGACATCGGTCTCACACAATGTGAAGGGCCCCTCGTTGACTGCGATCTGCGGGAGCGCCGACGGGTCCGGACACGTGGGTGACTCGATGGGCAGCGAATCGCCCCGCGTCCCACCGCTACCCCATCCGCCGGTGTCCCCGTCGTCGTCGTCGTCGCCGTCGCCGTCGCCGTCGCCGTCGCCATCGCCATCCCCAGCGATGGGGTCGTCCCCGTCGCCGTCCCCGTCACCGTCGCCGCCGGCCATGAGATTCGAGCCCGCCCCCAGCCCGCTGGCGCCTCCACCGTGACAGCCGACCAGCGCCACCGCGATCATGATCGCGACGACCCGAGGATGCGCCGCCACTGTGCCAACGTGTGTCGAACCTGAAGTCATGCCTTCATACCGAGCAACAACCGTGCCGACGGTAGCTACGCCCGCAGCCGCATTCGCAGCACGCCGAGTCCCTGACCTGTCAGGATACCGAGCAGTGCGAGCTTCTTGTTCTCGTCGGGGTTCGGCTCGCCACCGTCGCCCATGCGCTTGAGCTGGCGCGCGTACCACGCGACGTTCATCAGCCCGGAGCGGTCGACGGGGCCGATGCCCGTGCGGACCGGGCCGACGTCGGGCGCCACGTCCTCGCCCCGCAGGACGTGGTGCGGGAACTCGGGGTCGAGCGCCAGGCTGCGCGCGAGGCCGACCACGTCAAGGGCGCCGCCGGCGAGCGCTTCCTCGATGCCCGCGCGGCTGCGAAAGCCCCCGGTCACGGCAATGGGCGCACGGGCCACATCACGTGCCTTCTCGGCGAACTCGAGGAAGTACGCCTCGCGTCGACGCGTGCTGTCCTTGTGCTTCGGCCCCGTCGCCATCACGGGCGCCTCGTAGGTGCCCCCCGAGATCTCGATGAGATCCATGCCCTTCTCCGAGAGCGCCGACACGACGGCGAGCGACTCTTCCTCCGTGAAGCCGCCCTTCTGGAAGTCCGCGGAGTTGAGCTTGATGCTCACCGGGAACCCGTCGCCGACGGCCGCGCGCATTGCACCGTACACCTCGAGCACGAAGCGCATGCGACGCTCGGCGCTACCGCCCCACGCATCGGTCCGCTGGTTGTGGTGTGCGGAGAGGAACTGACTGACCAGGTAGCCATGCGCGCCGTGGATCTGCACGCCGGTGAAGCCCGCCTGCTGCGCCAGTGACGCGCTGCGGGCGTAGCGCTCGATCAGCGCTTCGATCTCCTCGGCGGTCAGCTCGCGCGGCGTGTTGAAGTAGCTGCGCAGCTCCGGGCCAAACGGGATCGCACTCGGTGAGACCGCCTCGCGGTTGAGCCCCTTCGGGACCTGCTTGCCAGGGTGGTTGATCTGCATCCACAGCGCCGTGCCGCCTGCGGTGCCCGCCTGCGCCCACGCGCGGAACGCGTCGAGATGCTGGTCGTCCTGCAGCACCACGTTGCCGGGCTCGCCGAGTGCCCGCCGGTCGACCATCACGTTGCCCGTGACGCACAGGCCGACGCCGCCCTCGGCCCAGCGTCGGTAGAGCGTGTTGTGCCGCTCGGTCGGCTTGCACTCCACCGAGGCCAGCGCCTCGCTCATCGCGGACTTCATCAGGCGGTTGGGCAGGATCGCACCGCAGGGCAGCGTGAGAGGATCGGAAGGCGTAACCGGCATCGCGGACTCCAGGATTGGCAGGCGGCGACAACTGAGCATGCCCATGCACACGCCGCAAGGCCCGGCACTCGCGCGCAGCACGTCGGCAGCGAGGCCATAGGCGCGACAGATCGTGCGCAATGGCCGAAGTGCGGAGGGCAGCAAGCGGCCAACCCGCAGAGGAGAGACGGCTAGACCCGCGGGCGAGTAGCGGGGCACATCGGTCGGTGGCATGCTCCACAGCAGACGACGGCCGGCCGTGGGCGGTGGAAGGTAGTGGGATGAGCACAATGACGACGACGACCCTCCATGGATGCACGCTGGTGGCGTCCCTCGCCTGCGCGACGACCCTGTGCATCGGCTGCAGCACCGACCAGTCGGACGACGGCCGCAACAACGGCGGCAACAACGGTGCGGGCGGCAACTCCGGCGGCGACGGCGACACCGGCACCAACAACGACTTCGGCAACGGAACGGGCACCGGCGGCAACTCCGGCGGCACCGCCGGCACGCCTATCGACCTCAGCGGGCCGACCGAAGTGACGGGCACGTACATCTGGATCGCCAACAGCGCCCAGGGCACGGTCAGCAAGATCGACACGCGCACCATGGAGGAGCTCGGCCGCTACATCACGACGCCGATGAGCAACGGCAGCCCGTCGCGCACCTCGGTGGGCTCCACCGGCGCGGTGGTCGTCGCCAATCGCGGCAACGGGCTCGACTCGTTTGGTGGAACGCCGGGAATCACGAAGATCGAGGCCGAGGCAGAGCAATGCGAGGACCGCAATAACAACGGTATGATCGAGACCTCAACCGGCGCCGCCGACATCATGCCGTGGATGCAGGACGAGTGCGTCTCCTGGTTCACGCCGCTGACCTTCTATAGCAACCGACCGGTCTCGTGGGCGCCTCCCGCCGGGCCGGACCTGCCTGAGACGGTGTGGACGGCGGGCGCCGAGCTCGACCACTGCGTCGCCGCCAATTGCACCATCCAGGTGATCCGCCTCAACGGCGACACGGGTGCCGAAGAGGTGCGCATCGAGATCGGGCCGCTCAGCGGCGTCGCCTTCGTCGGTGGATTCGCAGACCTCAAGGACTATGGCCCCTACGGCGGAGCCTCTGACGGCGGCGGCAACTTCTGGGGATTCATCTCCAACACCACGCACCTCTTCCGCATCGACGCGCTGTCGCTGGAGTACCGGCTGTGGGAGATCCCGAACCACAGCGCCTACGGCATCACCGTCGACCCGCGCGGCAACGTCTTCCTGTGCGCCGAGGCGGGCCTCACGCGCTTCGAGCCCGACACCGAGACCTTCACCACCAACTCCACCGGCGCCGCGCTCGGCCAGAACGGCTGCATGACCGACGGCGGCGACATCATCTGGGTCGGCGGAGGTGGCACCGGCGGCGCGCTCGGCCTGCACTCGTACAACGCGATTACGATGGACTTCCTCGACAGCTACCCGGTCGGCGGCGTCAAGGGCGTCAGCGTCGACTACGACGGCAACGTCTGGGGTGTGGGCGGGCTCGCGACGGGCGACCGCGCCTGGCGGCTCGACCCGACCACGGGCATGTCCGACGAGTTCGTCGGACTGACCGGCGCCTACTCCTACAGCGACATGACCGGCTTCGGACTCACGAAGGCCGGCTACGTGCCAGTCGCCGTCGAGTAGCAGGCGACGACATCGCCCGGATGGGCCGTGTGGCGCCGCAAACGCCGCGCGGCACAGGCACGCGCGGCCCCGCCCAGCCGCGACAGCCCTCCGCGGCCCTGGCGTTTCCAGGGCGGCGGTGGGGCCCGCGGGCAGGCTCAGCAGGTCGGTGTCAGAGCTCGCAGGCCACGTACTGTTGGGTGCAGCCACCGAGGTTGGTGGCGGCCGTCGCATTCGAATTGCAGCCCCAGGTCGTCTCCGAGACGTTGTTGAGGCCGGCGTCGTAGCCGGTGTTGCTGCTTTGGACGTACCCGAACTGCGTTCCCGGGGCCGGGATGGACAGCGTGTTGCCGTGCCACGAGCCCACGCCGCAACAACCGCTCCACTCGAGATTCGATATCCCGACGAGGCACGAGTTCACTGGGACGGCATCGTTGATGGTGAAGTACGACGTCGACCACTGGCAGGAGGCGATCGCGCCGAGGGACAGCACGTCGCCCGTGCCATCGCTGGCGTGACTCACGACCTTGTGACCGGTCGCTGAACACGCCGCTTTTGCCGCCGCAGCTGTGCAGCCACCTGGCGTGCCATCGGTGCCGCAGAGGCGGTACTCGATGGGGATAATCGTGCCATCCGTATGGCGGACGGTACCGTTGATACCCAGGTTGTGCACGAACCAGAGATCCGAGGTGGTCCCATCCAGCGCCTGGACGACCGTGTCGCTCCAGTCACAGTGGTCGTAGGTCGGGTCGAAGTACTCCGCCGCACACGTGATGTTGGCGCCGCTACCCCACACCGAGGAGTTGGGACGCACTGCCCAGTCCGCGTCGTTGGGGAAGCGCCAGCCCTGCATGACGTAGCCATCGACCCCGGCCGGGTCCGCCGTGGAGCATCCGCCGGCGCACGGTGAGGCCCACGCCCATGCGCGATTGTTGGGAGCATCCACGTACACCCACGGCAGGCTCTGACAGGACTCGCCATTGGGCCCGCAGCCGCCGCCTGAAGGACACAGCTGCCCACTGAAGACGTTTTCGACCACGTCGTTGATGTCATCACAGCTGTCGACCGTGCAGACGTCCCCGTCGTCGATCACCTGTGCGACACCCGCCTGACAGTCGTTGTTGACATGGCAGCTCTCGGCACCGTCACACCACAGACCATTGTCGCAGGCGCCGTCGTTCGGCGTGTGCACGATGACGTTGTTGGACTCGTCGCAGCTATCGACCGTGCAGTCGACACCGTCGTTGGTATTCGGCGCCGCGCCGGCCTGGCAGTCGTTGTTGACGTGGCACGTCTCGGCACCATTGCAGTAGGCGCCATCATCGCACGCACCGTTGTTCGGCGTGTGCACGATCGAATCGCTACCCTCGTCACATGTATCCACCGTGCAGCCGACGTTGTCGCTGAGCGCCGGCGCCGCGCCGGCCTGGCATCCGTCGGTCACGTCGCACCGCTCGGCGCCGTTGCAGTACGCGCCATCATCGCAGGCACCGTTGTTCGGTGCATTGACGATCGAGTCACTGTTCTCGTCGCAGCTATCGACGGTGCAGCTCACGCCGTCGTTGACGACCGGCGCATTGCCCGCCTCGCAGCCATTGACCAGGTCGCAGGTCTCCGCGCCGTTGCAGTAGGCGCCGTCGTCGCAGGCCGCGTCGACTGTGACCAGGCTGCACACGCCGCCGCTGCAGGTGTCCGTAGTACAGGAGACGCCATCATCGCAGTCGGAATCGGACGAGCAGGCGCTGCCGTCACCGTCACCGTCACCGTCACCGTCACCGTCACCGTCACCGTCGCCGTCGCCGTCACCGTCACCGTTGACGCTATCGCCGTCGCCGTCGCCGGGCTGATCACCGTCGCCATCGCCGTCACCGTCACCGTCGCCGGAGGAGTCACCGTCCCCATCGCCGTCGCCATCACCTGACGAGTCGCCGTCGCCATCTCCGGATGAGTGACCGTTTCCGTCCCCGTCCCCGTCCCCGTCTCCGGAGGACGCAACGGTTCCTCCACCAAAGCAGCCGGCGGTCAGGCCCACACAGAAGAACACAGCCAATCTTGACGCTAGATTCATCGTCTCCTCCAAGGCAACAAAGTACGATTCGGCAATTCAATCACAAACGCGCTGTCGCGGCGAGCGTCACCCACAAGACTTCACCCGGGTAGTCGCACAGGCGACTACCGGCTGGCCGTCACCCACTAGAGGTGCTGCCGGCGATGCCCGCACGTTAGCGTGCGGCACAAACACGCGCGGCGCCCGCCAATGAACAGATGCCGTGGAAAGAGCGGCGAAGCGCCGCACTGCATGCCAGCCCCGATGTGTGCGCATGGCCCACACGGCTGCGTGTGCGAACTCGGGAGCGGGGCCGCGGTGCCCCTCCGCGGCCCTGGCGTTTCCAGGGCAGCGGTGGGGCCTGCGGACAGGCTCAGCAGGTCGGTGTCAGAGCTCGCAGGCCACGTACTGCTGGGTGCAGCCACTGAGGTTGGTGGCGGCCGACGCATTCGAGTTGCAACCCCAGGTCTGATCCGACTGGTTGTTGAGACCGGCATCGTAGCCGGTGTTGCCGCTCGCGACGTACCCGAACTGCGTGCCCGGGCCCGGGATGGACAGCGTGTTGCCGTGCCAGGAGCCCAGGCCGCAGCAACCGCTCCACTCGAGATTCGATACCCCGACGAGGCACGAGCTCGGTGGGACGACGCCGTCGATGGTGAAGTACGACGTCGACCACTGGCACGAGTCGACCGCCCCGAGGGACAGCACGTCGGTGGTGCCATCGCTAGCGTGGCTGACGACCTTGTGGCCGGTCGCTGAACACGCCGCCTTTGCAGTGGCGGCTGTGCAGCTACCTGGCGCCCCAACAGAGCCGCAGAGGCGGTACTGGACGGGGATGGATGTCCCATCCGTGTGGCGGACCGTCCCGCTGACGGCCCCGTTGAGGAAGTTTCCAATGACCGAGTCGCACCAGCCATCCGATAGCACCTCACCGGGAACGTAGATCGGCCCGCAGTGCCCGTTCGGGTGCGAGTCGGGATGCCAGTGGATGGTGCCGGCGCCGCCGCCCGCACCACACTCGCCGTAGTGCAGGCTGTTGTAGCCGTTGATGATGCAGCAGTTGCCCTCACCGAAGTGCGACTCACAGGCCTTCGACGCCAGGACGTCGATCGAGTCCCCAGGCTCGAAGCAGTAGAACGTGCCCGTGCCTGCTCCGTTGTCCCGCATGTTCGACCCGCCATTCGGATTGCCACACCCGGGGTTGCATACCAGTGGATCGAAGACGTTCACGATGACGTCGTTGACGTCGTCACAGCTGTCGGCCGTGCACACGTCGCCATCATCGACGACCTGCGCGACACCGGCTTGGCAGTCGTTGTTGACGTGGCAGCTCTCTGCACCGTCACACCACAGGCCATTGTCGCAGAGGCCATCGTTCGGCGTGTGCACGACAACGTCGTTGGACTCGTCGCAGCTGTCGACCGTGCAGCCGACATTGTCGTTGGTATTCGGCGCGACGCCGGCCTGGCAATCGTTGTTCACGTGGCACGTCTCAGCACCGTTGCAGTAGGCCCCATCGTCGCAGGCACCGTTGTTCGGCGTGTGCACGACCGAGTCGCTACCCTCGTCGCATGTGTCGACCGTGCAGCCGACGTTGTCGGTGAGCACCGGTGCCACGCCGGCCTGGCAGTCGTCGTTCACGTCGCACCGCTCGGCGCCGTTGCAGTAGGCGCCATCGTCGCAGGCACCATTGTTCGGTGCATTGACGACCGAGTCGCTGCTCTCGTCACAGCTGTCGACCGTGCAGCCCACGCCGTCGTCGACGACCGGCGCTGTGCCCGCCTCGCAGCCATCGACCAGGTCGCAGCTCTCCGCGCCGTTGCAGTAGGCGCCGTCGTCGCAGGCTGCGTCGACCGCGACCAGGGAACACACACCGCCGCTGCAGGTGTCGGTGGTACAGGAGACGCCATCATCGCAGTCGGCATCGGATGAGCAGTCGCTGCCGTCGCCGTCGCCGTCGCCGTCGCCGTCGCCGTCGCCGTCGCCGTCGCCGTTGACGCCGTCGCCGTCGCCGTCGCCGGGCTGATCACCGTCGCCATCGCCATCACCGTCACCGTCACCGTCACCGGAGGAGTCACCGTCCCCATCGCCGTCGCCATCGCCTGAGGAGTCACCGTCGCCATCTCCGGATGAGTGACCGTCGCCGTCCCCGTCGCCGTCACCGGAGGGCGTAACGCTTCCTCCACCAAAGCAGCCGGCGGTCAGGCCCACACAGAAAAATACAGCCAATCTTGGCGCTAAATTCATCGACTCCTCCAAGGCAACAAGTACGGTTCGCCAATTCAATCACAAACGCGCTGTCGCGGCGAGCGCCACGCCCAAGGCTCCACCCATACAGTCGCGCAGGCGGCTACCGGGTCGTCGTCGCCGACCGCAGTGGTACTGCGGCGATGCCCGCACGTTAGCGTGCGGCACAAACACGCGCGGCGCCCGCCAATGAACAGATACCGTGGAAAGAGCGGCGAAGCGCCGCACTACGTGCCAGCCCCGAATGTGTGCGTACGCCCCACACGGGTGCCTGCGCGAACTCGGGAGCGAGACCGCGACGCCCCTCCGCGGCCCTGGCGTTTCCAGGGCGGCGGTGGGGCCTGCGGACAGGCTCATTCAGCAGGTCGGTGTCAGAGCTCGCAGGCCACGTACTGCTGGGTGCAGCCGCTGAGGTTGGTGGCAGCCGTCGTCTTCGGAACGCAGCCCCAGGTCGTCTCCGACACGTTGTTGAGGCCGGCATCGTAGCCGGTGTTGCCGCTCGCGACGTACCCGAACTGCGTGCCCGGGGCCGGGATGGACAGCGTGTTGCCGTGCCAGGAGTCCAGGTCGCAGCAACCGCTCCACTCGAGGTTCGATATCCCGACGAGGCACGAGCTCGGTGGGACGGGGGTGTCGATGGTGAAGTACGACGTCGACCACTGGCAGGAGGTGATCGCGCCGAGGGACAGCACGTCGTTGGTGCCATCGCTGGCGTGACTGACGACCTTGTGGCCGGTCACTGAACACGCCGCCTTTGCAGTGGCAGCTGTGCAGCTACCTGGCGCGCCAACAGTGCCGCAGAGGCGGTACTGGACGGAGATGCTCGTCCCATCCGTGTGGCGGACCGTCCCGCTGACAGCCCCATTGAGGAAGTTGCCAATGATCGAGTCGCAATAGCCGTCCGATAGCACCTCACCGGGGACGTACATCGGCCCGCAGTGCCCGTCCGGGTGCGAGTCGGGATGCCAGTGGATGGTGCCGGCGCCGCCGCCGGCACCACACTCGCCGTATTGCAGGCCGTTGTAGCCACCGAGGGTGCAGCAGTTGCCCTCACCGAAGTGCGACTCACAGGCCTTCGATGCCAGAACGTCGAGCGAGTCCCCAGGCTCGAAGCAGTAGAACACGCCCATGCCGGTTCCGTTGTCCCGCATGCTCGACCCGCCATTTGGATTGCCACACACGGGGTTGCATACCAGTGGATCGAAGACGTTCACGATGACGTCGTTGACGTCGTCACAGCTGTCGGCCGTGCACCCGTCGCCATCGTCGACCACCTGCGCGACACCCGCCTGACAGCCGTTGTTGATATGGCAGCTCTCCGCCCCGTCACACCACAGGCCGTTGTCGCAAGCCCCGTCGTTCGGCGTGTGCACGATGGCATCGCTGGATTCGTCGCAGCTGTCGACCGTGCAGCCGACGTTGTCATCGGTATTCGGCGCGACGCCTGCCTGGCAGTCGTTGTTCACGTGGCACGTCTCGGCACCGTTGCAGTAGGCGCCGTCATCGCAGGCACCGTTGTTCGGCGTGTGTACGATCGAGTCGCTACCCTCATCGCATGTGTCCAACGTGCAGCCGACGTTGTCGCTGAGCGCCGGAGCTACCCCGGCCTGGCAGTCGTCGTTCACGTCGCACCGCTCGGCACCGTTGCAGTAGGCGCCATCGTCGCAGGCACCGTTGTTCGGTGCATTGACGACCGAGTCGCTGCCCTCGTCGCAGCTGTCGACGGTGCAGCCCACGCCGTCGTCCACGACGGGCGCAGTGCCAGCTTCGCAGCCATCGACCAGGTCGCAGGTCTCCGCGCCGTTGCAGTAGGCGCCGTCGTCGCAGGCCGCGTCGACCGTGACCAGGCTGCACACGCCGCCGCTGCAGGTGTCCGTGGTACAGGAGACGCCATCATCGCAGTCGGAATCGGATGAGCAGTCGCTGCCGTCGCCATCTCCGTCGCCGTCGCCGTCGCCGTCGCCGTCGCCGTCGCCGTCGCCGTCGCCGTCGCCGTTGACGCTATCGCCGTCACCGTCGCCAGGCTGATCACCGTCGCCGTCGCCGTCGCCCGAGGAGTCGCCGTCGCCGTCACCCGAGGAGTCGCCGTCGCCGTCACCCGAGGAGTCGCCGTCGCCGTCACCCGAGGAGTCGCCGTCACCATCGCCGGAGGAGTCGCCGTCGCCGTCACCGGTGGACGCGATGCTTCCTCCACTAAAGCAGCCCGCGGTTAGGCCCACACAGAAAAACACAGCCAATCTTGGCGCTAGATTCATCGTCTCCTCCAAGGCAACAAAGTACGGTTGGCAATTCAATCACAAACGCGTTCACCCGGCGAGGGTTACGCAGCCGACTTCGCCGCTGGCAGTCGCGCGGGCGACACGTACGCGAGCCGGCGACAACCGCGATTCACATCACGCCGGGTGCGTGCCTTCATGCCAGCGGCTCTGTTTGACGCCCTGCTCCTACAGTGTGGTCAACCACGTGGGGCTGCCCCCATCCCGCTGGGTGCCACACCTGCCTCTGTGAGGAGCGAGGCGAGGCGGCGGTCGCGCGGTCGGCCCGTGCGGTTTTCCGGCCTGCGAGATCTGCGAGATGGAGGTCGACGCCGACCAGGCCGGCGACCCGTAGCGACGCAGCGTCGGGCTACTTGATCCCCAGCTCGCTGTACGGATCGACGATCTCGGCCGCGCCTGCGTCGTAGAATGTGTCCATGAAGTGCAGCGTCTGCAGCAGGTTCGCCTCGCTGGACGCGACGTTGCCGTGGGTCGCCATCTCCGTCGCATCGGCGGTGCCGATGACGTCGTACTGGAAGACGCCGCCCGTCACGCCGTCGGCGATGTTGTTCGAGACCGGCAGGTCCGGCTCATGTGCGATCGCCCCGATCGGCAGCAGCTCTTCGCCCACGTGTGGCAGCCCCATCGCCCGTGCGAAGAGCGTGTTGGCGCTGTTGGGGACGATGGTGTCCCCGATCGCCATGCCCATCAGCACCTGGGGCTGTGACGCGTCGTGTCCGGGCAAGCGCTCGAGGACCATGTGCCGGCCATAGGCGCCGGAGTCGCCGCGGTCGACCACGGTCTGCAGCAGCGGGAAGAAGCGCGCCACGTCGCCGTCGCTCGCACTGCCGCGCAGGAACGTGATGATCAGGGAGAACATCTCCCCATCGCTGATGATGCCCGTCACGCGGGAGCCGGGCACGACGGGGAAGGCCACCTCGACGTCGTTGCTCAGGGCGACGAACTCGGCCGCCATGATGCCGCCCAGGCTGACCCCGAGGTACGTGAGGTCGTCGATCTGCAGGTCGTCGCTGCCATCCGAGTCCGCGTCGATGCCCCCGCGGATCAGCTCGACCAGCTGCAGCTTGTCGTAGGTCGACTGCCGCCAGTTGTCCCGCAGCTGCAGCCCGTCCATGACGAAGTCAGCGGCGCTCGCACCGGAGATCCCGAAGAAGGGCGCGAACGCGAGCAGCGAGCCGATCAGCCCCCCGTCGTCCTGGTCGGGGTGGGCGCCATGGTTGGCCGCGTCAATGGCGATCACCGCGCGGCCGGCGGCCGTCGCGACCGGGGCGAGCGCCTCCGCCTGCTGGCGCTCACCGCCGAGCCCATGCCCGAAGATGATCGCGGGCCACGGACCCTCGCCGGCCTCGGCGGGCAGGTAGGTCGTGACACCGAGGGTGTACTCCGACTGCACCGTGAGGTCCGCGTCGTCCACGTAGCGGTCGTCGACGCGGTAGTCGCCCGCGATGAAGCTACCCTCGCAGATGCGGTAGCCGCTGCCCGAGTCGGTGCATGCACCCTCGGCCGTGTACGCGACCTGCCGCCCGCGGATGTCCGCGGCGATGGCGATGCTGTCCTCCACGGTGTGCTGCGTGGTGAACGTCAGGGCGGCGGAGATGTCGCCGACGTCGTCGATCGCGCCCAGCGCGGTCAGATGCTCGGCGAGCGTGTCGAAGCGCCCCGACAGGCGCGACAGCTCCGCGGCCTCGGCGGCCCCGGTCAACAGCGAGCGCATGGTCGATGACGGCGCGATGCAGTCACCCGCCTCGTCGCGCGCCGCGGTCGTCAGCACCAGCGCATGCAGCGCCTTCGGCTGCAGCGGCACGAACGGGAGCACGACGAGCGTGGTCTGGGCTGCGCCCGCCTCCTCCGCGACCAACTCCCACTCCACATCGAGGGGGCTCGAGGACGGATCGTCAAGGTTGATGAGCAGCAAGCTGGCATCTGCGCTCCCCGATCCCTCGCCACTGTCGGGCAGGGTCGTCGGGTCGAGCGGCCCGGAGAACGTCATCGAGCCGCCGGCGGTGACGCCCGCGCCGTCGAGGGTCGACAGGTCCGCAAAGAGCTGGTCGAAGCCTTGCGCGTCCGCCTGCAGGTTGTCGCCGGGCACGGCGTGCATGCGCAGCCCCGTGAGCGAATCGGGGTCGTCCACGGTGAAGTAGTCATCGGGGAAGTTCAGCAGCGCGCCCGTCTCGGGTGCGTACTCGAATGTCGTCGAGCCCTCGCAGAACGTCACGTCGGCCCGTGGCGGCTCCTGTGCCGAGGCGTCCGGCTCGTCCTTCGAGTCGTCCGAGGAGCACGCGGTCAGTAGCGCGAGGGCGGTGAACAGGGCGGATGTGGGGCGTGGCGACAAGGCGATCCTCCTCGGAACTCGGCTCTCGTGACAGGGCCGCTGGCGATGGGCACACCGTCGTCCGGTGCAACGGCATTGGCAAGCGACGCCTGGACGCGGCACACACTCGGCCCGCCGACCGGCCGGATCCGGACAGCCGGTGGCGTCCGGTGGCGGAAAGGGAGGCACGCGCCCTTCCCTGCACCGCTCGCCGATGCCGACGCGATGGCCGCGCGCCAAATCGTGACTACAGGTCGACGCGTACGAAGCGTGGAAAGTAGATCGAGAGGTCGTCCAGCAGCCGATCGGCGTCGAGGTTGTTGACGTTGTAGGTGAGCACCAGGTCCCCGCCGGCCTGCTCCGGGTGCGCACGCACACCGTAGATCAGGATCTGTTCGCGCTCGTACTCGGACGGCCGGTGCACCTCCACGGGCTCGCCGAAGGGGCCCTGCGGCGCGCCCCCAAAGCGCAGGGCGACCGTGCTCGCGCCGAAGCCCAGCGCCTCGGCCAGGACGTGGCCACCGGATGGACGCTCGATGATCGAGAACTCCGTCTGCCCGGTCGGAAGCACCGGCTGTGGGGGACCGCGGATCCAGCCCCGCGATGCGCCTCCCCACACCCGCGGGTCACCGAGGCTCCCCGCGAGGAATGCGGAGCGCCGCCAGCGCAGCAGGAACACCGCGTGATCGCCCGGCTCGCGCACGCCGTAGGCGTAGACGTGCTCGGCATCGGCATGCACCGAGGTGCCCACCATCGCGATGGGCGACGTGTCGGACACCTCGAGCGTACGAAGCTGCCAGCCGGCAGGGTCACCCGCGGGGTCGTCGACCCGCAGCGCGGTCCAGCCGTCGTAGCGAAACCCGAGCGCGCTGTCCGGGTCGTGCACGAGCGCATAGAGGAAGATCGTGAGCGCGCCGTCGAGCACGATACCGTGCTGCGGCCAGTACCAGCGCCCCCCGTGCTCGGGGAAGAAGGAGGCTGGTCCATCGCGCACGACGAAGCGCATGCGGGCGGACCGGGGGTCGCGGCCCGTCTGCACCGCGATGCTGTTGCGTACCATGGCGGCGGCCCGGCGATCGCTTGCGGGCGCGGCACCCGGCTGCGCGACGAAGCTGTCGCCGAACAGCCACAGCACCCGCTGCGCGTCGAGCGCGATGCTGACCGCAGCATCGCCGCCGAGCCACTGCAGATCCTGGCGAAACAGCCCGTCGGCCTCCGGCCACGCGGCGGCGACAGGGGCGGCCGCGACCGCCGGCGTCGGCTGCACAGACGCTGCGGTGGCCTCCGGTGCGGCGCCGCAGGCCGCCAGCAACAGCGAAAGCGCCAGCGTGGGCGGCAACGATCGCGCGGAGGCTGTGGCGGGACGCAACTGCACGCGCCGAGGGTACCGCGACGTGAGCCGACGTGCTGATCTAGGCAGCTTCGGAGGGCGCCTCGGCGAACGGGCCGAGCTTGCGGGCCTCGAGCTCCTGGGTCGCCAGCCGCATGAACTTGCGATTGTTGTTCGTGACCATGACCACCATGGAGATGTAGCCACCCGGGTACTTGGGGCTCACGTCGAAGTGGCGCAGCGACTGGTAGGGGCGCGACGCGTAGGCATGGTGGTCCGCGTGCCGTGAGAGGCCGACCATCCCGTAGAGCGTGAAGCTCGACTCGGTGTCCCATGAGTCCACCGGACGCACCTTGCGACCGGCGCGCGACAGGCCCCAGTGCTCGAAGTAGTTGACCGCCTCGAGCAGCCGAATCGCCCACAGCGCCTGCGCGACGAAGATGACTACCGCGACGCCCCCGAAGAGCGCCCCGGTGACCGCCACTAGCAGCAGCTCGCCAAGGATGCCCTGCACCACGCGGTTGCGCAGCTGTGCCGGATGCCAGAGGCCCTTGCCCTCGAGGCCATTGCGCTTGATCTCGATCTCCCAGGCGCTACGGAACTGCGCTGGGATGGTCCGCAGCATGAACGGCCCAAAGCGCTCGCGAAATCGCGCGGTCGCCGGGTCATCCCGCGTACCGACGCGCACGTGATGGCCACGGACGTGTTCGGTGAAGAAGTGCTCGTAGAGCACGAGCGCCATCACGACCCGGCTCAGCAGCTGCAGGCCCTTGTGTGGACGGTGCATGAGCTCGTGGGCGACCACGATGCCCGACAGTCCGGAGGACGTGCCCACGAGCTGGACCGCGACGAGCAGATCGGCGATGCCATCGACGGTGGCCAGATCGACCGTCGCGAACATGCGGCAGATCAGCACCACGTTGACCAGGTGAAATGCCGCAAGGAAGACCAGCAGTCCGGTGTAGAGCCAGCTCGGCTCACCCTCCACGGGCTGGTCGCGCCCCGGCTTGCCGATCGCATCGAGCACCACGTGCAGCGGTAGGATCATCCACAGTGCGAGCGCCCACTCCCAGGTGTGGGGGCCCGTCAGGGTGAAGAGCAGCGCCGACACGGGTATCGTCAGCGTCAGCAGGTAGCGGGTGAAGCGCCTGGCGATAGAGCCAGCGCTCAGTGATTCAATGGTCGTCTGCGGCGCGGCAACGGTTTGCATCGGCATTCCTGGTCGCGGGCGTCCTTGCCCCTACCCCAACGATTGTGCCCGCCCGGCCCCGGCGACGTACCGGTCGCACTGGCCAGATTGCCGGGTTCGACGGCCAGGCCCACCCACGTGGCACCATCGATGTCATCCAGATGTCCGAGAGGGTCGGTGTACAAGGACGCGCGTTGCCGTACATGATCCCGGAGACGAGAGGCACGCATGGCAGCCACGACCGAATCCGTAACCGAAGACATCGACCTGTCGGGCCAGACCGCTCTGGTGACCGGCGCCAGCAGCGGCCTCGGGATGGAGTGCGCCCGTGTACTTGCACTGCGCGGCGCGACCGTGCTGCTGGCGTGCCGCAACGGGGACAAGGCCCAGCGCGTCGTCGACGGCTTCGTCGAGTCGATCGGTGCCGCGGCCGCTGCGCGGTGCCGCGTGGAGGTCTGCGATCTCGCCGACAAGGCATCCGTGGCCGGCATGGTCGCGCGGCTCGTCGAGGCTGGCGTGCAGCTCGACATCGTCCACCTCAACGCGGGCGTGTTCGGCCTGCCCTTCGAGCTGACCGACGACGGCTTCGAGCGCACGTTCGCCGCCAACTACATCGGACACTTCCTGATCGTGCACGGGCTGCTGACCGGCGGCTCGCTCGCCCCGGGCTGCCGCATCATCGCGACCCAGTCGGAGGGCGGCTACAAAAACCCGATGGCGAAGGTCGACCTCGAGATGCTGGCGCACGCAGACAGCGCACCGCGCTTCCTCGCTGGCTACAAGGCGAGTCCCAACAGCAAGGTGTTGCTGCTGTTGATGATGCTCGAGCTGCGCCGGCGCTTCGGTGGCATGGCCCCTGCGCCGTTCACGTTCAACGCCGCGGATCCCGGCGCCACACTGACGGACAACGTCAACCAGCTGGGGCCGGTGGTCGGCGCGCTGTCACGCCCGTTTTCCTCGATGCTGTTCAAGCCGGTCGAGGCCGGGGCCGCCATCCTCCTGTGGCTCGCCACGAGCGACGAGGTAGCCGATCAGAATGGCGAGCTCTTCGTCCGCGGTTTCCGGACGCATCCCATTCCGAAAAAATTTCGCGACGCCGAGGTCGCGACGAAAGCGTGGCAGACCACCGAGACGCTGCTCGGGCTGCAGCCGTTGGCCGAAGCCCCGTAGTCGCCGCCACGACCAGCGCACGTGCTAGCGTTCTGCGGACCGACTTCCCCGAGGAGGGCAGAGCATGGCAAACGCACGCTCCTACAAGCAGCATGGCGCCGACGGCGAGTTCGACGCGATCGTCATCGGCTCCGGCATCGGCGGACTCGCGACCGCCGCCCTGATGGCGCGCTGCGGAGGCAAGCGAGTGCTGGTGCTCGAGCGCCACTACGAGGCGGGCGGCTTCACCCACACGTTCTCCCGCAAGGGCTACGACTGGGACGTTGGCGTGCACTACATCGGCGACGTCGGCACCCCCGGGGAGGGGATGGCGCGCACCTTCGACGCGGTGAGCGACGGCACCATGCGCTGGGAGGACATGGGCGAGGTCTACGACGCGGTGTTCATCGGTGGCGAACGCTACGACTTCGTCAAGGGACGCGATGCATGGCAGCAGCGGATGGGGGAGTACTTCCCGCACGGTCGCGACGCGATCGCACGCTACCTGGAGCTGGTCGATCAGGCGCGCGGGCAGATGCAGATCTACATGGTCACCAAGGGCATGGCGTACGACCCCGACACCCTGCCCGAGGGCGAGGCGTTCGCGCTGCTCGCTCGCACGACCGCCGACGTGGTGGACGGGCTCACCGACGACCCGCGCCTGCGTGCGGTGCTGACGGCGCAGTTCGGCGACTACGGCCTGCCGCCCAAGCAGGGCTGCTTTGGCATCCACGCGCTGGTCACCGCCCACTACTTCGACGGCGGGCACTACCCCATCGGCGGGTCGGCGCGCATCTACGAGAGCATCGCGCCGGTCATCGAGGCGGCGGGCGGCGCGGTCCGCACGGTCGCGGAGGTCGAGGAGATCTTGGTGGAGGACGGGCGCGCCACGGGCGTGCGCATGGCCGACGGGGTCGTCCTGCGGGCACCGCAGGTGATCAGCGATGCCGGTGCAGCCATCACGGTGGGCCGACTGTTGCCGCCGGACGTGGAGGCGGTGGATCCGCTGCGCGCCATCGTCGACAAGCTGGGCGGCTCCTGCGGACACCTGGCGCTCTACCTGGGCTTCAAGGAGACCGACGAGGCGCTCGGCTTCGACCGCACCAACCGCTGGGTCTACACGGGCGACGACCACGACGGTGCGATGGCGCGCTACCTCGAGGACCCGCGGGCGCCCATCCCGCTGGTCTACCTCTCGTTCCCATCGGCCAAGGACCCGGACTTCCAGCGTCGGCACCCGGGGCGCGCGACGGTCGAGCTCGTGACCCTGGCGCGCTACGAGTGGTTCCAGCAGTGGGAGGACACCCGCTGGATGAAGCGCGGCGACGACTACGACACCCTCAAGGCGGACCTCACGCAGCGGCTGCTCGAGGCGCTCTACGTCCAGCACCCGCAGGTCCGAGGCCGGGTCGACGTGGCGGAGCTCGGCACGCCCCTGTCCACGCGCCACTTCGCCAACCATCCGCGCGGCGAGATCTACGGGCTCACCCACACACCGGAGCGCTTCAAACAACACCAGCTACGTGTGCGGACGCCCATCGAGGGACTGCTGCTGACCGGCGCCGACGTGGCGAGCTGCGGCGTCGGGGGCGCACTGGCTGCTGGGATCGTCGCGGCCGGCGTGGCGCTCGGTGACGAGGCGCTGTTTGGCAAGGTGCTTGGCGGCGAGGTGCACCCCTAGGGTGTCGACCTCGGTCCACCGGCTCATCGCGCGCTCCGAGGCTCAGCCCGGCCTGGGTTGAACGGGCGGGCGGGTCGTGCAGCCGGTGAGCGCGGCCAGGATGCGCCGGTCGGCCGCCGGTTCGAACGGTAGCCGCCCGTGCTGACAGGTGATGTTGTCAATGCACAGGACATCCCCGCGGCTCCACTGGAACGCCACGGCGATCTTCCACTGCAGCGTGCGGAAGCGTTGCATGACCTCGTCCTCGATCGGGCTGCCGTCCCCGTAGCAATACCGCGTGCTCGACGCCGGGGCCGAGAACTGCGGCATGCACGCCCAGTACTGAACGCCGCCGTGCTCCATCGTCACCGACAGCTCGTTCCACATCGTCAGGTCGCCGTTGTCCTCCCAGCAGTAGCTGAAGCCGCGCCTGCGGCAGACCGCCTCCGCCTCCGCACGGTCCTCGGTCTGAAAGTGTCGCCGCCAGCCATGCTGCATCGCGTCCGGGTCGCTCGACGTGTCCGGATAGGTCACGCGCCGGCTGAACCCGCGCGCGCGCGTGCGCTCGATGAAGTCGTCACCCAGCTCCCGTCGCCAGTCCTCTGTGCGCGCGATCGGCGTCTCTCCACCCATGCCCACGCCGGGCGCCCCCTCACAGAAGAAGAAGAGCCGTCGGGGGAAGGTCGTCGAGTAGGCCATCTCCGTGTGCATCGGGATGCTGCGGTCGGGTCCAGCGTCGTTCGCCGTCATGACGTTCGGCGCAACCTCGTGACGAGCCGCCGCGCCGCCCTGGTAGTCCATCGGCTCGTAGCCCAGCTCTGCCATGAACGCCGAGAAATCCGCTGCGGTCGCGAGCGGCAGTCCCTGCAGCAGGACCGCACCGCTGTCCTCGAGCTTCTCGTCCAGCAGCGCGCGCGTGGCCCGTGCCCAGTCGGCGAGCATACAACCCTCGGACGACGCGCCCGCGGTCGCCAACAACGGAAACCCCTCACGCGGCGGCGGTACGCTCTTCGGCGCTCCGGGCAAGTCCGCCCCAACGATGTGGGCGCTCCCCTGAATCTGCGGTGCGGGCGTGGGTGCGTTCGCGCATCCACCCACGACTAGCTTGGCCGGGCCTCGAACAAATTCCATTTTCATCATTGCCTCCGCGATGTCGGTCGACAGGTACGGTGCATCACGCACAACGACCTACGCTCACCGCGGCTGCATGGCACGGGCACCCGTGGCCGCATTGTCGGCATTGGAGGTCACCTCCCTCCGCGCTGGTCACGCTTGGCTAACCACTCTCGGCGGGGGGGGCCGACGGCAGTCATCACGCGTGCCCCAAGCCGCCGACGGCGTGCACCCCGTCTGCGCGACGCTGGCCGTCATTACCGGGCATCTGGCCGGGCGCGCCGTGATGAGTGGCCGTCGCTTCCGCTAACTCCTGTGCATTGCCCGGGCTCAGGAGGCTCCAATGGCCGCGATCGGTGTTCACTTCCCGCAGGCGGAGATCGGCGCCGACTTCATGGTGATACGCGACTTCGTGCAGGCGGCCGAGGAGCTCGGCTTCGATCACATCAACGTGCCCGACCACGTGATCCAGACGCGCACCCCGCGGGCGGACCATCCGATCGCGTGGCACTACACGACCGAGTACCCGCACCACGAGACGATGACGCTGCTGGCCTTCATCGCCGGGGTCACGCGGCGCGTCATTCTGAAGTCCGCGGTGCTCGTCTTGCCCCAGCGGCAGACGGCGCTGGTGGCCAAGCAGGCGGCGGAGATCGACGTGCTCAGCGGCGGCCGCATGCAGCTGGGCGTCGGCCAGGGCTGGAACGAGCCCGAGTACGAAGCGCTGGGCGTGGAGTTCGCGCGCCGTCACGAGCGCATGGAAGAGCAGATCACCGTGTGCCGCCGGCTGTGGACCGAACAGCACGTGACGTTCCATGGCGAGTGGCATCACATCGAGGATGCCGGGCTCGCACCCATGCCGGTGCAGCGCCCGATCCCCATCTGGGTGGGCGCCTTCGCGCGACCGGCCGTTCGACGCGCGGCGCGGATCGCCGACGGATGGCAGGCGATGTTGCCGGCGCCGAACGACAAGGCGGCGCGGACGTTCGAGGCGTTCAGGACTGCGGTCACCGAGGCCGGCAGGGATCCCGATGCGGTCGGCATCGAGGCCACCCTGTGGGCGACCGGGGACGAACCACAGAAGTGGGTGGATGAGGCACGCGCCTGGCTCGCGGTCGGCGCCACGCAGATCGTGTTCCGACCGCAGGGCACGTTCGCCGAGATCGAACGTGCGGTCTCGGCGTTTGCGCCGCTGCTCGATGAGCTCCGCTAGCCCAGTGCGGCCACCGCGCGGTCAGGCGCTGCGGCCTCGGATGCGGCGCAGGCAGCGAGCGCCGCGCCTGACCGGCATCCCGCGGTGAACCGACACCCAGCGGGCCAACACCTGCTCGACGTAGCGTGTGAGCGTCTCTTCGATCGCATCGCGTTGTTCCATGACTCGTCCTTTCGTGGGTTGGCTGCATTCGTCAGTGCAACCGACGGGCCAAGTAAGGCGCTGCGAATTCACGGGTGGATTGGCCGCCGCGGCGACGCACCTGTACACCGAGTGCTCAGCCGGGTGGACACCCGATGCCCACGCCATTCGCTCGAGGTCGTGGCCGCGACACCCGCGGGTCAGCTGCGTCGGCGAACGGCCCAGGCCACGACGAGGCAGAGCGCTGCGACCACCGCGACCGGCACCGCGTACGCGGACGCCCCACCCTCACCGGTCGACGCGCCGTCATCGGCTGCCACCCGCGCCTGCTCCGATGGCGCTTCCTCGGCGCCGGGCGGGCTCCACAGCTCGATCACCGCCGCGACGTCGTCCACCGGTCCGCTCGCCCTGCGCTCGCACAGCGCCACCGCATCGTCCACACGCTCGGTGGGCAGGGCCTTGAAGCGCGGGTCGGACGGCGCCGCGCTCGGGTCGAGGCACAGCTGCGACAGCGATGCGGCGGCAAACGATCGGCGGACGGCCGCGTTCTTGCGCGAGAAGATGGCCATCTCCTTGCAGAACGCACTGACCACCTGCAGCCGCGCGTCCCCGCCGGCCTGCCGCAGGGCCGCCGCGAGCGGCTCCTTCGCAACCGCATCCTCCAGGTGGCAGAGCTCGGTCGTGATGTCGACCATGAGCAGCTCGACCGCGCGGTACGGGTGGGCCTTGCCGACATCGGCATGGGGCATCCGCAGGCGCATGCAGAGCGCGGCCATGTACGCCGTATAGCGCGCCTTGCGCGCCTGCTCCGGGAGACCCGAGCGCTCGGCGAACAGCCGGTGCGCCTGGTACGTCACGACGTAGAAGTCGGCGATGCCCTGCTTCGAAAGGCCCGGACAGAACTCGGTGATGCCGCCCTTCACGCGGTCGTAGACCTCCGGTGGCGGATCGTCCGTCAAGTCCGCGCCGTCCTCCGCAGCGCGCCCCGCGTCGGCAGGATGCGCCGGCTCGCCCTGCGCCTGAGCGCTGCCGGCGAACAGCCACGCGAGGACCACCAGAAGCGTCGCCGACCGTGCGCGCCGGCCACCCGCGTGTGGAGTGCTCTCCTCGCTATCGCCACAGGTAGGCATCGGTCGCGGCCCGCGCCCTACTCCAGCACCAGCAGTGTGCAGACGTCGTTGATGCAGCTCTGGTCCGGGTCGCAGCAGTCCCCGTCGCTGTCGCAGCGATCGAGCTCCGCGGCGCACTCGTCCTGCTTCTGCCCGCAGGTCAGGGTCTCGGTGCCGGGCTCGGCCTGGCAGTAGCCGCTGCAGCACTGCACCCCGCTCTCGCAGTCGTCGCCGTCGTCGCGACACGGGTCGAGCACCCAGAAGCCGCGGGTGTTGCCCGCATACAGCTCCTGCCCCGGCAGGTAGAACGCCGGGTGGCTCGGGTCCTCGCCGAGGCCCGGGTCGTTCTCGTCCGCGGGCTCCGCGTTGAGATCGATGGCGGCGACCCACAGCTTCTTGGTCGTGACCTGCGACACGAGGTCGTGCTCCCGCGGATCACTCTGCCACGGGCCGATGGTCGCCACGTTGCCGTAGAGGCGCCGGCTCATGAAGACGACCCACGCATAGCCACCCGCCGCAACGGGCGCCACCGTCGGCTCGTAGTTCAGCTGCTGGTCGGTCCCGTGCTCGTTGGGAGCGGCCGGAAGGTACGACACGCCTGCTTGCGTGCCGTTGAGCCGCTGGAGCGCGTGGCTCTCGCCGGTGCGCAGGTTGGTCCACCACAGCTCACCCATGCCGCCGTAGCGTGTGAACCAGAAGCCGTCGCCCTCGGCGATGCGGCGCTGGAAGACCACCGTCTGCCCCGTCGGCCCAAACGTCGGCCAGCCCGGCGACGGGTCGCCCTCGAAGAGCAGCTGTGGGTTGCTGAACGTGGTCACCCCGTCGAAGTCCATCATCACGAGCTTGTTGCCGTCGCCCGCGCCGATCGCGGGGTCGCCCGGACCGGTGTCGAAGTTGAAGGCCACACGGTCACCCTGGTGAGAGAAGGCGGGAAACGCCGCGCGCGTCACGAACTCCGACAGCCCCGTCGTCGGCATCACGGCCCCGGAGCTCATGTCGTAGAGCTGCGTCGTCGCCGGGTTCGATACCCCCAGCGGCCTGGCATTGCCGAGTCCCAGCGACCCGTCCGGGGTCATGCCGATCCAGGCAAGCAACGCGTCCGCGCCTACGTAGGGGGTCTCGGCGTAGTTGCCCAGAAGGTCATAGGAGGAGGTGGTGTCGTACGCGGTGCCCTGCTGCACCGTCATGCGCGCGCCGTCGGCGGCGACGCTGTGGCAGACGCGGCACTGGTCGTGACCTCCGTCGCCGCCCGCGACCAGGGTCGGACCGGTGTCGCCGGGGCGGATGGCGAGGGTCGCGCCGCCGAAGCGCCCGTCGCCACCGATGGCCCCCTCGTAGTTCTTGGCGAGCGAGGTGCCGTAGCTCTGGTAGTAGACGGTGCCCTGGAGGCTGCCGTTGGCGATCGTCCACGTCTGCGAGATCGGACCGTAGGCCTGCCCCCCGGATGCGACCGTCAGCTCGACCGTGAGCTGGCCGCCCCGGACGCTGCGGGTGGCGGTACGCCAGACGTCCCGGGGGATCGGGTGGCGCACGAGCGGCGCGCCGGCGGCGAGCGGAGCGGGCCGGCCGAAGTAGCCGACATACTCGTAGTGCTGGCCGCTCAGCGTCAGCTTGATGCCGTCGACGGGCTGGTTGCCACCCTCGGACCACTGCAGCAGCGGCGGCAGCAGGTCGAGGGCAAAGACGGTTCCATCGTACGGGTAGAGGAAGCTCAGCTCGGCGTCCTGCACGGGGTCGGCGTCGAGCACGGCGCGCGTGGCGTCGTCGACCTCGCCGCCCGGCCCCTCGCCCCCGACGCCGCCGTAGCCACCGCTGCTGGCCCCCGACCCGTCGTCGACGCCGCCGTTCTGCGTCGCCTCGATCGCTACCGTGACCGTGGTCGAGACCGTCTCGTCGCCCAGCGAGGCACTCACCCGCAGGGTGCCACCGGCGCTGCCGTTGGCCACGAACAGACCGTCCGCGGAGATCGCGCCCAGCTCGCCCTGGTCGACGGTGAAGCTCGGGCTGACCGCGGTTGCGTCGCGCGTGACAGCGAACTGCACGCTCGGCATCGGATCGCCCGCGCTGACCGTGAGCACCGGGTCCCGCGGCGCGATGTCCAGCGCCCCCGCCGGCACGGTCGGACCTCCGTCGGCACCCACCAGGCCGCCGTCGCCCGACCCGGCATCGCGAGCATTGCCCTCGCGACGCTCCTCGGCATCCTCACAGGAGCAGCCCTGCGCGACGATGCACAGGATCATCCACAGGGTCACTCGATTTCGCTTCGCACCGGACCGCGGCGTCATGCCCGCAGTCTGCACGCAAGTCCCGCGCACCGATAGCTGTACCCCCGTGTGCGACACGCCGACAACCGGGCGGTGGGCATCGCGCTCGGGGGCCCGGGTGGGGTACGTTTCGGGCTGCACGTGGAGGTGTGTCCGATGGGAGCGCGACAACGGTGGACATTGGCGACGGGCATCGTGATCTGGATCGCGCTGGCCGGCTGCGGCGACGCCTCATCGGACGATGACGAGACACCCGACGGTGGCGGCGATGGCGACGCGGTGGCGGGTCATCCGCTCGACGACGAGGACGACGGCCCACAGCCCGACCCCCAGTTTCTGGTCGCTGCGGAGGGCACCTGCCCGGGGTTCGTCGAGGGCGACGGCTGCCGCGACGACGGCACGTCCCTCGTCTGCACGTTCGCACCGGGTGACGTACCGCCCCGCGATGTCCGGATCTGGTTCGACGAGTCCGCGCGCGACATCCAGAGCCCGCTGGTCTTCTTCTTCCACGGGCTGAGTCGCGTCGCGTCCGACGCCACGATGGCGCTCTTCGGTCTGGGAGACACGCACCAGGCGATCCTCGACGACGGCGGGATCCTCGTATCGCTCGAGATGGAGGAGGGGCGCATGGTCTCTCCCACTGTGTCGCCATGGAAGCTCGCGATCCAGGACGGGCTCTTTGAGCCCGATGAGCGGCGCTACGACGACGTGCGCGTGATGGACGAGGTGATCGCCTGCGCCGAGGAGCACCTGGGCGTCAACAGCCGCCGCATCCACTCCACCGGCATGAGCGCAGGCGGCCTGATGACCGGGAGCCTCATCTACAATCGCTCCGGCTACCTCGCGAGCGTCGCCCCCTTCTCGGGCGGCATCATGGGCCTGCCCGATGAGCAGGACCCCGAAAACAAGATGCCCGTGATGATGAGCTACGGCGGGCCCAGGGACACGGCGGTCGGACAGAACTTCGAGGAGTTCGCCGAGTCGATGTCGGAGCGCCTGCAGGACAACGGCAACTTCCACATCATCTGCGACCACGGCAACGGCCACCTGCTGGACCAGGACCTTGCACCCTTCTCGTGGCAGTTCCTGAAGGACCATCCCTTCGGTGTACCGTCCCCGTACGAAGAGGGCCTGCCGGACGGCTTCTCCGACACCTGCGTGATCCCCTGAGACGACTGGAGCGGCCTGGACGATGGCGGACGAATGGCAGACGCGGATCGACGACGACGGTGAGCTACCGGCCCATCCGCTGGTCGCCACGCGTGCCCTGCTGGAGGGTCGCGCGCGGCCGCTGCCAGGTGCCGCCGGTGTCCGCGAGCCCACCGGCCGCATGGGCGCCGGTACGCTCGACATCCTGATGGCGATCGCGGAGGCGCTCTTCAGCGTCGCCGACGAGCCGCCACCCGCCGAGCGCATCGCCTGGCTGCGCCAGGAGTTCTCCGACTTCATGTCGCGCGCATCGATGCAGGGGCGGCTCCTCTTCACGCTGGCCGCTCGCATCGTCTCGATCGCCGCGCCGCTGCTGATCGGCAAGCTCCCCGGGCTCACGCGCCTGTCGGTCGCCGAACGCGTGCGCGCACTGACGCGGCTCGAGCGTCGGCCGCTGGCACCGCTGCTGATCGCCCTGCGCGCGATCCTGTGCCTCATCTACTACGAGCACCCCGACGTCGCCTCCGAGGTCGACCTCGGCGTCTCAGGCCCAGGCAGCACGGTCGGCGTGGTGGAGCCATGAGCGGCTACCACCACGGACGCGATCACAGCGGCGACCTCGATCTCGACTGCGGCGTGGTGGTCGTGGGCTCCGGGTCGAGCGGCGCCGTCATCGCGTGCCACCTGGCCGAGGCCGGCTTCGATGTGATCGTGGTCGAGGAGGGCGGACACACGACGCCCGACGAGATCGCGCGTATGCGCCCGAGCCAGACGATGCGCCACCTGTGGCGTGAGGCGGGCATGACGATGGCGGTGGGTGTGCGCGGCTCACCGATGATCAACGTGATGATGGGCCGCTGCGTGGGCGGCTCCAGCGTCATGACCGGCGGGGTCTGCTTCCGCATCCCGGAGGCGGTGCTGCGCGAGTGGCGCGACGACCACGGCTTGAGCGAGTTCACGCCCGAGGCGCTCGAGGCCTGCTACGCCGATGTCGAGAAGGTCGGCCACATTGCGGAGGTGCCCGTCGACATGCAGTCGCGCTCCACCGCGCTGTTCGCCGAGGGCGCCGCCAAGCTCGGCCACACGGTGCAGCCGATGCGCCGCAACACCCACGACTGCCACGGCTGGTCCACCTGCAACTTCGGCTGCCCGCGCGGCGCCAAGATGAGCGTCGATCGCACCTACCTGCCCCGGGCGGTCAGCGCGGGAGCGGCCGTGCACAGCGACTGCCTCGTCGACCGCGTGACACGCGACCGCGGGCGCGCAACCGGTATCGAGGGCCGCGTGCTCAACGGCCCCGACGGCAGCCCCGGGGGCAAGCTCACCATCCGCGCCAGCCGTGTCGTGCTCGCCGCCGGCGCCTACCACACGCCGCTCATTCTGCAGCGCAGCGGTGTCGGCAAGCGCAGCCGCCAGGTCGGCAGAAACCTCACCCTGCACCCGGCGTTCCGCGTGATGGCGCGCTTCGACGAGGACGTGAGTGGCTGGCGCGGCTCGATGCAGAGCGCGTTCAGCGGCGACTTCGAGGATGAGGGCATCCAGCTCAACTCGATGTTCACCCCCGGCGGCATCCTCGCCGCGACCATGCCCGGCATCGGCGATGCGCACCGACAGCGCGCCATGTCGGTGAAGAACCTGGCGATGTTCGGCGCCAACCTGCACGACGACCCGGGCGGCGTCGTCACGCGCGGCCTGGGCCGCGAGCCCTTCGTGCGCTACGGCATGTCACGTCGCGACAAGTCGCGCATCCCGCGGGCACTTCAGATCTGCGCCGACATCTTCTTCGCCGCGGGCGCACGCGAGGTCTTCATCCCCGTGCTCGGCTTCGACGGCCTGGACGCCGACGCCTTCAAGCAGCTCGACCTCAGCCGGATCCCGACCGGGCGACTGGAGTGCACCTCGCAGCACCCACTGGGCACCGCGCGCATGGGCGTCGACGAAAGCACGTCCGTGGTCAACCGCGAGGGCCGGTGCTGGGAGCTCGAGGAGCTCTACGTCGCCGATGGCGCGGCCGTACCCACCAGCCTCGGCGTCAACCCGCAGCTCGCGATCATGACGCTCGCCACCCGCACCGCCTGGAACCTGCGCGACAAGCCGATCTAGGCTACTCGGGGGGATCGGGCTCCAGCGCTGTGCACACACGGCCCCAATTGATGCCCCACGTAATCCACTCGAAGCATCCGTCGGCCCAGTTCCCCGGGAACGTCACGTTGTCGAAGATGTCCTCGAAGCTGTGATCGAACCAGTGGTAAACGTCGTCGTGCTCGAGCCGAAGCATCGCCTCCTCGTTCGTACTGTCGAGGGCCGGGTTGCTGAAGTTGGCGGAGCCGGTGAAGACGAGGCGTCGCCGAACGGCGCTGCCGTCGTAGCGCGCATTGATCATCACGGTCTTGTTGTGGATGGGCGTGAAGCTGCCGGGGCTCGCCCGCACCCAGTCGACCTTCGAACCGAGCGCCTTGACGAAGTCTTGCTGCACCGGACCGGGTGCGCCACCGATCATCGTAACCTCGCAGCCCGCCTCGGCGAGGCTCGCGAGCTTTCGCGCAACAGCCATCGGCCGCGGGGACTTCCTGGCGATCCCCATCGTGATCTTGAGCTCCCCGCCACCGCTACAGTCCACGCGGTTGAGTACGCTCTCCCAGAAGTTCTCACCGCAGCGCGGCCAGAAGTACGCCTTGGCCACAGGGCGTGACGTTCCTTCGGCATTGAGGGTCGTCAGGACGTCGCCCGACACGGTCTCCGCATAGCTATCCGCGGGACTGACCGGGCATTGCTTGCGAGCGCCCTCGTTCATCGCGTCGATGAATCGGGCCGTACCGTCGTGGATGGCGGCGTCGCCCTCGATTATTACGGCGTGGTTGTGGATGCGCATGCCGTCGTAGTCGTGGTTGTGCCCACTCACGACCGTGATATCGCTGCTCGCCTGGGCGTGTTCGACCGTGAACAGCTTGGCGTGCATGTTGTGGCTGCCGAGGCACGCACCGAACACGCCATCCGACGCCCCGCTATCGCACTCGCGCAAGTCGAAGTCGTGCGGTTCCATGGGGGCACAGAATCCGAGGATATTGTCGCGGCATGGCGCGCACTGGACATCGCCGCGCAGCCACCGCTTCACGTCAGGCGTCGGGTGCGTGTTGATCACGCCTCTAAACTCGACGCCCCGCATCGCTGCGCGATGCATCTCCGGCCAGCAGACAGGCCCGAATGTCCGCGTGTCGTCGTGAAAGAACCACGTCGACACGGCCCCGTTCCAGTGATTGTCCCAGTCGTAGGTGGACATGCGGACCAGGGTCTCCGGAAGCGCAGCGTTGAGCAGGGCATTGAGCTCTGCCTTGAAGAGAGTCGCGGGGAAGTAGCTGGACCCGCGCAGGTCGAGCAGCCGGATACGAGCGTCTCCCCCCAACTCGATGGTCTCGCCGCTGGAGTGGCCCAGCGCCTGTGACAGCACACCTATATCCTCGTCCGCCACAGCGCCCGCGCCGCTGGCGCCGTTCGGAGCAACCCCACATCCCATCACCGACAACAACGTGAACGTGGCAACTAGCTTGGTCATCGCAATCCTCCTGTGGAGTCGAGTCAACCCCCCCGTTTCAACGCAAGCACCGTGCCAGCGCTCGCAGGCGATTTCGAACGGTATGGAGGCGCGATGCGCACGGACCTTGCCGAATTGACGGTCAGTTGATGGTCAGCTGACCGTCAGTTGAGCAGTCCATCGAAGTACCGCGCAGCGCCGGCTCGCCTACGCTCAATTCTCGACGGGGCCGATGTCCCAGGCGCCGCCCTGGGGCCGCGCGATGCCGTCGCGATCGTGGCTCGCGCCCGCCGGCAACATCGCAGGGTCGAGGCTCAGTCCCGCGTCGACCAGGTCCGCCGGGTCGCCCGAGCTCAGGTTGCCCGATGCGGTGACGCAGCCCAGCCAGCCGCACTGGTTGAGCACGGCGGCGCTCTGCACGTTCTGTCCCCCGAGGAGCAGCGAGCTCTGGGCCGCGCCGTAGACGTTGTTGTTGAGCATCGTGACGTTCGTATCGAGCGTCGGGGACACGCCTATCGAGCTTCCATTGGCGGTGCCGCCGTCGATGTCGTTGTTGGTCATCGATACGGTCGCGTACTGGAACATGGCGACCCCGTACGTGTTGCCACCCGGCGCCGAGCCCCCATCGAGCTGGCACCCGAGCAGCTCCGCGGTGCCCGCAACGAAGACCGCGGTGGAGCGACCGCTCGATGAGAAGCCGCCGCTGATGAGCGAGTTGAAGACGAACGTGTCGCTGGATCCGGTGATGAATAGGCCATCGGACGACTGCCCCGAGCCGAGCGCGGAGCCGCCGCTGATGCTCGAGTTGGCGATGGTCACGGCGCTGCCCACACTGTTGCTGATGCCGCGGCTCGGGCCTGCCGGGGAGCTACCGCCATCGATCGTGCTGTCCCGGATGTAGAGCGGGCCTTCGGAGCGCACGCCGATCGACACACCCCGGCCACCACCGCCGTCGACTTCACAGCGAATGATCGCCATCGAACCGGTGTGGGCGACGCCACTGCTGAGCCCGTTGTCGGGCGTCACCGCATCACCGACCAACGTCAGGCCGTCGAGCAGCGTCGCGTGACCATCGAGCTCCGAGTAGCCGTGGCTCGTAAGCTCAGCGACGAGCTTCGTCTCGTGGGCGGCGATGTCGCGCACGGACCAGCTGCCCGAGTCGTAGCCGCCGTAGACCTGCTGCGCGTGCCAGCCCCGCGCAGCCGAGTAGTCCCCCTCGGCGACGAACACGTTCTCGCCACCGACCGCGTCGAAGAGCGCGATGTTGGTGTCGCAGTACGGCACGCTGTAGCTGTTGCCTGGAGTCGTGGCGTTGGAGCAGCCAGGGGCATCGCGAACGTAGATGCCCACGCCCGCACTCGCGCGCAGGTCGCCGCCCGCACAGTCGTTGTCGACGCCGTCGTCCGCAAGCTCGTAGCCGTCCGGATATGCGAAGGGATCGTCGTCGTCGCAGTCGGTGCCACCCGTATCCTCCGCGTCGAAGCCGTCCCGGTCGACGTCCGCACGGCCATCGATCCCGTCGCAGTTCTGGTCCGTGCCATCCACCGTCGCATCGAGGTTGCCGGGGTAGCGCCCCGGGTCGTCGTCGTCGCAGTCCTCGGCCTGCAGGATGCCGTCGCCGTCCACATCGTCGTCGCGCGTGCCCGGGTCGCAGTCGTCGTCCACGCCGTTGTACGGCGTCTCCACCTCCCCGGGATTGACGTCCGGATCGATGTCGTTGCAGTCCGTACCGCCGGTCGCCACGGAGTCGTAGCCATCGCCGTCCCCATCGACCGGCCCGTCGGTTCCGTCGCAATTCTGATCGGTGCCGTCGACCGTCACGTCCGGGTTGCCCGGGAAGCGATCGGGATCGTCGTCGTCGCAGTCGGTCGCCATCAGCACGCCATCCCCATCGATGTCGTCGTCGGGGCTGGCCACATCGCAGTCGTTGTCGATGCCGTCGTACGGGACCTCGTCCGCGTCCGGATGGATGGCAGCAAGACCGTCTTCGCAGTCGCCGGCCAACTCGGCCTGATACCGGTCGAGCGCCTGCCCGATGCAGGCGGCCATCGCGACGCCGGCACCGAACCCATCTTCATCGGCGTCCGCGTAGACGTCGAGCGCGCGGTAGCGCAGCGGGTCGGCGTCGTCGCAGTCCGTGTCGTCCTCGACGCGCTCCCACAGGGCCTGCGGGACGCACTCCGACTCCATGGTCGTCGACCCGTAGCCGTCACCGTCGGCGTCGACGTGGCCCCAGTGCGACTCCCAGACGTCCGCGTCCGCGTCGTCGCAGTCGTCGCCAAACACCACGCCGTCTCCGTCCCCGTCGCGGTCGAGGGTCGCGTCGTCGCAGTCGTCGTCCTTGCCATTGAAGAGGACCTCGGTGAGGCCGGGATGCGACTCGGGGTCACCGTCGTCGCAGTCGTCGCCCGCGTCGCAGCCGTCGCCATAGCCGTCGTTGTCGGCATCCACGCAGACGCCCGTCCCCGGGCCATCGCCGTCGCCTCCGCCGGGACCCTGGCCCGTCGTGTTGCGGAAGTCGAAACCGAACACGCGCGGCGCGCCCTCGGCCAGGCCGCAGCCCTCCTCGTCCTCGAATGCATTGCGCAGCTGCAGCGTGTGGTAGCCGTTGTCGATCTGAACGATCTGGATGATGTAGCCATCAGGGTCCGTGTCCTGAAGCTGCAGCGACACCATGTCGGCGCCCCCGAAGTCGCCGTCGTCGATGCGACCGACGACCAGCTCGACGGGCTTGGGGTGTCCCTGCGGATCGTCGAGCGGGCGGGAGAAGCGCAGCTCGATGGCAGGCGCGCCGTCCTCGGCAACCAGGCCCTCACCCGCGAGCACATCGGTGCTACCGACGGTCAGGACCGACACCGCAAGCGGGGTCGCGCAGCCGTCGCCGTCGCCACCGCCGCGTGACCCGTCGTCACCGTCACCGCCGCCTGAGCCATCCTGACCCGCGCCCGAGTCCCCACAGCCCGAGGCGACAACCGCTAGCAGAAGCGCGGTGCGCGAAATGAAAACACGTCCCCCCATGCGGCAATTGTAGCGAAGGCGAAGCACCGACGCGACGGCAAGCGCATGCCGCACCCTCTTTATGGCGTGCGTGTACTGCGAGGTAGGACGCACGCATCCCGCCTCAGACCGGCTGTCACCGTCCAGGCTGGCACCTACGGCGTGAGTGCGACGCTCCACGTGCCGGGGCACATCCAGCCCTGGGAGGTCACGATGTGCCACTCGCCCGTGATGGTGGCGGTCGTCGGCTCGTAGTCGCCTGAGAGCGTGCCCTCGAAGGTATTGAATGGCAGCCCCGGGATGATCGCCGCCATGCCGTTGAGCATGCGTGCCTCGAAGCGACGGTTGGTGCAGTCGAGCTGCCCCTCGAGGTCGGCGTGCAGCATCGGGCCCATCGTCTGGGCGTCGATGATGCCGTCGCGAACCTCGAGGAATTCGCCGTCGGCAGACGCCTCGAGCCGCATCGTCACGGGACCCATCGGCATGACCGGCATGCTCTCGAACTGGCACTCGAAGGTGCCGACGTACTCGCCTGCCTGGCATGGGCCGGCGGCGGCGCTCGTCTCCTGCCAGTCGAAGTTGATGTCGGTGCGGAGGTTGCCCGCCGGAGCGGGGCCGGCGTGGCCGGCCTGCCCGGCGGTGAGGTCGACGTTCACTCCGTCGCACTCGCACTCGCCCCAGCCCGCCTGCGTGCAGACCTGTCGACCCGCACTCGAGTCGCACATGCACGCCTGGGTCTGGTTGGGCGTCGCACAGCTCGCGCCCACTGCGCTGCCGCGGACGTCCTCGTCGCCGCCACCACAGCCCATCGCCCACGCGAGCACGAGCACGTAACCCAGACGCCAGCCCATCGTCGACAGGTAGCACCGGGGTGCACCGCGAGCAACGCTGGACACGTATCCGCTGTCGCCAGCTCGCGGTGCCCATGGTCATCCCCGCGAGAGCGTGCCACGCTCGAAGCAGCTCAGAGCAGGAGGGGTCGATGGACGGTCGCGCAGCTCGGATTCTTGGTTCTTCGGCGCTCCTCGTCGCGCTGCTGGCTGGCGGTTGCAGCAGTGACAGCGAAGACGATCCCGACGAGGGCATCGGCGACCCGTGGTCCGAGGGCGTGGAGCTAACGCGGGACGCACAGCGGGCAGGCGACCCCGAGCGGGGTCGCGACATCTTGCTCAACGGCAACTACATGAGCTGCGGCTTTCCGACCTCGCAGCTCGGCGCCTTCGGCTCGTTCGTCGATGGTGCCCTCGGGGCGTCTGGCGATGCACCCAAAGTGAGCGGCCGAGACGAGCGCAACGCCGACCAGCCGTACAACACGAACGTCTTCGACACCGAGAGCGGCGTCGAGGTGACCAACCAGAACTGCCTGCACTGCCACGGGGGCATGTTCAACGGCGAGCTGGTGCTCGGGCTCGGAGATCCGTCGCTCGACTTCACCGACGGGCTCGGGGGCGAGATGGCCTCGGCGCTCGAGCTGTCGCCCGCCGCGCTTGCCGCGCTCGGCTTCGACGAGGCCGAGCAGGAGCAGATGGCCAAGCTCGGGCGGCTCGCGGCCCTGTCCGAGGGCACGCGCATGCGGACCGTCGGGCACAACCCGGCCGAGTCGCTGACCGTGCTGCTCGTCGCCCACCACGACCAGCAGACGCTCGAGTGGCTCGACGACGTCGAGCCGATTCAGATTCGGGATGCCGATGGCGACGTGATCGAAGATGCGCGGCTCACGTCGGACCCGCCGCCCTGGTGGCGCGTGCACAAGAAGAACGCGCTCTTCTACAACGGCATGGCCCGCGGCGATCACCGCGGCACGATGGCGCTCGCAACGTCGATCTGCGTGGACACCATCGAGGAGGCGCAGCGCATCGACGAGCTGTTCGTCGACATCCACGCATTCGTCGAGACGGTGCGCGCACCGGCCTATCCGTTCGAGATCGATGACGACCTCGCCGCGCAGGGCGAGGACATCTTCGTGCAGACCTGCGCTGGATGCCACGGCACCTACGCCGACGAGGAAGCGGACGAGACCTACCCCAACCTGCTCATCCCGCTGGACGTCATCGGCACCGACCCGGTGGTCGCCGAGGGCGGCACGGTGCACGCGCCCGAGCTCGTCGAGTGGTACAACGGCTCGTTCTACGGCGAGGTCACGCCGCTCGAGGTCAACGATCCGTTCCCGGGCTACATGCCGCCACCCCTCGACGGGATCTGGGCCACCGGCCCGTTTCTCCACAACGGGTCGGTTCCCACCATCGAGCTGCTGCTCAACAGCGAGGCCCGTCCGAAGTACTGGAAGCGCACGGACTTCGACACCACGCACTTCGACGAGGCGGCCCTCGGCTGGCCCTTCGAGGAGGTGGACTACCGCCAGGCCGACGCCCCCGAGGACGAGCGCAAGTACGTCTACGACACCACGTACTTCAGCCAGTCCAACGCGGGCCACACGTTCGGCGACCACCTCGACGACGACGAGCGCAGCGCCGTGCTCGAATACCTCAAGACGCTCTAGCAGGCCGGTGAGCAAGCGAGCCCGGTGGCGCGTCTCTCAGCCGCACGTTCCTTCAGCACACGCGGTGCCCGGTGGGCAGACGACTCCGCAACCGCCGCAGTTGGACTGATCATCGAGGACGTCGACGCACAGACGGTTGCAGCATGCACTCGTTGCCCCGCACTCCGTGGTGTCGCACAGGCAGTAGCCACCCAGGCAGTTCAGCCCTGGCCCGCACCCCGGGTTGGCCCCACAACGGCAACTGAACACGCCCGGCGGGTCCTCGTTGCAAAACTGATCCCGGGGACAGCCCGCAACTCCACAGCCTGGCGCAACACAGGTGCCCGCGGCGCACGACTCCCCCGGCGCGCACACGATGCCGCATCCTCCACAGTTGACCGTCGATGCGTCGGCGTCCAAGCAGGCGCCGTCACAGCAGACCGCGCCGTCGCCGCAACCCCCGTCGGTCTCGCAGCTGGACACGGGCACACACGCGTCCCCGTCACACCGCGTCTTCGGCGGACAGACCAGACGCGAGCTGCCACAGCCCGCATCCGGCTCCGAGCCGCCCGCCTCTCCTGCATCGGTGGTGGAGACGCGCTCGCGCCGCTCGACGCACGTCCCCGACTCGCATCGCAGCGAGAAGTCACAGCCACCCACCGCCGTGCACTGGCAACCAACGGCGCCGACGCAGCGCTCGCCACCGTCGTCGCCCTCCGCGGTGACCGGCTCCCCCGCGCATCCAAGTGCCAGTGACGAGAGCGCGACGAGCAGTCGGGAGCAGCGCATGCGGCTAGAGATCCTGCGCGGCCGGCCAGAAGGGATCCGTTCCCGCGTCGGGCGTGATCTCCGTCTTGATCGGGAAGTTCGGATCCGCGACGACGCTGCGCATCGCGTCGACCTCGTCGAGCGTGAGCGGGCGTGACTCCATCGGGTCCTCGTGCCCGACGATGACGAGCGGCGTGCCGTCGCGCGTCTGGATGGCGTCGAGGCGGTAGTTCACGAAGTCGGTGAGCTCGTCGCAGGACTCGTCGTTGTTCGTGACGTCGCAACCGCTGAAGACGAAGCGCTCCGAGCCGAAGCCGTGCGTGATGTCCAGCAGCACGGCATTGGTCGGTGCCTCCACGCTGCCCGCACTGTGGCAGCGGTCGCAGGCCATGAACTGGCTGCGCGAGCGGGTGGTGTGCGGGTTGTAGGCGCGCTGGCCGAAGCCCGCCATCACCGAGCCGTCGGGATGCGTGAAGGTGCGCGGCTTGGTGTTGATCTTGGTCACCTCCTCGCCGTTCTTGACGGTCATGAAGAAGCGCTCCGCGGGCATACTCGGCGTGATCTTCCCGCGGCTGTTGCGCATCAGCACCATGTCGTTGAGCGCGACCCACTTGCGCTTGCCACTCGGCCTGCCCGCGACGAGCTCGCCGGTGCTCTGGTAGCGGCCGTCAATCGCCATGTCCATCGTCACGTGGCAGCCGTAGCAGTTGGGCTGCCACGCGGCGTGGCACGTGTAGCACTCGAGCTCCTGGGTGTGACTGAAGCCGTCTTCGTTGACCCCCATCGCCCAGTCGGCCACCGGCGAGTAGTCGGCGTGCCCCGGCGTGACGAGTCCCTTGACCTGCTTGGCCTCGAGCTCGAGGTTGGTGATCTTCGTCCTCAGGAAGAAGCTGCCATCGTCGCGCTTGATGAAGTTGGGCCGGCGGGAGTCCTCGACCGCGAACTCGTCGACGCTGCCGTGGCAGTCCTCACAGCGTGTGGTGACGGCGCACTCCGTGTCCGCGTAGATGTGCCCGTCGCCGTGGATCTCGCCCAGCGTGTGGCAGTCGACGCAGTGCATCCCGGCCTCGAAGTGCACATCCATCGGCGTCTCGTCGAAGTCATTGTCGGTGTACTCGTCCTTTATGTAGAAGTTGATGTCATGGCCGTGCTGCGCCACGCCCAGCGGGTCGCTGAGCCTCGGCACGAGCCCCTGGCCGGCCGACTCACGGTAGCCCTGCATGCTGATCCCCAGCCGCCCTCCCCTGTAGTGGCAGTGGGTGCACTGCTGGACCGGCGGCGCGGTCGTCAGCTCGTGGCGCGCCGGGTGCGGGGTCGTCTCCTTGCTGATGCGTGGGTCGGTCGACCGACTCAGGCCGTCGTCCTCGTAGACCATGTGACACGCGGTGCAGCCCGAGGACCGCATGTCGCCCGCGAACTTGTTCTCGCCAAAGTCGTGCAGGTGGCAGCGCAGGCACGACTTCACCAGGTACTGGTCCTGCGCGTTGGCGACCGAGAGCTCAGTCGCGGGGTCGGTGCTGTCGAGGGTCATGGGCTCGGGGTAGAGCTGCTCGATCGACTCGACTGCGCACGGCCCGGCGGCGTCGAAGTCCGGGTCCTGCAGCGCTGTGGCACCGTAGACGCCGTGGGGGGTGTCCTGCGCGCCCGCCCGGTAGCGAGCCACCGTGACCTCGCCCGAGGTGTGCGCCATGGTCGAGCGCTCCACCGCGCCGAGCGTATTCGGGTGGCAGTCCGCGCTGGCGCAGCTCTGGTCCGCGACCCGCAGGTCACCCGGGTTGATGAATCGCAGGTAGGCGGGGTCGACCGCGTCGAGCTCGGCCGCCGACAGGTTTCGCAGGAACTCGGGGAAGTCCGCGTCCGGCGGAACGTGCGCCCGCGTCTTGTCGTAGACCCAGTCTCCGTCGCAGGTCGGACTGGTCGCATCACCCCCGAGCGTGCCATCGCACACGAACGCCTCGCCGCCATGACACTGCGTGCACGTCAGGGACTCCCACGGGTGCGCCTCCTCGATCCCGACGATCGCTCCATCCTCGGCGCGCGGCTGGTGGCAGACCAGGCAGTTGGAGCGGTGGTCCACGCGCTCCTCGACCGTCGTGCAGCCGGCCGTGATCGCGAGCGTGCACAGCGCCGCGACGAGGGCGCGCGGCAACGTGGACTCTTCGTATGTGATCGCGCGGTGCTTCATCCGGTCCCCGGGTTCAGCTCGCACTCGACGGCGAGCTCGACCGCCCGCTCCTCCTCGTCGGTCACCGTGCACTCGAGCGTCGCAATCGTACCAAAGAGCGCCTCCACGTCATCGTCGATGTCGACGCGCTCGACGAACATGGGAAAGTTCGTCGCCTCGATCAGCCCGTCGGGCGAGAGCACGAGGTGTCGCCGCTCGCGCGCGTCGCTTATCACCTCACCCTCCCCCGTGGTCAGGGTGCAGCGCAGCTGCACGTCCGGCAGCACACCGCCTACCCGAATCGACGGGCTGGTCCAGTAGCCGCCCTGGGGGTTGGCAACGACCACACACTCCCCGCCGTCGCTCATCGGGATGTACAGCTGCTCTTGGTAGTAGCCCATCTCGAGCCGTGGCTCGCCCTCGAGCACGTAGCCGCCCTCGTCCTGGTAGTCGACGTCGGGCTCGATGAGCCGGACCTCGACCGAACATGCGGCCGATCCCAGCAACGACAGGGACAGCAACAGCAGCATCACGCCGCTACATGACGCCACCCAACGGTCGTGGCGCACGTGATTCACGGCATCTGCCCCGGGCCCTTGTAAAGGACGAGCCCGCGGTCGAATGGCCCGAGCAGATCGCCACCGACCGCCCACGTGCCGCCGTCGTCATCGACCGTGACGGCATGTAGATGCAGCGCGACCGGCGGCTCGTCAGGCAACCGAAAATCACCGGCCGCGTCGCGCTCCGCGATGAACCCGCGGTTACCGACCACCACCGTCCTGTCCGCGTCGACCACGTGGACGCCGTTGAGCGCGGGCGCAAAACCCTCGTCCACATCGAAGCTGCGATCCGTCAGGCCGCCCCCGTCAAGCTCGAGGAGCACCGCATTGTTGCTTCCGCCCACCGCGACGGGCCCAAAGTCGGCGCTGCCGTGAACCGTGAGAATGCGGGAGCTGACGCCGGTCTCGAGTTGTTGAAACTCACCGTCGACCAGGTGCAGCACGAGTCCGCGCTCACCGACCAGCCACAGATCGTCCGCGCTCGCGCCCCACGCCTTGAACACCGCCCGCTCGGCCAACAGATCGCCCGGGACGCGGGGGTCGGGAACGAACGCATCGCCCTCCAGCATGAGCACCGTGCCGCGAACGTCGCCGCCCGGCATCGAGTCGTCGACCCACCCCCCCACGGTCCAGGCCTTGCCCGGCTCGGGGAAGAAGATGCCGAAGAGCGTCGCGTCGGTCCCGCTCTCGACCCGCTCGAAGCGATCGCTGCCTATCGGGTGGCGCAGCACCATGCCCGCCGCGCCGACCATCCAGAGGTTGCCCTCGTGATCGGGCGCAACCCACCACAGATCGCCCTCCACACCCGCATCGAGCTCCGACCACGCGCCGTCGGCGTGCCGCAGCACCATCGGTCCATCGCCCCCGTCCGCGCCCACCGCATAGACAAGCGAATCGCCCGCCCACACCGAGAGCACCGCACCCGGAAGCTCCTCGATCGATGTCACCCAATGCGCCGGCGCAGGCACCGAGGCGTCGGGGGCCGATGCGGCATCGTCGCCGCAACCGACCAGCATCGCTGCGGTCGCCAGCACAGCTCGCATGGCGCATCCTTTGCGCGCGTGATGTACCGGGGGGAAAGACATCCGCATGGGTATCTCGGTTATACCCCCGTCGAGTCAAGACGCCATCGCATGTGCACCGTCGAGTTGCCCGAGTAGGCGTCTCGAAGGCGACGTCATGACGCTGTATCGTCGATCGCCTCGGGCCGCCGCAGCAGAAAGAAGCTCGGCGTCGCGACCGTACGGCGGGGAAGCTGGAGGTAAGACCAGCCAAGCAACTGCGTGGGGTCGCCGGGGTTGAGCGCCACGATCGGGTCGCGCAGCAGCCGCGCGAAGTCGAACACGCTCTTGTCCTCGAGGCCGTAGTCGATCAGCAGCCCCCCGTTGCTTCCCTCGGGCATCGCTTGGCCCCCGGTGTCGACGACCCTGAAGTGTCCGAACGTGAAGGGCTTGCCCCTGCGCATCATCGCTTCGCAGGGTGCGTCCATTCCGTGCTGCTTCAGGCGAACGTTCCACCCACGAAGCTCGCCCGTGGTCTCGTCGCGCCGGAAGGCTTTCTGGAACGTCTTCCACGCGAGCCTGTCGATCCATGCGGGCATGCCCAGGCTCACGCCCTGGTAGGCGAGGCCATCGAGCGCATCCGGATCGATCGGGTGGCCGCTGCGCAGGCGCTCCTTGAGCTGCCGAGGCTTCAGTGGCAGCAGCGCATCGAGGGTGTCGTCAGGCATCGGCCGCCTCCGCCTGCAGTCCGCGGTCGATGCGGAACTTCCCCGCCCGGCGCAGGGCACGCGTCTCGGGCTGTGTCTCGGGCTGCCGAGCACACCAGTCGAGGTACCCGACCAGCGACCAGTCCGGGTCGTCGTCGAGGCCCGCGTTGAAGACACCGTGCTCGAGCGCATGGTCCACGGCCTCGGCCAGCGACTCGTGGTAGCCCTCGTAGACGGCCAGGTCGCGGATCCAGCGGTGGCGCGCCGTGTCCTGCTTCAGCAGGTCCTGCACCTGGTCGCGGAGCTTCTCGAGCTCGCCCGCTCGAAATGACAGCAGCTGCAGGTCGTAGTGGAACTCGTTGCCCGCGTGGTACGCGCCGATCATGTGGCTTCGGATCCTCCCCGGCGAGGAGATCATGCCGGTGAGGTCGCCCGGCGTGATCACCCTCTCCTTGACGAGGAAGGGGAAGCGCAGCGGCCGGTAGAGCATGAGGCGCGCACGCCGGTTGTCCCGCACCGTGGCGGAGGCCGCGGTCCCGACAGTCTCTGGTCGAAATGCCATGCGGTGCCACATCCGCAGCACACCGAGAAACAGCTGCCACTCGTTGGGCGGCTTGGCGACCAAGCCCGCTTCGTGCGCGAGGCGCACGTTGTCCATGATGCGCCCGGGCCGACGCAGGATTCGGTTCACGTACCAGGGGTTGTGCTGCGTGCTCATTGCGCCTCCAGCGCGTGGATGGCCGCGCGGTCGAGCTGCTGAAGTGCATCCACGTGGTCTGCGATGGCGTCCGCGTCGCCCCTTCGGAGTGACGCCACGAGCACCCGCCAACCCGCGACGTTGGTGAGGGGTCGCGCGTAGATGGCGCCCCGCAGCTTCGGCAGGCGCCCGACCATCGTGGCGATGGGATTGAAGCAGAGGCGCATCACCGCGCTGTGCGAGGCATCGAGCAATGACGACACCACCGCGACGTCCGCCTTCGCGCATGCGTCGGGGCCGGCGTCCGACTGGGCGAGGGCCTCCAGGGCGTCGATCGCGCGATCCACGTGGACGAGGTCCTCCTCGGTGGCGACCTCGAACAGCCGCTCGAGCAACGCACGCGCCATGTGGCGGCGCACGAACAGCAGGTCGCCCAGCACGTCCGCAAGCCTGTCGGTGCCGAGGGCGAGTTCGATGACCCCGGGCACGAGCTCCGGCCCGCCGTCCTTCTCGAAGTCGCGCACGATGTAGCCCCGGCCCTGGCGCACGCTCAGCAGGCCGGTGGCCAGCAGCTGGGTGAGTGCGCTTCGGACGGTGACGCGGTTGACGCCGAAGCTCTCCGCGAGGGCGCGCTCGGGCGGCAGCCTCACGCCCGTGTCGAGCTCGCCGCTGAGGATGGAGCGCCTGAGCGCGTCGGCACACCGGTCGGCGCTGGTCGATGGAGGTTTGATCTGCTCGAACATTGGTCCGATGGTACGACCAATTTTATGAAACGCCACCATGAATCTGCAAGTACTGGTTATCACCAGACATTCAGGCGACATGACATCCACGCTGGGGCCTGCGGTACGCTCGGCGCCTTCTCATACGCCTGGAGCCCCATGCCTGGACTGCACCTGATCGCCTTGCTGCTCATCTCGACCCTCGCCTTCGCCAGTGCTGGTCCGAGGAGCTCGACGCCCATGGCGTGACCGGCGCTGCCAACATCTCGCTCGTGCTGATCGCCGGCCCGGATGGCAACCTCTCCGAGGATGGCTACATGAAGATGGGCGGCACCGGCGAGATCACCGGGCTCGACAACATCTCCCCCAACCAGGTGAGCAACGTGGTCACGGTCGACAGCTTCGAGGCCGGCGTCGGCGCCTCCGGCAGCTTCAGCGCCGAGTGGGCCGACGAGGGCATGTTCTACGGCAACATCACCGGCACGTTCGACTTCGACTGCGAGTAGAGCGCTCCGGTCGCCGGCACGGGTCGCCGCAAGCCGCGGTGAGGTGAGGCGACCCGGGTGCCGGCTCAGGCGCTGACGAGGCGGGAGTCGACCAGCGGGCGGATGCGCTCGAGCAGCGCCGCGTCGTCGTGCTGGTTCGGGTGGAAGCCGGGCTTGAGGTAGGCGAGCAGCTGCCACTGCAGCGCGCGGCGGAAGCGCTGCAGCTTGCGGCCGCGCAGCTTGCCGCGCGCCGTGATGTAGTCGGCCTGCGTGATGCGCCGCGCGCGGGCGTCCTGCATCATGAATGCGCGCGTACCGCCATAGCTCAGCACGAGCGCGACCAGGGTCGCGATCGCGAAGCCCGCAACGCGCAGTGGGTAGTTCCACGGGTGGGCCAGCCGCAGCACGTCGAAGGCCACGTGCTTGTGTTCGATCTCCTCGATGGCGTGCCACTCGATCAGCTCGCGCATGGTGCTGTCGCAGTCGTCGAGCATGCCGTGGTCGAGCGCGAGCCCGGCGACGGTCGCGGTGTAGTGCTCGGCACCGGCGGTCATCGAGAGGCGCAGGCCACGCGGCAGGTGCTCGTTGGACCAGCGTGCGATGCGCCGCACGCGGCCGACCATGGAGTCGACCTCGTAGCCCTGCCGTCGCAGCACTTCGAAGAAGCGCTCGTGCTGGTTTGCATGCTGACCCTCCTGGCCGCAGAACGCGCGCACGTCCGCTCGCAGGGCCGGGTCCTCGATGTCGGCGAGGTGGTCGTGCACCGACCTCACGAAGAAGCGCTCGCCGTCGGGGAACGCCAGGTTGATGGCGTTGAAGAAGTGCGTCTTGAGCGGGTTGTCCTCCAGGTAGAACCGGGGGATCTCGCGCTCGAAGTCCAGCGCCGGGCGACGTACGGGAATGTTCTGGCTCAGCATTGGCAACCTCCGCGATCAATGTCGGGGGTGGCCGGGGCCGGGTCAAAGGCCTGCGCGTGCTTTGGCCGGGCCGGCTTGGAACCTGGCCGCTAGCGTTTCGCTGGGGGGCGCTTGGCGGCCCGAAACGCTTGCACGGTCTGTCCGGTCCAGCGCCGAAATGCCCGGTGCAGCGCCTGTGCGGTGGTGAAGCCGAGCGCCTGCGCGACCTCGTCGGTGGACCGCGTGTCGTCGGCCAGCGCGTCGATCGCGAGCTCGTGGCGCACGGAGTCGACGACTGCGCGGAAGGTGGTGCCCTCGTCCTCGAGGCGCCTGCGCAGGGTGCGCTCCGAGACGCCCAGCGAGCGAGCGACGACCCCAAGGGTGAGCTCCTCCTTGCCCAGACGCTCACGCAGCAACCGGGCGACCCGATCGCCGTGGCCCGGTACGGGGTCGGGACCCGCGGGGCCCGGCGTCAGCAACCCGCGGGCCGCCTCGCCGAGCAGCCGGCCGGCCTGTGCATCCCCGCGCAGCAGCGGCCGCGCGAGGGCCTCCGTCGGAAACCGGAACTGCAGTGCGTCGGCATCGAAGGCAACGTCGCAGTCGAAGAAGCCCTCGATGTACGATGCATCCGCGGGCCTTGGATAGGGGAACGACAGCCGACGCAACCCCAGCACACCGAGGCCCGTCTGGCGGCGGGCCGCGATCAACAGACTCGCGGCGATGAAGTCGTACCCTGCCGGGTGCAGCGGCATCGCGTCGTCCAGGTGGACATGCAGCTCCGACGTCTGTTCGTCACGGACCAGCGCAATGCGCAGCCCGTCATGGAGGATCGGCAACAGCGAGTCGAGCATCGCGAGCCCCTCGCCGACCGTCTGCTGACTGCGGGACGCCAGCTCGACGAGGTCGAAGTGTCCGGGCTCCACCTCCTGCGCGGCGAGTAGCCCGATGTCCGGGCGCGCGCTCAGCTCCACGGCCCACGTCAGCAGCTGGTTCGCGAGCTCGAGGTCGATGCGCGCCTCGGCCGCGGGGCGGTCGGATTCGAAGCCGATCACCTCGAGCCCGGCGTCGACGGGCAGCCCGAGCCTGCGAGCGACCTGAAAGAAGGGCCAGGTGACCCCGGGATGCGCACTGCCTGCCACGGACCGACCATAGAGGACGGTACGGGCGGCCGCCAGCGCCCTACGCAACCCGGTCGCGCATCGGTTAGGATCGGTGCATGCGCTTCTTGCACCCCGAACGCGACGAGCAGCTGGAGCTGTCGCTCGACGACGTATTCATCCTGCCGGCACACTTCGACGGCGGCTCGCGGCTCGACGTCGATCTGTCGCCGGACGACTTCGCCGGGGGCTCGCACCCCGTCGTCGCCGCCAACATGAACGCGGTCACCGGCAAGCGCATGGCGGAGACCATGGCGCGCTACGGCGGGCTGGGGGTGCTGCCGCAGGACATGGCGATGGAGACCGTCGAGCGCATCGTGGGGCACATCCACGGCGCGCACCCTCGATTCGACACGCCCCTGTCGGTCACGCCCGAGGCGACGCTTCGCGACGTCGCCGGGATCATTCGCAAGCGCTCACACGGCCTGGTGGTCGTCGTGAACGAGGCCCGCGAGCCGCTGGGGCTGATCACCCTCGCCGACCTGCGCGACGGCGACCAGTACACGCCCGCGGGGCAGCTCATGTCGCGGCAGGTCGTCACCATCCCCGACGACGCGGACAACCGCAGCGCGTTTGAGATCATGGATGGCGCCCGCGTGAAAGCGGCGCCGGTCGTCGGAGGCAGCGGCCGACTCGTCGGGGTCCTCGGACGCGACGACGCCGTGCGCATGGACATCATGGAGCCCGCCCGCGACGACGACGACCGACTGCTGGTGGCCGCCGCCGTCGGCATCAACGGCGACGCGGCGCGACGCGCGGAGGGGCTGCTCGAACTCGGCATCAACTGCCTCGTGCTCGACACCGCCCACGGCCACCAGCGACGCATGCTGGAGGCGGTCTCGGAGGTCAAGCGCGCACTCGCGGGTCGAGTCCCGATCGTCGCCGGCAATGTCTGCACCGAAGACGGCACCAACGCGCTGCTGGACGCGGGTGCGGACATCGTCAAGGTCAACGTCGGCCCCGGTGCCATGTGCACGACGCGCATGCAGACGGCCGTGGGCCGCCCGAGCTTCTCGTCGGTCCTCGCCTGCGCGCGCGCTGCGCACCGGCGCGGCAAGCATGTCTGGGCCGATGGCGGCGTGCGCCACCCACGGGATGTCGCGGCCTACCTCGCCGCCGGCGCTTCGCGCGTGATGATCGGCACCATGCTCGCGGGCACCTACGAGAGCCCCGGCGACATCAAGGAGGACCGCGAGGGCCGCGCATACAAGGAGAACTACGGCATGGCCAGCGCCCGCGCGGTCACCCTGCGGGTCGAGCAGGACGATGCCTTCGAGCGCGCCAAGAAGGGCTTCTTCCGCGAGGGCATCTCCTCGAGCCGCATCTACCTCCGCGACGGCTTCGAGTCCGTCGGCGCCATCATGCTCGACATCCTCACGGGCGTGCAGAGCGCCTTCACCTACGTGGGCGCACGGGATCTCGGAACGTTTCGGGAGAATGTGACGGTCGGGGTGCAGACTGCAGGCGGCTTCGGGGAGGGGACGCCGCACGGGAAGGTGCGGGCCTAGCGACGCAGTGGCGTCGTCACCTGAGGCCGTCACGTTCTCACGGCAACGCATGGAGCGTAGCGGCAGCTCGAGGCCGGTTGCGCACCGAAGTGAAACGTGTTCTATTTTCGGCGTGCGAACTTGGAGCGATGCCATGCGACCCATCGGGGCAACCCTTGCTCTGGTGGCGGCGACGGTCATCGGCTGCTCCTCCGGCGATGATGCCGACGATCGGCGGGGCATCGGTGGTAGCGGCGGCGCGAACGGCAGCGAACCGATCACGTCGGAGCAATCACCCGGTGCGGGAGGCGGCTCTGGCATGGGCGCCGACCCGAGCGCAGCCGTGGACGGGCCACCCGGCAACGCTTCCGCGGAGACGCTCTGCGATGGTATCGACGATGACGGCAACGGCGTGATCGACGACGTCGACGTGGGTGGCGATGGCATCTGCGACTGCCTGAGCGTCGCGACGCTGGGGCAACCCGGCGGAGCTGGCAACGGGAGCGTCTTCAGCGCGTGGCTCTCGATGCGCTCCACCAACGGAGCCACGGATCTCGCGGACGCCGTGCTCACGGACGAGCTGCTAGCCCCCTTCCAGGTGCTGATCATCCAGAACGTGAGTGGCTACGACGCGTACGCGCCGAGCGAGGTCGAGACGCTGCAGCGATGGGTGGAAGCCGGCGGTGGCGTGATGACGCTGATCGGATATGCCGGCGCGGACGAAGCGAACAACGTCAACGGCCTGCTCGCTCCCTACGGCCTGAGCTACGGCACCGTGGATGTGATGAAGGCTACCTTCGATCTGGCGACGCTCGCCTCGCAGACCGCGCCCGTCGTCGAGTGGCCGGGCCACCCGCTGTCCATGGGCGTGACCGCTGTCGGAATGGACAATGGCAAGCCCGTGCTCGGCAACGCGGCGATCGTTGCTACGGGCGAGGGCCACACGCTCGCGATGGTTACGGAGGCCGGCGCGGGCAAGGTGTTCCTCTGGGGCGACGAGTGGATCACCTTTGACAGCGAGTGGGTGGGCCGTCCGGAGTTTCAGATCGAGCTCTTCTGGGTGAACATTCTCGGGTACCTGACTCCGGCCGAGGAGTGCCAGGTGGCGGTCCCTCCGGCCCTGCTGCTCTAACGCCCATGCGCACACGGAACCTCGCCCCGTTGCGCGATCAAGGAGCGCTACAGAGATGAACTGGTACAGAATCAAGACCGCGGCGATCGGACTGAAGCGCCTGGCGGCACTGCCCGAGGAGGACAAGCAGGCTTGCATCGACGCCTACAAGTTCTTCCAGCGGATGCAAGACGGCGAGGAGACCGAGACCGCGGACGAGACGAAGGCTGTCGCGGACTACTACAAGGTCCTCAACAACATGCTGTCGATCTTCGACCTGGAGAAGCTCTACATCCCTCCATTGCTGAATGAGACCGAGGGCCTCTATGGCAATCAGCTGCTGTGCGAGCAGGCGGTGCTGAAGGAGCTGGAGCTAGAGGCTCCTGCCCAATCCCACCTGTTGGACATGGGGTGCGGGAGAGGTCGAATCTCGCACTACTTCGCCACGCTCACCGGTGGCCAGGTCTCCGGCTACAACATCGATCCCAACCAGATAGAGAACGCGATCGACTGGGCTGCGGAGTGCAGCATGAGCGACCGCCTTCACTTCCAGGTCGGCAACCATCACGACCCACTCCAGTACGCCTCGGGCAGCTTCGATGGATGCTTCTCATTCCAGGCTGTCTGGCCCTTCTTCAAGAAGGATGAGCTGGATGCCCACGCGCAGGAGATGTTCCGCGTGCTGAAGCCGGGGGCGCGCTACTCGTGTTCCGAGTACCTGCTGACCCCGTACTTCGACTGGAGCGACGACGAGCACGTCGCACTCCACAAGCTGTTCCTTCCGACACTGGCGGCCACGCAGTCGATGTATCCCGCCGACGTCTGCGCCGCCCTCGAGCGAGCCGGCTTCAAGATTCTCATCTCGGCGCCCTCGAAGAGCGAGGCGTGGCCGCTATGCGAGCAGAAGCGTGACTTGATCTACCGCGGCCGAAGGGTCGTCAGGGCACTCGAGGCGGTCGGCGTCGTGCCCGCATGGGTCGAGGAGTCGCTCGATCTTCTTCAGCGAGGCGGCCAGGCCTGGACCGACGCGGAGAAGGCCAAGATCGCGGATCTCAACTGGCGAATCGTCGCCGAGAAGAGCGTCGATCAGGTTGCGGCCGTGGACACCGCGCCGTCTGTCGCTGCCAGCGCCTGACGGATCCTACGACTACTTCTGGAACACGGCCTCCACCGTGCACAGTCCACTGTCGCGCAGGCCGTTCATCAGGTTGCCGAACTTGATCTTGGCGGTGTCGCCCATCAACAGATGGATGCCGAGCGGCGGCGGCCCTCCGTTGTTCGCGTTTCGCTCCGCGGCCGCCTCGAACCACGCCACCGACGCGGCCGTCGTGATGATCCATTCCAGCTCGGAGAGCCCGAGCCCATTCACCAACTCGCGCGTCTCCTCGGGAGTGGCGAGAAAGCTCATGCTGGAGTCGCTCGCCCAGGGCACGGGAAACGTCACGGGCCCGTCCGCCCCGGCGAAGACGTCATGGAACACGAGGTGCCCGCCCGGACGCAGCACGCGAGCCGCCTCCGAGTAGAAGCGGACCTTGTCCTCGATGTTCATCTGCACGTGCTCGGTCCAGACGACGTCGAACGAGGCGTCGTCATGGGGTAGCTCGAGTGCGCTGGCCTGCGTGAAGCGGGTGCGGTCCGCCAGGCCAACCCGACTGGAGAGACTCGTGGCCACGTCGCAATAACTCTGCGTGAGATCGATACCCGTCACCTGGCAGCCGAACTCCCCGGCGAGAAAGCGTGCCGTTCCGCCCAGGCCAGAGCCGATGTCGAGGACCTCCGACCCCGCCTTCAGCTCGAGCAATCCAGCCAGCTCCTCCGTGGCCTCGCGACCGCGAATGTGGAACTCGTCGACGGGCGCGAGGTCATCGGCTCCGAGCGACTCCGGGTCCTTTCCCGCCATGCGAAGACCCTCCAGGATGCGCTCGGCGAGGTTCGGCGCGTCGTAGTGACCCGCGATCTGGGGGTGATTCGTCTGCTGGACTGCACTTGTCGGCGTCGTCATGGCGGTCTCCTGTTGTGGTCCAGAAACTATTGGCGAGATGCCGGTGCGGGCCCATGACCCACCGTCCAAAGTCGTTGCCCAAGCGTCCACGATTGAGGAAGATGGAGGCATGGACGCCCTTTCAGACGCCCTGCAGGCCATCGAACTCAGTGGTGTGATCTTCCTGCGCGGCGAGTTCGGCGGGCAGTACGGCGTATCGATGCCCCCGCCCACGCTGTCGCATCCCATCGTGCAGCCCAAGTCAGGTGATCACCGGCTGGTGATGTTTCACATCGTCCAGGAGGGGACCGGCTACGTCGAGGTCGACGGCTTCGAGGCGCAGCGCTTGAGCGAGGGCGACCTGATCATCGTCTTCGACGACCTGTACCACTCCCTCGTAGACGCGCCCGGGCGCCCCACCGTCCCGGGTGCCAACCTCGCGGTCGAGCAGAGCGCGGTCGCCGTGCCCCTGTCGGTGCGTCTTGGCGATGATGAGCCTGACATCCGCATCGTCTGCGGAATGCTCCAGTTCGTGGCCGGCAACTTCAACCCCGTCTTCGACGCCCTGCCCCCCTACCTCCACCTCGCCAAGGATGCGGGACCATCCAGTTCCTGGCTGCAACAGAACCTGTCTCACATCGTGCAGGAGGCCGAGTGCGGACGCCCTGGTGCCGGTGCCCTGCTGGGCCGGCTCACCGAGCTGCTCTTCGTCGAGACCCTGCGCTGCTACCTCGAGGGTCTTCCCGACTCGGAGAGCGGCTGGCTTGCGGGCCTCAACGACCCGGTCGTCGGTGCGGCGCTGCAGTCGATCCACGCTGCACCCTCTCGCGATTGGACGGTCGCGGACCTGGCCAAGCAGGCGGGTGCATCGCGCTCGTCGTTCTCCGCGCGCTTCAGCGGACTGCTGGGCATCGCGCCGCTGGCCTACGTCACGCGTTGGCGCATCCGACTGGCAACCAACCTGCTGGGCAATCCAGCGCTCTCCCTTGCCGACATCGCCGGGCAGGTCGGCTACGAGTCCGAGTCCGCCTTCAGCCGCGCATTCAAGCGTGAGGTGGGCACGCCGCCGGCGGCATGGCGCAACAGGGCGACCGTCGCCTAGGCGATCACCTGCCGAGGGTCCACGCCCGGGTACGGCAGCGGTGACCAACAGACGAGGACCGCGCATGGACGAGTCAGACCGCGATGCCAACGCCGAGCAGATCGAGTTCTGGAACGGGCTGGCGGGCGACAGCTGGGTGGCGAGCCAGGTGGAGATGGACGAGCTGCTCGATGGACTCATCGAGCCCCTACTGGATGCGGCCGAACCCACCCGGGGCCTGCGATGCATCGATGTGGGATGTGGTTGCGGGGCGACCACGCTGGCGCTGCGCAGGCGCATGGGCGGAGACGGACACGTCGCGGGAGTGGATGTCTCGGCTCCCATGTTGGCGAGGGCACGCGAGCGCGCACGGCAAGCCGAGCTGGACATCGACTTCGAGTGCGCCGATGCGAGCAGCCATCGCTTCGGGCCGCATGGGGTCGACCGCATGATCTCACGCTTCGGTGTGATGTTCTTCGACCGACCCGTGGAGGCCTTCACTCACCTTCGGGACGCACTGTCGCCAGGCGGCAAGCTCTCGTTCTTCTGCTGGCAATCGGCCGCCAACAATCCCTGGTTGCACGTCCCCATGCGAGCTATCGGACCCATCCTCGCGCCGGATGCCCCTGCGCCGGACCCGAGCGCGCCGGGGCCCTTCTCGCTGGGCGACCCGCAGCGGCTGCACGGCATTCTTCAGGAGGCGGGGTTCGCGCGTCACACCATCGACGACTTCCCGTACCCGATGGGCCCCCGGGGCAGCCTCGACGACGCGCTGCGCTTCTATACGCGGCGGGGTCCGGTGGCCCGGCTGTTCCACGACGCCGATGCGGGACTGCGGGATGAGGCGACCGAGGCGCTCGCGGCGGCGATCAAACCCCACCACGACGGTGAGCGCGTGAACCTCCAGGGCAACGCCTTCCTGGTCACCGCCGCGCGGTGACTCAGGAACAGCGTCGGTGCCCGGGGGCGCCATGCATTGACGCCCGCTGGACGATCGTCAGCCCGCCTGCTCGCGGAGAAACTTCTCGATGACGGTAGCCAACCACACCGGCGACTCCTGCATCGGGTAGTGCCCGGCGTTCGGCAGGACCTCGAGCCGCGCGTTCGGCAGCCACTCCATGTACGTCTGCTTCATGACGTCAGCGTTCAGCGCGCCGTCGTGTTCGCCGACGACAACCAGCGTCGGCACATCGAGTCCCTTCACCTCGTCGGAGAAGTCCGTCTTGGTCCAGGCCGTGAGGTAGTCGGCGAACGCGTCGCGCGTGGTGCTCTCGCGCGAGCACCGCACGCGCCAGTCGAGCCACTGACCGGAGAGCCGCCCACCGGTGGTGAAGTCGAGGATCATGCGCCGGTTGTCGTCGCTATCGGGTGCGCCCGAGAAGAGCGCCTCGCCGTCGGCGTCGAGTGGCACGCCCGAGGCCGGCACCGGCGTCAGCGCGGTGATGCTCTTGACGCGCCCCGGCGCATCGAGTGCGACCCGCTGTACGGCCATGCCACCCATCGAGTGGCCGACGACGTGGAAGCGGTCCCAGTCCAGGCGGTCAGCGAGCGCGATCACGTCGGCCGATATCTCCGCCATGGTGTGCTCGCCCTGCATCTTGATGGACTTGCCGTAGCCCCTGTAGTCGACGAAGGCGTAGGTGAAGGCGTCGCCGTCGAGGAACGGCAACATCGGGTCGAACACCGTGTAGTCGCCGAACCATCCCTCCAGCACGATGACGCGCTCGCTCCCCGAACCCACGACCTCGTGTCCAATTGTCTCGTTGTCTTTGTTCATGTCGATTCCTCCCCTTGCTCTCATCTTCAGTGTTCAGTCCACTCGATTGCCCACAGCGGGTATGACAGCCCGGCAGCGCCCGGCCGTCACTCACAACATCTCCGCGAGCATGGCAGCGGCGCGCTGGGCGCCGTCCCGCTCGACATCTCGGTAGTTCAGCTCGCGCGACAGCTCATCGGCGAGCGCACCTGCGATGACATCCGGCGTGGAGTCGTTAAACGCCATGCGCCTTCCTGCGCGATATCGATCGAGCCTGTTGGGAACATGGAAGTTCTGCTCGAAGTGATTGTCGAGCGGGAAGTAGAGGAAGGGGCGCTTGTTCGCCGCGAGCTCCATCGATGTCGTGAGCCCGCCCTGCACCATCGCGACGTCGCACACCGCGAGGTGTCGATAGAGGTTGTGCACATAGGGTCGAATCTCCAGACCCTCGCGTGCATCGAATCGCCTCGGATCGATGCGCGGTCCCGCAACGGCGACCATGCGCAAGTTGGGAATGCGCTCGCGCGCCTGGTCGAAGCTCGCGATCACGCGGTTGAGCAGGTGCTCTCCGACACCCGAACCGCCGACAGTCGCAATGCACAGCGTCTCCTCGGTGCCGTAGCCGAGCTCGTGACGAATCTTCTCGCGGTCGACGTACTCGTCGGGGTCGAAGCCCGTGATGTAACCCGCAAAGGAGAAGTTCTCCTCGGTCCAGTCGCGAATCATGGGCAGGTCGGGGCCGAAACGTGCATCGACGATGTCCTCGGGGTTGCCCACGAAGATGGCGCGGTCGCGCACGCGCCCCAGCCGCGCGATGTGTTCGATCATCTCCGCGTTGTAGTCGGCTGTCAGGCAGGCCTCGTGCTCGCCCCCCTGCTCCATCGGCAACCATCCGACAAAGTCGGTCAGCCACGCGTAGGGCGCCCGCTTCTCCTGAGGGTTCTCGTGGAGGTAGTAGTCGATCTCCCACGCCTCATCACCCACCCACAGGTCGTAGTCCTGGTCGTTGACGACGTCGCGGAAGACCATGAAGTTGTTGATCAGGATCTCGTCCATGCGGCGCCATGCCTGGAAGCAGTGCAGCTCGTGCTCACAGGACTCGCTCTGCATGTGCGCGGAGTCGCTGGCCAGGCGGCTGCTCGCTGGATGGATGCGCTCGCCCTCCGCCTCGAGCACACGTGTCACCGGATCCTGAGCCAGCCAGTCAATTCGAATGTCGGGCACCTTCTTGCGAAGCTCGCGCGCGATGGCCACGTCGCGCTGCGCGTGACCGAGTCCGATCGGCGAGGAGACGAACAGCGCCTTCTTGGCCCGCACCTTGCCGCGCCTGGTGGTCGAACCGCGCAAGCGGGGCGGCTCGATGAACTCACGCGTGGCGACGTTGACCTTGACCGGATCGCGGAGCTGCGGCGCATGTCCAGAGCCTTCGATCGAAAGGAACGTCGCTCCGCACAGCTCGGCCATCGCCTCGCCGTTGTCGTGGGGAGACTGCTGGTCCGCGGTGCCGTGAATCACCAGCACGGGACAGCGCAGGCCCCGTGCCATCCTTCTGAACTCGTCGGCGTCGGGGATCGGTCCGAGCTGACTCGCGATCAGTGTCTCCGCGTCGGTCTCCATCGCCCAGCCGACGGCGTCCTCGATCTGCTTCGTGGAGTGGGGCTCGGGGAACATCGCCGCCATGAAGAAGTGAACGTAGCCGGCGTAGTCCTGCCGAATGGAGTGGACGTTGTGCCTGTCCCATCCCTCGTTGCTCCGGAGCTTGCCGCAGAACCATCGGTTGCCCGGGTCGGGGGACTGCGCGCCCGCCGCACCGATGAAGACCACCGCCTGGACGCGATCCGGGTGTTGATCGGCGAGGATGAGCGTGCGGTGCGTGCCGCGCGAAAAGCAGAGCACCGTGGCCTCGGCCGTGCCGGTGTGGTCGAGAATCGCAAGCGCGTCATCCGCCAGCGCCTGCTCAGAATAGGCAGCGGGATCCTGCGGCCTATCGCTGAGTCCGTTGCCACGCGGGTCGAAGGTGAGGCAGCGGTAGTGCTGGGCGAAGTATGGGATCTGCGCCTTCCAGCTCCTGGAGTGCAGAATCGACCAGGTCGGCATGAACAGCAGCGTGGTGTCGCCCGAGCCGAAGAGCTCGTATTGGACGCGCACCCCGTCGCGCTGCACGTAACCGTGCTGCTCGGGCTCCCTCGCCCTCATGGCGCGCCGCCGCCCTCGTCGAGTCGCTGCAGCCAGCTGTCCACCGCGGACAGCAGCTCGTCGTGCCCGTCGCGGATCCCCAGCAGGCGCTCGAGCATGATGCCCTGGTTGAACGTCATGACGAGCGAGACCCAGGCGGCGACGGGCACCTCGTCGTCGGCGCGCGCGTACTCGTCGAGCGCCGCGGCGAAGGACTCGCTCAGCACCGCTCGCCACTCGGCGTTCACCTGGACGATGCGCTGGCGCAGCTCCGGCCGGTTCCATGCAAGCGCCTGAAGCTCGAACCAGACCTTCGGGTAGCCCGCCGCGAGGTCCTCTTCGAGAAAGCCCATCGCCGTGCGCCACTTCTCGATGAAGGGCACGTCGCGGGCGTACATCTCACGCTGCCGTTCGATCAGACGGCCGGTGAATCGCTCGAGCACCTGCGCGAACAACTCCTCCATCGAGCCGAAGTAGTAGTGAACCAACCCGTGGTTGGCGGATGCCTCCTCGGCGAGCTTGCGCGTGGAGATCTTCGCGTAGCCGACCTCGATCAACAGGCGCTCGGCTGCGTCCATGAACGCCTCCATCGCCTTCTCCCGCGGAACCTGTTTGCTGTCGCCCATACCCATCCTTAGTCAACTGACTAAGACATCTAGGTTAGTCAGTTGACTAAAGTCAAGTGCGCTCATCCAGAGCGGGGCGTTGGTGCTCCTGATTCCTTGAAATCATTGGTAAACTATCTCGGGCGCGGCGGGCGTCCTCCCCGGGATATGGGCGCCAGCGGTCCGCTGCGACTCGGCTCAGATGTACCAGCGGAACGTCGTCGACGCCGCGAAGTTTGCCGTCCCGAATCGCGGGTGGATGGCATCCAATCCGTCCTGCGCGCCCGCACTGCCGAGCGCCAGCGACCAGGTCAGCTTGCGCCAGACCTGGAACTCCGCGCCAGCGAACGAGATGCCCTGGTAGCGAAGCTTCGTGTCGACCTCCACGCCATCGACGGTCTCGTCGGACTGTCCTGCGATCGCGCCGACGTAGGTCTCCAGAAAGATCCTGTACGGCCGGGTGCCGAAGGGTGACTGAAAGCGGACGACGGCACCGAACCCGGCGGCGCTGACCTTTGCCATCGGACTCCTGATCGCCAGACCGTAGGGGGCGAGCGCGAACCACTCGGTCAGGTTGAACGGTACCGAGAACATCGATGCGTCATTGAGCTGAACGGTGCCCCCGGTGAGGCCGAAGCTGAGCACCGCGTCGTCGAGGTCGGGTGCGACCTGCCACTCGTCGGCCAGGGCTTGCGTCGGGATAGCCAGGAGTAGCGCGACGACGACGGCGAGCGAGGACGCATGAACTGCTATGGGTTTCACATCTGGCATGTCGACTTCCTTCCGCGCCTCGACAGCGAGGCTCGCGCCCACGTACGACGCATCATTCGTGCCATGTCTCGAACGCGGGATCAGGCCATCAACCCCGTGCGATCCGCGCAATGGGTGCGACGGGCCGGCCGCCCGAGTGCAGATGCTGCGCGGACCATCCGAGCTGCCGAGGTCGCGCCGCTACTCGTCGATGAGGGCCGCGCGCACCGCGTCGCGGATGTCCGTCACCTCGGGGCCGCCCGCCAGTGAGCTGAGGTCACCCGTGGCGCCGCCGAGGAACGCAGCGGTCGAATCGCCCATGCCTCCGATGCGTGCGTAAACGAGGTCGCGCGTCGGATCGACGAACGCGATCTGTCCCTGGAATCCGAGGGCCATGAAGACCTCCTGCGGGTCGCCGGGGTGCCACTTGCCGTCCCCTTCGCTGCGGCTCGAGCCGGTCGGCTCCACCCAGTGCCCGTCCCGGTTCAACCACCAGAGGTAGCCGTAGGCGCTGTTGAGCTCGGTCGATGGCACGGTGGCCTCTTCGACCCACGTCCGCGAGACGATTTGCTCGCCCGCCCAGCGGCCGTTGCGCAGGAACAGGTAGCCGAGGCGTGCGAGGTCGTCGCAGGATGCCTGCATGCCGCCGAACGTCGTGGCGTTGCCCGCGTCATCGAGCGTGTACTCGGCACCCATGCCCAGCGGTTCGAACAGGACCTCGCGCGCGAAGTCACCCACCTCCATGTCCGTCGCCTGCTCGAGGACCGCCTCCAGCGTCTGGATGGCGGAGTTGTTGTACTCCCACCACGTGCCGGGCTCGTGGTCCTGCCCAAGCTCGACCGCGAACCGCGTCTTGTCCGCGGCCAGCGTGGCCATGCCCACGTAGTCCGTCGTCAGTGCCCACTCACGGCCCGAGTCGTTGCTGAGCAGGTTGCGCACGGTGACGTCTTCGCTATCCGTGCCCTGCCACTGGGTGATCGTGTCCGACGCGCGGTCGTCGATGCCCAGCAGTCCGCGATCCTGGGCGATGCCGACGAGCGTGCTGGTGAACGACTTGGTGGCGGAGAAGACGTCCTGCCGCGTGTCGCGGTCCCAGCCGTCCCAGTACCACTCACCCACCACCTTGCCGCCCTGGATGACCATGAAGCAGTGGGAGTCGTGTCCCTCCGCCGTGTCGGCGGCCTCCTGCAGTCGGGTCGGGTCGATGCCGTGGTCCTCGGGCGCGCCCGTCTCCCACTCTTCGCCCGGATAGAGCGCGTCGTCCTCTGGCCCGCCCTCGAGCGCGACCGAAGCATCCTCACCGCCGGCGTCGACGTCGGCGGCGTCGCTACACGCGGTGCAGAGCATCGAAGCCACCACAATCCCCGGGGCCCAGCGCCAGCGGCTACGCATCGGACCTGTCGGTATCCTCGTCATGGGCAAACACGGTCGCGGATATCGATCGTCTCGATGCACGTCGTCAGGTTATGGGACGCCCCCGCCTTTGCAACAGGAATGCCACAGTGCCAGCCGTCGCGCGCCGATACACCGTCGGCCAGCGCGCCGCCAGTGGAGGGCTGACTGGACTTGCGCTCGCGCAAGTCGCACCGCGCCCGGGCCGTGCCGGTGTGTCTTCGAGCACAATCGTAGCGCCCGGCGTGGTACGCGAGTAAGGGCCCTTGATTCTTTTCCGGGGCCCGCCCCCGGGAGAGGTAGTGTTGTTCCGACATTCTGAAGACCGACTGCCCGTGCTGATCTTCAGCAGCATGGCCGCCGTCGACGTCGCGGCCTACCTGCTGGTCGATAGCCTCTGGCTGCTGATTCCGTACTTCGTGCTGATGATCATCCCCAAGGGGATCTGCTCGGCATGGAACCACCACCACCAGCACGCGCCGACCTTTCGGTCCGCCCCGCTCAATCGCCTGCTCGAGTTCATCTACGGGCTGCATACCGGCATGCCGACGAACATGTGGGTCCTGCATCACGTGCTGGGACACCACGTGAACTACCTCGACCAGAGCAAGGACGAGAGCGGGTGGACGCGCAAGGACGGCACCCAGATGGGCGAGCTCGAGTACACCGTGCACATTGCGCTGACCGCCTATCCGCGAGCGCTCGCGGTCGGCAAGCGGTACCCGCGAATTCGCCGCGACTTCCTCATCTTCGGCGGGCTCGCGTGGGCGACGGCGGGTCTGCTCGTGTGGGCGCGCCCGGCGCAGGGGCTGCTCCTCTACGTCCTACCGATGATCACCACGATCTTCTACACGTCCTGGGTGACGTACGACCATCACGCGGGCCTGCGCGCGACCGAGCACATCGCGGGTTCCTACAACATCCTCAATGACTGGTTCAATCGGCTCAGTGGCAACCTCGGCTTCCACACCGCCCACCACTGGCGCCCCGGCGTGCACTGGTCGCGGCTGCCCGCGCTGCACGAGCGGATCAAGGATGGCATCCCGGCGCACTGCTACACGAAGACGCTCTTTGACGCAGTCCTACCGAATCCACCCTCGGACGAGCAGGACCACCGCGACGCCCCGGCGGCACCCATGCAGTCACCCGACCTGGAGGCACACTAGCCATGACGACGACGACGGCCGAAGACGAAAAAATCGAGTGGGGACGCACGTCGACGCAGCTCATGCTGGTCGCGCACCTCGTGCCGTTTGCGGCGCTCTGGATCGGTGTTCGTCCGATCGACTGGTGGATCTGCGGCGGGCTCTACGTCCTGCGACTCTTCGGGATCACCGCGACCTATCACCGCTACTTCGCCCACCGCTCGTACAAGATGGGGCGCAAGACGCAGTTCGTGATGGCCTGGATCGCCTGCATGTCGGCCCAGAAGGGGCCACTGTGGTGGGCGGGTATCCACGTCGACCATCACAAGTTCTCCGACCTGGAGAAGGACCCCCACTCGTCACGCAAGGGCTTCTGGTGGTGCCACATGGGCTGGATCCTGTGCTTGAAGACGAAGGAGACCCGCCTCCACAACGTCAAGGAGTGGGCGAAGATGCCGGAGATCGTGTGGCTCAATAACTGGCACATGGTCCCGGCGATCACCCTGGGCGTGACCGTGTGGTGGTTCGCAGGTTGGAGCGGCCTGGTGACCGGATTCTTTCTGTCGACGGTGCTGACCTGGCACGGCACGTTCACGATCAACAGCTTGATGCACAAGTACGGCACGACCCGCTACGTCACCAAGACCCACGACGACAGCAAGAACACCGCAATCCTCGCCGTCCTGGCGATGGGCGAGGGCTGGCACAACAACCACCACTACTACCAGTCGTGCACGCGGCAGGGCTTCTACTGGTGGGAGATCGACATGACCTATTACATCCTGAAGGTCATGTCCTGGCTCGGCCTGGTCTGGGGCATTCGCGAGCCCCCCGCCTACGTCTTCGACGCTGCCCACGAGCACCGCGTCGCCAGCCAGGCCAGCCTCCAGACCTGAGCACCGCGCGTCCGTCGGTCCCGCGGAGTCATCAGACGAACGGCTCGGCGTCCCGGCAGACGCGCTCGACGAGCGAGGGAACGAAGCCGCGCTCCAGCTCGGGCCGTTCATGGATCCATCCCAGGAGCGCAAGGCCCCGAATGAGGTCGAACATCGGCAACAGCGCCACGACCTCCTCGGCGAGGGGGCGCTGTGCGCGGTAGCCCCCGACGAGGGCATCGCGGACCGAGTCGAAGTCGGGGCGGCCGGTGTTGCCGAACAGCGCGACCGCGAGGTCGTAGGCGTGGAAGCCGAAGCCCGCGTCGTCGAAGTCGATGACGTTGAGCCGCTCGCCCTCGACGAGCACGTTACCCGGGTGCAGGTCGGCGTGGATCATGCTGTAGATCCCGCCGTCGGTGCCGAGCGCGACGAGACGGCGATGGAGCGCCGTGCGCACCTCCAGCAGGAATGCGCGCTGTCGGTCGGTCAGCTCCGAGAGCTCCCAGAACGGACCCCAGAACGGCGAGTCGCCCATCAGACCGTCGGCGTCGAGGCTGTGGCGAAATCATCCGAGAGCGCGGCCAGCTAGTGAAACTCCTCCAGCGTCTGCTCGAACGCTTGCAGGAAGGCGTCGGCGTGCTCCACCTTCCCAAAGATGCGCTCGCGACGCCCCACGAGCTCAGCGGTTCCCATCGCAGCCCTCCCTTCCTCAGCATAGCCCGACTACGGCCAGCGTCGCGATCGCAGTCGAGCCCGCTAGTCGGGCAGGACGACACGCCTGATGGTCGAGTCCGCCGCGATCAGCAGGTTGCCGTCGGCGTCGATCGCCATGTGGCCGATGGTGTCCGCGGTAACGCCACCGCCGGCATCGACCGCCGGACCCCAGTCGCCGCTGGGCCCTGACGCGCCTCCGAATACGCTATAGATATTGCCGTCGGGGGAGATGCCGCGGATGCGGTTGTCGTAGTAGTTGTCCGCGTAGAAGATCCAGCCACGTGCATCGACCGTCATTGTCCCGAGGGTGATGTAGCTGCCTGCGGGGCCGATGTTGTGCCCGAGCGCGAGGATGCCTTCCGTGAAGCCGGTCCCGCCCTGGATACCCGCGATGCGCTCCCAGGTTCCATCCGGATGGCGACGTGCAATGGCCCCGGGGCTGAACCCGCCACCCGACAGGTAGTTGATGCCCGACCCACAGAAGCGAGCCGTGAGGATGACCGATCCGTCGTCGAGGAACCGGGCGCTGCACATCTTGTTCTCGAGGGCGCCACCACCCGGCACACCGCAGTTGACCAGCATCAGGTCGTCGGCGCAGGTCAGCGCCGGGTCGTTGAGCGGATAGCTGCCCACCGCATCGAGACTCCCGTCGGGATTGATGCGCACGACCGCCAGGTTGGTCGCATCGACCAGCAGCAGTCCACCGTCGACGTCCACCTGCATGGCACGGATCGCCCCGTGGGGCGACAGATCGTAGAAGTGGTCGATGATGCCCGTGGACAGGTCGAGGACGCGTATGCGCGGTCCGTCACTGAGCACATAGAGCAGCTCATTGTCGTCATCGAGCGCCAGGAACGACACATCCCGCATCGGGTGCAGGATCGCCGGGTTCCCATCCTCCACGCTCGGCCCCGAGGTCAGGATGCCCGACTGCGAGCCCGTGCCGGCGATCCTGCGCACCACCCCGTCGGTGCCGATCGCGTGAATGCTGTACTGCGAGACGCCGGTGAAGAAGATGCGCCCATCGTCGGAGGCCTCGAGGCCATAGTAGATGCGGTCAGGGCGAGCGAACGGGGCGGCCACCCCGTGGCTGTTGCCCTTGGCCGCGTAGCCCACGTTGACGATGGGGTACACCCAGCCGACGTCGGGTTGCACCGCACCGATGGTCACGTTCGCCTGCTCCGCGATGCCGCCCCGCAGGTCGTAGACAGTCGCGGCGATGTCGTAGTCGCCGGGGAGTAGACCGACGTAGCCGGAGCTGAAGGCGGCACCGTCGACATTCGTCGGGCCGGTGGGCGCAGCGACAACGCCGGCCGCCGGTGTCATCTCGAAGTGCACCGTCCGTCCGGCCACGGGGTCGCCGTCCTGCGTCATCGTGAACGCCACCGATGCGCTCTCCTGGTTGAGATACAGGCTCTGGCCACCGCCGGCGGTCAGCGAGAGATCGATGGCATCTGGCATCGATCGCGCAGCGCCCCAGACCTTGCGGATCGAGCCGCGGTCGAAGTCGGCGATCAGCAGGTTGCCGTCCGGGTCGAACTTCAGACCGTAGGGCGTCGACAGGCTGGCGTCCTTGGCGGGAAAGAAGTCGCCCTCGTCGGTCGGCGCGGCGCCGCGGCCGGCGAAGTGCTCGACCAGACCCGAGGTGTGATCGACGCGCACCAGCTGGTTCCACGCCGTGCCCGTCGACACGAGCACGCCGCCCGAGGGGTCGACCGCGACGCCACCGGGCTCGCGGGTCGGGAACGTCACGGCCTCGCCCGCAAGGCGGCCATCGGGAACGAGCGTATGGATGGCGATGCCGCCGGTGCCCCCTGCAGCCCGCCGGAACCCATCCAGACCGATGATGCGGCCCTGAAGGTCCTTCTGGAGGTTGGCGTACACGACGCCGTAGGGCGTGCCCGTGACCTCCGTGCCGCAGGTCTGCCCTGACATGTAGATGCCCTCGCCGTCGGGCGTGAGGGCGAAGTCGCAGCGGCTGTAGTAGCAGCCGTTGAGACTGGCCGGCTGGCTGCAATCGCGCGCGGCAAGCTGCGTGGTGTCCCCGGTGCCCGGGTCGACCACGGACAGCGACGCGTTGGAGGTCTGTGACTCGAGCATCATCAGCTGGCCGCCGGGTGTCACCGCCAGCGACTCGACCCGGCTGATGCCGGCCGTACCGGTGACGGTGTCGATCTTGCCGGTATCGAAGCTGACGACGCGAACGCGATCGGTGGTGCTGACGAAGAGACGGTTGCCCGGCTCGTCGAGCGCGACGGCGCGCGGATTGTTGATGACGGCCGCGCGCGCGTCCCCGAGGTCACCGGCGTTGGCACCTGTCCCCGTCCCTGCCACCCGCTCGATGACGCCCTCGGGCGACACCCTGTTCACCCGCGCGTAGTGGTCGGCGAAGTACACCGTCCCATCCGACGCCACGTCCATGTCGAACGCCCTGTAGATCGGCGTCTCGATCGACGGTGACCCGTCGACGATCGGGCTGGCAAAGTCGTCGACGACGCGCTTGGCGTTGACCAGCGTCGTGATCGTGCCGTCGGCGGGTGCCTGGGCGACGATCGTCACGCTCTGGGTGCGCACGCCAGGTGTGCTGGCGGTGAAGACCTGGTTACCCGGCTTCGGACCCAGCCGAATGCGCCCGACGACCTCGCCGTTGACGTCCGTGACCGCATCGACCGTGTCGAAGATCGCCCCCGGTGACGCAGCGAGGATGACCGTGGCGCCCGCAACCGGGTCCTGGACGTCATCGCGCAGCGAGATCGTCACGTCGATCTCCCGGGTCACCACCCTCGAGTGGTTCATCGGCAGCGTCACAACCAGCGCGCCCTGGTTGTCGCAGTCGTTGCCCACCCAGCAGTCCGGGTCGGCACAGTCGACAAGCAAGTCGCAGTCGTTGTCGATACCGTCCGGCGCCGAGCAGGACTCGTCGGCCCCCGGGTAGCGCGCCGGGTTGCCCTCCTCGCAATCGCCCGCCCGGTCCGTGTAGTCCTCGGGCGGGGCGCAGGCCAGCAGCGCGGGGCCGGCGCCGTAGCCGTCGTTGTCCGGGTCGAAGTAGAACGCCGCCACGATGGCGTCCTCGTCGATCAGTCCGTCGCAGTCATCGTCCTGGTCGGCCGTCATGTTGCAGCCGTCGAGCTGGTTCTCGTGCACGTCGGCCTTGCCGTCGTCACAGTCGCCGCCGCGCTGAACGCGATCGAGCATCAGCTCGCACGAGACGATCGGCGCCTGCCGGTCATCGCCGTAGCCGTCGCCGTCGTTGTCGACGTACCACTGGGCCTCGTCCACCAGGCCGTCGATGACGCCGTTGCAGTCGTTGTCGACGTTGTCGCACAGCTCGGGCGCCCCCGGGTAGACGAGGGCCGCGTTGTCGTTGCAGTCCGAGTAGAAGAGACCGCAGAGGAAGTCCGGCGCGCCGTCGCCGTCATCATCTTCGAGGTTGTCGGGACCAACGATGTGGTCCGCGCTGCCGTTGCAGTCGTTGTCGAGACCATCACAGCGCTCGTCCGCGCCCGGAAAGGACAGCGGATCGCCGTCACTGCAGTCGTTGCCGTAGAGCGCGTAGCCCGGCACGATCTCGCAGCTCATCTCGACACCGCCCAGCACGTTGCCGAACCCGTCGCCGTCCACGTCCCGGTACCAGGTCGACGGGACGAACCCGTCATCGACCTTATCATCGCAGTTGTTGTCGACGCCGTCCGAGCACAGCTCGTTGAGCCCCGGGTTGACCATGCGCTCGTCGTCGTTGCAGTCGCCATCCTGGACCGCATAGCCGGGCGTGCCAGGACAGAACGGCACCTCGGGACCCGCGCCGAATCGGTCCCGGTCGCCGTCCACGAAGCCGAGGATGGTCAGCCCCTCGTCCACCTCGCCGTCGCAGTTGTTGTCGAAGCCATCGCAGACCTCGGCCGTGTCGGGGTTCTGCGCGCGCAGCAGGTCGTTGCAGTCGTCGCCGCAGTTGAGCGTGTCGCCGTCACGGTTGCAGCACGTGGCGTCGCCGTAGCCATCGAGATCCTGGTCGCGCACCCCGAACGTACTGAGGTCGCAGTCCTCGTCGTGCCCCTCGTCGTCGCAGTACTCGACGTTGCCCGGGAAGCGCGAGCGATCCGTGTCATCGCAGTCGTCACCGAGGGGCAGGCCGTCGATGTCGAGGCACAGCCCGTCCGCGTGACCGTCCGCGTCGAGGTCCGGCGGAGTCGACACGCAGGCAGCGGCCTCCTCGTCACAGCGGTCCCGGGTGCAGTCCACGGCGTCGTCGCAGACGACACGCTGGCCGCCGACGCAGATGTCGTTGTCGCAGACCTCCTGGCCATCGCAGAAGACGCCGTTGTCGCAGTCGACGTCCTCGGTGCACGCGATCGTCTCGACGTTGTAGAGGGTGCCGCCGTCGATGATCGTCGACCCACTCGACCCGTCGCCGTCGCCCCCACTGGAGCTGTCGTCACCGCCGCAGCCGATCCCCATCACCGCTACCATGAGCAGCGAAAAAAGTGCGCGCATCGTCATGAGACCCCTCGTCTGGCAAGCCGCGTCGAACGTAAGCGCGGCGCCGCCGACGATACCGCTCTGGAGATGAATGGGAAGGGTCAACGACACGTGCCCTCCTCCAGGACGGCTGGTGATGATCGACGAGACCACCGCACAAACCTGTGAGAACGTCGACGAGTCTACCTACTGGCAGAACTGTTGACGGGGGGTTCGCGATGACGGGCATGATGGCTATACCGCTCGCGGTGGCGAGCGCGATGGCGTGGCAACACATGCGCTACCTGCGGGCGCGGCGCGACATCGTGCAGGACCGTCAGCCGGTCTTCAGCTCGGGCTTCCACGTGATCACGTTCCTCGAGCTCGCCGATGGGGCCGACGTCGTCGCGGAGGTTGGACAACTCGGCAAGACACTCGAGGAGGCGCACGGCGCGAGGCTGGTGTACGCGGGCCAGGGCTTCCCGGCGTTGGAGTCGAGTCAGCTCGGCCCCGTATCATGGAGCGCAGTCGTGCTCATGCAGTATCCGTCGCGCAGGGCGTACGACCAGGCAGCACAAGCTGAAGCACACCGCGACGCACTCGGTCACTTCGACCGAACGTACTCGCATGGCATGCGCCGCCCGTGGCCACTGAACCTGCTCGTCCCACAAGCGCTGCTGATGCTGGCCGTCGTCGACAAGCTGCGCGGAAGCTGGGAGCTGCCGCCCCTCGAGGCCGCGCCACCGTCGGAGCTTGCTGAATCCATGCGGGATGGGCCCGAGCGCATGTTGGAGCTACGCGCGATCAACGACGAGGCCGTCGTCGTGTTCAACCTGATCAAGCAGGGCAGCGCTGCGCAGCGCGCGGCCGACGGCTCCTACGGCCGGAAGATGATCGCCCGGATGGCCAGGCTCGCCCACGGTCCCATTCACGTCGGGGTGTCGGTCACCCTGGAAGGCGACGCCGCGTTCGACCAGGTGGTCGTCGTCTACTACCCGGGCGTCAGCTACTTCGCCCAGCTGGTGCGCAGCCGCTTCTTCCAGGGGATCGTCGGCGACAAGCGGCCCGGTGACAGCCAGGCGGTGCTCACGGTGCCGATCCTCTCGCGCCTGGACGAGCGCGCGGCCCGCTAGTGCTCAGGCGCACGGAACTGCGCTACTGTCCCGGCGATGGCCAAGGACTTCGCCTCTCTTCCGATCTCGGACGCCCTGCGCGCCACGGGCAAGGCGCTCGGCTACGGCGCCCTGACGCCGATCCAGGCCGCCGCCATCCCCGTGCTTCTCGATGGCAGGGACCTGCTGGGGCAGTCCAGCACCGGCAGCGGCAAGACGGTTGCGTTTGCGGTGCCCGTGCTCGAGCGGCTGGACGCGCGGACCATCACGCCGCAGGCCCTGGTGCTGTGTCCAACACGCGAGCTGTGTACGCAGGTCGCGGGCGAGTTCCGCAAGCTCGCACGCGCGACCGACGGCCTGAGGGTGCTGGGACTGACAGGCGGTTCGCCCGTTCGCAGCCAGATCGATGCGCTGCAGCGCGGCGTGCACGTGCTGGTCGGCACCCCGGGACGGGTGCTCGATCACCTGGGGCGAGACACCCTCGACCCCGGCGGCATCGCGACCGTCATCCTCGACGAGGCGGACCGCATGCTCGACATGGGCTTTGGCCCCGACGTGGAGAGGATCCTCGCTGCCCTGCCCGACCGGCGTCAGACGGCGCTGCTGTCGGCCACCTTCCCGGACGCGATCGAGTCCCTCGCGCGCGCGCACCTGCGCGACCCGGTGCGCGTCAGGATCGACGAGGGGAGCGCGGACATCCGGCAGCTCGCGCTCGCCGCCGAGCCGGACCAGAAGCTGCACGCCTTGTGCTGGCTACTGCGCGAGTACCCGAGCGACTCGGCGCTCGTGTTCTGCAACCTGAAGGCCACCGTGGCTGAGCTGGAGCAGGCACTGTCGGGCGGGGGCGTGAGCGCGGACTGCCTGCACGGGGACATCGAGCAGTTCTACCGCGATCAGGTCATGGCCCGGTTTCGCAACCGCAGTGTCCGCGTCCTGATTGCGACGGACGTGGCGGCGCGCGGAATCGACGTCGACGACCTCGACCTGGTGGTCAACTACGAGCTGCCGCCCCAGGCCCAGTCCTATGTGCACCGCATCGGCCGCACCGGGCGAGCGGGCAAGCGAGGCCTCGCGGTCTCCCTGACGACCGCCCGGCAGAAGGGCAAGCTCGCAGAGATCGAACGGGACGCCGGCGCGGCCATCGAGCGCGTGCGCCATCCGGCCGGTGGGCACCGGGAGGCCGTCGCCGCAATGAAGTCGATCGCGGGCGGCGCCCCGATGGAGACGATCCTCATCTCGGGCGGGCGCAAGGACAAGGTCCGACCCGGCGACGTGCTGGGCGCCCTGACCGGTGACGCCGGCGGGCTGAGCGCGGACGACGTCGGCAAGATCGAGGTGCAAGATCGCCTGACCTATGTGGCAGTCTCGCGCGGCGTGAGCCGCGAGGCGACCGCACAGCTCAACCGCGGCCGCATCAAGGGCAAGCGCTTCCGCGCCACGCTGACCGGAGGCAAGCGCCGATGACGAACAACGACATCCTGCGGCGTCTCCGCTACGTCTTCGACTACGGCGACGCCCAGATGATCACGCTCTTCGCCCTCGGCGGCGACGAGGGGGTCACGCGGGCGGACGTGAGTGCCTGGCTCAAGCGGGACGACGACCCGGATGGAGCGGACTGCAGCGACCGGACGCTGGCGACCTTCCTCAACGGTCTGGTCGTGACCAAGCGCGGCCGACGCAAAGGCCCCCTTCCCGTCCCCGAGGAGCGGCTGAGCAACAATGCCATTCTGATGAAGCTGAAGATCGCACTGAGCCTGCGCGCCGAGGATGTACTGCAGGCACTCGAGCTGGGCGGCTACCGGATCAGCAAGCACGAGCTGAGCGCGTTTCTCCGCGGGCCCGAACACCGGCAGTACCGCGAGTGCGGCGACCAGGTCCTGCGCAAGTTCCTTCAGGGCCTGCAGCAAGAGCACCGCGGCGGGACGCAGGACGATGGCGCTCGCGGCGAGGCGTGAGCCGCTGCGCGCGCCGCGACACCTGAAATCGAACTGACGGCGCTACACGTCAGTCGGCGTCGACGCTGCTCGGGTCCGGGTTGACCACGATCAGGTCGGCCACCTGGATGATCTCGTTCGCCGGCAGCCCCGAGCAGTCCGCGTGTTCGCGCACCTTGTCCGCGCTGGTGGCCTGGTAGACGCACACGCTGCCCAGGGACCCGTCGGGCTCAGCCAGCACATAGCTCCGAATCCAGCGGACGTCGCCTGCCATTTCCTCGCCGACCTCGGTGGAGCGGCCGGCGGCCTTCTCCAGCTCGGCCTCGGAGGCCCAGCCTTTGCGTCGAAGGATGATGTAGGTGTTCATGCTTTCTCCCTTGGGGTGTCGTGGTTGGGGTGGTGATCGGGGCCGGCGGCTGCTGCGTCGCCGTTTCGAGTACCCTGGGAGTACCCGGCCACCGTGGGAGCCACCGTGTGACTCCTGATGCGAGCTGCCGGTGTGGCCATGAGTGAAAGCATCCAGATCGAGGTGTTGGGGGAGTTTCGGGTCGTGGCACCCGAGGGGACGCCCATTGTCCTGCCCGCCTCGAGAAAAACCAAGGCGCTGCTGGCATACCTGGCCCTGACGGGACGCCAGCATTCCCGCCAGCATCTGTGCGACCTGCTGTGGGATGGCGCGGACGACCCGCGGGGGGCGCTGCGCTGGAGTCTCAGCCGTCTGCGCGCCGGTCTCGACTCGAGCACGCGCCGCTGTATCGACAGCGACCGTCGCGTCGTCGGGCTTGCGCCACAGGCCGTCAGCGTGGACCTGCACGAGGCCAAGCGCGCGATGGCGAGCGACGGGGGAACACCCCCACTGGACACCCTGCGCGGGGTCGCGGAGATATTCGGCGGCGAGCTTCTCGAGGAACTCGACCTGCTGGACTCCTTCCGCTTCCACAGCTGGTGCGTCGGCCAGCGGGAGGAGGCGCGCGCGCTGCGGCTGAAAGTGTTGACCACACTGATCGACCAGGTGCCCGAGATCGAGGAGGCCCTCAAGTACGCTCACGTACTGGTGTCGGCCGACCCGCTCAACGAGGATGCCCACACGCGCGTGGTTCGCCTGCTGATGCAGATGCGACGCCATGAAGACGCGCAGGACCAGGTGGACTCCTATCGCCGTACGCTGGAGATCGAGCTCGGCGAGGTCCCGCGGGATGTGGCGGCGCGGCTTCGCAAGGTAGTGAACAGCGACGCCGAGGTTCCGCGTCGCGTGACGGCCAAGCGCGCGCCCGCGCCCACACCCGCGCCCTCGCCCGAGGCGCTCCCCCATCTACCCATGGTCGGTCGTGCCGGCGAGCTTGCGAGCCTGGAGGCCTGGTTGGCTCCGGCCGAGGGGGCCGTACCGATGGCGGTCATCTCGGGCGAACCGGGCGCCGGCAAGACGCGTCTGATGGATGAGCTAACGCGCAGGCTCGCCGAGGACACACTGGTGATCCACGGGCGAGCCTACCGCGCCGAGAGCTCGCGTGCCTTCGGCCCGTGGCGCGACGCCTTCGCCGACATCGACGGGACCGCCTCGGTGCTCGATCCCACGGTGGATGCAGCAGCCGAACAGCAGCGGCGCGCCCAATTGTTCGACGAGTTGCTCACGCTGATCGGCGCGCGGGCGTCGGTCACACGGCGTCTCGTGATCGCACTCGATGACATCCAGTGGCTCGACGAGGCGTCCGCCGCCTTCATGCACTTCCTGGTGCGGGCGCGACCCGGCAACGTCGCGCTCGTCTGCACCGTGCGCGCGGAGGAGCTCATCGACAACCCGGCGGTGGGCAGCATGCTCGAGGCGCTGCGCACGGACCGCTCGACACTGGAGCTGGAGCTGACCCCCCTGGCCCAGCAGGAGATCGGGGAGATCTGCTCTGCGGTCGACGACAGAATCGACGCGGCCGAAGTCTACGACCGCTGCGAGGGCAACCCGTTTGTGGCGACGGAGATCGCCCGCGCCTTGGCACGCGGCGAGACCGATCTGCCGAGCAGTACCCGCAACCTGGTGAAGGCGCGGTTTCGCACGCTTTCGGAGCCGGCGCGGGACCTGTTGCCCTGGGCTGCGGCGCTGGGCCGCACGTTCCACATCGACGTGCTCGAGCGCGTGACTGGACTGGATCCGGTCGTGCTACTGGATTGCGTCGGAGAGCTCGAGGAACGGAGCATCTTGGAGCCTCGCAGCAGCGGAGCGTACGACTTCGTCCACGAGCTCATCCGGGATGCGGCCTACCGACGGCTGTCCGCACCGCGACAGCGTATCGTGCACCGCAGCATCGCGCGGTCCCTCGACTCCTGGGGTACGGCGAGCGCCGACTTCAGTGCCATCGAGTTGATGCGACACGCGGAGCTGGGAGGGGAAGGTGCGATCGCCTGCCGTGCCGGGGTCGTCGCCGCACAGGACGCGTTTGCGGTGTGCGCCTGGCTGGACGCATGTGTCGCGGCGGATCGCGCCCTGCAGCACACAGCGGCGCTCGGCGCCGATGCACCCGCGACCGCGCTCGAGCTCCTGAGTTGCCGCGTGAGCGCCGGATCGCTCGCCGAACGCCAGCATCCCGACCATGTGACCGCCGCCCTCGCCGGGGTGATCGAGATGGGCAGCGCTCAGCAGAAGGCCGGCGCGCTGACGCTGCAGAGTATCGTGCAGCACGACCGGGATGACTTTGCGCGCGCCGAGGACTTCGTCGTGGCAGCCGTGGATGCCGTCCGAGAGGCCGAACCCGAACCGGCGGCACGTCAGCTCGCCAGCGCAGCACGGTGTTTGATTCAGATCGAACGCGACGTGGACCAGGCCCGCACGATGCTCCATGAGGCCCGCGAAACCCTCACCTCCATCGGCGCGGAAGACCTCGAGCTCTCGTGGGGTGAGGCGCTTCTGGCGCGCTGGGACGGCGACGCGGATGGTTCCGCCGAGCGTCTATTGCACGCGATCACCCTCGGCAAGCAGTCCGACAAGCGCTGGCAGCAATCGAGCTGCCTCACCCACCTGATCATGGTGGCATCGGAGGCCGGCGATGCCGACCGGGTCGAGCAGCTTGCGGGCGGTGCGCTGGTCTACGGCAACGACGACGGCGAGCCGCTCAAGTCGCCTTACGTCGAGGCGCTGGCCGGGCTCGCGGATTTTCGTCGGGATCCCAGCTCTACGGCCCGTGTGGACAAGGCGAACGACGTGCTCCGCCGGCGGGGTGCCAAGTCGCAGCTCGCGTATGTGCTGGCGGAGCTGGCGCGCACGCACGCCGAACTGGGCGATTTCGAGCGGGCCCGGAGCGCGGCAGAGGAGACAGTCGGGCTCGGCGATGGGGTTCAGCGGGTGGTCCCCCAGACCGACGCCCTCGTCACAATCGCCTGGATCTGCCTCAAGACGGGCGACATCCAGGGCGGACTCGACGCCGTGGCCCGAGCCGAGACCCTCTCCAAGGCCCCGGACTCCGTCGCCACCCGGGTCAGGAGCCGGATGTGCGAGGTGGCCGCCGCCCTGCGTGCGTCCGCAGGCTGACTTCGGCCACGTCACTCCATACACGGTCGCTCACACGGACCAGCACACGTTGGGGGCCCAGATTGGATCCATCGAGGCCGGCACACTCCGCCGGCCCAACCCAAGGAGCCATCCAATGAAGAAATACATGATCGAACGCGACCTGCCGAACATCGGAGACGCGAGCGCCGACGACCTCAAGGCCGCCGCCCAGAAGTCCAGCGCGGCACTGGCCGAGCTCGGACCCGACGTCCAGTGGCTCCACAGCTACGTCACACCCAACAAGACCGTGTGCGTCTACGCGGCCACCGGCGAAGACATGATCCTCAAGCACGCCGAGCTCAGCGGCTTTCCCGCCAGCGTCATCACGGAGGTCAAGTGCATGATCGACGTGACCACCGGCGCCTAGCACAACACGCCCGGCCCGCCGCAAACCACCCGCGGCGGGCCGATGCGCGGCCGGAGCCCAATCCTGGGCTGCCAAGAGCGGACTATCGACGCTGGAGGTTGGGTGACGAGCAGTGGAGTCACTCGGGATCACGTTCCCCATCGACCACCACGCGAGCGCAGCGGCCACCGACGTGCGAGAATCGTCTTCCCAACGCGGGCCGGGACCTACCGACCCAAGCGCAGGAGACCGCTCGTGACCAGCTCGATGCGAAGGATTCCACGACTTCCCGCAGCCGCGCTCGCACTCTGCGCGATGACCTCATGCAGCGATGCGGAGACGCTGCGGGGCGGAACGACAAACAGCGGCACGGCCGACCAGGACGGTGACGGCATCCCCGATGCGCAGGACCCGGACGTCGACGGCGACGGCATCCCCAACGCGGAGGATCCCGACTACGTCCCGCCCGGAGCGACCGGGACACCCGGCACGATGGTCGACTTCATGGGCTGCGCCGGCACCAAGTTCACCGCCGACGGCACCACGCTCGAGATGCTGATCCTGTTCGACAAGTCGAGCAGCATGTCGGTGGACGCCATGGGCCGGCACTGCAGCGCCTCCACGACGCCTGGCGTCTGCGACTGCAACAAGAGCCAGAACCTGTGGCCCGAGGCGGTCGGCTCGATCAACGGCTTCCTCGACGCCTCCGCGTCCGAGCCCACCCTCAACCTCGCGTACAAGGCGTTCAGCCCGAAGGCCAACGACCCCGACCCCGGCATCCCGTCGAGCTACGGCGACACCTGCAGTGTGGACTACTACAGCCAACCCGACGTGCCGATGGGGCCAGCGATCACCAACGCCGCGGCCATCCGCTCCGCAGTCGACGCCACCTGCCCCGATGGCGACACCGCGACGACGCCCGCGCTCGAGGGCGCACTCGAGTACTTCGCCGACCGCTCATCAGCGCCCGGTTACAACGCGCAGCCGATGGTGCTGCTCATCACGGACGGCGAACCGGACGAGAACGACTGCCCCTGCGGCGACGACGAGGCACCCGTGGGGAGCCCTGGCGAGGATGGCTGCGAGTACCTCAACAACGTCGCCACGGCCGCGGACATGGCCGCGCGCCTCGATGCGGCGGGCGTCCCGGTCTACGTGGTCGCGATGGGAGACGAGCTCGCGACACTCGATCAGATCGCGACGGCCGGCGGCACGGGCGATGCGCGCGTACTGAGCGGCGCGAACTTTCTCGACACCATCAACGAGCTGCGCGACAGCGCGATCGCCGAGCTTCCGTGCGTGTTCAACATCCCCGATCCTCCCGCTGGCATGGACCTCGACTACGGCCGGGTCGCGCTCACGTTCACCGACGGCCAGGGCAATGCCCGCCAGGTGCCGAAGGCCGCGGATGTCGCGGGCTGCCAGAGCGCCGCCGACGGTGTCGCATGGCACTACACGGGTGACGACGGCGCGGGCAATCCCGGCGGCGTCTCGGCCTGCCCCAGCGCCTGCGACCTCTTCAAGGCGACCGCTGCCGGCCAGGTCGAGGTCGTTCTCGGCTGCGCACCCGAGCTCGTCGTGGTCGAGTAGGGACGATCGCGGTGACGGGTCCGCGCGGTCGCTGTTGACGTCCGCTGCGGGTCGCTGATACCCACGTTGGGAGTATCCGGGTTGCGTCCCGGGCCCCGCACAACGAATGCACCGCCCAGAGGACCCACGCACCCGCGAGCCCACCGCCCCCCGACGTGGTGCATCGCTACTGCTCGCCCTGGCATTCGCGTGCCTGGTGGCCTGCAGCGGCGACGACGCGGCGGCGACGACAGCCGACGACGCCGGGACGAGCGGGCAGCAGAGCGGCGAGGGTAGCTGCGCGTCGGATGCGGAATGCGACGACGGGCTCTTCTGCACCGGCGAGGAGTCCTGCGTGGCGGGGCTCTGCGAGGATGGCGCGCCGCCGCGCTGCGACGACGGCATCGACTGCACGGTCGATGTCTGCGACGAGTCGGCCGCTAGCTGCGTGTCGCGGCCCTCGGACGACGATGGGGATGGTCACCCCACGGCTGCCTGCACCAATCGCGATGGACTGCCGCTCGGCGATGACTGCGACGACACGGACCCGCAGCGCTTCCCGGGCAATCCAGAGCAGTGCGACGGCGACGACCACGACGAGGACTGCGATGCGGAGACCTTTGGCGAGCGGGACGCGGACGGTGACGGCTACTTCGATGCGCAGTGCTGCAACGGGGCCGACGACGGCACCAGGTACTGCGGCGACGACTGCGACGACGCTCAGCCCACCGTGCACCCGAACGAGTCCGAGGCCTGCGATGGCATGGACAACGACTGCAATGGCGAGGTCGACGACCAGCTGATCTACTGCCGCGGCATGGGCATCCGGTTGATCGCTGGCGGCATATCGGCGGCCGGGGCCACCGAGGACGACAGCCAGCAGCCGATCCTTCGTATCTACCAACAGCGCTTCGACTTCGGCGCCCGGTCCTGCGACGACCAGGGCAGCGTGTGCATCACGGGAGGCATCTCACCATGAGGATAGACGGGCGAAATACACGGCGGGCGCTGGCGGTGGGTGCCCTGATCGCGGGTGCCTACGGCGTGGGCCTCGTCAGCGCCGACGGTGCTCCCCAGGTCGACCCGCTGACCTACAGCGGAGTGCTGGAAGAGGACGGACAGCTCGTCGATGGGGATCGCGGCATCGAGGTGCTGATCTTCTCCGACGAGGTGGTCGGCACGCAGCTGTGCGCAACCCAGCCGGCGGAGGCGACCCCGGTCATCAAGGGTCACTTCAGCGTCACGTTGCACCCCACGTGCGCGGATGCGCTGCGCGCCGACTCCGATGCGTGGGTGCAGGTGCGGGTCGACGGTCGGCCGCTGGGACGCACCAAGATCGGTGCCGTGCCCTACGCACTCGAGGCGGACCATGCGCTCGAGGCGGACGACAGCCTGGAGCTCGGCGGCGAAGCTGCGGACCTGTACGTGGACTGGGCCGCCAACGGCACGGCCACGGCGGACCGCTTCGCCTTCGCGGAGGGCCAGCGCGAATTTAGACGCGTACTCGGCGCGACGGACTTCATCCCCACCGCTGACAACGGGACCGAGGTCTTCATGGGCAGCGTGACGCAGGGCCTGACCTACTGGCGCGCCAGGTCCGGCGAGGGCCAGGAACTGATTGCGCTCGCCACGACCGTCGCACTGCCAGCGGGTGCGATGCTCACTGACCTCACCTGCCATTTCAATGACGTCGACAGCAGCCACGACGTGGCAGGCGATATTGAGGTCGGCTACGCGAGCTTGGACCACTCGAACCTGGCCATCTCGGCTGTCACCCCGTATCTGACGAGCGGCGACCCGGGATTCCAGTCATTCAGCGCCGACGTGCCCGACATCGGGGGTGCACACGCCTCGGACGCCGCGTACGGCATCATCGTCAAATGGCACGAGCAGACGGCCGGGGGCACCACCGATGATGCGCCGGACAGGGAGCTGACCTTCGAGGGCTGCCTCGTGACCTATACGTTGGCGGAGCTCGAGCTGTAGCGCAGCCTGGCCACGGAGACGTCCCGCCGGGGCCCTACTGGCACATGTCGTCGACGGAGTAGCAGCCGTCGACCGCGTCACAGTAGTCCGTCGTGCAGTCCTCGAGGTCGTCGCACCAGCCATGGTTCGGCGTGTGCACCACCTGGTCCGTGTCCACGTCGCACGTATCGACCGTGCAGGAGATGTCGTCGTCGAGGTCCGCTGCGGGTCCCTGTGTGCATCCCCTGAGATCCCAGTCGCAGACCTCCGTGCCGTTACAGAACACGCCATCGTCACACCGCGAGTGGTCGAGCGAATGGAAGACGCCGTCCATCACCTCGTCGCATTCGTCGAGTGCGCAGTCGATACCATCGGAGAGTTCCAGCTGGCCCGCGCCGCAGCCCGCCAAACCGCAGACCTCGGCGCCGTTGCAAAACACACCATCATCGCAGTCCGCGTCGACGGCGCACTCCCCGTCACCGTCACCGTCACCGTCGGCGCACACGTAGGTCATGGGTGCGCGCGGCGCCGACGCACGCACTGGTAGTGCTGTGTCACCGCGGCAATGACGCACACCCCGAGGCCGAATTGGGCGCCAGATGGTTCCCCGAAGCGGGGCTTGCTACGATCGCACCCTCACCATGGGGGATGTCATATGAGAACCGCGCTGTTGGTACTTGGCTTGTCATGCGTCGTCGGGTGCGTGGGCGACTCGAAGTCGAGCGCCGACGAAGACCAAACCACCCAGGTGGCGGCCGCACTCCTGGCGGCGGTTGAGTTCGAGGGCGGGACCGTGATCGCCGGCCTGCTGCCCGACACCACCGAGTCGAGCGTGGTGATCGAAGAACTCGAGCCCCACGTCATCATGATCCCCGGGGCGACGCGAACCACCGCGCTCGAGGTGGAGAACCCCGACGAGGCGACTGATCCGGTCGAGTCGACGCTGATCTTCTACCAGGGCGGCCGAAGCCACACGGTCGTCGCGTCGTCGCGCAAGATGCCCGTCGAGACGGGCGACGCCGTGGACGCCGGGACCGTCGTCGCGAGCACGCGCCACCGCATCGAGAACACATTCACGGTGGCGGCCGATGTCTGCGACACCCTTTGTGACAAGGTCTTCGCCCTGGACGTGACCGAGGCGGCACAGACGCGCAGCGGCGCGGTCGGCCTGGCGAGCTCCCGCACCCTGCTGCTCGACTGCCGCGAGAGTGGGACGCGCTCGGCCTGCGGCGACGACGGAGACGACGACGTCTCCGCAGATATACTGACCGACGCACTGGCCGACGCCAGCGTGGGCGGCACGGGCGGTGATGGTGACGGTGACGGTGACGGTGATGGCAACACACTCCTGGACTGCGCCGTCGACAACGGCGGCTGTGGCGACATCGCCGCATTCACCTGCGTCGACAACGCGGGGGGCGCGCCCACCTGCGTTGCCGCGATTGCGGAGTTGATCGCCGGCGGCGGCCACACCTGCGCCCTGCGCACCGACGGCACCCTGACATGCTGGGGCCTCGACGACTTCGGCCAGGTCACCGATGCCAACGCCGACGGCAGCGCGGACTTCGTGCAGGTCGCGATGGGCGTACGGCACACCTGTGGAGTGCACGCCGACGGCACGGCAACCTGCTGGGGCACCGACCTCGACTACGAGGGCATGGTCACCTTCGGGCAGGTCAGCGACGCCAACGCAGACACTGGCAACGACTACACCCAGTTCACGGCCGGCTGGGAGCACACCTGCGGCCTGCACGCCGACGGTAGCGTCAGCTGTTGGGGCGACGATGCGTACGGCCAGGGCAGCGGTCCCGCGCAGGACACGGGCCTGGACATCGTGCAGCTCAGCGCCGGGCGCGGGTTCACGTGCGCGCTGCGCTCGGATGGAACGGTCACCTGCTGGGGCAATGACGCCGCTGGCCAGGTCACTGGCCCGAGCATGGATGCGGGCGGCGACATCATGGACATCAGGTCCGCGTTTGGTCACACGTGCGCGCTGCGCACCGGTGGAACGCTCACCTGCTGGGGCGATGACTTCTGGGGTCAAACCAACGGTGCGAACGCGGACGGCGGTAGGGACTTCGCCGCGATCGCTACGGGCGACTCCAACACCTGCGCCGTGCGTGTGGACGGGACGATGACCTGCTGGGGAAGCGATGACTTCGGGCAGCTCGCGGGCCCCAACACCAGCGCCGACACAGACTTCGTCCAGCCCGCTGGCGGGGGTGACCACACCTGTGGCTTGCATGCGGACAGCACGATCAGCTGCTGGGGCAGCGACGAGTTCGGGCAGCTAAGCGTCCCCATGACGGGAACCGCGCCCTGATCGTCCCCAACCTCCGCTGAGACACGCGCAAACTCGGTAGCAGCGATCCGCCGGCGGTGTGCCACGGAGGATCGTGCTAGGTACCGGCATGGGCGCACCACACGTGGGGTCGAGCGCGTGCTTCGCCAGTCACGACGCGCAGCCGGGGGTCAGCAGCGGGGCGGGCGGCGCGAACACGTCTGAGGACCGGCCCACACCGGATGACCCCCCGTCGCCGGATACGGGCGGCCCGGGCTTTCAGGATCCGGGCTTCGATGGGCCACCCATCGACGACCCACGCTTCGACGACCCACGCTTCGATGAGCCGCCTCCCGTCGACTGCCAACCGCAGGAGGCCGTGCCACCCGTCGTCGTCGATGCGGAGTGGACCGACCCGGTGCTCCCCCTCGGCACGGCTGGCTGGCAGGGCAGCGAGGGCGCCCTTTGCGGCCGTGGGCTGGGCGTCCAGCACCTGTGGGCCGACGACAGCGGCGTCTACGTGGCGGTCATCGCGTCCGGGCAGATCGGCGGTTGTGGCAGCGGAGGGGTCTACTTCAATGGGGGCGCGGGCTGGGACAGCCTCGACGCGCCAGCCATGCTCACCCCGGCGCGCCTCGACCGCATGCCGAATGGCAACCTCATCAACTGGTGCCCCGGCGGCGGATGCATGGCCCAGGAGCTGGCGGGGGGTCGGTGGGTGCTGACCCTCGACGACCACGTCCACAGTCTGCACGTGAGCGAAGACGGGGTCGCCCACGCGATCGCCGGGTAGGCGTGGGATGCGCTGCGGCTGCATCGCTGGGAGGGGGGCACCTGGACACAGCTCCCCGATCCTCCGCCCGCCGGAGGACAGGGACGGCCGGGACTGGGGATCGTCTGGGGTTCGGCGGACCGTGCCTTCGTCGCCGGGACGCACGTGGGGACCATGTTCGAGGTGGAGGACTGCGCCTGGACGCCCACGCAGACGGGCAGCGCGCAGGTGTTCTCTGCGCTCTGGGGCGTACGCGACGACGACCTGTGGGCGGGCCGAGCCCACGGCGCGCGCTGCGACACAGACGTCCTGCTGCGGCCCATCTATCCGAAGGCGAGCACGCCGATTTTTCGCGCGTTGGGGCCCTCACGGGCGACACGCGCAGCTTGTGCGTCGACGGTCCGTGCAGCCCCCGTGCAACGCGCCACCCCGCGCTTGCGCACAATCAATCGGCCGCGGCCGGGACGTCGCCAGGATGCATGACGCGTTGCTAGACTGCCTGCATTCCACGACGCGGCACACCGGGGTGCGATCGATGGCATCAAGACCCGAGCGACAAAAGCACTTCAATCACAGCGTGATCATCGCGCTGATACTCGTCTGGCAGGCGCTGCTTCCGCTCCGATACTACGTGAGCGACGACGCGTTCGATGAGCGCTTTGCCTGGCGCATGTTCTCCCCGATTCGGATGGTCCAGTGCGACTGTCGATGGACCGAGGGTGAAGACCGCCAGAAGCTCAAGGTCACCGGCGTCGTGCACATGGTCTGGCTCAACCTCATGAGGCGGGCGCGGATGGATGTGGTCGAGGGCTTCGCGGACCACAGGTGTGACGCCCTGCGGGCCGCCACACCCAATCCAGAGCTCTATGCCGACATGCGCTGCGTGATGCCGGACGGCTCAGTCTTCCAGCCCATCGCACCCGACGACAACCTCTGCGAGGGCAAGCCATGACGACGCTCTCGGACAGGTGGCACCAGTTCTGGTTCGAGTACGAGGTGCGGCACACGCGCCTGGTGCTCTTCAGGATCATCTTCTTCGGACTGCTGGCGTTCGACCAGTGGCTGCTCATGTTTCCGCACGCTCCGCGCTACGGCATCGCCGGCTTCAACGTGGGACACATTCCGGCCTTCGACTCGGCGTTCCCGTTGCCCACGGTCGGGGTGGTTGGCGTCGCCTACCTCGTCGGCGGCTTCCTCTCCGCACGGGTCGCGCTCGGCATCTCCGTCGACGTCTCCCTACGGCTGCTCACCATCCTCTACGGAGCTGTGTACTTCAGCAGCCAGATCGACAGCTACCAGCATCACTACCTGATCGCACTGTTGCTCTTCGTGTGCTGGTTCCTGCCGCTGGGCGGAGACTGCTCACAGCCGGAGGACCGCGACGATGAGAGCCCGAGCATGGTGCGCTCGTGGGCCACACGACTGATCTACGTCGAGGTCTCGGTCGTCTACTTCTATACAGCCGTGACGAAGACCACCGCTTCGTGGCTCGACGGGACGGCGCTGCAGAAGATCATCACGAGCGGCGAGGTCGCCGACCTGCACGACCAGGTCTCGCTGATGATCAGCGACGACGGGCTCGCCGCCTATGCGATCACGGCGCACACGATCATGATCTGGCAGTACTTCGTGGCCGTGTCCTTCCTCATTCCTCGGCTGCGCCCGGTCGCTTGCATCACGGGTCCGATCTTCCACGTGCTGGTGGAGCTCATCAATCTGAAGATCGGCTGGTTCTCGTACTACATGATCGGCATCTACTATCTCTTCCTGATGCCGGACGCGTGGTTCCTGGCCCTGGGCAAGCCGCTCGCGCCGCTGGGTGACGTGGGCAAGCAGCTCAGGGCCGCGCTTCCCGAGCATCCGCTCGAGCTCGGCCTGGGCGCACTGGTTGCGGCAGGTACGGGCTTCTTCGTCGGCTACCTGACCTACGAGCTGAGTGTCGAGGGTGCGCTGCCGATGGCGATCATCCTCGGTGGTCTCGTGTGCGCGAGCCTGTGGCCCCGCGCGGACAAGCCAATGCTCCGCCCCACCGGCGCTGCGGCGGCGCAGGTGATCGTAATCGGCTGCATGTTGTTGTCGCTCGGCGTCGGCGATGCGCTGTTCGATTACCATCGCTACTGGGCCGGGGACCTCCGCCGCAGGGGCAACCTCGAGCAGGCGGTCGAGCACTACGAGGCCGCCAACGCCGCGCAACCGGACGGCGTGGCGCGCCACTTCGCGCTGGCCGAGGTCTATGAGCGCACGGGGAACCCGGCGAAGGCACGCGTTGCATTCGAGGAGGGGCTGCGTCGCGAGCCGGACAGCGCCCGTGGACAGCAGGGACTCGCGCGGCTGGACAGTCGCTGAACGCCCCACCCATGACTGGCGAGCTGTCGTACCGACCTCGAGTCGACGCGGCAACCGCGCGCGGGTGCGATCAGGCCTGCGCGCGTCTGACTATCAGCAGAGCTGCGCCCAGGTAGATGGCAAGCGCCAGGAGCGCCAGGCCCGAAAACCCGACGAGCATCGAGAGCAGACTCGCAACCCCCCCGAACAACGCGCCAAGCAGATTGTCGCCGAACGCGGCATCGCGGTGTTCTCGCGAGGCCCACTGAGTGACGAACAGCATCCCCGAAAACAGCACCGGCAGCGTGAGGAACAGGCCACCCGCGAGGATGCGCGCGACCATCGGCAGGTAAAGGAAGTAGGTCGGCGGCACGGCGGCCAGGGCGAGCAGGCTCGCGGCCAGGCAGCCCACCACCCAGGTCACCCGATCGCTGGCGAGCTTGCTCGCGAGTAGGTTCGCGAAGAGGATCATCACCAGCACCGACCCGACAACGTAGGCGTTCACCGTCCAGGTCGTGCCAAACAGCAGTGCGGCGCGGCTGACCGCCGAGGTCTCCAACAACATGAAGCCCGCACCCAGCAGCAGCATGATCCAGTCCGGCGAGCGCCTCAGACCCCTGCGCCCCGACATCAACAGCATGACCAGGACGGAAAGGACGCCCATGAGGATGTGGTAGTCGGGTATCCCTCGATGCTGCAGGTAGAGGTAGGGCCAGTCGTCGGTGGTCAGCTCGACGTCGGTGTCCCACCGCGTGCCGACCAGCATCGGCCGGATCTCGTCACTCGCCAGCACCTTCTCCCAGACCGGCCCGATGGCATCTGGGGCTCCGGCGATCACAAGAAACCCCCCGTGGCCCAGACCCGGCCTGGAGCCAACGCCCATGCTCAATGGCTGCGTCTTGAACGTCTCCTTCGCCAGGCCGATGAGGCGCTGGGCGATCCATGTGCGCTCCGCCTGGAAGTACAGGACGACGACACCGCCGGGCTTGAGCAGTCGCTTGGCTTCCTCGAGACTCTCCCGCGTGTACACGAAGTGATCCAGACGGACGTTGGTGTAGGCCGACGGCGTGGTGTGTGAATCGAGGAGACCAAACCACACCAGGTCGAACCGACGGTCTGTCTTGCGGAGCGCTGCCCGCCCATCACCGATGATGGTCTCCACCCTGTCGAACGTATAGGGCTGGTTCGGGTGTCGCGCCCGGCCCCACTCGACGATGACGGGGTCGATCTCCACCGCACGGATCTTTTCTGCGCCCGCCGCGATAGCCGCTGCGACATCGTTTCCCGATCCCGAGCCAACGATCAGGACGTCCTTCCGCTTTCCGAGCAACCGGTAGGGCAGGACGTAGTGCGATAGCGCGACTTGCTTCGGCGGATACAGATCCGGGTGCGTGCGCAGGTACTCCCGATCGAGGTTGAGCATCTGCTGATACCAGACCCCATTGATCTCGATCATCTCGGCGCCCTTGCGATCTGCGCCCTTGGGCTGCACCAGCGTCAGCTTCTGGTAGGGAGACCAGACCGAGGCCTGGTTGCCGACGCCGAGCCACGGGACGACGAGTAGCAAGATGGTGCACGCGAGCTTTCGCCGTTGCGACTGCTCGTTGCGTAGCACGGTCACCAGCAGTGCCCCGCTCGCCAGCGCGAGCCAGATCCATGGGGGCGTCCACGCGAGCGTCAGCAGATCGAACACCGCTATCCCGAGCAGGCTGCCGAAGATGTCCGCGCTGTACGCGGCGATGGGCCGCGGGGAGGCGGCGAGCATGCGCCCCAGCAGCTGTCCGAGCGGGAACATCGTATTGGCGACGGCCAGCAGCAAGAACATCGAGGCGAGGAGCGAGAAGCTCACCGAGCCGACACGAATCCACGCACGGGAGACCTGAGAGAGCTCGGGCAGCGACTGACTCCACACGACCGAGTCCTCGAACGCCACCAGCCCCTGCGTAATCACCTCGGCGATCCCGGAGTCGAACGGGTCGCGAATGACCAGGCCGATACCCAGCAACGCGATGACAGCTGCCAAGAACCGCGGCGGCTGTGATGCGCGAGTGCAGCCCAGGCCCAGCCCCAGGAACGCAGCGACGAGCGTGGCGTTCTGGAGATACGCAAAGACGCGGATCTCGGTGCCGATCCACCGGATGAGCAACATCTCGATGTACAGCACCAGCGCGGCGATGGCGGTGATGTGCCACAACGGCTGCCTCTGGTCACTCATCGATTTGGTCACCACGGGAAGTCGACCGATCGTAGCCGATGTCACAGCACGCGGTCCACAGCGACGCGTGGTCGCGCGGTGTCACGGCTGAGCGGGAAAGGGTCCGCTGCGTGACAGCGTCGCGCGCAGACGCCGCGCCTCCTCGGGGCGCTGGGTCACCAGGTTGTGTTGCTCGCGGTAGTCGCGGTCGACGTCGTAGAGCTCCAGACCGCCCGAGAGTTCGTCGACGATTAGCTTGAGCGCGCCCACCGCGATTGTGGAGTGGCTACCGAAGCTCGCAAACACGGGCGCAAGCTGCGGGGGTGGCTGTCCGGCGAGCAGCGCTGCGTGCAGCGGCTGCGCCGGCGTATCGCCAACCAGCAGCGCGTTGAGGTGTGTGGTGCTCGTCGGCGTCGACACTCGCTGCGCGGGGTAGTCGAAGCCGTGGAGGATGAGCGGGATCCGCAGCTGATCCTCGTAGACGCTGCTGCCGTGACCGGAGACGCCGTGCCAGCCGAAAGCATGGCCGTGGTCGGATGTCAGCACCAGGCGTGTCGGGCGGTCCCACCCGGCGATGACTTCCCAGATGCGCGCGAGGCGTCGGTCGGCCGTCCTGAGCGCGGCGATGTAGTCATCCCCATCGCTATCGGCGAGGTCGCCCGCCTCCACCTGGACGGGCTTGTGCGTGCCGAGCAGGTGGATGTAGATGAAGCGCGGACCGGCGTAGGCCGCGCTCGCGAACGCGACGACCGCCTCCTCGACGCGCGCGTCGTTGCGCTCGTTGACCATCGCATCGCAGAGCCCGTCGCCGGGCTGCCAGTCCGCGGCGGCGATGTCCTCGCTGATGCTGGCGGCAAACGGGATCGCGCAGAACGTCGGCATGCCGCGGGCGGCGGCCAAGCCGAGCAGACCCGGCCCCCGTCTCGGAAGCGAGCGACGACCGCGCCCATGGACGACGCCGGTGAAGAGCGCGTTCTGGCTCAACTGCGTCATCGGATAGGTTGCCGAGTGGCGCTCGAACACGACGCTGCCGCGGGCCATGCGCTCGATGAAAGGCGTGGTCGAGTGCGCACCGTCATGGGGCGACGCGGTCTGGATGAGCCATGGGCTCAGCCCGTCGACCGAGAGGATCACGAGGTTGGCCGCGCCATCCCCGCTGCCCAGCACGTCGAACGTCTCCACGAACGCGCGCTCGCTGGTGGGCCTGCGCAGCGGGGCCGGCGCGAGCAGTCGACCGACCCGACCGACCGCACGCTGCGCGTGACGCGTCATCAGCGTCTCATGGTCAACGTAGAAGTTCATGAATGGATCGCCATCGATCGGCCTGACCCATGGCGTGATCACCAGCACGGCCGCCATCGATGGCAGCGACAGCCAGCGACGGTCGCCGCGCGCGAGGGGGAGCAGCCACCGCACCACCACGACGAATGCCGCAAGCGCGAGCAACGCGTGCGCAGGCGGGTAGAGCCCAGGAAAGAGCAAGCGGTCCGCCGCCATGCACGCCACGGCAAGGCTCAGGTAGCTGAACGTTCGCAGCGCGGGTCGGCGCTGCAGCCGGGGCTCGAGCCGGGCCTGAAACCACCCGGCGGCGAGGGTCTGGCCAGCAGCGATCGCGAGCGCCGCCAGTACGAGGTGCCACGGCTCGACCTGCGCCGAAGCCCACCCGCCGCGGGTCATCGCCCACAGGAAACCAAACCACGCAGGCGCGGTGAGCGCGCCGATCAACCGACGCAGCGGCTGGCGCGCCCGACGCGCCACCAGGGAGGCGAGCCCCAGCACGACCGCAGCCGGCACGACCACGGCAAGCAGCAACCACAGGGCGTAGAGCTGCGACTCGAGGATCGTCAGCGACAGAGCCTCACCTGTGAGCAGCGTGCTCTCCAGCGGGTCGGCCCCACGCAGCGCGCGCAGCAGGGCCCAGCCGCAATCGACCGCCACCCACGCGAGGCACGCGGACGCCACCGCGGAGGCGATCGACTGTGCTTGGTCCCAGTGGGACCGGAGGTCAGCCCCCCTGTCGTCGTCGGTTGCGTGTGCTTGCAATGGAGGGCCGCGTACGCACCCATGTTAGCAGAGCTCGGCGACCCATTCCTTCACGTCATCCTGCGGCTTTTAGTAGACGTTCATCCACGCCTCGCGCAGCAGCGGCTGGTCGGTCGTGTTGATGTAATGCAGCTCCATGCGCAGCACCGCGTTGGCCGGCCGCGCGCGACCGACGTCGGCGAACTCCGGCGGGCCGCGACGGCACTGGACATCGCTTCGGCCTCGTCGGCTGTCTGCCATCGTCACCAACGGACCCGCACCCCCAGGTCAGCAGAGCAGCGCCGCCGGACGCATCCCGTCTCGCCATCGCCGTCCCCGGTCGCACGGGGGCCGCGGGGGCCGATGGCTAAATTCCGGCCCCCCGGGTGTCCTGTTGAGACAGCAGTCACCCCCATTCACGGATCTTGACCGAAACCTGACCGTTTTCGATGGAGGCGGTTCTCGCCGCACCCACGGGCTGCTCGTCCAGCACTCGACGCCCGTCGAGCGCGCCCACGGTTCGGGTGACGAGCCACGGCGAACAGGGCAGCCGGCGTCGCTCCACACCCGGGTTGGGGCCATGTCGTGGTGCGAAGCTTAGTCGTTGACGATGCCCCACCACGGTGACAATGCTGGGGCGTGAACCAGCCCAGCTTTCCAGTAACCGTGGGCGTCAAGCGTCCCGATGGCTCCACGGAGCAGGTGCGCGTCGGCACCGCCGTGCGCGTCGACGACTCCTTTCAGCTCACCCTCGGCGAGCTCAGCATCGGGACCGCTGCGGACAGCCCGCAGGCTCGGCGCGCCGCGCCATCCTCCGCGGGCGGCGGGATGGTCTTCCCGCCCTACGGCCGCAGCAAGGGCACACCGGTCGAAGGGGCCTCGAGGCAGGACCTGGACTTCTACGCCAACGGCTGCCATCGAACCCTCGACGATCCGAGCAAGTCACGCTGGCACGAGAAGGAGCGCACGCTGCTCGCCGCGATCGAGGCCGAGATCGCAAACCAGGATGGCGGGGGCGGGTCACAGGCAGACCAGGGTTCCGACCCCGATCCTCTCGGTGGCGACTCCGCTCCCCCCCTGACCGACGACGACATCCCCTTCTAGCGGCAACGGCAGGCACTTCCTCGATGCGTGGCGGGTCGGGCGCCTGCCCGCGAGATCGATGAAGTGTGCGCGATACGGCGGATAGCCCACACAAACCCGCCAGGCGGCAGTGGACACGAACGCGTCCTCTACCGGACACGCGTCCACGCCCCCCGCGGGTGCCGCGGCAACCGCCCACTGTGGTTGACGACCACCTGCGCACCGGCGGTGTGTGGCCACCAAGGACGTGCCGACCCCGACACTGGACGCTTGGCAAGCGGGTGAGTGAACCCCGGCGCGGCCAAAGGGGGGCCGCTCAGCCCGCAATGCGGCCCTCGCCGGCGTCACCCAACGCGTCGATCGCCCCCCGTCGATCGCAATGTCGGCGTGCAGCAACCACCCGCAGCACTCGCCGGCGGGTCCAGCGGGTCGGGTCAAGTCGGCGCGCCGGTCAGCTCTCCCCGCGGTGGCTCATGGCCCAAATTCCCGCCGATGACGGCGGATTCGCCATCGGGCCGCGTCTGCGGACAGCCCGCCTGAGTCGCCGGGGCCGGTCGCCAGAGCACCCCCCGGGGCACAGTAGCGCTGTGAGCATCCGAAACTCCCTGCCGGGGCCTGTTGGCGGCGGGTCCCCGACGGGACGCCTGGCTCACTGAGTGCTAGGGTCCGCGTGACCTCAACAGGAGCCAGCCCGAAGTGAACGCATCCAACGACCCATTCGATATGAAAGCCAAGTACACGGCAGAGCAATACAAGGATGCCCTGAAGGCGTGTCGGCCGCTGTTTGCGGGAACGAAGTATCTCGAGCTGCTGCGCACGAATTACTATGCGCCGGATCATCAGCTCACCGCGGCTGATATGGCGGAGGCGGTCGGCTACAAGAAGTGGAACTCCGCGAACCTCCAGTACGGAAGGCTCGCGGGGGCCGTCGTGGGCCATCTCGGACTCGAGCCCGGGACCCTCGTAGGTGTCGATGTGCCGGTCACGCCGGACGTCGCAGTCCTGGTCTCCTTCGGAGGCGGCGGTGCCAAGGGAGAGAACGTCACCTGGCGGATGCTTCCGGGCGTCATCGAGGCGTTGGAAGGAATGAAGTGGGTACGCTCCGACGGATGATGAGCTGAGGAGGCGGAGGCCTGCTGTCCCAGCCCGCTACCATGCCCCTTTCCCTGCTGTCGCTGCTCGCCTTCGCTGCCTGGACGTTGCTGTTGGTCACAACCTCGGTCGCGTACCGCAGTGTGCTCGTCCTGCTCGGTCGAAAGCGCGCGGATGCCTGGCCGCGCGGAGCCGCGCCGGTTGACGACCCGCCCCTGATGCGGCGGATGCGTGATGCGCACCTGAACTGCGCCGAGAACCTGCCGGTCTTCGCCGCGATCGTCTGCGTCGCGGCCGCGATGGATGCACTGGCGACAATCGATACGGCCTGCGGACTGGTCGTGCTCGCGCGCGTCGGCCAGTCGATCACCCACCTGGTCGGCGCGTCGCACTGGCATGTGATCGTGCGCGTGCACTTCTTCTTGGCGCAGATCGGGTTGTTCTTCTACATGGTCTGGACGCTGATGGCGTAGCTCGCGGCGTCCTTCGTCGACTGGATTCGATCCTTGGTGCATGGGATGATCCCCCATGCCGTGGAGGAGCGTCGCCGTGCTGCTGTCAGCGTCGATGGCGACCGCCTGTGGCGCCCTCGATGCCGATGCGACCGGTCGAGACTCCGCCGGCGATTCCGAGGAGTCCGATGGCGCAGTGCCCGATGCGAGCCATCGTGACGAGGAGCACATTTCCGACGGTGGCAATGCATCGCCGTCGGATGCCCGCGTTCCAGACAGCGACGATGACACCGGGCCGACGTTCGCACAGGGCCCGAGCCACTGCGCGGTGACCGACACGACCGTGGTGTGTGAACACGAGGTGGTGGCGTTTCGAGGCGGTGCCGTCACCCGCAACGTCTACTACCAGACGCCACTGGGGGAAGCGCCGGCGGCCGGTTGGCCCGCGGTCGTGCTCTACCAGGGGTCGCTCTACGGGCCGAGCGTGACCTGGGGAGCGCTGGACGCGTCCTTTCCCCACGGCGGCTTCTACCAGGGCCTGCTGCAGGCGATGCTGCTCGACAACGGCTTCACGGTGATCGCACCCGCGGCGGCGTCCGAGCTCGCGTGGGCGACCAACACCGGCACCTACCTGGTGTCGACGGACCATCAGTTCATCCTGGCGTTGCTCGACGCGATCCTGTTGGAAGGCCGCTTCGGGCCGGTGGATGCGGAGCGCCTCTACGCCACGGGTATCTCGAGCGGCGGCTACATGACCAGCCGCATGGCGGTCACCTATCCGGGTGTCTTCTCCGCGCTCGCCATCCAGGCGGGCTCCTACGCAACGTGCAGCGGCCCGGTGTGCGTCGTGCCCCCCAGCCTGCCGGCTGACCACCCCCCAACGCTCTTCCTCCACGGCGACGCCGACACGACGGTGCCGATCGACACCGCGCGCCGGTACCACTCCGCGCTCGAGCAGGGCGGCTTCGAGACTGCGTTCTTGACCGAGGTCGGTGGGGAACACGCCTGGAACCGCGACGCCCCGGTGGAGATCACCGACTGGTTCATGCACCACTGAGCCTCCCCCGAACTGGCGGCCCTTGCGAGGTGATCGCGTAGCCCGAGGCCTCAGGTCCGGTTGCACACCATGCGGACCGCGCGCGCCTCCTCTCCCCAGGGGGCGACGTTCGTCATCTGCACGACAAGCTGTTCGGTGGGCGTGCGGTAGCTCACCCCGATGCGCCAGCGCCAGTCGGACGCCTCGCCGTACTCGGCCTGGATCTGCAATAGCCCCCAGGCGTCGGCCACGTCGCGACAGGCCATGGGCTGGGGACTGTGAAAACTGTCGGTGAAGCTCGACGCTCCCGGCGCCGCTGTGATGGCGCCCCGATGCTTCTCGCCGTCGTGACTCCAGGTGTAGCGCAGCCCGTCCGCGCCAAGCTGTACAGCGCAATCGCTCCGCACCACCTCGTCGCCGAGGGGATCGAGCCAGAGCTCCGCGGTGCCGGCCCAGTCCGTGCCATCGAGTTCAGGAAGTGTCGTCATGTCCCGGAGGCTACATGGGCAACAGACCCGCTTCTAGAACCCGTGACCCTCGGTTACGGCGTGATGCAACACCAGCGTCGCCGTATTCAGCCGATTGGCCGCGCGCGCACGTCCGTCGCCCTGTTGCCGCTCGTCGACGACCTGCTGCAAAAAGCCCCGGCGTAGGGCCGACTGAGGCAGGCCCTCGAGTCGCGTCGGCACCTGGCGCCCAACATTCTACGCGGGGCCGCGGCCATTGCCCTGCTCCTGTCGTGGCAAGCGAGCGTGCTGCTCGCCCCTGAGCTGTCCTACGAGAGCAGCGTCCTGGAGTGGCTCCAGGTCGTCGTCATCCTGTGCATGTGTCCATGGAGAAGTTGTTCTTTCCACATTGGTCGCTCGTCCTGCTTCGCGAAACACCGGCCCTCACCATGGGACTGCCAGCGGAGTTCTTTCTTGTGGCCGCGGCGATGGTCGAGTTTTCCCTGGGCTACCTCCTGATGATGGGCGTGCTCGGACGCCCGCTGGCACTCGTCGTGACGATGGTCTTCATCTCGACCACGGCGGTCTTCGGGAAGCTCGAGATCATCGGTCACTCGATGCTTCACGGGGTCCTGCTGTTGTTCATGCTCGAGGGCACCCGGGGCCACTTCGCACCGCCGTTCAGACTTGCCGACCGGCCCTGGATGCGTGCGCTCGTCACCGCCTCACTGTTCGCGATAACGATGGTGTCCATCGGCTGGGCGTACCATCAGGCCGCCGCGGCACGGCACGTCCCGCAGACGCCCGAGGCAAAAAATCGACCGTCGCCGAACGGCCCCCCGCTACAGCCCCGCAGCCTGGATGAACTCGCCCTCGAAGTGGCCCACGACGGGCGCTCCGACCTCGGTGCTCCCCTGCTCCAGGGTGATGCTGCCATTGCCCACGAAGCCCAGGACTCGTACGCCCGATGGATCGAGTGGATTCAGCTCGATGAACATCGCATTGGTCTCCGTACCGTGCATGGCGTGTTCGCCGACCGTGAAATATTGCTTCGGCATTCTCAGCACCAGGCCGCTCATCAGCCCGTCATCGCCGCGACTTAGCAGCGGAATGATGGCTGAGTTCGGAGCCGTGGAATCGCCGCCCGCGCCCGACATCAGCTCCGCCGGCTGCCACGGCTCTCCATTGAGCGAGAGCTCCACCGACTGTTCGGCTCCAGGCATCGGCATGGCCATGTCGGCCCAGACGGTGGAGAACGTACCGGAGACCGGCGTCACCAGCTCGGGGCGGCACTCGAGCTCCTCACCGGTCCGGGCGCGATCGATCCAGTCGGCTGCATCGTCCCGGTCATCCAGGGCGGCGCGCAGCTCCGTGCTCTGCGATGTGATGAAGTTGCGATGGCCTCGCAGCGCCGCCGGAGCTGCCCCCGTGAGGGCCTCGATGCGGTCCGCCTCCGCCAGCAAGCCGTCCTCGTCCCACAGCTCGGTGAAGAGCTCGTCCAATCGGTCGAAGTACATGGCCCTGCCCTCCGGATGACCGTAGAGCCGGTTGGCGATCTGGCCCTCGGCCAGGACCGCAGGGTTTCGGTTGTCACCCGAGAAAACCCGCGTGGAGTTGAAGGCCCCGTCCGTGCCCCAGGGAATGAAGAAGAAACGGTCGGTCGTGGGGTCGTGGTAGGTGAGGTAATTGTTGCGGCCGCCGGTGTAGCTGTCCCAGTGGCCCGTCATGACCTCCATCGCCCAGAATGACAGGAAGCTGTCGATGTCCACGACCTCGCCCAGCGCAGCCAGCAGCTCGTCATCGTCCACCGACAACGCGGCGATGACGGCATCCAGATCACTGCGGTCGTTCTCCATCTCGTTGGTCTTCAGCTGCATGAGATCGACAGCGTTGGAGACGAAGTCCGCGCCCTGGCCCTCGTACAGGTTGCCGTCGTCGTCCTCGAAGTGACGGCGCAGCATGGGCTTCTTCACGCTCTCGATGTGGCTGTAGATACCCAGGTCCTCGCCGTTCACGCTGACCTTCGCGAAGTTGCAGCGGGGCGCCACGACGCCCGCCTTGGCAAACAGCCCATAGGCCATGCACTGGCGCGCGTTGGAGGCGTCCTGCAGGTTGTTGTTCAGGGTCATACGCTTCATGTCGGCATGGGTGCGGCCCTCGACGAACTTGCCGAAGTTCACCTTCAAGCTGGGCCGGGCCGTGGACAGGGACCCGAGGAAGCCCTTCTTGCGTACGGCCACGTCTTCGTAGCTCTCTCCGTCGACGGTCACCGTCGCGTGGAAGTACGTGTACTCGTACTCACGCGCGCAGCCGGACATCACGTCGGGCGCGTTACGTCCCTCGTGTCGCAACGCATCCCACTCGGCCGGGTCCAGCTCGACGCTCACCTCGATGAGATGCTCCGCGTCGAACAGCGCCACGCTCTCGTCGACGCCCGCATCCAGGAGCTGCTCGTCAGCGTCCTTGTCGCTGTCACCACCGCAGGCCCCGAGCAGCATCGCCACCACACTCAAACCCAATGAAACTCGCATGCTCACCATCCACTCCAGCCGAGCAACACAAATGGCACTCAGTGTGTCACCGTTTCTACGAATTGACACACCGAGTGTCAATTCATATTCTCTGCCCCATGGGCGACCGCCAAGCGGCAGGCGAGCAGCAGCACGGCCAGGCGCGCACTCGCCGCAATCGCCAGGCCCTGGTGCAAGCGATGCTGGCGCTGATTCGCGAGACCGGCGCGCCGCCTATTGCGGAGGAAGTTGCCGAGCGCGCCGGCGTCTCCAGACGAACCGTCTTCCGCCTGTTTCAAGACATGGAGGCGGTGCACGCGGCCGCCCACGAGCTCATCCAGGCGGAGGTCACCACGCGCTATCCCCCACCGGACCTGAGCGCGCTCACCCCCCGCGAACGCATCGCCGCCCTGGTCGATCACATCGGCAACGTCTACGAGTTCGTTGGCCCCGTGCGCAGGATGGCCGAGCAGCAGCGTCACGACAGCCGCGTGGTGGCCGAACGGTTGCGGACCGGCCGCGCGGACCAGGGGAGGAACCTCGCACTCGCCTTCGCCGATCTGCTGCGGTCCCACGACCCGGACGAGCGCGCGACCCGACTCTCGGCAATACGCCTGCTCCTGGACTGGCAATCCTGGAACAACCTACGCGACAGCCAGCGGCTCTCCGTCAAGCGGGCCAAGCGGACGCTGGAAGCCAGCCTCTGCCAGCTGCTGATCCCGTAGCGGCCTAGCCGCGGCGGCCAGGTCAGCGCACGGCTGCGGGGCTTGGCCGCTCACTCGCCCATGCGCTCGGAATGGAGTCGGTGACCTGTGCGCCCGTTTCGAGGTGGTAGGAGAGCCCTTCGAGGGCCATGCCGAACGCCTTGCCAAAGATCCGCTTCATCATGAAGGTGTCGAGCAGCCATCCGATCGGCCCGTACTTGAGACCGTAGTCGATCGAAAACGTGACCTCGGTCGATTGCGCGGATCGTTGTTTCGTTCGGATAGTGACCACCGCCGTGGCGAGGGGCGGCGATTCCGTCAGCTGCATCGCTGTGAACTGCTGCTCCGACTCCTCGATGACCGTCTCGACGACGCTCCCACCGCCGTGGAACTCCACCCGGCGAGAGGCGCCAACACCCCCGTCGTGGTCGGTGAGGACGAGCGAGCGCGAAACGTTGGGGTGCCAGTCCTGCACGGCGCCCATCCTCGATACGGCCGCCCAGGTGGGGGCGATGGACGCGTTGATGACCCGGCTGTGCTCCACAAGGCTCATGAGAGACTCCATTCGTTCGGTCGTGCCCAGGGCTCCTGCCCGGGACATTCTCGTTCTACCGGGTCGCTGCTGACAGCGTGGTGTCAGTAGAGATCGGACAGTCGCCGACTCCCGATTCCGACGCGCTTACCCGTGGCGGCGAGCGCTCCCACCCAAATGCGGGGCGCACACTCACTGCAGGTCGGGGGCGTGCGCGATGCTGCCGTACGCCTCGCAAAAGCCCGCTTCGTCGCCGCGATAGACCGGGGCGTTTCAGGGATTCGGGCTGCGCGTCCGAACGCTGGTGGTCGCATCTTCCGCGGAGTTGGGTCCTCCACGACCCTGGCGGGTGGCGGCCCCAATCCAGATTGGAAAAGTCGCTGCTCAGTCGCAGACGGGCGCCAGGCACTTCTCGGTGAGGATGTCGCACAGCAGCCCGTCAATGCACTCGCTCGTGTTGTTGCACATCACGTTTGCGCCCTTCGCGGCGGCGCAGCTGTTGTTGAAGCAGAAGCCGTCGCACTCGGAGTTGCCGTTGCAGGCCGCGCCGGGGGCGCCGAGGATGCAGACCGTGTTGTTGTCGCACTGGCCATCCATGCACGGCGTGTCGACGTCGCACGCCTCACCCACGATCGGTGCTGGCGCGCATGTGCCGGCCACGCAGTTCTGGGTGGCGGGGCAAACATTGTCCTGGTCGCAGGCGCCGCCTACCTCGGCGATCGCTCGACAGCTGCCGCCCACGCAGCGGGCGCCCAGGACGCAAGGCTCGCGATAGCAGCGCGCCGGATAGGGACAGAAGTCGCCCAGGCAGGCCTCGCCCAGCGCGACACCGACCTGGCATGTCCCGGCGCTGGGGGTCTCGATGCACACGAGCTCGCCGGCGCAATTCGTTTGCCCGAAGAAGGACCTGCACGCCACGCCCTCCGTTGGTGGAGCCGTTCCACACAAGCCGCCCTCGATGCAGACCCGGCCGGGCGTACAGTCATCGTCGATGACGCAGGCCGGGGCGGCGCACAGCCCAGCCGTACAGCTCGAACCTTGCAGGCAATCGGTGTGGGCGCCACACGCCCCACCATCGGCCACACGCGGCTGACACGTCCCGCTGCATCCCGGCGCGAGGCCCTCACACGTCAGGCCCGGCTCGCACTCTGCGGGCTGTTCGCACTGCGCGTTCTGCGCGAGTGTCCCCGAGGTCGCGGACTCGCAGTCAGCGGGGAGCGGAGTGTCTTCGCAGCTGCGGGTGAGCGCATCGAGGGCGGACATGCACGCCGCGGCCTTGTCCGCATCGACCACCTGGTGATCGGGCACCTGCGGCGCATGCGCGGGGTGGCACTTCGTGGTGTCGCCGAACGCGCCCTCCTTGGTCTCGCACAGCCTGCCGACATCGCATTCGTATTCGGTGATCGCGGCGAGCACTGCCACCGCCAGCGGATCAGGCGGGTCGCCATCGCCATCGCCATCGCCGTCGCCATCGCCGTCGCCGTCGCCGTCGCCATCGCCGTCACCGTCGCCATCGCCGTCGCCGTCACCGTCGCCGTCACCATCGCCGTCGCCATCGCCTTCACCGTCGCCGTCGCCGGAGGCGTCACCATCGCCGTCGCCATCGCCGGAGGCGTCACCATCGCCGTCGCCATCGCCGGAGGCATCGCCGTCGCCATCGCCGGAGGCATCGCCATCGCCATCGCCGGAGGCGGAGGCGTCGCCATCGCCGGCGCCGGAGGTGTCGCCATCGTCGCTACACGCGGCGGCCATCAGGCCAAGGCCCACGACCAACCACGCCGTCCACAGTAGATGCCGACCCATATCCACCTCCCAAGAGCGCGAACCCGCGCATGCACCGCGGACCCTAGCATGGGGTGCCAGAACGAATCACTGCCCCGACGAGGCGCCGGGCAGTGACCCGAACAACTCGGGTGTAGGCGCCCGCCGCAGAGTCTGCAGCGGCGGGCGCGAGAACGAAGACGCTGCGCCGGGCTGCTAGCCCTTGAGACGAGTGTGTAGGAGGTCGGTCAGGGCTTGGCAGGCATCTGTCGTGGTGAAGATCCCGACGACCTTGTTGTTCTGCATGACGACCGCGCAACCGTACTTCTTGGCTGCCATCGTAGACGTCACCTCGTCGAGGGGCACGTCGGGGCTGACGGTGTAGGGCCGCTCCGTCATCGCGTCCTCGACGGTCACCTGGGTCGGGTCGACGTCCTTGAAGGCCTCGATGAGCTTGATGTCGCGGTCCGTCAGGATGCCGAGCAACTGGCCCCCATGCAGGACGGGCAGGTGCCGAATGCCGTGCTCACTCATCATACTGGCCGCCTTCGCGATCGTCTGGTCATCGCCCACCGAGTGGGGAACCGTGGTCATGTGCTTCTGGATGGTGGGTATGGCTTTGCTCATGACGGGGGTCGTGCAAAGAGTGGACCAACGGGCGTCTCACAGCTCGGGTCACTCGACATCACCCGTCGTTGTCCGGCAGCAGCAGGAACCCGGCCCCGAGCGAGCCCACGACGCTGGCGAGCGTGTTCATGGCGTACAGGCGTCGCGTCTGCTGGCCCGCCGTCCCATGACGAACAACGGCTACCGCGCGCAAAGGAAAGGTGGCGCCCATCAGTAGGCACTCCGCCCCCTCCAGGTAGGCGGAGTGGGTCACCGCGTGGCCGAGCATGAACGCGGGCGATCGGCGGATGCCAACCATCGGAGGCGTCAGCTCCGAGATGAGGGCTGACCATGGCAGTGCGATGGCGCGGGTCATAGCCTGCATGAAGTGCGACACGTCGGTATCCTGGGATGTGTCACGACCCTGCGTCAGTCGCGGACCACGACCGACGTCGGGTCCCGGATGTCAGGTGTCAGACAGCGGGCGTGGATGGACGGCTGTCGTCTGCCGTGGCCATCTAAAACGTGAGGTCGATCTCGACACCGCGGTGCTCGCGCAGCTGCTCGCGCAGCCACCGATCCGCATCACCCCGCGTGCGGACGACACGAAACTCGAACGTCGAATCGCTCATCATCTCCCACATGCGGCTGAGTCCGTACAGTGCGGCCCCGGGCGCCGCCACAGCGACCCGGCCATCTTCGAACTGTGGCCTCGACTCGTGCACACGTTGGGCCATGACCCGAACGTCAGCCGTTCCAATCCCCACGCCATCCGCTTCGGTGTGGTCGACCAGCAGGTAGGCCACCCGAAACCGCTCAGCGTCGCGCCTCAGCTCCGTCCGCGCACCCAGCAGTTCCGACGCGGAAAGCCTTCGTCTCGTCTTGATGATGCACCGAGCCCGTCGGTGCTGAACGAAAACGCGAGTGGCACGCGTGCGACTAGAATAGATATGACGGTGTCGCGCCGAGTGCCGCTTCGCCGACCCGCTACTCCGCGGGAGGCAGGGGTACCTCGTCGGCGGGGGCGGCGGTGGGGGCGGGCGGAAGATCCGCCTCGACGGGCGGCGCCGCGCTCTCCGGAGGCGACGGTGCGGGCTCCGCAGGCGGGGGCGCCGGCTCGGCGGCCTCGGCGGGCGGCGCTTCAGCCACAGGCATGGCAGGGGCAGCGGTCTTACCTAGCGCGCCCGCGCACTCGACGGTCACCGTCTGCGGCGTGTAGATGCCCCCGGTAATCCCATTGACCAGACCGTTCAAGAACGACGTGTGCGTATGGACGCTGGCCCAGCCGTCGGGGCAGGCTTCGTGAAGATCGACCGGATCGCTCACCTCGACCAGCCCGAGGATGAATCCGTGGTGCAGGCGAGCGTCGTTCGCCTGCGGCGTGTAGCTCGCAGTGCGGCCGGAGCTGATATGGGTGTGGAAGCAACCGCCGAGCAGGACGGTGCTGAGCAGGGCCCACGATGCTTGTGGTCGGATCATTGTCCTTGCTCCTCGGCTGCGGTACCCGACGCGGGGTCACAGGAGATGTAGACCTTGCGCGGCGTGTAGATCCCGAGGGTCAGCACACCGACGATCGCTGTGCCGACGTTGGCGCCGGTGACCACCGTAGCCGCATCGCCGCTGCAGTAGTCGCCGCTGTCGAACGCCTCGTCGCCGACGATCCCAAACACGAAGAAGTCTGTCCACTCATCGTGGGTGACCGGTGCGCTGGGGTAGCTGGGGTCAATGGAGGTGACCTGGTGGCAGCCGCCTACCGACAACAGCGAGCCGATGGCAAGAAGTGTGGATAGCAGCCGCTGCCGCGCTCCGCGTCTCAGGGGTTGTTCAGGCATGTTCGTCGAGACTCCCGCGGCCGGTGGACCATTCAAAGTGCCGGGTCGGGGACCCGGGCTGGGTTGACGCAACCCTAGGGGGGGGACGCGGGTGACTCAACCCCCGTTACGTAACGTTGCGATCCGTTGCAAAGCTCCTGGGCGAGCTCGGTCACGGGCGGTCCACCCGGAGATCCGGTTTGTCGGTCTGTCGGTCTGTCGGTCGAAGCGCTCGACGAGCGGGCCGGGCTGCCGGTGTCGGTCTTCCACGAGCTGCGCGTGCGGATAGGAACAACGAACCGACCCATCCGTGGGGCCCAAGCTCTTCGCGTGGTCGTCGCAATCGCCGGGCACCACGTCCAGCGTTGAAGACCATTCAAGCGCTCCGCCAAGCGGACACTGGAATGGGCGGGCGGGCCCGGGTCTGGCCGTGATCGGGAGGCCTGGACCGGCGGCACGGTGATTGCAGCGTCCGGGCAAGATGAACTCTTCCGACGCTCCCTACGCAGGTCCGTACCTCCATTGGAGGCGCTCTGTCGGTGACGGGAGTGCACGCACATTGTTGCGCGGGCGCGCAAACGGGCATGTTCCACCGGCCGGAAGTTCGTCGGCTCGAGCTGGGGTCACTGCCCTGCCGGCCACTGCTGGAGACGTCGAGAGTGCGTCGTGCGGCCGCAATGGCGCCGATTATTCGCTTGATTGAATGAAATTCAAAATGACACCACCACGGTGACGCACAGCTCGTCGTCCCGCGGTGCCGCTCAGCGCGACTCGAAAGGCAGACAAAGATGGCAAAGATCTCAGGCGGGGCGCTCGCCGCGCGAACCCTCAAGCAGCACGGTATCGATCACCTCTTCGGGTTGGTCGGCGGGCACATCTATCCAATCCTCGAGGGCTGTGCCGCCGAGGGCATTCGGTTCGTGGACGTTCGACACGAGGAGTCCGGCGCCCACATGGCCGAGGGCTGGGCCCTGGCCACGGGACGCACCGGGGCGTGCATCGGGACCGCGGGGCCGGGCTTCACCAACATGCTCACCGGCATCGCCAACGCATACTCGGGGGCGTACCCGGTGCTGGCGATCGCCGGGCACGCCAGTACCCACGAGTCGGACACGCGCGCACTGCAGGACTTCAACCAGCTCGACATGGTCAAGCCGACGACGAAGTTTGCACGCACGGTCTACCAGGCCGGACGGATCCCCGAGATCTTCGACGTGGCGCTCTCCCAGGCCCGCACGGGACGCCCCGGCCCCGCCTACGTCGAGACGCCGATGGAGCAGCTCTTCAAGGAGGTGGAGGAGGATGCGGTGGCCACGCCGCTGTCAGGCGGCGCTCCGCCCCTGGGGGCCGGGGCCAATCCAGCCGAGCTCGACCGCGCCATCGAGCTGATCGACAAGGCGGAGAAGCCGCTCATCATCGCGGGCGGTGGCGTCTTCTGGTCGCAGGGGCAGGACAAGCTTCGGGCCCTGGCCGAGCGCGCCGACATCCCGTTGTTCACACGCTCCGCGGGCAGGGGATGCGTCCCCGACGATCACCCACTGGTGATCGCGCCTGGCACTGTGGGCCCCGTCGCACACGGTGCCATGGCGCAGGCGGACCTGATCATCCTGTTGGGAACGCGCTTCGGCTTCACCTTCGATGCGAAGCTCGCACCCGCGGCGACCAAGATGATCCGGGTCGACATCGATCCGGCGGCGTTCCACAACGGGCGCGCCTCCGACGTCAGCATCGTGGGTGACGTCGGCGTGGTCCTCGGTCAGCTCGGCGACGGCGTTCGCCAGGTCAAGCACACGCAGTGGATCGAGGAGCTCCAGGCGACCGCGAAGGGATTCGACGATGCGATGGCGGTCGGTAGGCTCTCGGATGCCGATCCCATCCATCCCCTACGGCTGTTCGGGGAGATCGCAAACTTCGTCGACAGCGAGACCGTCGTCTGCGTCGACGGCGGCGATGTCTGCGGCTGGGGCAACCTGATGCTTCCCGCGCCGGGCCCCGGTCAGTTTCTCTCGCTGCTCTCGTCCAACTTCGGCTGCCTGGGCGTGGGCGTACCGTACGGCATCGCCGCCAAGCTCGCCCACCCGGACAAGAAGGTGATCGTCACGACCGGCGACGGCAGCTTCGGCTTCACCGCCATGGAGATGGAGACAGCGGTGCGTCACGGCATTCCGATCGTCACGGTGGTCGGCAACGATCAGGGCTGGGGCAACATCAAGCACCCGTTCAAGGCGATGCGGGGCGAGGCGCTGCCCTCGTGCGACCTGCCACCTACCCGCTACGACAAGATCGTGGAGGCGATGGGTGGACACGGCGAGCTGGTCGTCAAGCCGAAGGACATCGCGCCGGCCATCCAGCGTGCGATCGACTCGGGACTGCCAGCCTGCGTCAACGTCATGACCGATCCCGAGGTGGGCATCGGGAGCAGCTACTAGGCCCGGGTCGCGGAGCGACTTCAGTTCAGGCGAGGAGGCAAGCATGTCACGACTCGGAGTGGTTACTGGAGGAGCGCGCGGGATCGGTCTGGCGACGGTGCGCGGGCTGCTCGACCAGGGCGTGTGCGACGAGGTCGCTGTGCTCGACCTCAGGCCGGCGGAGTTGACCGAGGCGCGCGTCTACGAGTGCGACGTCACCGACGAGGATGCGGTGCGGCGTGTAGCCGAGGCCATCGGCCGCGTTCCCGACGTGCTCGTGAACAATGCGGGCGGGACTGGACTGCATCCGGACCATCCCGCTGCGACGCCCTTCGACCCCTTCATGCCGGTGGACATGTGGCGGCGGGACATCGAGCTCAACCTGACCTCGGTGTTCATCGTCACTCGGCAGTTCGGCCGCGACATGCCGCGGGGATCGGCCATCTGCAACGTGGCATCCGTCGGCGCCGTCTCGCCGGGCGGCCTGCATGCGTACGGCGCGGCCAAGAGTGCGGTACTCGCGCATACGCGGAGCATGGCGAAGCTGCTCGCCGGTGAGGGCATTCGCGTCAATGCCGTCGCGCCTGGGATGATCCACACCGACCTGTGGAAGCAAATCACACCCGAGCGGGAGGACTTCCTGAAGATGATCGGGGACTCCATTCCGCTGGGGGTCGACCAGACGCCCGAGGAGATCGCCGATGCCATCGTCTTTCTGTGCTCCGACCGCGCACGACAGGTCACCGGCCAGGTGATCGCCGTGGATGGAGGTCAGAGCAACCGACCGCTGTGACTCCCTGGGGGCAGGTGTTGCGCCAGGCTCCCGGTCGCCGAAGGTGCTGCACGCTTCCGCGGCGCGGCTCTCGAATCATCTGTGCGGCCGTCCACGCGCACACGTGCACGATCACATTTCAGGGAAGCCGAGCGACCTCACTTTTCGTCCTTCTTCAGCGGGCTGCTAGGGCTCGAGGGCGGCGATGCCGTCACCGCTCAAGGCGCGGTCAAACACCCTCACCCGGTCGATGTAGCCGTCAAACGAGATGTCCTCCCAGGGCCAGCCCCCGATCGACATCCGCGTGGCCTGCGTCTGCGCGACAACGAGTTGGCGTCGGACCGCGCAGGCCCCGTCGACGTAGACCGTCACCCGATCGTTGGCAACGACATGGACGACCTGTACCCAGGCGCCGGTCGCCGGCGCGGGCACAAAGCTGACGTCGTTGTTCGTGCCGTTGCCCGTCTCCGTCTTCATCGTGAGGTTGCCGTTGTCGATGTGGAAACGGAAGGAGTTGGCCTCGGGCTCCTCGCCCGTGTTGCCCAGGGCGAAGAGAACCTGCATGCCGCCGCTGGCATCGTCGGTGCGGTACAGACGCATGACGGTGGTGAACTCCGAGATGACCGACTTGAAATGCGAAGCGAAGGCGCTGACGTCCACGTACCCGTCTTCACCCTGAACGCGCACGCCCTCACTCCCATCCACACTCCCGTAGCCGATCCCATCGAGGTTGGCATGGTAGCCGTTGCCGCTGGCATCGAGTGCGTCACCGTCGAAACGCCAGTCAGCGATCGGCGCAACCAGGCACAGCCCTCCACTGCACTGGAGCTCCGCTGTGCAGGCGCCGCCCGTGCAGCTGCAGCCGTCCTCGCCGTCGATGCCGCTTTTGCACGTGGGTGCGGCGCTTCCATCGACGCACTGCAGACCGGGCGGCGGGCATCCGTCGTCGAGCGGTAGGGCCGCGCTACCGTTGGAATTGCAGCTCGTCACGTTGTCATCGAGGCAGGCGGAGAGGCCGGGCTCGCACAGCGTGAGCGCACAGGCATCGACATTGCAAAACTGCCCCGATGGGCAATCGCCGTCGCTGGCGCACGGACCGCCGGGGGGCACGGAATCACCGTCACCGTCACCGGCGGCGTCACCGTCACCATCACCCGCTGCGTCGCCGTCACCATCGCCCGCTGCGTCACCGTCACCATCACCGGCTGCGTCGCCGTCCCCATCGCCGCCGCCTTGCAGACCACCGGTTCCGTCGTCCCCCCGGTCCCCATCACCCGTCGAGTCGCCGGCATCGCCGGTGCTGTCGATGTCATCGCTCTCGCCTGGCATCGCGAAGCATTCGCAGACGGGCACGTCGTTCTGGCATGCGATCACGCCATCCCCCACCTTGCACTGGCAGGCAGCGCCGAGGTCCGCCTTATCGCACAGGCTGCCGGGCGCCTCCTCGTCGTCGGCGCAGCCAAGGAAGCCCAGCAAGCACAACGACACCGAGGCGATCGCTGATAGGCGGCGCGTATCCTGCTTCACGCACCGACGATAGCACGCGTGGTCATCCCGAACGGGTTGGGGCCGACCGTACAGTCGCGCAGAAGGTGCTCCGGTGAGAGGAAACGTGAACAGGGCCTGTTCGTTCGCACAACGAGTACCTCGCCGTCGGTAGACTGCGGCCCACCATCAAGACGCTGACGCTGCTCAAACGTCGTGAGGTGCGGTCAGCGCGCCATCGCCGACGGCGGCGGCGGCGGGCACACCCGGCTCTTCGCGTAGCCGAGCTGCAGCCACCAGAAGTCGTAGTGGAGTATCAGCGGCTCGCCAAGGGACTCGTCGGGCGCCAGCTCGATCGAGACCGCACGCGACCGGACCATGACGCCACTGCCGGCGGGGCACGGCCGCACGCCGCATGCGGTAAGCGCCACGGGGATCGAACGTGCGTGCTCCTCGACGATGTGCAATTGCTCGCCGCGGCGCGCGAGCCGAACCTTCGGCCGCGGCGTACGCTGATCGCTGTGGGCGACGACCGCGAAGCGACGGCCCGAGGCCTCGTACTCCTGACCCACCCGGCTGAGGAACGAGTCGTCGATGAAGAAGCCTTCGCGCGACTCCCAGGCGCCGCCGAGCGAGGCGAGCTCCGCGTCGCGCACCTGATGCTGGTGCGCCTCGAGCTGGGCCCCATAGTCGCCGCTACCCGGCACGCAGCCGTCGTCGTTTGCCGCCGGTGGCGGCACTGGCGGCGGCGGGTACGGGTGGATCAGCGGCGGCGTCTGCTCCTGCGCGTGGCGGCCCATGTGGCTCTCGGCCACGTGCGGCGCCGGCGGACCGTCGGCCGATGCGGTCGGGCTCGCGCTTTGGGCGCTCTGGGCGCGAGGCTGCTCAGCGGCGTGCGGCCGTCCGTCGGGACGGCGCAGCACCGTTTCGGCAGTCACGACCTCCGAAGGCGGGCCGCCGCAGGCCGACGCCCACAGCGCGCCGAGGACGAGCATGGTGATGGACGCGCGCATCATGGGACCGGTCATGCAGTCCATGTGCCGGGGCACATCCAACCCTGGGAGGTCGAGATCGCCCATTCGCCGGTGATGGTCACCGTGGTCGGCTCGTAGTCGCCCGTCAGCGTGCCCTCGAATTTGTTGCGAATAGGTCACATAACCCGGCCCTGCCCCGAGTTTACATCATCGCATCTTCTGCGAAGTCGGGGCCTCCACTGAACTTCCCCCGGAAAAGTGGACACGGTTTCAGGCTGCTTGGTTCGTTGTCTCAAACTCGTTGGGTGACTGGTAGTCCAGCGTCGAGTGAAGCCGTACCGGGTTGTAGAAGGCCTCGATGAATTCGAAGACGGCGCGTCGCGCCAGCTCGCGATTGGCGAAGTGGCGGTGGTAGTACATCTCGGTCTTGAGGGTCTTGAAGAAGCTCTCGGCTA